>ENA-ORDC01000006-ORDC01000006.1-marine-metagenome-genome-assembly--contig:-NODE-6-length-491333-cov-41.895486_pt1 | contig 491333 bp, 380 predicted proteins | sample MGYA00237783_ERZ508515 | MGnify/ENA primary metagenome ERZ508515 (study PRJEB26186, sample SAMN06268792) | marine metagenome | isolation source: Eden Landing Ponds, San Francisco, CA, USA | place... | reverse complement strand
GCGTCCCCGGCGAGATTCGAACTCGCGTCGTCGGCTTGAAAAGCCGATGTCCTGGGCCAGGCTAGACGACGGGGACAGGGTTTTCGGCCGCAGTGTTGCAGTGGCCCAGACAGAAAGGCGACCGAAAGAAAAGGCGTCCCCGGCGAGATTCGAACTCGCGTCGTCGGCTTGAAAAGCCGATGTCCTGGGCCAGGCTAGACGACGGGGACAGCCAATGAGCCGTGCAGGATTCGAACCTGCGACCCGCAGATTAAAAGTCTGCTGCTCTACCAAGCTGAGCTAACGGCCCGTTGCGTGTCGTTCTTCGATTGTCGACGCCGCCGGTTTTTCCGGCTCGGCGCGGAGCGATTGTTTATGTCGCGCCAGATCGTCTGTCAACCGGAAATCGACGCAATCCTCGCCGGATTTTTGAAGGGAGGCACGCCGGGGTCTGAAATGCGAGAAGTCTTCGCGCTGTTACCCCAACGATACCGTTGTCTTCGGACGTGAGGCGACCGTCGGCCGGGCAGGTACTATGAGTGACAACAATCGACTTAGATGGCGCGATAAACGGGAGACGGTCCCGGCACGTCAGAAGCGGCGTCGACGCCGGCGTCGGGATGTCGAACGTGGAGGCGACTACCTTCCCGATTCGGTCGGACCGGACTCGGCGGCACGAGGGGTTCGCTCGCGGTTGAGGTGGGCGTTTCTCGCTGTGCTATTGACGGCCACGTGCTTTGTCGCGGTTCTCGCCGGGACGGTCTCCGGATTCGGGCTGGCGTTTTTGTGTACCGCCGGGATTACGACCTTCAGCACGGCCGTGGGATTGTTGTTGAGCGCTCGGAGCGAGGAGAAGGTCCATGAGATGGCCACTCGTCTCGACGGGTGTGAGTGGCCGCGGGGTCTGCCGCCGGGCGACTTCGAGGCAGGCCCCGAGTCATCGGACGGGTCGGATGGCTCGGTCGATGCGGTAGGCGGCTGTTCGGCTGAGAGTCATGCCGGGCCGCGGTAGGTACACCGCGAGGTACAGGTCTCGTGGACGGTGACGCGACTGAGGAGTGGAAGCCGGTCCTCGAGCCGCTCCCAGATCCATCGCGCCAGGTTTTCCGATGTCGGATTCTCGAGACCGTCGATTTCGTTCAGATAGTAGTGGTCGAGTCGATTGTGGAGGGGTTTCCATGCTTCTTTGATATCGGCGAAGTCCATCAGCCAACCGGATTCGGGGTCGACGTCCCCGGAGACTTCGACGGTGATCTTGTAGGAGTGGCCGTGGAGCCGACGGCATTTGTGGCCCTCGGGTACCTCCGGAAGGAGATGAGCGGCTTCAAATCGAAAATCTCGGGTGAGTTCGACTTCCATTAGAGGACTCCTCGTATCCGGAGTGTGAGGCGTTGCAAATTCTTGAGACCCGATTTATGGATGAGCGCTCGCCGGGCATGACAGACCTCGAGCGCCGATCGTGGTATCGCATGCGACGGTCGCCTGCGCCCGTCAACCCTTATCTATCATATCTGACGAACGGCTCATGGACGTATCTCTACTGGAAGCGATCGAAAACGGACCGTTGGTTCTGGATGGGGCGATGGGGACCCAACTGTATGAACGCGGCATCTACATCAACAAGTCGTTCGATGATGCCAACCTCAGCAGCGCCGACCTGGTGGAGTCGATCCACGAAGAGTATCTGGAGGCTGGCGCCGACATTCTGACGACAAACACCTTCGGGTCGAACCGGATCAAGCTGGAGGGGCACGGGCTCGAAGACAAGGTCGAGGCTATCAACCGAGAGGGTGTCAAGATCGCCCGACGTGTGGCCGACGGGTCGGCGTACGTGGTCGGGTCGATCGGGCCGTCGGGGCTGACGCCCTCCGTGTCCGGCGAAGACGAAGTCCGAGCCATCGAGGAGGCATTTCGGGAACAGGCCGAGATCCTGATCGAGGAGGGGGTCGATGGGATCATACTGGAGACGTTCCGCCAGATCGACGAGATCGAGCTCGCTCTGAAGGCCGTGCGCGAGGTCGGGGAGGTGCCCATCATAGCCCAGATGGCCTTTGATTCGGACTGCGAGACCGCCGACGGGTCGAGCCCGAAACACGTCGTCGACACCCTCAGTGAGTGGGGAGCCGACGTGGTCGGCGCCAACTGCATGGAGGGGCCGAGCATCATCTACGACGTCGTCGAAGAGATGCTGGGCCGAGGGGTGCCGATCAGCGCCCAACCCAATGCCGGCTATCCTCGGAAGGTCGAAGATCGGCTCGTCTACATGGCGACGCCCGAATACTTCGGCGTCTACGGGCGTCGGTTTCTGAAGCTCGGCTGCGATCTGGTGGGGGGCTGCTGCGGCACGGGGCCCGAGCACATCAAACAGTTGGCCGGTGCAGCCCGAATGATGGGTGGAGGCCGCGTCCGGGTCGAGGCAAACGGGACCAACGGGCAGGATGAGGAACACGAGGAGGCCAAAGAGCCGGTGCCGGTCGACGAGCGGTCTGGACTCGCTGAGAAGATCATGAGGGTATGGCGAGATCGCGTGACGGCAGCACCCGCCGGCCGCCCCGAGGTCACCCAGGAGACATTCGTGACCAGCGTGGAGGTCAACCCGCCGACGGGGCTCGACCCGAGCAAGCAATTGCGCAAGGCGCAGATGCTGGTCGACGGTGGAGTCGACGTGCTCAATACTTCAGATGGGCCGAGAGCGAAGGCGGCGATGAACAACGTGGCCTTCGGAAAACGGATGTCGGAGGCGGTCGACAACGAAGTCATTATCCACGTCTGTGGTCGAGACCGGAATCTACTGGGGCAGCAATCCCATCTTCTGGGAGCCCATGCCCTGGATCTGCACAATCTCTGCGTCATCACCGGGGATCCTCCGAAGGTCGGCGACTATCCGCACGCCACGGCTGTCTTCGACCTGGACAGCATCGGCATTCTTCGGATGGTCGAGAACCTGAACAGCGGGATCGACCCGGCCGGGAAGTCGATCGACGGGCAGACTCACTTTTTCTGCGCCACCGGAGCCGAGCCGGCCGCCCAGGACTACGACCGAGAGATCCGAAGGCTGGAGGAGAAGAAGGAAGCGGGCGCGAATTTCGTGATGACCCAGCCCGTCTACGACCCCGAGGTCCTGGAACGGTTCCTGGATGACACGGAACACTTGGAGATGCCGATTCTCGTGGGCCTGTTGCCCTTGGCGAGCCATCGCAACGCGGAGTTCTTGCACAACGAGGTTCCGGGGATGGGCGTGCCCGATGAGATCCGCGACCGAATGCGCGAGGCCGGAAGCGGGCCCGAGGCCAGACAGGAGGGCGTCGAGATCGCGCAGGAGACGTTGATGGGCATCAAGGACCGGGTTGTGGGCGCGTATTTCATGCCGCCCTTCGGCCGGTACGAGGCGGCGCTCGAGATTCTGGATTGCATCCCGGGCTACGGCGCGCCACCCTCGGATGCCGGATAACCTGAATACGCCCCTCACGCTGGACGGGATCCATCTATGACGGTGTACGACAGCATTACTGAGTTGGTCGGGGAGACCCCGCTCGTTCGCCTCCAATCCGTGACCGAAGACTGCGGAGCCGACATCGTCGGCAAGGCCGAGTTCTTCAATCCGCTGGGAAGTGTGAAGGACCGGATCGGACGCCACATGTTCGAGGAGGCGGAGGCCAGCGAAAAGATCGACCCCGACACGATGCTCGTGGAACCGACCAGCGGCAACACGGGTATTGCGCTGGCATTCATGGCGGCTGCCCGCGGGTATCGGCTCATCCTGACGATGCCGGACACGATGAGCCGGGAGCGGAGGTCTCTGCTCAAGGCCCTGGGCGCCGAACTCGAACTGACGCCGGGATCCCGGGGCATGCAGGGGGCCGTAGATCGCGCCCGCACCCTGGTCGAGGAACACGACAATGCGTACATGTTCCAGCAATTTGAAAATCCCGCGAATCCTGCCAGCCACGCCGAGACGACGGCCGAGGAAATCTGGGAGGCGACCGATGGCTCCGTCGATGCCATCGTGACCGGCGTCGGGACCGGCGGCACCATTACCGGCGTCGCCGAGGTCTTGAAGGAACGCAAGCCGGAGTTCAAAGCGGTCGCCATCGAGCCGGCCAGCAGCCCCGTGTTGTCGGGAGGCGAAGCGGGACCGCACAAAATTCAGGGGATCGGCGCGAACTTCGTGCCCGAGAACCTCCGAACCGACCTGATCGACGAAGTGATCCAGGTCGACGACGAGGTCGCCATGGAGATGGCGCGTCGCATCGCCCGAGAAGAGGGGATGCTGGTCGGTCCGAGTGCCGGGGCCAACGTGGCCGGCGCCCTCGAAGTGGGACGACGTCCCGAGTACAATGACAGCCAGATAGTGACGATGCTCTGCGATACCGGAGAGCGTTACCTGTCGACCCCGTTGTTTCGAGAGCTTTGAGACGCAGGCAACCCGATGGGCAATGATGTCACGCCGCCGACGCCCCATCCGCCGGGGATTGACGGCTTCTTCCAGGATGCCATCGAGGATATCCGGGCCGTGCTGCGGTCGGACCCGGCCGCCCGGTCTCTGGCCGAGGTGGTCACGTCGTATCCGGGGCTTCACGCAATCTGGATGCACCGGCTGGCCCATCGCCTCTGGAAAGCCGGATGGCACACCTTCGCCCGCATGCTGAGCCACGTCGCCCGCCACTACACGGGCATCGAGATCCACCCGGGGGCGACGATCGGTCGCCGGGTCTTTATCGACCACGGGATGGGGGTCGTGATCGGTGAGACGGCACACATCGGCGATGACTGTCTGATCTATCAGGGAGTGGTGTTGGGCGGGACCAGCTCGGAACGGACCAAACGCCACCCCACCCTCGGCAAAGGGGTGACCGTGGGAAGCAACGCCTGTATTCTCGGGGCTGTCGAGATCGGTGATGGCGCCCGGATCGGCAGCGGCTCGGTCGTCATCAAGGACGTCGAGGCCGGGGGCACGGCCGTCGGGATCCCGGGCCGCGTCGTCTCAAAGGAGGACTCTCCGCAGCTCGGCCCCCCGGACCTGGACCACGCCGATCTTCCGGACCCTTTTCAGCGGATCGTCGCCGACCTGCTCAAACAGATCGACCGGCTGTCGAAACGCCTCCATACCCTCGAGAATGAGCTCGACATCAGCCCCGAAGAGCTCGCCGAGAAGCTCGAGCGTTCTGAACTTCAAGACGAGCTGGATGCGGAATTTCTGGACGCCATCGATGACCTGGATGGTCGAGGAGGCCAGTGATGGGTTCGAGACTCCCGACAACAGGACTGGTGCTGTCCCTGCTGCTGTTGCTTCCGGCCAGCGGGTGGACCGCCGATCTATCGGAGAAAGCGGCCCGGGATCGAGCCCGAGAGCTGTTGTCGGCGCTTCCGTTTTTTTCGGGAGAGGGGCACGGACGGTATCGGATGGTGGTCGAGGGTCAGAATGGCAAACGCTTCGAACGTGAGTTCGTGGTCGAAGCGAGGCGTATCAAGGGTTCGTTGAGGAGACGGATCGACGTGGTGTCGCCCGCCGACCTGGCTGGTCGTGCGTTCCTGTTCGTCAGCCATCCGAAGGGGCCCGATGCATACTGGATGTATGTCTCCGCGTTCGAGACCACCAAAGAGATCGAAGGGACGCGCCGGCACGGGTCATTTCTGCGTTCGCATCTGACGTACCGCGATGTCTTCGGGGTTCGGTGGGCCGATGCGTCATTCGACGAGGTCCGCACCGGCGAGGTCGACGGGGAGGCGGTAGCGGACGTGCGGGTCGAGCCCGGCGAGGCGGATAAGACCGAATACGACCGTGCCGAGGTGTCGATACGCGCTTCCGACGGCGCGCCACTCCAATGTATCCTGCGATCCGGCGACGACTCGGTCGAAAAGACCCTCGAGTTGACGTCGTTTTCGGGGAGCGGTTCCGATGCTCGCATCGCCGAGATGACGATACGACCCAAGGCGGGCGGGTACACCCGGCTGGAGCTCCGAGACTTTCAGCCGAAACCGACGCGTCCTCGGACGGATTTTCAACCGGAACAGTTGGCCGGGTCTGACGGTCCGACGCAACCGTGACGTCATTCCGGCTCAGTCTTTGTCGGGGAGGATATCCCTGGCGCGGCTGCTTTCGACTTCAAAGTATTCGGCAATGTCGCGCAGTACGGCTCGTTCGTCGGCGTTGATGGGGTTTGTCAGTCCGAAGAATCCACCGGAGGCTTCGGCAACCGACTCGAGCAACTCGACCAGCGTCTCGGAACTCCACGTATTCGGGTCGGAGTCAGCGAGATGGACGACGACGCGATTGACCCGGTCGAAGAATGCGTCGGAGGGTTGCTCGGCGAGCATCAGCTCGAGGAAGTCGTAGGCTTCGGAGTCGGACTCGATGCCGAAGTTCGTGGCGAGCTCACGGACACGGTCGCGCTCGGCGCGCGAGACGGTCCCGTCGGCCCACGCCATCTCCACCAGTGGAACCAGGGGAAGCACCCGGGCGGTGGCCTGATCGAAGCCGAGGTTCAGCGCCTCTTCTGCCACGTCCTCGCTGGTATTGAGCTCGTCGGCGACGCCTTCCAATTCCTTCTCCTGGATCGCCTCCAGGCGTTTTTCGCGGCGGATATTCGAGCGCCATTCCGATTGTTTGGCTTCAAAATACTTCTCTTCTTCTTCGTTGGTCATCGGGCTACCTTTCAGAGGTCATTCTTACATGAGAATGCGGCGCCCAATATAGACAGATACCCCCGGCGGGACAATAGATAAGCTCGCAGCGAGGCGTTATTGGTCGAAGGACTTGAGTTGCTTGGCTCGGTCGCGCAGGGACTTGGCGCGCTCGCGCAGTTGTTCCGCCTGCCGCTCGAGTTGCCGACGTTCTCGTCGAAGTCGGTCGATTCTCTGTTCGAGTCCGGAACCCTCGGAATAGTCGTCGCCGGTGACCTCGCCGGGATCGGCTTCGTTCTCAAGTACCAGGTTCGGCGAATCGTCTCCTCGACCGGCTCCGTTGTCGGGGCCCTGATTGGTGGGAGGGGGGCGGAAGCTGTCTCCGTTTTCGAACGTCGGGTCGTCGCCGGCGCCGAGGCGCTCTTCGTCGCCGGATGTTCCTTCCCCATCGGTGCCACTCGACGAGTGGTGCCCGACCGAACGGGGGCGGGACGCCTCATCGAAAAATTGCTCTTCGCTCTGAAAACTCTCTGAGCGGCGGGCGAGCGTGCGGGTCTGCTCGAGTTGGGCGAGTTTTTGTTCCACAGCCTTGAGGCGAGAGCGGAGCTGGTCTTCTGTATCCTCGAGTTCGTCGGCGGCGGCCTGAATCTGGTCGGGGCGTCCCGATTCGACGCGTTCAGCCATTCGTAGTGTCGCTTTGATTTCGGCCAGGTCGGGCGCCTCCGGCAGGGGAATCCGATACTCTCGTCGAAGCTCCCGGAGCTCGTTGAGTTGATCGACCCATTTCTGACGCGAGGTGGCATCGGCTTTGCGCAACTTGTCTTCGATGGTGGCGACCGAAGAGTCGATGGTAGCGACGAGCTCGGAGCGCATCGAACGCAGTCGGGCGTCGAGGGTGCGCAGGCGCGTCTGGAGCTGCTCGAGTTGCCGGGCAGTCTGCTGACTTTGGCTCAGGAGTTGTTGCACGGACTGCCGGGAAGAGTTGTCCCCGGAGGCCGAGGTTTTGAGCCGATCGATCTTGTCGACGAGCCGCTGGTACTCACCACGCAGTGATTTCATGCGATCCAGCAGCTCGGAGCGTTGCTGCGAGACGGTCTCGTACCTGTCGCGCAGATCGCGGATGTCGTCGCCGCCCACCAATCCCAGGAGGCCGGGGAGGGTGAGGGTGGCGACCAAGACCCCCTTGGTGACAATCTGAAGCAGTGAGGGTATCACGTCGTGTCCGAGTCGTAGTGGGTCCGATGCCGCAGTCAGAGTATCGTGCAAGGAGCGTGCCGGCACGCCACCCCCGGTAGGATCACAGAAATCTCGAACACTTTGAAGGGCGAGACTCAAATATCTGAGCCATCGAGTCGCGAGATGGAATTGTTGAAGGGAGGGTTGAGCGCGTGCTAATACGAAAGGACCATGACACTATCACACCGTGCGGACAGGATATTCGAGGGCCCGCTCGCCGAGACATCTCGCGTGTCGTTCGAGCTGCGGGATCCCGAGGGTGGGGTCTTCGAGGCGTCGGTTGTTACACGGATCAACGCCGAGCAGGATCCCTCACTCGTCGAGAAGCTCGACGAGGGTGAGCTCAACTGGGTGGAATCTCCCGGTGGTGATCGATGGCGGCTGGCGAGTCCAGTCGTGTATCACCATCCGGCCGACGAAGAGTTCACACTCGTCGTACCCAAAAGTCTCGCCCACCGCGAGCTGGAGTGGCGCCGACGGCTGATGCAGAATCTGGAGGCTCGCGTCGAGTCGATTCCTCCGTATATTCGGGACTTCACCTCGAGGATCGGCGTCGCGGACCATCGAGTCGAGACCCCCGATGCCGATGATGATGGGTCCATCGAAGAAGAAGTGACCCATACGGTCACCGAGGATCAGTTTGTATCGGTGACTTCCGAGCCGGTCGAGCGAACAGAAGCGGACCGGCCAGAGGTGGCACCTGCAGCCCGGCCAAAGGAGGGTGCCGAGGGTGTTGATGTGTTACGTCGGCCGAGTCGGGTAGTCGTCGAGCCAATAGAGGGTATTCATCTTCCCGACGAATTCGACTCGGATCGGGCGGTCCACGACCGTTTTGTCGACGTCGTCGACGGGCGGGTGCTCGCGGCGGCTCAGATCGACGCTGAGACGAGCGAGGCCCTGGCTCGAGGGGAGCCGGCGTTCTTCCTGCAGCTCCATCGGATCGAGGAGACGCCCCTCGCGGCGTTGTTGCTTGCGGCCCTCGACGACGACGCCCAGCCGATCGAAACCGTGGGGTGGCCCCTCGATCTCTCCAAGAACACGCATCGGACGGTGTTGAGTCGGTTGTCCGAGCACACGGCTCTCGATCTGGCGCTGTATGACGGGGAGGGCCGTCTTTCGGCGGCTTACGCCGTCGATGCTCCGCTGGAAGCAAATGTCGAGTGGATACGAAATCAGGTGGAAGACGCGCTGGCCGATCCCGACTCTCCGGCCGGCGAACCCCGCCGCGCTGCCGAACAGTATCTCAGTGATGATTTTCCCAGGCTCGGTCGAATGCGTCTGGAGTTTGGCCGGGAGGTCGAGGGTGACTTCGATGGGCTCTCAGAGATCTTGCTCGCCACTGGGATCATCGGATACTGGTCCTCGGACGAGGCGTTTTCGTACCTTGTCGCGAATCGGTCGTTTCCCCTGGAGCGATTTCGTGCGATCCAACGCCGCGTCATCGAAGCGGCTCTCGAGGCCGGGATCTATCTGAATGAACCGCTCCGTCGTCGGGCGATCGACGAGGGTATGGTGACCGACGAAGTCGAATTGATCGAGATGCTTCTGGCCAACTTTGCCGAAGTGAGTACGGGGCTTCGGTCGAATGACCTGGAGCCGATGGATGAATGGGACAACTGGGACAAGCTCGTGCAGTTCGCCCGAGAAGTGGGGGTGACGCCGGACACCGAAGTGTTGGAACTGGCGGAATCGCGACTGGAACGGGCGAAGCGTCATGCCGCAGATTCGGACGAGACATCGAGCTGACCGATCACACTTTTTCGAGACTGAGACGGATTGGAGACATGCGAATCGGAATTTTGAGCGACATTCACGCCAACCTCGCCGCCCTCGAACGAGTGTTGGAGGATGCGGAGTCGGTCGAGCCGGGCATCGACAGATATTTTTGTCTGGGTGACGTCGTCGGCTACGGGGCCAATCCGAGAGAGTGTTGCGAGATCATCCGCGACCTGTGTGAATTTACGATCGTCGGAAACCACGACGCCGCCGTCTGCGGCCGGATGGACTACAGTTTCTACTACCAGCAGGCGAGAGATGCGCTCGACTGGCACGCCGAGCAGATCACGGAGGCGGATGATGAATGGCTTCAGTCCCTTCCGTATCGACGCGACATCGACGGTGTCGCGTACTGTCACGGTGCTCCGGTCAACGAAGAGGACTTCGAGTACGTCTTCACGCTCGAACAGGCCAACAACCTGCTGGAGCATTGGGACGACCTGGAGCACGTCAGTTTTATCGGCCACTCGCACCTGACCAAGTCCTTCGAACTCGACCCGGACGAGGGGGCCCGGGAACTGGACGGGGACACCCTGAAATTCGAAGAGGGCAAAAAGTACGTCGTCACCGCCGGGAGCGTGGGCCAGCCGAGGGACAACGACAATCGAGCCTGCTGGGGAATCTACGACACCGAGGCCGACACCTTCGAGTTTCGACGCGTCGGCTACGACGTCCGAACTGCGGCCCGTCGGATCTTCGAGTCTGAGTTATCCAGCGACTTTGGCAAGCGTCTGTACTTCGGGATCTGAGGGCGGACGGCTCAGACCTCGGTCAGGAAGTGATTGAGGTCGTACCCGATAACCCTGTCGTCGACACTTTCGTCGTGGGAGGTGTCGCCGACGATCAGCATGAGTTCACCGACCACCTCGGCAAACTGGGGACGTCGGACCGGAGCGTCGACGCGATGCATGAGCACGCCGGACTCCGGATCCCGGATATCGATCTGGCGTCCGACGACGAGGAGGCCGTCTTCGACGACTCGAGGCCCGGGGTGCGGGGGGCGAGGCGCCGACTCGTGGTGTCCGGCGACGTGCCATCGGATCGAGCCGTCGGCCAGGTTCAGGCAGTGGAGATCCCCACGATCCGTCTGGACGATGCCGTGTTCGACGCCGTCGATGCTGAGGGGCGTGACCGCGCTGACGCCGTCCATGCCGGCGGTCGCCAGGTCGGTGGTCCACTCGACCGTGGGCTTCGGGGATTCGATGTCGATGGCGTGCAGCGCCGGCGACTGGGGAGATTCGACCGGGAGAAGTAGCCAGCGGTCGATAAACGTCGGGGGGCCGGTCAGCAACCCCTCTATTCTGACGTCCCAGACGGTCCGACCCGTGTACGGGAAAAACGCGTGAATCTTGAGATGACGGTGCGCGGGATCGTGCGTGAACGCGTAGATGCGGCCTTGATGAAGGTGAGGGGAGCGGTCGACGAGCCCGCCGAGGCGCACCTTCCAGAGGAGTTCGCCATCGGCGGGAGACACGGCATAGAAGAATCCCTCTTCGGACAGCATTGCCGTGAGTCCACCGCTCCAAACCGCACCCGCGAATTCTCCGTGGGCGGCATCGAACGTCCAGCGGGCATCCTCCTGGAGGCCAACCCCCGCGGCGTGACCCTCTCGGGTGCAGACCACCAACCGATCGGCCGCCGGAAAATGAGACGCGCTCAGCAGCCGGTTCGAGCCTTCGTTGCCGTCGAAGAGGCGCGCATACCGGCGTCCGATGTCGCCGTGCTGCCCGGTCGACAGCGTTCCCTCCGTGTCCAGGGCGGCCCATCCTGACGCGTGAAGAGCAAATGAGATGAATGTCGAGTCTTCCGGGGCGACTCGCCACTGTCGTTGTCCGGTCTCCCAGTCGAAACTCTCGATGGCTCCATCGCCGAGGATCGTCAGACCCTCGGAGCCGGCCTCGATCTCCTCGGCGGAGATCCGGGGGCGAAAGAGAGTCCAGCGCGGTCGCCCGAAGATGCGGTAGGTGTCGTGGAACGGAAAAGGAAATCCGGCCTCGGGAGGAAGGGGCGGGGGCGCCGGCTGAATGTCCCCCTGTTCGTCGATGTGTCGCTCGGGGTCGTCGAGGTAGGTGTTTTCCTCGGAGATCTCTGCCAGCCAGCTTCCCAGCTCATCGGCCTCGCGACGGAGTTGGTCGAGCCTGTGATTTAGTTCCAGGCGTGGGTTCCACTCCGAGAGGTCGTCCAGGAAAAGTCGTGCGACGCTGATCATGGTGTCGACGGCTTCGTTGACCGGGAGCGTCGCCTCCAGCGCATCGTCCCGGCCCTCTGCGTCGCGCGCGGCAACGGTGATCCGGCATCGTCTCCCGTCGGCCTCGATATCGATGGCGGAATATCGTCCCGGCCGCCCCGGCTGGAGGTGGTCACCGTCGGTCTCCAGATACTCCAGAAGCTCTCGCGCGTGCGAAAGCAGTCGCCAGCAGGTCAGAACGGGAAACGTCTCGGACAATTCGACCGATTCCCCGGCCCACTCGACTTCGACGTGGCCCGGGGCCAGAAGAGCGTGAAGATCAAAGGGATGCTCGCCGCCGTAGTGGCGCAGCGGGATGTAATCGGCATCGTAGGCGTACGCGATCGAGAGCCCGCGCTGAGAAGAGGTGCTCCCGCGTCTGAGGCCTCCCTCGACCTCCGGATCGACGGGTTCGCCGGTGCCGGCGAGAGTGTGTGCGGGCGCGGATGAGAGCCGGTCGAGTCGTTCGCTGAACTCTCGGACGAAGGCGTCCGAAGTGAATTGCGACGAGATGCCGTAGAGATCATCGAGCATCGCCGACGCAGTGGAGGTGACGGCGTCGTGCAGGGTCTCGGGAGCCGTTTCAACCTGGTGGGCGACGACGTGTCGTCTCGGCCCGACGCTGTACAGCGACACCTCGACGCAGTCGCCGGCAGGATGAAAGACGAGTTCCCAGGGTTCGCGGGCGAATTCGACGATTGCCTTTCGAGAACGTCCTTCGGCGATTGCCAGGAGCGCAGCGACCATCGAGTCGACGACGGTGAAGACATTGTCTTCATCGACCGACGAGGTGATGTTCCGGCCGTCGACGACGATGTCGATGATGTCTCGGATTTCAGTCAGGTCGACGCCGCAGCCGGAGGGCCGTGAGTGCCGGATGTCGTGCAGATACCGAACACTCTCCTTCCAGGTTTGACCGACAGATATTTCGACCGACGTCATGGTGATTCGGACTTCATCGAGGGGCGGCGCCGCCGAATCTGATCGAGCAGACCCGGTTGAAGCCGCCGGAGTTGTGACACGCTGAGGATAACAGTTCCAGGGTGGTGCGTCTTCCCCGGTTTCGAGTTCTCGTCTTCTGTCGTCGAGGTCGTCAGCGTCCGGCCACGCCAAAAAAGTGCGCAACAGATCGGGCATCCGTGTCGAAAACAACCTGTAGAGGGGCGGAGTGGATGGACGGCGAACTCCCCCGGATTCAACCATACTTGCGGATGAGGAGAACCAATGACGCAGCGAATCGACGGTCCCCCGGGTGGTCCGGCGGGTCAGGTCAATCAAAACGGTGAGACGACAGGTCAGACGACGAAACGCGTCAAAACGAAGTTCGGGAAATTCATGGACCGGGTGGCCGGAGGCGCGTTGTCCGCGGTGTCGCTCGTGGCACCGGCCATTCCAGGCGGGAAACTGGTGGAGGCAGCGGCCGGCGGTCTCGGCCAGCTTCGTGACAGGGCTCCCGAGGGATTGGTGTCGGGGGCTCGAGACGATTCGCTCCAGCAGATGCAGCAGATGCAGGAATCGAATCAGATGTACAACTTGCAGTACTTCGAACTGCAGCAGCAGGCCCAGCAGGACAATCGCCAATTCAAGGCGATGTCGAATCTGATGAAGGTCCGACACGATACGGCGAAGTCGGCGATCAACAATATGCGAGCGTAAATAGCTGTTGAGCGCGACCGAAAGGAGACGGAGACGACCGATGAACAAAGAAGGCCGAAGCAATCCGGAGTTCGACGTCCGCGAGGCGTTGAGTCGGGCGTATTTGCTGGTGAGCTGGGGGCACATCGATCCCGCCCTCGAGTTGTGTGAACGCGTCGACGAGTCGTTTGAAGGCGGGCATCCGCTCCCCCAGACGCTGGCGGGCGGGTTCTTGGTGGGAGCGGGCCGGATGCGAGAGGGGCTTCAGCGGCTGCGTGCCACGGTTCGCCGTTTTCCGGCAGCGCCGATGCCGCATATTCAGTTCGCCGAGGCTTGTTTTCTGGCGGGACGCCACCGCCAGGGACACCGAGCGATGGAGCGGGCGCGCGGGGTTCTCGACGAAGCTTCCGAGGAGTGTCGGCTCTGGTTCGACAGTCTGGAGGCGGTCTGGATGAGCAATGATCCGCCCGCCGTGACATCATTGCCGGTGGGGCCCATCTGAGGGGCGTCGCACACGTTGGTTTCTTCAGGAGATATCATGACGATTGATGAAGCAGGTGCAGCACCGATGAGGGGCGAGACTCTCATCGCTCGAATGCGGGAGGTTCACGCTCAGGCGACGGACTCCGCGACGGTGGATGGAGCCTCCGTCGACAAGACCCCGGCGGCCGACCGAGTCGATCTCGATTCGCTCGAACGCGTCGACGGCGTCGATGCCGCTGATCCGGTCCAACGGCGCCTGTTGGAGACCGCCCGAGAAGCGCTCAACGGGGAGTACGACGGCGATGTTCGGGCGATCCGTGCGAGTGTCATCGACGAGATTTTCGACGAGACGTGGAGTGAGCGACTCCCCGCCGAACGGCGCGAAACGATCGGCGGAGTGGTCAGAGAGGCGCTCACCGACGACCTTGCCTTTCGAACCGAGGTTGACCATATGTTACTGCATGCGGCACGCCTGCTGGGCCGAGCCGGGGCGCAGTAATGCGTCGGTCGACCGAACCGGCGGGTTGCTGCTATGGTGAGACGTCAGACGACGTTGTACGGGCCATTGGTTTCTGCCGGAGCGAGGAGTTTTGAATGTACTACGAGGTTTACATTCCCTCAGAGGACGAAGACGGGTTCGATACGACGATCACCGTCGAGGCCGAGAACTGGATGTCGGCGCTGAAGTCGGGGCTCGAACGGACCGGCGAGGGGGCCGATGCCGTTCGAAACGTCATGTGTGACATCAAGGACGACAATTCGATCCATGTCACCGACGCGACGACCCAGCGTGTCTTCGTCCTGGAGGAGCTCGGTGAGCAGCGCCCCGAGGACATCGACGACGACGATGTGGCAAAGGCTCCATCGGAGACCGAGGACGAGATCGACCTCGAGGTCCAGGAGACGCCCTCCGAGCCCGAAGCATCCGAAGAGGAGGTTACCGCGGATGTTGAGCCCGACGAGGATGGCCGCATGCGGGTCGGCTCGCAGACCCAGCAGGAACTGAAGGCCTCGGAGGACAGTCAGGCCAAGGTCGTCGGCGAGGAACGCAAGAAGACCGATCGGACGCGTGCCCAGAGTATCGGGCGTTCCGAAGAGAAGGTCTCCGAATCGATCATCGAGGACATGTTCCTCGAGATCCAGCCGATCCACAGTGAAGACATGGACATGGAGGAGGCTGTCAACTTCGTCCTGGACCTGTCGATGGACAAGATCGACGCCGAGAGTGGGAGCATTTTATTCGCCGATGTCAGCGGTCAGGAGCTGTATTTCGCCGCCGCACGGGGCCCGAAGGCCGACGAGATCATGGACTTTCGGGTGCCCATGGGTGAGGGGATCGTCGGGTTTTGCTCCAGAGAAGGGGTCAGCCTCGCGATCGGCGATGCTCAGGAGGATCCCCGGTTTTACGAAGAGATCTCCGAGTCTCTCGGGTATCCGACCAACAGCCTGCTCTGCTCGCCGATCCAGTATCGGGGGCGGGTCTACGGTGCCGTGGAATTGGTCAACAAGACAGGCGGGTCGACCTTCACGACCAACGAGATGAACGCGCTCTCCTATGTGGGACGTCAGATGGCAGAATTCGTCAACCGCGTGGTGATGGAGCGCGAATCGCTTGAAGACGAGTAGACCCGAGGATGTCGCAACCGAGGGGGGGCGACCGGTTGCCGCGACTCTTTGGGATGCGCTGGAACGTCTTGCGTCGGCCGAGGGAGACCGCGGCCGACGGGTGACGATTCTGGATCGTGAAGGAGGGCGTGAGAGTCGCGGCTGGAGCCGGATTCTGTCGTCTGCCCTGCGCGTAGCCGGGGCCCTCGAACGTCTCGATGTCGAGGCCGGCGACCGGATCGTGATATCACTGCCCACGAGTTTCGAGTTCCTGAGTGCATTCTTCGGCGTGATGGCCGTCGGCGCGGTTCCGGTCATTGTACCGACCTCGGGTCGCTCGCATGGTCGCCGATTTTCGGTGTCGCAACCGAGCGCCCAGACGGGGCGCGAGGTCGGGGCCTGCGGGTTGATCCGGGATTCTGAGGGTGCGCACTCCTCGAGACGGGCGCCACGGATTCGGGACCCCTTCGACTGGCGCGCCGACGTCGACGCACTTCTGGGCGAGGTCTCTGCGGATCCGCTGGAACGGCCGGCCCCCACCCCGCCCGATGAAACGGCGTATCTTCAGATGACCGAAGGCACGACGGGGCGCCCACGCGCGGTGCCTCTCTCCGATGCGAAGATCCTGGCGAATATCCGGGCGATGGGTCATGCCTTCGACGTCCGGCGCGACGATGTCGGGGTCTCCTGGATCCCCCTTCACAACGCGCTCGGACTGGTCGGGGTTCTGCTGTTTGGAGTGGTTCACCAGCTCGATCTCGTCCTGATCGACCCGGCGCGCTTTCTTCAGCGACCGGTGAGTTGGCTGAAGGCGATCTCGACCTACGACGGCACGCTGTCGCCGGCTCCAAATTTCGCCTTCGACTACACCACGCGCCGGTGTCGGGAATCGGACCTCCAGGACATCGATCTCGGGAGTTGGCGGATCGCGATGAATGGGGGAGAGCCGGTGCGTGGTCAGCATATGGATGCCTTTGCCCGGCGGTTCGGGCCCTACGGCCTCGACGATGATATTTTGACGCCAGTCTACGGCCTCTCCGAGGCGACCCTCGGCGTCTGTTCGGAACGGCCCGATGAACCGGTCGAGATGGATGCGATCAATCGGCGGGTCCTCGAACGGACGTGGACGGCTCAGCCGCTTCCCGAACAGGGGGCTTCTTCGCCGCCGGAGCGGATGCACTTGGTCTCCGTCGGTCAGCCCTTATCGGGCTATGAGGTCGAGATCGTCTCCGTCGATCGGCGAAGTGCCGACGGGGAGGTCGTCTCGGTCGGTCCGCGGGAACTCGGCGAGATCGCTGTGCGCGGGCCGTCGGTGAAGTCACAGTACGCCGACGACCGGGGTGGGCGACCGATCCACGATGGATGGTTGATGACCGGGGATCTCGGATATCGAGCCGACGGGTCGATCTATGTCGTCTCGAGGCTCTCGAGCGTCGTTCGAATGCGGGAAGACGATCGGACGATCTTTCCCGAAGAGGTCGAGGTATTCGTCGACGCGGTCGATGGGGTGTACGCCGGGCGCACGGCCGTATTCGGTGTCGGAGAAGACGAAGCGACGGCCGATGAACCGATCCCGGTCTGCGAGAGGCTCGTCGTGGCCCTCGAGGTCCACTCCGGCGCCAACCGGGCCGACGTGGCGGAATCGGTCCGGGAGATGCTCGACAGACACCTCAAGCTGGAACCGGAGGTCGTCGAGTGTGTCTCACCTCGTTCGATCCCGAGGACGAAGAGCGGAAATGTGAGACGGCCGATCGCCCGTCGGCTCTTCGTGGAGGGGCGGCTGGATCGACGAGACAGGAATCCGGGCATCGACTGGGTATACGGCTGGGCGAATGTTCTTCGCGGTGACGTCCGGGCGCTGGGCCGCCGGTTCACCCAACGGATCTCCGACCTGTTCTCCTAGCTGGTGGGTCCGTAGACGCTCATCCGCCGCCGCCATCCGGGGCGTCGGCACCGGCGTCTCGCGTGTCGCCCCCGGAGTCGAAGTAGCCGGCATCCGAACGGTACTCGGCCCGAGGCACACACCCGCGTTGTTCGCTGAGGCTGTTTGGCTGAGTGCAGATCTCTTCGGGGGTGCAGGCCTCCGCTGCCTGGGAGCCTGTGCACTTCTGCACGCACTCATGCGTGTCGCCCCCCGTCCAGCAGACGGTCTCGTCGTCGCAATCCTCGTCGGTCAGACACCGTGGGGACTCATAGCCGTTGCAGGCGCCGAACGTGATGCTTGCCACGAGCGTGACGAAGACCGCCGCGCAGAGCCGTGACGGATCGAGTTCAGGGGCCATCGGATCAACTCCAGGCTGAACCGGCAAGATTAGTCTCCGAGAGTCGGTGTGAACCTCTGGTAGCCGCCTCCCTCTCCCAGACGTTGTCGACAATCTTCGTCGGGATCGAGAGAGTCGGTGCGGGTCGAGCAAAGGTAGGCTTCAAACTGGTCGACGTCGTCGAGGGCGCTGTCGCAGTTTGGCCCCCATTCGACGATATGGATCTCGTGGCCGGGCTCCATCGGGACTCTGTCGCCGTCGGTGTCGACGAAACGAAGGAGGAGACGCCCCCCGAGTCCACCGAGAGGCGTAGTCGTCGAGTCGAATGGACCGGTGACGCACTGATCGTCTTCTGAAAACGACAGGGCCGACCCGTCGAGATGGGAGTCCCGCGTGATGTCCCCGATCGGTTCGTACAGCAGGGTGTTCCCCCAGGCGACGGCCGACTCGTGGGAGCCGTCCGGGGGTGTCAGAAAGGCGGCGGCGATATCTGCACCCGGTGCGCCATCGGGCGGAAGGGGCATCACATCCGTGGTGTCGACAAGAAGCACGGCGAATTGTTTGTCGGGCCGGATGATGCAGGTCCCGCCGATGCCACAGACGGCCTGTTGATCGTCGAGACGATCTCGGCACTCCTGATCGGTGGAGCAACCGTCAGGGCCGGTCTCGTCGACGCCGACATCGGAGGGGTCGTCGACCAGGCAGACGTTTTCGGTTTCTCCGGACCCCGAACGGACGTACGGCTGGCAGGTCCGTTCCGGATCCTGGCAGTCCGAATCACTCGAGCAGGTGGCCGCGCAGAATCCGTCGGCACAGATGGCCTGGTCGGCGCAGTCGGAGTCGCCCGAGCAGGGCGCACCGCTGAGATTGAACGAGCAGGCCGCCATCAAGGCCGCCAGCGCCGCCAGGCCGGTTGCCTTCAGCAGGCTGTGTGGATCGAGCAGAGGGGTAGACATACACCACTCTCGGAGTACGTATGGTCCGTTCAGTGCGCGGGGCCCGGTGGTATCGCCAACGTGCCCCTACAGTGTTAAAGCATAGTTCGTGCCGGCGCCCGGTGAAACCGATTTACACGGCTGTCTGCATTTGCGTATGGTGCCGTGCGCCCGAGCATCCGTTTTTTGTTCTACCGGACTGGACCTCATGATCACACAGACGACTCAACGCTGGTCGAGCCTCGCCGCCATCCTGGCGACGCTGGCCCTCTGCCTGTCGATCGGTGCGGTTGGATGTGCCACCGGGTCGCGGGTGACCGTCGATGTCGACTCCGCTTCCTCTCCGGCGGAGAAGGCCTATCTCATCGGACGCGCCCGCCTGCAGCGGGGGGACTACGAAGGGGCAATCAGCGCGTTTGATACCGTGCGAAGCGACTTTCCCTACAGTCGATTCGCGGCCCTTTCGGAGTTAAAGATCGCCGATGCATACTTCGAGCAAAAGCAGTTCGCCAGCGCGGCCGAGCAGTACCGAAGCTTTGTAAAGCTGCATCCGAACAACGAACGGGTCGCCTACGCCCGCTTCCGGACGGCGAAATCCGTCTACAAGAAAATGCCCAGCGACTGGTTCTTTATGCCGCCGGTTCACCAGCGAGATCTGTCTGCCACGAAGACGGCGGTCAAAGAGCTGCGGTCGTTTCTTCGGCGCCATGCCGATACAAAATACGCGGACGAGGCCGAAAAGCTGCTTCGCAAGTCCCGGCGCCTGTTGGCGGATCACGAGATGTACGTCGCCGAGTTTTACCTGGACCGGGACAATGCCAGGGCGGCGTCGATGCGGTTGAAGTACCTGCTTAACAACTACTCGGGCCTGGGGCTCGATCCGAAGGCGCTGTACCTGCTGGCCCGCTCCTACATCGGTATGGGCGACCGGCAGGGGGCGCGGACGGCAATCGAGGACCTTCTGGAGTTCCACGCGGGCACCGATTACGCACGCAAGGCGCGCAAGTTGATCGAGGCCAACGACCTCCAGGTGAAGTCCGGTTGACAGCCGTGGGGGCCGTCATTATATCACATCGCTCGCTTCTCCCGGTCGGGCGTCGGTCGTCTGCCCCGTGTTCGCCGTTGCCCGCCCTACGAAGCCGACATTCCAGATTCTAGATTGGTCTACATTTGTCCTCCTCGCCAGGAGGGGCGCGGATCGCCGGTCATCCGGCGACTCGGCGACTCACCGGCAGGGAGGCGACAGACGCGAGTGATTCGTCATGACGAAGACATACAGCGCAAAAGAAGAAGATGTCGAACGCGACTGGTGGCACATCGATTTGGAGGGGCAGACCCTCGGACGAGCCGCCAGTCAAATCGCCACGCTGTTGCGCGGCAAGCATAAACCGATCTTTTCGCCCCACGTCGACTGCGGCGACTACGTCGTGGTGACCAACTGCGAGAAGGTCGAGATGACGGGCAACAAGTGGGAAGAGAAGATGTATCGACGTCATTCGGGATACCCCGGAGGGCTCAACGAGATTTCGGCCGAAGAACTCCTGGAACGCAAACCGGAGAGGATTCTCGAGTTTGCCGTCAAGGGAATGCTGCCGAACAACAAGCTCTCCGAGCAGGTCATCAAGAAACTGAAGGTCTATGCCGGGTCGGAGCATCCGCACGAAGCCCAGCAGCCGGAAGATTACGAGCTCGAGCAGTGAACCGCCGAGGACGGTTCGGCGTAGACACGCCGTGAATCCGTTCACGACAAGGGAGTCAACATGGCAGACGCACAACAGTTTCACGCGATTGGACGCCGGAAGGAAGCCAGCGCGCGGGTCTTTTTGAGCCCCGGCGACGGTGACGTGACGGTGAATTCGAAAGATTCCGAGAACTACTTTGGCCGACGCACCCAGCAGGCCCGTTTCCGCCAGCCGCTCGAGCACGTCGAGATGTCGGGACAGGTCGACATCATCGCGACGGTGCAGGGCGGCGGCAAGAGCGGTCAGGCCGACGCGTTGCGCCTGGGTATTGCGCGGGCCCTCCAGATCATGGACCCCGACCTTCGCGGCCCCTTGAAGTCCGAAGGGTTCTTGACGCGGGACGCCCGGGTCAAAGAACGCAAAAAGTACGGTCAGAAAGGCGCTCGCGCGAAGTTCCAGTTCTCGAAGCGCTGAGACACGACGCCGAGACAGGCCGACCGACGATATCAGAGAGGCCCGCCGACCCCACTACTCCGGGGTCGGCGGGCCTCTTTTTGTGGCCTTGGAAGCTGATGGTCTCGTCAGCTGCCCAGGCATAGAGAAGTTGCAAAGACCGGCCCGAGGGCCAGCAGGGTCGCGGTCATGCGCTCGAACCCGTAGAAGTCTTCGAGAGCGGCGGTCTCGAGCCGAAACATCCAGAAGATAGCCAGGAGTTCCCCGACCGGAAACTGCAAGATTGGTGGGACGACCAGAAAGGCCCAGGCCCCCGAGACGTAGCCGACGATGCGTGTGACCTGACGCCAGGGCACGCTCCGGCCCTTGACCCTCAGTGCCAGACGCAGCAGCGCCACGTGAAGCCCGAACCCGAAGACGGCCTGCAGTGGCGTGCCCAGAAGGAGGGCGAGGCGAGCCTGCGACTCGGTGATCCCCTGCTGTGAGGCCAACTCTGCGAGTCGGGTGCCGACGTCTTCGACCAAGAGGAGTTGCCACGTCTGGCCGATGAGCAGACCCAGTACGCTGGTCATCAGGCCAAAGAAGAGGGCCGGGCCCACGATTCCATCGGACGGAACGCGCGAGAAGAACGACCGTGCGCGGCCCAGCGCAGCCCAGAGGGTTTCCGCGTAGGCGCGCGGCGAATAGTCGACGCCGGGGGCCTCCCAGGGATGAGCATCTACGGTCGTCGGTGCCCGGCATTGTGGGCACAGCGCGATGCCGCGGTTGTTCGGCCGGTGGCATTCACCGCAGATCGGGGCGTCACATCCTCCGCAACGGGCAATGGCCGGGGCTTCCTGATGGTGCGCGCATTGACTCACTCGTCGTCATCCTCTTGCTGCTCTTTTCGGCGACGGCGCCTCTTTTTGCGCACCTTGCTTACCTTTTTGCGCTTTCGCTTCCGCTTCTTGCGCGACATCGACTTCGACTGGCTCTCGTTGTTGGACTGACCGCCCCCCTGGCCCTGTTCCGGAGGCGTGTAGCCCGGAGGCAAGTCGGCGCCGCCCATGCCGGGCATGCCGCCGCCCGACGGCTGGTCTCCGCCGCCTCCCATCATGTCCTGGAAGATCTCGCCGACGTTCATGTCCTTCATCTGGCGCATGGAGTTGAGCTTGTCCATGCCTGGGATCTTGCTGAGCAGCCCTCCGCCACCCCCGCCGGAGAATTGCTCCATCATGTTCCGCATCATGTTGAATTGCTGGATGACCTGGTCGACCTGCTCTTTGTCTGTCCCCGACCCCTTGGCGATCCGGCGGACACGGCCGGGCTGCTGGGTCAGCAAGTCGGGCTCGGAGCGCTCGCGATCGGTCATCGACTGGATGATCGCGCGAATCTGGGTGAGCTGGGAGTCGTCGACATCGACGTCGTCGGGCATGCCCCCGCCAAAGAAGGGCATCATCTCCATCAACTCGTTCATCGATCCCAGCCGTGAGATCTGATCGAGCTGCTTGTAGAAGTCATTGAAGTCGAAGTCGCCCGACAGCATCTTCATGGCGTCTTCTTCGGCCTCGCGTGCCTCCTCCTCGGACAGCGAGCGCTCGAAGCGGTCCATCAGCCCCATGACGTCGCCGAATCCGAGAATTCGGTTGGCGAGGCCCTCCGGACGAAACTCCTCGAGATCGTCGAGGTCTTCGCCGACCCCGATGTACTTGATCGGTTTGCCGGTAATCTCTTTGATCGACAGGGCCGCGCCGCCGCGGGCGTCGCCGTCGAGCTTGGTCATGATGAAGCCGTCGACCTCCAGGCGTTCGTTGAACTCCTTGGCGGTGTTGACGGCGTCCTGACCGATCATGGCGTCGACGACCAGAAAGATATTCTCGGGTTCGGTCGCCTCGACGATATCTTCGAGTTCTTCCATCAGCACATCATCGACGGCCAGGCGGCCGGCGGTGTCCATGATGACCGTGTCGCGGTCATCGCGTTTGGCCTTTTCGACGCCCTGTTTGCACAGCTCCACCGGGTCGGCGTCCTCCTCGGAGTGGACCGGCACGTCGATGCGATCTCCCAGCACACGGAGCTGGTCGATGGCGGCGGGGCGATAGACGTCGGCCCCGACGAGCATCGGGTTCTTGTCGGAACGATCGATGAGATACTTCGCCAGCTTGGCCGACGTTGTCGTCTTTCCGGACCCCTGCAGGCCGACCAGCATAATTTTGGTCGGGCCGAGTCGGGGCGGCGAAAAATGAATGTCGGTGTCGACCGGGCCGAGCAGGCTCTCGAGCTCATCGTGGCAGATGCGAATAAAGTGGTCTCCCGGCGAGACCTCGACCTGCTCTTGGTCGCCCTCGGCCTCGACCTTGACGATCTCGCCGATGGCTTTGTCTTTGACGCGCTGGATGAACTCCTTGGTGATCTTGAAGTTGACGTCCGCCTCGAGCATCGCCATGCGGATCTGCTTGAGCGCGTCCTCGATATTTTGTTCGGAGAGTTCGCGCTTTCCCTCGAAGCGGTTGCGGACGTCGCGAAATCCCTTCGCGACTACGTCGAACATAGCCATGGGTGTGCCTCGTCTGAATCGTGAGGAGGTCGTAGCGTCGAGATAAACCCGTACGTCGGTGGGTTGGGGCCGGCGCCGACGGGATACATAATCGTTCGTCGTCGGCACGCTCAGTGGGAGGGAGGAGCGTCTTCGTCAGGCCGCCTGGAGGCTAAGCAGGGACCCACGGGGTGTCAACCGCGCGAAAAGATTGCAGCTCAAGCGGTTCCCGCCTATAAGAACCCCTCTCATGGGCGGGCATCGATCAACGTACGGCGACGATGTGCATGCGTAAGACGGCGACTGAACTGAGACCTCTTTGGGGGTGGACCACCATTGTGTTTGCCCTCGTGGCGATCCTTGTGCAGAGCGGCTGTGAGCCGTCCCCTCGGAAGGATCTCCGACGCGCGAAAGGGCTCGTCATCTCCGGGTCGAACCTCGAAAAGGCCGAGAGTCTGCTGAAATCGGTCCTGGAGGCTCAGCCCCGGAATTTCGAGGCTCGCCGTCAACTGGCAGAGGTCTACCGCCAGCGCGAACGGTACAAGCAGGCCGAGAGCCAGCTCAAAAGACTCTGGAAGGCCGGGGGGTTCGGCGAGGAGTCCGGCGACAATGGTGGCCGCCACCGAACGATGCGTTCCCTTCTGAAGGAACAGCTCGTCCAACTGTACCGGGAATGGGCGACATTGCTGGAGGAGCAGGGAAACGTCGAGCAGATGGTTGAAGTCTGCCGACGCGGACTCGAATTCGATCCGGGGCAATCCGAGCTCAATCAACTCCTGGTCGACCACTACTGGGAGCGTGCACAACGACTGGTCGAGGAGGGCAAAAAGGAGGCTGCCGCCGATGCGTTCAGCGAGATTCTGAAGCTTCGGACCAAACCCGACGACAAGCGTCGTTCGACCGCTCGGGAACGTGTCACCGAGCTGCGAGACGAGGCGTTCAACGAGCGTGTGCGATCGAGTTTCCAGAACGACGTCGTTCCCGGGCTCGGCGAGATCGAGGATGTCGTACTGAAGGACGGTGCCCTGCATGTCGATTACCTGACCACCGTCGATCGAAGTCTCGATTCCGACGTGCCTGAAGAGGCTCAGAAGATTCGTCGAGAGGCTCTGCTCAAGTTGATGAATATCATCGGCGGGCAGATCGTCATGCCGGTGACTGGACTCTCCAACGAAGCAAGCCTGGAGGGGATCGACGAGTCGGAGCGTCTCGACGTCCTCAGTCGCCATCTGACGGATCGGTCGATTGTCTACGTCCCAGGCGGCGCCGTGGTGAAGGGGAGAATCCCGGTCGAGTCGATTGTGCCGATGGCTCGCGCCATGCGGACGGCATATCTGTCGTCGGAGACCCGAGACGACGCGGTCCCCAACGAGCAAGGTCAGTCAGATGCCGGCGGAGCCGATGGGGGCGCGACGCCATGATGGATGCGAACGCCCGCAATTCCTCTGTGGTCGTCGCGGTGTTCGGGTGGATGCTCGTCGTCTGTCTCCACGGGTGCGCGGATCCGATCGATGAGCGCATCCGGCGAGCGGAGAGTCGTCTTCAGGAGGGCAACGTCTCGAGGGCGGTGGCAATGGCGAAGGGAGTGCTCGAGGAGGCCCCTGGACACTGGGCGGCCCGATCGATTCTCGCCCGGGCGGATATTCAGCGAAACAAGTTTGCGGCTGCCGAGAATCACCTGGTGGCATTGGAGCGCGACGCTCGCGGGCTCGACGAAGCGGACGTGCCGGGGCTCCCCGACGATGGATTTGCGAACGCGCGGCGGATGACTCGGCGGCTGTATGACCGCTGGTCCGAAGAACTCGTCCCAAAGGGAGGCGACCCGTCGAGAACGGACGATCGGGCCGTTGAAATCCTGCGGCTCGCCTACGGGTTCGCCGTCGGCGCGGATGAGCGTGATGCGCATGCTCGCAGCCTCGCCGAGGTCCTGCTGGCCCCGTCGAACGGCGGGATGGAAGCACTCAACGAGGCCGCCCGTTGGGCTCCGTTCGACAGCGGCATCCGACAGCGCGTACTCAAGGAGTGGAAGTCGTCGGCGCGGAGAGTGTTCCGAGCGGAGTGGAGCCTCCGCCAACGGATGGCCCGGGTCGACGCCGGGGTCTGGAACGGCGGGGGGAACGGCGGGTTTGAACGCATCGGGTCGGAGGCCGAGGTGCCCGCGGAGTGGACCGGAGACGACCGGCCCGCCAATCTGTGGCGTGGTAGTTTCGATGTCTCCATCGACCGGACCCTCGATCCGGACACCGACGCGGGGGTCGAGGCGGCCCGGGCCACGGTTCAGGCTCACCTCGTCGGCCGACTTCGTCGCGTGGCACTGGCTCTCGTCGATCTGCCGATCGATACGGATCTCAACGACCTGGGTCGTCGACGGGCCGTCGATGCCCTCGTCAGCGGTGTCGCCGCACGGGATGTGGTCATCCATCCGGGTCAGGCCAAGGTAACGGTCTGGTTTAGCGAGGCTTCACTTCGCCGGATGGCCTTTGAACTCGAGTGGCTGTTGGAAACGAACGTGCATGGCCGTACCCTGGAAGGGCTGGGAGCGGCGGGGTGTATCGTTGGAGCGTGGGTGCTCGAGGTCATCCGCCGCGGTGGGCCGGATATCAGTGAGCCGGCTCAAAGTGCCGACGCGTGTCGGCGGCAGCGCCGTGAGGTCCGTGACCGCGAGACGTACAACGTCGACGAGATTACGGCGGAATGCGTCTGCCGTGTCGATAGTTAGGACTGTGGCATTCGATCATCCGGAGAGGGCAGTATCCATGGGAGACGACGAACGCCGAAAGACCATCACTCGCAACAAGAAGGCCTACCACGATTACTACGTGGACGAAGAGTACGAGGCTGGGCTGAAGCTTCTGGGGTCCGAGGTCAAGAGCCTTCGAGACCATCGGGTCCAACTCAAGGACGCCTACGCGTCGTTCAAGAACGATGAACTCTACCTGGTCAATGCCCATATTGCGCCGTATCCCCAGGCGACGCACAAAAATCACGAGCCGGAGCGGGCGCGCAAGATGCTTTTGCACCGGCGGGAGTTGAATCGCCTGGAGGCGAAGGTCAACCAGGACGGGTATACATTGATTCCGCTGGAGCTGTACTTCAAAGGGAGTCATGTGAAGGTCAAGCTGGGCGTCTGCAAGGGGAAAAAGCAGCACGACAAGCGTCAGGACATCAAGGAGAAGGAACACGCCCGGGAAATGGCCCGCGAACATGCGCGCCAGCGGGACAAACAGCGCTACAAGTACGACTCCTGATGCCGACTTTTCGGTCGGCTGTCGGGAATGTTTCGGGGGCCGAGTTGTTATCGGGTTGAACGCCCAGGACGGCGGCGCTGACCTTGACAGGCGTCGGGGTGAGCTTAAGATACGCCGTCCGCTCGGTATGGGCCCCGCAAGGCCGTTGCCGAGTCGCTCTTTGAAAGATTGGGTATGGGGGCGCACTGGCTTCGACGTGATTACTGAAGCGATCGTCGCGTGCCGTGGGTACCAGTGACCACGTCTAACGACTGGTAACGTCACAACTGCCGACGATAACGTGCAGATGGCGATGGCGGCGTAAGCTGACCATTGCTCTATGATGTGCCTTTCAAAGGCACCCGTCTCCTTCATCCTTGCTCACGGGATGTTGTGAGACGACACCTAGTGAGCTCGGTCTCGGCCACTTCGAGTCTTCGGGTTGAGACGACACATCAATGAAGGCCCCTCGCCACCTGTGGCCTGTCAGCGGGCAGCAGGGCGCGAGGTAAATCTCAAACGCTGACTACGCACGTAGGGACGATCAGCGGATGGATCGCGGACGCGGGTTCGATTCCCGCCGCCTCCACTTTTTTGAACGCCGGGTTGGTTGATTTGGCAACATCTCGCTTGCTGAGCTGCGCACCTTGCGACTCGTGAAGCCTCGACGATGCCTCCGGCATCGACTCCGTTTCACGAGACCGCAATCTGCATCACCTCAGCGGCGCGAGCTCCGTGCCAAATCATCCAACCCGGCGTTCTCTGTTTTCTTGGGGAACGTCGAGTGCCACTCGGGAACGTCGAGTGCCACTCGGGAACGTCGAGTGCCACTCGGGATCTCCGAGTGCGACGCAAAAGTCCTGCCATCGTTGCCTTGTCCGCGGCGGCGCGCCAAGGGCGCGACACGCCGCGTGATCGCCCGGTTCGATGCGCCGCGCTGGCGCGGCGCGAGACCGGGATGACCATCATTCTGAAGTCGACCAACGCCCGCATCGGCATCTGCAGCTATCTACACAAACCCGACGGCCAACATCAGTATCGGCACCAGAATGACAGAGACGGCAAAGAGGATGAAGTTTCGGTCGTTTCGGGTGGTCCAGTCCTGGATGTTGAGTGTCAGGCGATTCACGGGCCTGAAGAGGGCGAGCAGGAGGAGCGTAGTGACGAAGAGCGCGCCGACGAACGAGAGCATGACAGAGACGGCGCCGGCGCGTTCGATGATCAGGGCGACGACGAAGGTGTCCGCCAGGGTCCCGATATTGGCGCCCAGGATATAGGGGATGAGCAGTTCGTCGCTGATGCGTTCACGGTTGTACAGTGGGACGAGCAGTCCCAGGGAAAAGGCGACGCTCAGGGTCAGGCTCGTGACGATTACACCCAACAGGAAGGCGACCCAGCGCGAGGAGAGGGCATGGGTGATCCGTGCGCGGAGCGCAGTCGAGTCACCTGTCTCGAGGATGGCGTCGAAGAGTTTGAGACTTCCCATCAAGCCGACCAGACCGAAGGCAAAGGTCGGCATCGCGCCGAGGGCGCCTGTCACGGAGTCGGCGATGAAATCGAAGGATGCCGGAAGTGGAATCTGCAGGGCATCGATGCCCAGGCTCTCTGACAGCCAGGTCGGTCGGAGCCAGACCCAGGCATATCCGAGCCCGGTAGCTGGGATAGAGGCCAGGTGGGTGACGACGAAGACCAGCACGCCCATCGAGCAAGCCCGTCTGAGGCTCGTTTCTCGGTGGAAAAGGTAGTCGAAAATGCCGATGAGGATGACGATGCCGGCGCCGCCCAGGCGTGTGCCGCCGACCATCAAAAGCAGGTTTGACGCATCTAGGAGGCCGCTTTCGAAGTAGGTAACCGCGATCGCGGCTGCGACGGAGCCGTTGGTCAGCACGTAGGAGGTGAGCCAACCGAACCCGAGCGTCGGGAGGCCTCCGCGTACGTAGTGATCGAAGAGTGTCCCGAGTTCCGGCGTCAGAGTCGCTGTGGCGCTGCGCAGAAGCTGGAGGCCAGCGACGAAGCAGAATAGAGACAGCAGCCCAATTAGCAGACGATGCCAGCCGCTTCGGCCGGAACTCGACGGTGGGTCGGAATCCATGTGCGCTGGCACTACCGGCTCGCCGAGATCACGCCGCTGGCTTCACCCGTCAGAAGGGCTAACAGGTGGGTCTCGATGTTCTCGGGGGAGTTTTCGACGACACGACCGACCTCTTCGCCGTCGCGGTAGACGATAAAGGTTGGGACGGCCTCGATATCGAGCCCTTCCAGGGAGACGTCTCCCGCGGAGAATTCGCGGTTCAGTCCGATGTGTTTGATTTCGAAGGGGACCATTCCGGCGGCGTCGAAGGCTCTCCAGAAGCGCGGGACTTCACGCATGCTGTCCTCACACCAGACGCCGAGATAAATTTCGACCCGAGCTCCGGGATCGACCTCGCCGAGTGCCTCCGCGACGTCTTCGTCGACCTCGGCCTGCTCGTAGCGCTGTGCCCATCGCTCGTCGCCCTCGAGGATCGCGCCGCGCTCGACTTCCCCGGTGAACTCGGAGGCCTCTTGCTCGGACTCGTCGTCAGATGTCGGTTCGGTCTCTTTGTCTGGCAGCTTTTTATCCACTTCGTCGTTGTGGTCAGCCGCCTTGTTCGCCGACGCTTCTTGGGTTTTTTGTGTGGTTTTCTCCGAATCCCCTTCGGGTGAAGGTGGCTCGCATGCCACGAGCCCGAATGCGAGGAGGGCGATGACGAACAAGAGCGGCTTGCGCATGGGGGTTCCGAACGATTGGAGCTGCGAAACGTCGACTCGACGCCACGAGCATACAGCGGTTCAAGGATGTACGCCAACGGCCCGAAACCCGTCTATTCCGGTTGCTCAGCCCTTTGCCGTCTTGTCTGTCGAGCAGGTCGACATGCCAAAGAGGCTGTAGGCCGGGCAGACACCGGTGGCGCCGGTCAGGATCGGGACGATCCCGATGAGTCCCCAGAGGGTCTGCGGGCCGACGAAGACGAGGCTGAGTAAAATGAGACCCACGGTGACGCGAAAGACACGGTCGGCGGTCCCTTCGTTGCGGAGTTCTTCAAGGCTCTTCATGATCTTCGTTCCTTTGGGGGAGGAGGTTTCGAAACAGCGCACTCAATTAGATGCCCGGGGTGGGTCGGGCGTTTCGAATCGAAGTTAGCCACCGTTGGCGGTTGGGCCAACTTGATGTTCGTAGTGGCGGCGGTCAATTCAATCATCGTAGGTCAAAGAGTCGGTTCTTCTGAGGTCATGAAACCCTGCTCGTCGCAGGTCGTCTCGGCGTCGTTCGATCTCGACCTGAGCGACATCGTAGGAGCGGAGGACCTGCGAGATGAGCGACAACGAGGTCTCGAATTCTTCAACCACGACGTGATCGGCGCCCGCTCTGTAGAGTTCATCGGCGTGGTCGGAGAAACGGACACGGGCGAGTATCTGCAGGCTGGGGTTCATGTCCTTGGCCATCCGGATCATCCGCCGGGTGGCGGGGTAATCCGGCGTGGTAATGACAAGGGCGCGTGCCTTCTCGGCCCCGAGGGACTTGAGGATATGGGGACGGGTTGCATCTCCGTAGTGGATCGGTTCGTCGGCGTGGTGCTGGCGGACGGTCTGGGGGTTCAACTCGGCAATCGCGTACGGGATCGACTCGGTGCCCTGGAGGGCAGATACGAGGTTTTGACCCGTGGTGCCGAATCCGACGACGATGACGTGGTCTTCCAGGGGACCCTCCTCGGCGGCCTCGTCCCCGACCGTACGGCGCGCATCCAATGCGTCGGTGATGGTGCCGAGACCGCGCGTGAACAGGTCGGCGATCCGGTGGGAATAGGCCAGGAAAAAGGGCGTCGCAGTCATCGTGATCACCGTGACGGCGATGAAGATGCCGTAGTGGCGATCGGTTATGAGCCCGACCCCGATGCCTTCTTTGGCCAACAGCAGCGAGAATTCGCCGACTTGAGCGAGACCGACGCCCACCATGATCGCGACCCGAGCTCCGTAGCCGAGTCCCCACACGATCCCGCCGGTCAGCAAGGTCTTCAGGACGATGATACCGATAGCGACGCCGGCGATGGTCAGCGGGTCGTCGACGATGACCGACGGTTTGACCAGGAGGCCCATCGACAGAAAGAAGATGCTGTTGAAGACGTCTTTGAACGGCTCGACCTCGGTGATCATCTGCTCTGAGTACGGGGACTCCGAGATGACGAGCCCCGCCAGGAAGGCACCCAGGGCAAGGGAGAGTCCAGCGACACCCGAGACCCAGGCCGTGCCGACGGCGACAACGACCGTAAACAGCGTGAAGAGTTCTCGGCGCCGGGTCGCCACGATCCGCTCGGCGACCCAGGGAAAGATGTAGGTGGCGGTCAGCCAGACCCCGACCACGGTGATCGTCGCCTTCGTGAGAGTCCACAGGATCGTTGTCAGGCCGCCGCCGGCGTCGGCCAAAAGCGGAACCATCAACATCAGTGGGACGACGGCGAGGTCCTGCAGCAGCAAGACGCCAACCATGCCGCGTCCATGCGGGGAGGCAACCTCGTCGGATTCCTTGAGGGTCGTCAAGACCAGGGCGGTCGAGCTCAGTGCGCCCATGGCCCCGTACAGAACGGCGGTGCCGGGTGCAAAGCCGAGGGCCAGAAAGAGCCCGGCGAAGGCGGCCATCGACAGCCCGACCTGCAGGCCGCCGCCGCCGAAGACGAAATGGGCCAGCCGTTGTATCTCCCGAAACGAGAGTTCCAGCCCGATCGAAAAGAGGAGGAGGACGACGCCGATCTCAGCGAGCAGGGTGATCTCATCGGGGTCGGTGACGACTCCGAGGACGCCGGGACCCAGGAGGATCCCGGCGGTCAGAAACCCGACGATCGACGGGAGCTGCAACTTGCTGAAGGCCCAGGCGACGCCGAGGGCGGTCGCCAAGAGGATGACGAAGTCGGCCAGCAGTGTCAGATCATGCATGGATACAACATCGCGGCGTCAGCAGGTCAGGTGATGTCGATGCATCCGACATGCTACATGGACGTAAAGCCGCCGTCGATGACGAACCTGCTACCGGTGCTGTATGAGCTCTCGTCGCTGGCGAGGAAGAGTGCGAGATTGGCGACCTCTTCGTTGCGGCCGTAGCGGCCCATCGGGATGAGGCCTTCGAATTGGTCGTGGACCTGATCGGGAGCGTCGGGGTTCGCCTGACCTTCGATCGACGACATCATTCGGTTCTGGATCGGGCCGGGATTGATGGTGTTGACCCGAATGCCTGCTTCGGCGAGTTCCTGCGCCGCCGTTTGAGCAAGGCCGACGACGCCGTGTTTGCTGGCGACGTACGCCCCGAGTCCCTTCGAGCCGACGATCCCGGCGACCGACGAGGTCAGAATGATGCTTCCTTCCTCGTCCTGGTCGGTGCTGTCGATGATCGCCGGGGCCGCGTACTTGATGGCCAGCCAGCATCCGTAAAGATTGACCTTTTGGACTCGGTCGAACTCATCGAAAGACAGCTCGTGCATCGGTTTGACCGACCCCTCCGTCCCGGCGTTGGCGAACATGACGTCGAGCCGGCCGAAGGCGTCGACACAGGCGTCGACGAAGTCTTGGACGGCCTCGGGGTCGGAGACGTCGGCGGCGCGGTAGGCGACGCGATCGCCGGCGTCGAGCTCTCCGGCGACCTCGGCGAGGGCCTCTTCGTCGAGGTCCACCAACATGACCTTGGCTCCCTCTTCCAGGTATCGCTCTGCAGTGGCCTTTCCAATGCCGCCGGCGGCACCGGTGATGATTGCGACTTTATCGTCCAGACGTCCCATAGATAGCTCCGTGCTGATAAATTCAATGATTTGTTCCAGTTTCCATGCAGAAGCATACGCACTAGACTGGAGGGTCAACAGGGAAGCCTAATCTTCAGTTCACATGATCCGGGAGCGATGATGGCGCCACACGGGCGCAGTGAATCGAGAGCTCGGGGCATTCGCCTCGACTGGGATATTTTCCGACAGCTTCTGCCGTATGTCTGGGCGTATCGGGGGCGCACCGCGGTGGCACTTGTATTTTTGTTTGCCGCAAAAGTGGCGACGGTGGCCGTTCCCTGGGTCCTCAAGGAGATCGTCGACACACTGGAGGGCGGCGCGCAGGTGGAACTCGTGGTGCCGGTGGGGTTGGTGCTGGGCTACGGGGCGCTGAGGCTCGCATCGTCGGCGTTCGAGGAACTGCGCGATGCGACGTTCGCTCGAATGCGATACGGAATCATGCGCCGGATCTCCGAGCAGGTCCTGGAACATCTGCACGATCTGTCGCTTCGGTTCCATCTGGACCGAAAGACGGGGGCGGTGACCCGGGACATCGGCCGCGGCACCAGGAGCCTGAGCAATCTCCTGAATTATCTGTTGTTTCGCATCGTTCCAACGCTGGTCGAGATCGGGCTCGTCGCCGGGGTGCTGGTGACGCTGTACGATCCGTGGTTTGCGGTCGTCGTACTCTTGACGTTCGTCGTCTACGTCGGATTGACACTCGGGATGACCGAGTGGCGCATCCAGTACCGCATCGAGATGAACGAGGCGGAATCGCAGGCCAACTCCCGGGCCATCGACGGACTGCTGAACTACGAGACGGTCAAGTACTTCGGGAACGAGGACTTCGAGCTCGAACGTTACCATGATGATCTGGAGACCTGGCAGGACGCCGCCGTTCATTCACAGACGACCCTGTCGTTTTTGAACATCGTGCAGCGCTCGGTCATCGCGTGTGGTGTGACGGTGGTGATGTTGATGGCGGCCCGTGGGGTGGCGGCCGGCGAGATGAGCGTCGGCGATCTGGTGGCAGTCAACGCCTACTTGCTTCAAGTCTTCATGCCGCTGGGATTTCTGGGGACCGTCTACAGCATTCTGAAACACGCGGTCAGCGACATGGAGCGGATGTTCGATCTGCTGGATGAAACACCGGAAGTGCAGGATCTGCCGGAGGCCGACCAGTTGCAGGTCGATGCCGGTCGCGTGAGTTTTCAGGGCGTCTCCTTTCGCTACGAGGAAGCCAAACCGGTGTTGCGAGAGGTCAGCTTCGATGTTCCGGCCGGCCGGAAGGTGGCGATCGTGGGACCGAGTGGCGCCGGCAAATCGACCATCGCCCGGCTGTTGTTCCGGTTCTACGACGTCGAGCAGGGATGCATCACGATCGATGGTCAGGACATCTCACAGGTGACCCAGCAGAGTCTGCGTCAGGCGATCGGGGTCGTGCCTCAGGATACGGTCCTGTTCAACGATACGATTGCCTTTAACATTCGGTACGGACATCTCGAGGCCACCGACGAGGAGATCCGTCGAGCGGCGAAGGTCGCCGATGTGCACGACTTCGTGCAGTCATTGCCCGACGGGTATGAGACGGTGGTCGGGGAACGTGGGTTGAAGCTGTCGGGGGGAGAAAAGCAACGCGTCGCGATCGCCCGGGCCGTTCTCAAGGATCCTCCGGTCATGATCTTCGACGAGGCGACGTCGTCGCTGGATTCCGAGAGCGAACAGGCGATTCTCAGCGCCCTGAAGGACGCCTCGGAGGACCACACGACGATTGCCATTGCGCACCGTTTGTCGACCATCACCGATGCCGACGAGATTCTCGTGCTGCGCGATGGACACATCGTCGAGCGTGGCACCCACGCGGACCTGCTGGAGACTCCGGGACTGTACCGACGGATGTGGCAGCTCCAACAATCCGAGGCCGCAGACGGCGATGGTCGGCGGCTCGCCTGGGAAGAGTTCGACGAAGAGAGCAACTCAGAAACCGATTCCGATACTGGAGAAAACTGATGTCACTGTACGGACTGTTCAAAGGGGCCGGCCCGAGTGGGTTTGGCTACAATTCGACCGCTGCCGAAGTCGCGGCGGGACTCGATTTGACGGATAAGACCTATGTGATCACCGGATGTAACTCCGGGCTGGGCGCTGAGACCATGCGAGTGTTGGCCGACCGGGGGGCGACCGTGGTCGGGGCCGCGCGGACCGAGACAAAGGCCCGACGGGCGACCGACGAAGTCGATGGGGATGCGATCCCGGTGGTCTGTGAGTTGTCGGAACCCGACTCGGTTCGGAGATGCGTCGAGTCGGTCGCCGACAGCGTCGATGCGATCGACGGTCTGATCTGCAACGCCGGCATCATGGCCCTGCCGGAGTTGAATACGAAACACGGTCTGGAACTGCAGTTTCTGACCAATCATGTCGGCCACTTCATTCTGACCCGCGGGCTGATCGACAGCCTTGCCGACGACGGCCGCGTCGTGATCTTGAGCAGTCGTGCTCACGAGCAGGCGCCGAAGGGAGGCATCAATTACGACAACCTGGACGGGTCACAGGGCTACGACCCGCTGGAGTTTTACGGTCAATCGAAGTTCGCCAACCTCCTGTGTGCCAAAGAACTGCAGCGACGCTTCGGGTCGGATGGGCGCAAGGCCTTCGCCTTGCATCCGGGGGTGATCGATACGAATTTGGCGCGCCACATGAATGCCGGCATCCAGGTTGCGCTGAAAGTCGTGGGGCCGCTGTTCTTGAAGAGTATTCCCCAGGGGGCAGCTACCGAGACCTGGGCGGCGGCGCATCCAGATGCCGCCAGGCACGCCGGCGAGTATCTGGCTGATTGTAATGTCGCCGAGCCGCGCGAGGACGCCGAGGATCCCGAATCTGCACAGCGACTGTGGGAATGGAGCGAATCATGGGTCGACGGTCGATAACATTCATCGCGGCGGTGCTGGTCGTCGTCGCGGCCGGCTGTAATCTCACGGGGGTCCGCGGCTCCGGAAATATCGTCACCGAACAACGCTCGGTCCCCGATCGGTTCAGCATTTCGGTGTGTTGCGGCTTTCATCTTCGGCTGGATGTCGGCGATACCAAGTCGTTCGAGATCACGGGCGATGACAATATCCTCGAGCGGGTTCAAGTCGTCGAACGCGGAGGGCGGCTGGTGGTCGAGCCGACGAATTCCAAATTGTCCTTTCAACCCTCCGAGCCCGTGGTGATCGACGTCACATTGACGGATGTGGCCGGGGTGGCGGTCTCGGGCGGAGGGGAGGCTCGCGTCCGCCCATTCGTCGCCGATGAAGTGAAGACGACGATGAGCGGGGGGTCAAAAGCGACGTTCGAACGTATCGATGTCGACCGGTGGGAGGCCAATGTCAGCGGTGGGGGACGGATCACCGTCGAGGACGGCGCCACTGATCGTCAGAAGGTTACGGCCAGCGGCGGAAGCACCTATCGGGCCCGCGGGCTTGAATCGAATCGTGCGACGGTTCAAGCCAGCGGGGGCAGTCGGGTGACCGTGTCGGTATCGCAACAACTCGACGCCACGGCTTCCGGAGGCAGTCGGATCGAGTACCTCGGACAGCCGTCCGTCGACGCCGAGACCTCGGGTGGCGCCACGGTGCGACGCGCCGAATGAGAGCTTTGACTTCCAGACCAAGAGGCCGGACATGACGACCATCGACGGGAGAGTAGCGGCGATCACCGGAGCGGCCAACGGGATCGGCGAGGCCTTGGCGCTGGAACTCGCCGAGGCCGGGTGCGACCTCGCCATCAGTGACATCGATGAAGGTGGACTTGCGGAGACGGCATCGAAGGCGCGCAATCTCGGCGCCGAGGTTCATCTCGGAGACGTCGATGTCTCCGAGTGGGCGGAGGTGGAACAATGGGCCGAGGAGGCCGACGACGCGCTCGGTGGCATCGATATGATCATCAACAACGCGGGCGTCTCGGTGTCGGCCCCGCTCGATTCCGTGGATTGGGACGACTTCGAGTGGTTGATGGACATCAATTTCTGGGGGGTCGTCTATGGGACGCGGGCGTTCCTCCCGTACCTGCGAGCGGCAGGCGAGGGCCATATCGTCAACATATCGAGCATTTTCGGCCTCATCGCCGCTCCGACCCAGGGCAGCTATTGCGCCTCGAAATTTGCCGTCCGGGGGTACACCGAAACGTTGCGGGCGGAGCTGGACCTCATGGATGAACCGATCCGTGTAAGCTGCGTGCATCCGGGAGGGGTTCGCACCGATATCGCTCGAAACGCCCGCTATGGGGATGTGTCGATGCTCGGTCAGGATCCCGAAGCGATGATGGAGGACTTCGAGCAGTCACTCGCCAGTACGTCTCCCGAGGAGGCGGCTCGGCAGATCGTCGAGGGGATCCGGGCGAACGATGGACGGATAGTGATCGGGCGGGATGCGCGAGGTTTTGACCTCATTCAGAGGTTGTTCCCCGAGCGCTACGTCGAGTGGATTGCTAACATCGTCGGGAGCGACTGGCTCTTCTGACCCGGACGCATGCCGCATGCTACTCGGCGGGCTGGAGGGCCGAGTCTTCCAGGGTCAGGCGACTCAGCAGTGTGCCGGTCAGATCCTCGAGGGCCAGTCGTCGCGTGGCCGTTTCTGTGCGCAACTGAGCGACCTGAAGCTGGGCTTCGCGCTGGTCCTGCAGGGCCTCCGCCACGTCGAGGGCGGTGGCGGCGCCGTTTTCGAATCGGGCGCGCTGATAGTCGACGTTTTCACCGGCCAGACGGGCAGTCTCGCGCGCCAGTTCGAGTCGTGTTTGAACGGTCCGAAGGCCGTCGATCTGAGTCTGGACGTTTGCGACGACCTGATCTTCGGCGGCTTCAAACTGGGCTTCGGCGCGGTCGACGGCGAGCCGAGCACTCTGCGCTTTGGCCTTCAACGATTTGTTGACGACGGGGAGCTGGAGGCTGATCGAAAAGGTCCCGACGATGCCATCGAGCCCGGTCAGGCCCTCGAGGGCCGGCGGCAGATCTCGGCCGAGTCCCGAGGCGTTCAGCCGGGCGGTGGTGTCCAGGCGGGGCAGTTTCTGGTCTGCGGCGATGTCGGCCTGGGCGCGAGCCACCTCGATCTGTTGGCGTTGCTGCATCAGGGTGTACGACTGTTGTCGGGCCTGGTCGACCGCTTCTCGGGTTGCGGGAGGTGCTGACGGTTTCGGAGGGTCGCCGCTCGTTCGAAGCGACTCCGCCCTTCGTTCCATGCCCATGAGTCTGGCGAGTTCGATGCGACGCGAGGTGAGCGTCGACCGGCTGCTGGCGAGGGTCTCCCGGATACGAGCGGCCTCGGTCTTCAGCGGAACCAGGTCCGACTCGGCGATGGCGCCTGCGTGGAGTCTCGAGCGCGCATCTTCCAGTGCGCGGCGTGCCACGTCGAGGGCGTCCTGCTGGATGGCTACGTTTCGTCGGGCGCTCCAGACCTGCCAGTACGCCGTGAGTACATCACGGGCCAGTCGGCTCGCCTCGTCGTTTCGTCGGGCGATGGCCGCGTCGGATTCGGCGCGTGCGCTCCGGCGGGCGGCCAGCCCGGTGTCGTGGCCGAAGCCGCGCAACCAGGGCTGGACGATCTGCAGTTGAATATCGGCCCCCCAGGTCGACCCGAGATCTCCAAAAAACGGCGAGTCCTGGAGGGTATTGTCGAGACCGACGCTTCCGGACACCTGGGTCCCGGCGGGGAAGGTGTGGCTGAGCCCGGTCGAGACCTCGTACGATTGGCTCTCGACGGTCACGATATCCATCGTCGACAGATTGGGACGCCGGCCGATCTGGGCGGATGCGTCGAGCGACCAGGTGGGGACGAAGGTGTAGAGTTCGCGCCGAACAGCGAGTTCGGCGCGCTCGAGCTCGATGACGGCACTTCGCAGCGACGGATTGTTTTGCGCCGCCATCGACAGGGCATCTCGGGTGCTGAGCAGTTGCGTCTCGGAAGACTGAGCGAGCCCCGCCGACGGGAGCGAGACCACAACGGCCAGCGCGATCAGCCACCGGACACGACAATACCTTTTACTCATGGCGGAGGGCATCGATGGGATTGAGATGAGCGGCGCGACGCGCCGGGAGATAGCCGAAGGCGACTCCGATGACGACCGAAAAGCCGAAGCCCATCAGAATCGTCTCGGGCGAAAAGACGAGTGGCAGGCCGAATCGGCGGGCGATGCCGACGGTGCCGGCGAGCCCCAGTGCGACTCCGATGAGTCCCCCGAGGCTCGAGAGTACAATCGCCTCGGTCAGGAACTGCCACAGCACATCACGAGCACGTGCTCCAATGGCCAGACGTATGCCGATCTCGCGGGTCCGTTCGGTGACCGAGACGAGCATGATGTTCATGATGCCGATGCCGCCGACCAGTAGACTGACGGCGGCGATGGCGCCCAGCAGGATGGTGAGCGTCCGGGTTGTGCCCTGAACCGTCGTCAGGATTTCCTGCATATCGAAGATACGAAAGTCGTTACTCTGGCCCGGCTGCAGGTTTCGTTCGTCTCTGAGCAGGGCCTCCAGCGAGGCTTTGAGGGCCGCCGGCGTGGTCTCGACCGCCGACAGATGCATCTGCTGGACGTCGTAGGATCCGACCAGGCGGCGCTGGACGGCCCGGATCGGCATGAGCACCGTGTCGTTCGGGTCTTGGCCCATCGATCCGCCTTTTTGGCTCAGCACGCCGATGATCTGGCAGGCGGTCGGGCCGACCCGAATCGTGGAGCCGATCGGGTCGGACTCCGGGAAGAGTTCGTCGACGACGAGTGACCCCAGAATGCAGACGGACGCGCCGCTTGAGAGTTCCCTGGAGTTGAATCGCCGGCCGCGCTCCAGCGGGTGATTGCGGACCTCCATATAGTCATTGGTGGTGCCGGAGACACCCGTCGAATGCCGCGAGGTGCCTCGCACCAGCACTTGCTGAGAATTGACCATCGGCGCGATCCGAGTCCCAAAGAGGTCGGACTGGACGGCCTCGTACGTCCCGGGATCGAAGGGGGGAGCCGGGGTTTCCGCGCCGCTCGGGCCACGTTCGCGCGTGCCGGGGACGACGATCAACAGATTGCTGCCGATGCTCGAGATCTGCTGGGTGACGCTGGCCGTCGCCGCCTGCCCGAGGTGGACCATCAGGATGACGCTGGCAACCCCGATGATCACACCCAGCGCGGTCAGGGTCGAGCGGATCTTGTTGCGGAAGATCGCCGACAACGCCATTCGGAGGGTGTCGATGATGTTCATGCCAACACCTCCCGGGGTGTGCCGTCTCGGGTGATACGCCCGTCGACGAAGTAGAGGATCCGTTCAGCCCGAGAGGCAAATTCCGGCTCGTGGCTGACCATCACAATGGTCAGGGTGCGCTCTCGATTGAGCCGCTGGAGCAGATCGAGGATCTCGGAGCTCGTGGTGGTATCGAGGTTCCCCGTCGGTTCGTCGGCCAGAAGCAACGTCGGCTCGGTGACCAGAGCCCGCGCGATGGCGACGCGCTGTTTTTGGCCGCCGGACAACTCCGAGGGGTCGTGGTCAGCCCGGTGAGAAAGTCCAACGGATTCGAGGGCCTCCAGGGCCATGGAGCGTCTGTTTGAGTTCGGGACATTCTTGTAGATGAGGGGAAGTTGCACATTCTCGGCTGCCGTCATGCGCGGCAGCAGATTGAAGCCCTGGAAGACGAAGCCGATGTAGTGGCGGCGAAGAAGGGCCAGTTCTTCGTGGTCGAGTCCGGCGACATCGACGCCCCAGAATTCGTACCGTCCGGCCGTGGGCACATCCAGGCACCCGATGATGTTCATCGCCGTCGATTTGCCCGATCCGCTCGGTCCCATGACCGATACGAAATCCCCCTCGGGTATCTCGAAAGAGACGTCATCGACGGCCCGCACCTCGGCGGCACCACTGCCGTAGACCTTCGAGATTCCGGCGACCCGTATGATCGGTTCGGCGCTCACGAGGCCCCCTTCGGCTCGGAAGTATCCGGGCTCTCTTCCTCGTCGGATTCCGTGCGGATACCCGTGACGACTCGGTCGTCAGGATCGATGTCCCCGCCGCGGATCTCCGTGAACTTCCCGTCGGAGCGGCCGGTCTCGACATGCACCTCTGTGGGCTCGCCGTCGACCAGCCGATACACCGTGTCGGTATTTGGCTTTCGTTGCTCGTCCCGCGGGGGGCCGAGCCGGAAGCCGCCGGATTCTTCGGACTTGGGCGGCAAGAAACGCAGGGCCGTGTTTGGGACGCGCAGGATGTCGGTGCGTCGTCCCGTCTGAATGGTGACCGTGGCGGTCATCCCCGGTCGGAGCTTTCGTTCGGGATTGTCGACGTCGAGCTCGGCGGTGTAGGTGACGACGTTGTTGGTGACCGTCGGGTTGAGGGCGACGAGTTCGACCTGTGCCTCGAAGGTCTCGTCGGGCCACGCGTCGACGGTAAAGCTGGCGGATTGACCGGCTTCGACCAGGCTGACGTCGGCTTCATCGATGCCGACGTGTAGTTCCATGTCGCTGAGGTCCTCGGCGAGCACGAAGAGTTCCGGGGTCTGCAGCGACGCGGCGACGGTATTGCCGGGTTCGACTTTACGATCCAGTACGACGCCGTCGACCGGCGAATAGACGGTCGCCTTGCTCAGGTCGGTGCGCTGGAGTTTGACCGAGGCACGGGCCTGGGCGATCGACGCCCGTGCCGATTCAACCTGGGCCTGTGCACGTTTGCGGGCCGCCCGCGCCTGTTGGAGCGCCTGTTTGGAGGTCGAGCCTTTTTCGTAGAGCGTCTCGGCGCGGTCTTGTTCCAGTCGTGCCTCTTCGAGCGACGCCTGTGCCTGCTGGAGGCCGGCGCGAGCCTGCGCCAGATTTGCTTCGGCCTGGGCGAGAGAGTTCTCGAGTCGCGTGGTGTCAATTCTCGCGAGCGGTTGACCCTGGGTGACCCGGTCGTTTTGCTCGACCATCACGTCTTCGATGAGCCCCGAGATCTCCGCACCGACCGTCACCTTGCGCTTCGGCTCCAGGCTCCCGGTCGCCGTCGCGCTCAGCACGATGTCCCCGCGGTCGACAGCGGCCGTGTGATAAGCGGTTTTCTTGTCGTCATCGCCCAAAAACCACCACGTGGCGGTCGCGGCGGCTGCTAAAACGACGGTTCCAATCAGAAGCCAGCGGAGGCGGCCGCGCGTGCGGCTGGACTGAAGCGTCCGGCGAACTTCGTCGGACTTCGATGTGTTTGTCTCGGGGTCGGGGGTCTGTTGTTCCATCGGAATCCGGTGGGGCCTTCGACAGGTGGAAAGACGGCGATCCTTCGCCGTTTTTTCGATGCTTAACGCACGACAGCCTCGGTGCGCAACGACGACAGGTCACATTCGAGGCGTGAAATTTCTGCGGTGATGCCCACAATCAACAGAGGCATTTCTACGACTCTCTGGAGGTCCGCATGCTGTATCTCGTACTTCGACTGGGTATCAACGCGGTGGCGATCTGGGCTGCCTCGTTGATCGTACCCGGCGTGTTTCTCGACACGGCCCAGATAGGGTCGGTGTTGCTGGTGGCGCTGGTGTTCGGCGTCGTTAATACATTGCTTCGGCCCGTGTTGATGTTCCTGGGGCTTCCATTTCTGCTGGTGACGTTCGGGCTCTTCGCGATCGTCATCAATGGCATTCTGCTCGAGATCACCGATGTACTTACAGCGGCCTTGACCGTTGATGGGCTGGGGCCTGCGGTGTTGGGAAGCCTCGTCGTCTCGGCGGTCAGTTGGATGCTCGGCATGCTGCTGGAGGACCCTGCCAACCAACCCGAAACCTCCGAATGACCGCAGAGAGTCTATGGATTTGATTCGACAGTCGCGCCGCTGGGGCTACAATTAGACCAGTTGTGCATCGAGCAGTCGGCCGCCCATCGAGGGTCGGCCGGATATTTTGCGACGCCGGGCCATCGTCCGGGTCATCACGGGAGGTCGAAGATGAAGCGTCTGGCAGTCATGGTTGCAACGGTCGGATTGGTCGCACTGGGAATGACCACCTCCGCCGCGGCGGCGGAATGTGCAGGGGTGAGCATGCCTGACAAGGCTGAGGTGGGCGGGAAGTCGCTGGTTCTCAACGGGATGGGCATCCGCGAAGCCACGATATTTTCGGTGAACGTCTACGTCGCGGGCCTGTACGTGCCGTCGAAGACGTCGAAGGCGAGCGAGGTGATTTCGTCGTCGGTTCCCAAGAAGCTGGCATTGCAATTTACCAGGGATGTCGACCGCTCCAAGAGCGTCGATGCGTACAAGGAGAGCTTCAAGAAGAACGCCGGAGGCAAGTACGACGATCTGAAGCCCAAGATCGACCGGTTGCTCGGTTGGATGACCGACATCTCCAATGGTGACAAGATGGTCTATACCTACGTGCCCGACAAAGGGGTGACCGTCGAGATCAAGGGGGAGACGAAGGGTACCATCGAGGGAGCGGATTTTGCCGAGGCCTTCTTCAAGATCTGGTTTGCCGACCCGCCAAACAAAGGACTCAAAGCCGGGTTGCTCGGCGGTAAGTGTGGTTGAGTGGAGGAGTCGATTGTCGTGACAGAAAAGACGCGTACGGTCTCCGAGGATTTCTACGCCGACGTCTACGAGCGTGCCCCGGACATGTATTGTTCGGTCGATGTTCATAGCGGTGAAATCACCCGGTGCAATCTGACGTATGCCGATGAGATCGGTCTCGAGCGGGATGACATTCTGGGGTCGGATGCCCTCGAGTACTACGCCGAGGAATCCGAAGGTGAGGTGCTCAAGGCCCGCGAGCAGGTGCGTAGCGGTGAGCCCGTCGAGAACGTCGACGTCCGGGTTCGGCGGGCGGACGGGTCGACCTTCGGGGCGCTCCTGAGTGCGACGCCCATCCGAGAAGACGGGGACGTCGTCGGTTTGCGGGCGGCCCTGCGAGACGTCTCCGAGCTCATGGAGGCTGAACGCGAGTTTCGTGAACAGACCCGACAACTGAAACAATCGAACGAGGAGCTCGAGCAATTCGCGTATCTGGCTTCGCACGATCTGCAGGAACCACTGCGGATGGTTGCCAGCTACACTCAGTTGTTGGCTCGGCGGTATGAAGACGAGCTCGATGAGCGCGCCCAGAAGTACATCGGCTACGCGGTCGAAGGGGCCGAGCGGATGAAGGCGCTGTTAAACGACCTGCTGCAGTACTCACGGGTCGGCCGTCCGAACGAGAGCATGGAGGCAGTCGATCTGAACAGCGTGCTGGAGTCGGTGACGTCCAATCTGATGATTCAAATTCGACAGACGGGGGCCGAGGTCGACGTCGACGAACTGCCCGTCGTTCACGGGAATCGCACGATGTTGAATAGCCTGTTTCAGAATCTGATCGGAAACGGAATCAAATTCAATGATTCGTCGAGTCCCCGGGTGACAGTGAGTGTGGCCGACACCGACGACGACCAGGTCACCGTCGAGGTCAGGGACAATGGCGTCGGGTTCGATCCCGCCAATGCCGACCGCATGTTTCAGATGTTCCAGAGATTGAATGAGCGCGGAGACTTCGAGGGGACCGGCACCGGTCTGGCCATCGTCAAGAAGATCGTCGAGGCCCACGAAGGCACCGTGTCGGCCGATTCAACGCCCGGGGAGGGGAGCACATTTCGTGTGACGTTGCCCCTCGCTGACAATTCGTTCGATTGAGCTTTCAAAGCCACCTCGGAGAACAATGACAGACAACGAGCGTTCGGCCGAAGTTTTGCTGGTCGAGGACAATCCGGCGGATGTCGACCTGACCCGGGAGAGCCTGGATGAGGCACGCGTACTCTGCAATCTCCATGTGACCAACGACGGGGTCGAGGCGATGCGGTTTCTCCGCAAGGAGGATGAATACGCCGAGGCTCCGACGCCGGACCTCGTCTTGCTGGATCTGAACCTGCCGAAAATGGACGGTCGTGAGGTGCTCGAAAAGTGCAAGGACGACGAGCAACTCCGCCGGATCCCGATCGTCGTGTTGACGTCATCGCAGGCCGAGATCGACATCCAGAAGGCCTACGACCTCCACGCCAACTCCTACGTGGTCAAACCCGTCGATCTCGACCAATTCGTCGACATCATGGAGAGCATCGGCGGCTTTTGGCTCCGCGTGGTTCGATCGGCGACTGATTAGTGCTTGGCCAATGTTCACTCGGCCGAGACCTCGACGCCTTCGGCCACCGAGCGGGCCAACTGCCGGGCCGACTCCACGGTATCGGCCCGGCCGAGCCCCACACCCATCCTGCGTCCCGCATACATTGACGGTTTTCCGAAGATGCGCAGGTCTGTTCCCGGCGTGCGTAACGGCTCCGTGTCGACCCGATAGGTGGGATTGTCTCCGTCGGAGTCGGCCAGAACAACGGCCGAGGCTGACGGCGAGATCAGCTCGATCTCGTCGGGAATCGACAGGCCCATCACCGCCCGTGCGTGGAGTGCGAACTCGCTGAGGTCCTGGCTGATCATCGTGACCATGCCGGTGTCGTGGGGACGGGGCGAAAGCTCGCTGAAGTAGACGTCGTCACCGGCGATGAAGAGTTCCACGCCGAAGAGCCCCGCGCCGCCGAGTTCGTCGGTGACCTCCCGGGTCATCGACTTGCATGTCTCCAGGATCGCGGGGTCGAGCCCGGCGGGCTGCCACGATTCCCGGTAATCACCGTCGGCCTGCGTGTGGGCGACGGGCGGGCAGAAGGTGGTGCCGTCGCGATGCCGGACCGTCAGCAGGGTGATCTCGGTGTCGAACTCGACGAATCCCTCGACGATAACGCGGGTCGATTGACCCCGGCTGCCCGAGATTGCTTCCTGCCAGCCCGGCTCGACGTCCTCGGCAGAGTGGAGGGTGGATTGGCCCTTTCCACTCGACGACATCACGGGTTTGACCACACAGGGAAAGCCGACGTCCTCGACGGCGGCCTGGAAGCTTTCCAGGTCGTCTGCGAAGGCGTACGGCGAGGTCGGAAGCCCCAGGTCTTCTGCGACGACTCGTCGGATGTACTCGCGGTCCATCGTCAGTCGGGTCGCTCTCGCCGTCGGAATGACGTTGTAACCCTCCTCCTCGAGCTCGATCAGTGTATCGGTGGCGATCGCTTCGATCTCGGGTACGATGGCATCGGGATCCATCGATTCGACGAGCTGACGGACCGCCTGACCATCCTGCATGTCGATAACACCGGAGGTGTGGGCGACCTGCATGGCCGGGGCGTCGGCGTAGCTGTCGACGGCGATGACCTCCGCGCCGAGTCGCATCGCCTCGATGGCGAATTCCTTGCCGAGCTCGCCGGAGCCCATCAGCAGAATTTGAAATGCGTCTTGATGTCGAGGGGTTCCGAATTCAAACGTGGCCATGGGCTGCTCCGGGCTGCGTTGGGGTGTCTCGAGCGACTCACCGTTTCGACTACAGTGATCGCGTCTCCATCTCAAGACATGGAAGAGACAAAAAAATGCCCCCTGTCGGAGGTCGACAGGGGGCAACGGGTCGGGTCTGCGTCGGTCCGGTCAGTTAGTTGGTGACCCGGTCGGCGAATCCGGCCAACTGCGAATCGTACTCCCAGTTGGAGTCGAAGTAACCGGCTGCCACCGCGCTCTGGGAATCGCGCACGTAGAAGTCGGGCATGCCGCTACGCGAGCTGAACGGCGAGAAGCCCAGCAGTTGGGTGTTGCCGCCCGAGGCGTACCAGGCGAGGGCCATGCCGTCGCCCTCCGCGAAGGTGAAGATTCCGAGGGCACCCTCCATCGTGTTGCCACCGACCTCGATGGCGGATTCGTTGTAGCTGAAGGGAAGCGACTCGTGGTTCGGCAAATCTTCAAATGGGATGCCCATGTAGATGATGTTTCGGTCCTGGCGGACCTCGTCGGTCAACTGGGAATAGGGCATTGCACAGGCGTGTCCGTTGCCTCGGACACTCCAGACGCTGGTCAGATACGCAGCGAAGTGCTTGTAGTCGACCGACGCATCCCGGGAGTAGACGAAGCAGAAGGGCTCGCGGAAGACCTGATTGACCGGGCCGGTCTGGCCGACCTTCTTGCCGGATTGTGGTCCGATTTCCATCGTCCCATCGGTTACCGACTGACTGGAGCCGTCGATGGTGATCTCGTCGATGCCCTTGGCAGTCAGGGCCGTCCCGTCGAGTGTCATCGAGCGGACGTTTTCAGTCGTCAGATCGACTTCGGTATCGCTGACCTTCTCCGAGGTGATCGTCGAGTCTTCGAAGGGGTTGGCCCGCGATTGAATCGTCACGTAGCTGTTGGTCGGCGAGTAGTAGGGGCCGGGGGTCTTGAAGCTGAAGTCCAGTGAATTCGGATCCAGCGTGTGGTTTTCCATGAAGGTCCACATGTCCGGCAGGTCGACGCAGTCCGTGCCTTCGGCGGCGTCGCCGTCCCACCAGTGGTCCTTGCCGGGCACGAGGTTCCAGACGTAATCGTCGGTCACATCGCTCATCGCATCGCGCATACGCTCACCTTCGGAGACGGGGACGTTTCGGTCCTCGCCGCCGTGCAGAATATAGGCGCCGCGCTTCTCCAGGTTCGACATGTACTCCAGGGTCTCCCAGTGGGCACGGGCCGACTGGAAGGGCTCGCCGGGCGGCTCCTGCCCGCGGCCGCCGTAGTTGTAGTAGGTCGACCAGCCGGCGCTCGGCGCCACACTGGCGAAGGTGCCGGGGTGAAAGACACCGAAGTGCCAGGTGCCGTGGCCGCCCATCGAGTGGCCTGTGACGTGGATGCGAGTCGGGTCGATGTTGAATTGACTCCGGGCGTCTTCCATCGCCGCCATGCCGTTGAAGTGGCCCCATTCCTCCCAGTCAAAGCCGTAGCGGCGACGGTTGGTCGGGACGACGATGTAGGCCCAGTCTTTTTGCGAGTAGGAGTTGGCCTGGCCCGAGGCTTCGACGCTGGCTCCATGCAGCGACAGGACCAGTCCGTAGTCTTTGTCCGCCTCGAAGTTCGACGGTGGGCGTACGGCGTAGTATTGCACCGAGCCGTCGACGTCCGATCGGAAGGTCCGCTCGAACTGGCTGTTACGCTCGACGGTATTCAGGTCGACATCGACCTCCCATGCCGTCTCCATGGCGCAGCTGTCGAGCTGCAGGGTCACGGTGTGGGTCGTGTCGGCACTCTGCCAGGCCTGTTTGGGGTCTAATTTGAAGGGGATCTGTGTGACGGCGTCGGCGGAGAGGCCCTCCAGTTCGATCGTTGTGGCGTTGAAGTTGTCGTCTTCGAGTACCCGAGCCTTCACCTCCCGCAGGTAGTGTCCCGAGAGGTTCAGCGTCTGCATGCCCACGTACTGGGTCCTGTCACTCCCGACGCGCAGGGTCGGCTTCGTGATATCCTGTTTGTTGAAGAAGACAGAATCCGGGGTCTCATACAGTTCGAATTTGGCGCCTCGACCCATCGAGTAGAGTCCAACGATGTGGTTCGTACCCTCTTTGAGGCGCACGGGGACTCGTTTGTCGCCGAACCCATAGATGTCGCCGGTCATTCGTCGGTCGTTGACCCAGACTCGTTGGGCGGCGTCCGCACGAGCCACGAGAGTCTTCGGGGCGTCGGCTTCAATTCGGACGGCCGCGTACACTGCGTCGGCACCGCCGAGTGCGCTGAAGCTTCCGTTGTCCTGAGGGGTCACCGATCCCCAGTAGGCACCGTAGGCCTGACTTCCCGGTGTGGGGGCCTCGAAGCTGCCGTCGGAGAGTGCGGCGCCTACCCCGGAGAGGTCGCTGCTATTTGCATCGACTACCGCGAGTTTTCCGAAGTCGATCTCCGAGATCTCCGAGACGGCACCCGGTGTCGATTCCTGACACTCGGGGAGCGGATTCATGTCGCCGCCATCGGGGACATCGGTTGCATCGCCCTGTCCGGCGTCGGGGTTAGGCGTGCCCGAGTCGGAGGGGCCGCAGCCAGAAAGGAACAGCAAGAGGGTGGCAGCCAGGGCCAAGCTGCGTCCAAAGGGTCGTAACAGCGTCATCCGTGTAGCCTCGTGTCGCAAAAGTGCCGCAAACGTGGGTGAGAGCCTCAGATTCTCCGCTTACCTATAACACGTGGGAGTCCGAGTCGCAAAATCCCGATGAAGTTGCTAGGAATTCGGCGTTGGATGCCGATACTGCGTGCGCGTTTGACTCCTCGGCCGCGGAGGCGACATTTAAGCCACAGGCAGTTGACGTCTATTCGGAGCGCACTCTCGGGGGATTGCTGTCGATCCGATTGGTGCGCGGCACAGGGTCTGGTCGTGGGTCGGTATGGCCCGGAGGATGATGTTATGAGTCGAACGAGCAGCGAAAAGATGGCAGTGTTGATCCCCGGAATGGGGGCCGTCGGTACGACGACGATCGCCGGGGTGATGGCTGCCCGTCGTGGGTTGGCCGAGCCTATCGGCAGTCTGGCGGAATTCGGGCGGTTGCAGCAGGATGGTGAGACCGTCCCCCTCCGGCAGGTCGTCGATATGACCAGTCTGGGCGACCTTGTCTTCGGGGGATGGGACATCTTCGAAGATTCGGCGTACGAGGCCGCGCGTTCCGCCGGGGTCTTATCGGATCGCCATCTCGATCTGCTGCGCGACGAACTCGAGGCGATCGAGCCGATGTCTGCGGTCTTCGACAAGGAGTTCGTCCGGAACCTCGATGGTCCGAACGTCAAGCCGACGGCATCCAAGATGGAGTGGGCCGAGGCGTTGATGGACGACATCGACGGGTTCATGTCCCGCAACGAGTGCGACCGGGGTGTCGGCATCTGGTGCGGATCGACGGAGGTGCATGTGGACATCGAGGATGTCCACCTGTCGCTGGAGGCCTTCGAGGAGGGGCTGCGTGACAGCCACCCCGCGATCAGCCCCACGATGATCTACGCCTACGCTCATCTGCGGTCGGGGCTACCCTTTGTGAATGCGGCGCCGAACCGGGCCCTGGACATCCCCGCCATGGTTGAGTTGGCGCGGCGCGAGAGACTGCCCGTGGCCGGCAAGGATCTCAAGACCGGACAGACCCTGATGAAGACGATCCTGGCGCCAGGCCTGGCTGCTCGGAATCTGAAGGTTCGCGGATGGTATTCGACGAATATCCTGGGGAACCGGGACGGGGCCGTGTTGAACGACCCTGGTTCGTTTCGAACCAAAGAGGAGTCGAAGCTGTCGGTTCTGGACTCGATCTTTGACACGCAGGATCAACCGGAGCTGTACGGGGACATCCAACACAAGGTTCGCATCGACTACTACCCGCCGCGCGGTGACAATAAAGAGGGCTGGGATAATATCGATTTTTCGGGCTGGATGGATTACCCGATGCAGATCAAGATCAACTTCCTGTGCCGCGATTCAATTCTCGCTGCACCGCTGGTGCTGGATCTTGCGCTGTTTACCGATCTGGCTCGGCGCCGCGGGTTGTCCGGCCCCCAGGAGTGGCTGTCGTTTTACTTCAAGAGCCCGCAGGTTCGGGGTGGTCGAGTCCCGGTCCACAGCCTCTTCGAACAATACGCGATGCTGACCGGGCAGCTTCAGGAATTTGCGTCGGCGACCGCCGATCAGACGTACCGGTATCGTCGGGACGACGAGAGGCACCAGGCCGCGGCCGAGGCGACCGGAGAGTGATGGGGTTGGTGCACCGATGGGGTCGTGATAGAGGCGTGGGTGAGTGTCCATCGCATCTCGCACCCCCGGGAGCACCGCATGACAGATGTACTCCAAAGACTCGTCGACATGCTTTCGCTGGAGCAGATCGAGGTCAATCTGTTCCGCGGTCAGACTCAAGATCTCGGCTGGGGGCAGGTCTTCGGGGGCCACGTGTTGGGCCAGGCCCTGTCGGCGGCGGCCCAGACGGTTCCCGACGATCGGATGGTGCATTCGATGCACGGCTACTTTCTGCTGACCGGGGATGTCGACCATCCCATCGTCTACGATGTCGACCGCATCCGCGACGGCGGGAGTTTTACGACTCGACGCGTGGTCGCGATCCAGCACGGAGAGGCGATCTTCAGCATGTCGGCATCCTTTCAGGAGCACGAGGAGGGGTTCGAGCATCAGGACGAGATGCCAGATGTCGACGGCCCCGACGGACTGCTGTCTCAAACGGAACTCGCCCGACGGGTCGCCGACCAGATTCCATCGCCGATGCGCGAGCGTTTTACGGCGGAGTCACCGATCGAAGTGCGGCCGGTCAATCCACGCAATCACCTGGACCCGGGGGTTCGCGAGCCCGAGAGCACCGTCTGGTATCGGGCTGCGGGAAACCTCCCCGACGACCCTTCAGTTCATCGGTATCTCGCTGCGTACGCGTCGGATTTTGAGTTTTTGAGTGCCTCGATGCATCCCCACGGCAAATCCTGGATGGATCCGGCGATGCAGGTGGCGAGCTTGGACCACGCGATGTGGTTTCATCGTCCGTTTCGCATGGACGAATGGCTCGTGCACAAAGTCGAGAGCCCCTCGGCGGCCGGCGGACGCGGTCTGGTGCGCGGCCAGATCTTCAATCGTGACGGAGACCTCGTGGCCTCGACTGCCCAGGAGGGTCTCATCCGCGACCGCTCGGGGGAGTGAGCTCGTTCAGTGGTTTGAAGGTCACCTGACGTATCTCGTGCGGTGTGTCCGTCCATGTTGAGCCGAGGGCCTCCGCGTCATCGACGGGGCCGTCGAGTCGGCGATGGTGGATGTCGATGGTCAGCTCGGGCCGGGCGAACGGCCAGGGTCGAAGGCCGACCGACCCGTCGTCGTACCAATTCCACTCGACTTCGGTGCCGTCCGGCGCCTCGTTCCATGTCGAGGGGTCTTCCAGCCAGGCGGGCATCGAATCATCGGAGGCCATCGGTCCGCCGAGGCACAAATACAGCGAAGCGATGTCGAAGAATTTCACCCACGCCAGTGCGTCGTCGCTCTCGGCGAGTCGAGCCTCCGAGATCTGCTCGGCGAGGCGCTCTCGGCGCGTCTGCTCTTGTGCGGTGAACTCGTCGATGTCCCGGGTGCCGGCGAAGGTCGTGTAGTGACGGCTGACGATATAGGCCGTCCACGGGTGGAGCGCTTCGAGTGCCGACACACCCGTATCGTACATCACGAGTTTGCGCGGTGTCGGATAGTTCAGAAAGTCGTGGGGTAGGCCGGTTTCGGGATCGTACACAGGTGCTGCATCGGCCTCGCGCCAGGGGTTGTCGTGTAGGCCGATCGTCTGGACTAAGAGTGGATCGAGACGGGTCGGGGCCCACTCGGTGGCCAACAGCCCGCTGATCAGAGCGTGGTGCTCCTGGGTGATGCACTCGAATGAGCCGTCGGTCCGATGACGAATGAGCATTGGCCGCCTCGCAGTGCGCCGTAGAGGTTGGTGTCGGGTCTGTGTGTGACACAGCCGTTCATCGTCGACAACCCGATGGGCCGTTGATGCGCCGGTGCGTCCCCGCTACATGCATCAGACGACGCATCGGTGACTCGAGCCTACGGCGGACCATGTCCCTGAGCGACGCGGACCTCGAATTTGATCGCAATCACATCTGGCATCCGTACACCTCGGCGATCGATCCCTTGCCGACCTATCCCGTGGCCGGAGCCGAGGGGGCCGAGATCATTCTGGAGGATGGGCGGCGACTGATCGACGGCATGGCGTCCTGGTGGTCGGCCATCCACGGATACGATGTGCCGGAGTTGAACAAGGCCGCCACCGACCAGCTCGATCAGATGGCGCACGTGATGTTTGGCGGCACGACTCACGAGCCGGCCGTTCGCCTGTCGCAACGGCTCGTCGAGATGACTCCCGAGCCGCTCCAGCGGGTGTTCCCGGCCGACTCGGGATCGGTCAGTATGGAGGTCGCCCTGAAGATGGCGATTCAGTACTGGGCAGGTCGAGGCCGGCCGTCCAAACAGAAGTTCGTGACACCCAAATTCGGATACCACGGTGACACCTTCGGGGCGATGTCGGTCTGCGACCCCGAAAATGGCATGCATTCGCTGTTTTCGGATTTCATGGCGCAGAACTTCTTTATCGAGGCGCCTGCCCTGGGCTACGACCGCGAGGTCACCGACGCGGACTTCGACGAACTCGAATCCGTGCTCGAGAACCATGCCGATGAGATCGCCGCATTGACCATCGAGCCGATCGTCCAGGGGGCCGGCGGCATGCGGATCTATTCGCCACAGTGGCTGGAGGGGGCCGTCCGGCGATGCCGGGCGCACGATGTACTGGTGATATTCGATGAAATTGCCGTGGGATTCGGGCGAACCGGTGAGATGTTCGGTGTGGATCACATCGACGCAGTGCCCGACATCATGACCGTCGGCAAGGCGATGACCGGCGGGTACTGCACCCTGGCGGCGACCCTCTGTACCGACGAGATCTCTCACGGAGTCTGTGAGAGCGAGGCGGGCGTCTTTATGCATGGCCCTACATTTATGGGGAATCCGCTGGCCTGCTCGATCTCGAATGCAAATATCGAGAAGCTTCAGGCGAGTGATTGGCGCGACGACGTGGCGCGCCTGGAGGAGGGGCTTCGAGACGGACTGACACCGGCGCGCTCGATCGATGGCGTCGAGGACGTCCGGGTACTCGGGGGCGTCGGCGTCATCGAAGTCGACCACACGGTCGACACGGCGGCGCTGCAAGCCCACATGGTCGATCGCGGCGTCTGGGTCCGTCCCTTCAGTACACTCATCTACGTGATGCCGCCGTATATTCTGAACAGCCGTCAGCTCCGAGACGTCACCGACGCGATGGTCAGCGCCGCCGAACTCTCGTGTGAGCAGTCCGATGGGTCGTGACCACTACGTCGTTGTCATGCACCTCCCGGAGCTGCGGACCGTCGAGGTCGGGGCTCTGGGAGAGTTCGAGTTCGAGGCTGGCGACTGGGCCTACATCGGCCGCGCCAGGCGTGGGTTTGACGCGCGGCTAGAGCGTCACCGCCGCAGAGCGGGCGACCAAAAGACGATCCGATGGCATGTCGATTATCTGCGCGAGACGACCCGCTGGGTGCGTGCTCACGAGCTGACCAGCCAGCAGGCCGAGGGGCATGGGGGTGAATGCGGGCTCGCCGATACCGTGGCAGGGCTTCCGCAGGCGGGGCGGCGACTCCCTGACTTCGGTTCAAGCGATTGCCGTTGCGAGGGGCATCTGGTGCATTTTCCGGATGGCATCGAACCGGCGGCGCTTCCGGGGACCCTGTGGAACGGAGAAGGGCTGCAGGGGAGTTTCGTCGAACGTCCGAATCGCTTCGTCATGCGGGTGGATCTCGATGAAGGCGAGACGGTCGACGCCTACCTGCCAAATACCTCGCGGCTGACCGAGTTGTTGGTGCCCGGCACCGATGTGCTCGTCGAGCCAGCCGAGGATCCGAGCCGGAAGACCGATTTTACGGTCACTCGCATGCGGTCGCCCGCGATGGGCGAGTGGGTGGCACTGGAAGCCGTGGCGGCCGAAGACCTGGCCGTCGACTGGATCGATCGACGCGGAGTCATTCCCGGATGGGAGCAGCCGGGCACGCTCGAGGAGCAGGTCTCGATTGGGGGGCACCGGCTCGATTTCCGCGCCGATCTCGAATCGGGTCGGACCGGCTGGATCGAAGTGAAGTCGCTGAGCCGGACCGTCGACGGGGTTGGATTGTTGTCCGAGACGCCGTCGACGCGGGGTTCGGACCATCTGGAACTACTCGGAGACCTGGCCGAGCAGGGTGATCGTACGCTGTGTATCTTTGTGGTTCAGCGACCGGATGCCCGGTGGTTCAGGGTGGGAGGCGACGCCGAGCCCGGGTGGATCGAGGCCGTGGAGAGAGCCCGAAAGCGTGGTGTAGAGATCGCCGCGCTGGGGTGTCGAGTCACGCCTTCGAACGTATGGGTCGACAGGCGGCTGGAGGTGCGCTGGGACGAACCCTCCCTCGGTTAAAGCTACTGCCAGTCGTAGAAGACGCCGACGGTCCAGGAGGCAGATGCAACGATGTTTCGGGCCTGAAACGCCGAACCCATACCTCCTTTGACGCCCAGGCCTTCGTAGATATCGGCGGTCACGGTGAACCCCGGTGACAGATAGCTGGTCGAGTCGCTGAGGCCGGTGATCGCCGGCGCGCTGTCCGGCGAACCCGAGCCCAGGGCATGCCGTCCGGAGATGTGTGGGATGATCCAGATCCGTTCGAGGACGGGAACGTCGCGGACGCGAATTCCGAAGGACGTACCCCAGGTGATCGCGTCGCGGGCGCCCTCGGTCTGCAACTGGTATCCGGCGGTGGTCTTCCAGAAGTGTGCCAGCGGCCAATTCTCCGTATCGATGGAGACGCCCGTCGCCAGCGAGAAGGTGATATCGAATTCACCGTCGCCGTTGGGCAAAGGCTGCCGGGAGCTTCCGGTCGATTGGTCAGCTTCGAGGCCGGCATCGGCGTCGCCGGTCGGAAAGCCGAATTCCATGCCGGCCGAGATGCGAAATGGCTCGTCGAGCAGTCCGGACCAAAACCCGAGTTGCATGTCACCGACCCCGCGGGTCGTGCCCCGAGTCTCGATGTTATTGTGACGAAAGATGTCGCCTTGAGCCGTGACCATCAACCATCGGGGAACCACACCGACCTTGCCCCAGAAGGAGACGATCTGCTGGGTGTACGGGGTGCCGAGCGACTGGATGTCTCCGTTGTCGTCATAATACGAGCCGCCCTGGAGGTGGCGGTAGGTCAACTCGGCGTAGCCGGCTCCCTGCTGGGGAACCCATGCCTGAGCCGCGGCGCTGACCGGACACAACAGGAGGCCAATCAGACAGGCGAGACCGGCACATCGGCGGAGTTCGTCAGCCATGACAAATCATCGTCGGATACACGGAGCGTCGGCAGGTGCATTAGACTACGCCCCCGGGGGCCCGCGTGGCAAATTGTCTCATGACTCGTTGGTCTGGAGCACCGTTCGCGGCTGGATGACGGGCCCTTCGTAGCCTTCGGTGATTTCGGCCACACCGACGAGGGTGCCGTCGGGGGCCACCAGGGCGGCGTGATCACCGATGTCGACGCCGCGATCCTCGTCGATCGGGAGCCGTTGGCCGTACCCGATACGCTCGGTTTCCTGGTCGTCGACCTCCAGTTCGGGCAGCGGCGCCATCATCTGGCGCGGGGTCAACATCGCATCGATCCCGGCCTGTTTGGTCAGCTCATCGAGCGGGATCGCGTCGTCGATCTCGAACGGTCCGGTGGCGACCCGTCTGATGTCGGTCGTGGTGGCGCAGGAATCGAGGGCCCGGGCCAGGTCACGAACCAGTGCACGGACATAGGTACCGGCCGTGCATCGGACCTCGAAGGTCGCTCGGGGCAGGTCGAGTTCGATCAGTTCAAAATGATCGATGCGTTGAGAGCGCGGCTCGAGATCGAGGTCTTCGCCGCGCCGCGCGCGGGTCGATGCGCGCTCCCCGTCGACCTTTACCGCTGAATAAGTGGGCGGGACCTGTTCGATCTCGTCGCGAAATTGCTCGAGTGCCGAATCGATCTCTTCGGCGGTGAGGTGTTCGTAGGAACACTCTTCGACGACGTCGCCGTCGACATCCAGGGAGTCGGTTTGACGCCCGAATTCGACCTCGAATCGGTAGTCGTGGGTGCCCAGGTGCAGATACCGAACCAGTCGAGTACAGTCGCCGACCATGACGCCGAGCAGACCGGAGGCCTCTCGATCCAGCGTGCCGGCGTGGCCGACCTGCCCGAGCTCGAGGATGGACCGGATCTCGGAGACGGCGTCGTTGCTCGTGACGCCGACGGGTTTGTCGATCAAAAGGAATCCGTTCATGGGGTTCCGAAAGTTGAGTAGGTCACACGTGGGCGTCGAGAGTTGGATGCGCAGACCAGAGGCGGGTGTCGGGAAGCGCATCGGCGGAGAGCCCCCAGAGTCGATTGGTCAAACACACCGGGGCTCCGCCTCCCTTGCTGAAGAGTTCGCCGAGGTCCAGCTCGAAGATCGTGAGGCCGAACGCCCCGAGTGCCCGTCGCGTCTCCGTCGACAGCGTCGATGGGGCGATCACAGTGGACCCGACCTGCAACGAATTCGTATCGTAGCCGAGGCTAGCTTCTCGGTCGATGCAATGCTGGCGTGTCTCTTCACCCAGGAACCGAACCAGTCGGTCGAAGTCATCTTCCGACAATGCCTCCGGACAGACGACGGCGAGCCCGCGCCAACCTCCGTCGCCGTCGGGTTTGCGGTAGACGTTTAAAAACGTGTTTCCGTGAAACCAGGGGTCTGCGTCGAAGGGGAGATGGAGTTCTCTGTCGCCGAGCTTGCCTTCGACGGCTTCGAACGACGCGGCGTCGGTTCTGGCGTCGGGGCCGATCCCGTAGGTGTGGATGACGTCTCTGGGAGAGGCGCCCCGGATCGCGTCTCCCTGGGCCTCCCAGGTCGGCTCGAGCGCCTCGCACCGCAGCCCGAGCCCGGTCATGAACCCGCCCAGCCAGTCGGCTTCGGCACGTCGATGATCGGCGGCCATATTGGGCAGGATGAATCGGCGGATGCCGTCGGCGTCGCGGTAATACTCCCCGGCTTCGGCCGTGTAGATCATGCCGGTCAAATTCCGCCGGGGATTCGGCGGACACACGAGCACTTCCCCGCCGGCATCGACGATGGCGTCGGCCAGAGAGGACCACTCCTCACGCGCAGCCTGCGCATCCACGGAATCGGCGGTGCGCGACCGGAAATTGGCACGCCCCTGAAGGGTCCAGTCGCGGCGAGGCGGTGTCATCAAAAAGACGGGGGACTCGATAGGTATCTCCTCTGTGTCAGTCGCGCTCTCCGGCGACATCGGTTTCCAAATACCTGCGACGCGCGTCGCGGTCGTCCGGCCAAGTTGCCAGCGCATGCATCATCTTGGTGACCGCGGACTCCAGGGTCATGGCGCCGGCACCGATGGCACCGGCCTCGGCCAACGGGAGGCTGTTTTCGTACAGCCCCAGGTCGACTTTCCCCGAGGACTGAGTTGCGACCAGCACGTCGATACCGCGTTCGATCGCCCGGGTGACCAGCGGTGAAATCGCGCGCTGTTGGCTCGGGACGGTACCGACCCCGTAGGCGGCCACGACGATACCCTTTGGCGGCGCGTCGGCCTCGACGATCCTGCGCAGATGGTCGGGATCGAAGCCGGGATGCAGATAACTCAGGACGACCTGGTCGTCGAATCCGCTGCGCAGCGTCGCCGGGTGGGACGAGCGGATGTGGTCGGCGACCTCGATGTCGACCCCCAGCCGGGCCAGCGGCTCGCACCCGGGACTGTCGAAGGCCCGGTAATCCCGGACGTTGGCCTTTGTTGTGCGACAGCCCCTCAGCAGCAGGCCGTCGAAGCAGATGGAGACCTCCGGGATGTCGTGGGTGGCGCACTCGACGGCGTCGGCCAGATTACGTCGAGCATCGGTGCGCAGCGATGCCAGCGGCCTCTGGGCACCGGTGAAAATGACGGGTCGGTCCAGCCCTGCCAGCGAGAAGGTCAGTGCGCTGGCGCTGTAGGCCATCGTGTCGGTGCCATGGACGACCACGAACCCGTCGAATCGTTCGCGCTCATCGATGATCATCTCGGCGAGTCGGCTCCAGTGCTCCGGCCCGACGTCACTGGAGTCGAGGTTAAAGGGAATGCGAGTCTCCAGCTCGGCGAGCTCCTCGAGTTCGGGGAGTCGCTCGGTTAAGGCTTCGGCGTACGCTCCCGGTTCGAGCGGGGTGCCGGTCATCCCCAGTGTACCGCCGGTATGGATCAGCAGAATGCGGGCCATGATGTCTCGGAGCGTGGAAGTTGGTCCTAGCGCGGAGTCGTGCTTAAACCGGCCGTCCGGAGTTGGCAAACACCGGGGTTCACCTCAGCGATCCGATGATTTGGGCGGATCCCAGATATTCTCGAGCGCAGGGTACTCGGCGATCGTGCGATAGACATGGTTCTTGACCGCTGCCGGGGCGGTTGTCCACAGATCGCGGGTCTGCTCGGGATCCGCGCCGATGTCGAACAACTTGGGGCCCTCGATGTCGGTGTAGACGAACCGCCAGTGGCGCCAGTAGATCCCGAATCCTTGGTGCTCCCAGTGGCGTACTTCGTTGGTGTTTAGAGCGATGACCGTCCGATCCTCCGGCACGGGCTCGAGGAGATTGTGGCCGACCAGGCGGCGTGCGATCTCGGAGCCGGCGCCCTGCGGAGCATATCCGAAGATCGGAAGTAGCGTGGGCACCACGTCGACATTCGCGACCATCCGGTCTTGATTCTTGCGGAGGCTCTCGAGCCGCTCAGGATGGAGTCTGGACCATGACGTTGGCACACGGATCACAAAGGGGATATTGGTGAATTCGTCGTAAAACGAGACGACTCGCGGCGGAAGATGGCGGCGATTTGGCAGTTCCCCATGGTCGGATGTGAAGATGAAGAGTGTGTTGTCGAGTCGTCCCTCGCGCTGAACAGCCTCGACGATGTCTCGCATGGCCCGGTCGATGATGTAGAGGGCCTTCTTCTGAGGGGAATCGAAGGCCGGCATCGAGTCGATGCGCTGGCTCATCGTCTGAAAGGGCTTGTGCAGTGCGTTGGAATTGTAGACTCCGAAGAAAGGCTTGTCCTCCGGCACCTCGGAGATCATCTGTCCGACGTACGGCGATATGGCGAGTTCGTCGGGGCCGTAGTCATCGGTCACCGCGGTCTCGACCGTGTCGGGGGTGACGTAGGGGAGCGGGTCCTCGTCGAAGAAGAACTCACCGTAGCCGGCGAAATCGTAGGACTGCGCCGCCACGAAAAACGTCGAGTAGCCGGCGGATTCGGCCCAGTGCCAGGCCATCGGCATCTCGTGGAGCTTCTCGGAGGACTCCCAGGGCCCGACGCCCACGAGGGCGGCCGGCATGCTGAGCTCAGTCGAGGTGGAGTTCGTGTAGGCGTGTTTGAACACGAAACTGCGTTCGGACTCCCGGTTCAGCCAGGACCGCATAAAGGGCATCGTCTGCGGATCGCCGCCGTAGAAGGGGACGTTTCGTGTCGCCCAGGATTCGTTGATTACGAGCACCACGTTCGGCCGACTCGGTTCTTTGTGCGCCGCCTCAGCCGAGCCCGATGACTCGCCAGACGATTCGTCGGCGATGCCATCGGGGGCCGGGACCGACAGACGTTCCGAGGCGTGCAGAGAGTTCGCCGGGGGCAAAAACGGCGCTCTGGTGACGGCCGAAAAGAAGGCGCCGTCGGGAGACAGACGTTTTCTGGGCCCCCAGATGCATGTGGCTGTCAGGCTGACGAACAGGACACCGATGACCCCGGCGCTGAACTGACTGCGTGTGAGAACGTCGGGTTGCTGAACCGGGGGCCCCTTCGCCCAGAGTAGTCCCATACCTACCAGGCCCGTCACGAATGCGGAGGCACTGGGAAAGCTCAGATAGCCGACGGCGTAGTGGAAGCTCATCGACGCGTTCCCGGCGAGCGCGAACTTCAGCACGCTCGCCGAGAAAAACTCCCCGAACTCGATGTAGAAAAAGTAGTTTCCCACGATGATCACCGCCACGAGCGTGGCGACGAGCGCGCCCAGTACGCTGCGAACGGTGGGCTTGAGCGCGTCACGGACGAGATTCAGAACCAACCAAATCGACATCCCCGAGAGGGCGCTCGTGGCGTAGAGCACCGGGTTGAATGGATTGATCGGCGCCTGCTGGGCGTACATCCACAGTGAAGCGATGTGAATGAAGATCGTGGTGACCAGCCACGGTTGTGCGACGGTGCGCCATCTCGGCTGTGATTCCGTCCGTTCCGATTGGCTCATAAATCGACACTGCGTGGCGGAGCCTGAATTGCACTCCGTTCAAGATAGGAGCCGGCTGTCTCGTTGCAATCACCATTGAGTGGACAGGGCATCTCGCCAACTTGTGGGCCCGCCGACCATCTGTTACTGGACCCGCGGTGGGGGCGCTGGCCCAACTGCCCCTCAAGCTGAGCCGACTAGGTAAGATAGACATCGAGGACTGCCATGGACTTGTTCGATTACGCCGATGAGCTCGACTACGGAGAGCTCCACTTCAAGGTCAATCCGGAGACGGGATTGCACGCGATCGTCGCGATTCACGACCTGACGCTGGGTCCCGCCATCGGGGGGTGTCGGTTCATCGAATACGACACCACCGACGACGCCATTCGCGACGCAATGCGTCTGGGCCGCGGAATGACCTATAAGGCCGCGATCACGAATCTGCCCCACGGTGGTGCCAAGTCGGTACTGGCCCGGCCGAAGAATCTGGATGCTCACCAGCGTGTCGAGATCATCGACGAGTTCGGCGAGTTCGTCGACAGCCTCGACGGCGATTATATCACGGCTGAGGACAGTGGTACGTCCGTCGAAGACATGAACCGCATCGGCGAGAAGACCGACTACGTGCTGGGTCGTGGGCCCGACAAGGGTGGCTCCGGGGATCCTTCGCCGCACACTGCGACCGGCGTGCGTCGGGGGCTTGAGGCGGCGGTGAAATTCGACCTGGGCCGCGACGACTTGGACGGCCTGACCGTGGCCATCCAGGGTGTGGGAGCCGTCGGTTATCATCTCGCCAAACAGCTCCACGAGCGGGGCGTCAACCTTGTGGTGACCGACGTTGATCAGTCTTCCGTCGATCGATGCGTCGAAGAGTTTGGCGCCGAGTCCGTCGAGCCCGACGAGATCTACGGCGTCGACTGCGATATCTTTGCCCCGTGCGCACTCGGTGCAATTCTCAACGACGGCACGATTCCAGAGCTCAAGTGCGATATCGTCGCCGGCTCGGCCAACAACCAGCTCGCAGAGTCTCGCCACGACGCGCAGTTGATGGAGCGAGGCATCACGTATGCGCCTGACTACCTGGTCAACGCGGCGGGTCTCATCTACGTGGCGAGTTTCTACTCCGGCGAAGGTTCAGAGGCGGCTGCCGAGCGGATCGACGGAATCTACGATACGATGCTCGAGATTCTCCAGCGTGCCGACGCGGAGAACAAGCCGACCGGGCACGTGACAAATCAGATTGCCGAAGAACGCATTCAGGCTGCCCGCGACTGAAGCCGAGCCTGACTAAAAAACCCGCTGCCCGGAACGCCGGGGCAGCGGGTTTTTTTGTTCGGGGACCGTTGGTTTACTCGGAATCGGGGCCGGGGCAACTGACACCGGTTCCGTCGATACCGCAGTATCCGCCCGGATTCTTGTGCAGATACTGCTGATGGTATTCTTCGGCGTAGTAGAAGGAGCCGGCCTCCGAGATCTCGGTCGTGATATCTCCGACTCCGGCCTCCGAGAGCCTCTCCTGGTATTGGGCTTTCGACCGACGGGCGATATCGCGTTGTTCTTCGTCGATCCAGTAAATGGCGGATCGATATTGGGTGCCGACGTCGGCGCCCTGGCGCATTCCCTGTGTGGGGTCGTGATTCTCCCAGAAAATCCTTAGAAGGGCGGCGAATGTCACCTTTTGAGGGTCGAAGACGACACGTACGACTTCGGCGTGACCCGTCTGGCCGCTGCAGACTTCTTTGTAGGTCGGATTCGGCGTGGGCCCTCCTGCGTAGCCGACCTGTGTGGAGTAGACGCCGTCGGCCTTCCAGAAGAGTTGTTCGGCGCCCCAGAAGCATCCCATGCCCACGACCGCTTCGCTGTGTCCGTCGGGCCATGGCGGCTGCATTCGGGTTCCCAAGACGGCGTGTTCATCCGGGACGGGCATCGATTCGTCGCGCCCGTCGAGGGCTTCGTCGTCCGAAGGAATCGCCTGCCGGGTGGATTTCGTCTGAAAAATCATGAGAGCTCATTGATACTGAAGCGAAATTACGGGGCCACGCTGGCCGGCCACGGTACATTGAAAGTCGAGGTCTGGTGCCGACCGTTAGGAGTGTGCGGCGGTTGAACGAACGGGCGCCGACAGATCATTCCGCACGAAACATTTTCACAGGGAGAACGCGATGTCGAACGGCGAGTGAACTCCGAGCCAAGATTCAAACTGCGCGCAAGCGCGTCTACAACGATGCCGATGAAGGCGAATTCTAGGTTCCACGAAAAGGAGGCACCATGTCGTTGATTGTGAGCTGGTTGGTTCTGTCGCTGGCGGTCTATCTGGCCGCGGTCCTCGTCCCGGATGTGCATCTGCGAGATTTCGGCAGCGCGGTGATTGTCGCCGGATTATTCGGGGTGCTAAATTTCTTTCTCGGCTGGTTTTTCTACACGGTCCTGGGGCTACTGACCCTTGGCATTGGCTTCGTGTTCGCTCTCGTGACACGCTGGATCGTCAATGCGATCGTACTGAAGATCGTCGACGGGCTGACGGACCGAATTACCATCGATAGTTTCTGGGCGGCGATGGCTGCAGCGTTTCTGATGGCCGTCTTTGGGACAGTTGGAGAGACACTGCTCAACAGCGCCGGCCTCTTCTAAGCGACGTTGAATGGTCGAAATTAAATACAAGCCGTTTTATTGCGAAGAGAACGTCTGGCACCTCGCCTCGTACCGGGGGCTGGCGAGACGGTCCTGCCACGTGGCGATTCTGTCGAATCAGGAGCAAGGAGTGGCGATGTGGGGGCAGCGCGCCGCCGCCGAGGAGCGCCAGCCCGTCGTGTGGGACTATCATGTCGTCCTCCTGGCCGAAGCCGCCGAGGGCGACGGCTGGGAGGTGCTCGACCTGGACTGCAGCCGCGGGTGGCCGTTGACGCTCGAGGAGTGGCTCGAGACGAGTTTTCCGTACGGTGAGGAAGTCCCCGACGAGTACGTGCCCGCCTTCCGAATCATGGAGGCCGAGGTCTATCGGGAAACCCTGTCTTCGGACCGATCGCATATGCGGGACGACCAGGGGGAGTGGATCAAAGAGCCGCCGCCATGGTCGCCCATACTCGACCGCGACCGGGGCATGAACCTGCCGGACCTCATTGACATGAGGCTCGATGATCCCGGAGAGATCGCATCGTTCGAGGCCTTCAGACGCCGATATTCGTGTAGCTGACGGGAGGATTCAGGTTGGAGATGTTTGCCGAGTTGCCGGTCTGGGGGCTGGCAATCGTGATTTTCTTGCTTCGGATCGTCGATGTATCCATCGGCGTGGTACGGATGTTGACCGTCGTCCAGGGGCGTATGATTGCGTCGGTCGTCCTCGGCTTCCTGGAGATCATCGTCTGGATCGCCGCTGTGGCTCCCGTGATTGTCAACGTATCAGAGAGCATTGAGCTTGCCTTCGCGTATGCCGCCGGTTTCGCGGCGGGCAACGGCGTCGGCATCTGGCTACAACGCAAGTTCGCCTCGGGGCCGGTGGTGCTGCGTGTGGTGCCGACGAACCAGCACGAAGACATCATGAACTTTTTGGTTCAGCAGGGGGCATGGGTGACGACCTTCGAAGGCGAGGGCGTCAAGGGGGACGAGCGGATGATCGTCGCCGCTCTGCGTCGGCGGAATCTCGATCACGCCATTTCCTTCATAAATCAGACGGACCCCGACGCCATGTACGTGGTCGAACAGGCGCTCGAGTCAAAGCCGTCGCTGTATCCGCCCATTCCGATGATTGGTCGAGCGAGGCCATCCGTGTGAAGCTGCCTCGACCCCGATGCAGCATCAGCGTTTAGACGAAACTTTTCAGTGGAACGGGAAGCGATGGGCAATTCCGAAGACACCGAACGGGCGGGAGGTAGTCGTGTCCGCGTCCGACGACTGGGCATCGACACGCGCCAGGAGCCGGTCATCTATCTTCGATCCGACAGTCCGGTCTGCCGCGCCGAGGGATTCGAGTCCCAGACGCGGGTCGAGGTTCGGGGAGAGCAGCAGACGATCGTGGCGACCTTGAATATGGTGGCGTCGGAGGTCGCGAACGGCACTCTCCTCGAGCCCGGTGAGGCGGGTCTCTCGGAGGTCGCGTGGCGACGTCTCGGCGCGTCTTCCGGTGACTCGGTTGTCGTCAGCCATGCCGACCCGGTTTCTTCGCTGGGATACGTCCGGGCCAAGGTCTATGGACACCGGTTGACCGACGAGAACTTCCGGGCGATCTGCAGGGACATCGTCGAAGGGCGGTGGGCCGACGTGCACATCGCAGCGTTTCTGGCGGCCTGCGGAGGCGAACGTCTCAACGCCGAGGAGGTCGCCAGTCTGACCCGGGCGATGCGCGACGTCGGGCAGACGATCGACTGGGGGCGTCGTCCGGTCATGGATAAACACTGCGTCGGCGGACTCCCGGGAAACCGGACGACTCCGTTGGTCGTCAGCATCGTGGCGGCCAACGGCCTCTGCATTCCCAAGACCTCGTCTCGAGCAATAACGTCTCCGGCGGGCACGGCCGATACCATGGGTGTGTTGACGCGGGTGGACCTGGACCTCGATGAGATCCGTTCGGTCGTCGAGGCCCATGGCGGTTGTTTTGTCTGGGGCGGTCGTGCCGATCTGAGCCCGGCCGACGAGATTCTGAATCGAGTCGAACGGTCCCTGGACCTCGACAGCGAAGGCCAGATGGTTGCCTCGGTCATCTCAAAAAAAGCGGCGGCTGGATCGAGTGACGTGCTCATCGACATTCCCGTCGGGCAGACGGCGAAGGTCAGAAGCGACAAGGCGGCTGCAGCCTTGACGGAACTGTTCGAGGGAGTGGCTGGCGGGCTCGACATGGGGTTGAGAGTCGTGCAGACCGACGGGCGAGAACCCGTGGGTCGGGGAATCGGTCCGGCACTGGAGGCGCGGGATGTCCTCGCCGTGCTGCGTCGAGATGCCGAGGCACCCGTGGATTTGGCCGAGCGTTCCGTGTTGCTCGCCGGGCATCTTCTGGAGATGGGTGGAGTGTGCAGCGTGGGAGAGGGGGCTTCCCGGGCGCGAGAGACGCTCGAATCCGGCGAAGCGATGACCAAATTTCGGGAGATTTGTGAGGCACAGGGTGCGCTTCGAGAGCCCCCGACGGCGCCGTATCAGGTGCCGGTAACGGCATCCCGCCGCGGGGTTGTCAAACGAATTGACAACCGGAGGATTGCGCGTGTCGCCAAACTCGCCGGAGCCCCCGAGGACCCGGCGGCGGGGCTGGATCTTCATGTGCGTATCGGCGACACAGTCGAGGAGGGCGAGCCCCTCTTTACCATCCACGCCGAATCCCAAGGGGAGCGCGATTACGCCCTCGACTACTTGAGCGCCGAGGAGGAACACATCTTCAGTGTGGAGGAATACGAATGAGTCTGGTCCTGGGACTACCTGGATTTGAAGATGCCGCATCGAGACTCGCCGACGCGATCGACGGGGAGGTCGCCTCGAGTACGATTCGTCGGTTTCCCGACGGAGAGACCTACGTACGAATCGACGAGGATGTGGCGGGGCGAGACGTTTCAGTTGTCTGCTCGCTGAACGATCCGGACGCCAAACTGACCCGTGTCTTTCTGGCGGCCGAGACCCTGATGGATCTCGGTGCCGAGCGGGTGGGCCTGGTGGCTCCGTACCTGGCCTACTTGCGCCAGGACATCCGTTTTGAGGCCGGCGAGGGGATTTCGTCTCGCTACATCGCCGAGTGGTTGTCGAGCGCATTCGACTGGCTTGTGTGCGTCGAGCCCCATCTCCATCGATACGATTCCCTCGACGAGGTGTATTCGATCCCGGCGACCCGGGTCTCAGCGGCTGAGCCTATGGCGAACTGGGTTCGGCGAGAGGTCGAACGTCCGGTTCTGGTGGGGCCCGATTCGGAGAGCGAGCAGTGGGTCAGCGAGGTGGCGAGCAGGGCAGATCTGCCGCATGTGATTTTGGAAAAGCAGCGGCGTGGTGACCGGGACGTCGCGATTTCAATTCCGGACTTGAATCGTTGGAGCGCCCACACGCCTGTCCTCGTCGACGATATTATTTCGACCGGGGGAACGATGGCCGAGACCGCCGGGGGCCTCGTCGAACAGGGGCTGCCGGCGCCCGTATGCTTGGCCGTACACGGGCTTCTGGCAGAGGGGGCTCTAGAAGGGTTGAGGGAGGCGGGCGTGCAGGACGTAGCGACGACGAATACGGTGGAGGGAGAGACGACAGATATCGACGTCTGGCCCGAGATCGCCGAGGCGGTCGTCAGGCATCTGACGACCGCCTCTTAGCTCACTAGCTTACGTTACGGACATTTCGGGACGCCCTCCAGACCATTGTTGTAGTCGTCCAACACGTCCTTGACGGAGAGCGCCTGAGTGGAGACGGGGCCCGCCGGGAAGTGGCCGCCCATGCCCGGGTTCACGCAGTAGTTCGGCAGCAACGAATCGGCTGTCGACAGTGCGCTCTGAACGTTCGGCGGCACCGTGGTGCCGTCGGCCTCATTGAGCTTGGCCGGGATGTACTGGTGGGCGAGATTGTACCAGGAGCTTCCGCCGATCGGCGTATTCAGGATGTCCAGCCAGGTCTCGCCACAGAGCAGTTGGTCTTCGCCGCCGGGAATCGGCCAGGGGATCTGGCGATTCGGTTGTTTGGCGTACTTGTTCCAGCCCTGCCAGTATCCTTGGGTACGTGTGCATCCGGCGACCCCTGTATCCGGACCGGCGTCGACGCCTGCATCGGCACCAGCGTCCGTGCCCGCGTCGAGTCCGCTATCTACGCCAGTATCGACTCCCACATCGACTCCGACATCCACACCGGCGTCCATTCCGACGTCTGTACCAACATCGACGCCGGCGTCCACACCGGTATCGGGCGGCCCGCATGTGCCCTGTTCACCGTACAGCGGGAACGACAGCGAGTCGCGGGATTGTTGGGGGTTTCCCTGGTTGGCGTAGTAGGTCTCGAAATCGGTCAAAAGCCCGTTTTCGAAGAGTTGGTCAAAGACGGTCACTTCCAGGGTCCAGTTGCCCACTCCGGGCTTGAATTTGATACACTCCGTCAGTGTTCCGTTCGAGACGCTGCTGGTGGTGACCTGAGGAAGCGTCAATGGGGTCGGCCCCGACAGGATGTTCCATTCGACCCGCATGGGGTCGTTGTCGGGATCGGAGGCGTCGACACAAATGGTGACATCGTTCGGACAGGAGATGAATTTCGAGGGGATGAACTCGAGCCCGTCGACGCGCGGCGGGTGGTTCAACGTGGCAATGACATCGAGGCCACCGCGTGCTTGGCCCTGACACTGGCTGATCAGCAAGATCTCAGTGGTTTGGCCGTCCGTGACCGTCACCCCCTGTTTGGAGGCGATGCTACATTCGGTGCTCGGCTGGCCGTCGCTCTTGAGTGGCTCGACCTCCACGTCGTAGCATCCCGCACCCAGCAGGAAATACTTGTCGGCGAAGGCGTGCTCACTGTCCGGATCGTACGGGGCGTTCTCGAATTTCTCGATGCCGCCGGGGAGCGTCATCGGCTCGATCCCGGAGGTCTTCGTCTCGATTGGAGTGGTTCCGCCACAGTTGTAGACCCGGAATTCCATCTTGTCGACGTCACTGTGAGCGATGGCCGCCCCGGAAACCCCGAGGCCCTGCTCGATGCGCGTCGGACCGTCGGAACCGTCGTCCGGCAGGTCGGTCGAAATACAGGCACTGGCGCCGTAAGCGAGCAGTGCGGCGAAAAAAGAAGCTAATAGGCGAGTCAGTCTAGGAGTTGACATTGGTGTATTCCCGGTGTGGGTCGGTTCGGCTCATGTGAGCGCGAGTGTCAGTTTTCAGTACGTCTTGGAACGAAAACTAACCCCCACACGGGTTCGGACAAATCGAAAGGGGAATTTTTTTGGACTCACCCGACATCATCGGGCAGCATCGACAGCCCGATGCGGCCGCGCTCGGCATCGACCGACAGAACCCGGACGTCGACGCGGTCTCCCACACCAACGATTTCATGGGGGTTCTCGATATAGCGGTCGGCCATCTCGCTGATATGGACCAGCCCGTCCTCTTTGACACCGATATCGACGAAGGCGCCGAAGTCGACGACATTTCGGACTGTGCCCGTCAACGACAGCCCTTCGTGGAGGTCATCCAGGGTGAGGACGTCGCTTCTGAGCTGAGGAGGCTCGACATCGTCGCGGGGATCGCGTCCCGGCTCGACCAGAGCCTCCAGGATGTCGGAGAGGGTCAGCTCACCGATATCGTGAGTGGCAGTAACCGTTTCGAGTTTGCCGGAGGACTCGAGAGCATCGATCGCTGATTCGAGCGACGGGTCGCCCAGTTCGGCGTCGGCCAGCTCGAGAACCTGGCGGGCGACGGGGTAGTCGTCGGGGTGGATGGCCGTGTCGTCGAGCGGTTCGTCGCCGTCGCGGATGCGCAGGAATCCGGCGGCCTGCTCGTAGGTCTTGGCACCGATGCCGCGCACCTCTTTCAGGTCGCTTCTGCGCTGAAATCTCCCGACATCGTCTCGATGGTCGACGATCCGGCGCGCCAGGGTTGGTCCGATCCCGGAGACTCGGGCCAGAAGCGCGTAAGAGGCGCTGTTGAGGTCGACGCCCACAGCGTGGACCACGTCTTCGACGACGGCGTCCAGAGCCTCGGCCAGGCGGGTCTGATCGACATCGTGTTGGTACATGCCCACGCCTATGCTCTTGGGGTCGATCTTTACGAGTTCGGCGAGCGGGTCCTGGAGGCGTCGGCCGATCGAGACGGCGCCGCGCAGGCTGACATCGAGGTCGGGGAACTCTTCGCGGGCGATGTCCGAGGCGCTGTAGACGCTGGCGCCCGCCTCATCGACCATGGCGTAGCGAAGTTGCCGGTCGATGTCGTTGACCACGTCGGCGACGACTTCTTCGGTCTCGCGGCTGGCGGTTCCATTGCCGATGGCGACGACGTCGATGTCGTACTCCGATATCCAGTCGGCGAGGGTGTCTTCGGCGTCGTCTCGACGGTTGTCGTGCACAAAGATCTGACCTGTCTCGATCAGCGAGCCGGTCTCGTCGACGACGGCGACTTTGCACCCGGTCCGGTATCCGGGGTCGATTGCCAGCACGCGACGGTCGGGCAGGGGAGCCTGAAGAAGGAGGTTTTCCAGGTTGACGGAAAAGACTCCGATGGCGTGCTCGTCGGCGCGCTTCTCGAGCTCGGCCCGAAGCTCCCGCTCGATGCGCGTGTGTAGCAGCCGCGAGTAGCCGTCCTCGATCGCCCGGTCGACGAGTTTGGAGGCCCGGCCGGAGCGCTCGTCATTGAGGTGCCTGGAGATGCGTCGGCAGATCGCGTCGTCGTCTACCTCGATGCCGGCGCTCAAGACCTTCTCGTTCTCGCCGCGCCGAATCGCCAGGATCTGATGATTCTTGATCCGATCGAGCGAGGCCGAAAAGTCGTAATAGATCTCAAAGGTCGGGTCGTCGTCGCCTCCGCGTCGTTGCCGGCACGATACCTTTCCGCTCTCACGCATCCGTCGGCGCACGAAATCGCGCACTTCGGGATCGTCTGCGACCTGCTCGGCGATGATGTCGCAGGCCCCCTTCATGACCGCCTTCGGAGTCTCGTATTCCTCGCAGGTGTGCTCGATAGCCGCCGCGTCGATGTCGCCCTCGTCGAGGATGGCGTCGGCCACCGGTTGCAGTCCGGCATCGATGGCCTTGGCTCCCTTGGTGCGCCGCTTGGGACGATAGGGCGCGTACAGGTCATCCAGCCGGGAGCGGGTGTCGGCGTCGCGGATGGCGGCCTCGAGCTCATCGTCCAGCTCTCCCTGCTCACGGATCGTCTCGAGGACCTTTTCGCGGCGCGATTCCAGGTCTCTGAGTCGGCTGGCCTCCCGTTCGATGTCTCGCAGTTCAACTTCGTCGAGTCCGTCGGTCCGGTCCTTCCGGTAGCGGGCGATAAAGGGGACCGTGTTGTCCTCATCGAGCAAATTCAGGGCGCTCTGGACCTGGTCGGTCTCGAGATTCAGGGTGTCGGCGACGCGCGACGGAATCGACATGGGGTGGAGTGGGGACGGGAGCCAAAGAAACGACGACTGGCGGGGGCGATAGACCGGTGTCGGTCCCGATGCAAGTCCGGGTTGTCCGGTGGGGGACTGGACGCGTCGTTTGACGTCGGTACACTTCGTGGATTTCGACTCTAGGCCTCCGTTCGGAGTGCGATATTGCAAGGGCACGACCGGAACATGATCGACACAGAGATTGCAGTTATCGGCGCGGGCGCTGCAGGCATTTGGGCTGCCGAGCGTGCGGCGCGCGGGGGAGCCGATGTGGTGCTCGTCGAGAAGACGGCACGAGTGGGGACCAAGATCCTCGCCAGTGGGGGGCAGAAGTGCAATCTGACCACGACCCGTGACGTCGCCGGCACGGAGCGGCTCTACGGGAAAGCCGGCGGCCGGTGGTTGCGTCACGCGTTGTACACGATGCCACCATCGGCGATTCGTCGTCGGTTTCACGAGCTGGGGGTGCCGACCAAGACGGCGCCGCTCGAAAAGGTCTTTCCCGTCAGTGAACGGGCCGTCGACGTCCGAGACGCATTGGAGAAGGCGGCCCGCGAGGCCGGCGTCGACATCTGGCTGGAGTCGCCGGCGCGAGGGTTCGAGCGGCTCGACGGCTCGGATGAAGACGGGATGCACTGGAAAGTAACTGTCGAAGGCGACCGAGATCTCCGGTGTCGCAAGCTGCTGGTCTGCCCCGGGGGCAAGAGCTATCCCGGTACCGGAACGGTCGGGGACGGCTACTGGTGGATGGAGGAGTTGAGGCTCGACATCGTCGAGCCGGTCCCCGATCTGGTGGGCCTGACAAGCGACGCTCCGTGGATCGAGGAGCTCGCCGGAGTCGACATCCAGAAGGTCGAGGTACGCATGACAGACGAGTCGGGGAAGGTGCTCGAGCGGCGTCGCCGCCCGGTCGTCTTCACCCACTGGGGCGTCAGCGGGCCCGGGGCGATGGACCTCGCCGAACATGTGACCCGCCCGCTCGCCGAGCATCCAGGGGAGCCGCCGGGGCGCGCCCTCTCACTGGACCTCGTGCCGGGTATGAGCCACCGGGCGCTCAAGGAGACCTTTGTTGAGGCCGCTCACACGTCCGGGGCACGGGGCGTCGGCTCCGTGTTGCCCGGCTCGATTCCCACGTCGGTCTTTCGAGCCGTCTGTTCGACGCTGGGGTTCGACGGAGCGGGGTTGATGGTCGATGAGCTGGGAGCCAAGCAGCGCGACCGACTCATCGACGCGCTGAAGGGCTGGCGCATCCCCGTCGACGGTTCCCGAGGCTTTGACCATGCCGAGGTGACGGCCGGCGGCGTGAGCCTAGACGAGATCGATCCGACGACCATGCAGGTTCGGTCGAAGGAGCATCTGTATGTCTTCGGCGAGATCTTGAACGTTCAGGGCCCCATCGGAGGGCTGAATTTCCAGGCGGCCTGGAGCGAGGCCGAGGTGGCGGCGACCGCCGCAGTAGACGCGCTACACTAACGCGAGAGAGTTCAAGGAGTTTGCATGTCAAAACGCATCATCGTCACCCATCAGAACTCGGACCTCGACGCCCTGGCGAGTCTCGTCGGAGCGCATACGCTCTACGGGCCCGATGCGGTGTGCCTGCGTCCGGGGCACATCTCGAATCACGTCAAACGATACCTGTCGCTTCACAAGGACCAGCTTGAACTGGGTCGGCCCGACGATGTGGCGCCCGACGAGGTCTCGGAGGTCGTGGTCGTCGACGTCCGGAAGGCGAGCCGGCTGCGGGAATTCGAAGAGCACCTGGCGGCCGCCGAACGCGTGACGGTGTGGGATCACCATCCCGCTTCGGACGACGATATCCCCGCCGACGAGCTCCACATCGAGCCGACGGGGGCCTGCGCCACGCTTCTGTGCGAGGCGCTCCAACAGGGCGACATCGAGCTCGGTGAATCGGTTGCAACGCTGATGCTGATGGGGATCTACGCAGACACCGGCCGGCTCTCTTTCGAGAGTACGACGGCACGAGACGTCGATGCGGCGGCCTGTCTGTTGCGCTGCGGTGCCCGTCTGCCGGTGGTCAATCGGTTTTTGCAGGACCAGTTCTCAGTCGACCAGCAAAAGCTGCTCGCCGAGATGATGTTCTCGACGGAGGAGGTCGAGGTAAACGGGGCGGACATCGTCCTCGCCACCGGGCGATCCGACGACTACGTCAAAGGGGTGGCCGGCGTCGTCGAGCACATCTTGAACATGGGTGGCCATGAGGCGGTCTTCGGGATCGTCGAATTCGACGGGGGCCGTCGGGTTGAGATCATCGGCCGAAGCCAGGTCCCCTACGTTCAGGTCGGCTCGTTGCTCGAAAGGCTCGGCGGGGGAGGCCACGACGGAGCGGGCGGGGCGAGTGCAAAGCAGACATCGCTCGAGGATGTAGTCGAGGACTTCAAGCGGCTGCTCTCCGAAGCGACCATCAATCCGACGAGAGTTCGAGACCTGATGTCATCGCCCATCGAGACGCTGGATCGGGAGATGACGCTTCGGGAGGCGGCGGACCGACTCGACCGTTGGAATGTCACGGGCGCCCCGGTCGTCGAGGGAGATGCGCTCGACGGGATTCTGTCGAGGCGAGATATCGAGGGGGCCCGTGAGAGCGCTCGTCTGGATCTACCCGTCAGCAGTCACATGAGTCACGAGGTGGTGACCATCGAATCGGGCGAGTCGTTGGAGGACGCCCTCGAGCTGATGACCGAGTACGACATCGGTCGTCTGCCGGTGCTCGATGACGGCCGGCTCGTCGGCATCATCACGCGCACCGACGTTCTGAAGAACCTCTACGAAGGATCTTGAGCGCGGGCCACGGCTGATTCGAGCGCCTCGAGGTCGAAGCCGAGCTTTCGGTAGGCCCGGCGGATGACGCCCAGATAGTCGGCCGGCGGAACCAGCCCGGGCGGGTCGATCGGTTTGATGTACACCTGGGCGACTTCCATGTTGCCGTATCGATCGACAACCTCCATCTCGTGGCGGACGTACCGATCGGGATGGCCCTCGTAGTCGTCGAGAATTTCGAGTTCACGCCAGGAGATTTCGTAGAGCAGCCCCGGTACGGTCGCACCGGACTTTTCGATGATGGTGGCCGGGGGCCCCTCCCAGCGCGGGGAATGGCCTCCGAAGGCGATCTGCCATCCGTCCAAGAAGGCGACGTCGGCGGCCCGAGCGTCGGGGCAGCGCTCGCTCATTTGGTCCCGATCCAGGTTCGATCCGTATGCGAAGTAGTAGAACATTGATTCTCGGTTTCTATCGCTCGAATCCGTAGTAGTCGAAGACGCCATCGAGCCTTTCGTGGATGGTGTCCCGACTCAGCCCGAACTGTTCGAGAGAATAAGAATGACTGCTCGAATAATCCCGTCGAGTCGAGAGGGTCTCCTCGAGCCGGGTGCTGAACCTCGGTTCGACCGGGATGTCGAGCCAGTCGTAGACGGCCTTTACGGTGCCCGACGGTGAATCGATGAGCTCTGAAAAGTGGACGGTCTTCATCTTTTTGTCGTCCAGGGACCGTCGCATCTCGAGCAACATCTCGTAGTAGTCCATCGCCAAGTCTGCCACGCGCCGAGTCTCGGGTCCATCGTCGGGAATCTCCGGGTCCAGAAATGTCCAGGGTTTGCGGAACATACTGACCAGCGAGGGCACGGTCTTGTACGGGTGTCGCACGAGCTGGATGAACCGGGCGTCGGGACAGGCCTCCATGACCGTTTCCAGGCGCCCCGGGAAGAGGACGGTCTTTCCCAGAAACCGCCGATCCGGGCCTTCGTGGTACATCACGCGTTGGAGCGTCGACCGATAGATGGCCGTGAGTCGCTGGCGGGTCTCCGCATCGAGTCGATCCACCCAGGCCGGGCGTCGCATCTCGTCCATCTCCGGGGCCAGCAGGTACATGCCCGGGCTGAGCAACGTCAGGATGAAGATCCCTTCGTCCTCTTCGGCCCGGTCGAACCCAAGTGGATGAATGTCCTCCCAGCCGCCGAAAAACAGCGATTCCATCCCGTCGACGATACGACTCAAGAGGCCGCCGAGATAGGAATCGGCGGCCGACGTCGCATCGATGGCTCGGTACAGACTGATCGCCGGAAAAATCGTGTGGTACAGCTTCAGAAAGGCGAATCGGTCGTCCAGACACATCAGACGATGCAAAAAGGTCGTGCCACTGCGCGGCGGTGCGACGATAAAGACCGGCTCCTCGAGGTCGACATCTTCGAAACCGGGGTCGCGCCAACGATCGATGGCACGGCCGACGTTTGCCGCCATCAACATCAGGCGGTGGGCGGCGACGAGTCCGTCGGTGACGGCGACGCGCCGAGCGGTCGTCTCGGAGCGGTGGGCCAGCGAGAGGGTCTGTTGCAGGGTCTGGCTGTCGGCAAAAAAGCTGTCGTTGGGCATGTCGTCCGGCACACATTGGGCGCTGATTCCACCTGCTCGAGTCGGAGCCCTCTCTAACATTGATTGAACTGCTGTGCTAACCGGACGATCGTTCGATAGCGCCCCGGCTGGTGGGCGCGTGAGAGTTGAAGTTCGGTCGCCAGCGAACGCTCGCCGTACACGAGAGCACCGATGGTATCTTCCCTCCTCGATCGACTCGCCAGTTTCGTCACCACCCATCGTTGGGGAGTGGTCGCGAGTCTGGTGGGTTTGACCGCACTGTTTGCCCTGCAGATTCCGTCGATCCAGGCCGATTTCACGCCCTCGGACCTCTTTGCGACGTTCGAGGATCAGGAAGAAATCGCCGATCGATTTCGTGAGACGTACGGCAATACCGACAACGTGCTGATGGTATTGGTCCGGGGAGACGACGTGCTGTCGGAGTCGAGCCTGGACTACGTACACCGGCTCTCACGGGCGATGGCCCGGCAGGAGGCGGTCTCGCGCGTCGAGAGCGTCACGGTTACTCAGATTCCGCGAATGGCCGAGGGGGCGGGCAGCGGCGGCGGAGTCTTCGGCATGCTCCAGCGGATGGCAGCCGGCGGCCCGAAGGTCGAGCAGATCGTCTCGGGCGATGACGTGAGCCAGCAGGAGGCGCAGCGACTCGAGAAGGTGCTGGCCGACGCTCCGCTGATCGAAGGTCGGCTTATCAGCCAGGATCGCACGCTCACCGCGGTGACGGTCTTTTTTGAACGAGAGCTGACCCAGAATGCCGATATCGAGCAGGCAGTCCGTGAGGTCGAGTCCTGGGTGGACGAACATGCCGCGCCCGAGGGCTACGAAACGTTGCTGGCCGGGCTTCCGTACGTGCGCCTCCACGTCATTCGCCGAATGCAGGCCGATCAAACGGTGATGTTGCCGGCGGCGATCATCGTGTCGCTGTTGCTGTTGCTGGCGGCCTTTCGGTGGTTGCCGGCGATGCTGCTCCCGATGGTCGCGGTCGGCATGTCGACCGTCATGATTATCGGTGGGATGGCCTGGTACGGCGAGCCCTTCAATATCATCAACAACATCGTGCCCCTGCTGGTGATCGTCATCGGCATCAGCGATGCGATCCATCTGATCAACCGCTTCGGGGAGGAGTACGCCGTCTCGCGCGACAGACAAGAGGCGAGTCGTGCCACCTTGCGCAGCATGGCGGCGGCCTGCTTTCTGACGTCGTTCACGACGGCGGCCGGGTTTGGATCATTGATGGTCTCGCAGACCGAGATTCTGGGACGGTTCGGTGCGACCGCCGCGCTCGGTGTGCTGGGCGTCTACATCGTCACCATCGCGTTTTTGCCGGCCATGCTCACTTTCGTTGCTCCCCCGACGCGGCTCGCCGAACAGGCGACGACCGGTCGGCTCGAGGCATGGACTGAGGGGATGGTGGGCCGATTGATCGACCACCGGCAGTGGGTACTGATCGCCGGCGCGGCTGTCGCAGTCGTCTGTACATTTTCGGCGCGGGGACTGACCGTCGACAACGCCGTGCTGGACCAGCTCGACGAAAAAGACCCGGTCTACAAGACGACGAAACTCATCGAACGAAAACTCTACGGGGTGCGGCCACTGGAGGTCAGCTTCAGGAGCTCAAAGGAGGGGCGGCTGACCGACCCCGCGTTTTTGAACAACGTCCAGGAGCTCGCCCGGTGGGCGCGCACGAAGGACGGCGTGCTGCGAACGACGTCTCCCAACGACTTCCTGCAGGAAGCCTGGTATCTGATGACGGGAGACCCCGAAAAAAGAACCGCCGATTATCCGTCGCGCCAGGTCGTCGACGGGTTGCATTCGGTGTATCAGCGAGCGCCCCAGAATCCGCTCAACAGCTACATGACCAAGCAGGCCGACGGCGTTCGGTTGAGTATTTCGTTGACCGATATGGGCGCCAAACAGACGATTGCATTGGCCGAGAGGCTACAGTCGAAGGCCACGGCCCTGTTTGGAGAGATGGAGGACGTCGAGATTCATCTCACCGGCGACGCGTATGTGGGGTCGCTGGGTCTCGACATCGTGATCCGCGATTTGATGTGGAGTCTGGGAACCGCCTTCCTGATCATCTTCCTTTTCATGTCGCTCGTTTTGGGAAGCGTCAGATTGGGGCTGCTCAGCATTCCGCCAAACGTCTTCCCGCTGCTGATGACGATGGCGTACATGGCCTGGCAGGACATCCCCCTGAACACTGCCACGGCGGTCATCTTTTCGATCAGCATCGGGCTCGCGGTCGACGGGACCATTCACCTGTTGGCCCGCTTTCGCGAGGAAGTTGCCCACGGCGACCAGGGCGTCGACGAAGCCCTGGTGCGCTCGGCGCGGGGCACAGGCAAGGCGATTATTCTGACATACGTGGCGCTGATGGTCGGGTTTTCCGTGATGTTCTGGAGCTCGTTTGTGCCGGTTCGCCGCTTCGGCGAACTCATCAGCGTCACGGTCCTGGGATGTCTGGCGGCGACGCTCCTGTTCGTGCCGCCGCTTCTGAAGGTCGGCTGGCCCGAGAAGTAGGTGGGGGGAGTCGGTCAGTCTTCCCAGGTAGGGGCGAAGCTGGGGTCGATGATGCGATCGTCCCCGGTCAGCCAGTCGATCCGCTCCATCTCTTCGGGCGAGAGTTTGAAGTCGAAGATGTCGAAGTTCTGGCGGCGATGGTCGGCGCCGGCGGCCTTTGGGATGGCGACGACATTGTCCTGTTGAAACAGCCAGCGGATCGCGATTTGAGCGGGTGATTTGTCGTGGTCGTCGGCGATCTCTCGCAACGTCTCGTCTTCGAGGACACGACCGCGCGCCAGGGGGCTGTATGCGGTCAGAAACATGTCGCGATCGTCGACGATGTCGAGCAGATCGTCCTGATTCAAAAAGGGATGGTATTCGACCTGGTTGCAGACGATGGGCGCGTGGTCGGCGGCGCGCTCGAGTTGAGTCGGAGTGAAGTTGCTGACACCGATGTGGCGGACTTTGTCCTGGTCGACCAGTTCCATCATCGCATCGAGAGTCTTCTCGACGGGGACGTCTTCGACCGGCCAGTGGATCAGGAGGAGATCGATCCAGCCGGTGTCGAGTTTGTTCAAGCTCCCCTCTGTACTGGCGATGACATCGTCGGGGGCGACATTGTCCTTCCAGACCTTGGTCGTCAGAAAGATATCGTCTCGGTCGACGTCGCTGTTGTCGATGGCCTGGCCGACGAGATCCTCGTTGCCGTAGGCCTGCGCGGTGTCGATGTGGCGGTAGCCGAGGTCGAGGGCGTGGCGCACCCCGGTCAGGCAATCCTCGCCTTCAAGTTGCCAGGTGCCGTAGCCGAGTTTGGGAACCTTCGTATCTTGAGCCGTTACAAATTCCATGGGTCTCGTGGGGGTCGGAGGAATATACAATTCGATTGGCCCCGAGGCCGGGGATTGGGAACTTATCCAGTCGATAGGGGACGGCAAGCCGAGCCACGTGGGTGACCGGTGGACTCAGGGACGGAAGATGTCCATGAGAGCGTCTCGAAACGCGTCCATTCTTCGCCGGGGGATGTGGCTGAAGGTGTGGGTGTCGTCGCCGTCGTGGAAGGTCACCTGTCCGCCGATGTCGTAGCCGTATTCGACGCCGTCGACGTCGTCGGCTCGAAAGACGAAACACTCGGCGCCCGAGGCGCCGACGGTCGATGCCGCCGCCACGACTCGACCTCCGAGCAACACCAAAACCGCCTGTTTGCCTCCGAGACGCGCCGGAACGGCATCGATGAACTCATCGCGCTTGCTGATAAGCGGTGCCAACAGTTCCGGCGGGGGGATGTCGGTGGCGCCCACGGAGATCCCCGCGGATTGAAGGGTGGCCCGAACCCGTGCGGCCGATATGGGGTCGTCGACCTGCGTCGGGCCCCGACCCACACGTACGAAGGTCCAGTAGGCGAGGCCGAGCCCTGCGGCGATCAGGGCGACGAGCATAGATGCGAGGATCGTCCAAGACATGGCGCCAGAATGCGGGGGTCGAAGATCCAGAGAGTCTCCAGCCCCGAGGCTTGGCATAGGGGGGCGGCTTCGTCAACGAATGCCGGTCCTGGCCCTCATTCGTCGGTGCTCTTGGACTTCACCTCGCCATCGGGGCCGACGACCTTCAGAGACTCGTCGGATGTTGACTTTTCGCCGCCTTCGTCACCGGACTCGCCCTTCGAGGATGAATCCGGGGCGGAGCGCTCGGGAGGCTGGCTCTCGATGGCACTCGTCTCCTGCTCCCAGGCACGCTGTTCGGCAAATGCGCGGGTCACCGAGTGAAGCCGGAATGTAAGCCGATGATTGATCGACCAAGAGAGCCCGGAGTTTTGTCCGTGGATGTCGTGGCGAACCAGGAGATCTTCGCTCGGGTCGTACCAGACGCTCCAGAAGGCTTCCATGCCCTGAGGGAGGCGATGGACCTTGGCGAGTTTGCGGTCATCGTTGAGTTTCTTCTTTGGGATGGCCGTGGTGTTGGTCGGCGAGCCGTAGATGTCTTCGAGCCGGTTGTCGACGTACAGGAATCGGTCGTAGTTTCGCTCGCCAGCCTTCTCGAGGGCGCCGCGGGCACGACGGCTGATCTCGCCCTGATCGTCCATCTCGAAGACGACTTTGTAGGGATGCCACCCGTACCGGTAGACGGTGACGGTGCAGGGATGACCCTGGACGGTGCAGTCCCGAAAGGTGCGGCGAGACTTTTTGGCCTGAACAGGGACGATTTTGGTCCGCTCCCCGTCGACTTCCATGCGCACCGATTCACCGGAGGCGGTGACCATCGCGACGATCATCTTGCGCGAGCGTTGCTCGAACCGTTGGATGATGTCGATGCCGGCGCGTCGAAACGCGTCGTGGATCAGGTAGTTGAAGTATTTTGATTCCGCCCCGCGTTTGACGCGTACAACTTTGTGAGCCCGGACGCCCTTGAGGCTGTAGCGTACCGCGTATCGAAGTACGCTGTCGTCGAGATTCCATCGCCAACGTTCGCCCTGAAGGTCCCACTGGACCGCCCGTTTGAGGCGAAGCTGGGCGTCGCCGAGTTCCTGCGAAAATTCGGACCGCGTCCGCACGTCCTTGAAATCAGGCTCTCCGAAGTGTCCGACGAGGCGTTCGGCCATCTTGTATTCGTTGTCGTAGGAGACGATGTCGGAGATCGTCCCGACGCGAAGCCCGCGCGGTTCTTCGGTGCGGCGCATCCCCTGAGCAATGAGATCACCCTCGTAGAAGACGAAGAAGTGGTTCCAGGTGCCTTCGAATCGGGTGACCTCGCGGTGACGCACCTGGTAGACGGAGCCGTCAAAGCCGCGAAGCGGCCGTTCGAATCGGCTGTCGAGTTCACCAGGCGACGTCGACCAATCCGCGTCGAGGGTGGCCGCGGAGGCGGACGTCGTCATCAGCAGCAGGCAGACAGCCAGGGGCAATTGGATGCGCATGTCAGTTCTCCCGGATGGTATGATTCGGGCACTCCACAACTTGGACGCAGTTACGACCTCAATAATCAAATGAAATGGTCAAAACAGCAAGCGAAGTAGCCCATGCCCACTTTAATTTGCTTGACCGCTGGCGCCGCTGTCGGGAGCATGTCGGCTGAACAAGGGGCTGGGCTGCCAATTGTGTGGGAACCCGGTCGGTCGATTCTCGACTGTGAATGAATGGAACTAAAACGGAGGATGTACGATGCGCAACGTGATGCTGATGCTGCTCGCCGCTGGATTGATGTCGGTCGGTGTGGGATGCGCCACGAGCGGAACCGACATGGAAGACGACTCGACTACGGAAACGAAAAAACAGTCGATGGAGGAGGACTCTGCCGACAAGGAGATGAAGAAGAACACAATGGACAAGAACGGCGATGACGAAGTCGACAACGACGACATGAAGAAAGAGTCCGACGAGTCGGGTGACGACTCCGATGACTCCGACGAGATGGACGAAGACGACTCCGACGACATGGAGTCGGGAGACGACATGGAATCGGACGAAGGTGGCGAAGAGCCGATGAAGTGACGCTACGTCACAGTGTACGACGCGCCCGGGGTTTCCCCGGGCTTTTTGAGTTCTTGAGCTTTACGAATGGGGCGTCGTGACGATCCTGACCTGCGGAAGGGAATTGCTTTGTAGCCGACAGATGAGAGGCAGAGATGGATTGGACCAACGACGTTGAAGAGCTCGAGACGGTCGTCGTCACCGGTGCAAAGGGATCGCTGGGGGGCACCGTCTGCGAGGGATTCTTGCAGGCGGGCATCGATGTCGTCGGTGTGGATATCGCCGTCGACGGGTCGGGGCTGGTAGAGGACTCGGAGGCCGACGGCCTCTATTGGAGACGGTTGGATGCCACCTCGCCGTCCGAGGTCGAGGCCTGTGTTTCGGAGATCGAGGCAGAGGTCGGGCCGATCGACGGACTGGTCAACTGCGCCGGGGGATTTCGATGGGCCAAGGCCGACGACATCTCCGACGAAGATATCGACTTCTTGATGGGGGCAAATCTCAAGTCCGCGCTGCTTCTGGTGCGAGAGGTCCTCGGTGGTATGAAGGAGCGTGACTTCGGCCGTATCGTACTGATCAGCTCGAAGTCGACCCTCCAGCCGGGGACCGGCGAGGGGACATACGCGGCGACAAAGTCGGGGCTCAACGCGCTGACAAAATCGGTGGCCGACGAGGTGCGCCAATCCGACGTGAATATCAACGCCGTATTGCCTTCGGTCATCGACACGCCGGCCAACCGCGAGGAGATGTCGGATCAGGACTTCTCACGATGGGTTCAGAGGGAGCAGCTCGCCGAGATCATCTTTCGGTTGATGCAATCCTTCGGTGACCCGATCAACGGGGCGCTCATTCCGGTGACCGGCCGAATGTAGTCGGTGTCCGTTCAGTCGGTCTTTTTGTCCTTGGCCCTCAGGTACCGCCAGAATCCGTCTTCCTCGCAGACGGGACAACCGGGAAATTTGTCGCCCTCGTCGACCGGAACTTCCTTTTCTTCCTGTTCCGGCTGACAGCGGGTCTCGTACTGGTGTCGGACGAAGAGGTAGATGCCAGTATGGGGGGCAGTTTCTCCAGTTTCGTACATGGGTGCGACTCCGTAGTGGAAGAGACTGTTGGGAAGATGCGCCTATCGTATCCGCGGGTCGATTGACAACTGCCGGCACCGATCGTTCCAGAGCTCCCGATCCAGTGGGGGCTACAGGTAAGGGGCGGCAAGTCGGAACACATTGTCGCGCAATTTCGTGGCAAATCCCCGGTTGTCGTATTCGTTCAGGGTCAGACGGTGCGACCGGCTCCGTTTCTCGGAGATCCACTCTGCCATGCGGCCGGAGAATTCTCGGTCGTAACATTCGACATTGAATTCAAAATTCAGCCGCAGGCTCCTGGGGTCCCAGTTCGCCGAGCCGAGCAACGTCCAGGTGCCGTCGACGACCATCAGCTTTGAATGGTCGAAGGGTGGGGGAGTCAGCCAGACGCGGCAGCCGCGCTCCAAGACGGGCCTGAGTTGTCCGAAGGTCGCCCAGTGTACAAAGGGGAGGTTCGACTTTTCGGGGAGGATGATGTCGACGTCGACGCCGCGGAGGGCGGCTGTGTTGAGCGCCGAGATCAGAGGTTCATCGGGCAGAAAATAGGGTGTGACGATCTGGACGTGATCCCTGGCACAGGCGAGGGCCCCGTGCAGGGTCCAGGGGAGCTTCTCGAGGTCCTCGTCAGGACCGTCGGGAATGCCCCGAGCGATGACCTCGCCGGTCGTCTCTATGTCGGGAAAAAAGGCGTCGCCGCGAAGGTCTTCGTCGGTCGAGAAGTTCCAGTCGTCGACGAATATCTCCTGTAGATGCGCGACCACGGGGCCGGTGAGTTTGAAGTGGAGATCGCGGACAGGATGGTCGGGCTCGTCGGCGATGACGTGGCCCTCGCGGATGTTGATCCCGCCGGTAAATCCGACGTCTCCGTCGACGACGAGCGTCTTTCGGTGATTGCGCAGATTCACCGACATCAGATGGGGCGGAAACAGCGACGGCAGGAACTTCGCCACCGGCACACCGCGCCTTTTGAGTTTATTGAAGACCGAAGGGAACGAGTAACGCAGGCCGGCGGCGTCGACGAGAACGCGCACCTCGACACCTCGGTCGCTGGCATCGGCCAAGGCGTCGACGAAGTGGTCGCCCCAACTGTCGTTGTCGAAGATGTAGGTCGCCAGGGTGACCGATTCTTTGGCCCCTTCGATGGCCTGGAGCATCTCCGGGTAGGCCTCGTCGCCGTTGAACAACGGCTCGACGTGGTTGCCGGGCACCAACGGCCGGTTGACGACCCGGCCGACCAGATGAGCCAGCGCGCCCAGGTGGTACTGTTCGTCGTGGATCTCGGTCTCGACCTGCGAAGGGTGAAGCGGCTCCACACTGGGGGGCGCCTCGTATTCCTTCAGGTCCTTGCGTAGCGACTCGGCGCGCCGCTCGATCCGATTGATGCCGAATAGCATGTAGAAGACGGGCCCGATAATGGGGGCGAGCCAACTGAGTCCGATCCAGCCGATGGCCGAGCGGACCTCACGCTTGTAGAGTACAATGTGAAAGGTCGTCAGGGTGGCGGCCACCGTCCAGAGGAGACTGATGATCGCGGTGGCGTAGGTCGACAGAGTCTCGAACATCGGCGGACGGGTGGAGGGCGGGGGCCGAGGACACTTGGTTGACGTTCGGTCAGTCCATACGTAGGAATCGATCGCTTCGCACGGAGCGTCCAATCGACGATAGACCGAGAGGACAGGATGTCTCAAGCATCGGAAGAGACCAGGGAGCACTGGAGTGGGTCGCTCGCCTTTGTGCTCGCGGCGGTCGGCTCTGCGGTTGGCCTGGGAAACGTCTGGAAGTTTCCCTACATCACCGGCATGCACGGAGGCGGGGCCTTCGTGCTAGTCTATCTGGGGTGCATCGCACTCGTCGGTCTGCCGATTCTGATGGCCGAGATGGTCGTCGGACGTCGCAGCCAGGCGGGTCCGGTCGGTGCGTTTCGCAGCCTCGCGGCCCCGGATCGCGGCGGAAAACTCTGGTCGATCTGGGGTTATTTCGCCATTCTGACGGGGTTCCTGCTGCTGAGTTTCTACTCGGTCGTCGGCGGGTGGACGGTCGCCTATGCGCTGAAGTCGGTCTTCGGCCAATTCGCCAGCGGTACCCCCTCGGAGATTAAGGCGATGTTCGGGGCCTACTCGGGGGACCCGGTCTCTTCGACGATGAGCCACGCCATCTTCATGGTCGTGACCATCGGCGTCGTCTACAGCGGCGTCTCCAAGGGGATCGAGCGGGCGGCCCGCACCCTGATGCCGCTGTTCTTTCTTCTGCTGATCTTCTTGCTCGGCTACGCGACCGCGACGACCGGGTTCGGCGAGGCGATGAACTTCATGTTTCAGCCGAACTTCAGTGATCTGACGGCGGCCGGCATTCTCGAGGCACTGGGTCACTCGTTCTTCACCCTGAGTCTGGGTATGGGAGCCGTCATTATCTACGGAAGTTATTTGCCGAAGGACTCGACGCTGTACGGCTCGGCCATTGCCATCGGATTCTTCGATACCTTCGTCGCTCTCACCGCCGGCGTCGTCATCTTCACCATCGTCTTCTCTCAGGGGATGGCCCCCGGAAGCGGGCCGAGCCTGGTCTTCGAGACCATGCCGGTCCTGTTCTCTCAGATACCGTATGGGAGCCTTCTGTCGACTGCGTTCTTTACGCTCCTTGCCTTCGCCGCACTCACCTCGGGCATCTCCCTGCTGGAGGTCGTCGTCTCGTTCTTCGTCGAAGAATTCGACATGGACCGCCATCTGGCGGCCCTGAGCCTGGGTGGTGCGATCTTTTTCTTCGGGCTCTTGAGCGTTCTGTCGAACAGTCTGCTCGCCGACTTCAAGCCCTTCGGAGCTACGATCTTCGGGAACCTCGACTACTTCATCAGCAACTGGGCCCTTCCGCTGGGTGGCTTCGGCGTGGCGGTCTTTGCCGGGTGGGGCGTCGACCGAGACGAGTGGTGGGACGAGATGAAGGACGACTGGTTCGGCCGCACGGCCTTCCGCGGTTGGCTCTTCTTGACCCGCGTGGTCGCCCCGCTGGCCATCATTCTCATTCTCATGAATCTCATGGGCTTTCTCAGTCTGGAAGCGTAGCTCCCGAGGCGTAGCCATGAACGTCCTTTGGACCGGATTCGAGCCGTTCGGCGAACATGAGTACAATCCGTCCTGGACGGTCGCACAGGCGGCGGCCGACCGCTCTGGAGGCCGGGCACTGGAGTTGCCGGTGCACTACGATGTGGAACTCGAAGCCGGCGAATGGCCCGATCTGATCTGTCTGCTGGGACTCGGGGCGAGTCGCCGGCGAATTTGTCTGGAGCGCCGTGCGACAAACACCATCGGTCAGAGACCCGACAATCAGGGTGTGGTTGACGAGGGCACTGTCGAGTCTGAGGGCCCCGAACGTCGATGTACCCCGCTGCGGACCGGGTCGTTGTGGCGGGCACTGGAGCCGCGGCTCAAGGCGTCGAAACTGCCCGAAGCGCGCGTCAGTGAGGACTGCGGAGACTACGTCTGCAACGCGCTCTATTTCAGGGCATTGGCCGACGGGGCGGCGCCTGCGCTTTTTATTCACGTGCCGAACCTGACCGGCCGTAAGGCCACACGGCTCGGTGCTATCCTGGGCGCCCTCATCTCAGGAGACGCCGGGCGATCCATCCTGCGAGGGCCAGAAGCGCGGCAATGATGAGTGACTGGCGCGGCGTCTGGTCGGGGTGGTGACATCCGCGATCCAGCGGACCGGTCGAGCCCTTCGAGTGGGGCACCGTCGACGTGCTCGGTGATTTGGGGTCAGGAGCCCGGTTGGCTTCCTTGGTCTCTTTCGGTCCGTCCTGTTTCTGTCGGAGTCGAATCAACGGGGTCGGCCGTCTCTCACTGGTGAGCCACAGGTGGTTCCCGTCGACGCCGTAGGCGATCGATTCGCCCTGCGCCGTCGGCAACGGTGTGGCCATCGACGGCGAAGCCTGAAAGGCGGATTCGAAATCCTCGCCGGTCACGCAGTAGGTGTAGACTCGACTGTAGGTCCGTATCGAGATGTGATCGCCCGACGGAGCGACGTCGCCCGCCGTCGCCAGTTTTCCGAAGAAACTCGCATCGCTGTAGTCGAATTGCCCGATGCGTTCGGCCTCCAACACTTCGTCGTTCCCGAGTCCGACGGTCGGATTTGGGACCCGATAGATGTCGCTGACACCCTCGTCGCGATCCTTCGATACTACGTAGAGGTGTCCCGTCTTCGGGTGAGCCAAAAGGGTTTCGGCGTCGCGGGGGCCATCTTCGTACCGAAACCGGAACGAGGTCGGCTCCTGGACGGTATGTTCGGCCGGTGAACCCTCGTCGGTACGCAGGCTCGGCTCCCGGAAACGCTGGATCGACACGGTGTCCCGTTCGGCGTCGTTGTCGCCGATGTCGGCGACGTAGATGCACGGCGTCGGTTCGTTGTTTTCGATGTCCGGGTTCCGCGGACAGGCGCCGATGGCCATGTCCTCCCAATCCTTGGGCTTGAACCCGGATAGATTCAGCGTGCCCCGGTCTTTTCCGTCTTTATCGAACAAGAACAGCCTGGCCTGGCCCCCGGAGTCATTATGGGTCCAGAACAGTCCCGGCATCGTCCGGCTGGCGGCGAGCCCCGACGATTCGGTGATCGCTTCGGCCTGAAGGTCGGCGACGCGCTCGCCGCGGTCTTCATACGCCGGGCATTCCGAGGCACCGGCGGCGGTCGGAAGCGCCATCAGTCCGATGACGAGCATCGCTGAGGCGAATCGGAGGGGTGTTCGATGTGTAGAGTTCGTGGGCATCAAGGTCGAAGGGCCAGATGACACAGTTCATCTCGGTTCCTGTACCAGTTGTGGGTCTTAGGCGACAAATACCGTTCAACCGACGCCGGCTTGCTCCACATGCCGAGGCTGCGAGTGCGAGCCCGATTCTCGGCGCGGCAGTAGTCCGCGAGGTTGGGAGCCGGATAGGCCGTGTAGGCGAAGGCGGCCCCGGCGGCGGCGAGTTCGAGGCTCAGGTCCCGTCCATCGGTGATCAGCCAGACGATGGGACGTCCATGGCGGCCGCGTTCGCATTCGTCGTCGGAGTCGGTTCGACAGGCGATCCGCACGACGCCACCTTGGGTGACCTGTTCGGCGAGCTGCCAGGCCTCGATGCCCCAGAACTCGCCGTCACCGCCCAGGTCCGGACGTTCGATATCACAGGTGAATAGGCCCTCTGCATTCGGGCCGATGGCGCAGGCTGGCGCGTCGATTCCGGCGAGCCGTACGTGTTCGGTTCCGCGATCGGTCCGAAGTACGGCCGTGTCACCGTCGATCATATATTCGAGGGGGTAGATGCCGCCATGTCGGACGTGACCCGAGGGCCAGGGAGGATTGGCATCTCCCGGCAGGGGTTCGAGCGGAACGGGGAGACTCAGGTCTGGACCGAAGCCCGCGTCCTCCGGCCCCGATCCCCACCGTGGGTCGGTGCCGAACTCAGGGACGTCGACTTGACAGCACAATTGCAGGTAGACAATCACCGAAAGGCACGCGAGTACGCCGCACGTCGATGCCCGACCGAGGTCCTTCCATCTCTGCTCCATTTCCCCTCCCGTCCGTATCTTCGTCTACCGCGCACTATAGCGAATCGACGGGCCGGCGGGAAGCGATGGCGCAGAGATTACTCTCTACAGAGGTCTGAGCGACGATGGAATCTGGATCCTTTCTGACTGACGCAGCGACAGGGGACGAACGATTTCGTCTGGAACGGCATCTGACAACCGGGCGGGAGCACGAGCTCGTGCTGGTTCAAGACACCGAACGCGATGACACATGGTGTTGTGCGCGGACGATCCTGTATGACCCCGGCCGAAGCCACGATGCGGAATACGTGGAGTTTCGGCGCGATCTGCTGCGTCGGCAGCGCTCGCTGTTGGAATCGGTCGACATCGCCGGTCTGCCGACGTTTCGGGGCTGGGTCGAGCTCGAACAGGGCGACGACACCGAACCGATCGTCGTGTGCGACTTCATCGAGGGGCGTTCCCTGTACGACTACGTCACCCGGGAGTCGCCCCACGGGTTGAAGCCGGCGCCGGCGACGACTGCGATGCGCAAGGTCGCCGAGGTGGTGGCCGAGCTGCACGACGCCGGATGGTTGTTCCGTGATCTCGACCCCAGACACGTCATCGTCGACGAGTCCGGCGACTTCGTCGGTCTGGCCGGATTCGGCAACGCGGTGAGACGCGACGAGGACGAGCTCAATCCGACCCGACTCGAGGGCTACAGCGACGCTCCGTACGTGGCCCCCGAGGTCCGAAATGAGCGAAGCGGCGCCACTCTCGAGCCGGGGGCAGATATCTACAGTCTCGGGGCGCTGGCCAGCTTCGTGTTGACCGGCCGCGAGCCGACTCACCGCGTCGAGAGTCCGCTGGAGGGGCCGGCCTACGACAAGTTGCTCGAGCTCGATCCACCGGGTTTGACGCTGCTCGTCGCCCGGTGTCTGCAGCCTCGGGCCAAGGATCGCCTCGAGTCGGTCGATCAATTCGTCGAATACACGAGCCCGGGTCGGCAGCCCGAGCCCGATGAAATTGGCGTGACCCGAAGCGACTTGCCCGAACCGTGGGAGGGGGCTCGCCCGCCTCGCCAGCAGCGTAGCCTTGAGAGCAAGATTTCGACCGGCCCGCTGGTCAGTGTGGCGCGTGACGAAGACGATGACGGCGCACCGGCCATGGGTGGGCCAACCGACCAGTCCGGACCCGTAGCCGAGTTTCAAAAAAAGGATGCGCCGACGAAACCCGATTATCCCGAACCCGATGACATGCCGGAAGAGCAAGATCGCCGCGAGGTTAGCATGGCCGAGCAGGTCGAGAGTCGGGATGGCGACAGAGTCCTTCCAGAGCCCTCGGATCGCCTGCCGCCGATCGAAGACCTGCCAACGGCCTGGCGTTTGGCATTGACCTGGGGGCTGCCCGCCCTTGGGGTGCTCGTGGCCGTCGTGCTGGTGTGGTTCGGCGTGCTCTAACCATCGCGGCGGCGCCAGAGGAGGGCTCCTGCGAAGGCCAGACAGGCCAGCACAAGTCCGACCAGGCTGCGGTGTTCCAGAATGGAGCTGGTCTGCCGGGTCTGTTTCGTGTCGGAGGCGTCGTCCATGGTGGCGTCGGCCGGAAGCCGGCGTGATGTCACGGGTTGAGCTTGCTCGGACGTCTCCTCGGCCTCCTCGTGCTCGACCGGCGGGCGGCGTGCCTGACGCTCGTAGGCATCCAGGACCTCGCCGTCCAAGCCGAGGGCCTGATACGTGAGCGTATCGTCTTGAAACGTCAGTTTCTGGATGTGATGGGCGCGCTTGGCCATCCCTGGCGGCTGCAGATACCAGCGGTCGGTGTCCGGGGTGCGTTGAGCCACACCCAGTCCCCCTTCGCCCACGTAGACGACTCCGTCGGGGTCGCGCCCTCCCCGTTTGATGGGGACCGTGCGTTTGAGCACGTGGCCGTCGGATTCGCACACCAGGTCGACCTGGAACTCTTCGAACAGAGGGACCCAGTGTTTGCGAGCGGCGCCGGGGCGTTTGACGGCCGGATAGGCCGGCCGGTGGTAGTTGGCGATGACCCATCGGCGCGTGTCGGCGAGCCGTTCGAGTTGGCTCGCCAGCCAATTGCGCTGGTCGCCGGCGATGGGCGCGTTGGTGTCGAGGGTGACGATCCCGATGTGCGAGCCGATGGTCGTCGTCCAGTAGTCCCGCGTGTTTCCGGCGGGCTGGCCCCACACCGCGTTGTAGTTGTCGGGGGTCTCCGGGTCGGCCTGATGCGGTGAGAATTCGTGATTCCCCCGGGCTGGAATGACCGGAAGGAGCTCACCGTCGGGTCCGGTCGTGAGATCCCAGTCGTCGAGCCATCCGTCCCAATCCTCCCACACCATGGAGTGTTCGACGTAGTCACCGCCATGAAGCATGGCGACGATGCGGTCGTCCTGCCGAACCATGCGCCGGATCTGCCGGTTGACGCGGCGGCGGTCCTTGCGATCGGAGCGGGAATCGCCGCCGTACAGAACGGCGACGGGCCGGTTGTCGTCGGGGGCTGTCTCGAAGGTGTAGGTTCTGGAGCGGTGCTCGCCGGAGACGACGCGGAATCGGTACCGGGTGTCCGGCTGGAGATCGGCGAGGACGGCGTGATGGAAGGTCGCGTGATCGAGGCGTTCCTCGATGTGTCGATCGGCCTTCGTGGCCAGGGGGAGCTGCGATTCTGGGCCGCCGGCGCGCCCCCACAGGACTCGGTGCTTGGCGTCAGGCCGTTCGGCATGAGCGCCCGGGGTGTGCCAGACGATTGTAGCCCGATGGGCGGGATCCTCGAGCCAGACCACTCGGGGATGTTGTGGGCCGGTCGTATCCGCCGCCGAGATGAGCGGGCTCCCGACGATCAGAAGAATGGTCAGGGCGGCGGCAAACGTCGGGATCGGCGAGGATGAGCGGGCCAAGTCAGTCACGTGCGTGCGTGGTCGGTGATTCGTCGCGAACAGAATGAAGCCAGAGGAGGGTCAGGGGCAAGCCGCCATTTGCGGCTCTCAGGAGGACGGCCGGGTATCTCGCCCAGCCGCCGAAGACGACCCGTGCGCTCGCCGCCAAGGCCGCCCAGATCGCCATCCAGCCGAGTAGGACTCTCCATCGGAGGCCCGCCAGAACCAGTGCGGCCAGAACGAGGTCCTGAAATCCGATCGCGGTCACTACGAGCGTCGCCGTTGAATCGGCGAGGGTCGGACCGGGTAACAACTCCGACGCCGACACGACGTAATCGACAAAGCGGGGGTGCCAGCGGAGCGCCTCCCAGCCGTGTGCCAGAAATGTCGCCCCGATGGCGGCGCGCAGCAGTCGTTGAAGGGCGATGTGCGACGCGTGCGGGCTCAGTCGTTCCCACCAGGCCAGGACGACGGGTGCGAGGATCTGTGAGGCGTGTGCGGGGACCGCCAAATACGAGAGTCGGTGCCCGCGCATCCAGGTCTCGGCGGAGGCGTCCAGCAGAAACCAGCCGGCGACGGGGTACAACAGCCAGCGTGCCCGGTGGCGAATGGCAAAGAGGCTGGCCAGGAGCGTCCATCCGACGCCGACGTCGGAGATCACCTGAGCGACTGGCTCCGAGACCTCCAGGCCCAGCCACATCGCTTCGAATGCGGCAGTCTCTCCGGACCACGACTGGAGGGCATACCCGATGGCCTGCAGGGCCACGATGGCGGTCAGAAGGAGGGTGACGGCACTCCAGCCGCGTCGCTCGTGGTTCATTCCGAGGCCGGTTCCACGGCGGTCGGGGTCGCATCGTCCTCGCCGTCGTCCTCGCGGGCGTCGGTGGCTTGGCTGCCGCCCTCGAAGACGAGTTCGCTGCCGTCCTCGGAGACCTGGGTGACGATGTGGTCGCCTTCGCCGAAGCGGCCTTCGAGGATGTCGACGGCGAGGGGGTCGTGGATGTAGTCCGCGATGGCGCGGTTGAGCGGACGGGCCCCGTACTCCGGTTCGTAGCCCGCTTCGGCCAGGAAGTTGCGGCAGGCGTCGGTCAGCTCGATCGTCATCTTTCGGTTGGCGAGAAGCTCGGCCAATTCGCGCTCCTTGATCGAGACGATCTTGCGGATGACATCGCGACTCAGCGATTTGAAGACGATGGGCGCGTCGAGCCGGTTGAGGAACTCGGGGCGAAAGTGGTCTCGGAGGATGTCTTCGACTTCGTCACCGAGCTCATCGTCCGAGACCGCGCCGGTCAGATCCATGATCCGGCGGCTGCCGACGTTGGAGGTCAGCAGGATGACGGTGTTGCTGAAGTCAATCTCCCGACCTTGGCTGTCGGTCAGACGCCCCTCGTCCATGACCTGAAGCAGGATATTGAAGACGTCGGGGTGAGCCTTTTCGGCCTCGTCGAAGAGGACGACGGAGTAGGGCTTCAGGCGGACGGCCTCTGTCAACACGCCTCCCTGTTCGCTGCCGACGTACCCGCGCGCCGAGCCGATGAGGGTGTTGACCTTCGATTGTTCCATGTACTCGGACATGTCGATGCGGATCAGTGCATCTTCGCTGTCGAACAGAAACTCCGACAGTGCTTTGGCGAGCTCGGTCTTCCCGACGCCGGTGGGACCTACGAACATGAAATTACCGATCGGCTTGTCCGGGTTCCGCAGTCCGGCTCTCGACCGCCAGATCGCCCGGCTGATCTCATCGATCGCGTGGTCCTGACCGACGACGCGACGCCGAAGCCTGTCTGGCATATTGAGCAGTTTTTCGCGTTCCGACTCCATCATTTTGCTGACGGGAATGCCGGTCCAGTCGGCCACGACTTCTCCGACGTCGCTGTCATCGACGTAGTCCTTCAGAAGCCGTTCTTCGCGGTGAATCTCGTCGAGCTCCTCTTCGGCCGCTTCGATCTGTTCTTTGATCTTGGGAATGGCACTGTATTTCAATTCGGCGGCGCGACCGAGTTCACCGGAGCGATTGGCCTCGGCGATCTCGCGCTCGGTGGCGTCGAGCTCCTCTTTGAGCGACGTCAGTTCCTCGAGGGCATCGCGTTCGAGCTCCCATCGATGTCGAAGCCGCTCGGCCTCCTCCTCCAGGCTCTCGATGTCATTCGAGAGGGTCTCCCGCGCTTCGACGGTATCGGGGTCGGTGGCGTCTTCCAGCGACCGGCGTTCGGTACGGAGCTTGTCGATCTGTCGTTCGACGGCATCGAGTTCGGTCGGCTTACTGTCGATCTCGATACGCAGTCGACTCGCGGCCTCGTCGACGGCGTCGATCGCCTTGTCGGGTAGGGCGCGGTCGGTCACGTATCGGTCCGTCATCTCGGCGGCGGCGGTCAAGGCCTTGTCGGTGATCTGGACGCCGTGATGGATCTCATACTGGTGCTTGATGCCGCGCAGAATCGAGACGCAGCCGTCGACGTCGACTTCCTCGACGTGGATGGTCTGGAAGCGACGCTCCAGGGCGGCATCCTCCTCGATGTATTCGCGGTATTCGTCGACGGTCGTCGTGCCAATGAGGCTGATGGTGCCGCGGGCGAGTTCCGGCTTCAGGAGGTTCGCGGCATTGGTCGACCCATCCTTGCCGCCGGCGCCGACGATCTGGTGGATTTCGTCGATGAACAGCAGGATGCGTCCCTGACTGTCGACGACGTCCTGGATGATCGCCTTGATGCGCTCCTCGAATTGACCGCGCAGGCTGGTTCCGGCGACCAGGGACCCGACATCGAGTCTCAAGAGTCGCTTGTTCTTGAGGCCATCGGGAACGTCGCCGGCGACGATGCGCTGGGCGAGCGCCTCGACGACGGCGGTTTTGCCGACGCCGGGGGCGCCGATCAGGACGGGGTTGTTTTTGCTGCGCCGCGACAGCACCTGGGTGATCCGTCGAATCTCGGTGTCGCGGCCGATGACCGGGTCGAGTTTGTCGTTCCCGGCGAGTTCGGTCAGATCCTCGGCGAATTTGTCGAGCGTCTCGGAGACCGCGACGTCGCCACCGGAGTCGGACGAGGAGCCGCCGGGACTCTTTTCGATGAGTTCTTCGAGAGCCTCGGTGGTAGCCCCGGCTTTCTGCAGCACTTTCGACGCGTAGCTTTCGGGCTGGTCGGCGCAGGCGATCAGAATGTGTTCGATGTGGGTGTACTGGTCGCCGAAGTCATCGGCGACGGCCTCGGCATCCTCCAGCGCGTTCAGCAGCGGCTTTGCCACGTAGATCTGGTCGTCGCCGCGCTTGTAGGATTTCTGCTTGAGTTCGAGCTCCTCGATCAGATCTCGACCGATCGCCTTCGGGTCCGCTTCGATACGTCGGAGGACCGTCGACGCCACACCGTCGTCCTCCTCGAGCGCCGAGACGAGCAAGTGCTCGATGTCGACGTGGGTGTGGTCGAGATCGCGGGCGAGGTCTTGAGCGCGAGAGAGCGCTTTGCGGGCCTTTTTCGTGAATTTCGACAGGTCGAAGGTCTTGGACATAGTGGGAGAACCTTCAGGTCAGTTGGAGTCGAGGCCGGTTGACAGGGTATTTGCTGGTCAGGCCGGGGCGCAACACAGGGCGTTATTTATCGGCGGCGTCGGCGCGATCTGCGTCGCTGGGGATGGGCTCGGGCGGATTCTCGACGACTCCATCTTCGTTGGCCGGCCTGAACGTGAGAGCCACGGAGTTGATGCAGTGTCGTTTTCCGGTTGGATCGGGTCCGTCGTCGAAGATGTGGCCTAGATGGCCGCCGCACCGGGCGCAATGCACTTCGGTACGGGTCATTCCCATGCTGTTGTCGACCTTTGTGCCGAGGCGATCCTCGGACCAGCCCTTGTAGTAGCTGGGCCAACCCGTTCCAGAATCGAATTTGTGCCGAGACGAATACAGCGGTGCGCCGCAGGCCGCACAGTAGTAGATGCCCGACTTCTTGTTGTGGAGCAACTCGCCGGATCCGGCCCGCTCGGTCCCGGCCTCGCGCATGATTCGAAAGGTATTGTCGTCGAGACGCTCACGCCATTCGTCCTCCGAAAGCGTGACCTCGGTTCCCGTCGGAGGGACCTCGCCCGGATCGATCCGTTTGCCGAGCTTGGTCGTCTCGGTTTTTCGCCGCCGATCCTGGTCTACATTCCCGGAGCCGTCTCCCCGGGCGTGCCGGGCTTGACCGGTCATCGTCGTAGCACTGGATTCCTGGGTCGAGGTCGAGGTGTTCGACGAGCCGTCGTCCTCGGCGGAGCTGCTGGTCCAGCAGCCGATGGTCATCAGGCCGATGCCCAAAATGAGGGCGACGAGTGCGTCCCGGGTGCGAAGTGTGAACATCATTGATTCCCTGCGTGGCGTCGAATTGCGGCGATGCTGAAGGTAGAGGGCGAGCCCTCGTGGAGCAATCGATTCTGGCGCCCGTTCATTCCACGCCGGACCGCTCGGGCGGGCCCGTCGGGGGCGCAGCGCCCGCCCGCCACGTCCATGCGTTCAAACAGAAGAAGCGGTCTCGGACGTTTGGCGAGCGGACCGTGAAGGTCACGTCGGCCGGCGACTCGAATGCCGACGTCGAGACCTCGATGGGGCGCCAGGTGGTGGTTTCGCCGTCGAACACGACGGTCTCTACCGTTTCGCCGCCGATGGCTACCTCTAGGGTGACGTCGCTTCCCCCGTCAAACCGGCTTCCCATGAAGGTGAGCCCACCCCGGACGGTCAGCCAGTCGGTCCATTCGACGTCCGAGAAGGTGATCTCGATGGCACTCTCTCCGCCGGGAGGATGCATCCAGATGGCCCGGTGGATGTCTTCGCCCAGCGGCTTCAGGACCTCGCCGACGTAGATCCAGCGGTCGCGGGAGGTGCAATCCCAGCGACGCTCGGCGGCGCTCCAGATGGTGCAGGGTTCAGAGCCCGATGGAGTCACCTTGCGAACGTCGGCGTCCTGCAGGTGGTTCAGAGCCTCCCAGTCTGCTTGGAGGCGGTCGGGAACCGAAATACGGGCGACCGAGACGGGACCGAACTCGGTGACGTCGAGTTGTTGGGCCGAAAAGGGCAGTCGTCGGTCGACGGTGTGGACCCGGGGCGTCTCCGACATTACCCAGAGGGTATCGATGCCCTGGAGGTCGCCGGCGACGGGCTGTCGTTGGCGCAGGACGTGGTCTCCCCGGTCACTGAGGAAAGGGAGTCCATCGATATTCCAGGCGGGATGGACCAAAATGGCGTCGCCATCCTGGAGGTGCTCGGCGACGTGTCGGGCGGCCGGTTCCCAGTCGCCGGGGTCGGCCGGGGCGTCCTGTCCCCGGAGTTGAGCCCACAGAATAGCAGCGCCGGCGACCACAAGGAGGGTCGCCGGCAGCCACTCGATCCAACGACGGGAGGTCGAGGCGGTCATCGAAATCAGTTCGGCGACGGAATGTGGTCGCCACCCTGTTCGGCCATCGACTGGCCGCCCAGGTCCATGAGTGTCTCACGGTCATGGAAGGACTCTTCTCGGTCTTCGAAGGCGCTGACGTGAACGCCGCTGTCCATGCGGATGGCGTCGCAGGGACACGCTTCGACGCACATGCCACAGGCGATGCATCGAAGCTGGTCGATGACGAAGGTCTCGGGATATTTTTCGATCGAGGGGTCGTCGTGCTCGGCGGCCTCGATGTGGATGCAGTCCGCCGGGCAGATCGTCGAGCAGCACATGCAGGCCACGCACCGGACCTGACCGTCGTCACGCACCATCAGTCGGTGGCGGCCGCGGTATCGGTCGGGGTAGTCGCGCGGCTCGTCGGGGTACTCGACCGTACGGGTGTCCCGGTCCTCTTTGTTCGGGCTCAGATTGGTGAAGAAGTGTTTCATCGTCACCCCGAGTCCCTTGATGAACTCGGTGACGTAGGTCTGTTCCCAGAATGTTCTGTCTTTCTGCTTCAGGGTTTTGACGTTGACTTCACCCATCGATGTGCTCCGTTCGGTTACGAGTAGGGCGGTGGTCAGATGATCAGGACGATAAACGCCGTGACAAAGAAGTTGGCCAAAGAGAGGGGCAATACGATCTTCCACCCCATGGTCATGACCTGGTCGTATCGAAAGCTCGGATACGTCCAGCGCATCATGAACTGCAGCCAGACGACGACCAGCACCTTGAACAACATCGCCACGATTCGCATGGCGATGACGACGGCGTAGGGCAGGGCGATGTCGGGTTGAGCGCCGATTCCGCCGAAGTGGAAGCCATCGGCGAACAGAAACGGCACCTGCCAGCCGCCCAGAAAGAAGACGGCCGTCAGGGTCGCCAGAAAGACCGTGGCGACGTATTCGGCCAACTGAATGACGGCGAACTTCATCGAACTGTACTCGGTGAAGTAACCGGCCACGATCTCGGACTCTCCTTCCGGCTGGTCAAACGGCGGCCGTTTGGTCTCGGCCATCCCCACCAGGAAGAACAGAAAGAACGCCACCGGCTGGATGACAATTCCCCAAAGCGGGATCCATCCGGCAAACAGCTTTCCTTGAAGGCGGACCATCTCGTTGAGGTCCAGCGTGCCCCAGATGAGGAGCAATCCGGCCAGACTCAGCCCGAGGGACACCTCGTACGAGATCATCTGAGCGGCCGAGCGCATGCCGCCCAGCAGGCTGTATTTGTTGTTGGCCGCCCATCCCGCGATCGTGGCGCCGTAGACCTCGATACTCGCGATGGCGAAGGCAAAGAGCATGCCCGAATTCAGGTCGATCACCTGGAAGTAGTTGAGCCATTCCCCGTTTGGGCACAGCTCAAACGGATAATTCGGGGTGACCATCGGTGCGCCCGTCGAACAGTACTCGTCCATAAACGGGATCACCGAGAAGCCCAGAAGCGCCGGGATGAAGATCAGGGCCGGCGCCACCATGTGAAAGGTCCGATGGGCCCCATTCGGGACGATGTCTTCCTTGAAGAGCATCTTGATCCCGTCGGCGATGAAGTGAGGGAGTCCGCCGAGGGACTGGCCGAAGAAGGTGGCCCGGTTGGGTCCGATCCGGTTCTGGATTTTGGCCGACTGCTTTCGGTCCCCGACCAGGGTCATGAGGCTGGCGACCAACATCACAAAGCCGAAGACGATGATCCCGATCTTCAGCAGGATGATCAGCCAGCCCGGCATCGCGGGCAGGAAACCGGCCGACCAGACTGCGCCGGAAATGACGCCGGTCGCAGCCCCCAGGACCACGAGTAAGAACAATATGATTGCGAGCCAGTTCGGCATGTTCGCGTCTCGGTCGTTTATGTAGCAGTCATCAAAGCGTCATCTAGTTAGTCGACCACGCGTCACTCCGCCGGTGTCGGCTGCGTCGCCGCGTCGGCGGGGGCCCGGGATTTGGACTGTTTGTCGTCCAATGTCTTTGGTTTGGCGTCGTCTTCGGCGTCGCCGAACATCTCTTCGCGCAGGTCGGCGAGGCGGCGATACGACAGGCTGTGACCCATCTCGTCGCCGAGGCGGCCGAAGATCTGCCAGTCGGGTTGGCTGTTGTACAGCGGCTTGAATGACTGGCTGAACGGCTGGGCGATTCCGTCTTCGTTCACAAAGGTGCCATCCTGCTCGGCGTGGCTCGACGAGGGGAGGGCGATGTCGGCCAGCTCCACCAGCGTCGGATCGTCGAGGTCGGCCGCCGGGAAGTCTCCACGGTGGTCCGGCGGAAATACCATCTCGCCGCGGTGCATCGCCTGCAGTACAAAGAGGTCCAGATCGGCAACCGCGTCGACAAACCGTGCCCGGAGTGCGTCGTCGGTGGTCGGAATGTGTTTGTTCATCATGTGGAGGACTCGGATCTCGCCGGCCTCCATGGCGTCGACCAGCGACTCGAACGAGTCGACGGCCTCGAGTCCACCGAAGACGTATTCGATGCCGCGGCGATTCGGATTCTTGTCGGCGTTCATCAGGAGGTCGTCGGACTCGCCGCCGGGTTTGCCACCCATGTAGAGGCGGTCGGTCTCGAGGACCTCATCGGCGAAACGACGCGCCTGGTGCAGTCCCTCGCAGGAGACCTGCGGGCTCAAGACCATGGCTCTCTCCGAGGGCTCGAAGGTGTCGAGCGCCTCGTCCATCGTCGACACGTATGCCTGCGTGGCGGCGTGCCAGTTGACGACATTGTCGCCGACCATCGGGTCCTCGAGGCGGTCCTGATGGACTTCCTTGTAGGTGTAGCGGCCCGGGTCGCACATCCAGTAGTCGTTGACGTCCGGGTTGTAGCGCGGGCGGTAGCGCTGGACCTCGTTTCGGAAGTGGTCCAGGTGGATGTTGCAGCCCTGGGAACACCCGGTGCAGACACTGTCGGTCGTGTTCATCAGCCAAACACGACATTTGAACCGGAAGTCCCGAGCGGTCAGCGCACCGACCGGGCAGATATCGACGGTGCACATCGAATAGTTGTTGTCGAGCTCCTGGCCCGGGAAGGTCCGAATCTCGGTGTGGTCACCACGCTGCGCCGTCGTCAACTCGTCGGTCTCGGTGATCTCCTCGCAGAAGCGCACACAACGCGTGCACAGAATGCACCGCTCTCCGTCGTAGACGACCTCGGGGCCCAGCGGGTAGACCTTCACACCGTCGACCTTTTCGGTCCGCAGGCGGGACTCCTGGGCGTCGTACGCCATATAGTAGTCTTGGAGTTTGCACTCCCCGGCCTGGTCACAGATGGGGCAATCGACCGGGTGGTTGACCAGGATGAACTCCAGCACCGACTTGCGAGCCTTGACGACTCGCTCGCTTTCGGTGTGCACCTCCATGCCGTCGTTGACGGGCATGTGGCAGGAGGGCTGGAGGTCGGGGTTGTCCTCGACCTCGACCAGGCACATCCGGCAGTTGGCCGGAATCGACAGAGCCGGGTGGTAGCAAAAGTGAGGGATGTCGTAGCCGAGCTGGGCCGCCGCCTCCATGACGGTCGTCCCATCGTCGACTTCGATCTCCTCGTTGTTGATCGTGACTTTCGGCATGGCAGTTCGCTTCGGTTTCAAACAGTGATCCGCGAGGCGAGCTTCACTTGTCGCACTCGCCGCCGATCATGTTGATGGTATCGAATGTGGGTATGATATCGGCGAGCATTCCGCCCTCCAGCAGCTCGTGGATGCCGCCCATGTGGATCATCGACGGGGAGCGGATGCCGACCTTCCAGGGCTTGCCCGTCCCGTTCGAGACGATGTGAAAGCCGAGTTCTCCGTTGCTTCCTTCCGTGTAGCTGTAGACCTCGCCGGCGGGCACCTGAATGCCCTCGAAGACCAGTTTGAAGTGGTTAATCATCCCTTCGATGGTGTTGTAGACATCGTCTTTTTCGGGAAGCACGACGCGAGGGTCGTCGGCGGTCACCGGTCCCGGTTCCATCTTCTCGAGGCACTGGTCGATGATCCGGATGCTCTGGATAATCTCTTCGAGCCGGACCAGGTAACGGTCGTAGTTGTCGCCGGTCTCGCCGACGGGGACGTCGAAGTCGACCTCGTCATACATGAAGTACGGGTGGTCCTTGCGGACGTCGTAGTCGACGCCGGCCGACCGCAGAATCGGGCCGGTGAAGCCCCAGTCGATGGCCGTCTCCGGGTCGATGGCGCCGGTACCCTGGGTGCGGTCCAGAAAGATCCGGTTGCGGCTCAGGAGTGTGCGAATCTCTTCATGAATCTCGTAGAGCCGTTCCCGGACATACTCCCAATCCTCTTCGAAATTTTCGGGGAGATCGTCGCGAAGGCCGCCGACGCGCCCGTAGCTGACGGTCAGTCGGGCGCCGGTGACCTGTTCGACCAGGTCCCACAGAATCTCGCGTCCTTCGATGCAGTACAGAAAGGCGCTCATCGCCCCCAACTCCAGGGCACTGGCGCCGGTGGCGGTCAGATGATCCGTCAGCCGACTGATTTCGCCCATCAGCGTACGGATCCATTTGCAACGTGGCGGCACGTCGAGTTCCAGAAGCTTCTCGACCGCCAGCGCGTAGCCGAAGTTGTTGAGCAGGGGGCTGACGTAGTTGAGCCGGTCAGTATACGGGAAGACCTGATTCCACGTCGAGTGTTCGGACTCCTTTTCGAAGCCCCGGTGGAGGTACCCGATCTCGGTGTCACACTTGACGATGGTCTCCCCGTCCATCGTGAGGTTGAACCGAACCGTGCCGTGGGTCGCCGGGTGAGACGGACCCATCTGCAGGAGCATCGGCTCCGTGTGAATATCCTGATCAATCGTCGGTGAGACGTCTTCGGCCATGGCCTTTGAGTGTCGCTGCTGAGGTTATTCGTCGCGGGAACCGGCGGCGTCGCGGTCCTTGACGTAGATATTGAACTCTTCGACGGAGTCGCGCTCGCGCGACAGAAATTCGGTGCGCGGCTGGCCATCCTGTTTGTCGTAGTCCTTGCGCAAGGGATGGCCCTCGAACTCCTCGTACATCATCACGCGCCGGAGGTCGGGGTGACCGTCGAAGGTGACACCGTACATGTCCCAGACTTCGCGCTCCAGCCATCCAGCCGTCCGGTACAGGTGCGAGATCGTCGGCACCTCACAGTCGTCCTCGGGGACCGGAGCGCGAACCAGCAGCATATGTTTGTGCTGCAGGCTGTAGAGTACGTAGACGACCTCGAAGCGCGGATGTCGATTGTCGTAGTCGACGCACGAAATCTGGCGCAGGAGGTTCATCTTGCAGCGGTCGTCGTCCTTGAGAAACTGGATGACGTCGGGGACGGCATCCTTGTCGACGACCACCGTGTCGTTGCCGAGCCGTGAGTGGGATTCGAGGACCGCGTCCTCGTACTCCTCACGGACGTAGTCGATGAGAATCTCTGCCATGGTCTGCGTCGGACCTATTCAGTGGGTACGAAGCCGGAGCGTCCGGTCAGGGGTGGTCCGCGACAACCTACTCGGCCGGCGCGGCGAGTTCACGAAAGCGCGGCTGCTTGTCGACGCCCTCTTCGCGGCGCTGTTCGATCTTTTCTTCGTAGGCGTACTTGTCGAAGGGCTCTTCTTTGATCTTTTCCTGCAGCCGCATCAATCCGTCGATGACCTGTTCGGGCCGCGGCGGACAGCCAGGGATGTAGATGTCGACGGGAATGATTTTGTCGATGCCCTGGACGGTGGCGTAGTTGTCGTAGAAGCCACCGGTCGAGGCGCAGACGCCAAACGACATCACCCATTTGGGTTCGGACATCTGTTCGTAGATGCGCCGAAGGAAGGGCGCGAGTTTGTGATTGACGGTCCCGACGACCCACAGGAGGTCGGCCTGGCGCGGCGAGAACCGCGGAATCTCGGCCCCGAATCGTGAGATGTCATAGCGTGCCGACAGCGTGGCCATGTACTCCATGCCACAGCATGCGGTCACGAACGGATATTGGAACAGCGAGTAGCTGCGCGCCCAGTTCTGGGCGTCTTCGAGTCGAGTTGTGACGACTTCCGGAAGGTTGTGTTCTAGTCCCATTCGAGACCTCCTTGGCTCCACTCGTAGACGAGCCCGAGTGTGAGGATGCTGACGAAGATGGCCATGACACCGAACGAGTAGAGGCCGTGTCCGAGCATCTCACTCTGGCGCCATGAGACGGCCCAGGGAATGACGAAGACAGCCTCTAGGTCGAACAGAATGAAACTCAGTGCGACCATGTAATATTTCACACTGAAGCGCGAATCGCGAGGCGATCCGATGGGATCGGAGCCCGACTCGTAGGGAATTTGTTTCTCTTTGGTCGGGTTTGTCGGCCCAAGATAGGTGGCCAATAACACAATCAGGGTCGCGACTCCCACGGCCAGGACCGTAAAAATTACCAGCGCGTCGTAGTTCCCGATCTCCACGGTTCAGACGTCCTCGTTCAGCAAGGAATTCGAGCATCGCGGCGCGAGCGCACGGGGCCGTGGCTCGAGCCATTTCGATAAGCGGCCTACCACGCTGAATTTTAGAGTGTCAACCTGTAGGCGCCCGCACTCGCGCTACTGATCAGATGCAGCGCGGGGGCCATTCGATGCGCGGCGGCCGGCCTGCTCACAGGGCGCGGTAGACCCCGACGACTTTGCCCAGAATCTCGGCGCCCTGGCCGTTTTGTCCGTCCAGATAGATCGGAGACATCGTCTCGTTGGAGGGCTGGAGCCGAATTCGGTTCGACTCCCGGTAGAACCGCTTGACGGTGGCTTCGCCGTCGACCATCGCGGCGACGATCTCGCCGTTGTCGGCCGACTGTTGCTGGCGCACGAAGATGTAGTCGCCATCGAAGATACCGTCTTCGATCATCGAGTCCCCGTCGACTTGGAGGGCAAACAGGTTGTCGTCATGGCCGACCATGCTCTCCGAGACGCTCAGGTAATCCTCGGTATTTTCGATCGCCTCGATCGGCGAGCCAGCCGCGATGCGGCCGACGACCGGGACCCGATGGACGTCGCCGGCGTCGACATCGGGGGAGGCTTCTCCGTCGGAGATCATCTCGCCGTCGGGCGTCCTCAGCGGTTTGAGGGCCCGGGACTTGCCGTCCTGGCGTTCCAGATAGCCCTTGCGCTCGAGGGCTTTGAGGTGGTCGTTGACCCCGTTGGTCGATTTGATGCCCAGATGGTCGCCGATCTCGCGGATCGTCGGGGGATAGCCGACATCGTCGACGTTCGAGATGATGAAGTCGAGCACCGCCTGCTGACGGTCTGTGAGCGAATCGGGCGCTTGGGCTGTCATCGTGGGGCCACCTGTCAGAAGGGAGACTGAACGCATGTCACCCTACTGAACAGGTGTGCCCCCGTCAAGATCAGTTGCAGGCGGCGTGAATCTGCCAGTCTTGCAGAGTCCCGGTATCGAAGCTCGCGGTGTCTGCGACATTGAGGGTCCAGTTCCCATTGGGGTTGGCGCCGATAAACGGCGACAGGGCCTCGTTGGGCGTCAGGGTCTCCGGGTACAGCCCTTCGATGTTGGTGCTGCCGCCGCCGCTAGTGTCGCGGAGATTGACGGTCGTGCCCGTCGGGCCCGTCAGGTCGATGACCAGGTCACCCACGAAGCTGTGGGTGACATTGACTCCGACATAGAGCTTTGAGGTTGTTCCGTTGCAGCCGGATACAGTCAACGAATCCGTGATCCCCGCCGAGTCGTTGTCGGGGATCGGCGTGCTGGGAGCGCTGCTGCCCGAGCCCAGCGACGAACAGCAATTCGAGCAGCTATAGGTCGTCCCAAGTCCCAGCGGGGTGCAGTAGGAGAAATCTCCGCCGCTGGTGCAACTGCCGGTCTTGGGGGTGCAGGTCGGCTGCTGGATCTTGGCGGTCAGCGTCGCCGTGCCATAGATCCCCGAGGCGGCATTATCGACGTCGGCCATGACGTAATAGGTGCCGGCCTGATTGACGGCGAAGGTCTGGCTGACTGACGTGCTTCCATAGTCTTCGATCCCGGCGACGCAACTGCCGCCGACGTCCGAGCAGTCGCTGACGACATACAGGCTCGGCTCTTCACTCGGGGCCCACGAGAGTTCGACGATGTCGCCGGCATTGGCTTGGAAGCTGAAGACGGCTTCGTGTCCCGGCGAGTCGTCGAACCCAAATTCCATGCAGCTCGCCCCGCCTATGTCGTAGTCGTTGGTGAAGTCACCCATCTGCAGGGAGTAGGTATGCTCGGTGCCGTCATTGGGGATGGTGATGGCATTCGAGCAGATCTCGCCCTGGCAGACGGCCTGGCTGCAACTGTAGCCGCAGCGGTCGGTGGTATCGTAGGCAGTACCGGGGGCATTGCAGGTCTCGACCCTGTCGCCTGCGCACTGCTTCATGCCGGGCGTGCAGATGACGTCCTTGAATTCCAGACTGAGCTGGGCGGTCCCCAGCAGTTGGCCGGCCTCGGTGTCGACGACGAGCGTCCGGGTGACTTCGGAGTCGGTGCGGTTCGAGAAGGTGATTGTCTCGCGGATGTCTTCGTCGGTCGACCCGGCGGCGCCCTTCTGGCAGGTCCCGCTGACGTCGTCGCAGGTGTCGGCGACGTAGAGGGCACCCTGGACTTCGTTGGCGAAGGTCACCTCCGCGGTCACACCTTTGTTTGGCGGCAGGGTGACCTCGTAGGCCTTGTCGGGGCCGGTCGTCCGGTCGGACCGGTTGCCCAGGCACCCGTCGGGGGCGATCTCGTATTCATTGTTGAGCTGTGGGAAGTTGATCTCCCGGATGATCGGGGAGCCAGAGCTCATGTCCTGCGGGCTGATCGACGGAGCAGTCCCACAGATATCGCCGGCCGGCGGGAAGCACTCGCCGCTGGAGGGATTGCAGCCGGCATCGCATTGAATCGACCGGAAACGTCCCCCTTCGGCCGAGCAGATCTCGGCGACATCGGCCGCACTGCAGAAGTTGTCTTGGCCGGTGCACGCCTTGAACGTGGTTTCGGTCGTCAATTCGAACGGGCCTCCGGAGCCGTCGACGGTCGGCTGGACGATCAGATAGTGAGTGCCCCGATTGAGCAGGGCAGTGAGGGTTTCGTCTTCGCCCGCTCTGGAGTTGTCGGCGCATGATTGCTCCGAGGATGGCTGCGTGCACTCGCCGCGCAGGCTCATCGACAGGTTCGCATCGCTGAGTTGCGGGGTCAGTTCGAAGGTCATTTGCTGGGGGGCCTCCAGGTCGATTCTGTAGATCCGCTCGCGGGAGCTGTTCGACGGCGAGGTGCAGCTCGAGCCGATGTTCGAGGAGGGAGCTCCGTCGGTGGTGCCCGAGATGGACTGGTTGGCGCGAAGTTCGGTGGCCTGGTTGCACGCACTCTGGACGTCACCGGGGACCACGTTGACTGAGAGGTCGTAGGAGACGCCTGCCGGCTCCATGTCGTCCAACGCACGGACCTCGGCGACATACGAGCCGTGGTCGGTGAGTCCGATCGTGGTGTCGGCTTGCACGGTGTGCTGGCGTCCCATGGCTCCGGACCGGGCGGTGGTAACCTCGGTGCCGTCTTTCAGGATCGCCACCTCGTAGGCTCCCAAGCCGCTGTCGCGGCGCGGGACATCGACGGTCACAATCAGAGTGCCCGTGCTCGAGCCAGCGAGGAAATCAGTGGTGTCAAAGCTCAACCGGTCGACATCACCTTGGCACAGGGTCCCGGAGAGCTGACCGGACGTCTCTGCGACGGAGCTCAGGTCGATGGTATTCTGGGCGGTGTCGCTGGGTTCGAATTGGTCCGGCTTGCACATCGTGCTCCCCAGACACGTCAGCCCGGCGCACTGTCGGCCGGATTTGCAGTCGAACGAGGTCTCACAGACCTCGGGTTCCGAGCAGGTGCCATCGTTGAAATTGCACGTCTGATTGCCGGGACAACCGCCTTCGCCGCCGGCGTCTCCACAGGCGACCGATTCAAGTCGGCAGGTACCGTCGATGCACACGTGGCCGCTGAGACATTCGCCGTCGTCTTCGCAGCTGGTCGGGTTCTGGCATTGACCGACGGATGGAACGCAGACGCCTCGGTCGCACTGCACGTCATTGCGTTCACACAGATCCGGTCGGCAGGTGTTCATCTGGTCGCAGAAATATCCCTCTAGGCAGCGCGACCGTTCGCCCTGGCAGTCCATGGCATTTCGGCAGCCGTCTGCCTCGAACGCGCAGACGCCGCGCTGGCAGGAGAAGGCCTCGCAGAAGGTCGCGGCGGGTTTACACGTCCCGTCGGCGCACTTCTCACCACTGATGCAATCGAGGTTTTCGGTCGACTCGGAGCAAGAGTCCTTGGAAACGCAGTTGTCGGTGCCGCGTTTGCAGACGCCACGCTTGCACGTGACGTCATTGCAGGGATCGGGAACACATTGGCCCTCGGCGTTGCAGAAGGTGCGCGACACACAGTCGGAATTCTGCTCGCAACCCGACGAGGGGTTGACGCAGATTCCGTCGTCGTTGCAGACCCCAGCATCGCAGTCGGCATCTTCGGAGCACTGGGTCTGGCCGACGCATTGGCGATCTGGCCCGCACTCGTAGCCCGGCACGCAATCGTCATCGACGTAGCAGGTCGATTTGTTGACACATGTCCCCGACGAGGACTCGCACGTGCCGAAGTCACATGTCTTGTCGGCGCACGGGTCGTCAGGACCACATCCGCTGGCGACACCGATCGTCAGCAGGGCGAAGAGGAAAAGTGCTATAAGTCGGATGAAACCTCTTTCTGACTTTTTGAACTTCATCGTTAATTGGAAGATATTGGGTGGAAAAATCTCTATAACCGACTCGTAACAATATCGCGTTTGGATTTAAAGAAGTGCGTTAAACTGATTGTGGGAGGGTCAGGCGAAGTGGGAATTCAGGGATGCGCGGCCCTACATCGCAAACACATCCATCGTCACCGCCACCGAGACGTGAATCAGCACGCCCAGCCAGATGTTTCCGGTCAGCAGCGAGAAGAGGCCCAGAACAACGCCGGCGACGATCGAGCCGATCGTCTCGGGGAGGGGTTTCCCAAAGTGAATCATGCAGTACGGAATCACCGAGACGACAATGGAGTAGATGCCGAAGCGTCGTTTGAGTCCGTGGATGAGGAATCCACGAAAGAAAAACTCAAGGCTCAGAAACTGGAGGGCATACAGCCCCTCCCAGACCATAAAGTCGTACCAGGAGCGGCCCGCGTGCGGGTAGAAGGGATAGGTCGACTGGAAGCTGGAGGTCCCGGATATGAGGTAGACCACCGGCAGCACGGCGAGGTACAGTAGGACGTAGATCCAGAGGTGAGAGAGTGTCCCCTTGGTGCGCAGGCCCATGTCCGTCATCTTTCGGCGCATGGCAAACCGGGCCCAGAGCATCGGGACCAACATGTAGCCGACGAAGGTTCCGACGGCCCAATACCCGAGCCGAAAGAGCCGGTCGTATTCGCTGTCCGAGAAGATGTATCGGACCGTCTGTTCGTAGATGGGGCCAAACCAGGCGGCCAGGTCGGCGAGCCAGTTCCAGTTGCTGGAGCCGCCGTAGTACTCGAGTCCGATGAGCATCAGACAGGCGACGAGGATGACGCCGACGACCTCACCGTCGATTCGTCCGGTACGACGCGCCTGGTCGCTCAGACTGCGCCGCTCGACCGATTCGAGGGCATCTCGCAGCTCGTCCAGGCTGCGGGAGAGGCGTTGTTTGATTCGGCGAAGCATCGAAATCTGCCCCGGATGAATGGTACGCTGGTGGGCGCCGCGGAACCGGCGGTGTCGGCGTTGAAGCTCGGCGCGGATGCGTTAGCATGACTCGACCGCGCGACCCTGAGAGACAATTTTGGCAGCCGAGTACGTAGCACATGGATAAGGAGACTTACAGAAACCCGGCGCGGGAGTTCGCGGCCGACTCACCGCGTCAGGTGTCGGTGCTTCCGGATGAACTCTCCAACAAGATCGCCGCCGGCGAGGTCGTCGAACGCCCGGCGTCGGTGGTCAAAGAGCTGATGGAGAACAGCCTGGACGCCGGGGCCTCTCGAATCGAAGTGGCCATCGAAGAGGGGGGCCGCGAGTCGATTCGGGTGCGTGACAACGGCTGTGGGATGCAGCGCGAGGACCTGCTGCGGGCCATCGAACGCCACGCCACCAGCAAGGTCTCCAGCATGGAGGACCTCGCCGAGATCGGCACCCTGGGATTTCGAGGCGAGGCCGTCCCCTCGATGGGCGCGGTCTCCAGGATGGTCATTCAGTCGAAGCCACACGGTGATCTGTCTGGGACCCGGGTCTACGTCGAAGGCGGGACCCTCGAAGAGGTCGAAGAGGTCGGCGTCAAAGCCGGCACGGAGGTGCGGGTCGACGACCTCTTTTTCAACACTCCGGCGCGTCGGAAGTTCATGAAGACGCCGCGCGCCGAGAGCCGCCGCATTACCGAGATGATGGTGCGGATCTCGCTGTCGCGCCCCGACGTGAAATTCGTGCTCAAGCGCGACGGCAAGGTCCGGCTGGATCTGCCCGCCGTCGAGGACGTACGCGACCGGGTCCTGGAGGTCATGGGTCGAGACGTCTACGAGGCCCTCTACGAGACCTACCCGTATCCGGCGATCAACGGGGTGGTCGCCCGAGGTTATTTTTCGGAGCCGGGGCACTCCCAGCGGACCTCGAAAAATATCTACACCTACGTCAATGGTCGGTACGTCGACGATGCGACGATCCGTGCCGCGATCAACAAATCCTACGGGAGCCTGCTCGACGGAGGACGGTATCCGTCGGTCATCCTGTATCTGGACGTGCCCTTCGATCTGGTCGACGTGAACGTCCACCCGATGAAAACCGAGGTCCGATTCGACGATACCCAACCGATCTTTCGTGCCGTCTACCACGCGATCGGCGACGCGCTGGCGGAGTCTCCCTGGGTCGACGAGGAGGGCGACCGGGTCTACAACCTCGACGAGTCCGACTCCGACGGTGACAAGCAAGATGAGGGTCGTGGAACCGGCGGGGACGTCAGCCCCGACATGGCATCCTTCGAGCCTCTGAACGCTCGAAACGGGCGTCGGTCTCAACAGGGCTCGAATCAGGGTGGCTCAAAAAACTGGTCGGGTAGCCGGCGACAGGGTTCCGGGGCCGGCGAAGACGAGGTCGCCTCGCCGTTTTTTGAGCGCGAGGACGACCAACGCGGGTTTTCTGCCCGGGGGGCCCAGCCGCTTCAGGAGCCGCCCCGGGTCGACTCCGGTGAGATCGGGGATGCGCCGCCCGAGCAGGCCGAAGAGGGCGCGTATTTCTCGTCGCTCAAGGTCATCGGTCAATTCAAGCGGGCGTACATCGTCTGTGAGGATCGCTCGGGCCTGGTCGTCATCGACCAGCACGCGGCCCACGAGCGGATCGGGTACGAGCACCTTCGGGTACTTTATCAAAAGGACAACAAGGAGACGCAATCTCTGCTTTTCGGCCAGCGTCTCGAGCTCGACGCCATGCAGGCCGATACCCTGCAGGAGCATCTCGACGTGTTTGAGAATGCCGGCTTCGAGATCGAACCCTTCGGCGGCGAGAGCTTTGCATTGAAGTCGGTTCCGGCCGTGCTCGAAGATGCCGACCACGAAGCCCTGGTGCGCGACACGATCGACGAGTTGTCGGAGCTCGGCACCAGTGATGTGGTCGACGAAGCCCTCGATTCGGTCTTGAGCCGTATGGCGTGCCATTCGGTGGTCCGCGGTCCCACGGACCTGACGCGCGAGGAGTGCCAGGGCCTGCTCGAACAGATGGATCAGATCGATTTCAAGGCGAATTGCCCGCACGGCCGGCCCGTCTATTTCCGCATCCCGTTGATGGAACTCGAAAAGAGTTTTGACCGTCGATGATACGTATTTATGGAATTTGAAACGATGCCTTCCCCCGACCTGCCACGGATTCTGGTGGTGGGTGGGCCGACTGCCGTCGGAAAATCTTCCTTTGCCTTGAGAGCCGCCGAGTGCCTCGACGGCGAGATCGTCGGCGCGGACAGCGTCCAGATCTATCGGCGGGTCGACATCGGCACCGCCAAGCCGAGCCATAAACAACGCGAGCGGGTGCCTCATCATCTCATCGATGAATTGGAGCTCGACGAGCCCTTCGATGTGGCCGAATACGTCGACCGGGCCAAAGACGTCATTGCGGAGATCCGCGAGCGCGGCAAATTCCCCATCGTGGTCGGTGGAACGGGCCTCTATCTGAGATTACTCGTCCACGGGATCTTCGAAGCTCCGAAGGCGTCGGACGAGTTGCGCGAAAAGTACATGCGCCTTCAGAAAGAAGAGGGCGTCGACGCCCTGTACGCCAAACTTCAGGAGGTCGATCCCGAGTGGGCCGACCGGGTCGATGCCGACGACGGCGTGCGGGTTCGCCGCGGACTGGAGGTCTGGGAGCAGACCGGCCAGACGATGACCGAATTACAGAGCCAACATCAGTTTGGCGACCCCAACTACTACCCGCTGAAGATCGGGCTGATCCGCCCGCGCCAGGAGATCTACAACCGCATCCACGAGCGGTTCGACGCGATGATGGAACAGGGGCTTCTCGAGGAATATCGCGAGATCATCGAGCAGGGGTACGACCGCGACTTGAAGCCGCTTCAAGCCCTGGGGTATCGACAGATGGGCGAGCATCTCTTCGACGGGGTCCCGCTGGAAGAGGCCGTGCGCGAGGCAAAAAAGCGGACCCGGCGGTACGCCAAACAGCAGATTTCGTGGCTTCGTGGCGAGCCGATGCTCCACTGGGCGATGGCGCCCATCGCGGACGACGACGGGTCCCTGCCGGAGGAGGTTCGAGGGGACCTGCTCGAGTTTCGCGACGGTGGAGAGCCTGAGCTCGACTGGGCGCAAGTCGACTCCTACGACGTCACCCGAGACGACGAGACGTGATCATTCAATGCCTGATGAAGAAAGGAAGCGAGCATGACACGACCGGTCGCCGATGAGCATATTACTGGCATCTCCCCCTACGTTCCCGGCAAGCAGGTCGCCGAAATCGAACGGGAGTACGGGGTCGAGGGGGCCATCAAGATGGCGAGTAACGAGAACCCGCTGGGTCCGAGTCCCGCGGCTCGCGAGGTCATCAAAGAGGCGTCGGCCGAAGCCCACATCTACCCCGACGGCGACGCCCGCGAACTGAAGCACGCCGTCGCCGAGCACCACGACGTGCCCGTAGAAGAGGTGCTGTGCGGCAACGGCTCCGACCAACTCCTGCGTCTGGCCGTACAGGCTCTCTCCAGATGGGGGCAGGATGCCGGGCTGATTTCGAACTTTTCATTCGGCGCATATCCAATCGCGCTGCGGGGGCACAATCTGGACGTACGCCGGGTCGATATGAAGCCCGGGCTTCAGTACGACATGCCGGCCATGGCCGAAGCGGTCAGCCCCAACACTCGGATCGTGTTTCTGGCGAACCCCAACAACCCGACGGGCACCTACATCACCGAAGGAGATTTGAGGGGCTTTCTGCGATCCGTCCCGGACGACGTCGTCGTCATCGTCGACGAGGCCTACACCCAGTACGTCGAGGCCGACGACTACGCCTCGGCGATGGAGATGCGAGACGAGCACGAGCTTCTGATCGTGACGCGGACCTTCAGCAAATGCTTCGGGCTGGCGGCGATGCGCATCGGGTACGCCATCAGCACGCCCGAGGTGATCGATGCGATCAACCGCGTGAGGGCCCCATTCAATTGCAATCGGATCGGCCAGAAAGCCGCTGTTGCGGCGTTGGCGGATCGCAAGTTCGTACAGCGCTCCGTAGAGGTCAATGAACAGGGCCGCGAGCAACTCGAATCGGGGCTCGCCGAATTGAGGGACCGCGGGGTCGACTGGATCCCCAGCCAGACCAACTTTCTGCTGTGCGAGATGCCGTTTGCCGGCCGCGAGGTCTACGAGGCGATGTTGTACGAAGGTGTAATCACTCGACCGGTCGAAGCGTACGGCCTGCCGAACCACCTGCGGATCAGCATCGGGACCGAAAAACAGAACGAAGCCTGCCTGGATGCGCTGGAGGCCGCGCTCACGACGCTCGAGGAGGGGGCATGATCGTCGCGATCGACGGCCCGGCGGGCGCGGGGAAATCGACGGTCGCCAGACGGGTGGCCGATCGGCTCGATTTTCAACTCATCGACACGGGGGCCCTGTATCGCATCGTCGCCCTGCGGGCGCTGGAGGCCGGCCTGGAGCCCGAGGATGGCGAGTCCATCGCCGAAGTGGCACGGTCGCTCGATCTCGATTTCGCCGACGAAGGATTGGTCTGCGACGGCGAGCCCGTGGGAGACGAAATCCGGACCCCGGAGGTCAGCCAGACCACCAGTGAGATCTCCTCGCTTCCGGAGGTTCGCGAGGCTCTACTCGGCGTTCAACGACGTATCGGTCGACGTCGGGATTCGGTCCTCGAGGGTCGCGACATCGGCACCGTCGTATTTCCCGAAGCGGAGGTGAAGATCTTTTTGACCGCGTCCGCCGAAGAACGGGGCCGGCGCCGGTGGGAGGAACTCGTCGAGCGCGGTGAATCGGCTGAGCTCGACGAGGTTGTCGCCGAGATGAAGCGGCGGGATAAACGAGACCGTTCCCGCGATATCGCGCCGCTGAGCCAGGCGCCCGACGCCGTGGTCGTCGACTCGACGTCGCTGGATCCCGACGAGGTCGTCGGTCGAATCCTGGAGATCGTCGAAGACCAGCGCGGCGGCTGATCCTCAGGCGTCGCCCTGCGACGTCATGAACGAGCCGAGGGTCCGTAGTTGGTCGATCGAGTGGACGTCTTCTCCCAGAACGGGAATGCTCTGGACGGCGTCCTGGCCGACGGCGTCGGCGAGTCGCTGCAGCGAATGACGGTCGCGGCGTGCCAGCCGGGCCAGGGCGGCGTAGTGCTCACCCATCGCGTCGAGCAGTGCATCCGGCGCTTCCAGCGGCGCGGCGTCAGCGCGGCGCACGCGCTGCAGATCTTCGGGACCGAGTCCTTCGAGGTCCTCTTCGTCGAAGGGAGGCGTCACCCGATTGACGAGGAAGGCGGTCACCTCTTGCTGAAGGCTCGAGAGCTTGTCGCGGAAGTGAAACGCCTCGTCGATGCGTCGCGGGTCGGGACTCGTCACGACCAGAAAATGGGTGCGCACGTCCGACAGGATGTATTCGATGAGTTCCCCGCGCTCCTCCAGAGTCTCCTGGAGATACTGGAAGGTATCGAAGAACTCGACCAGCTCGTCGACGAAGGAATCGCCCAGAAACCGCCGCAAGAGCTTCAAGACGACGGTCCCGGGATTGATAAACCGGCTTACGAGGCCCGTGGACCGCTGGTCGTCGGGCAAGAACCACTTCATGACCCGTCGGTCGAAGAACCGGCGTAGTCGTTTCGGCGCGTCCAGAAAGTCGAGGGCATTTGCCGTGGGTGGGGTGTCTAGCACGACCAGGTCGAAGTCGCCGCTGGTGTAGAGTTCGTGGAGTTTCTCGAGCGCGGCATACTCCTGAATGCCGTGCAGTGTTGTCGACATCAACCGATAGATGTCGTTGCTGCGGGAACGCTCCAGGCTGGCGCTGTCAGGGGCGTTTCGACGCAGCAATTCTTCGAAGGTCTCGGTCTGGTCGAGCATCATGGCCCACAGACCTCCGGGATCCTCTTCGCCTTGCCCGTTGAACTCGATGCGCTGCGGCTCGTTCGTCAGGCGGTTCAGACCCAGGCTGTTGGCCAGCCGCTTTGCAGGATCGATCGTCAGGACGATGCAGCGTCGCCCGCGCAGGGCGGCCTGGAGTCCCAGTGCCGCCGCGGTGGTCGTCTTGCCGACGCCGCCGGGGCCGGCGCAGACGATCAGGCGACCATCTTCGATGATGGGTGTAATCGGTTGACTCACGAGGCAAGGGATTGGGGCTCGGGTCGAGTCTCACGGTCCAGAAAGTCGATCATTCGACGGGCGACCGACAGGCCATCGGATTCGTAGAAGACGGGTATGTCGTACACGTCGACTTCCAGGGATTCCCGGAGACGTTTGAGGTGATGGAGGTCGCGTCGGTGCCAGTCGTCGGCCAACTGAAGGCCGGCGATGATCCGTCGGATCCTGTGTGCACCGGTACCGTCGGCCCCTCTACCCAACAGTGCGTCTACCATCGAGCCAGCTCCCTCCAGCGAGTCGACCAACAGGTCGAAATCTCGGGCCGCCTGCCCGTCCAGCGGAGGGCGGTGAACCATGTTGGCGAGGACCACATCGAGGCCACGTCCCAGGGCGTCTCGCAGTTTGCCGTCGAGTTCCACCGTTTCGTTGACCGGCATCTCTTCGGGTAGACAGACCGCCACGATGCTCGAGACGCTTCGATCGTCGACGATGTCTGCCACCTTTCCGGCGGCCTCGGCCACCGGGCCGACCTTGATCATATTGCGAAAAGTGCTCGCCACGCTGAGGAACGTGACGGCGTGGCCGCTGGCCGGCAGATCCACGACGATGTGGTCCCACTTGGGCTCCCCTTGTTCGTCGACCTCGGCGTGTAGATCCCGGACCTTCTCGAGCATGGCGAACTGATTGACGCCCGGCGCGGCCTCGAAAAAGGTCTGCGCGATTCGGTTGCCGAGAAGGGTTCGAACGATGCGCTCGCTAGGGATCAGTCGGGCCATCGCCTCGACCACGCATTCCGAGGCTTTCAGATTGATGGCCTGGAGGTCGGGTTCGACGTCGACCATCTCGTGGTCGCCGAGTTCGATGTCGAGCAGTCCGTCCATCGCAGAGAATACGTCGGTCTCGACCACAAGGGTACGCTCGCCGCGGCGCGCAAGTCCGCGGGCGAGGGCGGCGGTGACCGTACTCTTGCCGACGCCACCTTTTCCGGTGACGAAGATCAGTCTGTTGTCATCCAGGGATGCGATCATGGCCTGTCGGGGATGGCCTGGTTGGTGCGGCTAATGAGATGCGTGAGATGTGCGTGGGATGTAATACCAAGTAGCCAATGCACAAAAAAAGCGCGGCAGCGGAGGACGCTGCCGCGCTCGATTCAGCTTCGACGAGAAGAGTCGTCAGCCTTACTCGGCCTTCGCCTCTTCGACGTCTTCGTCTTCCTCGTCGGCGTCGGCTTCTTCCTCGTCGGCGTCGGCTTCTTCCTCGTCGGCGTCGGCTTCTTCCTCGTCGGCGTCAGCTTCTTCCGCGTCGTCGTCGGCTTCCGCGGCCTCCTCCTCGTCGGTGTCGGGCTGCTCATCTTCGTCAGCCTCGTCTTCCTCGGAGGATTCTTCGGCGCTCGCCTCTTCGGTGTCGGGTTCTTCGTCCGATTCCGCTTCAGCGGCCTCTTCGTCCCCCGATTCATCAGAAGCTTCCGCAGCTTCCTCTTCGTCGAGTTCGTCGGCCCCCTCGGCGATGCTGCCGAGCTGGTCCTTGAGGACGTCGCCGAATTGAGCGGTCGCGCTGGAGTCGTCGCTGTACTCGTGGACCGACCCGGAGTCGGAGTCCTCGACGAAGCGCTTGACCGACAGGGCGATTTTGCGCTCCTGCGGGTCGACGTTGATGATCTCGACCTTGCGCTCTTCGCCTTCTTCGACGATCTCGCTGACTTCTTCGACGCGGTGTTCGGCCAGCTCCGAGATGTGGATCAGGCCTTCGATGCCGTCTTCGATTTCGGCGAAGGCGCCGAAGTCGGTGATCTTGGTGATCTTGGCGTCGACGACCTTTCCGGGCGGATACCGCTTGGGGATGGTCTCCCAGGGGTCCGGCTCGAGCTGCTTGATACCCAGCGAGAACCGTTCGTTTTCGACGTCGATATTGAGGACGACACATTCGACCTCTTCGCCGGCGTCGTACAGTTGCGAGGGGTGACGGATCTTCTGGGTCCACGAGATGTCGCTGATGTGGACCAGCCCGTCGATTCCCTCTTCGATACCGACGAAGATACCGAAGTCGGTGATGTTGCGAATCTCGCCGAGAATCCGGGTTCCAACCGGGTATTTCTCTTCGAGCAGCTCCCAGGGGTTCGGTTCGATCTGCTTGAGCCCCAGGCTGACCTTTTTCTCGTCGACGTCCAGGTTCAGCACCACGCACTCGATGATGTCGCCTTCGTCGACGACTTTGGCCGGGTGCTTGATACGTTTGGTCCAGGACATCTCGGAGATGTGGACCAGACCTTCGATGCCTTCTTCGAGTTCGACGAAGGCCCCGTAGTCGATGAGGCTGACCACTTTACCCAGCACATGCACCCCGTCGGGGTAGCGCTCGTCTGCGCCCTCCCATGGGTCGGGGGTGAGCTGTTTGTAGCCCAGGCTGACCCGTTCGTTGTCCGGATTGAAGTTCAGGATTTTGACCTGAATTTCGTCGCCGACGTTGAACATCTCGGTCGGGTGGGAGATGCGGCCCCAGCTCATATCGGTGATGTGGAGCAGGCCGTCGATGCCACCCAGGTCGACGAAGGCACCGTAGTCGGTGATGTTTTTGACGATGCCGTCGACAACGTTGTCTTCGGTGAGTTTGTCGAGGGTCTTTTCCTTCAGCTCCTCGCGCTCCTCTTCGAGGATGGCGCGGCGGCTGAGGACAATGTTGGCGCGTCCCTTGTTGAACTTGATGATTTTGAATTTGAATTCCCGGCCAATGTACTGGTCGAGGTTGCGCGTCGGGCGCAATTCGACCTGGCTGCCGGGAAGGAAGGCCTCGACGTCGATGTCGACCTGGAGGCCACCTTTGACGCGGTTGGAGATGGTTCCCTCGACGAGTTCGTCGTCCTCCCACTTGTCTTCGAGCTTCTCCCAGACCTTCTTGCGGTCTGCGCGCTCCTTCGACAGCAGGACTTGGCCGGATTCGTCTTCGCGCTCGATGACGAGGACGTCGACGACGTCACCTTCCGAGATGGTCAGGCCGCCGGACTCGTCTTCAAATTCTTCGACCGGGATTTGCCCCTCCGACTTGTAGCCGATGTCGACAAGGGCAAAGTCTTCGCCGATCTCGAGGATGCGCCCCTCGGTGATCTCATCGTCTTCGACGACCTGAAAATCGTGGTCGTGCTCCGAGAGGAGCGACTCGAAGTCGGCGGTTGTGGGTTGCGTGGAGTCTTGGGTTTGGGTTGCCATGAACGACCTTGGGATGCTGAGTCACCTCGCGGGCCGGCTGACGGCCGCCCACGAGGGGTGAACGGTGAATGAACGGGCGATGTCGTTAGATGTAGTGCTATCCTCTAAAGAGAGGGCCGCATACTATAGCAGCGCGGCGTGGGCATAGCAACGCCCCTCTCCCCTGTCAATCCGCGGCGCCCGCTCGGCAATCCCGAATCGCGTCGGCCAGATAGTCGAGGTATCGGTCAATGTAGTTGCGACCGTCGTCCTCGGTGAGAAGCCACGGGTTCATCAGGGTGTTTCGGATCAGATAGACGTGATCGCTCTGCGGGCTGTCCGGGGCGGGATCTTCGGTGAGCATGTCGGTGGAAATGCCGAGTGGTTCCAGGACCCTTCGGGCGCGCTCCGGCGAGATATCCTCGGCCATCAACGATGTGTACGATGCGATGAATGGTCGCCGCTGGATTGGCTGGGAGGCATCGACCCGCATGGTGTCGAAGAGTCGCCGACCGAATCGATTCATCCGGTCGAGCGACTCGTTGCCCTCGGGATTGATCGCCAGACAGACCAGGTTGCTGTCGGGTTCGAAGGGAATCTGAACGTCGACGACGCCGTCGAGTCGCTGGCGAAACTCGTCGATCTGGTCGAAGAAGTACTCGCTGGCGCGGATCGTCCCCTTCAGGACTCGCCCGAAGCCATCGGTATGCAGCGGCAGGACGTTGTGGGTCACGTGGACCGCCGCCGCCGCCGACCCGGGCTTGGACCCCTCCAGGATGTACTGTCCCAGGTTTCGGAGTTTGTCGCGCAGGTTCGTATCGCTCGATGGGTCGTCTTCGACGTCGAAGACGTAGGCGGCGCCCTGGGCGATGAAATCGAGCATGCCGCCGTGGCGCGAGACGTAGGCGCCGGCGGGGTAGGGCACGTAGCCGAGTTTGTGCGGGTCGACGGTGATCGAATCGACCTCGGAGAGGGCATCGAACGCCCGATAGACCGTCCGGCTGGGGAAATAGTGAAAATCCTTCTGGAGTCGCTTTCGCGACACCATGCCGCCGTCCTCCGATCGAAAGACCGAGGCGAGGTAGCCGCCCCAGGCGGCGTCGATGTGGATGGGAAAGGGTGTGCCGGCGGCTTCGAATGCGTCGCGCAGATCGACCAGATCGCCGATCGGATCGACGGTCCCGAATTCGGTGTTCCCGAGGACCCCGACCACGGTGAGCACCGGAACCCGCTTGTCGCGCAGCGACTCCAGCGTCGCCTCCAGGTCGTCGATGTCCATGCGCATGTTTTCGTCGACCTCGATGTCGACCAGATTCCCGGTCCCCAGCCCGAGGATCTTCATCGCCTTCGCCCAGGAATAATGAGCCGTCCGCGGGACGACGACCACGGGGGGCTTCAGGTCGGGGTGTTCCCGGTGCATGCCGACGAGTCCGCGCGATTCGAGCCGCGACTCCGACAGCGCCCGGTTGAATCGGCGGAAGTCGTCTCGGTCGAATCGGTCTCGGGCTCGATCTGCGACGTCGTCTCGCAGTTCGATGATCTCGGAGAGCGACAGATGAAAGAGTTCCCAGCTTTGGTGGTCCCGGACCGCGCGTTCGAGGGGGCCGGCGGCGCCGATGCGAAGGTCAGTCGTCTCGACGGCGTCGGCCAGGGCCAGTGGGAAGTAGCGAAGCGAGATGATGTTTCGGAGGCCCTCGTAATTGGCGACGCTGCCGCCGCTGGTCAGGTGCCCCCAGCCGCAGGGCTCTCGGGTCGGATCCGTCGGGAACCCAAACATGTCGGCGAGTTGAAAACCGACATCGATCTCCTTCTCCAACGTCGCTGGGGCCGCTTCTTCGGCGACGTTGTTGGGGTTGTAGAGCGTGGTGACCAGGTTGGCGATCAGCCCCGGAAGCAACAGATCGGAGGCCATGTGCCCGACGTAGCGAGGGCTAAAGAACGGCACCGACTTTTTTAGGTCGGCGCTCAAGGCGTGCAGCTCCTGCTTCATATCCGCGACGAAATCGATGTAGTCGTCGCGGTGGGAGGCAGAGGTCGGGATCGCCGGTGGATCCTCCGGGTGGAAGTTGCGCCGCCAATACATGTGGTCTCGCAGGAAATCGACGAGCGTCTCCTCGAGGAGATCGGCATTCTCGGCGTAGGGGCCGAGAAACATGGGGTAGAGATCGGATTCGGACATGAGGGTGACACCCGGATGAAAGAAGTGAGTCTGCTCTTTCCCCGACGGGCGATCTGAGTTAACAATCGTCGTGTATGAATGACAATGCGAGCTCCCCGAGCTGACCTGACAACACAGGTCCTCGGGGCACGTTTTGCGAATGACTGAGCCGGAGCAACACCACGATGGTTCCGAAGCGACGAAACGGAGACGGCGAGGACACAGACGAAGAGAATATCTCGCCGGTTCCTCCCGGGGAAATGAAGCGCGCGTTTTCGACCCTTCTCGAGAACATCCCGGGGATGGCGTATCGGTGCAGTAACGATCCGGACTGGCCGATGGAATTCGTCAGCCAGAAGGCCGAAGAGTTGACCGGGTACGCCCCGGACACGTTGCGCGGACTCGACAGCCCAACCTTCGGCGAACTGATTCATTCTGAAGACAGTGAGTTCGTCTGGAACACCGTCCAGGAGGCTCTGGACGAACGTCGCCCCTTTCAATTGACCTATCGGATTGTGCGAGCAGATGGCGAAACCCGGTGGGTCGACGAACGGGGCTGCGGGGTCTGGGAAGACGGCGAGCTCATCGCCCTGGAGGGGTTCATATCCGACGTGACCGAACACCGCGAGGTGCGCGGTCGGTTTCTGCAGGCCCACAAGATGCGCACCCTCAATCGCATGGCCACCGAGATGGCGAGCAAGTTTCGGGATCTCCTGTCGCTGGTTTTGACCTACGCGGATTTCGTGGGCGAGAACATCGACGAGGAGTCGGAGGTCCGCCAGGACGTCGACCGAATCATCGAGGCGGCCGAGCGCGCCGTGGAGATGACCCGCCAATTGCTTTCGTTTTCGAGCCGTTCGGCCGGCCGGCCCGAGCCGGTCAATTTGAATGTGCTTCTCGAAGATATCGAGCCGTTGATCGCCGAGATGGTCAGCCATCGCATCGACGTGGAATTCGACCTCGATGACGACCTCGGGCTGACAGAAATCGATGTCAGCGAGTTCGAGCAGGTGGTGATGAACCTGGTGACAAACGCTTGCGACGCGATGGGCGAGTCGGGCTCGATCGTCATTCGCACCGGCAACCGGGAGGTGAGCAGCCGGCACGTCGAAGGAGAACCTGGGCTGGAACCCGGCGACTACCTGGCATTGATGGTCATAGACGATGGATCGGGCATGTCTCCGGAGGTCCGCCGGAGGGCGGTCGAGCCGTATTTCACCACGAAGGAGGGCGAACTCTCCGATCCCCGGTTCCAGGGATCCGGCTTGGGCCTGACGACCTGTTATAACATCGTGACGAATCTGGGTGGCGGCCTGGAGATTGAATCGACCGAAGGCGAGGGCACGTCGGTCGAGGTTTTTCTTCCTCGGACGGCCTCCGAGTCGACGCTCAAGCAGCGGGTCGAAGAGTAGCCGGGACGGGCAGACCGCATCAGGCGGCCTCGTCGTCTTCGCCGGTGCCGGTGATTCGGGTCCAGCCGAACTCCTCGGCGGCCAACAAAATGGCAGGCAGCGCGAGGAGGGTCGCCGCCCACGTGCAGCCGATGCCCGTGATCGCCAGGTGGCCCATCGAGCGAAGCCCGTCCTGGTCGGTCAGGGCGAGCCCTCCGAATCCGATGGCGCTGGTGATCGACGTCATGGTGACGGCGGCGCCGACCCACCGCACGGTCTCGAGCACCGAGCCGGGGCCGCCCTCCAGATAATGGCGGTAAAAGTGGACGCCGTCGTCGACTCCGATGCCGATGACCACGGGAATGATGATGATGTTGAAGAAGTCCAGACGGATCCCGAGCCATCCCATCAGCCCGAGCATCCAGACGACCCCGAGTCCGAAGGGCAGCAAGGCGATCAATCCTCGGAACGGTCCCCGAAAGGCGAGCATCAACAGCAGGGCAACCAGGCCCGTGGCCACCAGGATCAGCCGCAGCCCACCACTCTGGATGTGCTCGAGCATCGCGACCATGACCTTCGCCTTGCTGGCGACCGTGAAGTCGACGCCGGTCTCCCGATGGATCCGCTCGAGTTGTCGGACCACCTCGCGGGCTTCCGGGCCGTTCATCTGGTCGAGCTTGACCACCGCGTAGATCATGTACTCGAAGGCGTACGGCTCGCCGCGCGCCGGCGAATGGGCCTCGGGGCCGACCTCCCGAAACAGCCGTTTCGTCCAGTCGGGGAGGGCAAAGATATCGAAGGGTTGGACGTCGAGTTTGGGGCGAAGGTCTTCGAGCCGCTCGCGGTCCTTCTTTCCGAGGACCGACAGATCCTCACGTTCCAGAAGTGACTCGATCTTTCGGATCTCGTCGAGCCGGGAGGCCTGGAGCTGCTCGTTCCCGGGCATAAATGTGTAGATCGAACGTATCGAGGCGAAGGCGTCGAGTCGCCCTTGCTGGCGCTCGCGGCGGATGAACTCCGAGACCTTCCGCGCGTTTTCGGTCTCCTCGAACATCAGGAACGTGGGCACCGACGAGAGTTGACCGCTCAGCGCCGACGAGTATTTCTGGTGGGTGGTGGTCTGTTTCCGAGGAGGCCTGAAGGTGTCGGGTTCGATGGCTTTTCGGACGGCGATCGCACGGTTCCGGAGGTGTCCGGCCAGCCGGTCGGCGCGGGTTCGGGCGTCCCGACGTTGTCGTTCATGGAGAGTCGGCTGGCTCCACGGCCAGGCGATCTCGCCGATTTTGTCGAAGTTTTCTTGAAAGTCGACCGAGGGAACGCCGGCGGCGGCGAGGCCCGTGAACAAGACGCACGAGACTGCCAGCATCCGCCAGGCCCGGCGTGGCAGGGTGGCGTCTCCCAGAACGTCCGAGCCGGCGGAGGGGACGAGTCGTTCGTGGGGCCAGAGATCGTGCCACGCCAGGATCATGGCGGGCAGTACGACGATCATGGCCGCCAGGGTGAAGACGACGCCGAGGCTGGCGACCTGGCCGAACTGGGCCAGGCCTCGAAAATCGGCAAACGAGATGACAGCGAAGGTCGTAAAAGTGGTGGCAGCCCCGATCCCGGTGGCCACGCCCGTGCCCTGGTAGCAGCGCACCAGCGCCTCGACGGGGTCGTGGCCGCGGGAGCGTTGCTCGTCATAGCCATTCAACAGGTGGATGCTGTAGTCGATGCCCAGGCCCAGCAGGATCGCGAAGATGAAGACACTGATGGTCGTCAGTTCGCCGAACAAGAGGAACGCCAGGGCCAGCGTCCAGATGACCCCCATCATCAGCGGGGCCAATACCAGCGAGACGGCGCGAAACCGCCGAAAGTAGAGTGCAATCACCAGGAACAGTCCGCCCAGGGTGAAGATCGCCGAGGTCTGGATATCTGACAGGATCGTATTGTAGGTCTGCTGCCGGTTGACCAGCCCCCCGCCGAAATCGACGGTCATCTCGGGATGATAGGACCGGGGATTCAGTGAGCTAGCGGTCTCACGGACCTGTTCGAGCAGTTGGTCGGTGGCCTGGAGATCCGCTGAAGACCGTCCGAACCGTACCACCATCGTCAACGAGTACCCGTCGTCGCTCGCCAGGTACTCTTTCATCTGGCGATGGGTGCCCTCCGAAGACCGGGCCATCTCCTCGGGGCTCAGCGAGTCATCGCCGGAGTCGTCATCGAGCGACACAAAGAGCGGGTTCGCTTCCTTTTTGGCCGTCTGGATCTCCTCGTGGATGTGCTCGCGCAGTTCCGTCAGCTTCTCTCTGCTCAGATACAGAAGCTGGTGTTTCTCGAAGAATGTCTTGTCGTTGTGGAAGTGAGCCAGCGAGACGGCGTCCAGTGCTCGTAGCTCGTCGGCGAGGTCGCGGGCGAACTCCTTGTTTTTGGGCATCTCCGGCGAGTCGATGACGACGAACAACGCCGCGTCGGAGCCGACGCGTGCATCGACGGCGTCCATCTCACGCGTCGTCTCGGAATCGCTGGGAAGCAGCGCCCTGAAGTCGCTGTTGATGTTCCAGTTGGCGACGATAGCCCAGGTGGCCAGTGCCGTGAGTACGAGGCTTCCCAGGAAGACGGCGTGGTATCGTCGGCCGACGACCCGTCGAATGATCGCTGTCAAAAACGACTTGATCGGACGTTCCATGATCCCTTTGTGGCCGCGAGATGAATGGCCGCTACTCGACCGGCGCCATCATGTTTCGCTGATACGTCGGTATGCGGCAAGGGTCCGGCGGGCGCACCGACGCCAGCTAAAGGAGGTTGCCCGCCGGTGTCCTGCCTCGATGAGCTCCCGTCGCAGCTCGGAGTCGCCGGTCTGCGGATCGAGGGATTCGAGGGCGGCGGCGATGTCGGCCGGGTGATACGGGTCGGCGGTCAGTGCGGCGGATCCGGCGACTTCGGCCGGGGCCCCGATCGACGATGTGACCACCGGCGTCCCGCAGGCCATCGCCTCGACGATGGGAAGTCCAAAGCCCTCGTAAAACGATGGAAACAAGAATGTTTCGGCGGCGTTGTACAGCGCCAAGAGTTCATCGCCAGAGATGCGATGGAGAACGTGAATCCGATTTTGGGCCCGTGGCGTTGACAGGAGTCTTTGAAGCCTCGGTTCTCGGGCGCGGATCTTGGTGCGTACCAATACGAGATGTAGGTCCGGGTTGTCGCCGTAAGCCTGCAGAAAGGCATCGACTGCGCCCGGGTGGTTTTTATACGGGGAGCCTCGTCCGACGGTCAGCACAAACCGGGTGCCGGGATCGATGATATCACCGAGTTCCTTTTGGGCGACCCGTTCGTCGATCGGCTCGAACAACGGGTCGACCCCGTTGGGCGTGACGTCGATCCGTCCCTCTTTGGAGGGGAATCGGTCGACGATTTCGTCACGGATCGTCTCGGAGACGGTTGCGAGCCGGTCGGCCTTTTCGATGGAGCGCGGCAGGACCGTCCTGTAGTAGGTTCCGGTGATCCATTCGCGCCACCAGATGTCGGTCCAGTAGCCCGGACCCTTCAGCCACATAATATCGTGGACGGTCAGCAGGGTGGGGACGGGGATGTCGCCGGCCGGGAGGAGGTTTGCCGGGGCATGGAAGAGGTCGACATCCGAGAAATCGAGCGCCCAACGAAGGCCGAGGGTGTCGACAAGTGAGTTGGGATCGGCCCGAAACCCTCGGGTCTTGATACGCGGATGATCGAAGGCGTCGAGGTCGGAGGGGTGGACGATCAGTCTGAACCGAATGGCCGGGTCGATCTCCAGCGCACGCCGGATCAACTGTTGGACGTATCGGCCGATGCCGCTGGTCGACCCATGGGTCGACCGGGCATCGAGCAAGACCGTGGCATCCAGGCCGTCGGTGTCGCCAGAATTATTCGTCGAGGTCGACGGCATCCCGAAGGTCCTGAACCAGTCGTCGGTCGTCGGTGGCGAGTTCCAGCCGTTCGACCAGGCCTTCGAGTCGCTCGCTCATGGCATCTGCCAGGGTCTCGGCGTCGTCGTCCGACAGCAACCCTCGATCGGCCAGATAGTCGAGCCAGTGATCGAGTGCCGTGATCAACGTGACGCCCTGATGACTGCTGGTCAGGAGATGTTCGTACTCCACATCCAGGTAGGCGTCGACGATGTCGGGGGAGGGCACCAGCAGCGAAGCATCGTCGAGGATCGCGGCGACGTCATCGGCGAGCTCGTCGGCCTGGTATCGCCGGTCTCCGTCGCTGAGGCGATCGGTCAGCGTGCGCCGGAAGAACTCGTCGACGACCGTGAAGGCGAGGGCGCTTCGGCCCGTGGTCCACCCGGCCTCGTCGCGCAGCCACCCGGTGAAGGTGGCAACCTGCATCATCACCTCGTCGCGAAGCGCCTCGAGGTCGTCGGAGTCGACTTCGAGTTCATCGATCGAAATGTCGGGGCGACCGGCAAAATGGCGAATGAGGCGTTCGTTGCTCTCGCGCATCTCGTCGACCGTCAGCGGTCCAAGCCGCTCCCAGAGGTCGGGGTCGGACTCGTCGAGGTCCGCGTCGGCGTCGACGGCATCGAGGAGCACGAGGGTGAGAGCGCGCCAGGCGAATCGGCGCTTTGCCCAGGGCATCACCGACTCGTCTCGGGCGACATCGGGCCAGGCCGACAGCATCGGCTCGATCATCGGTTCGCCGAGCCCGTGGTACATCATCACGGTGAGGGCGCGGAAGATCGTATCCGGATCCTGGGGCATCGCCTCGACGATGTCGGCGACGAGGTCGTCCCCGACCGGCGCGTCCGCCTGCAGCCGGATCACCAGTTCCTTGACGGTCATCCAGGGCTCCTGGGAGGCGACCGCCTCCGGATGGGCCTCTCGAATCTCCTCGAGAAGCTCCAGTACCTCGCCGAGCTGGTCGGTCTCCGACAGGGAGGCCGCGAGTTGTTTGATGAGCTCGGCGGCCCAATCACCGTCGAATTCGTCCAACTTTCGAACCTGTGTCCGTGCCAACTCGAGCTGGCCGGCGGCATCGGAGGTGTTGAATTTGGGCCAGAAATCGTCCCAGTCGCGAATCGCGTCGTCTTGGCTCATAGGGGAAACCCCGTGGATGAAGACCAACAAAGAGACATCAGTGGATGAATCAGCGAAGCGTGTACGTGCCGCAACGCGCCGACGCAAGATTGCTAGGTACGAGGTGCACCGCCGTCAACCATTCAACGAACATTTACAGGCATCGTCGGGGTCCGGTCGCTCGCCATCGAGGGTGTCGTCTCTTACCCTTTCGTGACGGCAACTACCGCGACACGGGAGAGAGCCGATGGGCTACGACGAACGCATCGAACTGCAGTCCCACGATCCGAAGTGGGTCGATATTTTCGAACGGGAGGCCCTGCGGATCATCGACGCACTCGGCGGAGCCGTCGTAGATATCGAGCATTTCGGGAGCACGGCCGTCGAAGGACTGCTCGCCAAACCGGTCGTCGATGTTCTCGTCGGTGTCGAGTCGCTGGAGGCGGTACAACCTCATGTGTTGGACATCACGGCTCTGGGGTACGAGTACTTCGGTGAGGATGGTGTGCCCGGTCGGCTCCTGCTTCGCCGTCGGCCGGATGACGGTGTGGCTGTCAACGTCGCCATCGTAGAGCATGACGGCGAATTGTGGAGACAGAACCTGTTGTTTCGGGATTTTCTGCGCGCCGACGAGAATCGGGAGTGGGCCGAAAAATACGCGGAGCGCAAGCGAGAGATCGTCGAGGAGGAGGGGATCGACACGTTGTTGGCCTACTCCGATGCCAAGGCCGATATCATCGGCAAGCTGATGACGCTGGCGCGGGCCTGGCAGGAGGGCGATAACAACTAACAAAAAAAGACCCGCACCGCCGGAAGGCGGCGCGGGTTCAGTTGTCAGCGAGACATCCGAGGGCGGCGAACCGCCGGGGATGCCTCGCGAGACTCGCTCGTCAGAGCGGATTTACTTCGGTGGCCTTCGGACCCTTCGGGCCGTGCTCGACCTCGAATTCGACCTCAGCTCCCTCCTCGATCGTTTTGAAGCCTTCTTGCTGAAGGGCGCTGAAGTGGAGAAACACGTCCTCACCGCCGTCATCCCGGGCGATGAATCCGTAACCTTTGTCTTCGTTGAACCACTTCACTTTACCTTGAACTTTGCTCATTCTTCCTGTCTCGCATGTTCGTTCTACAGTGAAATCCATCCACGTGACCGAGCTGTCGACTCGGTCGGGATGCGATGCACGAAGTCTCCGAAAGATTCGAAGACCACCAAAAACAGGCTCCCAGAGGGAGGCCTGGCTCGTCGACAACGTCTCGGAGCTTATGTCGCGCAGTCACCTGCTTGACTTGAGGGTTTTTAACATACCCGAAAAGTCCCTGCAACCTGTTTGGCGCCCGCACGAAAACCGGGGTCGCGAAGGGATGTACAGCGGAGGGACGGCCCCGGCGCCTTGACAGCCGTCGGTGTCGGGACCATCCGTTCGGAGCGTCGATTGTGCTGCGGAATCGCTACGGAGGACGATGTGAAAAAGGGCGACGAGGTCACCATTGAATCCGGAATGTTTGCCGGAAAAACCGGCGAGTTGGTCGAACTCGATCGGGCCGCAGGTCTGGCGACCGTCTCGGTCGAGGCCTTCGGGGACCATCGAGAGACCCGGGTTCCCGTCGACGATGTCTCCCGGGCCGGAATGACCCGCGACGAAGCGCGCAAACGCCTCCGGGAACGCATCGACAAGGCCCTCGATGAACTCACCGGTCTGCGACAACGCCTCTGGTGGGGACGTCGTACGATAACGTCGTCACCGGGCCGGTCGCCGTCGGTGGAATTGCTCGAAGAGTTCGAACAAAAGCGTACGGAATGGGAAGACGAGCACGACGAGCGGCTCAACGGACTCATGGAGCGGGCTGACGAAGCGATCGAGTCGGTAGAGGACGACCACGTGAGGGCCCGCGCCATCGGGTTTCGGGAGGATGTGATCGAGGCGTTGCGCGATGACGCCCGAGACATCAAAAACTCCTTTCTTGAGGAGCACCTCTCGGAGGAGGAGCGCCGCGAGCTCCGCCAGCAGGCAGGAGGCGATACAGAGGGCTCCGATGTGCTCGACGAAGAGGGCGCCGCCCTTCGCGCCGAGGATCGGCTGATCTCGGAGATTGTCGACGAGGGGCTGAGCCTCTGGCAGGAATGCGCGGACCTCAGGGCGATCGAATCCCAGGAAGGATTCGCCTGGAGCGCCGTCCAACCCGGCGCGGTGGATCTTTCGGTTGACCCGCCCAAAGACGAGGTGCCGGACGCCCCAGACGAAGCCTACGAGCGGGTGGATGTTCCGGCGAGCCTCGAAGAGAGTGGCGAGCCCAGACGCTGGCGGCAGGCTGTCTGCGGCGCGGCATCCGGGGCGGCGGAACCGTACGCCAAAACGGCCGAGGGCGGGCTCGTCACCCGCGAGGGGCTGATCGAGCCGTTTTCGCCGGAGTGCTACGACCTCGAAGGGATCGGCTCGGTCGACGAGGCGGTCGACCGGATCCTTGGACCGCTTCGGTCCAGGATGCCTGCGACGTACCGGCTGCTACGCGAACGCTGCATCGCCGTCGCGGACGTCGACGGCCGTGCCGACGGGGCGCTCGGATATCTCATCGCACCCGCGAAGGGGGGCGCCGACGAACTCAAACTTCTGGTGGGTCTTCCGGGCGAGGACGCCGAGGACGTATCGCTGGGTGCGGAGGGGGAGACCGAAGAGAGTCGGTTCCAACTACCCATGGCACTCAGGGAGTTGCGCAGCCGTCACGGTGAACTTCGGGTCGGCAATCTGGATATCGCCGGCGAATTCGCCGAGCTTGAGTCCCACATGAAGGACGAATCGCCGATCACCGGGCCGGGCGAAGACTACGCGCCGGGTCGATTCGTGACCTTCGGGCGTACCGACGACGATTCATATCTGTTCTTCGACCGAGATGAGCTCGACGAGCGAAACGACCCGATGGTCGGGCGCTGGTCCGTCGGAGGGCGGGTCAGCCCCCGACGCGCCTTCTGGCGCGTCATCGATGACGTACTGTCTCACATGTAGTCGTCGTAGAGCTCGCCCTCGAGGCGTTCGAGTTGAATCTCGGCCTTCTTGGCCTGGAATTTGGCCTCGATGAGCCGAATCTGTGCGTCGCGCAGATCGAGTTGGACCTGCCGGTAGTCGATCTGGGTGATGGTCCCGGCGCGAAGCTCCGAGAGCGCCACCTCTACATTCTGACTGGCCAGATCCACGGATTCTCTGGCGAGTTCGACCCGTTCGGTGTGACGCCGGTAGGCCTCGAATGCGCGGCGAACGTCGGCGCGAATGCGGGTTTTCTCGCGGGCTACTTCGATGTCTGCGACGGTTCGACTGGTGCGTGCGTTTCGGACTTCGCGTAGCACGTTGAACCCCTGAAACAGGGGGACGCTGAGATTGAACGTGTACGAGAATTCCGGCTCGGTGTTGAAGCTCGGAGCCACTCCCTCGTGAAACTCCTGATAGTTGTACGAGAGAGATGCATTCAGCGAGGGCCACCATCGGGACTTCGTCGTCTTAATCTGTTCCTCGGCGATCTGGGTTTCGCGCTGGACGACCTGGAGTTGTCGGTTCGCCGACAGGGCGGAATCGCGAACCTGGTCGTAGACCAAGGATTCGTCGATATCGATCGTCGCCTCGACCGAAAAGGGCGTATCGGCCTCCCGCCCCATCAGCCGGTTCAGTTCGGTTTTCGCTTCGGTCACCGCGATCTTCTGCTCGGCCACCGCCGATTTGTCGGTGTTGAGCTGGACCCGAGCGAGATTGAGGTCCGTCTGGGACCCGGTGCCGGCGTTGAGTCGGCTGCGGGCGATCTCAACGCGTGTTTTGCTGACCTCACGGGTCTCGCGCTGGGCCTCGAGCAGCTCCTTCTGCTGCACGACGGTCCAGTATCCGACGGCCACCTCCTCGATCGTGGCTTCGATGTCGGCCTGGGTCTGCAGGTCGGCGACCGCGCGCACGTCCTTGAGCCGTCTCAGGTCAGCGATTCGGCCGAGTCCGCCGAAGATGAGGTAGTCGAGTTGAACTCCAAACCCGGTGGTGGTTCGGATCTGATCCTGTCCGAAGAGACCGGGGCCGCCAAAGACTCGGTTCTGGCGGGCGAAGGCCTCGACGGTCGGCAGCATGCCGGCGTTTCCGACCGAGACGTTTCGCTCGGCGATCACCCGCTGTTGCTGGCTGATCTCGACGTCATGGTTGTTTTCGACCGCAATGCTCGCCGCGCCCTCCAGCGTCAGAGCTTCGGCGCCGGCGTCGACCATCGGATCGTCGGTCTCATCGTCGGTCGACTGGCCGACGAGGGGGGCGGGCGCCAGCAGAAACGCCGTGAGAGCGGCTGCGAAGGTCAGGCGGAACGGAGAATCAGACATCATCATATCATCCGTGCATCAATCTTGTTTGAATTCTTCGGGTATTTCAGCGTCGACTCGAGCCGCCTCTCGTTGTTCGGGGGGCATCTCGTCGCGGGCAATGAAGGTGTACATGGCCGGGACGACAAACAGGGTCAAGATACTGCCGACGACCATGCCGCCGATGACGGCGATGCCCATCGGGATCCGGCTCTCGGCTCCCGCCCCCAGTGCCAGGGCAATCGGGAGGATGCCCAGCGTCGTCGAGAGAGCCGTCATCAGGACCGGCCGAAAACGGACCGACGCGGCTTCGCGTGCGGCCTCCAGGATCGAGTCCCCATCGGCCCGGCGCTGATTGGCAAACTCGACAATGAGGATGCCGTTTTTGGTCACCAAACCGATCAGCATGATCATGCCGATCTGGCTGAAGACGTTGAGGGTCTGGTCGAAGAACCAGAGTGCAGCCAGGGCGCCGGCCAGGGCCAGTGGCACGGTCAGAAGGATGGTGAAGGAGTCGCGGAAGCTCTCGAACTGCGCCGACAGGACCAGATAGACCAGCAGAAGGGCCAGTGCGAAGGCGAAGAAGATCTGGTTGGAACTCTCGGAGTACTCTTTGGTCTGGCCCTTCAGTGAGGTCGCAAATGTGTCATCGAGGACGTCATTGGCGATTTTTTCCATCTCTCGGACGCCCTGACCGACGGTGTAACCCTCCGCCAGCCCCGCCTGGACCGTCGCGGAGTTGTAGCGATTGTATCGGAACCGAAGCGGCGGCCCGGCGGTCTGCTTTAGCGTCACGATGTCCGCCATCGACACCAGTTCTCCTTCGTTATTCTGGACCATCAGATTGCGAAAGTCCTGGGGCGTGTCGCGGTCTTCCCGGGGGACCTGGCCGACCACGTCGTACTGTTTGGCGTTCTTGAGGAAGTAGCCGTATCGTAGAGGGGTCAGGGAAAGCTGTAGTAGTTCCATGGCTCGGCGCACGGGGACGCCCAGGGCTTCGGCGCGTTTGCGGTCGACGCGCACCTGCAGCTCGGGTTGGTTGAACTTCAGGTTCACTTCCACAAAGGGGAACATCTCGCTGGAGCGGGCTCGCTCGAGGAATTCGGGGAGCACCTCTTCGATGCGTTCGATCCGCAGGTTCTGGATCACGAACTGTACCGGCAGGCCCCGGAAATCGTCGGCGATAGTCGCCGGCTGGGAGACAAAGGCCCGTGCGCCGGTGACGCCGTTGACCTTCTTCTGTACAGCGTTGGCGATCTCGTTTTGCGAACGATCGCGCTGATTCTGGTCCACGAGCGACAGGAAGTGAAAGCCCGAGTTGACCGAACCGGTGGCCCCGAAGGCCGGCGAGGTCATCGACATCATCAATTCGCGCTCGGGGACCTCGTCTTGAATGAGGTCGATGGTCCGGAGCATGTAGGCGTCCATGTACTCGTAGTTGACGCCCTGGGGGCCGGTGGCGAACACCCGGAACTCACCGCGGTCTTCCTTGGGCGCAAGCTCCGAGGGGAGGGCGGTGAAGGCGAAGTAAACGACCCCGCCGGCCGCTGCGATGACCAGAAAGGCGAGCCAGCGATGCCGCAGAAAGGCCTGGAGCTCGACGCTGTAGGCCTTGCGGAGCCCGTCAAAGAAAGGGTCGGATATCTTCTGGAACCAGGGTTTCTCCTCGCGTTTGCTCAGGAGTTTGGCACACAGCATCGGCGCCAGGGTCAGTGCCCCGAAGGAGCTCAGCAGCACGGCTCCCGCCATGACGACGCCGAATTCGGTGAAGAGCTCGCCGGTCACGCCACCCATAAAGAGGATGGGCATGAAGACGACGACCAGTGAAAGTGTGGTCGCCACGACGGCAAAGAACACCTCACGGGTCCCGACGATCCCGGCCGCACGCGGGTCGAGCCCCTCTTCGATCTTGGTGTAGACATTCTCCAGCACCACGATCGCGTCGTCGACCACCAGACCCATGGCCAACACGAGCGCCAGTAGGGTCAGCACGTTGATCGAGAATCCTGCGGCGGCCATGACCCCGAAGGCACCGATCACCGCCACGGGAATGACCAGGACGGGCACCAGCGTGGTGCGCCAGTTCCCCAGAAACAGGAAGATGACGCTGATGACGATGAACAGGGCGATCAGCAGGGTCTGCTGGACCTCATCGATCGAGCGACGGATGTACTCGGTGCTGTCGAAGGCGAACTCGGCGGTCACGGCCTCCGGCAGATCTTCCTTGATGGTCTCGAGCCGTTCGGCGGCATCGTCGGCGATCTGGATCTGGTTGGCGCCGGGCTGCGGTTGAAGCACCGTCATCAGCATCGGCTCGCCGTCCTCGCGCAGGATTTCACGACGCTCAAGGGCACCATACTCCGCGTAGCCGATGTCGCGGAACTGAACCAGGGTGTCGCCCTCCCGCTTGACGATCATGTCGTTGAATTCCCGGGGCGTCGCCATCCGGGCGGGGGCCTTGACGTTCAACTCGACGGTGTTTCCGTCGATGCGTCCGCTGGGCAGCTCCAGATTTTGCTCGTCGACGGCCCGTTGCACATCGTGGGCGGTGATGCCGTGGGCGGCCATCAGTTGCGGGTTCATCCACAACTGCATCGTATAGGTCTCCGAGCCCCAGAGCTGGACCGACGAGACGCCCGTGATGGTCTGGAGGCGTTCGACCATCCGGTTGTCGGCAATTTCGGTGAGTTCCAGGACGCTGAGGCTGTCGCTGGTGACCTTGATGTAGACGACCGGCGAGCCGGAGGCGTCGGCCTTTTCGATAATCGGGGGTTCGGCATTGGGCGGCAGATCCCCGCGAGCCCGTGAGACGCGATCGCGCACATCGTTGGCGGCCCGATCCAGGTCGACGGAGCGCACGAATTCGACGGTGACCGTCGAACGTCCTTGCCGGCTGACCGACTCCAGCGAGTTGATGCCTTCGATGGAGTTGATCTCCGATTCCAGCGGCTCGGTGATCTGGTTTTCGATCACCTCGGCCCCGGCGCCGGGATACTGGGTCGTGACCGTCACGACGGCGGGGGTGACGGCCGGAAACTCGCGGACGCCGAGCTGAAGGTAGCCGAGCACACCGAAGAGAATGATGACCAGCCCCAGCACAATGGCGACGGCCGGGCGGCGTACGCTCAGAGAAGCGAGATCCTTCATTATTGGCTCCCCTCGGCGTTGGCGTCATCGCTGTCGGATCCGCCCTCACCCTCGTCGAGCTCTTCCTCCGATAGGCGTTTGTTGGTCATGCCGGGCTCATCGGGGTCGGGGCCGATCGCTTCGACATCCATGGCATCCTTCGAGGTGTCGACCTTCAGCTTGGCGCCCTCGGAGACGTTCTGTCGTCCTGTAGTCACGACGACGTCACCGGCCTCGAGCCCGTCGGTGACCTCCACGACGTCTTCGGTTCGCAGGCCCGTCCGGACCGTCTGTTTTCGAGCGGTACCGTCGTCGCTGACCCAGACGTATTCGGTCTGCCCGGAGGTCGTAATCGCCGTTGTCGGGACGGCCAGCGTCTCTTCGATCGTCGTCAGTGGCACCCGGACTTGAGCGTACCCACCGGGCCTGAGCCTACCCGACGGGTTTTCGGTTCGAGCGCGGACCCGAAGCGTCCGATTCGAGGTGTCCAGCGAGGGGTCGAGGGCGAACACACCGGCAGAGTAGACCCGGTCGCCGCCCTGGACGCGGAAACGAACGGTCGTCTCTTTATCGATGTGATGAGCAAACCGTTCCGGCACGCTGAAGTCGAGTTCGATCGGGTCGATCTTGTGGAGTTCGGCGATATCGGTGCCCTGGGTGAGCACGGCGCCGGGGCTGATGTCGCGAAGGCCGACGATGCCCGCAAATGGGGCGCGGACGACGGTTTCGTCGAGCCGAGCCTCCACGCTGGCCATCTGGGCTTCGACCACATTCAACTCATTCTGGGTGGCGTCGAACTCTTGCTGACTGATGCCGCCAGTCTCTAGCACCTGCCGCTGCCGTTCGACCTGTTTGGCCAGAAGCTTCTTGCGCTGCTGCAGGACCTCTTTCTCGGCGCGCAGGGTGTTCTGGCGCATCCGCAACAGGAGTTGGCCCTTTTCGACGCGTTCGCCCTCTTCGAATCCGATCGAGACGACCTTTCCGTTGACTTCGTTTCGAATCACCAGCGACTCGTCGGCGCGCAGGGTTCCGACTGTAGAAAGGGTGTCCTCCAGGGTCGTCGACTCGACTTTATGGGTCGTCACCAGAACCTCTTTGGCGCCGGAGTCGGAGCCAGCGTCCTTTTTGGTGGAGGCCTGGGAACTCGAGGCGATCTTTCCGATCACCGCCCAGCCGACGAGGCCGGCTAGCGCCAAAAGGACAGCGATGCGAACGTAGGTTCGTCTCATGGACGACTCGTCGTCAGGTGCAAATTCACTCAGAGATTGCGATGCAGGGAATCGCCGAAACGGTACAGTCCCGGAACGATCCAACATAACAATAGTTAGACGTTCGATGTTCCGTCGGGCCGCTCAGCGATTCAGCTTCGCGGTCAACCAACGGATGGCCCATCGGGGGGACAGGCGGGTCAGAAACGCGCCCACTTTATTCATGAACCCGTGCACGGCCACGGTCTTTCCGCGTTGCATGCTTCTGTAGGCGTGGCGGGCGACGGCCTCGGGCGTGGCGACGTCGGCTGCCTTGAACAGCAGCGAGTCATCGTTTCCCGCCTTCTCGGCGAATTCCGTCTCCGTGGCCCCGGGGCAGTGGACCGTGGCGGAGACGCCCGTTCCGCGCAGTTCATATGCCAGGCCTTCGGTGAAATGCAATACGAATGACTTGGTCGCGTAGTAGGTCGACATAAAGGGGCCGGCCTGAAAGGCGGCCGTCGACGCGATGTTCAGGATTTTGCCGCGACCGCGCTGGACCATCGGCTCCACGGCCAACCGCGTCAGGTCGGACAGCGCCGTGGCGTTGACCTGAATCTGGTCGAGCTCTTGCTGACGGTCGAGTTCCCAGAACGCTCCCTGTGTGCCGAATCCCGCGTTATTGACCAGGATGTCGACCTGGACGCCGCGTTCAGTGAGCCGGTCGAACAATTCGGCCGGGGCGTTCGGCTCGCTGAGGTCCGCCGTCTCGACCAGGACAGTGACGTCGAACTCCGATTCGAGTTCGTCGGCCAGCTCCTCGAGTCGCTCACGGCGCCGTGCGACGACGACCACGCTGTGACCGTCCTCGGCCAGGAGTCGACACAGTTCCCGGCCGATGCCGCTCGAGGCGCCGGTGACCAGGGCGAATTCGTTGCTGTCGCCTTCAGTGTTCTCTGTCATCGTTGACTCCGTCTGCGATCGTCATGCGCGCTCGGCGAGTGTTTCCCAGCGGTCCATCGCCTCGTCGAGTTCGCTCTCGAGTGTCTGCTTCTCGTCGTCGAGTTCCCGTGCCTTCTCATAGTCGCCGGCCTGCTCGACCAGGGCGTCGTCGATCTCGGAGAGCCGCTCCTCGATCTCGGCGATCCGGACTTCCAGCGACTCGAGTTCCTGCTGTTCCCGGTAGTTGAGTCCCTCGTCGGACGCGTCGTCTTGGGACTGTTTTTCCGGGGTCGACTTTGACTTCTCGGCTCGCGCCTGGCGGGCCTTCTCGGCCTTCTGCGCCTGTCGGTGTTCGAGCCAGTCGCTGTAGACGCCGGGAAACCGTTCGATCTGTCCTTCGCCCTGGAAGACAAACAGGTGATCGACGGTGCGGTCCAGGAAGTGACGGTCGTGGCTGACGGTGACGACGGCGCCATCGAAGTCGTCGAGGTAGTCTTCGAGGACGTTGAGCGTCTCGATATCGAGGTCGTTGGTCGGCTCGTCGAGCAACAGGAAGTTCGGCGAACGCATCAGCACCCCGAGCAGATAGAGCCGCCGCTTTTCGCCGCCGGACAGATTCTTGATCGGCTCCCACTGGCGGTCGCGGTCGAACAGGAACTTCTCGAGCATGTCGGCGGCCGACAACTCGCCGTCGGCGGTCTCGATGCGGTTGGAGATATCGACGATGTAGTCGTGGACGCGCTTCTCGGGATCCAGGTCCATCGACTGCTGGTCGTAATAGCCGAACACGACGGTCTCGCCGCGCTCGATAGTGCCTTCGTCGGGTTCGACACGACCAATGATCATCTCGAGAAGCGTCGATTTGCCGACGCCGTTGGGCCCGACGATACCGACTCGTTCGTTGCGTCCGAACCGGTAGGTGATATCTTCGAGGATCTTCTGTTCGCCCCAGGACTTCGAGACCCCCTCCAGAAACACCGTTTTCTTGCCGAGGCGGCTCTCGACCGTGTCGATCTCGACATCGTCGCGTTCGTCGGGGGCGTACGACGTATTCAGCAATTCCTTGGCGCGTTGGACGCGATCCTTGGACTTCGTCGTACGTGCTTTGGGGCCGCGCTGGAGCCATTCTCGCTCCTGGCGAGCCAGATTCTGGCGTTTTTGCTCTTTCTTGCGCATCCGCTCGTAGCGTTCTTCGCGCTTTTTCAGATACGTGCTGTAGTTGCCTGCGTACGAGAAGACCGTCTCGTGGTCGATTTCGACGATTCGGTCACAGATTCTGTCCAGGAAATATCGGTCGTGGGTGACCATCAACAGCCCCCCGGAACGGTCGTCGAGGTAGCCCTCCAGCCACTCGATGGTGTCGACGTCCAGGTGGTTGGTCGGTTCGTCGAGCATGAGCAGATCCGATGGTCGGATCAGGGCGCGTGCCAGGGCGACTCGGCGCTGCTGGCCGCCAGACATCGAGGCGACGGGCTGGTGGATGTCCTCGATTCCCACCCTGGAGAGGATCGTCTTGGCGTCGTTTTCCAGCGACCATCCTCCGACCCGGTCCATCTTCTCGGAGAGTTCGGTGACGCGTTCGACGCATTCAGGGTCGTCGGGAGTCTCCTCGAGCGCCCGGGACGCCTCGTCGTAGTCTCGCACCACATCGAATTCCGGGGGGCCATCGACGAGCGTCTGTTCCAGGGCGGTCAACTCGCCGCGCAGCTCGGGGCGCTGGTCCAGATACTCCAGCCGCAGGTCGCGGGCTCGGGTGATCTCTCCGGCGTCGGCCGGTTCGTCACCAGCGAGGATGCGCAGCAGCGTCGATTTGCCGACGCCGTTGTGTCCGACCAGACCGATCGAGTCACCGTCTTCGACGGTCAGGTCGACATCGGTGAAGAGAGTCCGGGTCCCGAAGGCCTTCGAGAGCCCATCTGCGTTCAGCAAGACCATGAATCGACGTCGAGTCGGAGGGGGATGAGGGCGAGGGGGACGCGCGCCAGCCGCCTTGATCACGCACCTCGTCGGCTTTGGCAAGAGCGATGTGAATTCGACATTTCCACGGTCATCCACTAAGTGTGTCGGGTCGATTCGCCACGGTTCAGCTAGCCGCACGGATATGACGACTCAGTGGAAAAATATGGAGCTGTCGGGGTGGGGCCGCTACCCGGTACACGGGGCCCGGTGTGCCCGACCGGAGACGCGCGGAGATCTGCAGCAAGCGCTGGCGGAACGCAACGGGGACTCGATCCTCGCTCACGCCGCCGGACGAAGCTACGGCGATGCGGCGTTGAATGAGGACGGCCGTGCGGTCCTCACCGAGCGGCTCGATCGCATGCTCGAGTTCGACCCCGAGACCGGGTGGCTTCGAGTCGAGGCCGGGGTCACGCTCAAGGAGATCATCGACATCTTCGTGCCGCGCGGCTGGTTTCCCCCGGTGGTTCCCGGCACCCAGTACGTCACGGTCGGCGGCGCCGTCGGCTGCAACATTCACGGCAAGAACCATCATCAGGTCGGCAGCTTCGGCGACCATGTACGCCGCCTGGAGATGCTGACGGCCAGCGGCGATATCGTGACCTGCGACCGCGACAACCACCCGGAGCTGTTCTGGGCGACCGTCGGGGGCATGGGTCTGACGGGCATCATCTTGAGCCTGGAAGTGCAGCTCGAGCCGGTGGCGGGCCCGGCCATCGAGATGGAGTCGATCCGTGTGGAGAATCTCGACGAATTCTTCGAGGTCAGCGCCGAGAGCGGCGACTTCACCCACACCGTCTCCTGGATCGATTGCGTCGCCTCGGGGTCCAACCTGGGCCGCGGCGTCTTCATGCGGGGCCGCCATGCCAGCGAGGAGGTCGAGTGGAGTCCGGGGCCGATGGAAAAGCTGGCCAAGACGTTGAAGTCGGCCGCCGACGGGCGCCTCTTCGAGTCGAATTGGCTTCTCAATCGGGCGACCATGCGGATTGGAAACGCGGCTTACTTTCACAAGGAGCCAAAGGGGAAGACCGAGCAGATCGTCCACTACGAGCCGTTTTTCTTTCCGCTCGATGCCATCGATCACTGGAACCATATCTACGGCTCCCGAGGCTTTCTTCAGTACCAATGTGTGGTGCCCGAACGCGAGGCCATCCGGGAGATTCTGGAAGAAGTCACGGCTACATCGATGGCGTCGTTTCTTTCGGTGATCAAAGAGTTCGGGCCCCGGACGCACACCGGGCTTTCGTTCCCCGAGCCGGGGATCACGCTGGCGCTGGACTTTCCGAACTACGGCGAGCCGTTGATGGAGCTTCTGGACCGCCTCGATGCCATCGTGGCAACGGCCGGAGGCCGGGTTTATCTGGGCAAAGATGCACGGCTCGACAGACAATCGTTTCGCAAGATGTATCCGGAGTGGGAAGAGTGGAGAGACGTCCGCGACGAGTGGGACCCCGATGGCGTGTTTCAGTCGAGTCTGGGCCGACGGCTCGGGTTGGTGAAGGGGAGCTGACATGAGTGTTCTTCTTCTGGGAGCGACCTCACCGATCGCCGAGGCCATCGGTCATCGATATGCCAGTCAGGGCCACGCCATCTACGCGGCGTCGCGGGATGCCGACGAAGCGGAGGCCGTCGCGTCGGACATTGCCCTGCGCCACGACGTGGAGGCGGCCGGCGGCCACTTCGACGCGCTGGAATTCGATCGACACGACGACTTCGTCGATGAGGTGGAGTCGGCCGTGGGGCCGGTCGATGTGGCCGTCGTCGCCTTCGGGGTGATGCCGGATCAGAAGGAGTCCCAGGAGAACTTCAAACTGGCGCGCCGGACCATCGAGGTCAACTACACCGGTGCGGCGTCGCTGTGCGAGGCCCTGGCGCGCCGGATGATCGACCGAGAGACGGGGGCCATCGTGGGTATCTCGTCGGTCGCTGGCGACCGGGGCCGCCAGAGCAACTACTTTTACGGCAGCGCGAAGGGCGCCTTCAGGCTCTATCTGCAGGGGCTTCGGAACCGCTGTTTCGAGCACGATGTGCAGGTGCTGTGCGTCAAACCCGGGTTCGTCGATACGCCGATGACCTTCGGCATGGAGACGGCGATTCCGATCGTCTCGCCGGAGGACGTGGCCGACTCGGTCGTCCGGGCCCAACAAAAAGGCAAGGACACGATGTATGTGCCGTGGTTTTGGGCCTGGATCATGCTGATCATCAAGTCGATTCCCGAGCCCATCTTCAAACGACTGTCACTTTGAATCTCCCCGCGACCGAGACGAGCCGATGAGCGACGATCATCCGACCGTTGATCTCAACTTCGAGCGCCGCTCGGAATCCGAGATGCGTCGACGGGCCCGGGCATTCTACGAGGAGATCTCCCAGCGACGGTCCGTCCGGGAGTTCAGCGAGGAGCCGATTCCGCTGGACGTCGTGCGGGATTGCATTCGAACGGCCGGTACCGCTCCATCCGGGGCGAACAAGCAGCCGTGGACCTTCGTACTGATCACCGACGACGCCGTGAAGTCCGAGATCCGCCGGGCCGCCGAGCAAAAAGAGCGCGAATTCTACGAAGAGCGCGCCACCGAGCAGTGGCTCGAGGACCTGGCGCATCTGGGGACTGACTGGCGCAAGCCGTACCTGGAGGAGGCGCCCGCCCTGATCGCGGTGATGGCGCAGACGCGGCCGGCCGACGAAGGTCTGCACTACTACGTCAAAGAATCGGTGGGAATCGCCTGTGGCTTTCTCATTGCCGCACTGCACCGCGCCGGACTGGCCACGCTGACCCACACCCCCAGCCCCATGGGTTTTCTGCGCGATATTCTGGATCGTCCGGAGAACGAGACGCCTTATCTGCTGTTGCCCGTCGGCTATCCCGCAAACGGCTGTGAAGTGCCAGACATCGACAAGAAGGCTGTCAATGAGATCCTCGTCGAGGTCTGATGACGTGTTACACAGACGTTGCAAATAGGCGGAATATCTGTCATTTGTGGCGTTAAGAATTGTCGGACTCGTAACATTTTTATAGACCGAGAACCTGTATATGCGGTCACGATTCAGTCGCGCAATCCTTGGGACCTTGATTTTTTCTCTATCCGTCGTGGGGTTCACGGCGTGCGGAGACGACGCGACCGACCAACCGGATGTCGGTGTGGATACGGGCATGGATACGATGCCCGAAGACGCGGGTGATACGGAGCCGGACACCGAACCGGACACCTGTGAGCCGACGACGTGCGAAGCCGAAGAGGCCGAGTGCGGCGAGATCAACGACGGCTGCGGTGGGACCCTCGACTGCGGCACCTGCGAAGACGGCGAGTGCGGCCTGATGGAGCCGAACGTCTGCGGATGCGACCCCTGGACCGACGACGAGTTCTGCACCGAGACGGGCGCGGAATGCGGGCTCAAGGTCGCCCTGGATAACTGCGGGGTGCAGCGAAGCGTCGCATGCGGCTCATGTGACAACGGCGTCTGCGAAGATGACAATACCTGCACATGTGTCCCCGAAGAAGAACAGGTACTCTGCAACGACAATCAGCTCGAATGCGGGCAGGAGACGGTTCAGACTCGATGCGGCGAGCGCCAGATTGAATGCGGGACCTGCGACCAGTTCCCCGCCAGCACTTGTCAGTCCGACAACACCTGCACCTGCACGCCCAAGACCTGCAGCGAAGTCGCCGGCACCTGCGGGGTTTTTCCCGACGGCTGCGGCGGCACGGTCAATTGCACCTCCGGCTGCACGGATTATCTGGCGACTGGTGGCTATCACACCTGCTACCAGGACCCTCAAACAGACCAGATCCAATGCTGGGGCTGGAACAAATACGGTCAGCTCGGGCTGGGGACGAATTCGACGAACGTCTACAATTCCCCTCAGAATGTGGTCACGAATTTCAGCTCACCGACATCGCTGACGGCCGGTGAAGACATCACCTGCGTGGTCGACTCCGGCAGTGCAAAGTGTTGGGGCGCCAACTACTACGGTCAGGCGCTCGGCAGTCAGACCGATATGATGGGCAACGACGTCGACGAGGTGCTGACGCCTGCTTCGCCGAACATTCCGGGTGTGGGGTTGAGGACGATTGAAGCGCATACCCAGCATACCTGTGGGATCACCACGACCGATGAACTCTACTGTTGGGGATATAACTGGATTGTCGCGCTCGGTTCGATCGACCCATCCACGACCGACGAAGTCATTGCGCCGCGACAGTACAGCTTCGGCGGTTCTTCGAAGGCGACGGCGGTCGATACGGGAGCGCTCCACACCTGCGCGGAGGGAACCTCAGGGGCACTCTGGTGCTGGGGGAACGCCTTCTTCAGCGCGATCGGAGACGGCAGCGGTCAGGCCTTCGACTATGTGCCTCCCAAGCAGGTCATCGGATTCGCCAATGGGTTCATTCAGGTCGAATCGGGTGGGATGGACGAAAACGACAGCGAGGGTGGGGCCTCGTTTATGCACGACTTCAGTTGCGCCATCGATAACGCAGGGGCGGCGAAGTGCTGGGGAAGCGACGCCGATGGTGAGCTCGGGAATCGTGCGATGGCCAATACCGACTCCGGGAACGCCGCGGATTCGACCCCGCAGCAGGTCTACGGCCTCAATCAGGATGTGACCGACTTGGCGCTCGGCGGGGCGCACGCGTGCGCCATTCAGAATGGAGACATCTACTGCTGGGGCGACAATGAATTCGGCCAGGTGGGTGATGGCACAAATACCGACCGCAATGCCCCGGTTTTGGTCGATAATTCGAACATTTCCGGTAGCAAGACGCCCACAGACGTGGAGGCGGGCTATTACCACACCTGCGTCATCTACGCCGACAATAGCGTCGCCTGCTGGGGCCGCAACAGCAAAGGCCAACTCGGCGATGGCTCGACTACCGACACCAATAAACCGAAGATCATCATCCAGTGACAGAACTCACGGAGGACGACGACCCCGCCGCGGCCAATCCGCGGCGGGGTCGTTGTTTTCTTGGTGATGACGAATCGGCCCGCGAGATGTATGGAACACGTCGGAATTGAGGGTCTACGGCCTGAGGAGAGAGCATGTCGCAGGAATTTATCTATCAGATGAAGGGTCTCGAGAAGCGGTTGCCCGACGGGGACCTCTTGTTCGAGGACATCTGGCTGTCCTTTTATCCGGGCGCTAAAATCGGAATCGTCGGTCCAAACGGGTCCGGGAAGTCGACGATTCTACGGATTATGGCCGGGGAAGACGATGCCTACGACGGCGATACCTGGATCGATCCGGAGGCCGAGGTCGGGTTTCTGCCGCAGGAACCGGAACTCGACGAGGACCTCGATGTACGCAGCAACATCGAGCAGGGGCTCAGCGAAGTGCGCGAGCTACTGGATCGCTACGAGGAGGTCAGCGCCGCGTTTGCCGATGCCTCCCCCGAAGAGATGAACGAGCTCGTCGAGGAGCAGTCGACCCTGCAGGATCGTATCGAGTCGCTCGACGGTTGGGATCTCGATCGCACCATTGAAATCGCCATGGAGGCGCTGGGGGTCCCGGCGGGCGATTCCGATGTCTCGACTCTTTCGGGCGGTGAACGTCGGCGTGTGGCTTTGTGTCGGCTTCTGCTCTCGAAGCCGGATCTGCTTCTGCTCGACGAACCGACAAACCACCTGGATGCCGAGACGGTCGACTGGCTGGAGAAGACCCTCAGCGAGTGGGATGGCACGGTCATCATTGTGACCCACGACCGTTACTTTCTGGATAATGTCACCAAGTGGATCTTGGAGCTCGAGGGCAAGAAGGGGATTCCGTTCGAGGGGAACTACACAAAATGGCTCGAGCAGAAGCTACAGACGTTCGAGGAGCAGGGCCGCAGCGATTCGCCCAGGGCCGCCGCGCTCCAGCGAGAATACGAGTGGGCCAAGCGGTCTCAGAAGGCGACGTCAGCCGGGGACAGGCTCGAGGCACTGGAGGCCCGAGCCGAGGCCGAGGACCAAAAGCCCGCATCCCAGAAGCAGCGCGACATCACCATTCCCAAAGGCGACCGTCTGGGCGACAAGGTGGTCCACGCCGAAGGCCTGGTAAAGGGCTTCGATGGACGCACGCTCATCGACGGGCTCTCCTTCGATGTGCCAGCGGGGGCGACCGTCGGCATCATCGGCCCCAATGGCGCCGGAAAGAGTACGCTTTTTCGGATGATCACCGGCGGTCAAGCGCCTGATGCGGGGACGATCGAGGTGGGAGACACCGTCGACATCGCCGCCGTCGACCAGATGCGCGACGAACTCGATGAGCGGGCCGACGAGTCGGTCTGGGAATTCATCTCCGACGGTCAGGACGTACTGCACATCGACGGGCGCGACATCAACTCTCGGGCCTACGTCGGCGCCTTCGGGTTGACGGGTAAGAGCCAGCAGCAGGCCGTCGGCAGCCTGTCTGGCGGAGAACGAAGCCGGGTGCACCTGGCGAAGACGCTACTCGAGGGCGGCAACCTTTTGCTGCTGGACGAGCCGGAAAACGACCTGGATGTGACGACCCTGCAGGCGCTGGAATTGGCGCTCGAGGAGTTTCCCGGAAGCAGCATGGTCATCAGCCACGACCGCTGGTTTTTGGACCGTATTGCCACTCACATCCTTGCGTTTGAGGGAGACGGACACGTCGAATGGTTCGAGGGCAACTGGCGCGCCTACGAGCGGGCCCGGCGCAAACGTGTCGGTGAAGAAGAATCAGGTCGATACAAGCCGCTGACCCGATGAGTCGATTGGAGTGCAGATGACCGACGATGACGAGTTGCCGGGATGGCCGGTGAGCGCGACCGTCACGTTCTTCGGGCTGTGGATCGGCGTCGGCTGGGACCTCCTTTCCCGAGCCATGGGGTGGCCATACGGGCTGGCCGGAGCGATCATGTCCGTCGTCTGCGGTCTGTCCTGCCTGGGGATCCTCGCCTTTCATCCCCGGGCGCGTGCCCGGATCCGTGCGATCTGGCGTGACGGGCGGTCCGACTCGTGAGGACCGCGTTGCCTGGCCGACACTGAGTGGTTCGATCGTGTCGGGATGGAGTCGTGCCCAGAAGACCGGGGGGTGTTCGTTTCCTAACCTTCGAGTGGATTCCGGGTCAGTAGTGTTTGCACAGCATTCGTAGATATGAGAAACATAGTCGTCGTAGGATCGGTTGGGGTAAATAAGTTAACGAACTGGCGAGTCCTTTGACGGCCGCCGTCTGGTGAGCAGTCACCGTTCAGCGCATGATACGAGGAGAAAGTATGAGAGGTGCAACGCGAGAGGACCCTTGGAGGCGTCGACTCGGTCAACTCGTCGTCGCCACGTTGCTGGGCCTCGGACTGATTCTCACGGCCGGTTGCGGGGAAGAAGACCCATGCGCCACCAAGGTATGTGACTTTGGAGTCTGTGACTCGTCGAGCGGCCAGTGCACCAACCCTGACTCCTGCCGGGTCGATGCCGAGTGCCTCGCCGGTTACAACTGCGGGGACGGCAACGTCTGTGTCGCCCAAGAGACGTGCTCATCGGATGAGGATTGCAGTGCCGGAATCTGCGATGGCAGTGCCTGTGTGAACCCCTCCGATTGTACCGCCAACAGCGATTGTGTGCCCGGCACCTATTGTGCTGACGGAGGCACCTGCGAGCCGGATCCGTGCAACAACGTGACCTGCCAGAGAGGTGTCTGTGAGCGCGGAAGTGACGATTGTGTCTCCGCTGATTCATGCACTCAGGACAATGAGAACTTCCGTTGCGTCGCCGGGGAAAAGTGTGCCGACGGACAATGCCAGCCGATGGAATCGTTCTGCGAGACCCTCAGTTGCGACCGAGGCGTCTGTAGCTTTTCAGAAGGTGGGTGTGCCAATGCCTCCGATTGCTCGGGGGAGGACGCCCAGTGTCTGGAGGGGTTCTTCTGCAATGACATGAATAGCTGTGCGCCGAACCTGTGTGTGCAGAACGCGGTCAATTGCGGGGGCGATGGTGTCTGTCAGCCCTCGACCGGTCGTTGTGAGAACGCCGAGTCGTGTCAGTCGTCGGAAGATTGCACCGACGGCCATCTCTGCGTGGAGGGTAGTTGTCGGCTCGAGTCGACGGCCTGCGGCGACGCGGGCGGTGACGGCGGCTGCCCGGGCAATCAGACCTGTCAATACAATCCCGCTGAATTGACGGCAGTCTGTCAGGAGGCCGTGCCGTGCGAGACGTCGCTCGACTGCAAGCAGGGGCGACAGTGCGGTGGGAATACCTGTCTGGAACCGACGTCGTGCAGGGCTGACAGATTTGAACCGAACGACATGCAGGCCGACGCCACGGCGTTGCTAGACTCCGCCACAGATGGGCAAGTCGAGGGTACGCTCTGCAGCGGCGATACCGATCGCTACACATTCACCTCGACCGACCTCGTTGCGCCGACGGCAGAGGGTCAGATTGTGGTCGATGTGACCGTGCCGGCCCGCGACATCGGACTCGGGCAGATGCAGATGTCCATGATCGGGCCCGATGGGAACCAGGTCGCCATGGAGAGCATGGACATGTATCCCGAGGACGGTTCACTGAGAATGACCGCGCCGGTGACCGTGCCGACGCACGGTGAATTCGAAATCGTCCTCTCGCCTGGCAACACGCTCAGCAGTGCTGGGCTGCGCTACGAACTCTCCGTGTCCATCGTGGACGATTCAGCGCTGAATGCCTGCCAGGATGCTCAGGAGATCGCCGTGGGGCAGAGGGTCACAGGAGTCGAGGAGGGCGCTCCGACGAGCGCGTTCGGATCCAACTGTTTGTCCGACGACGAGCAGAATCTCGAGCGGATCTACAAACTGAACGTCGAAGAGGCCCAAGAGGTTACGGTGGTTGCCGAACCTCTTTTGTCCGATGGAGACGTCACGGTGGCGCTGCGGAACCGATGTCTCGAACAGGCGACGGAACTGGCCTGTGCAGACGACGGCGGCCAAGGCGCGACCGAACAGATCTCCGATGTTCTGAGTGCTGGCACCTACTACGTATTCGTCCAGGCCCCGGCGCAGCGGTCGCTGGGCCGATTCGACCTGAATGTTGAGGGTGGCTATTTAACTCGCTGCGGTCCGAACGACAGTTACTGCGAAGATGCCCAGACTGCGCAGCTATGCTCGGGGGACGGCGGGCAATTCATATCGGTCTCCTGCGTCAACTCGTGTCAACCGTCGACGGGCAGATGTCTGCCCCCGTCCGGCAACCGATGCATCGACGCGCCGGTGATTACGCCGCCGTCCGAGATGGATGGCGACGGGAACGGCGGCGGGAATGGCCCGCAGGTCAAAGAGATCGATCTCCTTCAGTACGAGAACAACTATCAGATCGAGCCGGGCGGTTGCATCAACTCGGAAGACCCGCGCACCGGCGGTCCCGAAAAGGTCTTCCAGGTCGACCTTCCGGCCAAGACGTCGGTGACCGTCGACGTCTCGTACACGAATGAAGTCAAAGGCTCGGTGTACGTCGCCGACTCGTGCAGCGACCTCGAAGACAGTTGTATCAAGGGGGCCGAGGATTCGGTCGATGACTCCAGCTCCGAGGAGACCATCACCTACTCGAACCTTACCAATCAGGCCGAGACTCGATACGTGGTTGTCGATACGGCTGACGGTGAGAAGGTGCAGGACGCCGAAGCGAGCTTCAGCTTCAAGGATGTGATCTGTTCGCCGCAGATGGAGCGCTGCAGCAGTTCGGAAAATGTCGAGATCTGCAACGAATTCGGCACGGCCTATACTCAGACGGATAACTGCCGCAACTTCGGCTGTGCCTCGGCGACCTGCCAGCGCCCCGACACGTGCAATGACGCCATCAACGTCACGCAGGACGCCAATACGTCGGGTGGTGTTACCTATACGGGTCTGTGGGGGAACTTCACGAACGACTACGAGGGAGACGCCTGCACCAATGGCACGTTGAGCAGCATCGACACGGACGGCCGAGAATCGGTGTATCGGGCCGATCTCAAGGCCGGGGAACAATTGCTGGCCTCGTTGACGACGCCCGGCGACCATTCGATGTACATCAAGACGTCGGCTGATTGTGGCACGAACAATACCGCATGTTACGATTTCTACGAGGCCGATCCCTTCGGCTCCACGGTGACGCGATCGGTCGAATACATCGCCGACTCGGACGAGACCGTCTACCTCTTCGTTGAACGCGAAGACGACCCGGGAAGTGACCAGTTCACGGTCGACATCGAAATCAATCAACCCACCTGCACCCCGCCGGCTGCGAGCTGTACCTCGGGCGGCGATGTCAACCTGTGCAAGAACAAAGGGTTCACCCAGCAGACCGTGACGTGTTCGAACTGCTGCACGGACGCCGACGCCATCGGAGGGTCGCCAAACGTAGCGATTCCCGATGGTGACTTCTCGGGCATCGATCAGACCGGAACAATTAGCTGTGCCGGAACGGTGTCCAAGGTCTTCGTGGGCGTGCAGATCGACCATGTCTTCAGGGGCGATGTGAAAATCGACCTGACCAGCCCGGCCGGGACGACCGTCACAGTCAAGAATGACAATTTCAATAGCTCACCGGATATACGAGGCATTTACCCGCTTTCGCTGACACCGGACAATGCGCTCTCGATCTTCCAGGGTGAAGATCCAAATGGTACGTGGACGCTCAATGTGGCCGACACCCTCGGCTTGTTCACCGGGGATCTGGAGAGCTGGAATGTCTGGGTGAGCTGCAACTGAGTCGACTGACAAGAGCACACCGATCATCTGCGCCCCGCTGCCCTCGCAGCGGGGCGCATTATGTTGGTGCGTGTGCGTCCGGTCGGTCCGCGGTGTCGGACAGGCGAACCCAGCAGCGGAACCTGATTCGCAGGACGTTTCGTTCAACCGTTGAAATCCCAACGACTCGACACGAGGGAAGGGTTTGAACACTTTGGGCTTTTGTGGAATATTGCCCTTTGAAGGTGAAGCTGAGTTAGGAAACTAACATAGATATAGGTGTTGAGACCGCCTGAGTTCCGACAGGCCACGAGAAGCCGTGGCGATGTGCGACGACGGTCAATGCCTGCGCGATGCCTTACTCAAGTTTTTAGACGTCAGTGCAACGGTATCCTGAGGAGTGTCCATGCTACGTTCAGCACAGTCCCATCGGTTCTGGAGATTTTCTTCTCGATTGGCGATGTTCGGGGCTCTGGTCCTGGCGTTTGCGTTCGCCAGCGGTTGTGGAGAAGAGGACCCCTGCGCGACGAAAACCTGTAATTTCGGGGTCTGCGATTCATCGAACGGGGACTGTGTCAACAAGGAAAGTTGCCGCGTCGACGAGGAATGCGTTCCCGGGTTCGTATGCGGGCAGGGAAATACGTGCGTCGCGCAGAACCAATGCTCCTCGGATGCCGACTGCCAGGCGGGTGTCTGTGAGGAGGGCGCCTGTGTCAATCCGCCGTCGTGTGAAGAGGACTCTGAGTGTCTGCAACGGACCTATTGCGGGCAAGACGGAACATGTGTCCCCGATCCCTGTAACGAGGTCAGTTGCAACCGGGGCGTCTGCCAGCGAGGCACCGACAACTGCGTTGCCGCCGACTCGTGTACCAAGCGGACCGAGCAGCTCGACTGTCTGTCCGGGCAGAAGTGCCTGGAGAACTCCTGCGTCGATCGCGAAAACTATTGCGATCAACTGACGTGCGATCGAGGCGTCTGCAGCTACCAGCAGGAAGGCTGTGTCAACGCCGACGACTGCGAGGGTGACCGCGCCAACTGCCGCGAAGGCTTCTTCTGCAATCAGATGGATCGATGCCAGCGGGATCGCTGCGTGCAGGGCAACGTCGATTGCGAAGATGGAGGCGTCTGCGATCCGACGACCGGCCTGTGCACCAACGCGGGCAGTTGTGAGGAGAATGCCGATTGCACCAGCGAATATCTTTGCATCAACGGAAGCTGCACGCCGGAGGGGTCGGCGTGCGGCGATGCCTCCGGGGACGGGGGCTGCCCGGGCAACCAGGTGTGTGCCTACGACGATGCCAACAACACGGCCTCGTGTACCGAACCCGAGGTCTGCGAGACATCGATAGATTGTCTGGCCGACCGCGCATGCGGCGGACGGACCTGTCTCAGTTCGACGGAGTGTAAGAGTGATGTGTACGAGCCCAACAACATGATGGGCGAGGCCACCAACGTATTCGGCGTGGCCCCGAACGGGTATCTCAGCGGGACGCTGTGTCAGCAAGATACCGACATGTACACCTTTACCACCACCGACGTTGTCGAAAATACCTTCAGCGGTGAACTCTTTATCAAAGTGACAATCCCCGATGCGGATATCGGACTCGGGGAGGCGACGATGACCCTGACGGGACCCGAAGGGAGCGAACTCGGATCGGCCAGTTTGGGGGCGATGGGTCAGGATGGTTCGATGTCGGTGACCACGAACCTGGGGGTCCCCGATCACGGCACCTATTCGCTGGCGATCAACACCGGTGACAGTATGTCGATCAACGGCCTCAGCTACGATTTGAATGTCTCCATCCAGCCGACCGATGCAACGGCGGCCTGTTCGGATCCCGACACCATCGTTCCCGGCCAACGGGTCTCCGGTGATGCGAGCACTACATCGGATACCGGCCTCGGTTCTTCCTGCACGACCGGCGATGATTCGGCCAAAGACGTGGTGTATGAACTTCGAGTCGACCGTCCCCAAGAGGTCACCATTCGAGCCATCCCATCACTGAGTAGCCAGAATATGACGGTGGCGCTGCGGGATCGATGCCGGGAGGCTCCGACGGAACGTGCGTGTGCGGACAATCAGGGAGAGGGCGGCTCCGAGACGATCACGCGTGTGCTGGCCGAGGGAAGCTACTACATCGTGCTGCAGGCCGCGGAGGGCGGGGAGCTTGGCCCCTACGATCTGGTCGTCGACCAAAATTACTTGACGACCTGTGGGTCGGGCAGCAACTACTGCATCGACGGGTCGACGGCGGCCATCTGTGGGCGCACCGGTGGGCGGTTCAATGAACTGACGTGCGACGAGGGATGCCATACCTCGACGGGTGAATGCTACCCGCCCGACGGGGATGTCTGCGCCACGGCGCCGACGATAGCCGATCAAATGAGTACGCAGACGCGCCAGATCGATCTCCGGCAATACAACAATGATTACACCATCGCACCGGGCGGATGCCTCGATGAGAACCCCCGAACCGGTGGTCCGGATCGAGCGTACAATGTGACCGTCCCCTCGGGGAAGGTGTTCACGGTGCGCTCCAGCTTCGCCAACGGCGTGCAGGGCTCGCTGTATTTCGTCGACGACTGTACGGACGTCGATGGAACCTGCACCAAAGGAGCCCAGGGCGACGACGACTCGCCCTCCGAGGAGGAGCTCTTCTTCCGGAACACGACTGACAGTGAGGTCACCAAGACGTTTATCGTCGACACGGCGGCCGACCAGGCCTTTTCGACCGCCCAACTGGAATTTCTCTTCGAAGAGATTGTCTGCAGCCCTGCAGCTACCCAGTGCAATCAGTCGGGCAATGTCGACATCTGTAACTCAAAGGGGACGGCCTTCTCGGGCACCGAAACCTGCACGGCCTTCGAGTGCCAGAATGGATACTGTCCCGGCGACTCCTGCAGCACTCCCTACAACATCACCCAGGCCGCCTCGCAGAGTGGTGGCTTGAGCATGACCGGTATCGGCTGGAGCAACTTTACCAGCCAGATTTCCGGGGACGACACCTGTGGTGGCGCCGAGAACATCGACAACGTCGATACCGAAGGGGTGGACGTGGTCTACCAGATAGACCTGGGGGCCAACGAATACTTCAGCGCCACCGTCTCGAACATCGATCCGCAACAGGCGTCGCTGTATCTGAAGTCCTCGCTGGATTGTGGGACGACGAACACGACCTGTTTGGATGCTATCGAGGAAGAGGGAGACGATGTCTCGGTGAGCTACGCCACGCAGAACCCGAAGACCCTTTACATGATTGCGGACACCGAAGACGACACGGGTGGTACCTTCGATCTCAGTGCGAACATCCAGTCGACGACGTGTCCTCCGGCTGGCTCGAGTTGCTCGGGCGGTGACGTGCAGACATGTGCAGCCGACGGGCTCAGTCAGGGCTCGACTTACAGTTGCAGCAGTGGCTGTACGGGCGGTTTCTGCAACACGCGCGACTCCGAGTATTGCTGGGATGCCGAAAACATTACCTCGCAGTTGAAATCCACCAACGGACTCGACCGCCAGATCAACTGGTCGAACTTCAACAATGACATCGAAGAGGACATCCCCTGCGGAGATGTCGATGATTTCGACAGCGACGGGGAAGACGCGGTGTACGTCGTGGATCTGCAGGCCAACGAGAAACTGACCATCAACCTCAACGTGCAGGGGTCCAGTGCAGATGCTTCGCCGTACATCATCCGCACCTGCGAAGATGCCGCGGGGACGTGTCTGGCCGGCGATGACTCGAGCGGAGACAGTACCGTGACATATACGGCGGCGTCCCCCGAGACGGTCTTCGTGGTGGCCGATCACGACGATGGATTTAGCACACCATCGGACTTCCAGATCACCGGGAACATTCAGTAACCGGAATGTACCGCCCCCGAACAGCCGATGGGCCCGCCGCTCGCCGCGGCGGGCCCATCGTTTTGTGGCATTCGCCTGGGTGGTAAGAAATCAACGGTCGGGGTAAAATATCCCCGAGCGACGGTGCCAGAGGGGGTGTTGGAAGGCGAATATCATTTGATTCAAGGGCCAGAATTTGAGAGGGTTTCTGCCAGTCGAGGCGCGATGCGTAAGAAAATGGACAGGAGAGTTGAGAACGACCCTTCAAACGTGACGTCCTCCCCTCGAATCAGTCGACTGTTTATTGGAGAGCAACCTATGAGACACACGGAGAATCGAGTTCGTGGCTTCATGACGACGTTGGCCATGGTCGCAGTCGTGGCGATGGGGAGTATTGCCGTCGTCGGTTGCGGGGAGGATGACCCCTGCGCGACCAAGACGTGTGAATTTGGGACGTGTAGTTCGGACGACGGTCGATGCGTCAACATGGAGAGTTGCCAGGTCGATAAGGACTGCGTGCCCGGATACCTCTGCGGCGACGACAACACGTGTGTCGCGCAGAATACCTGTTCTGCGGATGCCGACTGTGACGTCGGCATCTGTCGGGACGGCGCGTGTGTCAATCCATCGGAGTGTACGCAAAACGGTGATTGTCTGCCTCGTACCTACTGCGGCGATGACGGCTCCTGTAAAGCCGATCCGTGCAACGAGACGTCGTGCCGACGGGGCGTCTGTCAACGAGGTACAGACAACTGCGTGTCCGCGGACTCATGCACTGAGGACACCGAAGTCCTCGACTGTATTGCCGGAGAAAAGTGCGCCAACGGTTCGTGTGAGCCGAGAGATTCCTTCTGCGAAAACGTCACCTGTGATCGCGGTGTCTGCGACTTCGACGGTGGCGGGTGCATCAACGCCCCCGACTGTGACGGCGACGATTCGAATTGCCGGGAGGGCTTTTTCTGCAATGATATGAACCAGTGTGCCCCCAACCTGTGCGTTCGAAATCAGGTCGACTGCCAAGGAGACGGGGTCTGTCGTCCGGCAACGGGGACCTGTGAGAATGCAATGAGCTGTGAGTCCAACAGCGATTGTGTGGACTCGCCGCCGCATCTGTGTGTGGACAATACCTGTGTGCTCGAGTCGGCGGCGTGCGGCAATGCCTCCGGAGATGGCGGATGCCCCGGGAACCAGTTGTGCGAATACGAGTCGGAATCGCTGACCGCGACGTGCGCGGAACCCGAAAACTGCGAGACGTCGATCGATTGTCTGGAGGGGCGCCAATGCGGCGGGTCTGTCTGCATCGAGGCCGTCTCCTGTCGGCCCGACGACTTCGAGCCGAACAATGCGGCCGGGGAAGCAACCGTGTTTACGGACGTCGACGATCGTCTGACGGTCCAGGGTAGATTGTGTCAGGGTGATACCGATATCTTCGAGTTCGATACCAGTCAGATCATTGAGCCGACGAGTTCCGGCACGATCGTCGCTGATGTCACGATTCCCAAGCGAGCGGTCGGACTCGGCGAACTGTCGATGAGGCTCCTGGGCCCGGACGGCAACGAGATCGGAAGTACGTCGCTGGGCGCAATGGGGCAACAGGGCAGCGCCCGGCTCACCCATCCGATTTCGATCCCCGACCAGGGTGTCTACACGGTCGAGATCACTACCGGCGACGAAATGACGTCCGCGGGACTTGGCTACGACCTGTCGATCAATATTCCCCCGCAGAGTGGGATTCAGTCTTGCTCCGAAGCACCGACACTGACGCCCGGTCAGCGCGTCTCGGGTAATACCGATGAGGGGGCGAATTCCTTCGGTGCAAGTTGTATGACCGAGGACGAGACCTCACCGGAGCGGGTCTTCGAACTTCAACTCGAGAAGGCCCAGGAAGTCAGGGTCGAGGCGACGCCGATTACCTCCGAAGGGGACCCGGTCGTATCGCTGCGACGCCGGTGCACCGAAAGCGGAACCGAGCTGGCGTGTTCGAACGCCACGGGAGGCGGAGAGTCGGAGTCGGTCCAGAGGCTTCTCAGCGCAGGGTCGTACTACGTCATTGTCCAGCCGGCGGACGGCGAGTCGCTCGGGAACTTCGCGTTGACCGCCGATAGAATCTCACTGACCACATGTGGGCCGCAGGACAATCACTGCAGCGATGGCCAGACGGCAAACATCTGCTCGAATACGGGAGGGCGATTTTCCGCTGTTTCGTGCACAAATGGGTGCAATCCCATGATTGGAGGTTGCTTCCCGCCGGTCGGCGACACCTGCGGCGACGAACCTTCGATATCCAAAGAATCGATGTCCAAGATGCGCACCATCGACTTGCGCCAGTTCAATGACAACTACAGCCTCTCGAGCGGCGGGTGTATCGAGGGAGAGCCTCGTACTGGGGGCGCCGATGCAACCTACTCCGTGACCATTCCCGCCAACACCACGATGACCGCGTCGGTCAGCTACGGAGCCGGAGCAAGTGGTGCGCTCTATATTGTCGATGATTGCAGTGATGTCGGGGGCACCTGTCAGAAGGGAACCCAGAGCGAGGATAATACATCGAGTGAGGAGGAGATCTTCTTCTCGAATACGACGGATTCCTCGGTGACCAAAAAGCTGATCATCGATACGGCTGCAGACCAGACACTCGGTCAGACAGACGTCAGCTTCACATATGAAGATATCGTCTGTCCCCCCGGTGGAGGCCAGTGTCTGATGAACGGAAACCGGGAGATCTGCAATCCGAAGGGAACTGCTTACACGGGTACGGAAACCTGCGATTCCTTCGCCTGTGACGGTGGATTCTGCCCGGGAGACACCTGCGCCGCTCCGTACAATGTCACGCAGGAGGCGCGAAACAGTTCGAATGGCGTGACCTATGGAGAGTTCAACTGGGGTGACTTTGCAGATGACTACCGAGGCGGTGGCTGCGGAGTTGAGGCCAGTCACACGGAAGGCACCGATATGGTCCTGCAGGCCGACTTGCAGGCAGGCGAGGTTCTGAATGCAACGGTGTATTCCGATGACAGCTCGCCGCTCGCCGACCCGTCGATCTACATTCAGGATACCTGCGGTGCGCTGAGCAGTTCGACCTGCCTGGCCGGTCAGGAGACCAACGACGAGACGGCCAGTGCCACCTTCTACGCCAAGACCGCCCAGACGGTGTTCATCTTCGGCGATGCCGATGACAAGGCTGCCAGCGAGGAGATCTCCATGGAAGTCAATATCGCTCAGACGGTCTGTACACCATCTGGTTCGTCCTGCAGCGGCGGCGATGTTCAGACGTGTGCATCGGACGGTCTCAGCCAGGGCTCCACCTACAGTTGTTCGAGCGGCTGTACGGGCGGATTCTGCAACAACCGTGATTCGGAGTACTGCTGGGATGCCGAGAACATTACATCGCAGTTGAAGTCCTCCGGCGGATTCAGCCGCACCATCGACTGGTCGAACTTCAGCAACGACCTGGAGCAGGACATCCCCTGTGGTGACGTCGATGACTTCGAGAACGATGGTCAAGATGCCGTCTATGTCGTCGACCTTCAGCCGAATGAGACACTGTCGATGACCCTGGATCCCCAGGGCTCGTCGGCCGACGCCGGACCATACATCATCCGCACCTGTGAGGATCCCGCCGGCACTTGCCTGGCCGGAGACGACCCGAGCAGCGGCCCGGGCACCGTGAGCTTTACGGCGAACCAGGCCGAAACGGTCTTCGTCGTGGCCGACCACGGCGACGGATTCGGCACGCCGTCGGACTTCCTGCTGACGGGAGACATTCAGTAGGGTCTGGAACCAACAAACCGACGAGAGTCAGCGAGCCCGCCGGCCGAATCCGGCGGGCTCGCTTTTTTGACCCAATGCCTCGAAACCATCTCCAGGTTTTGAATCGGTAAACGCCCTAAAGAACGGTCGAATTTTTTGGGAAGATAGCGTGCTTTCAGCATCAGTCATCTGGGTGTTCACCTTCTAAAGGTAGCTGCGAGCCGAATCTGAGTAGGGAATGCAAGTCCTGACAATTGAGTGGTTTCATCTCGAATGAAACGTGCGGCTGAGCGGAGACGCGGCGGATGAGAGCATTCGCGACGGTTTGAGGGGCGGGGTCTACTACATCGTCGTGCAGGCGCCATCGTCGTGCAGGCGCCCGGCGACAAGACATTGAATAACTTCGATATGACGATCGAACTCGCCCGTGAAACTGGCTGGAACGCCTCGAGACGATGGTTCCTCATTCGAGGACGCCGTCACCTGCTCGAACCTGTCGAGTGTACGTTCCAGTCCCAGCGTCAATTTCTCCTTCGGTTCACCCGCGAATGACTCTGTACCCCTGAGCGGATGTAACGGCACTGTGTCCGAAGTGCTTGTTCCCATCAATATCAGCCACCCAATTGAAATGGATGTAGAACTCGAGCTCACGACTCCCGATGGGACTACTGTTGCGCTCGAGTCCGGAAATGGCGCATTCGCCAGTTGTCCGAATGGTACGTATGGAGATGATCTCAATGCCTCTGGCAACTTGAGTGACTTCGACGGCTGGGGCGGAAACGGGAGCTGCAGCATCGAGCGGGGCGGGTGTTTGTGTTTGAACACCCCGAGTGGTGCAATGACGTGCACCATTTGCACAAGTCCGTAAGATGTGAGACGTTTAGTAGCCGTAAAGGTCGAGGAAGAGTAAGAAAATTTACGCAGTAGTTGGCGCTCAGCGCTTTAGATGAGGAGAGATCATGAATTGTTCGAGTCAATCAGGCTCGTGGCGAGAGCGGATGCTTCCTGTTTTGTTGGCCAGTCTGGTGGGGATGAGTCTGGCGTTCGCGTCGGGATGCGGGGAAGACGACCCGTGTGCGACCAAGACGTGCGAGTTCGGGGTCTGCGACTCGGCGACCGGCCAGTGTACGAACCTCGACAGCTGCCAGGTCGACTCGGAGTGCATCGCCGGGTATCTGTGTCAGCAGGACGGACAGTGCGTCGCTCAGACGACGTGTAGCGAGGATGGCGACTGTGACACCGGCGTCTGCCGCGACGGCGCCTGCGTCAACCCGTCTGATTGCGAGAGCAACGCGGAGTGTCTGCCGCGTACGTTCTGCAACGAGAATGGGAACTGCGCGCCGGACCCCTGCAACAACTTCACCTGCCAGCGCGGCGTCTGCCAGCGCGGCACCGACAACTGCGTGTCGGCCGACTCGTGCACCCAGGAGACCGAGGTGCAAGACTGCGTGCCCGGCGAGAAGTGCGCCAGCGGCACCTGTGAGCCGATGGAGTCGTTTTGTGACAACGTGACCTGCGAGCGCGGCGTCTGCAGCTTTGCCGAAGGCGGCTGCGTGAATGCATCGGACTGTGAAGGCGAGGATGCGAACTGTCTGGAAGGCCGGTTCTGCAACGAGATGAACCAGTGCGTGCCGGATCTGTGCCAGCAAAACAACGTCGACTGCGGCTCGGAGGGTGTCTGCGTTCGAGCGACCGGTGAGTGCGAAAACGCCCAGTCCTGTGAGTCCAGCGCCGACTGTGTGGCCGGCCACCTGTGTGTGGACAACGTTTGTACCACCGAAGGCACGGCGTGTGGGAATGCCGGCGGGGACGGCGGCTGCCCGGGCAATCAGATCTGCAATTACAACCCCGATGATCTGAGCGCCGTCTGTGAAGAACCGGACGTCTGCAAAACCTCGATCGACTGCAAAAACGACCGACGGTGTGGCGGTCAGACCTGTCTGGAGCCGACCAGTTGCCAGGCGGACAATCTGGAACCGAACGACATGATGTCCGAAGCGACGGTCTTTCAGGATGTCGCCATCGACGGGACCGTCTCCGGCACGATGTGTCAGGGCGATACCGACAGCTTCACCTTCACGTCCTCGGATATCGTCGCCCCGACCAGTGAAGGGACGATCGTGGTCGAGGTGAGAGTGCCCGAACGCGACATCGGTCTCGGGGAGATGACGATGACGATGAGTGACCCGGACGGAAACATGATCGGTTCGGCGACGATGGGATCGATGGCCCAGGAGGGGTCGATGCGCGTGACCGCGCCCCTGGGCGTGCCCGATCACGGTCAGTATTCGGTCCAGCTTGAGACCGGCCAGGAGATGTCGATGTCGGGGCTGTCATACGACATGTCGGTCGAGATTGTGTCGGATGCGACGGTCAGCGCCTGCGATGATCCGCAGTCGGTCAGCACCGGCCAACGGCTGTCGGGGACCCTGGAAGACGACGATTCAAAGGACCTGGAGGCGACCTGCGCCTCGGGCACCGACAACAACGCCGAGAAGGTCTACTCGCTGACGCTCGACCGTCCCCAGGAGGTCACGATCAACACGGCGCCGCAATCGGGCTCCGACGATGTCGTGGTATCGCTGCGGAGCAACTGTCTGTCAGCGTCCTCCGAGATCGCGTGTTCGAACGCCAATGGGGACGGAGCCGGTGAGAGCATCGAGGACGTCCTGAGTGCCGGGACCTACTACATTGTCGTACAGGCGCCCGGCGAGAAGACGTTGAACAACCTCGATATGACCATCGACCGCAACGTGTTCACAGCCTGTGGCCCGCAGGATGACTACTGCGACGGCTCCGACAATGCTTTCATCTGCACGCCGGATGGCGGGGCCCTCAATGAACTCGCCTGTGACGCCGGCTGCAACGCCTCGAAAGGGACGTGTGTACCGCCGGCAGGCAACCGGTGTTCGGATGCCCCGACCATCCAGCCGCCCGACAGCATGGGCGGCAGCGGCAATCAGACCGTCACCAAAGAGATCGACCTGCGACAATTTCAGGATGAATATCAGATTTCGTCGGGAGGTTGCCTGGGCGGCACTCCCCGCACCGGCGGCAAAGACGCGACATTTGAGGTCACGGTGCCCGACGAGAAATCCCTGAAGCTGGATGCCAACTTCGACAACGGTGTCGAGGGGTCGCTGTATCTGGCCGACAGTTGCGAAAGCCTGGAGAGCAGTTGCGTCAAAGGCGTCCAGGGGTCGGTGGATGGCTCGCCGTCCCAGGAAACCATCCGGTACACGAACCTCAGCGGCTCCGAGCAGACGCTTTACCTGGTCGTCGATGCCGGGGCCGACCAGTTCTTCGGGTCCGTGACCATCGACGCCACCTACCAGGACGTCATCTGCCCGCCGGGCGGGACCAGTTGCACGAGCAGCGGGGACATCGGATTCTGTTCCGAAGATGGGGCCTCATTCGAGGACACCATCAGCTGTTCGAACTGTTGCTCGACGCTTGCGAGCGGTAACTCGAATCCCGGGTCGCCCTTCTCGTTCGGGTCGTCGACCAGCGACTCCATAAACGTCACCGGATGCACGGGAACCGTCTCCCAGGTGCTCGTGCCTGTCGACATCGACCATCCATACGTACTGGATGTCAGAGTTGATCTCACGAGTCCGAATGGGACGACCGTGGCTCTGCAGGATGGGGGCGGTGGATTCTCGCCTTTCCAGAAGGGGACCTATGGTGACGATCTCAGCGCTGCTGGAGACTTGAGTGACTTCAACGGCGGCGGCGGAAACGGAACCTGGAGCATCGAGGCCAGGGATGTCTTCAACGGCTTCGGGAGCGGCACGTTGAATAGCTGGGGCGTCATCGTCGCCTGCAACTGACAGTCGGAACAATTCAACCGAACATCGACACCCGCCCCGCTTGACATCTCGAGTCGAGCGGGGCGGGTGTTTATGTTTGAACGCACGAATTGCGCCAAATCGAAAAATATGGCATTTATGGGGTATGGACGATGTGAAATACTGAACGGCCGCCGGGGATGATGTCGAGTTCGCGGCTCGGGTAGCCAATTCGTCAACACGAAGCATGCAAAAGGAGTAGGCGACATGAGTGGTGCAAATTGTTTTCGTGGGTCCAAAATCCGATTATTCGGAGTCGTTTTTGCAGGATTCTTCGCGCTGATTCTTGCGTCGAGCTGCGGCGATGATGATCCGTGCGCGACAAAGACCTGCGAGTTCGGGGTCTGCAACTCGTCGACCGGGCAGTGCACCAACCGCGATAGCTGCCAGGTCGACTCGGATTGCATCGCCGGGTATCTGTGCCAGCAGGATGGCCAGTGTGTCGCACAGACGACATGCAGCGAGGACGGCGACTGCGAGACTGGGATCTGCCGGGACGGCGCCTGCGTCAATCCGTCCGACTGCGAGACCAACGGGGAGTGTCTGCCGCGTACTTTCTGCAACGAGAATGGGAACTGCGCGCCGGACCCCTGCAACAACGTTACCTGCCAGCGCGGCGTCTGCCAGCGCGGCACCGACAACTGTGTGTCGGCCGACTCGTGCACCCAGGAGACCGAGGTGCAAGACTGCGTGCCCGGCGAGAAGTGCGCCGCCGGCACCTGTGAGCCGATGGAGTCGTTTTGTGACAACGTCACCTGCGAGCGCGGCGTCTGTAGCTTTGCCGAAGGCGGCTGCGTGAATGCGTCGGACTGTGAAGGCGAGGATGCGAACTGTCTGGAAGGCCGGTTCTGCAACGAGATGAACCAGTGTGTGCCGGATCTGTGCCAGCAAAACGACGTCGAGTGCGGCTCGGAGGGTGTCTGCGTTCGAGCGACCGGTGAGTGCGAAAATGCCGAGTCCTGCGAGTCCAGCGCCGACTGTGTGGCCGGCCACCTGTGTGTGGACAATGCGTGCACCACCGAAGGCACGGCGTGTGGGAATGCCGGCGGCGACGGCGGGTGCCCGGGCAATCAGACCTGCAATTACAACTCCGATGATCTGAGTGCTGTCTGTGAAGAACCGGACGTCTGCAAGACCTCGATCGACTGCAAGGACGACCGGCAGTGCGGCGGACAGACCTGTCTGGAGCCGACCAGTTGCCAGGCCGACAATCTGGAACCGAACGACATGATGTCCGAAGCGACGGTCTTTCAGGATGTCGCCATCGACGGGACCGTCTCCGGCACGATGTGTCAGGGCGATACCGACAGCTTCACCTTCACGTCCTCGGATATCGTCGCCCCGACCAGTGAAGGGACGATCGTGGTCGAGGTGAGAGTGCCCGAACGCGACATCGGTCTCGGGGAGATGACGATGACGATGAGTGACCCGGACGGAAACATGATCGGTTCGGCGACGATGGGATCGATGGCCCAGGAGGGGTCGATGCGCGTGACCGCGCCCCTGGGCGTGCCCGATCACGGTCAGTATTCGGTCCAGCTTGAGACCGGCCAGGAGATGTCGATGTCGGGGCTGTCATACGACATGTCGGTCGAGATTGTGTCGGATGCGACGGTCAGCGCCTGCGATGATCCGCAGTCGGTCAGCACCGGCCAACGGCTGTCGGGGACCCTGGAAGACGACGATTCAAAGGACCTGGAGGCGACCTGCGCCTCGGGCACCGACAACAACGCCGAGAAGGTCTACTCGCTGACGCTCGACCGTCCCCAGGAGGTCACGATCAACACGGCGCCGCAATCGGGCTCCGACGATGTCGTGGTATCGCTGCGGAGCAACTGTCTGTCAGCGTCCTCCGAGATCGCGTGTTCGAACGCCAATGGGGACGGAGCCGGTGAGAGCATCGAGGACGTCCTGAGTGCCGGGACCTACTACATTGTCGTACAGGCGCCCGGCGAGAAGACGTTGAACAACCTCGATATGACCATCGACCGCAACGTGTTCACAGCCTGTGGCCCGCAGGATGACTACTGCGACGGCTCCGACAATGCTTTCATCTGCACGCCGGATGGCGGGGCCCTCAATGAACTCGCCTGTGACGCCGGCTGCAACGCCTCGAAAGGGACGTGTGTACCGCCGGCAGGCAACCGGTGTTCGGATGCCCCGACCATCCAGCCGCCCGACAGCATGGGCGGCAGCGGCAATCAGACCGTCACCAAAGAGATCGACCTGCGACAATTTCAGGATGAATATCAGATTTCGTCGGGAGGTTGCCTGGGCGGCACTCCCCGCACCGGCGGCAAAGACGCGACATTTGAGGTCACGGTGCCCGACGAGAAATTTCTGAAGCTGGATGCCAACTTCGACAACGGTGTCGAGGGCTCGCTGTATCTGGCCGACAGCTGCGAAAGCCTGGAGAGCAGTTGCGTCAAAGGTGCCCAGGGGTCGGTGGATGGCTCCCCGTCCCAGGAAACCCTCAGCTACACGAACCTCAGCGGCTCCGAGCAGACGCTTTACCTGGTCGTCGATGCCGGGGCCAACCAGTTCTTCGGGTCCGTGACCATCGACGCCACCTACCAGGACGTCATCTGCCAGCCGGGCGGGACCAGTTGCACGAGCAGCGGGGACATCGGATTCTGTTCCGAAGATGGGGCCTCATTCGAGGACACCGTCAGCTGTTCGAATTGCTGCTCCACTCTCGGCTCCGCATCCTCGTCGCCCGGAAAGGTCTTTCCGCCCACGGTCACCGACACGGTGAATGTGTCGGGATGCAATGGGACCATCTCCCAGGTTCTGGTTCCGATGGATATTTCGCACACGTGGAAAGGCGACATCGATCTGGAGTTGCAGAGTCCGGGTGGTACTACGGTGAAACTCCACGACAATACGGGCGGCTCGAGTGATGATATCAAGGGTATCTACGGAGATGATCTCTCGCCTGAAGGCTCGTTGAGTGACTTTAATGGGGCCAGTGCCAATGGCACCTGGACATTGACGGCCGTCGATACGGTCACATTCCTCGACGATGGCACTCTCAACGACTGGTCAGTGATCGCTGCCTGCAACTGACGTTTGCCGCCATTTGAACCGATTCTCCACCGCCCCGCTCGGTCTTCAGTGCCGAGCGGGGCGGCTTTTTCTGGAAAGGATGATCATTTGATACAAATCAGTAGTAGCGTGTTGAGTTTTGAACGACGTGGCCCATCATTCCGATATTCTCCCGGCGATCAATTTGAGGATTGCCGACGTTTATGGATAAAATCGTAAGTCGAAAAACGAGTTGGTGAGAATACTTACACTGGGTGAGTTCTCTTGCTCGTGGCATTGAGCTGAGACCAACGCTCGTCGTTGTCGTCATTTTGTCGAGCTTGAGATGCGAGGAGAATTTATGAATCGGAAGGAGTTGAGTAGTTCGATTGGTACATCGCCGACGTTGTTGGCGGTGATGGGCGCAGTGGGGCTTCTGCTCACCCTCGGGGCAGGGTGTGGTGAAGATGACCCTTGTGCCACGAAGTCGTGCAACTTCGGGGTCTGTCAGTCCAGCAGTGGAGACTGCGTCAATCAGGATACCTGCCGGGTCGACGAGGAGTGTATACCGGGGTATCTGTGTGGCGAGAACAACACGTGCGTGGCGCAGAACACCTGTGAAACCGATGAAGACTGTTCGGCGGGGATCTGCGAAGACGGTGCCTGTGTGAATCCGGATCAATGTGAATCGGATGCCGGCTGTCTGGCGCGGACCTACTGTGCCGAAAGCGGGACCTGTGAGCCCGACCCCTGCAACAATGTCACCTGCAACCGAGGTGTGTGCGAACGCGGCACGGATAATTGCATCCCGGCCGAGAGCTGCACGGTCCGGACCCAAAACATCGATTGTCTGGCTGGACAGAAATGTCTCAACAATCAGTGCCTCGCGCAGCAGGACTACTGCGACCAGCTCACCTGCGAGCGCGGTGTCTGCAGCTTCGAAGAAGGCGGCTGCGTCAACGCCAGCGACTGTGAAGGCGATCGTCAGAACTGCGAAGAAGGCTTCTTCTGCAACGGCATGGATCGGTGCCAGGCTGACCTGTGCGTACGTGGCGGGGTCGAATGTGAAGATGACGGCGTCTGTGACCCGGCGACCGGGGAGTGCATCAATCCCGACACCTGCCAGGACAACAGCGAATGCACCTCCGACTTTCTGTGCATCAACGACCAGTGTCTGCCCGAGGGCTCGGCCTGCGGCAACAACAGCGGCGACGGCGGATGTCCCGGCAATCAGGTCTGTGAGTACGACGCCGAAAACACCACGGCCTCGTGTACGGAGCCAGAGGTCTGCGAGACGTCGATTGACTGTATCTCAGATCGGGTGTGCGGCGGGCAGAAGTGCCTGAGCGCCATCTCCTGCAGCGACGACCCGTACGAACCCAACAACACGATGGGTGAGGCGACCGCGGTGTTCGAGACGGCTGCGAATGGCTTCATCCAGGCGTCGTTGTGTCAGCAAGACACCGACTTCTACACCTTCACTACGACCAACGCCGTCGAACCGACCTTCAGCGGTCAGATCGTGGCCACGGTGACCATTCCCGACCGAGCCATCGGCTTGGGAGAGGCGACGATGACGCTGAACGACCCAGGGGGCAACGAGATCGGCACGACGAGTCTCGGGGCGATGGGCCAGGACGGCCAGATGAACCTCACGACGAATCTGGGCGTTCCCGATCACGGGACATACTCGATTGAGATTAATCCCGGTGAAAATCTGACCCAGACTGGCCTCGACTACGACGTGAGCGTCCGTATCGAAGAATCAGATGCCACGGCGGCTTGTACCGACGTGCAGACCATCACGCCGGGGCAGCGAGTCTCGGGGAACACCGAGAATAACACGGGTTCCGGGCTCGGGTCCTCGTGCACGTCACCGGACAACAACTCCAACGACGCCGTGTACGCGCTCGAAGTCGAGCGGCCTCAGGAAGTGACCCTCGAGGCGACGCCGACGCGTGACGACGCCGATATCAATGTATCGATTCGTGACCGGTGCCCGGAGCTCGCCACGGAGCGCGAGTGTGTGGATAACAACGGCGGCGGAGCGTCGGAGACGTTGACCACCGTGCTCAGTGAGGGCACCCACTACATCGTGGTCCAGGGCCCGGACGAGGGAACGCTCGGCCCCTACAGTCTTGTGGTCAGCCGAAATTACTTCACCGCATGCGGGCCCGGTGATGACTACTGTGTGGACGGATCGACGGCGTCGATCTGCCAGAAGGGCGGCGGTCAGTTCGGTCAGGTCAGCTGCGATGCCGGCTGCAATCCGACGACGGGCCAGTGCTTTCCGCCGGAGGGCGATATTTGTGCGACCGCCGAGTCGATCAGTGACTCCGGTAGTACACAGAATCGCCAGATTGACCTTCGGCAGTTCCGCAATGACTATACCGTCTCTCCGGGTGGATGCCTGGGCCAGAATCCGAGGACGGGTGGGCCGGATCGCACCTACGAGGTCACCATTCCTCCGAATAAGGCGATGACGGCCACCGTGGATTACGCCAGTGGCGCCGTGGGGTCGCTGTACTTCGTCGACGACTGCACCGACATCGACGGCACCTGTAGCAAGGGTGAGCAGGGTGGCGACGACAGTCCCTCTCAGGAGGAGATCTTCTTCTCCAACGATACCGAGAATGAGGTCACCAAGACACTCATCGTCGATACGGCCGCTGACCAGCGACTGTCGACGGCCGATGTCACCTTCGAGTACGAGGATATCGTCTGCACGCCGGGAGGCGGTCAGTGCCTGATGAGCGGGGACGCCGAGCTTTGCAATGAAAAAGGAACGGCGTATTCGGAGACCGAAACCTGCAACACGTTCCCCTGTCAGAACGGGGCCTGTACTGGCAACACCTGTGCCGCACCGTTCAATATCACACAGCCCGCGCGTAACAGCTCGAGTGGTGTGACGTACGGTGACTTCAAATGGGGCGACTTCACTGCCGACTACCAAGGCTCCGGCTGCGGGGTCAGCAGTAATCACACCGAATCGTACGACATCGTCCTTCAGGCGGATCTCCAGGCCGGTGAACTCCTCGAAGCCACGACGGACGGCGATGGAAGCTTCCCGTTCGCCGACCCATCGGTCTACATTCAGGACACCTGCGGTCAGTTGAGCAGTTCGACGTGCCTGGCTGGGGCCGAGTCCTTCGATGAGACGGCGAGTACGTCGTACTGTGCCAGCTCGGCGCAAACGGTGTTCATCTTCGGCGACGCCGACGACAAAGATAGTAGCGAGGATGTTTCCATGAAGGTGAATATCTCCCAGACCGGGTGCTCGCCGTAAGGGACTGGCTGACGACCGAAGCAAACTGAACCGATTCTCCACCGCCCCGCTCGGTGTTCGATGCCGAGCGGGGCGGTTTTTGTTCGCCAGAGACGAAACTCAGCGCTGATCAGAGGTGGCGTTTTGGATGTTGAACGACCCGCGATACCTGATGATACGGCCTCGAGGTATTCCCGACGAACTGTTTGAGTATTATCGATGTTTGTGGGATAGTCTGGGGTAGAAAGTAAAAGGAGTGAGGAAACTTACGGGTTAGGTAACTTCCCTCGCTTGTGGCACGGGGCCGACACACGTCGGTCCTTGCCTTATTTTTTTCCACTTCGATAGACGAGGACTGTGCATGGAACGGCTAGAGTCACATAATTGGATCGGGAAGTTACCCATGTTGCTGGCGGTGATGGGAGCGCTGGGGCTCCTGCTCACCCTCGGGGCAGGGTGTGGTGAAGATGACCCCTGTGCCTCGAAGACCTGCAACTTCGGGGTCTGTCAGTCCAGCAGCGGAGACTGCGTCAATCAGGATACGTGCCGGGTCGACGCCGAGTGCGTCCCTGGATATTTGTGTGGTGACGACAACACGTGCGTCGCGCAGGACACCTGCGAGACCAACGACGACTGTTCGGCAGGCATCTGTGAAGACGGTGCCTGTGTGAATCGGGATCAATGTGAATCCAACTCCGAGTGTCTGGCGCGGACCTACTGCGCGGACAGTGGGACCTGTGAGCCGGACCCCTGCAACAACGTCACCTGCAACCGGGGTGTGTGCGAGCGCGGTACGGATAATTGCGTGCCGGCGGATAGCTGTACGGAGCGTACCGAGAACCTGGATTGTCTGATCAATCAGAGGTGCCTCAATGAGGAGTGCGTCTCCCAGGAGAACTACTGCGACCAGCTCACGTGTGACCGTGGCGTGTGTAGCTTCGAAGAAGCCGGCTGTGTCAATGCCAGCGACTGCGAAGGAGACCGCGCCAACTGCCAGGAAGGTTTCTTCTGCAACGGCATGGATCGTTGCCAGGCCGACATCTGTGTGCGCGGCGGCGTCCAATGTGAAGATGACGGCATCTGTGACCCGGCGACCGGGGAGTGCATCAATCCCGACACCTGCCAGGACAACAGCGAGTGCACCTCCGGCTTCCTCTGCGTCAACGACCAGTGTCTTCCGGAGGGATCCGCCTGTGGCAACAACAGCGGAGACGGCGGATGTCCCGGCAACCAGGTGTGTCAGTACGACGAGTCGAACAACACGGCCTCGTGCACCGAACCGGATGTCTGCGAGACGTCGATCGATTGTATCTCAGATCGGGTCTGCGGCGGGCAGAAGTGCCTGAGTGCCATTTCGTGCAAGGACGACGTATTCGAGCCGAATAACATGATGGGAGAAGCAACCGATGTGTTCAGCGTGGCACCCGACGGCTTTGTGCAGGCCTCGCTGTGCCAGGGCGACACCGACATGTACGCGGTCACCACCACCGATGAGGTCGAGCCGACCTTCAGCGGGCAGATTGTAGCCACCGTGACCATTCCCCGTCGCGACATCGGTCTCGGCGAGGCGACGATGACCATGAACGATCCCGACGGCAACGAGATCGCGACGACGAGTCTCGGCGCCATGGGGCAAGACCGTCAGATGAGCCTTACGACGACCCTGGGTGTTCCCGACCACGGAACCTACTCGCTCGAGATCAGTCCGGGAGAGAATCTGACCCAGAACGGTCTCGACTACGACCTGAGCGTGCGGATCGAAAAGGAAAATGCCACGGCAGCCTGCACGGATGCGCAAGCTATCACGCCCGGACAGCGAGTCTCGGGTGATACCGAAGAGAGTGCGGGGGCCGGGCTCGGATCCTCGTGTACGTCGGTCACCAACAATTCCAACGACGCCGTGTACGCACTGGGCGTCGAGCGTTCTCAGGAAGTGACCATCGAGGCCACCCCCACGCGTGACGACGCCGATATCAATGTATCAATTCGCAGCCGGTGCCCAGAGATCGCCACCGAACGTGAGTGTGTGGACGAAAACGGCGGTGGTTCGGCGGAGACGTTGACCACGGTCCTCAGTAAGGGCACTCATTACATCGTGATCCAGGGGCCGGCCGAGGGCACGCTTGGACCCTTCAGCCTCCTGGTGACCCGGGAGTTCTTTACCGCCTGTGGGCCCGACGATGATTACTGCGCCGATGGCTCGACCGCCTCGGTGTGTCAGCGGGGTGGTGGACAGTTCGGTCAGGTCAGCTGCGATGCCGGATGCAATCCAACCACCGGTCGTTGCTTCCCTCCGGACGGCGACGTCTGTGCGACCGCCGAATCGATCACTGACATGGGGAGTTCGCAGACCCGTCAGATCGACTTTCGGCAGTTCAACAACAACTACTCGGTCTCGCCGGACGGGTGCCTGGACGGTAACCCCAGGACGGGCGGCCCCGATCGGACCTTCGAGGTCACCGTGCCGTCGAACAAAACGATGACGGCGACCGTCAACTACGAAGACGGTGCCCAGGGCGCGATGTACTTCGTGGATGACTGTACGGACGTCGATGGAACCTGCACGAAGGGTGCTCAAGGAGACGACGACTCACCGAGTGAGGAAGAGATCTTCTTCAAAAACGACACCCAGTCAGAGATCACCAAAACCCTCATCGTCGATACGGCTGCCGACCAGCGGCTGTCGACGGCCGACGTCGGATTTGTGTTCGAAGACATCGTCTGCGCGAGCGGCGAAGGGCAGTGCATGTCGAACGGAAACCAGGAAGTCTGCAACGAAAAAGGCACTGCGTACTCCGAAACCGTCGAATGCAAGTTCCCATGTCAGAATGGGACGTGTCCCGGCGATACCTGCATGGCTCCGTTCAACGTGACGCAACCTGCGCGGAGCAGTTCGAATGGCGTGACCTACGGAGAGTTCCTGTGGAGCGACTTCTCCGCTGACTATCAGGGAAGCGGCTGCGGAATTGCTAGCAGCCACACCGAAGGCTACGATACGGTGATGCAGGTCGATCTGCAGGCGGGTGAAGTTGTGTCGGCGACTGTCTACTCGGACGACAGTTCTCCGAACAACGACCCGTCCATCTACATCCAGGATACGTGCGCTGCCCTCAGTGACTCCACATGCCTGGCTGGGCAAGAGACGAACGATGAAACCGCGAGCGCCTTTTACCAGGCGAGTTCCGCACAGACCGTCTTTATCTTCGCCGATGCCGATGATCTGGATAACAGCGAGGAAATCTCCGTCGAGGTCAACGTGGGACAACCGATCTGTACGCCCGGTGGATCTTCCTGCAGCAGTGGGGACGTCGCGGAATGCTCGCCGAGCGGTCTGAGTCAAGGGAATACCTACAGTTGTTCCACCGGCTGTACGAACGGATTCTGCAACAACCGGGATTCGGAGTACTGCTGGGATGCCGAAAACATTACCTCGCAGTTGAAGGCGTCGGGTGGCTTCAGCCGCATGATCGATTTCTCGAACTTCAGCAATGATATCGAGGCCGATCTGTGCGGCGGGGTCGATGACTTCGACAACGACGGCGAAGATGCTGTATACCTCGTCGACCTTCAGCCGAATGAGCAGTTGACGGCCACCCTGGATCCGATGGGTTCCAGTGAGGACGCGACGGCGTACATCATCGGGAGCTGCTCGGATCCGGCCGGAACGTGCAAGGACGGGGATGATCCGTTCTTCGGCTCGGCGAATGTCAGCTACACGGCCGGCAACTCGGCCGAGCAGGTATTCCTCGTGGCCGACCACGATGACGGATTTACGACACCGTCCACACAGTTTCAGTTGACGGGAAGCATCCAGTAGGGATGCCGTTCACATGACCGCTGAGTACAACGGGCCCGCCGGCCAAAACCGGCGGGCCCGTTGAATATCAGCGCCACTTCTGGGATACATTCGTGTCACCAGACTGAGGTAGATCAACGAGATAGAAGGCTCGCGCTGCGCGCGGCCCGTCGATGGAGGACGTGACTTGAGTACGAAACATGACGCACCGGAAAAGTCGCCGAGTATTCAGTACGCCGCCCGATGGTTCGTGGTGCTGCTAGGCCTGAGCATCGTTGGGCTTTTGGGTTCGGCCTGCGGTCAAAGTCCGTGTGCCGGAAAGACGTGCGAATTTGGAGTCTGCGACTCGAGCACTGGACAATGCACCAACGCCGACTCCTGCCGCGTCGATGACGAGTGCGTGCTGGGTTACTCATGTACGGACGGCTCTTGTCAGCCCGAGCAGTCCTGTGAAGCAGATGAAGACTGCGACACGGGAAACTGCGAGGATGGGGCGTGTGTAAATCCCGATTCGTGTAGTTCGAACAGTGAGTGTGTCGATCGGTCGTATTGTTCGCCCCTGGGTAATTGCCTCACCGATCCGTGCCATGAGGTGCAGTGCAAACGCGGTGTTTGCCAGCCCGGCACGGACGACTGCGTCTCCGCCGACACATGCACCCAACGGACCGAATTGCAGGACTGTGTGGCCGGGGAACAGTGCGCCGATGGGCAGTGCGAACCCAGAGAAACCTTTTGCAACAACTTGGACTGCCCCCGAGGAATCTGCAGCTTCGAAGGCGGCGGGTGCGTCAATGCCCCGGATTGTGAGGGCGACGACAGCCGATGCACCGAGGGCTACTTCTGCAATAACATGAACCGGTGTGCCCCGAATCTGTGCGAACGCCAGAGCATCAGTTGTGGAGATCGCGGCACATGTCAGCCGGCGACGGGCAAGTGCATGAATCCCGAAGAGTGCGAGGTCAGCGCCGAGTGCGTCGAAAATCACGTGTGTGTGGATCAAACCTGCAGGCTTCGCTCCATGGCCTGCGGGGACGGCAGTGGCGACGGCGGCTGTCCCGGCAACAAAACGTGCGACTACGACCCGTCGAATCAGACGGCCGATTGCGCCGAGCCGGAGGTATGCGAGACATCAGTCGACTGCAATGGCAACCGGCAATGCGGGGGCCGGAGTTGCCTTCCCGCTGCATCGTGTCGTGATGACATCTACGAGCCCAACGATATGTATGCCGAAGCGACCGTATTGACGCAGGTCTCTCAGAACGCATCGGCATCGGGATCAGTGTGCGCCGGCGACACCGACACGTACCTCTTTTTGACGACCGACATTGTTTCGCCGACGACCGAGGGGACGATCGTCGTCGACGTCTCGATCCCGGAGCGCGACATCGGACTTGGCGGGGCGGAGCTGATCCTCAAGAATTCCGACCGCCAGGAGATCGGCTCGACGACTCTGGGCGCGATGGGCCAAGAGGGCGAGATGCGTCTGACGACGCCCCTCGGCGTTACGGAGCACGGCGAGTATATTGTTGAGGTCAGGCCGGCCGAGGATCTGAAGTCGCCCCCAGGTCTCAGTTACGATCTCACCGTCAATATTCTGCCGGATTCGACCGTTCAGGCCTGCGAGAACGCCCGCAGTATCTCGGTCGACGAGCGGCTCTCCTCGGACCTCGGGAATGCAACGTCGAGCTCGTTGAAGTCGAGCTGCCTCGCCGATGAGGGCGCCTCGTCGAATGAGAGCATCTTCGAGTTGAACGTGCCCGAGTCCCGCGAGGTGACAGTCAGTGCCGTCCCGCAGGTTCAGGATCTGGACATCTCACTGGCGATGCGTGGACGCTGCCTCGACTATGCGACGGAACGGGTCTGCCGTAACGGCGGCGGGCCGGGTGCAACCGAGACGATCAGCCGCGTACTCAGCGCCGGCACCTACTATTTGATTGTTCAGACGGCCGGAGACAACTCGGATGGGTCTTTCGATCTCGCCGTCGACGGTGGATACACCACGACGTGTGCCGAAGGCGACAGCTACTGTGGCAATCCGACGATCTCGAACATCTGTGTCTCCGACGGGTCGGGATACGAGAGTTTCTCGTGCATCTCCGGTTGCAATCCCTCGACCGGCCGGTGCTTCCCGCCCGAGGGCGATCGATGCGTCAGTGCCCCGGATGTCCAGAAAGGCGCTGGCGGATACAATGTCGACTATCCACTGGGTCAGTTGACCGACGAATATACCCTCCAGCCCGGAGGCTGCATCGATTCAACGGATCCGAGAACCGGTGGGCCCGATCGCACGTTCAATGTTCAGATTCCCCCGCAAAACGCGTTTACCGCACAGGTCTCGTTCGGTGGAGGGGTCGAAGGATCGATGTATCTGGCCGAATCCTGCGGCGACATATCCGGGACCTGCTCGAAGGGGGTCCAAGATTCGGGGGCGACGTCCAGTCAGGAAGTTCTTCGATACGCCAATACGACCAATCAGTTTCAGACGCGAAAGCTGGTTGTCGATACAGCGGCGGGCCAGAATTACGAGAACGCGCAGGTGAGCATCACCTACGCTGAAATCATTTGTGAGCCCGGCATGAAGCAGTGCAACCAGGGCGGAAATGTCGAGACCTGCAACGACATCGGGACTGGCTACAACGTCAGTTCCCAGTGCTTTTCGTGGGCGTGCTCGATGGGGTCGTGTCAACGTCCCGACACCTGCATGGAAGCGGTCGATGTGACCCAGAAGGCCAGTCGAGCCGGTGGCGTCCTCTATCAGGACAACTGGGGCGAGTTGTCCAACGACTACGAGGGATCCGGGTGTGCGATACAGTCGGATCTCGTCGTCGGAAACGAATCCGTCTACAAGGTGACACTGCAGGCCGGAGAAGTGCTGGATGCCAACCTCACAAGCTCGTTTCCCGTCGACAATGACCCCGTCCTCTATCTGATGCCCTCCTGCGGCGAACTCGACTCCACCTGTCTGGATGGAGATATCGGCGGCAACTCGGCGGCAAACATCGAGTACTACGCACCGCAGCAACAAACCGTCTATCTGATCGCCGACGCCGACGATACGACGGACGAGACGTTCGAGCTTGAGTTGCAGATACGTCAGTCGACGTGCACGGCGTACTCGTCGAGCTGCCAGGGCGGCGACGTGCAGTACTGTCAGGCCAACGGGTTGGCTCAGCAGACCTACTCCTGCGACGGCGGTGGTTGCTCGAACGGCTTCTGTTCGAACAATGCCTCGGACTTCTGCTGGGACGCCGAAGATGTGACATCACAATTGAAGGCGTCGGGCGGGTTGACCAAAACCATCGACTGGTCAAACTTTTCGGCGGATGTAGAGACCGACAATGCCTGTGGCGTCCGTAGCTTTGATTCGGACGGGGAGGACGCCTTCTACCGCGTCGACCTGGCGATGGGAGAGACACTCAATGCCACGTTGAATCCGAATGGGTCTTCTGCGGATGCGACTCTCACGGTGGTTCAGACGTGCCTGAAGCATCAGGTGTCATGTGTGGCGGGCGATGCACCATTCAACGGAAACGCCACCGTGAGCTACACCGCATCGTCCAGCGAGACGGTCTATCTGATCGCCGACCACGATAACAGCTTTTCGACCCCCTCGACCGACTTCACCCTGACGGGGTCGATTCAATAGGGTCAAAAAGAGACGTTTGGTCACTCGGGCCCGCCGGCTAGCACCGGCGGGTCTATTTTTTTGTCTCCCCTGGGAAACGTTTCGGTTTTTTCTGATTTAATTTGATTCATTGAAGGAGTATCGTCTATAGTGTTGGGGCTATCATGTGAAGTTAAACCGTTTACGTCGTTTGGGATTTTTCCGCAGTTTTAAGAACTTCAGGAGCAACGACCTATGAGAGACTCGGCGCGAGATTTGGTATCGATCAGCTTGAGGGTGGTATTACTGGGCCTGTTGGCCATCGGGGGATTCACCCTTGCGGGTTGCGGTGACGATGACCCGTGTGCTGGCAAGGTCTGTGAGTTCGGGACCTGCGACTCCAGTTCCGGCCAGTGCGTGAACGTCGAGAGTTGTAACATCGACGTCGAGTGCATTCCCGGGTACCTGTGCGAGCAGAATGGCACATGCGTGGCGCAAAACACCTGCGAGGCCGATTCGGACTGTTCGGCGGGTCTCTGCGAGGATGGCGCCTGTGTGAATCCGGATCAATGCGAACAAAACGCCGATTGCCTCTCGCGGACGTACTGCGGGGACGGCGGCACCTGCAGGCCTGATCCGTGTAACGATGTCCAGTGTCAGCGCGGTGTCTGCCAGCGTGGATCCGACAACTGTGTATCGGCGGATAGCTGCACCGAGCGGACCGAGACGGTCGACTGCGTAGCCGGCGAGCGGTGTGCGGAAGGAAGCTGCGAGCCCGCCGAGACCTTCTGCGACAATATCACCTGCGAGCGCGGAGTCTGCAGCTTCACAGAGGGTGGCTGCACCAACGCCATGAATTGCGAGGGCAGCGATCAAAATTGCGAAGAGGGCTTCTTTTGCAACGACATGGACGCCTGCCAGCCAAACCTGTGTGTTCAGAACAATGTGGACTGCGGAGACGACGGAGTCTGCATGCCATCGAGCGGCCAATGCAGGAGCGCGACGACGTGTACGTCTTCGAGCGACTGTTCCGGCAGCGACCTGTGTGTCAGTGAGAGCGACCCTTCCGACGAAGGCGTCTGCCTTCCTGAGACGAATGCCTGTGGCAATGCCACCGGCGACGGCGGATGTCCGGGCAACCAGAGCTGCAACTACGATCCCGACACCCTCACGGCCGAGTGCGCCGAGCCGGAGGTCTGTGAAACCTCGGTTGACTGCAAAGATGGCCGCCAGTGCGGCGGCCGAAGCTGCCTGGCTCAGGTGAGCTGTAAGTCGGATCGATTCGAGCCGAACAACACGATGGAAGAGGCGACGTCGTTTACGGAGGTCGCCGAGGATCTGCTGGTCAACGGCTCTCTGTGCCAGGGAGATACCGACCGGTTCAGTTTCCTGACGACCGATATCGTCAGCCCGACCACGAGTGGCACGATCGTGGTGTCGGTGACCGTCCCGGACCGTGACATCGGCCTGGGTACGATGAGCGCCACGCTGACCGGTCCCGACGGCAGCCAGCTCGGCTCGGATTCGATGTCGCTGATGGCCGAGGACGGCTCTCTTCAGATGACGACGTCACTGGGCATTCCGGATCACGGAACCTATTCGGTCGCCCTCGAACCGAGCGGTCAGATGACGTCGGCCGGACTCAACTACGAGATGACGGTCAACGTCGTTCCTCAGGGTGCAGTCCAGGCCTGTCAGGACGCGCAAGTCATCACGTCGGGACAGCGACTCTCGGGGAGCACCGAGGGTGCGCCCACCTCCGGCATCGGCGCGTCGTGTCTCGGCGATGACGAATCTTCCTCCGAGGTCGTCTACGCCCTCGAGCTCGAGGAGTCTCGCGAAGTGACGATCACCGCCGACCCGGTTGCACCCGAAGGCAACCCGGTGGTGTCGCTTCGGTCTCGCTGCCTGGAGGCCGGCAGTGAGCGAGCATGTTCGAATGATAACGGAGAGGGGGGCTCGGAATCGATTTCAGCGGTGCTCAGCGCCGGGACCCATTACGTGGTCGTCCAGTCGCCCAGCGGCTCGACGCTCGGGGAGTTCGAGCTGACGGTCGATTCGCCATTTTCGACGGCGTGTGGCCCCTCTGACAGCTACTGTGTCGACGGGTCGACATCGGCGGTCTGTACACGAGGCGGCGGACGATTCGCCGAGATTTCGTGCGACGACCAGTGCAATCCCTCCTCCGGTGAGTGCTTCCCGCCGGCCGGGGATCGCTGCGGCGATGCGCCCGAGATTTCGAATGAATCGATGTCGCAGATGCGCGAGATCGACCTGCGTCAGTACAACGACAACTACAGCCTCTCGCAGGGCGGCTGCATCGACGGACAGCCGCGCACCGGCGGCCCGGATGCCGCCTATGCGGTGACCATCCCGGCCAACACCACGGTGACGGCAGCGGTTTCCTATGGCGCCGGCGCCCAGGGTGCGCTGTACTTTGTCGATGACTGCAGTGATGTGCAGGGGACCTGTCAGAAGGGACAGCAGGGAGACGACGATACGCCCAGCGAAGAGGAGATCTTCTTCATCAACGACACTGAATCCGAGGTCACCAAGACGCTGATCGTCGACACGGCCGCCGAACAGCGCCTCGGCGAGACCCAGGTCAACTTCTCGTACGCCGAGATCGTGTGTACGCCCGATACCGGTCAGTGCAATATGGCGGGCAACAATGAAATCTGTAATCCGAAGGGCACCGGCGTGGGAACGGTTGAGATGTGTGCGCTCGACTGTCAATCCGGCTCCTGCACGGGCGATTCGTGTGCCGCGCCGTTCAATCTCACACAGGCCGCATCCCAGAGCGGTGGCTTGACCATGAATGGCGTCGGTTGGAACAACTTCACCAACCAGTATCAGGGCAATGACACCTGTGGGGGTGGCCCCAACATCGATACGGTCGACACCGAAGGAGTCGAGGTCGTCTTTCAAATCGACATGGCCGCCGGCGAAGCGTTCACGGCAACGATTGCGAATATCGATCCCCAGCAGGCATCCCTTTATCTGAAGAGTTCGATGGATTGTGGGACGTCCAATACTGCCTGCCTGGATGCCATCGAAGAAGAGGGGGACGATGTGACGGTGACCTACTCGACCCAGCAGGCTGAGACCATCTACATGATTGCCGATACCGAGGACGACTCGGGAGGGACGTTCGACCTCTCCGCGGAGTTGATTACCGCATGTACGGTCGGAAGCCAGTCGTGCGTGAGTGGGAACGTGGAGTATTGCCCACCGTCGGGCTTCCCGCAGACCTTCCAGTGTTCGGGCGGATGCACGAATGCATTCTGTAACACCAGGAACTCGGAGTTTTGCTACGACGCCCAGAACATCACGGCGGCCGCAAACTCTTCGAGCAACTTCACAGCTGCACTCGACCTGTCGACGTTTTCGAACGACCTCGAGGGTGACAGCTGTGGAGGGGTCTCCGACTTCGAAAACGACGGGCCCGAGGCCGTGTATGCCATCGACCTTCAGGCCGGGGACGTCCTCGATGCGACGTTCGACAACCGTTCTTCGTTCGACGACCCGGCACTGATGTTGCTGTCCGATTGCGGGGATCTTCAGACCTCTTGCCTGGCAGGCGATGAAGACAGCAATACCGCCAATGTGCAGTACCTGGCGCAGTCGGCCGAGACCGTCTTCTTGGTCGCGGATGTGGATGATCCGACCGTGTCAGACACCTTCGACTTGACGGTCGATGTGACCCCACAGCAGTGCAACCCGGCGACCTACACGCCAACGTGCGACGGCTCAGGAGACCTGCAGTACTGCAACGATCTGGGCCAGTTCGTGACCTACACCTGCCAGGGCGGTTGTTCTGGCGGTGCCTGCGGCACGCCGACCGGTGGCATCTGCGCCGATGCCAAACCGCTGAGTAATGGCGGCAGTGCTGGAAACTCGTACGTCGGCACAAACAACATCGATCCGGTCGGCGATGGAAATACCGGGAGTTGTTCGTTCGGCGAAAACACAGCCGGAGCCGACTGGGTCTATGAAGTGAGCCTTCAGGCCAACGAGACCCTGACCGCCAACTACAATGGCAACTCGTGTTGCGACATCATGTACGTGCTGACGACCTGCTCCGACACGTCCACATGTGTCGGGGCCGCTGACAACGACGGGCAGGTCACCTACACCGCCGGCAACTCTGCCGAAACAGTCTACGTGGTGATGGACCACGACAGCTACACCAACAACTCTTTCTGGAACTACACATTGAACATCACCATCAACTGACTCGGTGACAACGAGCCAGGTGTCCGAGCTGAACGACGGGCCCGCCGGTCAACACCGGCGGGCCCTTTTTATTGGCATGTGCGTGGCGACGCATCGGCCCACTCGCTCGGATCTGGATGACCCGTTTGATCTGTTCGTCAACACATCGCTATGCTGTAAGGGAACTAACGAGAGGTTAAGAGGCTAACGTACCGGTATATAGGGTCTTCTGAAGAGGGCATTTCATGAGAGAGTCGACACGAGGATGGACATCGAGCTGTTTGAGGGTGCTGTTTTTGGGGTTGTTGGCGTTCGGGGGACTGACGCTCGCTGGATGTGGGGAAGATGACCCCTGCGCTACGAAGACCTGTGAATTTGGGACGTGCGAGTCCAGTTCTGGACAATGCGTGAATATGGAGGCTTGCAACGTCGATAGCGAATGTGTGCCCGGGTATCTGTGCGGGCAGGATGGGACCTGCGTGGCCCAGAACACCTGCGAGGCTGATTCCGACTGTTCGACGGGTGTCTGCGAGGACGGCGCCTGTGTGAATCCGGATCAGTGCGAACAAAACTCCGATTGCCTCTCACGGACCTACTGCGGGGACGGCGGCACGTGCCGGCCGGATCCGTGTAACAATGTCCAGTGTCAGCGCGGCGTCTGCCAGCGTGGAACCGACAACTGTGTATCCGCGGATAGCTGCACCGAGCGCACCGAGAACTACGATTGTGTGGCCGGGCAGAAGTGCGCCAACGGAAGCTGCGAGCCGGCCGAGACTTTCTGCGACAACATCACCTGCGAACGCGGCGTCTGCAGCTTCGCCGAGGGCGACTGCGTCAACGCGATGAACTGCGAGGGCAGCAACGAGAACTGCAAAGAGGGCTTCTTCTGCAACGACATGGACGCCTGCCAGCAAAACCGGTGCGTCCAGAACAATGTGGACTGCGGAGACGACGGCGTCTGCATGCCGTCGAGCGGAGAGTGTACGAATGCAACGACGTGTACGTCCTCGAGCGACTGTGTCGGCAGCGACCTGTGTGTCAGCGAGAGTGAGCCCTCCGATGAGGGTATCTGTGTGCCGGAGCCGAACGCCTGCGGCAACGCCGCCGGCGATGGCGGATGTCCGGGCAACCAGATCTGCAACTACGACCCCGACACCCTCACGGCCGAGTGCGCCGAACCGGAGGTCTGTGAGACCTCGGTCGACTGCAAGGATGGCCGACAGTGCGGCGGGCGCAACTGCCTGGCTCAGGTGAGTTGCCAGTCGGATCGGCTCGAGCCAAATAACACCATGGAAGAGGCGACATCGTTTACGGAGGTCGCCGAGGATCTGCTGGTCAAAGGCTCTCTCTGTCAGGGAGATACCGACCTGTTCACCTTCGATACGACCAACATCGTGGATCCGACCACCAGCGGCGAGATCGTGGTGTCGGTGACCGTCCCCGACCGCGACATCGGCCTGGGGACGATGAGCGCCACGCTGACCGGCCCCGACGGCAGCCAGCTCGGCTCGGATTCGCTGTCGCTGATGGCCGATGACGGCTCTCTTCAGATGACGACGTCACTTGGCATTCCGGATCATGGAACGTACTCGGTCGCCGTCGAGCCGGGCGGTCAGATGACGTCGGCCGGGCTCAGCTACGAGATGAGCGTCAACGTCGTACCTCAGGGGGCTGTGCAGGCCTGTCAGGACGCGCAAACGATCACGCCGGGACAACGGATCTCGGGAAGCACCGAGGGTGCGCCCACCTCCGGCATCGGCGCGTCGTGTCTCGGCGATGACGAATCCTCTTCCGAGGTCGTCTACGCCCTTGAACTCGAGGAGTCACGCGATGTGACGATTACCGCCGACCCGGTGTCGAACGAAGGCGACCCGGTGGTGTCGCTTCGGTCGCGATGCCTTGAGTCGGGTAGCGAGCGGGCATGCTCGAATGACAGCGCAGAAGGCGACTCCGAATCGATCTCGACGGTGCTCAGCGCCGGGACCCATTACGTGGTCGTCCAGTCGCCCGGCGACGGGACGCTCGGGGGCTTTGAGTTGACGGTTGAATCCCCGTACTCGACGGCGTGCGGCCCCTCCGACAACTACTGTGTCGACGGGTCGACATCGGCGGTCTGTACACGAGGCGGTGGTCGATTTGCCGAGATTTCGTGCGACGAGCAGTGCAATCCCTCTTCCGGTGAGTGTTTCCCGCCGGCCGGGGATCGCTGCGGCGACGCGCCCCAGATTTCGAATGAATCGATGTCTCAGATGCGCGAGATCGATCTGCGCCAGTACAACAACAACTACAGCCTCTCGCAGGGCGGCTGCATCGACGGGCAACCGCGCACCGGCGGCCCGGATGCCGCCTACTCGGTGACTATTCCGGCCAACACGACGATGACGGCGGCGGTGACCTACGGGGCGGGCGCCGAAGGTGCGCTCTACCTGGTCGATGACTGCAGCGATGTGCAGGGAACCTGTCAGAAGGGACAGCAGGGAGACGACGATACGCCCAGCGAAGAGGAGATCTTCTTCATCAACGACACCGACTCCGAGGTCACCAAGACCCTGATCGTCGACACGGCCGCCGAACAGCGGCTCGGCGAAACACAGGTCAACTTCTCGTACGCCGAGATCGTCTGCACGCCCGGGGCCGGGAGCTGCAACATGTCGGGCAATACCGACATCTGTAACGAAAAGGGGACAGGAATTGGCAAGGTGAATACCTGTACGGCCTTCCCCTGTGAGAATGGAGCCTGCCGGGGCGATACGTGCTCCGCCCCGTATGACATCACCCAGGCGGCCCTGTCCGACGGCGGCACGACGATCAACAAAAACTGGACTGACTTCTCGAACGACTACAACTTCGATGATACCTGCGGGTCCGGTGAGAGCATCGATGATATCGACACCGACGGTCCGGACCCGGTCTTCAAGGTCGACTTGCAGCAGTACGAGACGTTGAAGCTCGACGGGGATGCTCCCGGGGAAGACCTTTCCATCTACATCAAGAATCAGATGAACTGCGGTGCGCCGAATACTCCGTGTCTGGCGGCCAATGAAGCGGAGGACCCGACGAGTTCGGTCTCCTACACGCCGACCTCGGCCGAGACGGTCTACGTCATTCTCGACCATGAGAACACCGGGGGTGGCAGCTTCACCCTTGACGCCGAGATCACACAGCCGGAGTGTGTCCCGCCCAACTATACGATCAGCTGCGATGGCAATGGGAACCTGCAGTACTGCGCCCCCTCGGCGACCATCGAGACCTACAGCTGTCAGGGTGGGTGCTCGAATGGCGCCTGCGGGACGCCGACCGGTGGGCTTTGCGCTGATGCCAAGCCGGTCAGTGATGGCGATACCGTCAGCAACACCTACGACGGCACCAACAACCTCGACCCGGTCGCCGCCGGCGCCACCGGGAGCTGCAGCTTCGGTGAGAACACCGGCGGGGCCGACTGGGTCTATGAGGTCAGCCTTCAGGCCAACGAGACCGTGACAGCCGATTACACCGGCAACTCGGGCTTCGACATTATCTACATCCTTAAGGATTGCACCGACACGACGACCTGTCAGGCGACTGCCAACAACGATGGATCCGCGAGCTACACCGCGGGCAGCTCACCGGAAACGGTGTATGTGGTTGCGGACCATCGCAATTACAACAACAGCAGCTTCTGGCAGTACTCCATCGATATCACCATCAACTGACCCGGTTGATGTGAACCGACACAATCACCCCGCCTGCCGCGCCGGCAGGCGGGTTTTTTTGGGGGGGCCTCCTTCGGGCAACCCGGAAATCATTTGATCCGCGTACGGGGAGGGCTCTATGATGTAAATTCGCTAACGAGGAGTTAGCAGGTTTACGAAGTTGGCGTTTCGCGGTCTCGAGCAGAGGGCATCTTATGAACGAGTCAACGCAGAGATGGGCATCGATCACGTTGCGGGCATGTATACTTGGGGTGTTGGCGTTTGGAGGGTTGACCCTAGCCGGTTGTGGAGAAGACGACCCCTGCGCAGGGAAGGTCTGTGAGTTTGGCACCTGCGACTCCAATTCCGGCCAGTGCGTGAACCTGGAGACGTGTAACGTCGACAGCGAATGCATTCCCGGGTATCTGTGCGGGCAGGAGGGCACCTGTGTGGCACAGAATACCTGTGAGGCCGATTCCGACTGTTCGACGGGCGTCTGCGAAGACGGTGCGTGTGTGAACCCGGATCAGTGCGAACAAAACTCCGACTGCCTCTCCAGGACCTTCTGTGATGACGGCACGTGCCGGCCAGACCCGTGCAACAATGTCCAGTGTCAGCGCGGCGTCTGCCAGCGTGGAACCGACAACTGCGTATCCGCGGATAGCTGCACCCAGCGAACTGAGGTCGCCGATTGTGTGGCCGGACAAAAATGTGCCGACGGAAACTGCGAATCCGCCGAGACCTTCTGCGACAATATCACCTGCGAGCGGGGCGTCTGCAGCTTCGCCGAGGGCGGCTGCATCAACGCGATGAACTGCGAGGGCAGCAATGAGAACTGCAAAGAAGGCTTCTTCTGCAACGATATGGACGCCTGCCAGCGTAACCTGTGTGTCGAGAACAGTGTCAACTGCGGGGACGACGGTGTCTGCATGCCGTCGAGCGGGAAGTGCAAAAGTGCGATGACCTGTACATCGACCAGCGATTGTTCCGGCAGTGACCTGTGTGTCAGCCAGGACGGACAGTCCGATGAGGGTGCGTGTGTGCCCGAGGCGAACGCCTGTGGCAACGCCGCCGGCGATGGCGGTTGTCCGGGCAACCAGATCTGCAACTACGACCCCGACACCCTCACGGCCGAGTGCGCCGAGCCGGAGGTCTGTGAGACCTCGGTCGACTGCAAGGATGGCCGCCAGTGTGGCGGGCGCAACTGCCTGGCTCAGGTGAGTTGTAAGTCGGACCGTCTGGAGCCGAACAACACCATGGAAGAGGCGACGCCGTTTACGGAGGTCGCCGATGATCTGCTGGTCAAAGGCTCTCTCTGTCAGGGAGATACCGACCTGTTCACCTTCGATACGACCAACATCGTGGATCCGACCACCAGCGGCGAGATCGTGGTGTCGGTGACCGTCCCCGACCGCGACATCGGCCTGGGGACGATGAGCGCCACGCTGACCGGCCCCGACGGCAGCCAGCTCGGCTCGGATTCGCTGTCGCTGATGGCCGATGACGGCTCTCTTCAGATGACGACGTCACTTGGCATTCCGGATCATGGAACGTACTCGGTCGCCGTCGAGCCGGGCGGTCAGATGACGTCGGCCGGGCTCAGCTACGATATGACCGTCAACGTCGTGCCCCAGGGCGCACTGCAGGCCTGTCAGGACGCACGCACCATTACGCCGGGCCAGCGGATCTCGGATACGATGGAGAGTTCGACGACCTCGGGCATCGGTGCATCGTGCATCAGTGATGATGAATCGTCCTCCGAGATCGTCTACGCCCTCGAGCTCGACGAATCTCGCCAGGTGACGATTACCGCCGACCCTGTTGTCTCGTCGGGCGACCCGGTGGTCTCGCTTCGGTCGCGGTGCCTTGAGGCGGGTAGCGAGCGGGCATGCTCGAACGACAACGGAGAAGGCGACTCCGAATCGCTCTCGACGGTGCTCAGCGCCGGGACCCATTACGTGGTCGTCCAGTCGCCCGGCGACGGGACGCTCGGGGAGTTCGAGCTGACGGTCGACTCGCCGTACTCGACGGTGTGTGGCCCCTCCGACACCTACTGTGTCGACGGGTCGACATCGGCGGTCTGTACGCTAGGCGGCGGTCAGTTTGCCGAGATTTCGTGTGACGATACGTGCAATCCCTCTTCCGGTGAGTGCTTCCCGCCGGCCGGGGATCGCTGCGGCGACGCGCCCCAGATTACGAATGAGTCGATGTCGAAGATGCGCGAGATCGATTTGCGTCAGTACAACAACAACTACAGCCTCTCGCAGGGCGGCTGCATCGACGGGCAACCGCGCACCGGCGGCCCGGATGCCGCCTACTCGGTGACTATTCCGGCCAACACGACGATGACGGCGGCGGTGACCTACGGGGCGGGCGCCGAAGGTGCGCTCTACCTGGTCGATGACTGCAGCGATGTGCAGGGAACCTGTCAGAAGGGACAGCAGGGAGACGACGATACGCCCAGCGAAGAGGAGATCTTCTTCATCAACGACACCGACTCCGAGGTCACCAAGACCCTGATCGTCGACACGGCCGCCGAACAGCGGCTCGGCGAAACACAGGTCAACTTCTCGTATGCCGAGATCATCTGTACGCCGGGCGGCGGGCGGTGCCTGATGAGCGGAAACGCGGAGCTATGCAACGCCAAGGGAACCGCATACACAACCATCGAGACCTGCAACACCTACACGTGTCAGAACGGTGCCTGTCCCGGAGATACCTGTGCGGCACCATTCAATGTCACCCAGGCCGCACGCAGCAGCTCCAACGGTGTCACCTACGGGGAGTTCAACTGGGGTGACTTTACGAACGCCTTCCAGGGTGGCGGCTGCGGGATCGACAGCAGCCACACCGAAGGGACCGATACGGTCTTGCAGGCCGACTTGAAGGCGGGTGAAGTCGTCACCGCAACTGTCTACTCCGATGACAGCTCGCCGCTGGCCGACCCATCGATCTACATCCAGGATACCTGCGGATCTCTGAGCAATTCGACATGCCTCGACGGGGAAGAAACGAACAACGAGACGGCCAGCGCGGCATACCGTGCCTCGTCCGATCAGACCGTCTACATCGTCGGGGACGCCGACGATACGGCCTCCAGCGAGGAGATCTCGATGGAGGTGAACATCCAGCAGTCGGATTGTGACCCGGCCACCTATCAGCTCCAGTGCGACGGGAGTGGAAATCTCCAGTTGTGTAGCGACGTCGGCCTCTACGAGACGTACAGTTGCCAGGGCGGCTGCTCGAACGCCACCTGCGGCACGCCGACCGGAGCGATTCCTGAAGACGCCAAGCCGGTGTCCGATGGCGACACGGTCAGCCAGGATAGCTACACCGGGACGAATGATGTCGACCCCGTCGGAAACAATGCGACGGGAAGTTGCACCTTCGGCGAAAACACGGCCGGGGCGGATTGGACGTACAAGGTTGACCTTCAGGCCAATGAGACCCTGACCGCCGATTACACCGGGACCGGCTTCTTTAGCGGCGGGTCTTGCTGCGACATCATGTACATCCTGCAGGATTACACCGATACAACGACGTGTCTCGGGGCCGTCGACAACGACGGTTCCCTCACCTACACCGCCGGCAATTCGCCCGAGACCGTCTACGTGGTCATGGACCACGACGACTACACCAACAACACCTTCTACGGGTTCAGTCTCGACATCACCATCAACTGACCCGGTTGATGTGAACCGACCTCACCCCGCCTGCCTTCGTCGGCAGGCGGGGTTTTTTCAGTTCTTGGAGACCAGCGGCAAACAAGAGCGCTTCCCAAAAGTTTTAAACGAATGGTTGGATAAGGGGGGCGAGATCCGTATGGTGAAAGAAAGCTAACGGAGAGTTAGCTTGTGAACGTTTCGGGTGTTCCGCGTAGCTTCTGGAGAAGACAGATGAGACAGACGACGAAGAGATGGGCGTTAATGAGTTTTCAGGCGGGCCTCGTGGCCTTGCTCGCACTGGGCGGCCTCGCGCTCTCCGGATGTGGAGAGGAGGACCCGTGCGCCACAAAGACCTGTAATTTTGGCACCTGCGATTCGGACAGCGGCCAGTGCACGAACCGGGAGTTTTGCTCTGTTCAGGAGGATTGCATCCCCGGATACGTCTGCGGTGAAGAAGAGACGTGTGTCGCCCAGACGACCTGTACCGAAGATACCGATTGTGACATCGGCCAGTGTCGCGACGGGGCGTGTGTGAACCCCAACAGTTGTGAATCCGATTCGGACTGTCTGGCCCGGACCTACTGCGGTCAGGACGGCACCTGTCAGCCGGATCCCTGCAACGATGTGACCTGCCAACGCGGCGTGTGTGAGCGCGGGACCGACAAGTGCGTCTCCGCGTCGAGCTGTACCGAAGAAACCGAGCAGCTCGATTGTGTCGCTGGTCAAAAGTGCGCCGTCGACACCTGTGAGACCCCAGAGACCTACTGCGACGAAGTCACCTGTGAACGCGGTGTCTGCAGCTACGAGGAAGACGGATGCATCAACGCCATGGACTGCGGCGGCGACGAGGCGAACTGCCTGGAGGGATACTTCTGTGACGACATGAACACCTGTCGCGTCGACCTCTGTGAGCAGAATGACATCGATTGTGAGGGCGACGGAGTCTGTGTGCCCGCCAGCGGTCAGTGCCAGAATGCCACGTCCTGTGATTCGAATACCGACTGTCTGAGCGACCACGTCTGCGTCGACAACACGTGTCGGCTCGAGTCGGTCGCCTGCGGCAATGCCAGCGGGGACGGAGGATGTCCCGGCAACCAGACCTGCGAGTACGACGCCGACAATCTGGATGCGACCTGTCAGGAGCCCGACGTCTGCAAGACGTCGCTGGACTGCAAGGGCGACCGTCAGTGTGGCGGCCAGGGTTGTCTGGACCCCGTCACCTGTAAGGACGACCTGTTAGAGCCGAACAATACCATGGAAGAGGCATCGGTCTTCACCGATGTCGCCCAGGGGCTTCTGGTCAACGGATCGATGTGTCAGGGCGACACCGACCTGTTCACCTTCGATACCACCAACATCGTCGACCCGACGGACAGCGGCGAGATCGTCGTGCAGGTCGATGTGCCGCAGCGAGATATCGGGCTCGGCACGATGTCCGCGACCCTCAATGGTCCGGATGGTAATCAGCTCGATTCGGCCTCGATGAGCCAGACGGCCGACAACGGCTCGATTCGACTGACCACCGAACTGGGCATCCCCGACCACGGGGTGTACTCGATCAACCTGCAACCGGGCGATCAGATGAAGCCCACGGGGATGACCTATGACGCGTCCGTCTCCATCGAGCCGGCTGACACGGTCCAGGCCTGTGCGAACGCCCAGGTCATCAACTCCGGCCAACGCGTCTCCGGTACGACCGAGGGGGCGGCGAGTGGGCTGGGCGGGAGTTGCCTGGCCGACGATGAGACGATGCCCGAAAGGATCTATGCGCTCCAGCTGGATCGCTCACGCGAGGTGACCGTCTCGGTCGACCCGGTTCTGAGCAACGCCGATGCGACGGTGTCGCTCCGGTCGCGGTGTCTGCAGCCGGCCACCGAGGTGACCTGCGTCGACGATGCGGGTGAAGGTGAAGCCGAGTCGTTTACCGAAGTCTTGAGCGCAGGTACACACTATGTGATCGTTCAGGCGCCCAAGGAGGCGACGCTGGGGAACTTCGAGCTGACCGTCGAGTCGTCGTTTTCGACGACCTGCGGCCCCGACGACAACTACTGTGCCGACGGCCAGACCGCCGAGGTCTGTTCTTCGGAGGGGGGTCGGTACAACCAGGTCGCGTGCGACGAGGGATGCCAGCCTTCGACTGGCCGGTGCTTCCCGCCGAGTGGAGACCGCTGTGAAGATGCGCCCCAGTTGATGAACGAAGGGGGCATGAATGGAGGCGGTGGTGGCGAAGGTAGCGGGAATGCGACCCTGAGCCGAACCATCGATCTAAATCAACTGCGCAATGACTACACCATTGCTCCCGATACCTGCTTGGGACCCAAACCGACCCAGACCGGCGGTCCGGAGCAGACCTACGAGGTCTCGGTCCCCGCTCAAAAGGCGGTGACGGTGACGGCCGAATTTGCCAACGAGGTCCAGGGGTCGATCTACTTCACCGAAAGCTGTACCGACCTGCAGACGACGTGCGCCTCGGGCACGAAGGACTCGCTTCCTGACGATCCGGCCAAGGAGGAGCTGACCTACTCGAACCAGACGGACCAGGATCAAACCCGGTATCTGGTCATCGACACGGCCGCCGACCAAAACTTCGGCGACGTGGAGGTCACCGTCGAGTACAAGGACGTCATCTGCACGCCGGACATGGATCAGTGCAGCCAGTCCGGTAACGTCGAGACCTGCAACCAGTACGGGACGGCATACGCCCAGTCGGCTACCTGCGGGCTCGGTTGCAATGCTGGATCATGCCTGGGAGAGGTCTGTGCCGATGCCGTCGATATTCCCAACGACGGCAACGAATACACCTACACGTTCTCGCTGTCTGACTTCGCAGCCGACTACGACATCGATGGAGCCGGATGCATGGACAGCTCCTTCGACGACTCGCCAGGGCCAGAGGCCGTCTTCAAGGTCAACGCCAACGCGGGCGATATCTTCGACTTGAGTTGGGACACCGGCGACGACCCCGCGTTGTACGTGTCGACCGACTGTCAGAACCTCAAGAGTTCGTGCGTGTACGGGGTCGAGGACTTTGGCAGCGCCACGCTCGACGAACAGTTCGCGGTCTCGAATGCCGGAACGTACTACATCTTCACCGACGTCGATGAGAGTTCGTTCACATCGATCTCGAACACCCAGACCTTCAAGGCCAAGGTCTCCGCGCCGCAGTGTACGCAGGGTTCGAGTGCCTTGAGTTGTGTCGGCAGCGGCAATCTCGAGTACTGCGACAGCCTCGGTCTCTTCCAGACCTACAGTTGCTCGGGCGGCTGCACCAACGGCGCTTGTGGCTCACCGACAGGGGCCATCCCGGCCGACGCGAAGCCGCTGGGTGATGGTGACAGCGATAGCAATGGCTACTCGGGTACCAATGACGTCGACCCGGTGGCGAACAATGCCACCGGAAGCTGCACCTTCGACGAAAATACGGCCGGTGCCGACTGGACGTATGAAATCAGTCTGCAGGCCAATGAAACGGTCACCGCCGACTACAACGGCGGGTCATGCTGCGACATCATGTACATGGTCAAAGACAAGTGGGATACCTCCACGTGTATTGACGCTGTCGATGACGACGGCTCGATCAGCTACACTGCCGGCAACTCGGCGGAAACGGTCTACGTCGTCATGGACCATGACAGTTACACGAACAGCTCGTTTTACGACTACACCCTGAACATCACCATCAACTGACCCGGTTGATGTGAACCGACCTCGCCCCGCCTGCGGCTCGTCCGCAGGCGGGGCTTTGTTTTGTGGCTTCGCTCATTGTCGTGTTCGTCGGAGTCCGGCGGCGAGGAAGACAAGAGCGACGGGCCAGGCGGGAGGTCTTCCGGGAGCGCCGGGCCGGGTGTGGCATCCCGACTCTGCAGGTGTGTCGTTGCCCCAGGGTGAACTCGGGACCCCCGTCGGCTGAACCGGCGTCGGACATACCGGTGTCGGTCTGGCCGGCATCCTGCGGTGAACAGGGAAGGGCGGACCGCGACGGATTGTCCGGGCAGGCGTCGTTGCAGTCGGCGACGCCGTCGCCATCGGCGTCGCTTGTGTCGCCCGAGCAGCCACAGGGTCCGGGTTCGGTCCGCTCGGGATTGGTGGGGCAGCCGTCATTGCAGTCCAGTGTCCCGTCGTTGTCCCCGTCGACGTCGGGGTTTCCGCAGCCGCAGACCTTCGGTTCGGTCTTGTCGGCATCGGAGGGACATCCGTCGCATACGTCTCCTACGCCGTCATCATCCCGGTCGTTTTGGGCTCGATTGCTGTCGTCCGGGCAGTTGTCCCGGGCGTTCCGGATACCGTCGGCATCGTAGTCCAGGAAGCGAACGTACAGAGCCCCCCTCGAGGAACCGCCTGCGTCGTCTTCGGCGAAGGGAATGCCGACGACGAGTCGATCGGTGTGGAGATCGGCGACGAAGTCGCGTTCCTTGGGAGGAACGAAACTGAGCTTCTGGTTCCAGATGCCGTTCTCGAACTCGTAGATCCAGATGAGGGATCCTGATTCGAGATTCCGGGTCGCCGCGCGGGTGTGGGTCAGGTCAAACGGGATCTTGCCGTTGACGGTCCCGGCCGGCATCCAGGTGCTGTCGTTCTCCCGAAAAACCTGACTCTTCTTAAAACTTGGGAAGACGGGAGTCGTCGAGCCCATCAGTACGTTGTTGGCGTGAACTTCAATGCGTCCACCGCGGTCGACGCCAGTCTGGCCCGGGGACGAATCGATCCGAGTCTGCCGGACCCAACTCCCATTCTTGAGCTCGAAGAGATCGACTCCTCCGATCTGTTCGCCGTCCGAGTTGGTGAGATTGGGTACACCGACAGCCAGGCGGTCGCCGTCCAGGGCCACCGACTCGCCGAATCGGAGCTGCTGCCCGCTGCTCTGGGGGCTGAGGGTGGAGTCGAGCGAGAAATCCGACCGTACCGACGCCCGGCTAAATACGTGCACCTCTCCATCTCCTCTATTCTCGGAAGGAGCTCCGATGGCCATCCGGTTCCCGTCCAGGTCGACACGACCATTCGAGCCGTCTATCGGCGCGGTCACGGTCTGTGCGAGGGTCCAGGTGCTCGATTCGCGTCGGAACACGGCATAAGACCCGGCATTCGTACAGGGAACGACGGCCGTGGCGTCTTGCATTTTAACCTCGGAGAGCTCGGAGAACGGGCCGAGGAAACGGCTGCATTGGCTCACCCCTCGGTCGGTGAACGTTCCCACGGTCTCCCAGTTGCCTCCGCGTACCTCCAGGAAGTGGACGCGGGAGGAACCCTCTGCCGGGCGCTCGGTGGTGACCAGCCGGTCCTTCCAGATAGCGACCTGGCCGCCGAAGCGATCGACGTTGTCGGGCTGAATCTTCGTCCAACCGGCGACCGTGGCTGCCTGGGTTGCAGTTGCAGAGGCCGGGTCCGCACCGGACGACGTCGGGGTCGCCTCGACGCAGCCGAACAAGCTCAACGCCAGGCTGGCGAAGAATAGACGGACGGATGTGGTTCTGAACATTGGATACCCCGGGCTGCGGGAGAATGTGTGCAACCGAGTATATCGATTCGACGGTTGCTTCCAAAACCGACGCTACATGCACGGGCTTGACCGACGACGAGACGTTGACACTTTATAAGCGCCCAACACTCGACCCTTCAGGAGGATCTCCGATGAACCTCGTACGCTACGGCACGAACGTCTTCGACATCGACGACATCTACGGCCTGGATCTCTACCAGAAAGGCGACGGGGATTGGCGGCTCAAGGTCGTCATCCACGGCGGCACCCAGAGCTTCCAGATCCGGTTCGATGACGGCCAGGAGGCCGAGGAGGCGTTCGAGGCAATTTGCGCTCAGCTCGACGTCGAAGAACTCGCTGCTAATTGACCGGCGCAACGGGTGATGCGTCGGATTGCACGTCCATCTCACGGGGGACGGTGACGATAAAAGTGCTGCCCTCGCCAGGTTCCGACTCCACGGCCACGGAGCCGTCCATCGCTTCGACGAGGAGTTTGGTGATCGCCAACCCGAGCCCGACGCTTCCGAGCTCGCCGGTGGGATTGTCAGTCCCCCGCTCGAACCAGTCGAAGACGAGCTCTTGTTGTTCGGGCGGGATGCCTGCACCGGTGTCCTCGACCTCGAGCCGTACGAACGTCTCATCGACGGAGATGCGCAGCCCAATGCGTCCCTCGTTGGTGTATTTGATCGCATTGTCGACGAGGTTGTTGAGGATCTGGGTGATAAACCGTGAGTCGAGGCGAACGTCGCAGCGGTCGGGTCCGTCATACTCGAGGACCAATCCGCGACGCTCTGCGACGGACTCGTGCAGATCGAGCACCTCGTCGACCTTGTAGACGAGGTCGAACTCCTCGGGTTGTGCAGAGACTTCGTTGGTCTCGAGTTCGGCCATCCGGAGGATCGAATCGAGGATCGTGCGCAGTTGCTCGGCGGCACGCTGGATGCGATCGAGCATCTCCAGGTGTTCGCCCGCGGTCTCTGTTTGGAGCACGCTGGCGATGGTCATGATCGTCGTCAGCGGTGACCGCACATCGTGGCTGAGCGTCGACAGGAACATCGAGCGCAGCTCGGCCAACTTTTCGGCGCGATCCTTCGATTCGATGAGGGCCTCTTCGTAGGCCTTTTGATGGGTGATGTCTCGAACGACCGTGACGGCCAGGGTCCGGGCGTTCAGTGCGATCCGGGTCGTCTGGATCTCTGCGTGCACTCCGTCGCGATTGATGCCCAGGTTCAATCGGGCCTCGGTCTCGGACTGACTGGACCCCTCCAGTTCCCTGAGATGATCGAGAAAGGAAAAATCGGGGCCCGAGAGCTTCTCGTCGAGCGACGCTTCACCCAGAGACTCCCTGGAGAGTCCGGTCATCTCGAAGGCGCTGCCGTTGGCATCCAGAATCGTCGACGGTGAGCCCTCTTCGTTGAGTTCGTAGATAAACATGGGATCGACGGCACTCTCGAAGACCGTGCGAAACTTCTTTTCGCTCTCGGCGAGTCGGTCTTTGATGCGCTGACGTTCGGTGATGTCGACAAAGGTGAGGACGACCCCGTCGATGCGGTCATCGGTGGTCAGATACGGGAGCACCCGAACGAGCAGGTGGTGGCCCTCTTGGGTACTGACCTCTCGTTCGATGGTGGTGACCTCCTCGAGGACGCGCCGTGCGTCGTCGGCCAGGTCATCGGCCTCCAGCGAGTGGGTGAGGTGATCGAAGGGGCGGCCGTGGTCGGAGGGCAGCAGGTTGAAGAAGTCGGTCGCCGGGTCGGTGAACCGTTTGATGGAAAGATCCCGGTCCAAGAAGATCGTGCCGATATCGGTCGAGCGCATCAGGTTGCGGAGGTCGCTGTTGATCGAATCGAGCTCTCGGATCTTTTCGTTGAGCTCGTCGTTGACCGTCTGCAACTCCTCGTTCATCGACTGGAGCTCTTCTTTGCTCGTCTCCAGCTCTTCGGTCGTCGACTGCAGCTCCTCGTTCATCGACATCAACTCTTCGTTCGACGCCCGAAGTTTTTGATTCGACTCCTCGTATTCTTCGACCGTCCGCTGCAGATCGCGCTGTGCCTGTTCGAGCTCTCGTTCGTACTGGGCAATGACCTCGTCCTCCGACAGGTCCATCGACTTGGGGACCTGAGGTTCCGGCTCGCGGAGGAACGAGACCGCGATGAGCGGCCCGTCAAATTCCGGATGCGTCGTCAAGGCCGCTTGCACCCGAATCGAGGGGCTCGCGTCGTCCGGTTCCCCGTCGACGCGGCGTGTGACCGTCCCGTCACGCAGGTGGATCGCCTCGAAGATGGTCGTCCGTACGGCGGCACGCAATCTCGGCTTGACCATCTTCAGAAGGTCGTCGGTCGCCCGCCCCGAGGGGGCTGACATCTCCGGTCGTGTGGAGCAGTCGATGTTCGGAGTCGACCAGGACGCTGGCAAACTCGTGGTTGTCGAAGACCGCCTTGCGGTGGATGCGCTCAAGGTCCGCCGAGAGTTGGGCCGGCTCGACCGACGTCTGGGTCCGGCTCAGGTCCGGCGATGCCTCGAACCCGAACCCGGGCCCGGCCAGGGCGACCGATGAGTCCACACCACGGCGGGCCTGGTAGATGTGAGCCTCGGAGTCGACATCCTCGTACAACTCCGCCGCCGGCGAAGGGCTCTCGGAGGGGCCAAGCAACAGGTAGCCGCCCGGATCGAGGGCATAGTGAAAGAGCTTTAGAAGTCGCTCCTGAGCCGACGGTCTCAGATAGATCAAAAGGTTGCGACAGGTGACGAGATCGAGATTCGAAAAGGGTGGGTCCGACAGGGCGTTCTGCGGTGCGAAGAGGACGCGATTTCGCACATCTTTGCCGACTCGGTACTGGCCGGCCTCCAGACGGAAATACCGATCCAGTCGCTCCTGACGGATGTCCGAGGCGATCGAGACCGGGTACGATCCACGCCGTGCGATACGAATGGCTTCGTGGCTGATGTCGGTGGCAAAGACTTTGATCTCGGGGGTGTCCTCGAGCGTATCGGCGTACTCGGACAGCAGGAGCGCCACCGTGTAGGCCTCTTCGCCGGTGGCGCAGCCGGGCACCCAGACGCGCACCTGGTCCTCACGTCCCTTGCCTTCGAACAGTTGCGGGATGATTGTGTCATTGAGGGCGTCCCAGATGTCGGGGTCGCGGAAAAACTGGGTCACCTTGATGAGGAGTTCGTCGAACAGGGCGTCGACTTCGTCGGGGTCGTCGTTGAGCCACGACAGGTAGTCGTCGAGGGTCTCGAGGCCGCGGATCTGCATGCGTCGGCCGATCCGCCGCAGGATCGTGGGTCTCTTGTACTCCGAGAAGGTGTTGCCCGTGCGTTGCCTCAGCAGATCCAGCACGGCGCCGAGCGCGGCGTCTTGAGCGCGAGCCGAGTCCGTCTCCCGGGGTCCATCTTCGAACTTCGGAGAGGACCGGAGGATATTGATGAGACGTCGGTGGAGGTCGTCCACGGAGTCGATGACGTCGACTACGCCGGCCTGAATGGCAGTCTGAGGCATCGTCATGATGCCGGCTTCATCGGGATCCTGGGCCATTGTGATCCCGCCGTGTTCCTTGATACTACGCAGACCGGCCGTGCCGTCCTGGCCGGCTCCCGACACGAGCATCCCGACGGACCGGTCGCCACAGTCGGTGGCGAGTGAATCGAAGAACGTATCGATGGTGTGACGTTCGGCGTCCAGGTCGGGCAGCGACACCGTCTTGAGCACCCGGTCTTCGATGGTCAGTTGATCCCCCGGGCCGATCACGTAGATATGGCCGGCCTGGATGGCGACGCCGTCTTCGGCCGAAGTGACAGGGAGCTCCGAGGTCGACTGGAGGATTTCTTTGAGACTACTGGACTGCTCGGGAGCCAGATGTTGGATCACCACGAAGGCGAGGTCGGGGGCCTCCCGAATGGAACCAAAGAAGCGTTTGAGTGCCGCCAGTCCATGTGCAGATGCGCCGATGCCGACGACGTACGATGTATCTGCGCGCGATTCCATGGGGTGCACCACCGTATCGAGGCCCAAAGCCGGATGCATCCATGAATGTATACGCCGCCGGCACCGAGTCCTGCAATCGGATTATCCCTCGGAATAGGCCAGAACGGCCTCGGTGAGGTCGTCGTAGCGGGCCGCCTGCACGCTGGGGCGTTCCAGCAGAGCATGGCCGTAGTCCCGCAGCTCGTCGAGGCCGTCGAGCAAGTCACCGTGGCCGAGTTTGGTCATGGCTTCCCAGCGCGTAAACAGCGGCGCGTAGACGGCGTCGACGAGGCCGAAGTCGTCGCCCAGAAAGTAGCGCCCCGGATGTTCGCCGAGCTCCTGGTCGACACGCTCCAACCCAGATCGCAGGGATTCTCGATTTTCGTCGGCATTTTTGTCGATCATCAACAGGTACGCCGGGCCCATCAGCACGTCGCTGTTGTAGACGATCCATGCGCGCGCCTCGGCCCGACTGACCGGATCCTGCGGGAACATCGCCGGCTCGGGATACAGCTCCTCGAGCATCTCGTTGATGACACTCGACTCAAAGATCGGCGTGTCGTCGACCTCGAGAACGGGGACCTTCCCGCGCGGCGAAATCTCCAGAAACCATTCGGGCTTGTCGTCCAGGTCGATGAAGCTCAGGTCGTAGTCGACCCCCTTCTCTTCCAGGACGATGCGACTCCGTTCGACGTACGGGCAGGACTCGAAGGATATCAGGTGCAGGTCGTGGTCGGACATGGTGGGTCTCCGCGAATGTGAGTGGTGATTATGAAAGAAGGTCGGCGTCGCCGGTCGAGCAGACGATGAGCGTGGTCGGCATGTCTTCGACGAATTCTGAGTACGCCTGGTGAAACCGTTCGGCGAACCCTTCGGACGGTGGTCGGAAGCCGAGCATCACGACATCGGCGTCCGACGAGTGCTTGTGAAGAGCCGTGGGGAAGTGCCCCTCTTCGAGGATCGTGTAGTCCGCATCGAGGCGGGCAGCGTCGATGAGTTCAGCGAGCCGCGCTTCGGCATCGCCTAATTCTTCTCCCGGATCGAGCATCTTCAACAGGCGGATGTTCGCCCGGGACCATTCCCAGTTGTTCTGAAGCAGATAGCCCAGGATGGCCATCAGGGAGCCGTTTTCGTGGCCACGCCACCAGATGTCGATGCGGTCGGGGTCGTCGGGCAAGCCGTTGTCCACACACAGCACCTGGCTGAGCCCCAGCTCGTGGGTGACCCTCAATTGACGGGCGTACTCCTCGGGTTCCTCCGGATCGGACGGCCAGCCGGCGACAACCATGTTCGGCTTAATCGGTCCGATCGATTGCGCCTGCAGGATCACGCCGAGCCCCTGTTGAAACGACGGGGCGACGATCGCCTCGGAGTAGGCCTGGATGTCGTGTTCATCGACGTACGTCTCCAGCTCCTCCTGCGCTTCGCGCCGCGCATCTAGCTTGTCGTGCACGCGCCCCTCGATCACGCTGACGAGGCTCATGATGCCGCGCCCGGTGCCCATCCAGCTCGCATAGGTCGTCAGCGTCTCCCGGGTGCGCGGGTTACCGCTGAGCACCAGCGCCGTGGGTCGCCAGTTTTTTGGATGCGTCGGGAATTCAGCGAGTTTCAAGAGGTTCGTGCGGACTCGCTCGTAGTAGAAGCCGCGGCGGGCGTCGCCGAAGGACTTTTTGAGCACGCGCCCCGAGATGTAGAAGTACGTCCCCGTCACGAGCACCAGCGAGACGACGGCGGCCAGGGGGTTGATCAGAAAGGCGGCTGCCACGCAGCCCAGGCCGCCGACCAATCCGGTCGACCAGTGGAACCACTTGAATTTGGGCCGAAACGAAGGGTTTCGACTGAATTCTTCGATGAACGCCGCGGCGTTGGTCATCCCGTAGGCGAACAAGAAAAACATGGTCAAAACGGCGGCCACGGCGTTCAGGGCCCCACCGCCGCCGCCTCCGCCGGCCAGAAGCAGGACGCCGACGCCAGTGAAGAAGGTCAGCCAGAGGCCGCGCATCGGTTCGTCACCGTCGGTCGTCCCCTTGGCGAAGAACTTCAGCCCGGGAAAGATCTCGTCGCGGGCCAGGGCCTGCAGGATGCGCGGCGCCCCCAGAAGCGACCCGATGGCGCTGGAGAGGGTTGCGGCAAAGACGCCACCGACAACGGCGAAGCCCATCACGCCCGCCTGGGTCATCAGAGCCGCAAAGGGATCTTCGATGAGTCGCATCCGGGGCGTCGAACCCCCGGAGATGAAGATGTTCAGAAAGTAGACCAGAAAGCCGACGCCGATCGCTGCGAGGGTTCCCCTGGGGATCGATTTCTCCGGGTCGTCGAGATCGCCAGACATGTTGACGCCGGCATCGATGCCCGTGACCGCCGGGAAGAAGACCGCGAAGACGACCCAGAAGTTTGTGTCTCCCGTGTAGGCGGCCTCCCAGTTTTGACGGGCGGTTTCCATGTCGAAGCTCATCGCACCGCCGATGATGAACGACCCGATGGCGACGACCAGAATCGACAGGACCACGTACTGGGTCTTGATGGCCCAGTCGGCCCCGACGAGATTGATGATAAACAGCAGGGTGAGCATGCCGAGGCCGACGTGCAGGAAATACGGCTCGGCGGCGGGAAAGGTCGCCACGAACGCCTCGACGAACCCCAGAATGTAGAAGGGGACGGCCAGAGCCTGAGCCAAAAAGAGCGCCAGACCGATGGCGCCGCCGAACTCGGGGCCCAGCGACCGCGAGATCAAAAAGTAGGCGCCGCCGCCCTCGACATCGGTGTTCGTCGAGATGGCGGAGATCGACAGGCCGGTCAAAAACGTGATGGCCTTGGCGATCACCAGAATGATGATCGCGCCCATCAGCCCGGCCTGGCCGGTGACGTAGCCGGACCGCATGAACATGATCACGCCGAGGATCGTCAGGATCGACGGCGTGAAGACCCCTCCAAAGGTTCCGAATTTATTGCGTTTCTTTTCCGTGTCTTCCTGGTCGCCAGACGGCGCGGCCATGGCTGCTCCCTCGAGTCAGATGCGTTTCGAGGGGCGTGTTATCATGGATCGCGGTGTTCGAACATGACGTGGCTCTGCAGGGTTTCGACCTGGCTGGTGCACCAGTCCGCGGCGGGTCCCTCCAGTTCGGGACAGGCCTGACGAAACCGCGGTTCGGCGAACCGGCCGACCTCTCTGGCGACCTCCAACAGCGGCGTCGATGTGCTGTACGCCTCTTTGACGCGCTCGACCATTTCCGCTTCCTTTCGCGGCGTCAGCAGGTCGATGCGCCCGACGAGCGTGCGGACCAGCCGGTCGGGCTTCGGCTCGACCTCGATCGGGAGCAACTCGTCGGTCCAGGAACGTGGGACGACGTAGAGAATTCGATGGCCCTGGCGGCGAAAGTAGCTGTCTTCCCAGGTGTCGACCATCGCCCGAGCCTCCTTGCCCGTCAGCCCCGTGTCGACCAGAGCTTCGCCGACCGCGAACTGAGCCTCGTCGACGAAGGCATCCTTCGAGTCGGAGTCGACCTCGACGGTTTCTTCGAATTCCGTCGTCGACTCGGGCCCCAGCGAACCGATCTCGCGAAGTGTCCCTCCGTCTTCATCGACGTGCAAATAGAAGGCGGCCGGAACGTCTTCGTTTGAATCGTTCGACACTGCAAAGCGATTCTTGTCGTCGCCGGCGGTTTCGGATGTCACGCGGATGTCGGGCTTGAATCGACCGATTCCGCGGTAGAAGATGAATTTTTCGGTCTCGTGGCCGGCCGTGACCCGGGCGGCGCCGGGCACCTTGCGAGAAGGCGCCCAGATGTCGTCGGGCGATACCGAAATGAGGTCTGCCGGTTGGTTGTCGATCTGCACCTGCCAGGTCATCTGCCCACCGGCCAGCTCATCGAGGCCCGCCTCTCGCCGCTGTTCAGAGGTATAACACTCACCGACCGGTCCTCCGGTCACGCACGACTTGGTCGGCTTCGGGTGCCATTCGGTGGCGTCGGGGTACCACTCGGTCACGTACCCGTCCGGAAAGTCGACGCGTACATCCACCTGTCGGCTCCGTTCGGTATGAAAGTAGATGACCGGTGTCTCGAGTTTCTGATTGACGGGCTCCGGAACGGACACGACCCGGATGCCCTTCGAGCCGGGATAGGTCGAGTATGCGTCGGAGCCGACCCCGGCATAACGAAACTGGTGAACGAAACCCGGAAGCGACTCTTCTTCGTGGTGGAGGCCGTCGAGGTATTTGCCCTCCGAAGACTGGACCGAGGTAAACGTTCCCCATTCGTGGACCTCGTAGTCGTGGCGCGGCGGGTTCGGCGGAAGCCTCTTTTCCGCGTTGTCTACCTCCACCGGCCCGACTGTCGGCTCTTGAACCGGGGTGGGTTCCGACTCGTCGACCGGGGAATCACCGACCGTCCACTCCGGCCCAGCATTTTCAGAGGTCCGGGTGACGTCGGAACACCCGACGGCTGCCACGGTGAAGGCCGATACGGAAATAAAGATGGAGAGCGCACGTGGGGCAGTCATGGCAATCCTCACAAAGCAGGCGAAACTCTCAACGTGTGGAATGAGTCTATCGAATTTGCGGATGCAGATAAATCCGGGCATTTTAAGCAAGGAGCGCTCTACCACGGATTGATATCATAAATAGCAGTATAAGTATGTATCGCCAGTTTTACTCGAAGCGGATCGAGGGGAACATGTAGTTCGAGGTTGAAGTACCAATCGGAAGTGGTTACTATCCAGTTGGTGAGATTCCGTTCACATAGGTTCCGCCAACACGGAGATGTACCATGACGAAGCTGAAGGGAGCACTCGGACTGAGTATCGTATTCTTGTTCACCGTGGCGCTGGCCTCACCGGCCCTGGCGTGCGACGGCAAGAAGAAGGACAAGGACAAAAAAGAAGGCGAGAGCGCAGTCCAGGTCGATGAAAACCTGCAACACTTCGCCTGTGACGGAAAGAAAAAGGACAAAGACAAGAAAGAAGGTGAATCCGTCACGACCGATTCCAGCGACGTCCTCGCCTGCGATGGCAAAAAGAAGGACAAAGACAAAAAAGAGGGCGAGTCGTTGAACATCGACTCCAGCGACCTTCTGGCTGGCGGAGACAAGGACAAAGACAAGGACGACGACGACGATGACGATGACGACGACGACGGGTTCCTTGCCTGCGACGGAAAGGACAAAGACAAGGACAAGAAGGGTGATTCCTTCGCTGCATAATTGACGCTGCACATTGAGCGTTGAACAGTGAACCGCCGCGGCAGCGATGCCGCGGCGGTTTTCTGGTTCTTGGTCGAAATATTGGCGCACCTCGTCCCGTTATCGTTGAACGGAGAGATGCCACGTCGACTCTATACGCTCGGGACTACAAAATGCTCGTACGACGAAGCAATTGGCCGGCCTTGATTGCTGTCAGTGTACTCGGACCCGCTCTCGGTCTTTTCCTGGGAGCCATGGCGGTAAGCGGCGATTGGTTCAGTTGCGACTCAGATGCGACGGTTAAAGAACGGACTCCGGAACGACTGATCATGCCCGATGGGGACCGGGTCAAGCTTGAGGAGTTGGCGCCGCAGCGCGCCGCGGCGCTCGTGGTCATGAAGAGCCCCTGGTGTTCGGTCTGTCAGAAGCAGCTGCGCGCTCTCTCGGACCGGGCCACCTGCACGGCGGGCATCGACGGGGCCGTCTTCGGGATGACCGCTTCGGATGCACGCACGAATGACAAACTCCAGAAAAAACTTGAGTTGAAATTCCCCGTGGTGGGCAACCCCGACGGTGACCTCTTGCGCCAGATGGGTCTGTGGAATCACGACGCAGACCGACCGATTCCCGGCGTCATCTACCTCGATGAACAGGGGAAGGTCGTCGACGTCTACCGCGGTCGATACCCCGGTAAGAGCCAGACGGGCCGCATCCTTCACAAACTCCACGCCATTTCAGGTGGGTGAGTCGAACTGACAGCTTGAATGAAGAAAACCCCGCCGATCGGGAGATCGGCGAGGTCTTCTCTAGGTGGTGTGTTAAACCTATCGAATCGGATTGCCCGAGCAGGACGAGCTCACGTTATTTGACTCGCTTTCACAAGAGGATCCAGCCTGACATACACCGTTGGCGTCCTGGCATTTCAGGAAATCAATGTAGGCGTTCTGACATCCACCGTTGAGTTGCTCCACCAGCGAGCGGGTGCTGTTCGCACATTGGTTGATGGAATCATACACGAAGCCCCCAGTGCAATCCTGCAGTTGTGAACAGTACGACTGGTAGTCGACGCTGCCGACGGAATTACCGCACGCGGCGAAACCTCCGAACAGGAGGGCCACACCGGCTGCCACGAGGAACTTGGTGAGGGAGAAGTTGCGACTTTCTGGGCCTGACATATCAGTATGCATGTTGGTACTCCGTTCGAATTCAATGAAACGATGAGACGGGCCTCGCTTCGTCTGCGCGATCCCGGCTGCGACTTCTATTTTTCGACCTCTCCCACTTTGTATCCGGGTAGCCGACGGGCCGTCAAGTTCATTCCAAAGTAGAACGGCCGCCGATTGTCCTCAGGGCGGGAATCATCCCTCGAACGAAATTGCTTCCTCCGGCGCCAGCGCCCCCGAGCATTGAGTGTCAAAGAAAGGAAAAGCCCCGGAGCTCTTTCGAGCCCCGGGGCGGAGTCGGTGGGAGGGGTGGCATCAGATGTCAGTTGATGCTCGCGTTGATGGTGAAGGTCGAGCTGTGGCCCGTGTTTTCGGCGTTGTCGGCGATGATGAACAGGGTGCGATCCTGCTGGGCCGTGTACGAAATACTCCCCGACGAGTTGAACCCGAATTTGAGATCGCCCGCCACACAGGAGTTAGCGTAATTGTTGCACAGCGTGACGGCGGCGATGTATCCCTTCGTGCCGCCGGATGACATCGACGCGTCCAGGGTTTCTCCAGCCTGGAGGTCCACCCGATAGACGACGTCTTCCCCACTGGAGTCGCCTCCGAGCAGGAACAAGCATTCCCAGGCGCTGTCGTCGTCGATGTCGTTCGAGAAGTTGCTCCAGCTTCCGGTGCTCGAGAAGCCACCGGAAGACTTGGCCTGGGTGGTGATGTTCTCGGCGGTGTAGCAGAAGTCGTTGTTGCGAGTGTCGCACATGCCGTTCGAGCAGCTACTGGGACAGGAGTAGCTAAACTCGCTGATCCCTTGAGTACCGCAGTAGTCGACGGTCGATCCGTCGCACGACCGGGTCTCGGGTGTGCACGCCATCTTCTTGATTTCGGCGTCCAACTCGAAGCTGTCGCTCGAGCCGGAACCGTTGTCGTTGGCCGCCACAAGATAGACCGTCTCGGCCTGACCGGGAGCATAGGTGATGGACGCCTGGGAACCACTGTGGCTTCCGGCGTTGCACGCTGTCTGGTCGTGGATGCCGGTACATCCATTGAGCACCATCAGCGAGGCGTCGTCGGAAGAGCCCGTGGTGTCGAGGCTGGCGGTCAGGTATTCATCGTCCGCCAGGTCGAGCTTGTATGTGGCGTCTTGACCGGCGATTTCGTCCTGGTCGACGCCTCCAGTGTCGCAGAAGGGTTCCCAGTCGTAGTCATCGGAGAAGTTCGTCCAGTCGATCGTTCGGGTCATCCCGCCCGAACCGCTCGCCTGGGAGGTGATGTCCTCGGCGTCGTAGCAGAATTCGGAGTTCGTCGTGTCGCACGTGCCGTTGGTACACCCGGAGGCGCACGTGTACGTGTCGGGCAGCCCGGATGAGGGGCAATACTCGACGGTGGCGCCGTCGCAGGTCACGTTGTTCGGCGTGCATGTTTCTCCGACGATCTCAGCCGTGAAGCTGAAGGTCTCGCCTTTGTCGGGGCTCGACTCGGAGAGATCCAACAGGACGTATACCGTCTGGTTGGAGTCCGAGGCATATTCGACGGTCGGTCCGTCGCCGAAGCCTTCCGCCCAGGCCAGGCACTGTGTGGTATAGGAGCCGCAGGAGGACTCGACGGCGATGTTCATGTCGTCTTCGCTGCTGCTCGAGGAGACCCGCAATCCTTCCCCATCTGCGAGGTCCACACTGAAGACGGCATCGGGTCCTTCGGTGTCGATGTCTCCGAGTTCGCCGCAGGTGTCGTCGGAGACGCTGAAGTCGTTGGTGAATTTGGTGTGTTCACCGGTGAAGGTCACACCACCGTCCTGGGAGGCCTGACTGGTGAGGTTGCGCACGGACGAGCAATTGTTCGAACGCTGACAGGTGCCTCCGTTACAACCCCAGTCGCGGCAGTCGTCGCTCTGGTTGAAGGCCGTACCCAGGTCGTTGCATTGCTCGACATTCCCCGAACTCGAGCATCGACGGGCGTCGGGCGAGCAGATGACGTCGGTGTAGGTGACACTCAGGCTGACCGTGGAGAAGGCCTGATCGGCGCGCGAGTCGACCACCAGGAAGGCGGTCTGCTCGCTCTCCGTGGTGTTCGAGTAATTGAGCGTATCTTCGGATTCGGTATCGGTACTGCCCGAGGCTCCAGCGAGACAGGTGTCGCCGAGGCTACTGCAGTCGTTGACCAGGTACAGAGACCCGTCGACTTCGTTTTGGAAGTTCGCGGTCGCCTCGATCGACGTCTTTGCCGGAAGCACGACCTGATAGGCCTTCTCCGGGCCGGTCGACTGCTCGGTGTCGCTCAGACAACTGTCCGAGGGGACCTCGTAGGCATTGGTGTATTGAGCGAGGTTCAGCTCCTTGTTCACCGCCTCGCCGGGGTTTTCGGTCGGTCGCGTGATTTGAGGTGCATCGCCGCAGCGTTGTCCGGCGGGAGGCACACATCGGCCCGTCGTCGGGTCGCATCCGGCGTCGCACGAGATCGAGCGGAATCGCCCACCTTCCTGCGAACATATCTGCGCGGTGTCAGTGCCGGAACAAAATGCCGTATCCTCCGCGCAGGCGGTGAAGGTGGTCGACACATTCAGTGTGTAGGGTCCGGCGGCGCCTTCGGCGGCGGTGTGTACCGTCACGAAGTGCGTGCCGGGGCCCAGAAGGGCGCTCTCGGACGTCGATTCACCGGCTTCACCGGCGAGCTTGCAGGCCCGCTCGGTGCCTGCCTGGGTACATTGCTCCCGTATCGTGAGGGCGAGATTTGCGGAACTGATCTGGGGCTGGAGCTCGAATTGTATCTCCTGAGGGTCATCGATCTCGAGCTTGTAGACATCTTCGTTGCGTTGAGCGCCGTCGGAGATGCAGCTGCCGGTCAGGGCGCTGGACGACGAGTTCGCCGTGTTCCCGGAGACGCGCTGGTTGGCGCGCAGTGTGGGCGCGGACTGGCAAGCGGTGACCGTATCGGCGGGCACCATCGAGACCGCCAGTTCGTACGACACACCGGGCTGCTTCATCTGGTCGTTTGTGGTCACGGCCAGGTTGAAGTCACCCTGATTGGTGGCGCCGATCTCTTCTTCGATTCGGATCGACGACTCGGTGCCGCGGGCACCGGTCGTGCCTTCGGCGACCACGGAGCCATCCTTGGTCAACTCGAGATCCAGTCGCCCCAATCCGACATCGCGCTCGGGCACGTCGAGTTGGATGACCAGTGTGGCGTTGGTGCTCACGTCGCCCAGGTCACGGCTGTTGAATGTGTAGTAGTCGGCGTCTCCCTGGCAGACGGATGCCTCTACCCGGGCCGTCGGATTGCCGTCGGTGAGGACGGTGGCCTCGGAGGCCGAGTCGTTCGATTCCCAGATGTCCGCGCTGCAACTGACCGGCTCGAGGCACGAACGGCCTGCGCATTGCCGGGCGTCTTTACAGTCCAGAGAGGTTTCGCAGTCCTCCGGTTCCTGACAGGTCGCCGACAAATTATCGGCGTCGTACTCGCAGGTCTGATTTCCGGGACACCCGCCATCGCCTCCGGCGTCACCGCAGGCCGTGGATTCGAGTCGACAGGTGCCGTCTTCTTGGCCGGACTCCCGTACGCAGAGGTGGTCCTCCAGACAATCTTGATTCGAGGTACAGGTCATTGCGTTTTCGCAGCGTCCGGTTGCGGGATCGCATACGCCGTTCGGGCAGGTGATGTCGTTTTGGACGCACAGGTTGGGTCGACATCGGTTCATCGTGTCGCTGCAGAAGTAGCCTTCGACGCAGTTTGCGTCGTCGCCGGCGCAGTCCATGGCGTTGGCGCACCCGCCTTCGGCAAACCGGCAGACCCCGCGCTCACAGGTGATGTTTTCGCAAAAACTTTCCTCGGCGCGGCAGGTGCCGTCGGCACACTTCTGACCGGCGATACAATCGTCCTGTTCGGTCTCCTGTGTGCAGGACGGCGCGGAGACACAGTTGTCGGTTCCACGCTGGCAGACACCGCGCTCGCAGACCGTATTTACGCAGGGGTCCGGTTCGCAGGTGCCGTTCTCGGCGCAGAAAGTTCGTTCGACGCAATCTGCGTTCTCGGTGCAGGTGTCGGGATTGACGCAGGCGTTGTCTTCGCAGACGCCGGCGTCGCAATCTTCGTCCGAGGAACATTCGTTCTGGGCCACGCACGTGCCCTCTTGTCCACAGACGTACCCGCCGATGCACTCTTCGTCGACGTTGCAGGAGTCTTCGTTGACGCATTCCCCCGATTCGGAGCTGCAGGTTCCGTACTCACAGGTCGTGGTTGAACAGGGGTCACTGGGACCGCAGGCCGTGGCGATGAGCGCCAGGGCGGCGGTAGCCAGAAATGCGAGTATCGAGGTTTGTGGTTTTGACATAGATAGTGCCTTTATTGGGGTAAAGCGAAATTCGACGACAGATACCCCCAGTATCCACACCGAGAATAATGCAATCACCGTTCCGCCGGATTCTTAACGGTATCGTGACGTGTGACTCTTCAATCTGTGTCAGATGTGTCGTAGATTTCTGACGGGCACTCACAACCGTTTCGTTCCACAGGAGGACAGGATGGCAGGGAAGAATATTTTGATGATCGTCGGCGACTACGGAGAGGACTACGAAATCATGGTGCCGTTTCAGGCACTCGAGATGGTCGGCCACACCGTCGACGCCGTCTGTCCGGACAAGGAGCGCGGCGATACCGTGCCGACAGCGGTCCACGACTTCGTCGGAGACCAGACCTACAAGGAGTTGCCGGGACACAATTTCGCACTCACGTCTGACTTCGATGCCGTGGACCCGGCCGACTACGACGCTCTCGTCGTTCCGGGGGGGCGTGCACCCGAGTATCTTCGGCTGGAAGAGCGGGTGTTAGAGATGACTCGCCACTTCTTTGACGAGAACAAACCGGTGGCGTCGATTTGCCACGGCCTGCAGATTCTGTCGGCGGCCGGGGTTGTCGAGGGACGGCGCCTGACGGCCTATCCGGCCTGTGGTCCGGAGATGGAGGCCGCCGGCGCCGACTACGTCGACGTGGAGGTCACCGAATCAGTGGTCGATGGAAATCTGGTGACGGCCCCGGCGTGGCCCGCCCATCAGAACTGGCTGGCCGACTTTCTGGAGGTGCTGGGGACGCGGATCGATCACGGCTGATCGTCCCCGATCTCTCCTACATGCCGAAGGCGTCGGCGAGCAGCTCGAAGGAGCGCGTACGGTTATCCTGTCCGTGGGTCAGGCAAGTGACCATCAGCTCGTCGGCGCCGGTCCGCTTCACCAGGTCTTCCAGCTCCTCCCGAACCGCCTCGGGCTCGCCGATGAAGTGTTGATCGCGGTTCTTTTGGACCGCCTGTTTTTCGACGATGGAGTAGTCGTATTCCGCCGCCTCCTGGGGAGACGGCAGCGGCGAGAGGTCACCGCGCATCCGGCGAACGTGGCTGAGATCCAGGCTGCCGGCCAGAAACTGGGCCTCCTGATCGGACGGTGCACAGAGCGCCGATACCGCCAGAATGACGTGTGGCTCCGAGAACCGTTCGCTCGGTTCGAAATGCTCGAGATATTTATCGATGGCTGGTTTGACCGGCGACGGGCTGAAGTGAGTCGCGAAGCTGTAACCGACACCCAGCTTCCCGGCCAGTTTGGCCGTGCCGCCGCTGGAGCTGAGAAGCCAGATCGGCGGAAGGTCGACGTCGTCGGGCATGACACTGACCCCAGAAAAAGGGTGGCCTTCGGCGAAGTCACCGCGCGAAAGTGCCTTCAACTCCTGCAATTGATCGGGATAGTTGGAGGAATCGTACGGCCGAACCGCTCGCATTGTGGCCGAATTGCTTCCGGGGGCACGTCCGATCCCGAGATCGATCCGGCCGGGGTACAGGGACTCCAGGGTATGAAACCGCTCCGCCACCTGAATGGGCGTGTGATTCGGCAACATGATCCCGCCGGAACCGATGCGCATCGACTCGGTCCGCTGGGCGACGTGAGAGATGAGAATCTCCGGTGAAGACGTCGCGATGCTGGGCATGCCGTGATGCTCGGCAAACCAGTGGCGTTTGAAGCCGAGGTCTTCTCCGAGCTCGGCGAGTTCGATGCTCTCTTGCAGTGCCTGGGAGGCGCTGGAGCCGGAATCGATCGTCGCGAGGTTCAGGATAGAGAGTGGAGTCGTCATGACGGCGGGGGGCTAAGGCGGGTGAGGTGACGCAGGTTGCCTACCTCCCGTTAAGCGAACTCCCGGCCCGGTTCAAGGGACGACTCCTCAAACCAAGTCCGAGGATTTGAACTGCCGCCAGCCCGACGATGACCGCGGCCGCCAGCACAACCAACGGCAACGAGAGGGCAGCAAGCCGGTTGATGGCTTTGCCGGCAGGCGCACGAGCTCCCCCCCTACATGGAGCCGGAGTCGTCGCCATAACAGGCGTCGTACTGGGCGTAGTACTCCGACTCGCAGGCTTCGGGGTCGTAGTAAAACTCTCCCCTGTCGCAGCTCGCGGTATCGAGCGCACAGTTGAAGAATTTTAGGGACGTATCGGCACAGGCCTGTGAGATCTCCGGATTATCGACATTCGTGTAGTAGGAGATCTGGTCGTCGTAGTAGGTGGTGCAGTCGTCCAGTGAGTCGAATCCGAAATTGCCCTCTCCGACACAGTCACGCAAATCAGAGCAGTAGCTCCGGAGTTCGTCCTTCGAGGGCCTATCCGTATCATCGGAGCCGCCGCAGCCACCTGCGCCGAGGGTCAGTCCGACGGCAGTCACCGTCGGGATCAACCGGTGGACGAATTGGTTGTTCGGGGCATCTTTTTCCAGGTCAGATTTTTTCATCTTTATGTCCGATCGTTGAGGCAGCAGGCTCCAAGAATTCCCGGTTACACCGGATGCGCATTCAAACACCGTCTATCGTCCCGGGTCCAATGCTGCCGAAAGAATGCTTGCTCAGCGTACTTTAGGTGCGCTGACTGGGCAAGTCAGGATTGTCACGTTCACGTCCAGATATCACGAAGGCCGGTCGAGGCAATCTTGAAGACGTGTCCAGGCCGCAGCAGGGCGGACGGGGTCTGTTTCATGTGCATCGTGCGCGTCGGGGGCGCCTGTGTGTCCCGCGCCCCATCGCATCGACGGCGAGTGCTGCGGACCAGTCCTCTTAGATCTCACGCCCGCGATGAAGAATTAAATGGGTGTGAGACATCTGGCCGGCGGATCCACGAGGGGCAGAATCCAACATGAGCTCACCTTCCCATGGAGTGACTGATCAGTCTGAGTTCAACGCGGCAGCTCGAGATGCTGAATCGGCGTGTTTCGTGATCGTCAGGTCCTCACATCGAACCGGACATGTCGTCGTAGCAGGCGTCGGAGTACGCGTAGATTTCCGCCTCGCAGGAGCCTTCCGTGTATTCAAACTCGCCCATGTTGCAGCTGTTTGAATCGAGGATGCAGTCGAAGTAACCGAGCATCGCGTCGGCGCATGCCTCGCCGACTTCGGCTCGGGCGATCTGTGTGTAGTATCGGATCTGTTCGTCGAAATAGCTTACGCAGCCATCCATAGAGTCGTACCCGAAGTCGTCCTCGCCTACACAGGAGCGAAGGTCGGAACAGTAGTTCTGAAGTTCGCCCTGTGAGACCCCGTTGTCATCGGGGTCGTCCGACCCTCCGCAGGCACCTGCGCCGAGGGTCAGTCCGACGGCGGTCACCGTCGGGATCAATCGGTACACGAACTGGTTCTGCGGGGCGTCGTCTTCCTGGTCAGATGGTTTCATATTTTGAGTCCGATGTTTGAAGTAGCAGGACCCAAGAATGCGCGGCTACCCCGGATGTACGTTCACGGGTCGACGGTCGTCCCGAGACCAATCCTATTGCAGTAGTGCCCTTTGAGGATAGTTCAGGCGCAATTACTGGGCAAGCCGGGACGAGGCGGTCCCAGATCAAGTCCCTTCGCCTGTCATGACGATGAGAACCTTCTCGGACTGACCGTTGTGGACGTACTCCAGGAGCAGGCTGTTCGAGTAGCCGCCTTGCTGTGGTGGGGCGAATTCCACATTTACTGTGCAACGATCGGAGATGACCGCTCCACAGTCCGTGTCGACAATCTCGAAGTATCCGGGTCCGGATGAACTTACGGAAATCCCCTCGTTCTCCACACTGACACCTTGGGCGGTCCGGATCTCGAACCCGTGGGAAGAGGTGGAATTGCCCGCCACTTCGCCGTAACTATAGCTGTCGCCATCCACGAACCAGACGACCCGGTCTCCTTGCCCCGGGTTATCTGCATTGTCTCCGCAGCCCAGCGCGGCGCATATCCCGACAAGCATCACTACCAACGCGGACTGCTTCAGGCGTTCGAACATGTCTACTCCCTTGACGCGGACACTTAAAATCATTCGTTGCGATCCCCGCCATCATAATTCACCGCAGCTAGCATGGGAAGTGTCGTTGCTTCGGGAGTCTGCGGCGATCTCGAGTGTCCGCGCGAGCGGCGGGCAGGGAGCTGGTCAGCGAACTACATGGAGCCGGGCATTTCGCTGTAACATTTGTCGTAATAGTCGATGAATTCATCTGTGCAGGCGTCTTCGTCAGGGTTAAATCCCCCCATTTCACAGACCGACTCTTCGAACGTGCAGTCAAATGCCTCCAGGGTGGCATCGACGCAGGCTGAACCGGCCTGTTTGTCCGCCATCTCCGTGTAGTAACGGAGCCCTTCTTCGATTCCACCTATGCAATCTTCGACTGAATTGTATTCGAATTCCTCTTTCCCCTCGCAGGACCGAAGATTGGAACAATAGTCTCGAAGGTCGTCCGTCGATGGTCCAGCGGGCGTGTCGGAGCCACCTGAACCCCCGCAAGCACTGGCGCCCAGGGTGAGGCCGACGGCCGCGACCGTCGGAATCATTCGATGAACAAAGGGATCCTTCGACGTCTCAGAGTTCTCTGAGTCTCGCGTCATAGGTCTACCCCTGAAAGTAGAGTACACTTTATGCTAACCAGTTGACCCGCAACGTTTCAAACGGTCGGCGGATCCGGGAGGGGCGCATTTCAATGCTCTCGTTCTTGCGTCTTTGCTCCATGGAATCGGCAGCTTGCTGGAGGCTACGACTTAGAATTCGGCAGCTTTCTGGAGATGCCGGATGGACTAGATTGGGCGTGAGTTCGATGGTCATCCCGGTCTCGCGAGCAGCGCGCGCTCCTCGCTTCGAGCCGGGCGATCACGCGGCGGCGCGCCTCCGGCGCAAGCGCCGCCGCGGACTAGGCAAGATGCAAGGCAAGTCGACATCTCGGATCTTCAAAAGTCCGAGTGCAGCTATCGACAATCACCGATGACACGACAAACGAAGGGACGCTCGAATGTCGACAATCATCGATGACACGACAAACGAAGGGACGCTCGAATCCGAGCGTCCCGGCTTGAGCGAGATGGCGTCGCGAGCGGCCGAAGGTGGGTTGAGATTCGGCGTCCGGGCCCCGCAGGCGATGCGCAGCATCGTCGAGGAGTCCGGGCCCGAAGATCGGCCCAGATCCGGACGCGCAGCAGGCATGTCGCAAAAAGTCGGGACGCTCGGATTTGAACCGAGGACCTCTTGCACCCCATGCAAATTAACGCATTTCTTCGCGTTTCGGTACATTTCTCTAGACAACTGGAAATAATAGTCTTTCCTATTGTGAGGTTCGTTGGTCTACGCTATAATTCGGTTTGTTCTGGTCACTTTATGGTCACTGTTCTTGCGAACATTCTAGCCAGAGAGGCGGGTAATGCGACTGACCAAGAAGCGAATAGAAGGGCTCGACTACGACCCTGACGGACCGAGTCAGCAAATTGAGTGGGATGATCAGGTCGAGAACTTCGGTGTGCGCCTTTACGAATCGGGCACTAAGTCGTTTGTCATCCGATACCGCAACGAGCACGGGCGGCGCCGATACATGACGCTTGGAAAATTCGGCACGTTGACCCTGCAACAGGCCCGTAAACTGGCCCTCGACGAGTTCTATGAGATTCGGCAAGGCGAAGATCCCGTCGAGGAGAAGCGGCGGGCCGATGCGAAAACGGTCGAGGCGATGGTCGAGGCGTTCGTCGAGAAGCATTGTAAGCCGCGACGGAACACCTGGGAGACGGACGAGAGCCGGCTGCATCGCCACGTCGTCGACCGCTGGGGCACTCGCCAGCCCGAAAGCCTCACACGTCGTGATATCTCAGAGCTGCACCGCGACATTGGTGAGGACGCCCAGGTCGAGGCCAACCGCGTCGTCGAGACGATCCGCACGATGTTCAATTTCGCCCAGGACGAAGGGATCGTCGAGGACGGCTTCAACCCGGCCACGAAGGTCAACAAATTCAAAGAGAAGAGTCGCGACCGTTGGCTTCGCCCTCACGAAATTGAGCCGCTGTCGGAGGCCCTCGACGCAGTCGATAATATCTTCATGCGTCGATATTACTGGCTTCTACTGCTGACGGCGACGCGGCGTAACGAGATGCTCGAAGCAAGGTGGGAGCACGTCGACCTTCAGCGGCGCGAACTGTTCCTGCCGGATACCAAAAACGGCACCGATCACACCGTGCCGTTGTCGGACGCGGCGTTCCAGATGCTCGTCGACCTGCCGCGCCAGGATGGCAATCCGTGGGTGTTTTGCTCGCACATCGAGGGGCAGCGCATCCAGGAGGTCAACCAGCGCTGGCGTCGAGTCCGGGCGGACGCTGGTCTCGAGGACGTTGTGTTGCACGACTTCAGACGAACCGCGGCGAGCTGGCTCGCGCAGGCCGGCTACTCGGAGTTGATCATCAAGAAGCTACTCAACCACACCGTGGACGGGCCGACATCTATCTATGCTCGTATGGACCCGAGCGCCGTCCGGGAAGCGGTTAACGACTACGGCCGCCGAGTGATGGCGGCCGCACGCGGCGAGGAGACCGAAGTCGTGGCGATCGGCCAGGCACGGGGGGAGCGATGACGTGGCAAGAGCAGCTAGAGGATTTTCAGGCTCGCCGCGATAACTGGGAGCGATTCGGAATCGACGGTGAAGTACACCGTGAACTCTGCGAGATGTGTTGCGTCGCCTTCGAGGACGATCCCGAGGCATGCACTGTGGCGAATGCGCTCATGGCGGCGGTGTCCGAGGCGGTTGATTCCTACTTCGCCGGAAAACGCCTCGGCCATATTGCCGTTGACCGGGATGGAAACGTCAAAACCGACAATCAGGGCGAGGTAATCTTCGAACACGGACTCGAGAACAAGCCGGCCCTGCACCGAAAGCGGCTGGAGAAAACTCGAATGACGGCCGAGGCGTTGAAAGAACGCATCGATGAGATGCCCGAAGGGACATTGAAATTGTTGTGTGGATTCGGGCCCGAAGGTTCGCGCTATCCAGCGGACTCAGACGGGCTGGCAGGAGAGACGCTTAAGAAGAGAGAAGAGAAACGATGGGCAGCAAAGGAAGTGCTCGACGACGATGAGGCCACCAAAGAAGAGCGCATCGAGGCCCAGAAGGATTTTCTACTCGTACCGCGGAGCATCCCCGACGAAATCGATGAGCTTCAGGTATGGTTGGAGCGTCTCATTAAGGCCTCTGATTCGGCGCTTGAGCGCCTGTCACAATCCGATCCTCGATCTACACGACGCAGCGAAAAGGAACTTGCCAGGACGGCACAGGAGATATTCCACACTTATCTAGCGTTTGGACTCGCCGAGATGCCCTTCAGCCAGCGCCACGAAATTGCTCATGGTGCGTCCTACGAAGAGTTGAAAAGACAGGGATTCAGTGACGGCGATCTCGAAACGCGGACGTTGTGGTCTGTCCGGCCGGAGAACTATGCGAGACGTCGGGATGATTTCATTCGAAGCGTGCTCGACTTGGCCGGAGTGGAGGCCCCTTCTTCAAGTTCGGGACTCGCTAATTGGCGTTCCGAGTTTTGGTGGGCTCCGGAATCGGCTCTCAAGATATCTAACAAAGGGCAACGACTTCGATACTGGGATCGTGAGGACTTTCGCTCAAACCTGACGGTTCGCGGCGCCGATTACTTGCGAGAACGCATGCTCATTGCGATGGACGCGGTTGCCCAGGCGGGGACAATTCCTGAGGAAACCTTTTCCCCTGCAGGCGGGGCCGAATTCTCAGCCCTTGCCCGCGTGCTCAGTCTCGATCACCCGCCTCTCCAGACCCCCCATCCGTTTCCTGAGGGGGGGGCTGGAACCCCCTGAAAATCGGTACGCTACGCTGCTTCTCGACATGGGCGGGATACGTCCAGTGAATCGAACGAGGAGCAGCGATGGAAACCCTTCTGACAGAAAAGCAGTTGGCGGAGAAGACCGGATTTTCCGTCCGGACTCTCCAGACATGGCGCTATGAGGGCGCCGATCACGCCCCTCCGTACCACAAGATCGGAGCCGCAGTCCGATATCGGCTCTCGGAGGTCGAAACATGGCTCGATAGAATGGAGGTGCGTACCTCCACATCTGAATCCGAAAGCGGTGGGTTGCACGATGCCGACGGCGCGCATGGCGCAGGGGGTGCGTCGTGAGCCATTCAAAAGATAAGACGCCTCCGACGGGCAAAGACGGAGGCGCCTCAGATACGTCCACAACGGCCAGCGGGACGGACTCGAAGGGTAGCACACCCGGAGGCGTCGACCAACCGATGTGGGTCTATGTGCCGCCTCTCTACGGGCACACCCGTGGCCGCTTTATCGTCCATTCCGTGTACATCCTCGGCCCGGCCAGAGGAGTAACTCGGCCCCCGCATATTCCGGCCGACTTCGAGTTTGGTGCGGTTGAGGGGATCGTGAACCTTGAGGCCGAAGACGGCACGTTCTGGTCCGTCAATTGTAGGCGGCGTATGACCAATCGTTTGCTCGAACGCCTCGGTCAAGCTGTCACGCTGATATTGTACCCCCAGTCGAAGCCCCAGCTTCCCATGGGGTATCCGGTGCCCGACCATCTTCTCCCGCCGTCCACTTCGACGGGAGGTGCGCCGTGAGCCATACCGATTCACGAAGTTATCCTTACGCCCTGGTCGAGCGACGCGAGGACAATCGACCGACCGACCACACTTCGACCCTGGCCGAACTCGGCGCACGCCTCGAGCAACACGCCCGCGACTATCGGGAGAAAAACGGACCCGGATTCTTGCCCGCCACCTTTGGAGGCGGGCGCAGGGCCAACGAGGACGTTGAATCCGTCCATTGGCTTGCCCTCGATATGGAGAAGACCGAAGGGACGGTCGACGGCCTCCAGGGACCGCTGACCGGCTGTCAGCGCATCGTCTACTCAACGTGGAGCCACGGGGACCGGCGCAACTGGTCCCCGGGCCACCCGAGATTCCGCGTACTCCTTCCGTACACCCGTCCGGTCGGGCCGGCGGAACACCGGGCCATCTTCGCGCATATCGTCGACATCCTCGACGGCGCACCGGATTCCGCCACGAAGGACCCGGCACGTCTGATGTATACGCCTCGGCAACGCAACCCCAAGGCTGAACGCGACCCGTGGGTGACGGTCCACGACGACGGGCCCGGGCTTGACCCGGAGGCGTTGCCAGACGGGGACGGCGGCACGGTGGCTGTCGAGACACTTGTGGAGCGGACGAACGAACCCCCGGCTGCGTCGAAGGAGTCCCCGGCATGTCGCAACGCAACACTTGGGTGTCGTTCCCACGCCCAAATGAACCACGCCATGACACGGTACGCCGAGGCGGCCCTCACGGACGCCCTTGAGACGGTACGCACCGCACCCATGGGGACCCGTCACAACGCGCTCTGCGAGCAAGCCTTCAGCATGGGTACGCTTGTCGGCGCGGGTGTTCTGAAACCGACCGAAACCACTCGTCTGCTGGTCGGTGCGGCCACCTCCAATGGGCTGCCGGACTCCGAAGCCAAGCGCACCGCACGCGACGGGATTGATGCAGGGAGGGCCAAGCCTCGCGACCTGACATCCATCCGGCGGCGCGACACTTCTGCGCACTCTAGCGACACGTTCTTCCCGGCGCCCCGTGTGGCGGATAAGACAGACCCCAAAGGCGATAGCACGTCCGACGACATTCCCTCCCTCAAAGAGATCAACGCTTACCTGTCGGGAGATGATGAACAGAACGATGAACGCCTATCGGACCGGCAGATTGTCGAGCAATTCGAGTATCGCGCCGGATGGCTCCAATACTGCGACGGCCGGGACCGCGAAGAGGCCGAACGCGAAGCGCTTCAACGTCTACTCCACCAAGCCGATGGGCCGGGTGAGACCAGCCGTATCCGCACTGTAGTTGGCCGCCAGACGACCGTTGACCCAACCACGGCAGCGGCGGAATGACGCCGACCCGTCCGCCTGGAGCTATTCAGCACGACGTAAGCCGAGACGAGACGATGACAGACACGGATACCCTCGACATTGACGACGAAATTGACCGGGTTTGCCAAGCCATTAACGACAAAGGGTTTGCTCGTGCCGTTGAGACGGACGAACGTCTGGAGTTCTTCGCAAAATTGAAGCGCAGGAATACGGTCGGCTGGAAGGAGCTCAAACGTGCCGTGCGGAAGCACTGCAAGGGCAACGAAGGCCTTCCGAACGTCGGAGCCGTCGACCAGTGGGCGAAGGACGTAACGAAACGTGAAGCCCGAGAGACTGGCGAGGCGGTCGACGCAAAAACCCCGACCTTTGGCGTGGGCGATGCGACGGAGGTGAGTCGACAACTCGAGCGCGACATTCAGGGGAACGGACACCGTCTCGTCTTCGACTACGGGGACTTCTACCAGTACAACCCCGAGACGGGGCTATGGGAAGTTTTGCCTCGGGAAACCCTCTCGAAGCAGGTCCAGGAGTACAGTGGAGCCGTCGATTTAAGTGGTGGGGATCCCCGCCCGCTTAAGATCAGCGGGAGCAAGCTCAGCGATGCCATCGATCTCTATCGGGATCGTATTCACGAGGGCGCGACCTCGGAAGATGAAACGGGATTCTTCGACGCCGCGCCCCCAGGGTTGATGTTCGACAATGGTTTTCTGCGGGTGGACCTCAATACCGGGTCGCTTCAACTCGAGACGGCTGACCCATTTAAGCACCGGGCACGCGTCGGCGCTGGAGTCCCGTTCAATCACAAGGCCGACGCACCGAAGTTCGACAGTTACCTGAACAGCGTGTTCGAGGGCGACCCCGATGCCGAGGCCAAGCGGAAGCTGGTACTCGAGTTCTGTGGTGCGTGTCTGCTTGGCATCGCCCCGGATTTTGAGCGGGCGCTTGTCCTCTACGACAACACCGAACAGAGCGGTGGTGCGAACGGCAAGAGCGTGTTGATCAAGCTTTTACAGGTCGTGTTCTCCCGGAGTGCTACGTCGAGTGTGAAGCCTCAGCAATTCGACGCACGCTTCGCCAACGCCGAGCTGGCGGGGTCGCGTATCAACTTCGCCACCGAACTTCCGGAAAACGACATTCTGGCGAGCGATACACTGAAAGGCGTCATCACAGGCGACCCAATGCAGGCCGAGCGCAAATATCGAGACCCCTTCCAATTCCAGCCGCGGGCTGGGCACATCTTCGCCGCAAATGAATTCCCCCGGGTCGTCGCGACGGACGATGCGTTCTGGCGACGATGGATCGTGATGCCGTTCAACAGACGGTTTACGCCGCAGGGAGACCCCGGCGCCGACCGAATCCCTGCGCTGGAGGAACAGATCATCGACAACGGAGAATTATCCGGAGTTCTGGCCCGGATGATCGACGGCGTCAAACGGCTTATCGAGCAGGGCGCGTACACCGATGTGCCGAGTGCTGTGCGGTGCAAGAAAAAGTGGCGTCGGCAGTCGAATCCAATTGAGCAATTTCTTATCGACGAAACCACCAACTACCAGCAGACCGGGCCAGTCTACGACCAGTCCGCTGACTGGAAAAGCGATCCGGGACGGCGCACCTCGGCACGGGAGCTTTACGAAGCCTATAAGGCGTGGGCGAATGCCACCGGGCACGGGTCTGTATCTCAGACGAAGTTTGGCCGGCGCGTGGCGAAGCTGGTCGACAAGGGCCGGACCTCAAGGGGGGTGTTCTATCGGGTCCAGTTGAAAGACCGGACTGACCGGGTGGGGCAGGTCGGAAGTGGCACCGGGGGCATGTAGCGAATGCAGGGTATGTAGGGTTTGACTCACAACATCTGCTCGGTGGTGAACGGGGGGGGGGTAATTTGGTCGTGATGCAGAAGGTGCATTTTGAAAAAATAAAGCGTATCCCCTCTCCGAAAGTTGAGAGGCTTTTACATAACCCTGCATACCCTGCATTCGCTACACGAATTGGGCACAGTGGAACGGCACCTGGTGGAGCACGCTCTTTACGCCTCCATCGTGGATTCAACTACGGGAAAACCATGACATGCGGACATCGAACATCAGACGGCTCCCCCTGCCAGCAACCGGCCGGCTGGGGTACCGACCACGACGACGGCCCGTGCACGTACCACGTCGACGACGATGAAGGAGGCCGACGTGGCCGGTCTGACCGGATCCGGCGCGCGCGGGTGGATGCCGGCGGTCGACCCTATGGAGAGCTACAGATCACGCGCATCCTTGAGGCCCTACGAGACGGGGCGACCTACAAGATTGCGTGCCAACGGGCGGGAGTGTCGACCCGGACATTCCGGCGCTGGAGAGAACAGTATCCGGACCTCCACGAGCGCGTCGACCGGGCCGAGGCCGAGGGCGCCGGGGAACTCCTGGACACGGTGCAGACGGCCGCTGAGACCGGCGATTGGCACGCCGCGAAGTGGTTGCTGGCACGACGGTTTGGCTACGGGAAAGAACAGGGGCTCGATCCGGAGACCGCCGACGCCTTCGTGTCGACGGTCAAGGGGGTCATTCGCGACATCCTGCCAGACGACAAGGCCACGGAAGTCATCATCGCCATTGGCGACGCACTCGAGGAGCTGACAGATGGGTGACTGGGCAGATGCATGGAGCGGACACGGAGCAGGCGATAGCGTTACGATGTCGGTGGTCGTCTACCACCCGGAAACTGGTGAGGTTCGAGGCGGTGACTTCCATCCGAGTCGGTTGTCCGAGGACGGCCCCATCATCGTGATGCCGCATGACGGTTCACTGCCGTGGAAGCCAAGCGGGTGGTTCTACGCCGGGGACGGAGAGTTCGTCGACGAACCGCCCACCCGGAAGGATTAGTCGAGTATCGCACGTTTTCCGGTGCCGAGAGACAGACCGCGCCGGGGGAGTGGTCGGAGTCGGTCGACGAAGCCCGTCTCTGTCGGTCGTTCTTTAGAACTACGGCGCTCGCTCCCGCACATATCGACGACACGGCGGCGATTACGAGCATTCTGGGCACGCGTGCCCGCGAATGCCTTCTCACCATTTCTCTGTGCCTGGTCATCGCCCACGCCGTCGCTCGCGGCTGCACATCGTGGCCTCAGACCCGGCAGGCCGGACGCTGCGCAACTACCTACCGCGTTGACACTCTCCGCGCCGGCCGACACCTTCGGGGTAGACTCAAGTCCTGGAGGGACGGGTGAGCGACGAAGACGAAGAATACAACCTGTGGAATGATGGCTGTGTGGTGTTCATCATGATCGGCGTGGCAGTTGTGCTGCTCCCGTGCGTCGGGTTCATGGGAATGGCTCTGCTCAAACCCCTAATCGGCGAGGGAGAGGTCGAAGAGGAGTCGGAGGCGAGCCCGAAGTCGAAGGCGTGGTACTACTGTGAGAAGATGACCCGAAAGCGGCTGAAGTCCCCGAGTTCTGCCGAGTTGCCCTGGGGGCCGGACGTCCTTCGATGGGAAGGCGACAACAAGGTGAAAGTCGAGTTCAACTTCTCTGCGAAGAACCCGATGAACGTCCGGCTCCAGAAACGTGCATACTGTACCGTCACCTTCGACGACACCGGAGAGGCCGAAGACATCGATCTGACGTTTCAGTAGTTCGGAGTCGGTTTGAGGGCAGCGTGAACGTTCGCCCTCGGAGGCTTGGATGCGCTACCAGTATTGCTCGCACTGTTTCGCTTTGTAGAGGCAGCGATCGCGTACGCCGTTTTCGGCTGGCACGTCCGACCGGCACCATTCAAGGAGGGCGTTGTAGCCGGCGTCGGCCGCCTCAGACCCTCGTTCTGAGGCTTCAGGACTTGCGCACTGCATGTCGTTGTTGATGCACGCGAACCGCACTGAGGAAGTAGCCTCGTCTGCGCAAAGCTCGTACTTCTCGGGGTCCTGCGGTGTGTCACTGTGGCCACACCCAGACACGGTCATCATCGTGACCGTGATTGCTGTGATGATGCTCCGCCATATCATGACATCTCCCACATCGACTGACCGACAAACACGAGCGTGTAATCTTCTGCGATTAGCGACGGACTCGCTTCCTCCACACTTGCGGATATAGCCACGTGCCGGTCGACCTCAACCCCTGAAAGCGGACCTTGAGTTCGGTCAGGCTCGCCGCCACGTAGTACGGGTACACCCGCCAGATCGTCTCCTCGGACGACGCAATAATGCGGTGGCTGGTGTCCTCACGCTCGCCCGACGGCTCGACGTCGGTGACGTTGGTGTTGCCCTTTGTCTCAAGCCACCGAGTGTTGTTGAGTAGCGCATGTTCGAGCAACGTCGAATACAGGCGTGCGTCGCCCTGGAGGTCAGCCGTGGTGCCACCAAGCCATAAGCCGGGCTCCCAGAAACCAGAAGATGCCGACGAAACCGATGGCGCCGAAAATCATTGCAGAGGCCCCGCCACCGCTCGAAAGGCCACCTCCGAGTGTCATGGCTCCGACGAAGCCGACTACCGTAGCTAGCCCGCCGAAGAGTTGATGGCTCTTCCAGGTCTTTGAGGTTTCCTCGATAGTTTGGGTGTCGCCGCCGCTATCACGAACCGGCGCCCCACAGTTCGGGCAAGACCCCGCCTTGTCCGAGACGTCGTTCCCGCATTCCGAGCATTCAATCATCGCCATGATGTGTCCCCGTTTTCCCGTAAAAGTCCGTGCAAGCGGGAGCGTACCAGATAGGTCTGTGTCGGCAAACGGTCGCCCTGGAGCGGGCAAGTTGGAATGCGCCGGGCTTGCGTGGACGTACTAGCTCGACAGCCGTCCAACGGTATGGGGGGAATTTGTCGAGTCACCGCCCGGCGCGACTCTGACAATATCCGATGTAGCAGGGGAGTCAACGCGAGGCGGGCTGTGCCGCCCACTTGCGCGAGGGAGGAATCGGCAAGCCGTCGAAAATACTACTATCGCGCGCGACAGTTGACGAGGGGGATAAGCTGATTGAACGTGGGTGGCTGAAGCGACGACAGGAGTGCATGTTGTTTACGATGCCTGGAGAGGGAGAGTCATGAACATCGCAATCGGTATTGGCCTGTTTTTGGCAACAGTCGTCACTATTGGACTCATCGCCTACGATCGCCACGGGAACGTGGAAGATGCGGCGCAGGCCATTCGGGAGACGGCCGGGAGGGTATTGGCCGGCGGTTTCTTAGCTATCATTGCTGGGTTCTGTTTTACATCCGTGGTCTCGAGCGTCGTGTTGGCGTTTGTAAGGCCTGAACTCTTGGGGGGCGTGAATGCCTTCGCGGTCGTGGGTTTTGCCATTATCCCCGCCAGCGTGGGCGCATTGGCGAATGCTGCGTTGATTGCTGTCTTCCTCGACCATCAAATACCGTGACTCGCTACGTGCGGTCACGGAGCCAACGCGAGGCGGGGTGTGCCGCCCACTTGCGCGAGGGAGGTATCGCCAAGGCGGTCGAAAATACCACCATCGCGCGTGCAATGACCTCCCCGTACCTGAAGTATTCGACCTCCGGTCTACGGACCCCGACTGTCGCGCGCTTTTAATAGCGTGAAGTAATCCCTCGCTATAAGGCGAACATGCGCGTGCATCGCCGGGGAGGGGCAGTCGACGATATGCGTTCGGTCTCTCTGAACTTCCACGCAATGATTCATCGGACGTCCCCCGCCCCTGACAATTGACCAGACGTCCGGCCCTCCAGACGTCTGGACTTTTAAATACCTGGACATGCAAATTTCTGGACGTCCATGTGGCTCCCGATAAGGCACGTATCGCGCCACGGAAGGCACCACACCTCGACGACCACGGAGGGCACGATGATGAGGGCGAGCCCCCGGTTGCTAAGGTCCCTCCCCCTCCTCGAAAAGGGCCGCTATTTGGCGAACACGCCCGTTAGAGTCCCATCCATCCTCGTAGACCGCCGGGAACCGACAAAAATGGCTTAGGGCAGTTTCTAGGTCGGAATCTACCCAACCGATGACCTCGAGGATGGTTTGATAGTCGTCCTCTAGGTTGTCGCGGTTCCAGAGGGGCTCGTGGTGAAACACCCGATTCCTCAACCGTCGTATTTTGTCGACCCTCACGAAAAAGGCTTGGCGTTTCCGTAGCTTTTTAGGGGCTTTTGGAAAGGGGCTCCGGTCTACACTCCCGGTAAGCAGGGTAGGCCATAGGGTTTGTCCTCGTTCGTAGTATTTGTGGAGAAGGCCGGTCCAGAAACCGAATGATAGATCGGCTATGTAATGCCCACGGCGCGGAGTCTCGATAGGGCTATCTTCATCAGTTAAGCGTTGGTGTGTTTTCTCAACGGTCTTATTTTCTTTGGGGCCCAAAAGATCATCGTCCCTGAACCACCACTGATTACCCCTCAGCTCGGCAATGCATTCATCGAGCTCATTCCGGACGACAACTTCTACCGCATTCAGAACAGGGTAGAGGGATTCACATAGCGCAAGGTTCCAGAAGTATGCCTGACAAGCTTCCTGCTTATTCTGTGTTCTTTCTTGATAGGGGTTGAGCCTTTCGCTGCTGAATGCCCGTTCGAGACAGTCGTGAAAATCCCGATGGTTCATGTAGCCCCGCAGGGTTGTGTTTACCTTGACGTATAAATTGCCAGCCCTATAGTTTTCGTTTGTACACCCCGGGAACTCCTATCCTGACCACCCTGTCTTCATGCAGAGTGTGACAGTGAAGAGCCCGGGGTATTGCTTTTCTTGCCTTCGTCCGCCCCGTACCTTCGGTTACTTCCGGGTAGACTTTCAACTGCTCTTGCTGTTGCCTGAGAAGCAGGTAAAGGCGCCAAAGGGAACTCAAAGGGGCTACACAGTAGCCCCTTTGAGATCTACCAAAGGAATCTGCAATCGATTGCGCTTCCCACCGAATTGAGGCCCCTCGAGGCGGGATTTTTGTTTGTGTCGGTGGCGTGAGGCACCGTGGAGGCCGAAGCCCTACAGGAACGACCCTGTGCATGATCTGACCCGCTATACCGGGCAGACGGTGCCCTGGAGGCTACAGAAGCCCCGTGGCCGAAGCGTCAACAAACCCGCACTTATCGGGCGCAAACCCGTGCCCCGGCCCGGCGCAAATAGTGAGGCCCCTGACTCGCCAATGCGTTTCACGCCCGGCCGTGACGTCGGATACAGACCCCGGAATGCACCCATCGAAGCGCATCGACGCGGCGGGCGATATTGACACGCCGGCTCCGACCCGAGACCTTCGTTCCGTAAGCAACCGATGGTCGGAGGGACTGTGAGCGAAGATGAAACGCCCCAACGAGACGATACCTACGACGGTGTGGATGCTGCCGGTGTCGTGGTGGCCTTGGCTTTCGTGGTGAGCGTTCTTTTCTGCTGCGGCGATTGCGGCCCTTCCCAGTCGGAAGATGAGTCGTCTCGGACCCAAAAAACGGAGGAGTCCGAGGAGGCAAAGGATTATCGACTCGGCAAAGCATGGAACCTGTGTGAGCGGATGGTCGAAGAGCGGGTCAAGGCCCCGAGTACGCTCGACCTTCCGAACCTAGCTCCGACCTACAACAGCCAACCCTCGAGCAACGTCTTCGTGGTAGGGCTCGACTTCAGTGCTAAAAATCCGATGGGCGTTCGCCTCGAGAAGACCGCCGAATGCACTGTGACCTTCAATGGGCAGGAAATAGCGGATGCGGGAATTGAAATCCGCTGACCCCCGACACTGATAGGTGAAGCCGTGAAGGGCGACGAGAACATCGACGACCACGATGATGACCTGCAGGCCGCAAAGGAGCAGTTTAAGGCCCCGAGCAGTGCCGAGATTCCGTGGTCGCCCGATGTCTGGGGGTGGGCCGACGAGAACACGGTCGAATTGGAGTTTGAGTTCTCCGCCATGAACCCAATGAACATCCGGCTCCAGAAGCCGGCCCGGTGGCTTGTCACGTTCAAGGACGGGGAAGCGGTCGATTACACCATGACCTCTCAGTGATTGATACAGTAGCTGATGAACCCCTGAATTAAGGAGGATTGCTGATGGGACGACCTAGTCTTCAAGATCTCAGATTGCCTGATAATGTCATGTACGACGTTCATGTGGTCGACGATTGCGTCTCGTGCATCAAAGCAACGGATAACGAAGGGAACGACATCATAGCGCAAGTGGAAGACGGTGAGTGGCGCGAATACCAGAAACCCTCGGCAACGGAGGCTTCGTCGACCCCCCCGTGTTCGGGTTGTTCGTCGGTAGTTATTCTTCCGTTCGTTTTAGTCGCCGGTTGGGATTGGCTGTTTTAACCTCTCGGCCGACAGCCCGCCTGAAAATGTTTCGTAAAGTCTGAAGAGAGTATAAGCTCAAATTTGTCCTAATATGACCGGGGGTTTGCCCGGAACGTCAATTCTGACGCCTCTCAAACTTGGACGCCTCGGGGAGTTCTATGGCAGTTACGTCTTGTGAGAAGTGCGGTATCAAGATTTCGAATGACGACAATTTTTGCCCAAACTGTGGCGCTCCGGCAAAAGAGTCACAGGGCGAGGATGCCTCCGGATTCAACGCGGCCGGGTGCAACCCCGCCGTCCATGCCGCAAACGGCTGCAACCCAAGGTGCGGGTGCCTGTCGATAATCCTCTTCCTGGCTGGCATCCTCTTACTCTCCAACGGTCTTCATTACTTGGGGATAATCGACCTGAATGAGTGCTATACCGCTGACGACTGTGATTACGGGCATGTCTGCGAAACCCAAGGCGAGGGGTACAACGAATGCTACCATATGAACGATTACCCCTGATTCTATAAAAAATGAAGTTAGCCGCCTAAGCGGCCGAGCAACCGGCGGGTTCCCAAAACGCACCGTTACGTGAATAAGTATTGTTTTTACCCGACCCTAGGGGGCATCCTCCCTATAATCGTGAATGCGTATCGGAAACATGATAATCGTTACACATTCACATCTAACCCCTTGGAGGCCGCCGATGGGCCGCTCAATCCCGAAAGTTCTCAACACAGACGAAGCCGACGCCCTGGTCGACGTGTTCAACACCCGGTATGACACCGGGGTCAAAAACCGGGCGATGGCCGGTTGATGCTCGAGACGGGACTCCGCGTCTCGGAGGTCTGCAATCTGCCGCAGCGACCTCGATATGGTGGCCTGCCGTCTGACCGTCCGCGACGGGAAAGGCGGGAAGGACCGACAACTCTGGTTCCCCGAGGATGTTGGCGAGCTGCTGGCCGAGTGGTTTGACCGACGCCCCGAAACCGACGAGGGATGGGTATTGCCGACCCGCAACGGCAAGCGCACGCACCCCTCGGGGGTCCGGGGCATGGTCGGTCGGAATGCCGAGAAGTCGGGCATCGACTGGCACGAGGACGTCTCTCCGCACACCCTGCGCCACACCTTCGCGACGAACCTGCTGCGGCGCACCGGCAACATCCGACTGGCACAGAAGGCCTTGGGCCACTCGGATTTGTCGACCACGATCATTTACACCCGTATCCTGGACGACGAGCTGGAAGCTGCTAAGCAAGGGGCAGCAACGCCAAGCCACTACGGGGACGACACAACGTCCCACCATTCATGACGACAGCAAATAACCCTCAAATTTGAGGATGATAGATGGAAGATGCAACGAGGATCTTGATTCTAAGCGTCGCATTGCTCAGTGCGGGATTGGCGGTTGGATGTGCGGCAATCAGCCCCATACCCGGATCGGAAGAGGTCGAAATCATCTCGAAACAACAGGTCGGAGGTGATTGGGGGAACCAGTGCCAGCGGCTCGGAAACACGACCGCCCGAGTCGGACCCAACCCCAGTAGTGAGAGATCGAATCTAAGCCCAGCGGAAGTCGAAGCCCGGAACAAAGCCTATAGCCGAGGGGCTACGCACGTAGCAGTTGGCTCGGAAAGAGGGTACCCCTGCACCTTGTCGGGTAATCAATGCGGTACTTGCGGCTACTCCTGCATCGAACTTCCTGCGACCGCTTACAAATGCGATGGGGAAGCCCCAGAAGAGGGGGCGAATGTCTCCAGTAAATCGAGTACGGAAGGGGCTTCGAGCGGAAACGATACACTCGACATTCAACAGGCCGCCAACCTCTGCGGGGTTGAAACTGAAGTAATCCGCAATGGTTTGTCGTCGGGCGATCTGAATGCGATTCAGACCGATGATGGATACTTGATGTCTCGAAATGACGTCATTGCGTTCTGCGCCAGTCAACAGAACTAAACCGAACGGCGACCGTTGCATCCTGCTCCGTTTCGGGTCCTCGACTCCCCACGAGGCATGACTGCGGCACCTGAAAGTCCCGAAGCGGTCGGTATGTCTGGTAGTGGTGGCAGACCTCGCAGTCACCCCCGTTCGTCGGAATGGCTTTTAGGGTGTCATATACCCAAAGGGCATCGTTGAGGTTGTCCGGCCTGTCAAGCGAGTGCGTGGTCTGGGGCCGGAGGTTGCAAGAAAGGCCTCGACGGCCACCGTGCCGCCATCTCCGTCAGGCAGGTTGTCCAAGTCGACCGACCGACCTCTTAGACCGATACCCGCGGGTCACATTTGACCTCGGGGTTTCGCTGCGGAGTCGTATACATAATCGTGCCGGGTTCTTTGTAGCCGGGGCATCTGCGCCCATATCGTCGACGTTCTCGATCGGGCACCCGGACCGTGAATTCATCCCGCTCGACGTGCCGGGCGTACGGCACGAGCACGCGGAATTGGGGCCACTTGTGCCGGGCGACCCTAGGCGTCGACTAAAACGAACTTTTCGGCCGCAGGGCCATCCAGCCGAAACAGACCTAAGACAACTCCGCTCGACTCGACGTCTACACCTATTGGAGTGAAATTGCGGCGTGCCAACCCCCGCCCGGAGAGGCAATTCCTTGCATGATTCTCCCCGATTCGAGAGACTCCAAATCCAACTGGAGCATTTCATGGCGTAGGTAAGACCCTATTTGGAATAAATAATTAATGGCAACGATGTACAAGAATCTGTCCCTTTTCTCCGATCATTTTCTTTCCGAGCGTCTGCCATCGACTGACGCCTGGGACGTCGACGTATCTGAAGCTCTTGCGAAGCTGACGGAGATTTATCGCAGGGAAGAAAAGGGTCTTCAAAAAGCGAACGAATCACAGACGGAAGACACCTTCATAAAGCCGGTGTTGACAGAGGTTCTTGGCTGGAACTTTGATTCGCAGTGGGAAACTAAGCACCAGGGACGCAGGCAGGTTCCGGATTTCGCGCTGTTCGAGTCCGAGAGCACGATGCGGAAGGCCAGGACGCTACGTGACGACGAAACCGCTTTCGAGGCTCGCGTCGATGCGGTGGCGGAGGCCAAGTACTGGGGGCGAAATTTGGACGGTACCGGTGGCGACCCTGCACGCGAAAAATTCACAAATCGCAACCCCAGTTTTCAGATCACCTCGTACATGCAGACTACGCACCGCGACTGGGGGATTCTAACGAACGGGAAAATTTGGCGTCTCTACTACGCCCACGCGAGAAGCAAGGTCGAAACCTACTACGAGGTCGATCTCCATCGAATTCTCGAACTTGAAGATCCCGATGAAGTTCGGCGACAGTTCAAGTGGTTCTATTTGTTTTTCCGAGCAGCCGCCCATCGTACCGACGGGGCCGGCCGAAAGTCATTTCTCGACTCCGTATACCAAGAATCCGAAGCATACGCCGCAGATCTGGAGGACCGGCTTAAGGATCTGGTTTTTGAGGAGATTTTCCCGACTCTTGCCGAGGGGTTCTTGGAGAACGCACGCCACGAAGGTGACGCTTCTCAGGAAGACCTAGATGAGATTTATCGAGGGACTCTACGGCTGTTGTACCGACTGCTGTTCTTACTACACGCCGAGTCTCGTGGACTCTTGCCCGTCGACGAGGAAGGCTACCGAAAATACAGCCTCCAACAGATCAAACTGGAGGTTGCTGAAGACATGGACGGGCGAAGTCCTTTGAGTTCTGTATCTACCGACCATTGGAACGACCTCACTTCCCTCTTTGCTATTCTCGATCAAGGTGATGCAGACCTGAATGTGCCTCGATACAACGGTGGTCTCTTCTCCTCGGAAAACCCTGCCAATCACTTCTTCGACGACCACGAAATTGCTGATAGCTATTTGGTCCCTGCGATCGACAAGCTTGCGCGTACCGACGATGACCGTACCGATGGACGGGTTTTCGTCGACTACAAGGCATTGGATGTCGAGCAACTCGGCTCGATTTACGAGGGGCTCCTCGAGTTTCGCCTTCAGTTCGACGAGTCGGGAGACTTGGCGCTCTTGAATGACCGGGGGGAGCGCCACGATACTGGCTCGTTTTACACGCCACATTACGTCGTCGAATACATTGTGCAGCACACTCTGCAACCCGTTCTCGAGGAGCGCCGGCAGTCCTTTGCTGAGGCGATGGAGAAAGTTGAAAAGAGGCGCGATAGGAAGTCGACTCACCCCCATCAGTTTGAGGCGGCTCGGCGAGAGGCCGTGGAAGCTCTTCTGGGTATTAAGGTCTGCGACCCTTCCATGGGGAGCGGGCACTTTCTCGTCGAGGCTGTGGACTGGCTAACGCGACACTTCATCGAAATACTTGACGAATATCCGAATAATCCGGTTTTGGATCTCATCGACGACATTCGTGGCGAGGTCTTGGAGTCGCTGGAAGGCCAGGGGGTTGAAGTCGATGAGTCGGTTCTCAAGGATATCAATCTACTAAAGCGCCTCGTGATGAAGCGTTGTATATTCGGCGTGGACCTCAATCCGATGGCCGTAGAATTGGCGAAAGTCAGTCTGTGGTTGGATTCGTTCACCATCGGGGCTCCGTTGAGCTTTTTGGATCACCATCTCCGGGTGGGGAACAGTCTCGTAGGTGCGTGGGCCGACGAAGTGACCGATCAAATGCGACAGGACCTGTTCGGAAGTGCGTTTACCGGAATGCTGAAGGCGACCAAATTGCTCGCAGATGTCGCAACCAATTCGGACGCGACCATCGACGCGGTGGAACGTAGCACCGGGAAATTCCGTGAATATCAAAAGGCAATGAGGCCATACAAAGTGCTGCTGGATTGTGCCCTGGGAGAGCACTTCGGCCTTCCGGAAGCGACGGCGCTATTGATGGAGCAGGGTCCGAAGCTGCGGAACGTTATCAATGCTCGTGAAAATGGTAGCGACGCGCCGGAAGGGCTGGACGACAGGGAGACCGAGGTTCTCGATCGAGTCGAATCCCAGCGGGAATCAGTGCGCAATTTCCACTGGGAACTGGAGTTTCCGGAGGTCTTCTTCGACTTTGACGAGGCCAGATTCAAGCACGATCCCGGGTTCGACGCTGTTATCGGGAATCCGCCCTATGTTCGCATGGAGCAGTTCAAGGCCTTGAAGGGCTTCCTACGAGACGACTACGCCGTTCACGCGGACCGGATGGATCTGTACGGCTACTTTATCGAACGGGGGTTAGACCTTCTCAATGACGATGGGGAGATGGGTCTTATCGTCTCGAATAAGTGGCTTCGGGCAAACTACGGGGAACCAGTTCGCGAGCTAATTCCGCGCCAGGCGAGCGTACGTCGGCTCATCGACTTCAGGGATCTCCCCGTGTTCCCCGATGCGAGCACCTATCCGCTTATCTTCATAATCTCGAAGGGGGTCGACGAAGACGTCACCGGCCGCGCGGCGGTCATGGAAGATTTGGATTTCGAGGATCTCGGCGAAACCGTCGACGAACGCGCGGCTGAGTTTACGCAAGAGCAACTCCGTAACGCGGGCTGGGCACTTCTAGGAAATCCGGGGTTAGGGCTACTCAATCGACTCCAGCAAGAGCATCCCTCGCTCACTGAATTCGTCGGGTCACCCCCTTGCCGCGGCATTGTGTCCGGAAGAAACGAGGCATTCGTCATCGACTCGGATACCAGAGAGGAGCTAATCGAGAGCGACCCGAAGAGTGAGGAGATTATCTACCCTCTTCGGACCGGAAAGGACGTCCGACGATACTGGTTGCGGGAACGGAACACCTACCTGATTTATACCCATCACGGCGTGGACATTAGTCAATATCCAGCCGTCGAAGCTCATCTGGCAAATTATCGGGAGTCTTTGGAGGAACGTGCCACCGACCAGAAGTGGTACGAGCTTCAGCAGCCTCAAGAGGCATATCGAGAGTTGATGGAGCAGCCAAAGATCCTGCAGCCGGATTTCGCGGAGAAGGTTCGATTTTGTATAGACTACAGCGGTTGCTATATACGCAGCAAAGCGTACCTTTTGCCGACTCAGGACCAGTACCTTCTAGGGTTATTGAACTCTCAGCTGGCAGATTTCTTCCTTCGCTCGATTACTATCGCGTATCGGGGCGGGTTCATGAATATGAAAGCCCAGTACGTGGAGACCTTTCCAGTTCTGGACCCGTGCGACAATACGCCAGAAGAGACGCGCGCACACCATGTGAGGAAATGGCGACGACTCTATCAGGAAGCGGTAGAAGAACATGTTAATGAGCATGGAGAATTGCCAGAACGATCTGCTTCAGAGTTGCTTGCATCCGCTGGAGAGCATCTCTCTGCATCACCGCGACGTGCCGATGTGATTCGCGACGTCCTCGCCGGACTTGCTCGGGAGATGACGGACCTCCACGACAGAAAACGACAGCTCAATTTGGACCCCGTTTCGTATGTGGGAGAGCGTACGGACGGACCGAAGCTCGCCGATGCTGGAACGTTCGACCCAGCGGCGGATTCGGGGCTGCTCAATCAAACGACCGAAAACTACGACAAGTTGAAGATCGAATCCGTTCAGGTCGAACGATCCGACGACACTGTCGAAGTCTTCGCGACCGCTCGGTACAAGCCCGAGAATCCTGACGATTTTGATACCGATAGCAACGGCTACACCGAGTCAGGCCCTTTTCCTGCGTTTCGACTCACAGGGCTCGATGACGATACGGCGGCGCTCATCGAAGCGTTCGTCCCGGTCGCGACAAATCGTCGTGATGGTCTCGGCGGCTACAAAGAAGAGGCCACGAAAAATATATCTCCGCGGACTCGCCTTGAGAACATCCGAGTGCCCGACACCTCACGCGTTGTCGACAATCTGCGACGATTCACAGAGAATCGAGCCGAAGCGCGTGAGCTACGACGTCGGATCGAGTTCACAGACTATATCATCGACCGAATTGTCTATCGCCTCTACGACTTGACGGAAGAAGAAATTCGAATTGTCGAGGGGGAAGGGCCGGGTAGCAGTCTCTCATAGTGGGAAGAGATAGTGGTGCAGTCAGGAGAACACTCGTACCTCGCCGATATGTTGGTCCATTTTCGAGTTCTTCGTCGTCGCAATGGCGGCCTGACCTTTGGCAACTCTCCTATTGAAGGGGGGGTTCCGCAAATTGGTCGCGGCTCAGCGATATTCAAAGGCGTCGGTGCCGCATTCCGAGTATCCAATCAGCGCCAGGATGACGCCCCTAGCCTCCACGAAGGCTAGGTTCGTCACTATCGGCCCAGACAGGGCGAACAGGCCGAAGTGAATCCGAAGCCGCTGGCGGGGGGTGCCATCCGTGGATCAGAGGTTCTCACACCGACGTTGCATGCCTCAATTTATAGCGCGGCTGCTTGAGAGAGCGACCAACAGAAGGACAGTAGGCCAGTATGGTTCGCGAGCTTGGCGACTGCTTGGTTGTAGGCTTTGCCGAGATCCTCTTCGCTACCGTCCCCTTCAGCGTATGCCTGTCGGGCCTCTTCGAGCTTTGTTAAGCGGTCGAGGATATCTTGTTTGGCGTCTTCGTCGCCTACAGCTTGGTCTACCTTCTGCCGGCAGTCTGCAATGACGTCCCCGAAGTTGCTGTCAGCAATGTTTACCGACTGATCGACGGCGCCAGCTTGGTTGACCCGCGCATTTGGTCCGTGGAAATGATAGCTATCACCGAGATCGCCCTCAGAGTCGGGCTTTCGATCCCCTTTTCTCACGTCAAGCTTGATGTGGGACACAGCACTCCCTCCTCCGCTGGGTCCCTTCAAGTAGTGAGCCTCGAGCACTTCGTAGAGTTCGACTTTGCCATTATCCAACGGCCGCTCTACCTGGTCTCCTGCATCTACCTGGATGCTGATATCATTAATTAGAATTTTGTTCTCTTGAACGGACGCCTCGATGTCATCTACTCGATTTCCGTCCTGCTTGATTAGGTTGATTCTGTCGCTCATCAGGCCTCTCACGGCGATCTCCTCTATTTCCAAGGGGCGCATGAACTCGACAGTGAATCGGCACCAACCTCGTGCTCATGGGGTCAGTTTCGGAGTTTCTCGGCCCATTTTCTAAGCTCGATGACGTCAGTCAGCGCGTCTGCCGAAATCTCCATATCTCCGAGAGTGGAACCGCTAATATCCTCCTTCACGGTCTCCTCAAGCTTATCCGCCAATCTGTCGAATTCGTCTGCGATTTCAGGATCAGTCGCATTTTTTCTGAATTCCTCAACCGTTTCTTGTAGATCAGACACCGTTACCTCCTTCGGTCACCCAAGCGATTCTCAATGGCCGCGAATTTGAATGAAACAGTCACTCTATGGTCACTGTTCGTTTGAATTGGTTTTCCCCGGATACGCTAAGTCGTTGAAATCGTTAGTCGGGACGCTCGGATTTGAACCGAGGACCTCTTGCACCCCATGCAAGCGCGCTACCATGCTGCGCCACGTCCCGTAGGTCGGTCACGCCTCTCGGCGCGGACGGAGTTTCTAAACAAACAGGTCAGGGATGTCAACGGTCGGCAGATTCCCATCGCAACGATCGTTGCAGTGTTGAATTTTCGGGCGTCGGGGGCGAAGATAACGCGCCGACAAAAGCGGGCCGTAGATTTCGATCATGGACTGTAACCAAGGACGGATGGATCCATGCCCAAGACCGTGGCAATCGCCAATCAGAAGGGAGGCGTCGGGAAGACGACGACCGCCATCAATCTGGCAGCGTGTCTGGCCGACGAGGGGTGCGACGTCCTGTTGATCGACATGGACCCGCAGGGAAACAGCACCAGCGGCGTCGGTGTCGACCGCGATGCGGTCGAGCTGTCGATCTACGAGGCGCTGATCAAGCAGGCTCCCATCGAAGATATCGTGGTCTCCAGCGAGGTCGACGGACTCGATGTAGTTCCGAGCACCAGGGATTTAGCCGGCGTCGAGATCGAGCTGGTCGAGCACAACCGCCGCGAGTTTCGGCTCAAGGACAGTCTGGCCGGGCTTGAGACGGACTACGACTTTGTGATCGTCGATTGTCCGCCGAGTCTCGGGTTGCTGACGATCAATGGGCTGGTTGCCGCCGACACGGTGCTCGTCCCCATTCAGACCGAGTACTACGCGCTTGAGGGCGTGGGGCTGTTGAGTCAGACCGTCGAACTGATCCAGGAGTATCTGAATCCGGCGCTGACCTACGAGGGCATCCTGCTGACGATGTACGATGCTCGGACGAACCTCAGCGAGCAGGTCGCCGACGAGGCCGAGGATTACTTCGGGGACCTGGTCTTCGAGACGCTGATCCCACGGAATGTGCGGCTGTCAGAAGCCCCGTCATACGGCGAGCCGATCACCGAGTATGCGAGCTCCTCGCGCGGCGCTACCTCGTACAAGAAGTTTGCGCGCGAGTTTTTGGAACGGAACCGACATCGCGTCGCGTAACCGACGCTGCTTGCCCACTGCATCCTGTCCTTTGCATCCAACCTACCTGGCCCCGAGTCGAGACGATGGCAGACTCTTCTGACAAGACGCCTGAGACCGACAGCAAGAAGAAGTCCTCGCGAAAAAAGAAGAAGCGAGGACTGGGACGTGGTCTCAAGAATCTGATTCCGGACCGCGATGACAGCAATCCGCGGCGGCTCGTGCAGGCCGACATCGACGACGTCGTGCGACCGCCGGAGCAGCCGCGAAAGGATTTCGATGAAGCCGGACTCGAGGAACTCGCCGACAGCATCCGCGAGAACGGTCTGATCCAACCGCTGGTGGTGCGTCAGGCCGGGGACCGGTTCGAGCTGATCGCCGGGGAGCGGCGGCTGCGTGCCTCGAAGATCGCCGGGCTCCGGGAGTTGCCGGTCGTCGTCAAGGATGTGACCGATGCCGAGGCATATGCACTGGCTCTGGTCGAGAATATCCAGCGCGAGGATCTCAACCCCATCGAAGAGGCGAACGCGTACCGTCGCCTGATGAGCGAGTTCGACAACACGCAGGCCGAACTCGCCGAACAGCTCGGCAAGTCACGATCGACGATCGCGAACGCGGTGCGTCTGCTGAACCTACCCGACACCGTCCAGACGATGGTCGCCGACGGGGAACTTTCGGCGGGTCATGCGCGGGTGTTGGTGCCGCTGGGAGCCAACAAGGCCCGGACGCTGGCCAAGAAGATAGCCCGGCGAGGGTTGTCGGTCCGCGAGGCCGAGAAGCTGGTAAAATCGGTACAGGACGAAGAGGGCGGCGACGACGAAGAGACGACCTCCAGCGGCTCGCGGTATCGCGACGACGCCCAGGTCCGCCAGATCACCGACCGGCTCCAGCGCGCGCTGGGCACGAAGGTCAAATTGAAGGACAAACACGGGAAGGGCCGCGTGGAGATCCACTACGACGACTACGAAGTCCTCCAGTCGATCATCGAGCGGGTCGAAGACGCCTGACCGTTACTCCGACGGCTGGATGGTCGTGCGCTCGACGATCGTCTCGATCTCGTCGTCGCTGATGGCACTCATTCGGCTGGTGCCGTCGGGCAATTCGATGCGGATACACTGCTGACCGGCCATTTCTTCGATCGAATATCCGGCCGAATGGCGTACGTCGGCCGCGATGTCGGCGACGCGTGTCTCCAGGTCGTCGTCCTGTCCGTACGACTGGACGAAGAATTCGTCGACCTGTTCGAGGCTCTCGACATCCCCTTCGTTGATGGCGCGCTCGACCAGCAATTTCGCCAGCGCCACCCGGTCGAGCTTGGGAATTGCATCCGGGTTGACGGAGCCGGCGAAGTCCAAGACCTCACGTTCACCGTCGGGGCCGGCCTTCACGGTCTGCGCCTCCAGGTCGTAGGCGCGCGTGCTCGTCTCGAATCCGCTGGTCCCGTCGAAGGTTCGGACGATGTGGAAGGTCAGGTCGTCTTCGGCCGATTCGGTCAATGCCTGCATCACCAGGTCGGGGTGGATCGCCTTCGGCTCGAGACTCAACCACAGATCCTCGAATCGATTGTGAACCAGCCGACAGGTGACCTGCTCGAGGTCGTCGTCCTCGAGCGGTTCTTCAAGCGGCTCGAGGCCCACGGATTCGAAGCCTCGCTCGATCTGTCGGCGTGCCTCGTCGGGCGGGGCGATCCAGGGGCCAACCGTCATCCAGATTCCAAAATCGGGCGTCTCTTCATCGTCGCTCACAGTCAGACCTCTCGCGGAAAGGAAGGCTCATCGTCCAACGGGCGTCTGGAAGGATGGACACGGGACGTGCGACGGCAAGGATCGAAGCCCGTCACGAGGGTTAGACCGGCCGGACTCCACTCTTTCGCCACGGGCGTTCGACCTGTTTGTCGCGGGCGAGGTCGAGGCCGTTGGCGATGTAATCCCGGGTCTCCCTGGGGTCGATGACCTCGTCGATCAGTGCCCGTCCCGCCACTTTGTAGATGTCGATGTAGGGTTCGATCATCTCGATGAGTTGGTCCTTGCGATCCTCGAGTTCATCGGGGTCCTCGATCGACTGCGCCATCTTGCGGCTAAAGATCTCGACCATGCCCTTGGGACCCATGACGCTGATCTCGGCGGTCGGCCACGCGCAGATGAAGTCGGGCTCATACGCTTTGCCGTTCATGACGTAGTAGCCTGCCCCGTAGGCCTTGCGGACGATGACGGTGATCTTCGGGACCGTCGCCCGAGAAACCTCGTAGAGCATCTTGGCACCGTGGCGGATGATGCCGGCCTTTTCGACGCGGCTGCCGACCATGAAGCCGGGGACGTCCTGGAAGAAGACGAGCGGGATGTTGAAGGAGTCGCACAGGTTGACGAACCGGGCTGCCTTGTCGGCCGAGTCGTTGTCCAGCGCGCCGCCGTAGCCACCCTTGGGATTGTTGGCCACGATGCCTACCGATTCACCGCGGATGCGTCCAAAGGCGGTGATCAATTGCGTGGCGAACAGCGGCTTCATCTCGAAGAGTTCACCATCGTCGACGACCATCTCCAGGAGGTCGTGCATGTCGTAGGCCCGTCGACGGCGTTCCGGCAGGACATCGAGGAGCCCCTGGCGGACCTCGCCGCCCTCGTCGCGCGCGGAATCTTCCCCACCGGCATCGATCCTCGGCGGCTTCTCTTCACAGTTCGGCGGGAAGTACGACAGGTAATTTTTGATTCCCTCCAGGCAGGCTTCGTCGTCCTCGTAGAGCTGGTCGGCCACGCCGGAGTGTTTGTTATGCAACTCGGCGCCACCCAGCTCTTGTTCGGTCACTTCTTCGCCGACGGCCGCCCGAACCAAGGGTGGGCCTCCCAGTGCCATGAAGCTGTTTCCCTCGACCATGGGCACGAAGTCGGCGAGCCCGGGGATGTAGGCCGTGCCCGCGGCGCCGGGGCCGAGCAGGGCGGCGACCTGCGGGACCACGCCCGACATCTCGACCTGTTCGCGAAATAGAAAGCCCGAGTCGGCGAACATCGAGATGCCCTCAAGGGTATCCTGGTCAAATCCACCGCCGTGCACCCGAGCTCCGGCCGAGTCGATCAGCCAGATCATCGGCACGCGGTTCTTGAGGGCGAACTCCCGGGCGCGAGTGACTTTCCGTTCGTTGATGTCGCCGATCGAGCCGCCCAGGACCGTGAAATCGTATGCGGCGCAGACGGCTTTACGGCCACGGACCCGCCCGAACCCGGTGACGACGCCGTCGCCGGGAGTCCGGGGCTCAGTCACCGGATCGCCGTTGTCGTGGTAAAACGCGTGCATGCCGAACTCGGTGAACGAATCGTCGTCGAACAATATGCCGATGCGCTGGCGCACGTCGGCTTTGCCCTTCTCGTGCTGGCGCTCGACCCGTTCTTCCCCGCCCATCTTTCGGGCATCGGCACGCTTTTCTTCGAGCTCGGCGACGAGCTCACGCATGATGTCGTTGGTATCACCCATCTCGGTCTCCTCGTTGTGTGCGATACGACGCTCAGAAACGTACCGACCCGGCGCATGTAAGTAAACACTAAGGGGCAGCGTGCATCGGAGGGGTGGCTGACTGCATCGAATCTTTGCAAGGGAGGTGTCGCGCATGGAGGTGCTGTAATGGATGTCGCCAGTGAGTCGAGCCGGCCGTCGGCCGTGGGTCGGGTCAATGTAGACGGTATCGTCGGAATGTGGATCCCTCTGGCCAGCCTGTGGGCAATGGTTGGACTGACCGCGTCCGGTCTCTTCGGTGGCGGGGGAACGATCCCGATGTGGGTTCAACTGATCCCGTTCGCATTGAGCGCCGTCTTTTTGGGCATGCCCCACGGAGCGTTGGATGGCGTCGTGGTTGCGCGGCTCGTGGGTCAGCCGTTTCTCTCCGGGCGCGTGCTGGGATTGTTGACCGCCTATCTCGGCGTATCCGTCCTTGTGGTCGGCGGCTGGAGTGTGGCACCGCTCGTGGCATTTGCCCTCTTTATTGGCATCACCTGGTTTCACTGGGGGCAGGGCGATTTGGCGCACATGATCATCGCCGGCGACGGAGCGCATCTCGATACGCGTTTTCGTCGAATCACCGCTCTGTTTGCCCGCGGCGCGCTCCCTATGCTCGCGCCGATGGTGTGGTTTCCCGAAGAGTACCAGGCGACGTTTGCGGCGTGCGTGTCGCCGTTCGTTGAGACGCTTCCGTCGGTCGGCATCGGATGGGAGACGGCGAGTGTGGTCGCGGGGGTATCGCTGAGCGGTCTGATCGCGCTCCATATCGTCGCTGTGGCCCCTCACGTCATGACTCATGGTCGAGAAGTCGCCACGGATTTGTTGGAACTCGGAACCCTGGTCGCCTTCTTCGCGACGGTGCCCGCCATCCTCGCCGTCGGGGTCTACTTCTGTCTGTGGCACTCTGTGCGGCACATCTACAGGGTGGCGGCCGGGGGTGGTCGATCCGGTGAGCCGACTCGTTGGGCGGACATCGGCCGGACGTTCATCGACTCCGCCCCGCTGACCATTCTGGCGTTGGCTCTCTGTGGCCTCCTTGGCTACCTGGCACTGGGGCAGGGCGCCAGCGGTCTCGATTGGCTGGGCATCTATCTGGTCGCCATCTCAGCGCTGACCGTTCCCCACGTGCTCGTCATCCTCTGGCTCGACCGCCTCGAGTCGGTCTGGACGCCGTGACTGCCCCAAGCCCGACCACGGCTTGACGGTTTTGTTCCCACGTGTATAGTTCGCCGTCCCTCGGCGCGATGGGTCAGTTTCGACGGGCCGAATAGCCCCCCGAAATCGACCCGCCGCCGGCATGGAGGAGTGGCTGAGTGGTTGAAGGCACCGGTCTTGAAAACCGGCAACGTCTTCATGGCGTTCGTGGGTTCGAATCCCACCTCCTCCGTTGGCGGATCGAGCCAACATATGGGCTTGACCTCGCAGATGGAGTTTGCGAAGACCGCCGGGGTTCAGAGGAGAGGTGGCCGAGTGGCCGAAGGCACTTCCTTGCTAAGGAAGCGTACCCTCACGGGTACCGCGGGTTCGAATCCCGCCCTCTCCGCTCGCCGCCATGGGAACGAGACCATGGAAGCGTTGTGACTCACAACGACAGCGATATCCGCTTCATGCGGCTTGCCATCGAGCAGGCCCAAGAGGCGGCCGCCGAGGGCGAAGTCCCGGTCGGCGCCGTCGTGGTATGTGACGGCGAGGTCGTCGCCTGCGGGAAAAACCGTCGAGAGACCTGGCAAGACCCGTCGGCGCACGCCGAGATGATCGCCATGCGCCGGGCTGCCGACGAGATCGGCAGTTGGCGGCTCGAAGGGTGTACGGTCTACGTCACCCAGGAGCCGTGTCCGATGTGTGCGGGAGCACTCATCAACGCACGGGTCGAGCGGCTGGTCTTCGGGGCCAGAAACCCGAAAGCGGGCGCGGTGCGCTCGTTGCACGAACTCTTGGACGACGGCCGGTTCAACCACGCCGTCGAGGTCGAGGAATCGGCCCTGGCCGAGGAGTGCGGCGACGTACTCACGGACTTTTTCAAGGCGGTGCGCGACGGCACGGCGCCGCCGAAACCGTCGCCAGACGGTTGAGCTGTTTGACAGTTTGGCAGATGCGACGTACCAGCGCGGAGCCTCCCTGTGGAGGGGTGGCCGAGTGGACGAAGGCGTTTGATTCGAAATCAAATGAACCGTTTATAGCGGTTCCGTGGGTTCGAATCCCACCCCCTCCGCTTTTTGACTTCGCGTATAACGCGTCGATGCATCGGGAGAGGTGGCCGAGTGGCTTATGGCGCACGCTTGGAAAGCGTGTTGGCCCTTGCGGGTCACGAGGGTTCGAATCCCTCCCTCTCCGCTTCGCTCCCGCCGGGCGGGCTTGTGTGACAAGCCGTCGTCCGTATAATGCGGAGCGCAAAGAACGAACTGGACGGGTCGTTCAGCGGCCAGTGCAACTACTTGTTCGGCACCCCGTCAGGCCCGGGAGGGAGCAGCGGACTGAATAAAGGGTGTGCGCTGGCCGCTGAGCGACTCGGCTGTTTCTTGGGGACAAAAAAAGCCCCGGCGAGGTGACTCGCCGGGGCTTTTTTTGTTTCGGATGTCCTTGCGAGGCGGGCCTCAGTAGCCGCGCTCTTCCATCTCGGTGCCTTCGCCGTCGTGGGACTCGGCGATGTCGGTCAGCCCGGAGCGTTCGACGTCGACATCGAGCGCACGGGTTTCGATCTTTTTGACAATCTCGTCGCGCAGCTCTTCCGGCTCCATGGTCCCGCGGCGTCCCTCGGTGTAGCTGCGCACCGAGACCGTGCCATCTTCGACTTCATCGCCTCCGATGACGAGCATGTAGGGGACCTTCATGGTTTCGGCCTCGCGGATCTTGTAGCCGATCTTTTCGCTGCGGATGTCGACCTCGGCGCGAATGTCGGCCTCTTGGAGCATCTCGGCCACGTCGTAGGCGTAGTCGTGCTCCTCGTCGGTGATCGTCATGATCCGGACCTGCTCGGGCGCCATCCAGGTCGGGAGGGCGCCGCTGAGGTGCTCGACGAGGATGGCGAAGAACCGCTCCATGCTTCCCGCGATGGCGCGGTGGATGACGATGGGCGTCTGCTCGGTATTGTCCTCGGCGGTGTAGGTCAGATCGAAGCGCCGTGGCAGTTGGAAGTCCAACTGGATGGTGGCGCATTGCCAAGACCGGCCCAGGCTGTCTCGCACCTGAAAGTCGATCTTGGGCCCATAAAACGCGCCGTCACCCTCGTGGATCTCGAAGTCCTTGTTGTTGGACTCCAGGGCGGCCTTCAGCGAATCCTCCGCTTCGTCCCAGAGTTGTTCGTCGCCCATGAAGTCATCCGGGCGAGTCGACAGCTCGATGTCGTAGCGGAGGTCGAAGAGTTTGAAGGTCCGGTCGACCATGTCGAGCAGGAGCCCGATTTCATCCTCCAGATGACTCTCGTCCAGGAAGATATGGGCGTCGTCCTGCACGAAGTGACGCACCCGGGTCGCTCCCGAGAGGGTGCCCGGCAGCTCGTTTCGGTGCAGGTCGCCAAACTCCGCGACACGCAGGGGAAGCTCGCGATACGAGCGTTTTTTGGTGCCGAAGTACACCATCGTGTCGGGACAGTTCATCGGCTTGAGACACCACTCGCGATCGTGGGCCTCGAAGGTGAACATGTTTTCGCCGTAGTGTTCGGCGTGTCCCGATTGCTCGAAGAGCTCCTTGTCGTAGAGCATCGGGTTGTGAATCTCTTCGTACCCGTTGTCTTCTTCGAGCTCGCGAAAGTAACCCTTCAGTTCGCGATACGCGGTCCAGCCGCGTGGCATCCAAAAGACCGACCCCGGTGAACGGTCGTCGAACCGGAACAGGTCGAGGTCGACGCCGAGTTTGCGGTGGTCGCGTTTTTTGGCCTCTTCGACCATGAAGAGAAACTGCTCGAGTTCGTCTTCGGTCTCGAAGGCCGTTCCGTAGATGCGCTGGAGCATCGGGTTGTTTTCGTCGCCGCGCCAGTACGCGCCGGCGACCTTTCGCAGCTTGAAGTGCTGGCATGCTCCGGTGCTCTCGACGTGGGGGCCCGCACACAGGTCGGTGAAGTCCCCGCAGGTATAGATCGAGACTTCATCGTCTTCGATGCCTTCGATCAGCTCGAGCTTGTATGGCTCGTCGCGCTCGTCGAAGTACTCGCGGGCCTTCTCTTTCGACCAGGTCTCGTGGACGAAATCGTGGTCCCGATTGACGATGCCGCGCATCCTGCCCTCGATCTCGTCGAAGTCCTCCGGCGAGATCGGACGGGGGAGTTCGAAGTCATAATAGAACCCGTCCTCGATGGGCGGTCCGATGGCAAACCGGGCGTCCGGAAACATCTGCTGGATGGCGGTCGCCAGAATGTGAGCCGTCGAGTGCCGGATGCGGTAGAGTTGATCTTTGGAGTCGTCTGGGTTGGAAGCTACTTCAGCCATGGCGCATCCGCTTGCTGTTGGGCCAAATATCGAACGAATCCCGGGACGATCCCGGAGTGTATGCAACTAGAAGAAATCCCGGGCGTCGTCCAGTCGCCGCCGCACTTGACGTTTCGGGGGCGCGCTGGTTTGTATGACGCGGGCGCGACCTGTCCCTCACACGCCGAACTCGGAGGCATCTCGATGTCGCATCAGCAGCAGACACCATCCCGCACGTTGTTCCTGGCCTGTATCCTCGCCGCCGCGCTGACGTCGCTGGCACTGACGGGGTGCGACGGCGAGGGAAGCAGCGATTCGGACAACGGGACCGAAGCGACCGCCAAAGCGGCGCAACAGGAGCCCGCTCCGTCGACCGAAGAGGAGTCGGAGGGACAAGAAGGTTCCGAGGAGATGCCGTCGAGCGGCAGTGAGGATGCCGAGACGGAGTCCGAAGAGGGCGCCGCCGCGGACCCGGACGAATCGGAGGGAGCCGAGGAGAGTGGAGACAACTCGTCGGATGAAGGCAAGAAGGATGAGACCTCTGACGACTCCGAGGCAGACGATCTGGCCGGCGGACTGTATCCCGGAATGAAATTCACGAAACTCTCGTCGGAGGACCGAAAAAAGTTCGTCTCGATCGCCGAAAAGGAACTGTGCCCCTGTCCCGATGCGGCGCAGAGCCTCCATGCGTGTCTTCAGAGCAAAGAGACGCAATGCGATACGGCGCGGCGGGCGGCGATGTCCATCAACCGGGGTCTAGTCCAGGGCCTGGGTGAAAGTGAGATTCTGGACAAACTCGCCACGTTCGTCGACAAGGCGACGACGAAATACGAATTCAACCTCGAGAATGCCCCGCACAAGGGCCCGGCGGATGCGCCCGTCAAGGTCGTGGAATTCGCTGACTTTCAGTGCCCGCACTGCAAACGGGCCAGCCAGATGATGACGAAGCTCCACGAGGAGATGGGCGATGATGTCGTCATCTACTTCAAGCACTTCCCCCTGACGCCCGGATCGATGGCCGAGATGGCGGCTCGGGCTGCAGAAGCGGCGCGCCGCCAGGGGAAGTTTTGGAAGATGCAGGAGCTTCTGTTCGAGAACCAGAAGACGTTGAGTCGCGACAAGATCATGGGCTTTGCCCGTCGTATCGGGCTCAACTTCGGAAAATTCGAACAGGATTTGAACGATCCGGCCGTGGCGAAGGCCGTACAAGGGGATCGTTCCGAGGGTATGGAGGCCGAGATCTCCGGAACCCCGGCGATCTTCATCGACGGCTACCGATACACCGGGACCCTCAACTACAACGCCATCAAGAATGCGGTGGAGGGCGAACTCTCGGCGGACTGACCTCCATGCGCGACTGAATCAACGGGGCGCACCGGCATCGATCCATGCCTCGATTCGACGGAGCTGCTCTTCGGGCAGCTCCGTTCCATTTTCGGACCATGGCGGCGGCTGCCGCTGATAACGCCGGTCGGGGTAATCCGACAGAAGTTTGTGCATCAGGTAGGAGCCGGCGGCGTCGAAGGGGCGAACCAGAGGGCGATCGACCTGCTCGGAGCGTCGCGAAAGCAGGGCCTCCCGGGTCATGGGTGGAAGATCCCAATCGGGATCGCCATGGCAGTCGTTACACCGCGCATCGAAGATCGGTTCGACGTCCGCCCAGGATATGTCGGAGGGCGGTTCGACGTCAGCCGACGCGCCGTCGGCGGCGATGGTCCAGCGTTGAGCCGGGGTGGTCACTTCGAATGGTGCTCCGGTCACCGAGCTGATTTCATCGTTCAGGATCAGTTCGACCCGCACTCCGGTCGGAAGCGGCCTCGAGGCAGACCAGACCAGTTCGCGGTCGACCATGCGGTAGTCGGCGGAGCCGGCCCAGGTCAGTCCGCCGGCACTTAGAATAGCTACGGCGGCGCTGTCGAAGGTGGCTGGATCGGGGTAATCGCTGAGCCCAATTCGAATCGTCGGTGTCGGCGAGAGGGTGTCGGCGCTTGGCTGGAGCGATTCGAGTCGAAGGGGGCGTCCGCCCGGTGCGGCGTCGTCGCCATCGTCAGTCAGATCCAGCAGCCCGCATCCCGCGGCGCCGGCGGCTACCAGAAATACGCAGGCCGCGGTCGCCACGGTCGGTTCGGCACCTAGACTTCGATCTTCTTCCATCGTCCTTCCCAGAACTTCCAGGCGAGGACCGTCGCCAGAGTCAGGATGTAGGTGGCGGCGGCACACCAGATGCCCATGAAGCCGAGTCCCGCCGTAAAGGACAGAAGGTAGGCCAGCGGCACCAAGCACACAATATGGACGATCGCCTCGGTGTACATCACGAACGTCGTGTTGCCGGCGCCGAAGTGGGCCTGAATCAGGATCAACGCCGCCGCGACGAAGGCCTCCATCGAACCCATGATCCGCATGCCCGGCGCGGCGGTCTCGATGACGAGGGGGTCGTCGCTGAGAAGTTCCAGAAAGAGCTCCGGAAACAGAACGATGACGAGCCCGATGGCGCCAAAGAGGTACATCCCCGCTTTGACCGAATCCCAGCCGAAGCGTTCGGCCTCCTTGTAGTCGCCCTTGCCCATCTGCTGAGAGACCAGCGTCGCCGTCGCCTGACCGAACGCAATGCAGGTGACGAAGCTGATGCTCAACAGGTCGATGATCAGTTTGGCACCCGTCGTATAGATCGGCGGCCGACTCTCCATCAGCGTCGGTGCCCAGTCACCGGCCAGCACGGCCCCACCCCATCCCTCGATGGTGGTGAGCTGGTGCTGCAATTCGGCCCAGCCGAGGCCGGATTCCGCATAGACGGACGCCGTCAACACCGCGTCGTGGACGGCGGCTTCGTCCAGTCGTGCGACGATCGCCAGAAACACCAGGGCGCCGCTCATCATGAAGATCTCGGCGGCGCCGCTGGGGGCGCTCAGCTTTACGAGGCCACCCATCGCTTTGGGATCGATATTCGAGAGCCGGTAGTAGCGATAGGTTTCGCGGTATTCCTCGAGCAGGCTCCAGCCAACCATCGCCACAAGCCCCACGCAGGTCGACAGGGTGCTGGCGACGGCCGCTCCCGTGACATACATCGCCGGGATCGGGCCGACGCCGAAGATAAACGCGTAATTCAGGACCACATTGACCGCATTCATGATCAGAGCGGCCCACATGTGCACACGCGTTTCACCGAGTCCATCGAAGAACCCTTTGAACGCAAACGTGCATACCATCGGAAGTGTAGCCAGGATGCGGATACGCGTATAAGGAATTCCGAGGTCCAGGACGGACGCATTGGACGTCAGCCACGGGAAGACGATCGGGACCCAGAACCACCCGATGAGGGTGAAGACAAGCGCACCGAGGACCCCGACGCTCAACGCGTTGGTCAGGGTGGCACCCGCATCGGCATCGGCGTCTTCTCCGTATCGGCGGGCCGTCATCGCCTGGGTTCCGACGCTGATGGCCGCCAGAAAACCGCCGATGGACCAGTAGACCGGTAGACTGAATCCGAGGGCTGCTTGGCCCGGAATGCTGAAGGCGGGATCGAGTTTCCCGATGTAAATCGTGTCGACGACGTTGATGAAGGTCTGGGTGACCATCGCTATGATGATCGGTCCGGCCAGACTCAGAATACGTCGTCCGCGTTGTGGATCGATACCGAGGTTCATATACCGCCCGCATGGGTCTCCGAAACGGGGCCCGTGGGTCCTATAGTCGAGCCGGTGAGGGCGACGCAACCTCTCCCGGCTGTGAATTCAGTACGGGCTTGCAAATGCTTGACAATCTGCCGTCCAATTGTAGCGTTCTGTGCCCGTGAAGGAGACGGAGAATCACAGTCGAAAGTATCGGTGCTCGATTCCGGCCATCGGGGATGTGTCCGGTCGCAGGCGTGCGTGGATAGATAATGGAACGACAATCTTGCTTGGATACAGGGAGTCACAACGATGATGCGACGTGAAGGCTTGACGATTTGTCTGGTGGTCGGAGTTCTGTTCGGCATGCTTGTGGCCACGGGGTGCGGTCCGAAGTTCCCCAAGTGCGACACCGATGAGGACTGTCGCACCAGCACCGAGGGGGAGGAGACGGGACGGCTCTACTGCGTCAACGGGCTGTGCCAGCAGTGTCGGAGCGACGAGAACTGTGCCGAAGGTGAGCAGTGCGAGGCCGGCTCATGCGAGCCGATCCCCGGGTATTGTACCGACGACTCGGCCTGCGGTGAGGACGAAATCTGTCTGAACAACCGCTGCACCGAAGGGTGCCGCGGAGACGATGAGTGCGAAGGCGACCAGGTCTGCCGCAACAACACCTGTCAGGAGCCGCGCGAGTGTACCTCCGATGCCGATTGCGGCGAGGATGAGATGTGCGAGAACTACGAGTGTGTGGCCGACCCGGATGCGAAATGCGAAGTTCAGACGGTCTACTTCGGCTACGACACATCGAACCTGCGCGACTCGGCCAGAAACGCTCTCGAGGACAACGCCGAATGCATCAAGCAGCGATCGAGGGACGTCCAGCTCGCCGGCCACGCCGACGAACGGGGCACCAACGAATACAACCTCGCCCTCGGCGAGCGTCGAGCCCGGTCGGTCTACGACTACCTCAAGACCCTGGGTGTTTCGGCCTCGAAGATGTCGACGATCTCGTATGGTGAAGAGCGACTGGCCCGACGCTGCGGTGAAGACGGGTCGGCGAGCTGTCACGAGCGGAACCGCCGCGTCGAATTCAACTGGCAGTAGATTTAACCACGCGTAGTCTCCATGGAACGTCCGTTTCGACGAACCGAACGCGAGGCGCAGCTCCGAGTCTATGTCGGAGCTGCGCTCTCTCTTTTCCTGATCCCCCTTCTGGCCGGGTGCCAACCCATCTGGAAGGCCGACGAGATGCAGCAGCGCATCGACAGCCTCGAGGCGCGCCAGGAGGTGATGCAGAAAAACGTCAGCGAGCAGGAGGAGGAGCTCGAGCAGATGGTCAAGGATGCTCGCCAGGACGTGAAACGTCTCAAGACGATCCTGGAAGAGGCCCGGAAGCTACTTCAGCGCAACAATGCCGACCTCGGGGCCGAGATGCAGGAGGTGCGCCAGGAGGTCCAGCGGCTGCGCGGTAAGGTCGAGAAGGCACAGTTCCAGCTCAAGCGACTCGAGCAGGAGTTGCGCCTGTTCAAAGAAGATGTCGACCTGCGTTTTGCCGGCGAAGACAAGGTCTCCGAGCTCCCCGAAGAGCCCCAGAAACTGCTGGACGCGGGACGCGACAAGCTCGAGGCGGGCCAATACGGTCAGGCTCGTCGAGCCTTCGAGGAGTTTCTCGACAGACATCCCGACCACGAACTGGCCGACGAGGCTCAGTTTTTGAAGGCGAAGGCGCTGGCCGACAAGGGTGAATGGCGTTCGGCCGTCTTCGAGTTCAAGAAGGTCGTGGACCAGTATCCGAATTCAACGCGCCGGGGAGGGGCGACCTACTTTATCGGCATCGGGTTCACGGAGCTGGGCCGGTGCGAACAGGCAAAGCCGTTCTTCGAGACGGTCGTCGACGAACACGGCGACTCGGAGTATGCGTCGGGGGCTTCCAAAGAGCTGAAGGCCATCGAAGCGGGCCGATGTCCCTGATAGTTCGTCCGGTCATCCCTGTTGGATGACTCCCTTCTGGAGGGCGATCTCCTTGAGTTCTTCGTAGGCCTCGTCGACTTCGTCGCGGGGCAACCCACCCTTTTCCAGCCGCGCATCGGTCTGCTTGCGGCAGTTCTCGTAGAAATTCAGGCCCCGACGGATGACCTCCGGGTCGTTGTTGGAGACGTCCATCGCCTTCCACAGACAGTCTTCGGCATCGGCGTACCGGCGGGCACTTTCGTGGAACGAGATCAGATTGATCTCGGAGACCACGTAGGCGTCGAGCGCCTCCGGGCCCGCCTCGTTGAAGGCGCGCTCCGACAGTGACTCTGCGCGCTGCCCCCACTCGACGGCGCCGTCGATTTGCTGGTTCTGAAAGAGCTGAACGCTCAACTGCTGGCAGACCTGTGCGGCCGTCGAGATCGCGAAGGTGCCGCCGCGTTCGGCGATGGTATTCGCCGTATCGATGGCCTCTTCGGCATGCTCGGCGGCCTTGTCAAAGTTGCCGCGGAAGCTCTCCAGCGCGGTCATATTCTGGAAGGCGCCCATCGCAAGGGAGAGGGCATTGTTTTCGTCGATCTCGCGCAAGCTCTCGATGAGCTCCAGGGCCCGCCGATTCTCGCGGGCCGCCGTCGTGTAGTCGTCATCGAGCAACGAGAGCTGGCCGAAGTTCAGATGAATGGCCGCCGCCGAGCCGAGATTGTCGTCGTCGATGGAGTCGACCGAATCGACGAGGTCGGCGGCCTGGCGGTGAGCATCGTAGGCATCGGCGGTTTCGCCGCGTTGCTGAAGGATCAGGCCCTTTTCATTGAGGGCCCGGGCCCTCAGTTCCCGTTGCTGGTCGGTGATACCTTCGGCGCGTGCCATGTCCAGGACGACCAGGGCCTCATCGACCTCGCCGTCGGCCGCGTGGATGTTCCCCTGTTGGATCGCCGCATGGACGCCTTCGAGCAGGCCCTTTGCGGTATCGATCTCGCGTTGATGCCACTCGTTTGTAGCGACGTCACTCATAAAAGATCCTGAGCTAAAATATGGGCAGTGATGAAGGGGCCTTACGGAGAACTCGGCTCGCAGGGTTCCGGAATCGGCTCGACGCTGGTGTCGCACATCGGGACCGATTGAAATCCCAGATCCGACAGAGAAAACGGCGCCGTCACGGAGTACGATCCTTGTTGTTGGTCGGAGCGTTCGTCGTCGACACGAATCCGTGCCACGTACTCGGTATCGAGCTCGGTACCGATGCATTGCCCGTCGGTCACCCGCCCGCATCCGGCGTTCCACGAAAAACGATGGGGTGTGTCGGTGCCCGCCGGGACGGTCGGTACCGTGCGCAGGCCGTCTCCTCCGGCGCCCAGGACCGGTTCGCCACAGTCGACGGGCTCGCCTTGGTCATTTGTTTCACATATCTCCGCGTCGATCTGCTGGTCGTTACCCTCACGATCTCGCAGGCTGTACTGCACGTAGACGCCGAAGGGTTGCGAGACGACCGGGCCGACCGAGGTGACCCGTCCGGGCTGATTCACCGTCTGCAAGTCTTCACCGCAGGCGGCCAACAGAAGGGTTGCGGCGGCCAGAGTTGCGAAGGCTGTGCGAGGATAGGGCATAGGTGCTTGTACGTTCATATTTTGGATAATCGTTCGACCACTTCGTCGTGGATCTGGCCGTTTGTGGCCAGCACACTGCTGTCGTCGGCTGTGTAGACGCCGCCGGCGGTATCGGTCACTCGGCCTCCGGCTTCCTGGACCAGCAAGTAGCCGGCCGCCGTGTCCCACGGATGCAGGTAGTACTCCCAGAAACCGTCGAGGCGACCGCAGGCAACGTAGGCCAGGTCGAGGGCCGCCGATCCGAGCCGCCGGACGCCGCGAGAGGCGCGCGTCAGCTTGGCGAAATTGACCAGGTTGTCCTCCTCGACCCCATCCATCGACCGGGGGAATCCGGTCACCAGCAGACTCTGACCCAGGGCGTCGACGTCGCTGACCTCCATCGGCTTCTCGTTCAGGTACGCACCGCCGCCTCGACGGGCGCTGAAGAGCTCGTCACGACGGGGGTCGTAGATCGCCCCGGCGACGGAACGGCCCTCGATCTGAAAGGCGATCGAGGTGCAAAACATGGGCAAATCGCGCGAAAAATTGAGCGTCCCGTCGATCGGGTCGACCACCCAGGCCCGTTCGGGTGCCTCGCCCGACCCGAGGTCTTCGCCGAGTTCCTCGCCGATGATCACGTCGTCGGGGAACATTCCACGGAGCTCGTCGTGGATGAATTCCTCGGTGCTGATATCGATCGAGGTGACCGGGTCGTTTTCCGACTTCAACTCTACGGTGAATCCATCGCGGCGCTGCCGCGCGATGCGGCGTCCAGCCGCACGCGCCAGGGATTCGGCGCAACGAAGTTCTGTCAGAAAATCGGTCATCGGTCGAGCTCCCGGACGGAACGAATCACTGCGGTTCTGTTAGCTTGAGGAGGGGTTGAGTGCAACAGCGGCCGCCTCGTGGACGTCGATGCGTAGCCTGTCGATCCGTTCGTTGTCTCGATTCGGGTAGGTGCGGTTTGTCAGAAGGACTGCGACCATCCCGAGATCGCGGTCGATCCAGATCGAGGTACCCGTAAATCCCAGGTGCCCGACGGTTCGATGCGCGGCCATGTGCCCGCCGGCGCTGGAAGCCTCGCCGCTGGGCGTATCCCAGCCGGGTGTATGGTGGCCGTCTGACCGGGGGGATTGGTTGTCGCCCCAACTGTGGCGCAGCGCGCTCGGACTGACGATACCATCGTCGATCTCTCCCTTCGAGATGCCGAGTAGATGGGCTCCGAGTTCCGCCACATCATTCATGTGGCCGAAGAGCCCCGTATGACCGACGACACCGCCCAACGCCTCGGCGTTGCGATCGTGGACTGTCCCCTGCACGAGGCCGCGAAGTTCATCGATTTCGGTCGCGGGGATGCCGAGCCGATCCTCGGGATGGTATTCGAGAGACGCCAGTCCCAGGGGGTCGAAGATGCGGCGTCTCGCGATTCGACCGAGCCGGGAGGCCTCATCGGAGGCGGAGCCAAAGAGGACCACCAGCGCGCGACCCAGAAGCATGTAGCCGAGGTCGGAATATACTTCGCGCGAGCCGGGGACCGCCTCTAGTTCGACATCGGCCAGGTCGGCGATCAGGGATTCCTGGGCCCGCCGGACCTGCGCCGCGGTCGGGTTGAGGTCGTACCACTGGTGGACTGGACGCCACGCAGGGAGACCGGATCGGTGGCTCAGCAGGTGGTCGAAGGTGATCTCCCCGCGTGCTCCTCCGCTCGGCCACGGCTCCAACACCTCGGCCAGCCGGGTATCCCACTCTATCAGGCCCTGGTCGACTGCCTGCATGTAGAGGATCGAAATGACCAGGGGTTTGGTCAGGCTGGCCAGGTCGAATTGGGTCGACGCCGTCACCGGCCGGCCCCGTGGATCGAAGCGGGTGGTTCCGCCGGCGAACTCGAAGCCCCTCTCGTCGAGGGTCCGCGCCGTGAACTGGATGGCGGATGCCGATGCGGAGTGGCCGATCGTATCGACCGAGTCGGCCAGCTGGGCTTGCAGGATGCCATCGATTCGGTCCGAGTCTGTCGACATGGTGGTTCGGTCTCGGTCAGGAGGTCGTCGTCCGGGCCGGCGCTTGAACTGCATCGGACTCGACGGTCAGGGTTCCGCGTTCGGCGTCGAGTTCCGCCTCGACGCCGACCGGCCAGGCGAGATTCTCGGAGCCATGCCCCACCGGGGCTCCGGAGGCAACGGGGCAGTCGAATTCGGCAGCGAGTTCATCGACGAACTCACTGACTTCGTCCGGGTCGATGTAGGTGCCGTCACAGTCGATGAACTCGCCGAGTACGATTCCGGCGGGGTTGGCCGAGTCGGCCGAAAGTCGAAGTGCCGTCATCATTCTGTCGAGCCGGTAATCTTCCTCGCCGATATCTTCGAGGACGAGAATGGAGTCATCCAAGGGAGGGGCGTGATCCGAGGCGAGCATATGGATCAACACGGTGAGGTTCCCGCCAAGGAGGGGGCCTCCGGTCCGGCCCGGGGTCACCGTGTGGAGGCCGTCGATTTTAAAGCCGTCGGCCCGGCGGCCGAAGAGGGCATCTCGCAGAGCGCGCATCGAGCGATCGCCGGGGGTATGCAGCCGCATGCTCTTTACGACCGGACCGTGAAGCGTGGCCAGTCGGTGGCGGGCGGCTGCGTGAAGATGCAGAGCAGTCAGGTCGCTGAAACCGACGAGCAATTTGGGACAGTCGCGAAACGAGTCGAACTCCAGCCCGGCCAATAGGCGCATGGTGCCGTAGCCGCCGCGGCTGAACACGATGGCCCGGGTGTCGGGTTCGTCGAGCGCGGACTGGACCGCACGAAGGCGTCGCTGGTCGTCGCCGGCCAGATACCCGGGTGTGTCGGAACGGTCGTAGACAGCCTCGTCGACTCGTACCTCGAGCCCCCAGTCTCGCAGCACGGACAGACCGGGTTCGAGTAGCGTCGGGGTGACCGGGCCGGCCGGACTGACGACCCGGATCGGGTCACCGGGTTCCAGGGCTGGGGGATGAATCATCGTGACGCGGTTTCGGGGCCGGGGTTTCGGTACTTCATGAGAACGGCCTCACCGTAGCCGAACCCGGAGCGGATTGTCACCCGGAGGGGCAGGTGGTTGGCATCGCGGCTCAGCCAGAAATGCCCGGAGTGTCGGGAGCGTTCACGGACGTGCATCACGGGTTCGATGGCCGATTCCCCTTCGCTGTTGGCCGCCGAGGCCGGTTTCATCGGATGGACGATTTTGCGCACGTACTTGAACTTCCAAGTCTTGAACCATCCGGCGGGGGTGTACAGGTCTTCCTTTCCGACCACGTCGATATGTATTTCGCTGATCTTCCAGCCGTCGTAGATGTAGAAGACGAAGGAATCCCCCATGGCCAACGATCGGCTTCGCAGATCGTAGAGCCACGAGATCATGTCATGGGTCGTGCCGGGGATGCGCCACTCGTAGTCCCGGTCGGAATCCCGGCGGGTGTAGTGACACTGCGCCATGTAATCTTCATGGTTGTAATCGACCGTATAGCTCCGTGTGTTGTTCTTCTCGGAGAGACGTTTTTCGGAGCGGTACGGCAGCAGGGTGCGCGGGTTGAAGTAGGTGTCGGCGTGGTGTTCAACGGAGTAGAGCGAGTCGAAAAATCCGACCGATCGAACGTCGACCCCCGCCGCCACATACGGCCCGCGGTCGGAGCTGCGCAGCCGACCCGTCTGCAACACCGCTCGCATCGCTTCGACCCCATTGACCCGCAGCGAATAGTAAAACTGCTCGCCGGCCCACGGGAATTCTTCGGTCGGGCTGTCGGCCGTCTCCCGGTCGCCCAGGACGTCTGCCCCTTCCATCCGGGTGGCCTGAGCCTCGGCAACTTCGCTGGGGGGCGGCTCGTCGGCCCCGACCAGAGCCGGCGTCAGCAACATGGTTGCCACGATCAATAGAAGCGTCACCGGTCCCGTCGGCCGTTTGATCTGCCGGGTCTGTTGAGATGAAGTCTGCATCGTCGGTCCATTTCGGGTAAACGAGGGGCTCTGCGTCACCGGTTAAACGATGGACCGGGGCAGTTTGTTCAAATAAGAATCAATGGTAGCCACTGACCGAACATTTGTACCTCGGACAAATCAGAGTCGATGAACGCACTTTTTGACGAAACGGCTGGGCCCTCCGGACTCTTCGAGGGTCTGGTCGAACATTTCGCGGCCATTCCGGACGCGCGTCTGGAGACGATCTGCCAGGAATGGGGCCTCGAAGATGCCCATCCCGAGGCTCTGGCGCGGTGCTGGTGTCGCCGGCCCGACGACGTCCTGGAGAGCCTTCAGTCGGTCTCCAAACGAGGGCGGACGGCGCTGCTCGATCTCGTCTACGACCATGACATGGAGGTCGATATCTCGTGGCTCGGTCAGGGGGTGCGCCGCGAACTGGCAGATCTCGGCATCTTGATCCACGGCGGGGTGCATCTTCCCGGCGAAGATACGGCGTCCGTGCCCGGAGCGATAGCGGCGATTGCCGCGCCCATGCTCGACCGCGTCCGGCCGAGCCTGCCGATTCTGTTTGGCCGACAGGATTTCGAGCAACTGGAGGTCATGGCAAACGCCTGGGACGTCTCCACCGAGGGATCGCGAGTGGAGCTGACGATCCGGTGTGCCGATCAGATGTACAGACCCGAGGCGCTGGACGATATTATCGACAGGCTCGGATCGCCGGATTGGCTCGGGGCGGCGATGGTGGTGCTGGAATTCGGCGGACTCTGCTTCTGGCAGGAAGTCTTTGGCTTCGGCGCCGACGACGATGACGGCGAGGACAATGTCGTTCCTCTGATGCGTCAGCAGGAACGTCAGGAAGAGGAGCGCATCGCCGAGCGCCTCCAAGAGCTGGGTGTTCTGGTTCGCTTCCGGGAGCCGGGCTCCGACTGGGCGAGCGTAGCCGTGCCCGAGGTTCTGTGGGGAGGGATCTGGGCGCTCGGCCGCCGCTGGCTGTTGCAATGGCTCGACCAGAGTTACCGGGCTCTGGAGGATCAGGCCGTCGGCCGCAGTCGACCGCGCGATGAGGCGACGCTCCAGACCGTCGGGACCTGGCTTGTCTGTCGGACCCAGTCCGGTCGACTGGCCGTCGATGAAGAGGGTGAACCCGACGAGGAGTCGCTCGACGACCTCGAAGCCCTCTGCAACACCGCCACACCGAAGTGGCAGAACCACCTCGAGCTTTTGATGGAGTTGTCGGTACTGCGCCGCGACCACACCGGATGGGTGTTGCCGGGGCCCGAGTCGAGCAAGCTTCTGGACTTGCCGGCCTCCGAGTTCAAACGAAATGTGATGTACGAATGGACCAGTGGTTTCGTGGGGCGGACCGCGGACCGGCACCTGCCCGAGGCGATCGGTCTGGACGACTCCTGGAGGACGTCGGCTTCGGAGCTTCTTCGCGCCCAGCATGAATTCATTCCCGTCTGGATGGAGCACGAGGGTGTTCCGCCACAGCAAACCGGGGCCGGTTGTCTGCGCGAGGAGCACGACAATCCCCCGGAGCACATCTCCACAGAACTCGGCCTGCTCAACGGCTACGTCTGGGGCATGAAGCTGTTGTGGCTCGACCTGTTGAGCATGTTGCCCGACGGGCGATGGTATCCCAGAGGGCTGCTCGTCGAGCTGATGCAGATGAGCGCGTCGGTGAGTCTCTTCTCGCAGGTCGGTTTCCTGCTCGAGAACCCCGGCGCCTGGTACTACCTGCCCGTCCAACGCACCAGCTACCTGACCGGCCCGGTCCACACCGAGGCGTTCGAGAACTGGATCGACGACCTCGTCGAAGGGCTCCTTGAGCCGCTCGGCGCCGCCCGCGTCGAGCCCGACGACGATCTCGTCGAGATTCAAACCGAGGTCCTTCGCGTCGAATCGCCGCCCGGCTGGCCCGAGGAGCAGCGCACCATGCTGCTTCAGGAGCTGTTCGGCGATGACCTCGACTCCTTCGAGATTCCCAGCGGCGGGCGCCGCGACCTGCAGGCCGTCTCGCAGCCCGCCGAACCCGTCGACGGCAAACTCGATCTGTCACTGCCCCTCAGCGAACTCGTCGACGCGCTCAAGGATCGCGAGATCACCGGGTTTTACCGGGACTCGATTGGCGTGGATGGATGAGAAGGCCCCGGGCTCCCATCCGGTCGCATCGGGGGGATCGATACGCGCCTCCGGCGCGCGGCGACTGTCGATCCCCGTGCTCGCGAGGCTTTCAGCGCAGCAACCGATCTCCGTGCTTACGGGGGTTTTCGAGCACTCACGACCCGCGGAACCCGTCGTACCTCGTACGTCCTACGCGAGACGCGGCCCCGTGATTCGCGGAACCCGTCGTACCTCGTACGTCCTACGCGAGACGCGCAAGCGTGATCCCCGCCCAACTAAATAAGCTTTTCGGGTACATCCTCGACGTGCGCCTCCGTATGAGGCTCGAGTTGCACCAGAATATCTTCGACGTTCGGATATTCCTCGTACAGTGCCTCTTTGACCTCGACCATAATGTCGCCGGCGCGGCGGAGGTTGGTGTTCGGATCGAGCGAGAGATGCAAGTCGACGTGGATGTGGCCGGGCATGCCCCGGCTGCGAACGTAGTGGCATGACAGGACCGCGTCGTGTTGCTCGACCCTCTTCTGGATCTCTTTGGGGTTCAGAAACGAGGAGTCGACGAGGACATCGACGGTATCGCGTAGCACCCGGTAGGCGGTCATGCCGATAAAGCCCATGACCGCCAGGGCGGCGATGGTATCACCCGCGGGAAAGCCGAAGTCGACCAGAGTGATGCCCACGAGTACGGCGCCGGCGGCGAGGCTGTCGGAGAATGTGTGGGCTGCGTCGCTCTTGAGCAACATCGAGTTGAGGCGTTCGCCCTCGCGCGTCTCCCAGACGCTGATGCCGATGTTGACCAGGACGGTGACCACGACGATCCAGTAGGCGCCGGGGCCGATGGTGGGCTCGGGACCGCCTTCGGCGCTTCGCCAGACGGCGCGGCCGAGTTCCAGAAATCCCAAGAAGATCATGATCCCGATCCCCATGCTCGCGGCCACTTCGAAGCGTTTGTGGCCGTAGGGGTGTTCGCGGTCGGGCGGCTTGCGGGCGATCCCCAGGGCGACCAGCCCGATGATGTTGTTGGCGGCATCGAACATCGTGTGGAAGCCGTCGGCCTGCAGGCTGATGATGCCGGACCAGTATCCGTAGCCGGTCTTTGCGACGGCCACCAGGATGTTCAGCGCCAGCGTGACCCAGAGAACTCGCCGTACCTGACGGCTGCGTTCGTCGCGCGAGAGGTCGCCCGCCTCGATTCGTGTACTATCCCGATTCATCTCAGACCTATAGGACGTCGTCGCGTCCGGACTCTCGAAGGCGGTGGACGATATCGCGCACCTTCTGAGCGCTGTTCTTCGGCAGCACGAGGACGGCGTTTTGGGTGTCGACGACGACCATGTCGTCGAGGTCGATGCCCGCGATCAGCCGGTCGGAGTCCTCCGAAAAGATGACCGAATTTTCGACATTCTCAAGAATGGCGTCGGCTTCGATGACGTTGTCGTCCTCATCGGTCTCGCGCACCTCGTCGAGCGCGGCCCAGTGCCCGACGTCCGACCAGGTGAAGTCCGCGGGCACGCAGACGACGTCTCGAGCGTCTTCCATGACGCCGTAGTCGATGGAGATACCCTCCATGGCTTCGAATTCTTCGCGAAGCACGTCCTCGTGAGCCTCGGTGCGCCAGGCGTCTCGGATGCGCAAAAAGCCCTCGTACATCTGGGGCAACTGGCGCTCCATCTCGTCGAGCAGCGTCGACGGTTTCATCACGAACATGCCGGCGTTCCAGAGATATTCGCCGGATTCGAGGTATCGTTTGGCACGTTTTCGATCGGGCTTTTCGACGAAGGCCTCCACCGAGTGGACCGACGGAGCGTCGCCGGACCCGGCGCCGTCGGCATCGTCGTAGTGGATGTAGCCGTAGCCCGTCTCCGGGCGGCTCGGCTCGATGCCAATCGTGACAATGTGTCCATCGTCGGCGGCGGACTCGGCAGCGGCGAGGCACCGACCGAAGGCATCGTCATCGCCGATGTAATGGTCGGCCGGGAAGACGCCGAAGGGCACGTCACCGGCGCGCTCCAGGGTCTGAATGGCCGCCAACGCGATCGCCGGCGCGGTGTCTCTGGCCATTGGCTCGATCACGAACTGCTCGCGAGGAAAGTCCGACAGTGTCCCCGAGATGGGGTCGACCAGATCGGGGCCGCAGACCACGAAGACGCCATCTTCTTGTGCAGGTTCCGCCAGTCGGTGAGCGGTCGTCTCAATCATCGTCTCGTCGCCCCAGAGTCGGACGAGTTGTTTGGGGCGCTGCTGTCGGCTCATCGGCCAGAATCGAGTGCCGGTCCCACCGGCGAGTATGTAGGCGAGCATCGCGTCGCTCCATGTCTACGTATCGAATCGTTTGTGTATTTCCCCCTAACACAATCGAAAACGCTGTGAAATACGGTGCAGATCGCTGGCCCGCGTTCGGACGATTGTGGTATGAGTGGGGCAGCAATCGTCGAACCCTTGGGAATGTATGGCATCGAAACGCTCAACAGACGCTTCTACAAAGGTCTTCGCCGGGCGATTCGAGTACGATAAACCGCTGGGCAAGGGGGCAGGGGGCTCGGTGTATTTGGCCGAGGACCTGCACAACGAGCGCCGGCAGGTGGCGTTGAAGGTCCTGAAGGCCGAAGCCGGTGAAAGCGTGCAGGGGAAGATGCTTCGCCGGGAATTCGAGATCCTCTCGAAGCTCGATCATCCTCACCTGGTGAGGGTCTATGATTATGGCGGGCTCCCCGGCGGCGGGATTTACCTGGCCGAAGAATACATCGACGGATTCAGCCTGCAGGATGCCCGGGCCCTGATGGACCCGGACGCGCTCATCGATATCACCCGGCAGGTGCTACTGGGGCTGAGTTATCTGCATGGGATGGGCATGATCCACCGGGACATCAAACCGGCGAACGTCATGCTTCTGTGGCTCGACGACGCGGCGGCGCGTCCCATGGTCAAGCTCGTCGATTTCGGGCTTTCGAGCATGGATCCGACCCGTGACAGCCTGCACGGCGGGACCCGCTCGTACATGGCCCCCGAGATCATTCGCGGCAACAAGGGAGAGCTGCGGTCCGACCTCTACAGTCTGGGGGTCACCCTCTACTACGCGATGGCCGGGGTGTTGCCCTACGGTCCGCGGTCCAAAGAGGACAAGCCGCCCGACGAGGAGGATTTTTCGCCGCCGCCTCCCCATCGTTACAACCCGGATGTACCGCTGACGCTCAGCCGATTTGCGATGGTGCTGTTACGTCAGGTCGACGGCGTGGAGTACGAGGACGCCGGCGAGGCGTTGCAGGCACTCAACCGAGACACCGAGTCGCCGGAATGGAGCGCCGGTGCGGGATTGTCGGAGGCGCTGGATGTGGCCGCCGCGCCGATTCTGCGCGGTTACTTCGAGCGCGGCGTCCTGCAGGCCCGGGAGTCGGAGCATCAGAGCCTCGTCGAGATTCTGGAGTCGTCCGAGCCCAGCGATCAGGGCGAATTTCACGTCGTCGAGGGGGCTCTCGAAGTGGGGAAGTCGCGGCTTCTCAGCGAAGTCGCCGCCACGATGAAGCTGAACCGCCGCCAGGTCATCACGGTCAACTGCCACGAGGGGATGAAACCCTGGGAGCTGGTGCACGAGGTCCTGCGCCAGGTCGTCGATCTGGGGAGCTCGCGGAACGTCCGCGACATCGAATACTACGGACCCTATTTGCTCATTCTGGAGCGGCTCTCGCGGCTTCAGGGCGGGTCGATCTCGCAGATTTCGACGGCCATCGAGTACGACTGGCTCTTTAACGCCTTCCACGACGCAGTCGTGACCCTCCAGCCGCTTCAGTTGGTGTTGGTCATCGAGGATATGCATCTGGCCGACATCTCGTCGCGGCAATTTCTGGACGAGTGGTACAGCGAAGGCAACGACACCAGTGCACCCGATGTGCTGGCGACAGCGCACGACGAAAAGCTCATGCAGCCCTTTCCGGAGGGGCCGCGGGTTTACCACCATGCGATCGACGGAGTTACCCGGGATGATGTGGGCCGCTTCTTCCGGGAACGGCTCGGACTCAAACGGCTCTCCGACGAGTGGCTCGACGAAGTCCACGAGGCCTCGGACGGGCGGCCGGCTTACCTCGAGGAGCTTTGTCGAACTCTGGTCGACGAGGGGCTTCTGTGGCGCCGGGCGGTCTCGGAGTGGCAGCTCGATTACGCCGGCCTGGAGGATTTCGAGATCCCCGGCGGACTTCGAGCGTCGTTTCGACGACGGTTCAGCGGAGCCGGCGCGGCGGCCCGGGAAGTCCTCGAAGTCCTGGCGGTCTACGGGCGGCCGGTGGCGTGGGAGAGAGTGCGCAGTTTCGTGATGACCGAGGATGAAGACGAGCAGGCCGTCGACCGGAAGCTACAGTCGCTGCGACGACGGTATCTGGCGCGCATGAGTATCGAAGTCAGCGGCCGATATCTGGAGCTGGTCGACGAGGTGCTCGCCGAGGTCGTCATCGACACGATGAACGAGTCGTGGCGCAAGGGGATTCACCGTCGGGTCGGCGATCAGTTGGTCGAAGACTGGGCGGCCGGCCGGGGCGATCCCGCCGAAGCCGCGGACCACCTGGTCGATGGCGGTCGCGACGAGCGGGCGGCGGAACTGTACGAACTCGCCGGTGACGCCTGCTGGCGACGGGCCGACTTCGGTGAAGCCTACGACCACTATCAGTCGGCCAAAGAGATCATCTCCGCCGGGCCGGCACAGGCCTATCTGCAGGTGAAAGTCGCGCGGGTGCTGACGACCCTGTACGAGAGGTCGGCGTGCCGCGACATGCTCGAGCAGGCCGGCCAGACCGCCGAACGCACGGCCCTCGACTGGCTGATGAACACCGTGTTTGTGACGGCGGCGGAACTGAGTTCCGTGCTCGGGGACGACCAGTCGGTCGAGATGTGGCTGGAGCGCCTCGAGGACTGCCTGCCGTCGATGACTCAGCAGGTGCCGGTCCTGAGACTGAAAGCCCGTCAGAGATTCAGGGAAGGGCACCTCGACGAGGCGTTTTCGCTGTTGCAGCGCGCCCAGAAACGGACCGAACATTTCGGCCAGCGCGAGGGACTCGTGGGCGTACTCGCCGACCTGGGCGAAGTCGACGAGTGGCGGGGAAATCGCCCCGGCGCATGGAATCGTCTGGATCGGGCACTTCGACTGGCCCGGGATCTCAGCGGACGCCGCGAGCTCGGAGAGGTGCTGACGCGCTACGGTACGACACTTCGTCGAGCCGGCGAGACCGATGAGGCAACCGGTCTGCTCGGAGAGGCGCTCGAAGTTCTCAGCGGCGGCCATCGTCCGGACCTCTGGATCGAAGCTCTCCTGCAGATGGCGTTGACCAAGCGCCAGGAGGGAGACTGGGAGGCGGCACGCCGGTACGGCAACGACGCTCGGATCTTTGCCACCGAGCTGGGAGACCCCGTGCTTCACGAACGCGTGAAGTTTGCGCAGGGAGAGCTTGTGTTCGACCGTGATCGGCGCGAATCGTCGGTCGTGACGATGGAAAAGGCGATCCGGGCGCTCAAGGAACGCGGCACGGCCCTTCCCGATCTGTTGGAATTGTCGGTACGGTATGGGCACAGGTTGCAGCAGCTCGACGCTGCGCAGGGCGGAAGCCTGCTCGACAGTGCCATGGAACTCGCCCGCGACGTGGGGGCTGGACGGGTCGAATCCGACATCCGTTCGCTCGATGCACGGCGGTCGCCCTCGAGGACGAAGACATCTGTCGAAGACGAAGGATAATGACGACTGAATTCATGCGTCTCAACGGAACGATATCACCGTGAAGGAAACCGAACCCGACAACTCGCTGATGAACTGGAACTGGCGGCGCGAGGACCCGCCGGAGGTCGTGCTCGTGGTCTTCATTCTCGTCCTCTTCTTCACCGTGCCCAGAGACGGCTGTGGTGTCGACAAGACCGACGGAGGCGACGTGCAAGAGAATTCATCGGCGGATGTGGTCCAGATGACGAACTCGGATGAATGAACTGCTCGGAGGAGTGTGTGATGGCTACGATATCTTGGATTGAGAAGACCGTATTCCTTGGCCTGTTTGTCGCGGTGGCGAGTCTGCCTGCGGTGGTCTCTGCTCAGGGGGGATCGGACGCCGAGTCAGTGCAAAAACGCGTCCTCTCACTCGTCCAGGAAGGAAAGCGGGCCTACCAGGCCGAAGAGTACGAGAAGGCGCTTCAGAAATTCAAAAGCGCCTACGAGCTGAAGTCGAGCCCGTCGATCCTGGTGCCCATGGGGCGCAGCGCCGAGAATCTCGGCAGAACGAAAGAGGCGCTCGGGTATTTCCGAAAATTCGTCGAGACCAACCCGGACAAACCGGCCGCGGAGAAGGTCCGCGAGCGGATCGCCCGGCTCGAAGAATCGTTGAAGGCGACGGTGACGGTCTCGACAATCCCCAGCGGGGCCAGGGTCCGTCTCGGGGGTGAAAACGGTCGACTGCTCGGGACCGCACCGCTGACCCAGAAGCTCGATGCGGGCACCTACACCCTGCACGTCAACAAAGAGGGGTACAGAAAGACAAGCCGGGAGGTGACTGTCGAATCCGAAGAGGAGCGTGAGGTCACCATCGGGCTCGTGGAGATTCCCTCCGAAGAGCCCGACGAGCCGATGGCGACGACCGAGCCCACTCCGGACGAGCCGTCGTCGGGCGGGACCACAGCGGGCCGACCCATCGATACTCAGGCGGTCAAAGGGTGGGCGTACGGGTCCATCGGCGTGGGGGCGGTCGCGCTCAGCAGCGGCGTCGTACTGACCATTCTGAAAAACAACACCGAAAACGACGTCAACAACTTTGACCGTGGAGCTCAGGGAGCCAACCCCGAAGAGTTGCAGACGATGAAAGACCAGGCGAATTCGTACTACCGCGGTTCGGTCGCCGCCTTCGCTGCCGGGGGCGCCCTGACGGCGGTCGGCATCGGGATGTTGACCTACCATCTCATCAACAAGCCGAAGGAAGGGGACAGGGTCGGCATGAAGTTCGAGGGTGGCGTCAGCCCGGACGGCGCCTGGGCCGGAATCGACGCTCGATTTTGAGCATTGAGCTGCCTTTCAGACGCACGAGACTCGATGGAGTCGATGCAATTGCAGTGGCTGATATTAGAGGCACCCGAACTGCTGGACATCACCCAGCGGCCGACGCCGGGGATCGACTGGACGAACGTCCTGCTCCTTGGAGTCGGTCTGGGAAGCGGGCTGCTGTTGATGACCGTCGGGGTGCTCTTTTTTCGCGTCCGACGCCGTGAGTCGGCCGCCCACGCCTCCGGCTCCGCGACCGCTCCCGATCTGGAGGCCGGACTCCAGAAGAAACTCCAGGACGCCGAGACGAGTCGCGATTTCATGCGGGCCGGTGAACTCCTGCGTCGGGCCGGTGAACACGAAGAAGCGGCCGACCGGTTTCTGAAGGGCCGCGAGTATCTGTCGGCCGCCGAAGCCTTCCAGGCGGCCGGCAACACGTCGCAGGCGATTCATTTCTTCAAAAAGGCGGGGCGACACGACCGCGCCGCCGAACTGTATCTCGAAGAAAACGACTATCGGGGAGCCGCGGCGGCCTTCGTCAAGGTGGGCGATGCCGAAAGGGCGGCGACCAATTATCTGAATGCCGGCGATCACCTGCGTGCCGCGCAACAGTATTCGGAGCTGAGTCGGTCCGAAGAGGCGGCTCGCCATTTCGAGAAGGCGAATTCGCCGCTGCTGGCCGCCAAGCACTACACCCAGGCCTTCCGCGAGCGGCTCGACCCGGAGTCAGGGATCGACGATGTCGAAGAGTCGACGCGCCATCTGGGCCGGAAAGCGGCGGAGCTGTTCGAAGATGCCAGTCGATGGGAGGACGCGGCTCGACTGTACCGCTGGCTGAACGAACGCCGGGATGCGGCGCGCTGTCTCGAAGCTGCGGGTGAATCGATCAAGGCTGCTCGGCTGTATCGAAGTCTGGGCGACTCCGAGAAAGCCGTCGAGTTGTTGGAATCGGCCGGCGACGAACAGCGAGCCCACCTGGCCAAGGCCGAAGTGTCGGCGGAGGCCGGCGAATGGGAGGCGGCCGCCGAGCACTTCAAGGAGGCTTCGGACCTGGAGCGGGCGGCTCGTGTGTATGCCCGGAAGCTGGGCCAGCCCGAGAAGGCTGCCAAACTTCTGGAGGAGGCCGAAGAATGGCTTCGGGCCTCGGAGCTGTACGAGGCCGCCGGAAATCTGGCGAGCAGCGCCGACTGCGCCGAACGCGGCGGGGCGCTGGCGCGGGCCTCCGAGTTGTACAAGGAGGCGGGCGATGTCGACGGCGAGATCCGCACGCGGATCTCACAGGGCGACTACTTTCGAGCCGGACGGCTTCTGTATGAACAGCGTCGCTACGACAAGGCGCTGGAGACGCTCCAAGGGATCAATTCTCGGGACCCGATCTACCGACGTGGGCTGGAGCTTCAGGGGGATGTCCACCGGGCCAAGCGCGAGATGGAGGATGCCTACAGCCGCTACCGGGCAGCCCTGGGCAACCGAGACCCGTCTCCTGAGACCGTGCGGATCTACTACAAGATGGCGCGGGTCTTGGAGGCCGACGAAGATTTCGCCGGTGCTGCCGACCATTATCGCGAGGTCTTGGAGGTCGCCGAGGACTTCGAGGACGCCGGCGAACGCCTCAACGTGATCGAAGAGGGGCTTGCCGACGAGCGAGACCGAAAGCTGGCGAATCGCCAGACCAGCAAAGACGACGGGGAGGTCGAATCCGACGGCTTTCCGGCGGTGGCGGCCGCAGCCGACGGAGACGGATCTGACCTTCGGTACGATTTCGTCTCCGAGATCGCCCGTGGCGGCATGGGGATCGTCTACCGGGCCCGCGATACGTTCTTGAATCGCATCGTCGCCGTGAAGTGTCTGGGAGAGAAGCTTCGCGACAACGAGACTGCAGTAAAGTATTTCCTGCGCGAAGCCCGGGCCGCCGCCGCTCTGTCTCACCCGAATATCGTGACCATCTACGATGCCGGTGAGCAGCAGGGCGAATACTACATCGCGATGGAGTACGTAGAGGGGCGGACGCTCAAGGAGATCGTCAATCAGAAGGGCGCCATCCCCGAGGATTATGTCCGGCACGTGATGATCGAGACGTGCAAGGCGCTGGAGTACGCCCACTCTCAGAACGTCATCCACCGTGACATCAAGAGCGGCAACATCATGTGCAAGCCAGACCGGACGGTGAAAGTGATGGACTTCGGGCTGGCGAAGTTTCTGCGCGAATACAAGAAGAACCACACCCAGCAGGTCGGCACTCCCTATTACATGTCGCCGGAGCAGATCGTCGGAAAGAACGTCGATTTTCGGAGTGACCTGTACGGGCTCGGCTGTACGGCGTTCGAATGCGTGACCGGCCGCGTCCCCTTCACCGAAGGCGAGCTCGCCTACCACCACGTGCATTCGGATCCGCCGAAGCCTTCGACGATCAACACGTCGTTGAGCGAGGGGATGGAAAAGGTGATCCTCAAGCTGCTGGCCAAGCGGCCCGACGATCGCTACCAGTCGGCCACGGACCTGCGCGAAGCTCTGGGTGGCTGACTACTCGAGTTCGCGCATCTCGCGGCGCTGGACCCCGGGCATCAATTGCCGGGCCTTGTTTCGGAGTTGTTCGGCCCGGTCGGGCTGGCCGTTTCGGTCCAGAAAGCCGGCGTATCGCATCAACAGCGCGGCGTTTTCCGGGTAGGTCTCCAGCAGGTCTTCGTAGATGCGGCGTGCTTCGCGCTGACGTCCTGTCTCGGCGAGGGTCCCCGCGAGGTTGATGTTGGCCTGGACGTTGTCGGGCTTCTTCAGTAGAACCTGTCGGTAGACCTCGACAGATTCTTCGGTGCGTCCCACCTGTTTGAGCAACGCCGCCAACCGGAGGCCCAGGTTCGCATCGGTCCTCTCCTTTCTCCAGATCCACCGATAATGGGGCAGCGCACGCTCGGGCTGTCCCGCGTTGTCCCAGAGGGTTGCGGCATTTCTGCGAGCCTCCATCGACCCGGGACGATCCTGAACGGCCTTCTGGGCAAGGACGGCCAACCGACCCGGCGGCTCGCCCAGGGATTGACCGATCTCGACGGCCGCCATCAGGTCGTCGCCGCGGGGCCTCGGCAGGGACTCCCGCTGGGCAGCACGGCGATACAGTTGGTATGCCTCCTTGAGCCGACCGTCTCGGCGGGCCTGTCGAGCTTCGGCGCGGTCGATCGCGGCCAGAAGCTGCGGCAGATCTCGATCGCCGGGGTGCTCCTCCATGGCCATCTGTGCGTACGTCCGCGCCTCCTGGAGGCGCCCGTCATCAAAGGCGCGACGAGCTTCACGCTCGGTTTCCGAGTGATGGGAGCCGGTCGTGGCACAACCGGCTACGATGAGGGCGATCAGGGCGGTCCACGTCGCTTTCAAGGCGCGCGGTGAGATGACAGATGATATGGACATGATGAGCCATGATGGGAACAACGGGTCGGGATGAAGACTTTACCGACTGACGTGGTCCGTGACTAGCAATTCGAATGGAGATGAGCCGATGGCAGACTGGAGTCACCTCGATGAAACCGACGAAGCGAACATGGTCGACGTCGGCGACAAACCGGCGACGCGTCGCCGCGCGGTCGCCGTCGGAGCCGTGCACATCAGCGACGATACCGTCGACGCGTTGCGAGAGGGACGCTCACAGAAGGGTGAGGTCACGCAGGTGAGCCGCATCGCGGGGATCATGGCTGCCAAGAAGACGCCCGATCTGATCCCGCTGTGTCACCAGCTCGATTTGGACGATGTCGACGTCGGTATCGATCTCGACGAAGAGGCGGCGGCGCTGCGAGTACGGGCCGAGGTCGCCTGTACGGCGAAGACGGGGGCCGAGATGGAGGCGCTGACGGCCGTGTCGACTGCTTGTCTGACCCTGTACGACATGTGCAAGGGGATCGATCAGTCGATGCACATCGGAGATATCCACCTTCGCAAAAAGACCGGCGGACAGTCGGGTGATTTCGAACACCCGAACCCACCCGGCGACTTTGGCGGCGAGGAGTAACGGTGCAGATCTTCGACGCTCACATTCGGTCCGACAGTCAGAGTGACGACGACCTCAGGAACCTTGCGTATTTCGATACTCGCCGGGTGGTGACCACGGCGCACGGGGCGAGAAACTTCGAGACGTCCGAAGAGGTCCTCGACTATTTCGGGTGGCTGGTCGACGACGAGCGAGCCCGGATCATCGACTGTGGGCTCGAGGCGGCCGTCGGCCTGGGGATGACCCCGGAGGCCGTGCCGAGCCGGCGCCACCCCGAGGTCTGGAGTGCCCTTCCCGATTGGCTGGCGCGCCCCGAAGTGGCTGCCGTCGGCGAGATCGGGGTTTGGCAGGACGAAGCCTCTCAGTGGGAGTTATTTGAGCGCCAGGTCGAATTGGCGCGGGATGCCGACTTGCCCGTCATCGCAACGCCTCCCAGTGGGCTCAAGGCGAACATGACCTACAAGATGATGATGCGCGCCGAGGATGTGGGCGCCGAACCGCGGCGGATCCTGATGACTCGACTCGACGAGAGGCTCGTCGATCGCGTCGTCCGCGACGGTTTCGTTGCCGGCCTGGCCGTGGGGTCGTCATATCTCGAGCCCAAGAAGGCAGCCGAGGTCGTCGCGCAGACGATCGATCAGGTGGGCCATGCCGAACAGATTGTCTTGACGACGGCTCTGAGTGCAGGGGCCTCGGACGTGCTCGGGATCGCCAAGACGATCGAAGCCCTTCGTGCCGAGGGCGTCGGGGAGGACGCCATCGAGCGAGTGGTCTGGTCGAACGCCGCCGAACTCTTCGGCGACGAGCCCTTCGACGTGGAAAGCTAACATCTACACTTCGTTTCGGCCGCGGCACCGATAGACGAATGCAGGAGGCAGATTGCGCCAAACGATGGGCGACCGGTCCACCTCGGCGAAATGTTCGTTGAGCTTTTCGCGGAACCGCCGACCGGCCGACAAAAGCAGCCCGTGTATGTACGCGAACGTGGCGAATCGCCCCTCGGGCGCGAGCACCGATGCGGTGATCTCCAGCAATCGGTCCTGCAGTGACTCGCCGAAGGCTGCCCAGGGTAGGCCGCTGACGATCGCGTCGACATCGCCGGGGGAGTGGCCGCGTTTCTCCAGAATCGACGGGAGGTCTTCGATCGACGAGTCGGCTACGTCGATGTCGGGGAATCGCTCCCGAACTCGACGTCTCATGCGCTCGTTATTCTCGATGGCGATGAAGTCTACATCGGCATCGAGGCGCGTCAGAATCTCGCCGGTAAAAGCGCCGGTCCCGGGACCGTATTCGACGACGAGCGAGGCCGACTCGAGTCCGAGATCGGATACGATCGTCTCGGCGAGCCATCGCGAACTGGGAGCGACGGCCCCGGTGTTTTGAGGGCGGCGGATGAATTCGGTCAGGAAACTGATATGGTCGCTGAGCATCGGCGCTCCTCGAAAGCAGATGTCAGTAGCCGAGCACCCACGACGTACTCTTCACAGCCGAGAACGTAAACTCCCATGCCGGACCCAACCATCGAAAAGCCCGGAGACCTGCTGGGACTCTACCAGCGGCACGCAAAAAAGCAGTTCGGCCAGCACTTTCTGACTGATCCGACGATTCTGGAGGGGCTCATCGACGACGCCGGCGTACAAGAGGGCGATTCAGTTCTCGAAGTCGGACCCGGCTGCGGCACGCTGACCTGGAGTTTGCTGGAGCGCGGAGCTTCGGTTCGCGCCGTCGAACTCGACAGGGATGCCGCCAGCTTTTTGGCCGAATTTCTCGAGCCGGGACGCCCGCTCGACGTCGTACAGGCCGATGTGCTCGACATCGACGTTGAGGACCTGCTCGATCCCCGGGCGGAGTCCGCAGCCGATGAATCCACCGTCTTCGGCGAATCAGGATGGCGCTGCGTCTCGAACCTTCCGTACAATGCCGCGACCGAGATTTTCTTTCACCTCGCCCCGGCCTTCGAGCGATTCGAACGGCTGGTGCTGATGTTCCAGCGCGAGGTCGCCGACCGGTTCGTCGCCGAGGCCGGCTCCGACGACTTCGGTGCATTGACGCTTACGAGCCGATTGTACGCCGATGCCGAGATCGTCCAAACCCTGCCGCCCGGGGCCTTTCAGCCACCGCCGAGCGTTCACAGCTCGGCAGTCCGATTCGATCCCGTACCGGGCACACGCATCGAAGATCCCGTCCTGCGCGAGCGGTTCATCGAGATCGTTCGTTGTGCGTTTCAGCGTCGTCGGAAGATTCTGCCCAACGCACTGGGCGGGCTCGACGCCGAAAAGTCCGAGATCGAGGCCGCCATGGAGAGGGTCGGGCTCAAACGGACCATCCGCCCCGAACGGGTCGACTTCGAGAGCTTTGCGGCCCTGGCCGACGCACTTCCCGCCTGAAGGTCGTTTCGCCGGAGGGGACGAGAGCGCTGCTAAGACGCGATCGACTCGGCGACGCGGCGCGCCTCGCGCTCGTAGGAGATAGCGAGGTAGGCGTCGCGGTCGTCCAACCCCCGGGCCAGCCCGAGGGCGTATTCCCAGAGATAGTTCGAAAGAAAGCGCGCCGTACCGTCGCGGCGATACTGCGCCACGTGCACAACCTCGTGGGTCAGAAGCTCGAGGGGCGCGGTGAACTTGGAATCGAGGCAGTCCGACCGAAGATAGATCCTGTCACCCAGAGTGACACCGCGGGCCCGTGCCCTCAACGCGATGTGCGCGACCGCAGTGCGGGGGCCTCGAATCTCGCGCACGGCGGGGATCCGACGCACCAGACGGCACTGATCGACCGATTCGCGGCAGATCTCGGACGGAGCGACGTTGTGAGCCGACAAGGCCTCGAAGATCGACGCCCGTTCTTCAGCAGTCAGTGTCCGTTCGTCCATCGTTTGTTCGAAACCTCCACAACCCGACCGCCAGAAGGACCCACAACCACGAGGGCGGGGCGCCCGTGGTGGAGGAACATCCTGCCCCTCTTCGGCCGTTGCCGTCGCCGCCACCGTTGAATACGTCCGGGAGCTCAAAATCACTCGGATCGTCGCACATCGCCCGCGGCGATCCGGCTGGATAGACCGCGCAGATGCCATCGATGTCGTCATCCTCCAGGGAGCGTTTTTTGATCTCACCCGGCGGAGCCGTGCCGTTCATCGTCGACTGGGGGGCGTTTTCGGGGTGGTCGAGTCCCAGGAAGTGGCCGACTTCGTGGGTCAGCGTATTCTGAAGATCGATAGTACTCGACCCATTTCCGGTCTGCGAAGAGTCGAGGTGTTCGTAGGTCCAGGAGTCGCTGTTTATCTCGATATCCGCATCGGCGATGGTCCCGTCTTTGGGATTGAACGTCACGCTCGTGATGGCGAAGGCACCGGTATTTTGGTACGGCCAGCGGTCATCCTTCCAGACGATAACGTTCTCATTCTCGTCGGGTGTCGATTGCAGGTACTCGGCCTCATCGACGAAGGTCAGCCCGTTGTCGACCATCTGGAAATCACTGCAACTTACGTCGTTCCACGCACCGAACGAATCACGGACGATCTGGCGTAGTTCCGAGGAAAACTCGGAGCCGGGATCGGCCGGAAAGTCGCCCGATCCCTCTTCGTTGATCCGATAGTGGATGCAGCGAATCGGCCACTCGATCGGCTTCGGTTCTTCGCCGGGATCGCAGGCGAGCGTCCCGGTCGAATCACAGGTTTGGGTTCGTTTGTAGGCCTCCGCGTCCGGGGCGACGCCCAGGGAGCCAATCAGCAGCGCGGCCATCAATAGCGTCGGCAGGGTTCGGTACATCACTGGACCTCCCCGTTTTCGACGTCGAGCATCTCACGAACAGCGGCCCTCAGATCCTTCAGTTTGTGCGGTCGCCGGTGGAGGTCGCTGGGGTCCGACGTTCGGATGGCAGCGCCCCCCTGGATCAGTTCCTTCATCGATGCATCGGGCGACCATCGCACATCGGCGCCCCCGGCGGCCTTCGGTTCCATCACCTGGAGCCCGTCGAGTTCCGGTACGGCGAGTTCGGTCTCGCCGTCAGGGCCCGTCGTGACCCTGAATTTCCCCTGGGCGAGTCCGCTGATGACCCAGGGGTGGTTATCGACGCCCGGGTCGCTCAAAAAGAGGAGTGAGCGTTCGCCCATCTGGAAGTTGGCCAGGCCCTGTACGCGCGTCGCCACGTCGCCGACCCGTCCACCCGGCTGGCGAATCGTCAGGGTCTCGGTCGTGTCGCCCTTCCAGGTCTCTTCGATACGTAGGGTCGTGTCGGTCAGAATCCGACCGTCTTGACGGAACGACTCCATCTCGACGACTTCACCGACGACGATCCGGTCCGAGGAGAAGGTGAGACGTTCGAGATCGAATTTGAGTGCCGTGGAAGCGACGGCCGAGGCCGACCACACCAGGGCGGCCGCCAGGCCGAGGACGGCCAGGAGCCGCGGGGTTAGCCGAATACGGGACATATCAGACATCCTCGAGTGCACGGTGGGTGTATTTCACCGATTGATAACTATGGACTACCGGACGCTCCGAATGTGTACACAAATCGCGGGCGGGCCACCGATTTTTGATCAATCCGAGACTTTGCCGAGCGTATCTTTGGCCCGGGCCAGGGTCACTCCTTCCAGGAGCCGCCGGACTTTTTCGTCCTCTTCGAGCAGAGCTACCAGCTCCTCGTGGTCCAGCGCGAGGACCGTCAGCTCGTCGGATTTCGCCTCGACCGTCGCCGTCGGCTCCTGATCGCTGACCAGAGAGACTTCGCCGAACGAGGCGCCGGGATACAGGGTCTTTAACTCGACGGCGCGGTCGTCATTCTCGGTCCAGACACGGGCCTGGCCTTCGACGATCAAATAGAGCGGATGCTCGTCGGTCTGATCCTCGCTGATCACCGACTCGCCGCCGCGAAAGGTCCGCAGCTCGCTGCCCGAGACGAGCCGGCTTCGCCACTCCTCGGACAGGTGCTTGAAAAGTGGGGATGCGTCGATCGTCGACCGTATCGTCTCGTCGGCAGTATCAGTCATCGTATGGATACGTCGGTCCCGAGTCGGAAATGAGCGAGTATAGTTGGGCCAGGTATCAGTAGCGTTTGAGGCCAAAGTACCCGAGTGCGTAGCTGACGATCCCGTTGAACGCCAGCCACACCTGGTCGAGGGTGCCCGCCATACCTGGAATCCACTGCACGTTTGACGTCATCAGAAAGACCTCGGTCAGGCAGAACGCAGCAGTTCCGACGGCGAGCCCGGCGGCCAAGCCGCGGCCCTTGTCGGTGCCACCCAGGAGGCCAAAGGCGGCCAGCGGAATCAGAAAGCTCGCAAGCAGCGGGCTCTGGTCGAATTGCGGCCCGAGCAGCCAGACGTCGAGTTCGGCGAGCGGGCGAGAGATAGCACCCACGAAGCCGCCGAGGGCGCTGGCGTCGACCAACATCGGAAGGAAGAAGAGGCCGCACCCGGTCAGCACCGTTCCGGCGGCGAATCCGACATTGACGTTGGCGCCGATATTCAGCAGGTCACGTCGCCGGACGCCGAAGATGCCGAGGCCTGCCAGGAGGAGGCTCGTCAAAAAGCGCCATCCGCCGGGCGTGGTGTTGGCGTTTTGGACCGCCGAGTCCGCGCGGATGATGCCCGAACCGTAGCGTTCCGAGTACTCGTTCGGGTCGTCAAACCGGTCGCGCTGGGAGGAATCGGCCGTCGACTCGAGGATCTCCTCGACCCGGTCGGGATTCGTGATGCCCTGGGAGACGACCAGGGCCGCCACGGCCGCGGCGTGCGGACTCGCCATCGACGTACCCATGTAGAGCACGAAATCGTGGGCGTCGGTCTGGCCATCTTTCAGCGTCTGCTGGAGTACTCCGTCGGGTCGGCCGTCGTCATTCTGGTCGACTCGCGTATTCCCGCCGGGTGCGGCGATATCGACGAAATCGCCCCACTGCGAATAGAAGGTTGTCGATTTGTCGTACTGCGTCGCCGCTACCGCGATGACGTGGTCGTAAGCGGCCGGATAGCTCTTTTCGCGCTTCCCGCTGTTGCCCGCCGCCGCGATGATGGTGACACCCTGTTCGTAGGCGTGGTCGATGGCTCTCTTGAGTACAAGGCTCGGCAGAGGACCGCCGAGGCTCATGTTGACGATATCAGCCCCGTTGTCGGCCGCGAACCGGATGGCGTCGGCGATGTCGGCGATGCTGCCGAAGCCCTCGGAGTTGAGGACCCTCAGCGGCATGATCGACGAGTCGTGGGCCACGCCGGCGACGCCGAATTCGTTGTTGGTCGTCTGGGCAATCGTGCCGGCGACATGGGTTCCATGACCGTGGCCGTCCCAGGCGAAGTCATCGTCGTCGACAAAGTCGTATCCAGTGACCGAGTCCGTGCCCTCCAGATCGCGAGGTCGCGTGATCCCGCGGTCGGCGTCTTCGTCGAGAGCCACGCCGGTATCGGCGACGGCCACCACAACGTCATCACCGGCGGTCTCGCTCCACGCCTCCGACACGCCGATCTGCTTGAAGTTCCACTGGAACTGGTACAGCGGGTCGTTGGGAGCATTTCCGTCGGACCCGAGCATCGTGTAGGTCAGATTCTCTTCGATCGATTGAATCCAATCTCGCGGTGCGCGCTCGCTCAGACAGTCCTTGATGTAGGGAACCGCGCCCTCGTTTACTTCGGCGATAAAGACATTTGGCTCGTCGCTGTAGCGGCTATTGAGCCGCAGGTTGAGGTCATACCGTTCGCCGAATTCCCTGATCTCGGAGTTGGCGATGTCGTCATGAAAGTCGAAGACGACTTCGTCATTGTCCGGGTCGATGTCGACGACCTGGCCGGTGTATCCGGACCGATCAGCCTGCGACAACGTGGACGGATCGGAGGGAGGTGCATTCTCAGTCGAGGGCGATTGGCCATTCAGGCAAGCCTCCCAACCGTCGATCGACGGGCCACCCACATCCGGGCCGGAGTCCTGTGCGGAGCCGACTGCCGGCAGGGCGACCAGCGCGAATCCGGCCGCGACGGCAGCGACAGAACGGACGAGTTGAGCAACATTTGAGTCAATCATGGTGCACCTTGCGTTGAGACGACCACAAAAGGATGTGCCTCGGAGAGGCGCAACGGGTCGAAGGTCACGTCTTCGCCACCCTGACAACGCCTGTCAACCGTGTCGGCATTCCAGAAGCGGCTCCATCGCAGACGCGATGCGCCCTATCGCGACCGCTCCGACGATAACAGATTCACGACCAACGCTGAAAGCCGAACCGGGCCGTCGTAGGGGTCGGAAGCACGGGGATCGTGGGTGTGCGGGGGGTGGTCAACCCCGGGCTCGACGGCGTTCGTCGCCAGTCCGGGGATCGTGGGTGTGCGGGGGTGGTCAACCCCGGGCTCGACGGCGTCCTATCGGCGCCGTCAGCACCCGGGGGCACGGAATCTCGGCCGCGTGGCGGCCTCGCGTCGGGAGAGCGAAGAAGCCTGAAGCTGCGGTTGGGCAGAACTGCGGGGATCGTGGGGCGACGCATCCTGACGACGTGTGCTGGCGACGCATCCTGACGACGCATGCTGACGAAGTCGTAGATCTGCTATCGAGTTCGCTCCCAGTCGGCTCTGGTCGTTTGTCTGCCGTGGCGTTGCTTCTGGTTTCTGACGTAGTTTGCGATGCCGCGGATGCGGCGATGGTCGAAGGTCAGTGCGCCGTAGCCGATGGCCCATCGGAAGTTCCTCATCGCAGGGTATTCGTTTCGGAGCGCCCCGCTCGACTGGCTCTTCAGTTTAGCAACACAGTCCGACACGGTGGTGTTCGGCGGAAGTGCACAGAGTATATGGACGTGATCATGCCAGCCGTTCACGGCGAAGGGATACCCGCCGATGCGTTTGGTAATCTGACCCAACCGACCGTAGAGGAATTCGTCGTATTCCTCCTTGAGACAAGGACGGCGGTACTTCGTGCTAAACACGAGATGGTAGCGAAACTTGGTCCAAGGCATCTCCCCTCCAATCAGATTGTACACAAAAACGCCGAGCGCCGATGGTATCTCGCCGTACGCAGGCGAGTCAACTCGCAACTGCACTATTCACTTCGAACGCCCACCGTCCTCACAACTGCCATCGCCGACTGCTTTATCGTCCTCATACCCACGGAGTTCGGCGAGCCTTCCAACGTCAACTATCCACCAACGCCAGTCTTATCGCGAGGGAGCGTAGCGACCGACATTGAGTACCCCCCGATCCGACCGACGCGCCCTTGGCGCGGAGGGAGGTCGGGGGTGTCCAACGCCACAAACCAACCAACGCCCGACCATCAATCCTCGGAGATCTCCGACAGATCGGTGCCGGAGACAGTGGAGGCGACGTCCTCGAGACGGCGTTGAGCCAGTTTGACGGTGTATTTGGCCAGGGTGGGAAAGTCCGCGGCGGTGGCGTCGAACTGGCCCTCCGGCAAAAAGAGGAGGCGGCTCGGCTCGTTGATGATAATGTCGGCCTGCGGGGGGCGCTCCGAGACGATCCCGATCTCGCCGAAGACGTCGCCGGGCTCGAGGGTCTCGATGGTGATTTCCCAGTCTTCGTCCCGGCGAACCATGTCGGCCGAGCCTTCGATCATCAAAAAGAGGCCCGGGCTGCGGCCATCCTGTTCGATGAGTCGGGTGTCGGCGTCGAGTTCGATGCCGTCGAAGGCACCGAGGAGATCGCGGCGCCGGTCGGCAGGGATGGCCTGGAAGAGCCCGTGACGTTCCATCAGCGCGCCCATGAAAGCGTGGCCGGCCAGATGTTCGATCCGTTCGCGGTAGGTTGGAAACTCGTCATCGAGGGCATCGATGTCGGAGGTGCCGAGCATCAGCGCCTCGGAACCGTGCCGGGCGACGACGTCTTCGGGAAGGCCGCGCTTCGGGCGGGTAAAGCCGCCGAGTCCGATGAGCGATCCGGAGGGAAGTCGGTACGTGGGGTCGGTTTCTCCGAGGGTGATGTCGGGGGTGACGGTCCACACCAGTAGATTGGGCACCTGGCCGGCTTCCATCAGCGGGGCCAGCGCGTCGCCGGTCCAGAGGGCGAGCCGTCGAATCGTCGCGTCCAGGGCATCGCGCGGCATCTGGCTGAGCAGCGGCATCGGCGGCAACCCGGCAGGGTCCGCGTCCGCTGCGTCGGTTGAACACGCCTCGATGAGTCGGTCCAGACAATCGTCGATTCGGACTTTGGGCCCGTCGGATCCGTCGAGGTCGAGATCGTCGCCGGGGTCCAGGCTCGCGTGGCGAGCCGTCGGATCGAGAGCGTCACTTCCCGCCCGATACAGTTCGGTAAAGAGCTCGTAGAGCGGGTCGACGTCGCCGTCGAGGTTCTCGAGCCTACACAATGCGGCGAGGCTGCGGGCCGGGTGGCCGCGTCGGGCCCAGTGGCGGCTGGCATCCTCGAGAATGTCGCGAGCGGCGTCTCGGCGGTCCTCGTCCACTAGGATGCGAGCGGCCCATTCTTTGAGAGGCATCGGGTCGGCGATGCGGCCCAGATTGCTCAAGACGAGCCGGGTTGCGTCGACCGGACGGTCAGCCGCCAGGGCCGCGTCGATACGAGCGATCAGTTCGACCAGCTTCAATGAGTCCATGCAACTCGCCTGACTGGGTGGGCTTTCACATCGGTGAGCGCGAGGCTCGTGATTGACATTATCAGTCATAACACCGTACATTATGTTGCTCAATGATAGGCCCAATGAAGTGTGCGCACAGGAGGACTCCCGATGACGACCGAGGACATCCGAAAGGACACCGCCGACCTGATCGAGGATTACCTCATCCGGTCCGAGTTTCCCTTCGAGAAAGTGGACGAGGGCTTCTGGTTGATTCACGACGAATTCGACCAGATCGACAACATCGTCATCTATTACAGCCCGCCGGTCGTGACCTTCCGGGTCAAGCTGTTGAATGTCCCGGATCTGGAGGACTCGACCCGGCTTGAACTTTACGAGAAATTGCTGGAACTTAACGCAACCAGCATGGTGGCCGGCGCCTACGGGCTCGAAAACCAGGCCGTGGTGGTCGTCGATACGCTCCAGGCCGAAAACCTCGACTTCAACGAGTTCCAGGCGTCGATCGACTCGATGGCCCTGGCGATCCGGGAGCATTACCGCCCGGTTCGGCACCTCGTGCGCGGCGAGCCCGACGACGGCGAGGGGCGCAAGGCGAAGACGCTCGATGAGGTCCTTGAGGCATCATCCGACGACGAGACGGACCTGGACCTCGACGTCCTCGACGGGGGCGATTCCGAAGAGAAAGACGAATGATCGACCGCACACGGAAGGCTCCACGGGGCCGATGTGTTGCATTCATTAACTGAGACCGACTCGCGGCGCTTGGTCGCGGGTAGCGGCACGAATCGAAGCAAACGGCGCGGAGGATTTTCATGGGTATGTTTTCGCGAATCGGCACGCTGCTGAAGGCGAACATCAACGACCTGATCAGCAAGGCGGAGGATCCCGAAAAGATCCTCAACCAGTTGATCGTCGACATGCGCGAGCAGTTGATCGACGCCAAAAAGCAGGTCGCCGTCGCCATTGCCGACGAGAAGAAGCTCAAAAAACAGTACGAGAAGGAAAACAAGCAGGCACAGGAGTGGGAGAAGAAGGCGATGATGGCGGTGCGGGCCGGCCGGGACGATCTGGCCAAAGAGGCCCTGCAGCGCAAAAAGGAGCACTCCGAGCTGAGTTCGGAGTACAAAAAGCAGTGGGAAGCCCAGAAGAATGCTGCCGAAAAGCTCCGTTCGTCGCTGCGCCAGCTCAACGACAAGATCGAAGAGGCGAAGCGCAAGAAGGGGCTGTTGATCGCCCGGAAGAAGCGCGCCGAGGCCCAGCAGAACATTCAAGATACGATGGCCGGCCTCGACGACACGGCCGCCTTCGATGCGTTCGATCGCATGGAGGACAAGGTCGATCAGATGGAGGCCGAAGCCGAGGCATCGTCGGAGCTGGCCGGCGAGCTCAGCGGCGACTCTCTGTCGTCGAAGTTCGACGAGCTCGAAGGGGACCATGGGGCCGACGAATCGCTCGATGCGCTCAAGGCGAAGATGGGCATGGAAGAGGGGGCCGAAGCCGAGGAGCCCGAGGCCGACTTCTCCTTCGACGAAGAGGAGATGGAGGAAGAGATCCAGATCGACGAGGAAGAGACGGTCAGCGCCGGGGGCGGCGATGACAAAAAGCGGGGCAGTTGGGACGAAGAAGGCTAATTGAGCCCTGTAGTGTGGGATCATGAGCCAGCACGAGACCGAGGCCTTTGGCGGGGTTCTGTGTGCGGGGTTCGGCACCCGAATGCGCCCCCTGACCGAAGCGGTTCCAAAGCCGCTGCTCCCTCTGTTGAACATCCCGTTTCTGAGCTATCCGTTGACCCTGTACGCCGAGGCCGGGATCGAGCAGGTCGGAATGAACCTGCATCATCTGGCCGACACGATCCCTCCGGTGGCCGGAAGACTCTGCGCCCAGTTCGGACTCGAACCTCATTACGCCCGGGAGTGGGAGATTCTGGGTACAGCCGGCGGCATTCGGGGCATCTGGCGATCCCTGGATGAACCCGATGCGACGCTGGTTGTCTCGAATGGCGACAGCGTCAGCGGTGTCGATGTGGGCACTCACCTGCGCGACCATCGGGCCTCGGATGCGGCTGTCACGTTGATCACTCGGCCGTTGCCCGACGATCAGCCGGGTGGCGTGTGGCTCGACGACGGCGGCCGGTTGGCCGGATTGCGCGATGCTCGACGCCCCGACGCGCCCGATGACGATCAATTGACCGAGGTCGCCTACACCGGCATCCAGATGTTGGAACCCGGCCTCTTATCGGAGGTGCCTCTCGAAGAGGGCGATATCTTCGGCGACATCATCGCACCGCGATTGAATGACGGGGACATCGACGTGAGAGCGGGTCACTACGAGGGATTCTGGGCTGCCCTGGACAACCCGGAGCTGTTGATGTCGACGACTCGACGATGTCTGGACGATCCGGAGCTCTTTCGGTTGGCACCGCTGGAGGCGAGCGCCGAACCCGGAGTCTTCGCCGCCAACCCCGACGACCTGCCCGAAGACGTTGAATGGAACCCTCCGGTGTTCGTCGGACCCAACGTGGAGTTCGAGGGGGCGGCCACTGTCGGGCCGTATGCCGTGATCGACGGGGTGACGATCGAATCGGATGCCACGGTTCGCGAAGCCATCCTGTACGGAGTGGACACCTCGATTTCGGGACCATGGGTCGACTGCGTGGCGGTGGCCGATCAGCAAGTCGCCCTGGAGGATAGAGGCCGAGGAGAGTCCAGCTCATGAAAGTGTGCCCGCAGTGTGAACGGCAATACGGCGACGATGTCCAGTATTGCGCCCACGACGGGGCGACACTGCGGGATCTCGAGGGCGAGGCCGAGGATCCGATGATCGGTCGGGTTCTGGATGGCCGTTGGCGTATCGAAGAAAAACTCGGCGAAGGGGGAATGGGCTCGATCTATCTGGCGTCGCAGCAGAGCGTCGGCCGTCAGGTGGCCATCAAGACGTTGCGGACCGCGCTGTCGGACAGCGAGGAATTCGTCGATCGTTTCATGCAGGAGGCGCGGGTCACGACCACGATTAGCCACCCGCACTGTGTGACGATCCTCGATTTTGGAAAGACCGACAACGGTCTGCTGTACCTGGCGATGGAGCTTCTGGAGGGGGAACCGTTGTCGGAACGGCTCAGTCGCGGCCGGCTTCCCCTGGAACAGTCGCTGCAGATCGGCATTCAAGTTGCGTCGGCGCTGGCGGCGGCACACGACCACAACGTCATCCACCGCGACCTGAAGCCAGAGAACATCTTCGTTCTCGATATCACCGACGACAGTACCTTCATCAAGGTGCTCGATTTCGGGATTTCGAAGGATCTCGACGACGACCAGGGTATGACCAAGACCGGTCAGCTCTTCGGGACCCCGCAGTACATGAGTCCCGAGCAGTGTCGCGGCGAGGACCTCGATGGCCGCTCCGATATCTACAGCCTCGGATGTATTCTCTACGAACTCATCTCCGGCCGGCCGCCGTTCCAGAGCGACAAGTCGATGAACATTCTGGTGGCCCACGTGCAGGAGGAGATCCCTCCGCTCGACGAGGTGACGGATCGACCGTTGCCGGAGGGCGTCGTGCGGGCCGTGATGGCGATGCTGTCGAAGGAGCCCTCGGAGAGACCCGCGACAGCCAAGGCGGTGCGAACTCGCCTGAAGACGCTTCTGTCTCAGTTCGATACCGCGAGTTCCCCGGCGCCGACGGACTCATCCGGGGTGGGCACCGCTCAGACGCTGGCGGCTCCCGAGGACTCATCGCCCGTGGGAGAAGGCGTGCGACCGCAGGAGGCCGACGCTTCGAACACGCCGGACGAGGAGTTCGGTGGGTCCGGATCGAAAATGATGGTCATTGTCGGGATTCTGGGCGTGTTCTTTCTGTTCGGGGTAGGCGTCCTCGGTGCGGCATACTGGTGGTATTCGGGCCAGCAAGGCTTGAGCCTTGCGTCGATCGGTGGGGATGACGAGACGGAGGTCGCCGAGGTCGGACTCGGAGTCGGCTCGGACGGTGAAACCACCTCCGCCGATGCCTCGGCCATCGGAGCCAGGACCGCGGATGCCGACGAGCCCCCAATCCGCAAGAACGAGGGCGGCCGAAGACGTGCGAAGGCGTCGGCGGGTGCCGGTGCGGCTGCAGAAAACGATAGTCGGGGTGAATCCGAGGGAGAGCCCGACGACGAAGGCGGCGAATCGTCCGGAAGTGGACGAGAGCCGAGCGACGACGCCCCCGAGGACTCGCCGGACGAAACGTCGACCTCCGACGAAACGGCGACTTCCATCGATACGACTTCGAACGAAGCACCCTCGGATCCGGAATCGTCGGGCGAAGAGCCGGACTCGACAGCGGATTCGTCGGAGCGACAGCCGCCGGATTCCGACGGGGTCACGGCAGATGAGCCCCCGTCGCGCGACGAGCCTTCAGACGAGAAACCCGTCCCAGCGAAGCCGACGTCCCCACCTGAACCTTCGGGCCCGGCACCGGCCGATTTCGTCAGCAGCCGAGACGTTCAGGCTGCAGGTTCGGCCTGTGATTCGCGAGATGTCCGCCGCAAGCTCGATGCCGTGACCGGCGCCATCGGTCGGTGCGTCGCGGATCACGCCGATGCGATGCCGGCCAGCGTCATGCTCGACTGGACGATACTCACCGAGGGCGATCCGATGGACGTCTCGGTGATCAAATCTGACCTGTCGGGCGGCTCGGTGGAACAATGCATCGTCTCCGCGGTCAGCGGCGTACGGTTTTCGCCGCTTGGAGGAGGGCGTTGCTACACGCGGGTGACCTACAAGTTCAGACGGCCATGATGGAAGATAACTGAATTGTTGGTGATGACTCGGAGGGTTGAGAATGTCTGACAACGAGACGAACGGCGGTGGAGACAAGTCAGAATCGCGCGGGCTCTCGCCGCTGGCCTACGAAGACATTCCGGGGGACGAATATCCTCCCTACGTCAGCTCGAGCGAGGAACCGGCCGAGCTGACGCTCCGGGCGGTCATTCTCGGGGCGATCATCGGAACCGTGTTCGGCGCCGCGAATGCCTATCTGGGACTCCGTGTGGGCCTGACGGTCTCGGCGAGTATCCCGGCTGCCGTCCTTGGCGTCGCGGCCTTCAAGGCGTTGGGGCACGGAAGCATCCTTGAGACCAACATGGTCCAGACCATCGGTTCGGCCGGGGAAAGCCTGGCCGCCGGTGTCATCTTCACCCTGGCAGGGCTCTATATCTGGGAGCTCGATCCGGGGTATCTGACCGTATTTCTGATCGCATTGCTCGGGGGGTTTTTGGGCATCCTCTTTATGATCCCACTGCGGACGTTCCTGATCAAAGGCGAGCATGGCAAGCTGCCGTACCCGGAGGGCATGGCGTGCGGCGAAGTTCTGGTCGCCGGCGAGCAGGAGGCTTCGAAGGTCAAGTCGCTGTTTGGGGGTCTGGGGATCGGAGCGCTGTATCAATCGTTGATGCACGGGAATCTTCTGGGCCTGTGGCGCGAAGAACCGACGGCTCACGTACCCGGCTACCGTGGGGCGGAAGTCGGCGCGACCGTGACTCCGGAGCTGCTCGGGGTCGGATATATCATCGGGCCGAAGATCTCCGCGGTTATGCTTTCGGGAGGTGCGCTGGGATGGCTCGTGCTGATCCCGCTGATCAAGTTGGTCGGCGGCGGGTTGGGTATGCCGATGTATCCGGCGACGGATGTCGTGATATCGGACATGGAACCGATCCAAATCTGGAGTAACTACATCCGCTACATCGGGGCGGGTGCCGTCGCGGTGGGTGGGTTCATGACACTGATCAAGTCGGTCCCGGTCATCTGGAGCAGCTTCAAAAAGGCCCTCGAGACATTGGTCGGAGAGTCCGAGCCGGCCGGTGCCGTCGAGCGGACCGACCGCGACCTCGATCCCCGCATCTTCATCGGCCTGCTCGCGGTGATCATCATCACTCTGGCCGTGCTTCCTCCGAGCATCATGCCGGCCGGGCCTCTGGGCGCCGGATTGATGGCGTTGTTTGCCTTCTTCTTCGTGACCGTGTCGAGCCGCATCGTCGGCCTCATCGGCTCGAGTTCGAACCCGGTCAGTGGCATGACCATTGCGACGCTTCTGGTCACGGCCGTGTTGTTCGTCTGGCTGGGTCGGGCCGACATGCCGAATGCCCGTTTCGCCGTGCTCGCCGTCGGCGCGGTCGTCTGCATCGCCGCCGCGATCGCCGGAGACACGTCTCAAGATCTCAAGACGGGATTTCTGGTCGGAGCTACCCCGTACCGTCAGCAAATCGGCGAATTTATCGGCGTGGCGGCGAGTGCGTTGGTGATGGGCTTCGTACTGCGTCTTCTCCACGCTGCGTACGGCATCGGATCGGAACAACTCGCCGCCCCGCAGGCTCAGATCATGACCATGGTCATCGACGGGGTGCTCAGCGGTGAATTGCCCTGGAATCTGGTCTTCATCGGTGGCGTCATCGCGGCGATCGTGGAGCTTCTGGGACTGCCGAGTCTGGCGCTCGCCGTCGGACTGTACCTGCCGTTGAGCCTGTCGACGCCGATCATGGCGGGCGGTGCCATACGCGGTTTGCTCGAAAAGAGCTACGGCGGCGAAGACAAGGATCACGCCGACAAGCAGGAGCTGCGTGACCGCCGTGAGAGTGGCGTGTTGTACGCCTCGGGGATGATCGCCGGTGCAGCGCTCATCGGAGTGGTAGCCGCCGGGTTCATCGCCCTCTCACAGGCCGCCGGTGGCCCGGGCATACTCGGTCAGATCGGCACCGGGTCCGAGGCTCTTTTGGCCAGCCTGCAGTCCGTCGGCGACGCGTTCCGCGGCCTCTTCGGCGAGGTGGGCAAGGACCTGGTCTCGGTGACGGCCTTTGGGGCTCTGGCCGCTTCGTTGATGTGGGTCGTCTTTGGGGCTCGCGACGATTAGTCGCCGCCATCCTCGTCGTCGAACTTGTCCTTCAGTTCGGACAGCCGGTCCATCCGCTGCTTTTTGTCCGCCAGGTCGTCGCGCTCGGAGCGCTCCGAGCGCGACGAGCTGCGGTCGGGACGACTGCGGGATGAGCTTCGCTGGCTACCGGACGTCTCGCGGGAGTCCTTCGAGGTCGACGGACCCGAATCTTCCAGCCGTCGGAATCGCTCTTCGAGTTCCGAACGATCGCCGTCGCCGGAGAGATCTTCGGAGAGTTCGCGCATGGCTTCGGCCTCGGCTTCCATGTTGTTGATCTTGCCGGCCATCCGGTCGAAGGTCTCGAAGGTTTCGCGGTCGCCGAGGTCGCGTCCGCCGTCCGATTCGTCGGCATCTCCAGGTGACTCTCCATCGCCCGGGCCGTCACCACGACGTCTTCGTCGTCTCGCCCGGCGCTCCCATTGTTTCGCCCGCTCGCTTCGATCCGAGGAAGACCGACCAGAGGGCGACCCGCTTCGTTGATTCTCGAGCTTTAACTCGAGGGCTTCCAGCGAGCGTTCGATGTCTTCGATATGGGAGCGGTGTTCGTCGAGGTCCTCGCGGAGATGCTGGGCCTCGCGCAGCGCCAGGTTCTTCTGTTTGAGTGCCTGGCGCGCCAGCGATTCGTCGTCGTTCTCCAGGGCCAACAGGGCACGGCGCTCCCATTCGTCGGCTTCGTCACGCGCCTCGTGTATCGCGTCGATGATCTTCGATTCGTTGCGGCGCAGCTTGGATTGCTCGCGCCGAGCCTCGCGGAGGCTCTCACGCATGTCGCGAAGCTGGGACCGACGCGACGAGCGGCTCGATCCCTCGAGGGCTTCGTTGACGTTGGCGCGAATCAGCCGATTGAGTCGATTCAGAATGCTCATGGTCTCGGATCACTGTTGAGGACAGCTCATTCAAACAAAGAGAGATTCGGGGCATTTTCTTCCGAAGTCTCCTCTGCGTCGTCGGTGGTGGGTACGGCCCCGGGCCCCCGCGGTTCGGCATCCGGGTCGTCGGGTTCGGACCAGTCGGCCCCTTCGGGCGTGCCGGCAAAGATGGAGCGTTCCAGGGTGCGATGATACCCGGTCCATTCTTCGTCGGCCTCGACGCCGTCGCGGTGTTCGTCGAGATGACCCAGCCACATGTTCATGCGGCTGTCGATCATGTCGATCTGATGCAACAGCATCGCCTCGGGCGTACGTGGTTTGACCGGCGATCCGTACTCCCGTTTGCCGTGGTGCGAGAGGATCAGGTGTTTGAGCTGGTCGACCAGGTCCTTCGGCGGCGGCGGATCCATGCGGCGGACGGCCTCCGAGAGCATCTCGACGCCCTGAGTGATGTGTCCGACCAGTTGGCCCTGGGTGGAATAGCGGAAGCTTCGCTGGAACTGCAGCTCTTCGATTTTGCCGATGTCGTGGAGCACGCACCCGGCGATCACCAGGTCCTGGTTGAGGTCACCGGGATAATAGTGGGCGTAGTGCCGACAGATGTTCCGGGCCAGCCGTGTCATCGACAGACAGTGTTCCAGCAGACCGCTGCGGTAAGCGTGGTGGTTCGACGTGGCAGCCGGCGCCGACTTGAAGGAGTCGACGACCGATTCGTCGTCGAAGACCGTTTTCAGGATCCTCCGAATATCGTCGCTCTGGACGCCGTCTCGGATTTCTTCGAGAAGCTGCCCGAACATCTCGTCGGCCGACCAACGCGAGCAGGGCAAAAAGTTGCTGAAGTCGACGTCACTGTCGTCCAGCTTTTTGACGTCCTCCAGGGTGATCTGCAGCTCGTCGTTCCACGACGAGACCTGACCGCGGATCGCCACGAAGTCGTCCACATCGAACCGGCTGGCCAGCATTTCGGCGCGGTCCCATCCGCGCCCCTCGATGTCGCCGGACTGGTCGCGGAGGGTCACACACAGGTAGGGGTCGCCGTTTTTCGTCGTGCGGATCGATTTGTCGGCCACCAAAAAGGGCGTCTGGACGAATTCGTCTTCCTGCAGCTCGGAGACAAAGACTTTATCGGAATCCGGGGCCATAATCAGGGTCGGGTCGTGAGTGGCGTAACCAGGCTCAACAAGTATCACACTGTCGCGCAGCTCGTCACGGTGTGGCCGTGTCTGCGGGGGAACCGTAGAGAACTTGCAACGCACATAGAACGTGGAACAATGGGGATGGCACGGAAGCCATCGCGCGCGGGCCCATGCTGTCGGTTTGAATAATGATGCCGTCAGACGTCCAACGGACTGGACGGGCACGCACAGCCGAAGGAGCCCATCGTGGCTGACCAGAGACAAGCAGCAAAGCAGACACCGGGCAGTGAGGCGAACGATACGTCGGGAGACGACGGCGTCGTCAAGATCTGCAAGCAGTGTATGACCTCGCGTCCCGCCGACCAGGCGTTCTGTCTGGAGTGCGGCGCGGAGCTCGTTCCCATTCGGGCGGTCCGGGATTCCTACCTGGGTGAGACCGTCAGCGGAAAGTACAAACTCGTCGACAAGATCGGGTCCGGGGGCATGGGAGAGGTATACCTGGGGGTCAATGAGCCCCTGGGACAGCGGGTGGCGGTCAAGTTTCTGAGCCGCAAATACACCGACAACGAGCAGGTGATCATGCGCTTCCTCAACGAGGCGCGTTCGTACTGCAAGGTGAATCACCCGAATGCGGTGACCCTGCTCGATTACGGTCAGCACACCGACGGGGCGCTCTTCCTGTTGACGGAATTCGTCGAGGGGCGTTCTCTGACCGACACGGTCTTCGAAGATGGTCCACTGTCGCCGCGTCAGGCGATGGTGTTGGGCATGCAGTGCGCCGAAGTGCTGGGTGCGGCCCACCGGCAGGGCGTCATCCACCGGGATCTGAAGCCCGACAACCTGATGCTGATGTCCGGCGAAGGGGACCGCTACAATGTAAAGGTCCTGGACTTCGGGATTGCCAAGATGGTCGACGACGAGCGCGGTCAGGTGACCGAGACGGGATCGGTCTTCGGGACGCCCGAATTCATGTCGCCCGAACAGGCTCAGGGCCACGAGGCGGACCCGCGCTCGGATCTGTACGCGCTGGGAATCATACTCTTCTACGCGATGACCGGCCGGCTCCCGTTTACCGACGAGAGCCAGTACAAGATCTTGGAGGCCCACATCAAAACGGGCCCGCCGCGGCCGTCGGAGGTCTCCGATATCGATGTGCCGCTCGGGATCGAAGCGGTCATCATGAAGTGTCTGAACAAGGATCCCTCCGGTCGGTTCCAGAACGCCGAGGAACTCGTCGCCGCCCTCGAGGAGGAACGCTCGAAGCTGCGCTCCGGAAGTAGTGTGCAGCCGAAGCCCGATGCGTCGACCGGTGACAGTCCATCCAAGGAGCCGTCTTGGACCGAGGGTTCGTCGCCCACCGAAGCGTACCCGGACGATTTCGAGTCAGAACTCGAAGGCGTACGGCTCGCAGACAGCGACGCTCCCCGGGAGACCTTCGAGATCTCGGAGATCGACCTGCCGACGCCGGTGCTCGACCAGGAGTTTGGGTCCGTTCAAGGGGTGCAGGAGTCCGATGAGCTCGACGACGGATTTTCGGCGGGTGACGACGCCTCGGACGCCCCGCGCGAGGACTCCAGCTTCGTCGGATGGGACGCCGCCACCGACAGCAGTCAGCCCGAAGCCATCGATTTCGGCGAACAAGAGGGTGGACTGGAGCGCCTTCCCGCCATCGGGGCCGCGCTGGTTCTCATCCTGGTGGGCGCGGCCGTGGTTCTGAATATGGGCGACGACTCCGGGGTGTCGGCAGCCGAGTCCGACGGGATCGAGGAGCGCATTGTGGCGGCAACCGCCGATATCGAGGCGGGGCGTCTGACGCAGGCCACGGATGCCGTGGCCGCGCTCGACGAAGACTTGTCCGAACAGGACGGTACACAAGGAGAGCTGACCGAACGATTTCGAACGCTTCAGGATCGGCTGACGGCGGTCGTCAAGGCGAAGGGGCAGGCCGAGGCCGCGCTGGAGAACGGGCATTGTGACCGCGCCGAATCGGCGCTGATTACCCTGGAGTCGATGTCGGCGCCGGCGGCGGTCTCGTTCGCCGACCGATTGACGCGATGCCGCGAAGCCGATTCGTCCAAGAAGGCTCGCGCACGGGCGGCGGAGCCTCGGGCCGAGTCGCAGCCGGAGACCGAGTCCGAGCCGACCTCGCAGCCGGACTCTCGTGCAGAATCGACCGATGAGCCTTCGGCTGAACCGACAGGCGAGCCCGAACCTGAATCCGAGAATGCCGGTGAGAACGTCGGAGAAGCGACGGCCGACTCGGGGGGCAGCGGCGACGATGAAGACGATCCGATCGAACCTCCGAAACAGCTCTAGTATGATGGGTTGTACGAGCGCGTATGAGATGGCCGCGTGACCGCGCGGGCCATCGTACCGTACGGCACAACTGCGTCGTGTGCGTGAATCCGCGACGAGGACGCTTAGGTTTGTACCGAATGCCTTTGAGCCCCGAAGGAGCCACCCGTGGTTTGCCCGAACTGTGGAAGTGCAATCGAACCGTCCGACCGGGAGTGTCCCAACTGCGGTGCGTCGCTGGAGCGCTCCACGGACCCGAAACAGCTCGAAAAAAAGTCCCAGGGTCTCAAACAGATGACCCGGGAGCTGAGGGCGGTCGACAGCGGGGGCCCTCAACGGTTCGAGTCGGGCGATGTCATCGCCGGTCGATTTCGAGTCGACGAATTCGTCGCTCGCGGCCCGCTCGGTGAGGTCTACAGGGTCCGCGATGAAGAGAGCGAGTCCATCGTCGCGGTCAAGCTCTTTGATCCCGAACTGATCGAAACCGCCGAGGAGCGATCGCGGTTCGAGCGCGTGGCTCGGCGCATGACGTCGATGACCCAGGCGAATGTCGTTCGCCTCTACGACAGCGGGATCGATGAGACCGGTACCGAGAGTCTCCCCTGGGTGTCGATGGAGTATCTCCAGGGCCTGACACTGCGGAAGGCCCTGCAACTTCGCCACAAAAAGGGCCAGCGCTTCGAGGTCGAAGAACTCGAATCGATCGTCCGACAGATCGTGCGGGCACTGCAGCATCTCGGCCGGGCCTTCCCCCACGGAAATCTCAAACCGTCGAATGTCTTCATCCTGCCCGACCGCGTGGCCGTGACCGATGGCTTCGAGCTGTCGGCATTTGTGCCGGAAAAGTGGGTGGATCGACTCAAGGAGTCGGAGTTTCTGGCACCGGAGCTGCGTGCAGGGGGCGGGGAACTGACCAAGCGGGCCGATGTCTTCAGTCTGGGTACGATCATCCAGAACATGCGATTCGGCGAAGAGGGCGACTTCGAGACAACCTCGACCGACATCGATGAGGGTATCGCCAGGCTACGTCGTCGGGCCACGGCTAACACTCCCGCAGACCGCTATCCGTCGCCCGAGGCGCTCTGCGAAGATCTTCTGACGCTTATCGATACCGGCCAGCTTCTGGACGAGGGCGCCGAGGAGACCCGCATCGAGGTCGATCCGACTCTCGATTCGACCACCGAAGAGACCGTGCGAGACCCGAATGTGCCGCCGGTGGTATCGGGAACGTCGACGGTCGCCGAGGGTGCAACCGCAGCGGCGTCGGAGTCTAATCGGCAGACACCGACGGCGGAGTCGCCGGGGGAAGCATCCACGGATGGATCGGCGGCCAAGTCGGATGACCCGGCTCCCCACTGGGTGATCGGCGGCATAATGATCGTGCTCGTCGTCGTCGCGATCGCAGTCGCGAATCTCGATTTCGGGTCCGACGAGCCCGTCGAGATCACACCGTCCGACAGAGTCGATGTCGGTGAATCGGCTCGGTCGGTCGACGCCGGCGAATCCGAGACGATGCAGTTCGAAGAAGGGAGTCTCGAAGGGGCGGCGGCGGCTGTCGACGCCGGGAGGACTCCCGACGCGGCGACGACGCGCGATGCGGCGGCCGACGTAGCTCGAGCAGACGTGGCGGCGTCCGAGACGGGCGAAGGCGACGACCCGGCACCGGGCTCGGGTTCCGGGCCACCGTCGACCCTCGGCGACGAGGAGCCCGGAGGGGCTGCAGGGGGTCGAGCCGGCGGTGAGAAGACGCCTCGAGGAACGGATTGCCCATCGGGCATGGCCTTGGTAAAGGCGGGGTCGGGGAACTACTGCATCGACCGTTACGAGTACCCGGGACAGGGCCAGACCCCCAAGGTGAACGTCACGTGGTTTGCCGCCCAGAAGCTATGCGAAGAGCGACAGGCCAGACTCTGTACACTCAACGAGTTTCAGCGAGCGTGCGGCCGGACGTACCCTTGGGGAGACAACTGGGATCCCGACCGATGTAACACGGCCGACGCCGACGGGTTCGCCCGTCAGGTCGAGCCGACCGGATCCCACGATCGTTGCCGAAGCTGGCCCGGCACCTACGACATGGTCGGAAACGTCGCAGAATGGGTCAAAGAGCAACGGATCGTCGGCGGCGGTTATGACAGTGGTCCCCAGGTAGCCACCTGTCGATATGTTTCGAAGAAGGCGCCGGGTCGGGGGGCCCCAAATGTCGGATTTCGATGTTGTGCGGCGCCCGACTGACTTACAGCCCCCAATCAAATTTCATGATCAGCCGTTATTCTCGTCCGCAACTCGATCGAATCTGGTCCCAGCAGCGCAAACTCGAGTTGTGGCTCGAGGTGGAGATCGCCGCCCTTGAGGGGTGGTCCCAGGAGGGGCTCGTCCCGCAGGAGGCCGTCGAAGCCGTGCGCGACCAGGCCGAAGTCGATGTCGAGCGGGTCAAAGAAATCGAACGCGAGACCCGCCACGACGTCGCCGCGTTCGTCCAGTCGATCGAAGAGGTCGTCGGCGCCGAACACGGCCGATGGGTCCACTTCGGGCTGACGAGTTCAGATGTGTTGGACACCGCCTACGCGCTCCAGCTCGTCGAGGCAGCGGATATTCTGCTCGAAGACGTCGACACATTGCTCGACGTTCTCGAACGCCGGGCCTTTGAACACCGTGACACGCCAAAGGTCGGCCGAAGCCACGGCATCCACGCCGAACCGACGACCCTGGGTCACACCTTCGCCGTCTGGTACGAGGAGATGAAGCGGGCCCGCCGGCGACTGAAGCAGGCCAGAGAGACCGTCCGCGTCGGAAAGGTCTCCGGCTCGGTCGGCACCTTTGCGAACGTTCCTCCGGGCGTCGAGGCTCACGTCTGCGATAAACTGGGCCTGAAACCCGCGTCGGTCAGCACGCAGATCGTCCAACGCGACCGTCACGCCGAGTTTTCGACGGCGATGGCGCTGGTCGCCTCCAGTCTGGAGAAATTTGCGACCGAGGTTCGTCATCTGCAGCGGACCGAGGTCGCCGAGGCCGAAGAGTTCTTCCACGAGGGACAAAAGGGCAGCAGTTCGATGCCCCACAAACGCAACCCGGTGTTGACCGAAAACGTCACGGGGCTGGCCCGTACCATCCGCGGATACGCTTCACCGGCGCAGGAGAATGTGGCCCTGTGGCACGAGCGGGACATCAGTCACTCGTCGGTCGAACGCATCGTCGGTCCGGACGCCACCACGCTTCTAGACTTTGCGCTCGTGCGCATGACAAAGGTGCTGGACAAGCTCGTCGTCTACCCGGACAAGATGATGGAAAACCTCCGGGAGACCAACGGGTTGGTGTTCAGCCAACGCGTGCTCTTGGCGCTGATTCGCAACGGGGCTTCGCGCGACGGCGCCTACCGTACCGTCCAGCGGCTGGCCAAAGAGGCGTTCGAGGAGGAGCGAAACTTCGAGGCCCTGGTGCGCGACGACGAGTCGGTCTGTGCTCAACTCGGCGACGACGAACTCGACGCCTGCTTCGACCTGGAGACCGTGCTCGAAAACATCCCGACGATCTTCGAGCGCGTCTTCGGCCAGTCTTCCAAGTAATACCATTTCATCGGAGAGACCCATGACGATCGATGTCTCATACACCGACGACGATTTTCTGTACGAAGGTAAGGCGAAGTACCTGTTTGAGGTCGAGGATTCCGGGGAACACCTGGTCCAGCGATTCAAGGACGACGCGACGGCGTTCAACGGCAAGAAGTTCGCCCAGTTCGAGGGCAAGGGTCAGCTAAACTGTGCCTTTACGACCCATTTCTTCGACGCGTTGAACGACGCCGGAGTCGACACACACTTTCACGGCCGCCTCAACGAGACAGACATGTTGATCGAGCGGCTCGAGATCGTGCCGCTGGAGGTCGTGGTTCGTAACGTGGTCGCCGGATCGCTCAGTGATCGCACGGGCCTCGACGAGGGGACTCCGATGGAGTCACCGATCGTCGAGACCTTCTACAAAAAGGACGAGCTCGACGACCCGATCCTGTGTGACTGCCACGTCGAGATGCTCGATCTCGTCGAGCCCCAGCAACTCCGTGATCTGAAGGCCGCGGCGCTGGAGGTCAACGACGTCATCGAGCCGATGTTCGCCGACGCGGGCATGCGGCTGATCGACTTCAAACTCGAATTTGGATTCAACGCCGCCGGCGCCCTCGTGCTGGGCGACGAAATCAGTCCGGACACCTGTCGAATCTGGGACGCCGAAGACGACCGTCATCTGGACAAAGACGTCTTTCGCCGAGACCTGGGCGATCTTATCGAAACCTACGAAGAGGTCGCCGACCGTCTGGGTGTGCAGGTCGAATTGATCGAAGACTAATCTTTTGAAGTGAGGACAACGATGACCACCGTACGCGTATTGATTCAGAGCAAAGCCGGGGTCCTGGACCCGGAGGGCGAGGCCGTCAAGGGCGGCATCGAACGACTGGGCCACGAAGGCGTCGAGCGAGTCGGGGTCGGCAAAGTCGTCGACATCGACTTCGAGACCGACGACACCGACGAGATCGAATCCCGGGTCGAGCAGATCTGTGACGAGTTTCTCGTCAATCCGATCATCGAGCGCTACTCCTACGAGATCCTGGACAACCAGTGAACTGCGGGGCGGGCCCAGAGCCCGTGCCGTTGTGACGGAGAGAGTCAGCTATGAAGTTTGGAATCGTGCAATTCCCGGGATCGAACTGCGACCGGGACTGCTATCATGTGGCCTCCCGGGTCCTCGATCAGGATGCCGAGTTCATCTGGCACCGCGACCGCGACCTCGACGATGTCGACGTCGTCGTACTCCCCGGCGGTTTCTCGTACGGGGACTACCTGCGGACGGGCGCCATTGCGAAATTGAGTCCCGTCATGCAGGAAGTCGCGGACTTCGCCGAGTCCGGCGGTCCGGTCGTCGGGATCTGCAATGGCTTCCAGGTGCTTCTGGAGACGGGGCTTCTGCCCGGTGGCATGCTGCGCAACGAGTCGCTGCACTTCATCTGCCGAGACGTCCATCTTCGGTGCAATCGCAGCGGAAGTGCCTTCTCGCAGACCCTCGATGTCGGCGAGGTGCTCGAGATGCCAATTGCGCACGCCGAAGGAAATTACACCATCGATGAAGCCGGTCTGGCCGAGCTGCGCGACCACGACCAGATCGTCTTTCAGTACTGCGACGCCGACGGCGGCGTGGGGCGGTCATCGAATCCGAACGGCAGTGTCGAGAATATTGCGGGCATCTGCAATCGACGCGGAAACGTCGTGGGCATGATGCCCCATCCGGAGCGGGCCAGCGAGTCGATTCTCGGCGGGACCGACGGCCGGGCGCTCTTTGAATCTGCGCTCGAATACGCGGCGGGCTGACAAATCATTTTGAACGTCTCGGTCCGGAATTCGGACCGTGCGCAAGGTATTGCAGGGACAACGAGATGAGCGAAGTTGATCTGAAGGAACTGGCACTCACCGGCGGGCTGTCGGAAGCTGAATGGGACCATCTGCTGGAGACCCTCGGCCGAGATCCCACGCCGGCGGAGGTCGGTGTCGTCAGCGCGATGTGGAGCGAACACTGCTCCTACAAGAGCTCGCGTGTGCATCTGCGTAAATTGCCCAATGAGGGTGCGAGCGTGGTGCAGGGGCCCGGCGAGAATGCCGGCGCCGTCGACATCGGCGACGGGAAAGCCGCCGTCTTCAAGATGGAGAGCCACAATCACCCCAGCTACATCGAGCCTTATCAGGGTGCGGCGACGGGCATCGGGGGTATCTTGCGCGATGTCTTCACCATGGGTGCTCGGCCCATCGGGTTGCTCAACAGCCTGCGGTTCGGCGCGCCGGAGTTCGAGAAGACGCCGTACCTGTTTCAGGGGGTCGTCGACGGGATCGCCGGTTATGGAAACTGCGTGGGTGTTCCGACGGTCGGCGGCGACGTCTACTTCGACGATGCCTACAACCAGAACATCCTGGTCAACGTCTTCGCGGTCGGTGTCACCGATATCGACGACATCTTCTATGCCGAGGCCAGCGGGGTCGGGAACCCCGTGTTTTATGTGGGAGCCAAGACCGGCCGAGACGGGATTCATGGCGCCACGATGGCCAGCGAGGAATTCTCCGACGAGGACGAAGAGAAGCGGCCCACCGTTCAGGTCGGCGACCCGTTCAAAGAGAAGCTGCTCATCGAGGCGTGCCTCGATCTGATGGAGACCGACGCCATCGTCGGCATCCAGGACATGGGCGCCGCCGGGTTGACCAGCTCGGCCGTGGAGATGGCCGAGCGCGGCGAGGTCGGATTGCGGATCGACGTGGACAAGGTCCCGGCCCGCGAGCCTGGAATGACCGCCTACGAATACCTTCTGAGCGAAAGCCAGGAGCGGATGCTGGTGGTCGTCGAAGAGGGCCGCGAACAAGAGGTCTCTCGCGTCTTCGACAAGTGGGAGCTCGAGTGGGCCAAGGTCGGTGAAGTCATCGAGGACGAACGCTTCGAGGTCCAGGAAGATGGCGACACGGTGGTCGACCTGGACGTGCCCCTTCTGACGTCGGCGGCGCCGATGTACGACCGTCCGACCGAGCGGCCCGCCTACCTCGATGATCTGTCGACGCCCGATGTGTCGCCGGCGGACGATCTCGGGGAAGCCCTGTCCGACTTGTTGAATGCCCCGAACATCACGTCGAAGCGGCGTGTCTACGAGCAGTACGATCACATGGTCGGCGTCGGAACCGTCGTGCGTCCCGGAGACGGCGACGCCGCCGTGCTCCGAGTTCCGGGCACCGATTCCGCACTGGCCATCGCCGTCGATTGCAACAGTCGCTACTGCTACGTCGACCCTCGGGAAGGGGCGAAGCTGGCGGTCGCGGAGTGTGCGAGAAATCTCGCCTGCGTCGGCGCAGAACCGGCCGGCACGACCGACTGCCTCAACTTCGGCAACCCGGAGAATCCCGAAATCATGTGGCAGTTCGTCGAAGCCGTCGAAGGGATGGCCGACGCCTGCGCGACACTGAACGCTCCGGTGGTCAGCGGAAACGTCAGCCTCTACAATGCGACAGGCGCCGGCAACATCTACCCGACCCCCAATGTGGCGATGGTCGGACACTTCGACGGGGCGCTCGACGACGGAGACGGCGAGGGTGCAAGCACCTGCGGTTCCGCGTTCCGCAACGCGGGCGACGCCGTCTTGCTTCTCGGCGAGACGGACCCGTCGGATGTTGGAGCGTCGGAGTATCTGAAGCGCCAGGCCGATGATGTGGGCGGGGCGGTTCCGACACTCGATCTCGAACGCGAGGTCGCCGTTCAGGCGGCGGTTCGAGAGTTGGTTCGGTCCGGTACGGCGCGCAGCGCGCACGACTGTTCGGAGGGTGGCCTCGGCGTGGCCCTGGCCGAGTCGTGTATCGGTACGGACGGTCTGGGGCTCGACATCGACATCGAGCCCGGCGATCGCCCCGACTTGGAATTGTTTGCAGAATCTCCCTCGCGTGTGGTCGTATCATGCCCCACGGAGGACATAGCCGAGGTGGTCGATGTGGCGCGAAGCCACGACGTCCCCGTTATGGAGCTCGGTGCCGTGACCGGCGACGGCCGGCTGCGCTGGGGTGGATTACTCGACGTGGCGGTGTCGGATCTGCGAGCATCCTTCGAATCCGGCCTTGACCGTCTGGACGAAGACCTCGGAGAGTAACAGAGGCCGTCCCGGGCGATGTGGGGGGCAGATTCACAACAAGACTGATTCCAGATGGAGATGATTATGAGAATGCGGAATTCGTTGTGGACATCGATTCTCCTGGGACTCTCTGTGGCCGGACTGTTGGCCGCTCCCGCCTGCAAGACAGCGGGCGGAAAGGACGATGCCCGCCAGGCGGCCCAGCAGATGGCCGGCCCGGCGTACTTTACCGAGATCCCGGCCGACACCCCGTACATCTACGCGGGAACCGAGCCGATCCCCGCCGAGGACGTCGACGATCTCGTGAACACGCTCAAGACCCTGCTCGATACGGCGGGGTCGAACATCGAGGCCGACGAGTCGCCGGAGGGGCCCCAGGAAGTGCTGCAGGCGATGGCCATCGAAGCTGCCCGGAAGGTCGCCGAAGAGGGACCGTCGTCGATGGGCATCGAAACGTCTCCGTATGTGGGAGCCTGGGGACTCGGCCCCCTGCCGGTCTTTCGGATCTCACTGGACGATGCCGACGCCTTCCGATCGTTTGTCAAAGACGTGGAATCAAAGGTGGGAGTCACCTCCGTCGAGGAGACCACCGATGGAGCGACGGTACACCGGTTCTTCAAAGAGCGAGACACCGAGGCCGTCGTCGTGACTCGGGATGGCGCGGTGTACATGACCATCGTTCCCGATGACGCCAAGTCGGCGATGATGCCGTATCTGACGGGTTCCAAAAAGCCGGCATCCTCACTGGCGAAGGCCGCCACGATGCCCGCATTGCGCGACACCTACGATTTCGACCCGGCCACCTTCGGCTACGTCGATGTCGATGGCCTGGTCAAGACCTTCATGGGCGTCGACAAACCCAGCGGCATCACCAAGGAAGTCCTGGAGGCGATCGGCGAGATCCCGGAGCCGGCCAGCGAGGTCTGCGGCGAGGAGATTTCCGAGCTGACCACGAAGATCCCACGCGTGATCATGGGGTCGACCAATTCCAGCGACGAGCCGTTCTCTTTTGTCTTCGGGATGGAGACGAGTGAGTCGGTCGCGGCGGACCTCAACTCGATTCAGGGACGCATCCCCGGAGTCTCGAACACGTTGTTTGGACGGGCGATGGCGAGTATCGGGGTGGGCATCGATCTCGAGGCGACACAGACGCTCGCAAAACAGCGTGCCGCCGAACTGCGTGAAGATCCCTACGAGTGCGAACAGTTGAAACAGATGAATGAACAGGCCAAGCGGGCTGATTCGGCGCAGTTTATCCGACCGGCGTGGCTGGCAAAACTCCACGGGTTTTCGCTGATGGTCGATTCCGTTGAGTTCGGCTCCAGTTTTCAGGATCTGCGCGCTCTGAATGCGGTCGGGCTGGTGGCCTCACCGGAGATTCAGACGATTTTCAGCCAGCTCAGGATGTTCGTGCCCGGCCTCCAGGAACTCGAGGTATCCGAGGATGGTGCGCCGGTCCTGCTGGAGCGGCTGTCGAAGCAGTCCAAGCGGCTGGAGTCCCCGCACCTGGCGATGACCTCCAAGATTATCGGGGCCTCGATCGGCGCGAAGATGGCGGCCGAGCTCGAACGCGTCTTGAAACCAGAGACGTCGGATTCCTCCGAGGCTGAAGCGTCGAGTCAAGCCGCGGATGACCGAGCGATGATGGCCTTTCGATTTCACTGCAAGTCGATCGTCGATTCGCTTCCGGAGAGCGCCCGAGAGATGGCGACCAAGATCACCGGCGGCAAAGACGGCAAGGGCTGCCAGATCTCGCGCAAGGTCACCCTGCGAGCGACCGATCGCGGGCTCTTCCTGAACATCGATTCGCAGGAGAGCTCCGGCGACTGATGCCTTTTAACGTTATCAACAATCCGGAGGTCTTCGAGCGCGTACGGCGCCTGCAAATCCCGTTCAATCGCTACGGCCTCGACCGCTACGGGATCTCGCAGGAACACCTGGCGAACGTCTTTACGGTGTTTCGGCCGTTCTACGAGCGGTATTTCTCGGTGGAGTGCTACGGGCTCGAGCACGTCCCGGGCCAGGGGCGTGGTATGCTGGTGGGAAACCACTCGGGCGGGATTCCCGTCGACGGGGCGATGCTTCTGTCGGCACTGTTTTTTGACAAAGAGCCGCCGCGTCTCGTCCACGGGATGGTCGACAAGTTTGCCAATCGCTGGCCCATTGTCTCGCAATGGTTCAGCCGTATGGGGCAGTTTACCGGCCTTCCCGAACACGCCGTGCGGCTTCTGAAGGACGACCGTTTGCTGATGGTTTTTCCGGAGGGCGCCGAGGGGACGGCCAAGCTCTTCAAGGATCGCTACAAGCTGCTGGACTTCGGCACGGGATTTATGCGCCTGGCGCTGAAGTCGGACTCCCCGATCATTCCCTTTGCATTCATCGGAGGCGAAGAGGCGATGCCCGTGATGTTTCGCCTCGAGAAGCTCGGCAACCTGCTGGGTGCTCCGTACGTCCCGGTGCCTCCGCATCTTCTGCCGATTCCCCTGCCGGTCCACTGCGAATTTCACTTCGGAGAGCCGATGAATTTCGAGGGGGACGGCACGGAGTCCGACGAGACGATTCAAGAGTACATCGACCAGGTCCGGACCCGCATCGAGGCCCTGATCGAGAAGGGGCGGCGCCACTGGCGAAAGCGCATCGGGCGCGGCGACCGCGAACGGGCCATCGAGGGTTCTACGAACGATACGGCTGAGGAGGATGAATGAAGGTGCTCATCACCGGTATTTCCGGTAAACTCGGCCGCACGGTCGCCGAGATGCTGGTCGCCAGCGGCCACGACGTCTTGGGCATCGACCGCCGCCCCTGGCCCGACGCCCCGGAAGGCGTCGAGATGTTCAGTGCCGATATCCGAAAGCGGCCCGCCGAAGATGTGTTCCGGACCCACCGGCCCGATGCGGTCATTCACATGGCGACGGTGACCCACTTCACCAGTTCGACCGAGGAGCGCTACCGCATCAACCTTCGTGGAACCCGTGCTGTCTTCGACCATTGTCACAACTACGGAGTCAGCAGGGCGATCTTCGTGGGCCGCCACACCGTCTACGGTGCTGCCTCCGACGCGCCGCTGTATTACACCGAAGACGAACCTCCGCTGGCTGTATCGACCTTTCCGGAGCTGGCAGACATGGTCGCCGCCGATCTCTTTGCCGGCTCGGCGCTGTGGCGATATCCGGAGATGGACACCTGTGTGTTGCGGCTGTGCTACACCCTGGGACCATCGCGGCGCGGCACACTGGCCAGCTACCTGGCCGGGCCCCGGGTGCCCACGGTCATGGGCTTCGACCCGCTGTACCAGTTCATCCACGACCGTGACGCCGCCCGCGCCATCTGCCGGGCCATGGAGGAGGACCTTCGGGGCGTCTACAACGTGGCCGGCCCTCAGCCCGTCCCACTATCATTGCTGATCGAGGTGACGGGTCGCACCAACATCCCCCTGCCCGAGTCGCTGGTCAAACACGCCCTCGGCCGATTCGGCTTCCCCGATCTGCCCGAAGGCGCCGTTCCTCACCTGAAGTACCCGGTGGTCGTCGATGACGAGGCGTTTCGTCAGAAGACCGGCTTCGAGCCGAAGTTCGACGAAGTGAAGGCGATGGAAGCCTTCCGCTGGGCTGCGTGAGTCGGGTTTGGCTCGGCCTTCGTGGGCTGGCCACCCCGGCGGTTCGCGGCGCTCACGCGGACGTCGGACGTGCCTGGGTCTTCGTGTGTTGGACACCCGGGGTTCGCGGTGCTCACGCGGGCGTCGGACGTGCCTGGGTCTTCGTGTGTTGGACACCCGGGGTTCGCGGCGCTCACGCCCGGGTCAATCGATGTCGGCCGCGCGCCTCAGTGGCGCGGCGGCCTCGCGTTGGGAGTGCGAGAAAGCCTGAAGCTGGTGAAGGTCGAACTGCGGAGATCGTGGGCGATAAGGAGGAGTGGGGCAACGGGGGTCGTCGGCTCGATGTGGATCGAAGCCGGGGCGCGGCCTCAAGGTCGTGGAGCCTGGGATCGTCGACTTCCACGCCTCTCTTTCCTTTGCCTATCCCGCGGCGGCGCGCCCTAGGCGCGACACGCCGCGTGATCGCCCGGTTCGCTGCGAGGCGCTGAGGCGCCTCGCGAGACCGGGATGACCATCTTCCTCCTGCCCGATCCAGACCGTACGGCATCTCCAGCCGGCTGCCGATTCCAAAGCGCCATCTCCAGCCGGCTGCCGATTCCAAAGCGCCGTCTCCAGCCGGCTGCCGATTCCAAAGCGCCGTCTCCAGCCGGCTGCCGATTCCAAAGCGGCATCTCAAGCCGGCTGCCACCGTCAGCTTCGAGCGTCTTCGGCAGCCTCGGCGACCTGAGGATCATGGTGCTTGGCGAGTTCCCGAAGCAGCTCCCCGGCGCGCTCGTCTCCGATGCGTTTGAGAAGCGGGATGACAAACTCGGTGAGGGGTTCCGGGTCCGCGTAGATGAGCGAAGAGAGCCGATTGGCGAGTCCGTCGGTGTCCGGTGAGACGAGTGCGTAGACGAGGTGAAGCGCTCGCGAGCAGATGGCGTCGTCTTCGTGATCGATGAGCTCCAGAAGGGGAGCGACGAGTGAGCCGTCGAATCGTTCGGGCGGTTCGAGTGGTCCAGCGTCGTCGGGAAGGGTGCCGAGCAGAGTTTGAAGTGAGCTGACGAGGATGGGGCGGTGGTCTTCGGCGCCCTCCATCGTCTCGAGAATGGCGCGACGGACGTCGCCGACCCCCATGGTCGAGGCATCGACGAGACGGCCGAGAGCGCGCACGAGGTATCCTTCGGCGCGGACGATGGCGGGGGTGGCGGTTCCTAGCCTGTGGCGGTGTATCTTCTCCAGGGTGTCGAGCAGATTCGGGATGATAGCGTTCTGATCTTCGGGCAGATTCTTCGCCAGTGCGCGGGCAATGCGGTCGGCGGTGGCGTCCTCGGCCGTCGCCATCTGGTTGAGACCACGTCGAATCAATCCGCGATCGCCCGATGAAACCGACGCTTCCAGGGCAGCCTGTTTGACGAACGGGTCCGAGTCGCGGAGGGCCCGCTCGATGAGATCCCGTTCTTCGGGCGTGCTATCGCCGCTGAGGTGGTCAGCGAGCAGACGCAGACAGAGGGCGCGTTCGGTGTCGGAGGAGAGCCCATCGAACTGCCGTCGGGCGACATCGCGGGCCCGGGGATCGTCGATGCGACGCAGGAGTTGAAGGCCCCGAGCCGTGGCGCGCCCGTGTTCCCGGACCAGTCGTACGGCGAGGTCGAAGGCATCGTCGCGGCTCAGGAGTTCTTCGGTGTAGTAGTCGAGTTCGGCGCCGCGGGTCTCGCGGATCTCCTCGAGCAGTTCCCGGCCGGACAAGGTAGAGCGAAGCGAATCGGAATCGGCATGCTCGAGGGCTGCCCACGCTCGGTCGGCACATTCCTGTACGAATTCGGCGGAATCGTTGCGAGCCTCGTCGACGAAGGGTCGGGCCCGGGCGTCGTCGAGCCGACCGAACGCCTCTATGATGTAACCGCGCACGAAGGGGTCGTCATCGCCGCGCATGTCGACCAAAAATTCGAAGAGTCGCTCGGCATCGTCGGGGCCGGCGATTTTCATGATGGATTGCATGGCGAGGCCGCGCGCGTCGGACTCCTGGGGTTCGCCCCGGGTGTCGAAGACGTACCGCATCAGGGGGAGTAGGGCATCGGAATCCCCGATCCGGCCGAGGGCGCGCACGATCCCTTCTCGCCGGTCCGGGTCGGTTACCTCTAGACTGGCGACCAAGGGATCGACGGCTTGGGGCCCGAACTCGACGAGCGTGTCGAGGGCCTCTCGGCGCGTCGGCACATCGGGATGGTCCAGTTGGCGCACGAGTTGAGCGATGTCGGAACGGTCGACCAAAGTGGATCCCCGTTTAGTCAGTAGGTCGGAGCGACAGGAGCAGCGACATGGCTAGTCTTAAACACCTTCTCGACAGCAACAAGACGGTGCGGGCGGTGGGCTTCGACGATACCCCACACCGGCGGGGTCAGTCGGAGTCCGTGGGGCTCGCCGGCGTCGTCTGTCGCAACACTCGATTTGACGGGATGGTCTGGGGGAGCGTCGAGCCCGATGGATGGGACGCCGGCGACGTGGTGGCGCGGACCCTCGAGGACGGGAAGTTTCTGGAACAACTCGATCTGGTGCTTTTGGACGGCATCGCCTTCGGCGGATTCAATGTCATCGACCTTCCAGACCTGGCGGATCGGCTGGGCAAACCGTGCGCTACGGTCATGCGTCGCCGCCCGGATTTCGACGCCATCGAGGCTGCCCTCCAGAATCTCGATCGGTGGGAGAAACGCCGAAGCAGGATGGAACGAGCCGGCCCCATTCACGACGCCGGTGAGATCTTTTGCCAAATCCACGGTGGGTCGACTGATACGGTCATCCGGGCGATCGAGCGACTCACCTACCGGGGGCACATTCCAGAACCTGTTCGAATCGCACATCTCGTGGCGTCGGCCGTCGCCACCGGCGAGAGCGGCCGCAGGGCGTAGCGCAGGCTGTTGACCGGATGGTTCGGTTGGCTTTCGTCTGAAACGTCGATCGCGTAGGATTCTGGAAGCGGCAATTCGACGTATTTCTGCGATCAAAAATTTGAAGGACGATGGCCGAAGGATTCGTCATCCGGGACCCGCAGCAGTGGTGGGGCACAGAGCGGGATACCGGCCTGCACTTGGTCTTGTGTCAGCCTGAGATCCCGGGAAATACGGGCAACATCGCACGGCTGTGTGCCGGTGCCGACATCTGGCTGCATCTCGTGGAGCCGCTCGGATTTGAGCTGGACAATCGCTATCTGAAGCGCGCAGGTCTGGACTACTGGCCGCACGTGAAGTTGAGCGTCCATCCGGACTTTGCGGCCGTCGCGGACCACTTCCCGGAGGAGCGTCTGCATCTGTTCACCAAGCGCGCTGACACCCGCTATACTGACATCGAGGTCCAGCCGGGGACCGTCTTCGTATTCGGGCGAGAGACCCGTGGGCTCGATGACGCGATCCTGCGTCAATACGAGGATCGGCTGTATCGCATCCCCATCACCGATCACGTGCGCAGTCTGAATCTGGCGAACGCCTGTTCGGTCGTCACCTACGAGGGCCTGCGCCAGCTCGACTGGGGACCCATCGAGAACGCATCGCAACGACACTGACAGCTTTCATCAAAGTTGGAAGGCTCGTGAACGAAGAATTCGGACGGTACAAACTCGTCGAACAGGTGGGCCAGGGCGGGATGGCCGAGGTCTATCTGGCCAAGAGCGTCGGAGCCGAGGGGCTCGAGAAGACGCTGGTCATCAAGCGGATCAAATCGGAGTACGCCGAGGATGAACGGTTTATCGACATGTTCATCACCGAGGCGGACATCGCCGTCGGGCTGAACCATCCGAATATCGTGCAGATCTACGATTTCGGGAAGGCACAGGGCGACTATTATCTGGCGATGGAGTACGTCAACGGCCCCAATCTAGACGAGCTATTGCGGGCCGGGCGGACCGCCGGCAAGCCGATTCCGGTCGGCGATGCGATCTATGTGGCGATCGAAGTGGCTCGCGGCCTCCACTACGCTCATGAGCGTAAAGACGAGTACGGCGATCCGCTGCAGGTGGTCCACCGGGATATCAGCCCTCAGAACGTGCTGATTTCGCGGGACGGAACGGTGAAGGTCGTCGACTTTGGAATCGCGCGGGCGACGACCGCCGCCGAGCGAGAGGGCCTGTCGGGCGACGGATCGGTCAAGGGCAAGTACCGATACATGAGTCCAGAGCAAGCCCGGGGGGAGTCCCTCGACGGGCGCAGTGACCTCTTCAGCCTGGGGGTCGTCCTCTTCGAGATGGTCGCCGGCCAGCCACTCTTTGCCGCCGACTCGGAGAGCGAGACGATGAAGATGGTGCAGTCGGCGGTGGTACCCGACATGACAGCGCTCGAGCGCGAGCTGCCACAGAAGCTCGAGCATGTACTCTACCAGATGCTCGAGCGGGATCCGGAGGATCGCTATCAGTCGGCGCGCGAGGTACAGGTAGAGCTCACGAAGGTCCTGTACGGTCTGGGCGACATCCACGATGCGATGACGCTGTCGGACCACATCGACGAGGTGAAGTCAGACCTGGGCAAGGAGCAAATTTCGTCGGTCGGTTCCGAGGTATCGACGGCGCCCGGGGGCGCGGGGACGCCCGACCATACGACGGCCGATGCACCGGAAGCGGAAGCGACATCGGCGCGGGCCAGCGGCGACCAGAAGTGGCTGGAGCCGAGTCAACCGAGCGCCGAGCAGATGCGCGTGGTGACCCGCGAACGCAAGGAAGCGCTGCTGATCGCCGGCCGCGTCGAGGGAATCGGTGAATTGAAATCGACCCTCGGGGATCGTCGGAGCTGGGAGCAGGTCAAAGAAGAGGCGGCCCGGATCATCGACTCGATCGCCTACAAGAATGACGGACAGGTCCATCATCTGGATTCCTCCGGATTTCTGATCGCGCTCGGGATCCCGGTCTCGAGCCAGGATGACGCGGTGAGGGCGATGGCCGTGGCCCGGGATCTGCACGAAGCGATCGACGGGATGAACATCAATCTGCCGGTTCCTCTGGAGATGTCGATCGGCGTCAGCATTGGGCGTGTCACGGTTGGCCGCACCGAGGAGATGGGCCCGAGGCGGTTCGAATGGTCGATGCCCGAGAAAACCCGACGCCGGGTCGAAGCGGTCGCCGACAGCGCCGAGGCCGGCCAGACCCATGTGACCCGCGATGTGCAACGCCGGGTTCGCCGTGATTTCAAGGTCGAGCCGGTCACCCAGCACCGCGAGGCGTCGGTGCCCGACGACGAGCAGCGACTGTTCCGCGTGGTCGGCCCGATGACACCCGAGGATCGCCGCGAGGAAGTCCGACGTTCCTACCGCTCGTTTCATGGTCGAGAATGGCACCTGAAGGTCCTTCGCGAGCAGTTTCGCGAATCGGTGATCGACGAGCGGACCGGTGCAGTTGTTATCGCCGGGGAGGACGGCGTCGGAAAGTCGACGCTGCTCGAGGAGTTTCTGGAGGGGCTCGATGAACGCGATGTTCGTGTGGTTCGAAGCTCGGCCATCCCCTTTGAGCGCGACGTTCCGATGGGGGTACTCGCCGGGCTGTTTACCGACCTGATGCAGCTGGGCGAGCGGTCGGACGTCCAGCAACTTCGGAGTCGGCTCAGTACCCGCATCGACGCTCTGTTTCCGGAGGAGTCGACCGACGAACGCCAGCGGCTGCTGCAGGCCGTCGCCGACCTGTTGAACGTCTCCATCGCCGGAGAGGCGCCGACGGGCGATTCCGGAGAGGAGAAGGCCGACCAGACGTTCCGGTCGCTTCGCCGGATCTTGAAACGATTCGCCCGGCATCGCCCGGTATGCATCGCAGTCGACGACGCCCACAACGTCGATTCGGTGTCGCTCGATTTTCTGTCGCGGTTTGTCGATCAGCGCCATCAGGTGCCGGTCTTCTTTGCGCTGACCGCCGCTCGAACGGGACCTCATCGGCGGACGGAGGCCTGGCAGAAGTTGGTCGATGCGGATGCCACGGAGTTCGAGCAACTCGAGCCGCTGGGAGAGTCCGTAGCCCGCAGGTTGATCCGCCAGGAGGTCGGGGTCGCCGAGGCCGATGCCGAGCGCCTGGTCGACGACATTTATCGGCTTTCGGGCGGAAATCCGCTGTATATCAAGGAGGTCGTCGAACTGCTGCGCGAGAAGGGGGCGCTCACCGACCCGAGCGGATGGCCCGGTCTGGGCGGATCGGGTGACGGTCCGGCGTGGTTGCCCTCGAGCGTCGAGGAGTTCTTGGGGGCCAAAATCGATCGGTTGCCGCTCGAGAGGCGTTCGCTTCTGCGGCGGTTGTCCCTGCTCTGGAGCCCGTTTTCGGTCCAAGAGGCCGAGCTGGTCGCGCACGGGGATCCCCTGGAGAAGCTGGAAGCGCTTGTCGACGATGGCCTGCTCGAACGGGCGGACGTGTCGATGGCCCGACGCGGAGAGGGCGATGTGGCGCGCGGTGAGCGGCGTTATCGGTTTGCCAACGAGCTGGCCAGCGAGGCGGCCAACCGGCAGTTGATGCCCAGCGAGGCGTCCCGATTGCACGGAATACTTGCCGATTATCTGAAGCGCAGCGACGCCAGCAAAGAGGGGGTATCCCATCATGCGTTGTTGGCACGCCATCTCGAGGGAGCGGGGCAGACGAAGCAGGCAGTCCGCCACTACCTCGAGGCGGCAGATGCGGCGCTCGAGCAGGCGGGGGCGCCGGAGTCGCTTCGGCTCGCCGAGCGCGCCCTCGACATCGAGGGGCTCGACCGCCGTCGGGAATTCGAGGCGCAGGGCCTCAGAGCCAGGGCATTGACGATGCTCGGATCGCCGGACCGTAGATACGAAGCCATCGAGGCGATGGTGGAACTGGCCGAGGAGGCCGCCCGAGTCGACGGTTCGGAACTGGGCGTCGAGGAGCGGGTGGAGGCATACCTTCGATTTATCCGCTTTTACGTCGACGCCGGTGACTACGACGAGGCGCGAAGTTACGTCGAACAGGTATTGAATCAATCCGGCAACGACCTGGCCATCGCCGAAGCGACCTTCTACGAAGCGGCGATGCGCATGCGGGAGGGCGACCGCGAAGGGGCTCTCGACCATGCAGAGCGGGCGGCGGATGTGTATCGAACCGACGAATCGGAGCGAGCGCGGCGGGGCCTGGCGCGGTGTCAGAATCTGCGAGGTATCGTGCTGCGCCGCGCCGGCCGCCATCGCGAGGCCCTCGACGTCTACGAAGAGGCGCTGGATGCGGCCCGCGATATCGGCGACTCCAAGTTGATCCGGTTTTTGTTGAATAATTCCGGTCTGGCGTTGGCCTACCGGGGTCGATACGCAGAGGCGTTGTCGCGGTACAACCAGGCGCTGGAGCGTTGCCAGCAACTGGGCCACCGGATCGACCAGGCCGAGTACTTCATCAACATCGGCCATGCGTATTACCTGCTGGGCCGCACCGATGAGGCGATCTCGACGATCCGTCGGGGCATCCATCTGGCCCGGCAGGCCGGCGTCAATACCGATATCGCCAACGGGCTCGTCTCGCTGGGCGTCTGCTATCTGGATCGTGGCCGACTCTCGGCAGCCGACCGGTCCCTGCACGAGGGTCTGCGCATCGCTGATTCAATTCCGGAAGCCTATTACGGCGTCCACGCGATGTTGGCCCTGGCTCGCGTGCAATTGCGCCACGGAACGGAGTCGGACGCCCAGACGGCGCTGGTGCAGGCCGAGGATGGCCTGGAGCGGTGCCGCGACGCACAGATGGACTGGGGCATCCCCTATGGACTCAGCGTCAAGGCCCGCGCACTCGATGCGCTGGGACGTCAGGCCGAGGCGCTCGAGGCCTCCGATCAGGCGACCCACCTGCTCGACGATCTGGAGGGATACGAAGAGCAGGCGATCTGGTATCATCACGCTCAGATTCTGGCCGACCTGCCGGAGCGGCTCAGAGAAGCGGGCTGGCGAGAGGAACTGACCGCGACGATCGACCGCGCCCGAGACATCGTCGAGGACCGCATCCGGTACATCGAGACGAAGGATGTGGAGGCGTACCTGGACCGGCCGCTCCACCAGGCGATCCTGCAGATGGCGGGGCAGTATGGATCGTAGACTCGATGCAATTTGTGGACAGCCGATCCGATTCGGTTGATGGTGTGGGTGACGCCCACTAGGGTTTCGGGTCGATACAGATCACCACAGAGACGGTGAAACGATGGGCAAGACAAAAGACCTCAAGAAAGCATCTCGACGCGCCCGGGTGATCGCCTCGGACATCGCGATCTACCCGGATATCAAAAAGCGCATCAAGAAAGGGATCAAGAACGACAACCTCTTCGAGCAGCTCGACGACGTGCTTCGAGAGGCCCGACAGGACTACCGCGCGCACGTCGACGAGGAGATCATCGACAATACGATTATCTTCGAGATGGCCTTCATCGACATCGTCTTCGCCAAAACAGGCGATATCGAAAGCGACATCTGGTAAGCCGATTTCCATGCCGACATATATCTATCAGGTCGAAGCCGCCGACGAAGGTCGGCGGCTCGACACGTATTTGCGCGACGTCGACGAGCCGTCGGAGACGCGTTCTCAGGTCAAAAAACGCATCGATCGCGGGGAGGTCTCGGTCAACGGCGAGACCGCGCCGAAGGCGGGGGTCCGACTCGAGGAAGACGACGAGGTCCGTTGGGAGTACGAGCCCCCCCAGGAGCCGGATCTCGAACCCCAGGATCTGCCGCTCGAATTTCTGTACGAGGATGACGAGCTGGCGGTCGTCATGAAGCCGGCCGGCATGGTCGTCCACCCGGGCCCGGGTCATCCCGACGGGACGCTCGTCAACGCGTTGTTGTATCACCTGGAGGATCTATCCGGGGTCGGCGATGAGATCCGTCCGGGAATCGTCCATCGCCTGGACAAAGAGACCAGCGGCGCCCTGGTCGTCTCGAAGACGGACCGGGCGCACCATCATCTGGCGGCACAATTCAAGGAACACACCATCGAGCGGGTCTACCACGCGCTCGTATTCGGGGCGGGTCTCGAGGACGAAGGGACGTTCGATACGGGCCATCGGCGCGATCCGTCGAATCGCATGCGCTATACCGGCCAGAAGGGCGGTGATCGACGGGCGGTAACTCACTACCGGGTTCGGCAGCGGTTTCGGACTGGAGCCGCGCTGGTGGAATGCCGGTTGGAGACGGGTCGAACCCACCAGATTCGCATGCATTTTTACGAGGCGAACGCGCCAGTGTTGGGGGATTCGATGTATGCCGGACGGTCGACCTCGAATGCCACGGTTATCGACCGGCAGGCGTTGCATGCGAGGGTGCTCGGTTTCGAAGGTCCGGACGGAGAGCATCGGCGATTCGAAGCGGACTATCCGGACGATTTTGCAGCAGCGCTCGAACACCTCGAGCGAGGCGGTGAGTGGCGCCCCTGACGACCCTCAGTCTGGTTCGTCGGTGTCGCCGATCTCGGCATCCAGCAGATCGAGGTATCGCTCGACCAGAAGGTCGGCGTCGACGCCGAAGGCCTCGGCGATGTCGCGCAGGTAATTGCGCAGGTAGACCTCTCTGGGCAGGACATCGAGGCGCCCGTCTTCGATGGCGGTCAGATATTTGACGCCGATCTCGGTGTGGGTGCTGACGTCATGGAGGGTCACTCCGGCGCGACGACGCAGTGATTCAACGAGTGCGCCGGGTCGTCCGGATGCAGGTCGCTTGGGGACCTCCAGAGCGTCGCCGGAGCGGTCCGTCGAGTCGATGGTGGCCCGTGATTCGGTATCGTCGGCCATGTCGCCACCACTGGCCGGAACCGTGCGAGCTGGCCCGCCGGCGTCGGTCTGCTGCTGGGTCGACGTTTCTTCGGGCTGAGACTCCGAGTCATCGGCGGCGGGTGTCGACGTCGTCGTGGAGACCCCGGCGGGATGGGTCGACTCGCCGGCGCTCGCGCGGGGCCCACCCGCCTGGATGGTCGGGCTCGTAGCAGCCGGCGTGTGGCGTCCCTGACGGCTCGGGGTATCGCCTTCTTCGGTGAAGGTATCGTTGGGCATCTGCAGCACTTCCCGGTAGAGCCCTTCGAGCTTTTCGGCCATTTTCGGCCGCTGCTCGCTATCGCCGAAAATCAGGTCGACCGCCGAGGAGCGTCCGTAGCCTTCCCACAGCCGGCGGCAGTGTTGTCGCACCTCGTCTCGTCCCGACTGAGGGCTGATCCCGAGACGCTTCGCCGGGTGGAGGTCGGCCTGTTCTTCGAGGCGCGGAATTGGGCGAGGATACCGTTCATCGACCTCGGTAATCTCGCGCAGAGAGCGAGCGATCCGTTCGATATCGCGCGACAGTTTTTCCTCGCCGCGCATCGACGTCTGCTCCATGCTCCGGCGGTGATAAAACCATCGTCGATCCTCGTATTCAGCGTGGGTGAGAAACCGAGGAAACAACCCGATGGCTTCGTGCCAGGCGTGGGCGAGGACGTGGCCGAGATCCTGTTCGGATCCCTCGCGGACCAGATTGACCACGAGGTACGTCTCGAGTTTGTCGGTCGCTTCACGGACAACTGCCCGGAGGTCGTCGTCCCGGGCGCCGACGTCGTCGGCCGCATCGAGCAGGGTATCGACGGTCAGACCCATCGGCTGGCGGTCGAGGATCTCGTCGAGGGCCTCCCCCAGCTCCCGGGCATCGGGGTCGAGTCGGACCGATTGCAGAAGCGCGCTCCGAAAATACTGAGTGACCAGCCGTACCGCCGACGGCTCCGGGGTCGCGACGGCGATCGGAATGTCACTGAGCGCGAAGAGGCTGACTCCCAGGGGCTCGGTGCCGGAGGGCAGATCGAGGAGCACGCAGTCGAAGTCGAGGGCGTGAAGCTGGCCGATGAGCTCGGTCGGCGAGATCTGCGGGGGATCGAACGGGTGAGCGCGTCCGCTCGCGAGGCTGGCCAGCCAGACGCCCTCGTGACCGCTTTCGTGGATGAAGTCAGCGATGTGCGAGTCCGGGGCCCCCAGCGGCGGGAGATCCTGGTCGGCGACCGTCGGCGGCTCACCGCTTCCAAAGAGGGTATTCAGGGTGGGACATCCCCAGTCGGCGTCCAGGCAGAGGACCCGCTCGTCTTTGCGGGCCAGGGCCCGGGCGGTTTCGGCACAGAGTGTGCTCCGGCCGGTTCCCCCTTTTCCTCCTCCGTAGGCGACGACACGGGGTCGGTCGACAGCGCGTTTTGGGCCAGCGCGGTTCAAAGTCGGCTCCAGTGGATCTTGGCAGCATGGCGCGTGCAGGTTACCGTATGAGCGGAGAGAAACTACACGAGTTTCGAGATGGCTTTCAAGCGCAAGCAGGGAAGGTGACGACGTGCTGCGATTGGTCTTTGAAGATCCGCAGTCTGGCGACGAGCGATCGGTGACAGTCGGGGCGGAGCGTCCGCGGGTGACCGTGGGACGAAGTCCCGACAACGAGATTCAGATCGATCGCCCGTCGGTCTCGCGGCGCCATGCCGAGATCGTGTTCGACGGAGAGACGGGCTGCACGGTGCGGGACCTCGACAGTTCGAACGGCACCTACGTGAATGGGGATCCCGTGCAGGGCGATGTGCTAACTGGTGGTGAAGACCTTCGCTTCGGTGACTTTGCGATGGGCGTCGAGCGGACTGTCGACTCCGGGTCGGTGCCCGAGCCGCCGGGGCTGGAAGGGGGCGACGGTCCCCCGAATCCGCCGAAATCCGATGAAGGCTCGGGCCTGCTCGGCGAGATGGACGACGGCTCGGAGACCGATTCCGAGGAGGGCGTCATGATCGGGGATGACATGATCGTCGACGAAGAGGATCGCGACGCGACCCGCGAGTTTTCCCCGGCGGCGAAACGGCGCATCGAAGAGCTCGAAGAACGGGTGGCTACGCTCGAAGCCGACCGGGCCAAAAAGAAGGAGATATTCGACGAGCTTGAGTCGGACCTTCGAAGTCTCGTGGCGCAGAAAAAAGAGATGTCCGAGCGAATCGAGGCATTGGAGTCGGAGCTTCGGGCCCGAGAGTCGGATGTCGACGAGCTCGTCGAACGTCTCGACGACGACTCTCATCTCGCGGATCTGCAATCCGAGCGGGACCGACTCGCCGAACGTGTCGACCAGCTCGAGACGGCGATCCGCGAGAAACCTCCCGCCGACGATGGAACGTTGGTCTCCGAGCTGAGAGGTCGCATCGAGCGTCTGGAGGATGAGCTCGAAGACCGAAACCGGGCGCTCGAAGATCTGATCGAAGAGCGCGACCGGCTTGCGGATTCGGCCGAGGCTTGATGTTGTCACGAACATCGATGCTCGGGGCAGTCAACCGGACTGCGAGATGCCGTCGATTGTTTCGGGATCGAGTTCCCGTTCCGGGTCCCGCGGGAGCGTGAGGACGAACCGGGTTCCACCATCGTCGGGTTGTTCGACGTCGATCGAGCCGTGATGTTCCTCGACCATCTGCTGGGTCATCGGCAGGCCCAGGCCCGTACCATCGGGTTTGGTGGTGTAGAAGGGCTCGAAGAGTTCGTCGGGATCGCCCTCGACGCCCGGGCCGTAGTCGCGCACCCAGACGCGGACAGCAGAGGGATCCCCATCCATGCCGATTTCGACGACCGTGCCCTCCGGACTGATTTCGATGGCGTTTTTGACGACGTTGAGAAGCGCCTGTCTCAGATGGTCGGGATCGGCTCTGAGCGGGAGGGGTCCGTCGGGCCAGTCGACGTCGACCTCGACGCCTGAGCGTTCCCATTCGCCCAGGTGAAAGTCGACGAGGTTTTCGACGATATCGACAATATCGACCTCTTCGAGGTCAGCGGTCGGAAGCCGGGCGTAGACCAGATACTCTTCGGTAATATCACGCAGCCGTTCGACCTCGTCGGTGATCGTCTGCAGCAGGGGCATGACATCGGGATCGTCGCGGTCGATGTCGTGCTCCTCGACCAGCGATTCCATGAGCATCTCGGTGTTGAGGTTGATGCTCGAGAGGGGGTTTCTGAGCTCGTGGGTGATGACGCTGGTCATGCGTCCGACGGTGGCGAGTCGCTCGGATTTCAAAAGGGCCTCGTGTTGCTCGCGAAGTTTGGCGTCGCGGCGTGCGAGCTTTTCGGCCATCGAATTGAATTCCCGGGAGAGCATCGTGATCTCATCGGCGCCGAGCCACGGCTCCGGCGGATCCTCCAGGGGCCGATAGTCCCCTTCGCCGACGCGTTTGGTCGCCTCCGTCAGGGTGGTCAGCGGCTGGATGATTCTGAGGACTGCCGCAAGGACGGCAGCCGACAACAGCAGGGCACCCGCGCTGAGTCCGACCAGAGCCCACAGACTCGATTGCTCGTTCTCGTTGGCGCGCTCGAGGCCTTCGTCGGTCATGCGCCTCAGGTCGTTTCGCAACACGGTGATTCGGTCGTCGAGGTGGCGGACATCACGCCTGAGTTTCGCCTGAAGTTCAGTCAGTTCCGCCTCGTCGAGGTCATCGGAAGAACTGCGGATCACACGCTGGGTGAATTCCTCGGCCCGGTCGGCAAAGTCCCCGGCGCGTCTCTCAAGGGCCCTGAGGTCGGCCTCGATCCCGTTGAGGGCGCGGCTCTGGCGTTCGCCGAATACCTGGTCGCGCCCTTCTGATTGAATGAGACTCGCCGCACGATCCAGTTGTTGACGAATCTGGTCCGGCAACGATTTGACCAGTCGCGCCATCTGGAGGGTACGTCGAACGACCAGGGGGTCGCGTTCATTCAGAAGGATGTTAAAGCTCTTGAGGTCGGTCTGGGCGTCGCTGAGACTCAACGACACGGGGACGATCCGACGATTGATGCGCTCGATCTGGCTGAAGAGGGTCTGGGTGCGGTAGACCCCGTACATGAGTACGCCCGTAAAGAGGGAGACGACCAGGGCGAAGGCGACAAAGACCTTGGTGGCAATACTGAGGCGCATGGAACGACCGACCACCGGGATGAGGGGGAATGGACGACGACACACCTCGACCCTACCGCCGTGCGCATCGGGCCGACAAGGCGAACTCGATCGAGGAGAATCTTTGACGCTCCCGACGGTCGGGATGATAATTGGACGTAGTGTTTCGCTCGAACACATCCCCGACGAGGGCTCTTATGATGGTCGACGACAGCGCGCCGGGAGCGCGCCTTCTGGCGACATGGCTCGCAGCGTTGCTGGTGGCGAGCCCCGTGGCATTCGGCCCGACAACCGGATGGGCACAGCAGCAGGGAGATGCCTCGGAAGCCGGGGCATCCGAGGGGGCGCAGACGTCCGAGCCTTCCCAGGCGTCGAGCGAAGCCTCGCAGACGCCGACCCTCGCGGTGTTGCCCGCCCAGGCCGTCGGTTCCGGCATCCAGGAGCTTGTGCCGCGCCGAATCGGCGAGATGGTGCGTGACCGGGTATCCGGGGACGGGCGCCTCGATACGCTTCCGAGCTTTGCGGTCATGCAGCGTGAGGAGGCGACGCGGGTCCGGTCGACCACCGCGATCAACGAAGCTCGCAAAAAGTACACCTCGGGCATCGGTCTGATCGAAGCCGGTGAATACCAGCGGGCAGCCGATACGCTCCAGGAGGCTGTCGATCTTTTACGGGCAAACGTCGCGGATCTGCAGAATTTCGATGTTCTGGCAGACGCCACGGCGAAATTGGCGTGGGCGTACTACGAAGCGGGGTACGATTTCGACGCGCGCAGCTACATCAAGGAATACGCGCATCTGCGGCCGGATGCGTCTCTCGATCAGGATGAATTCCCCCCCGAACTCAAGACGATCTTCGAGGAGGAGGTCAACAAGGTCAGGGAGGCGGGCACGAGCACATTGACAATCGAAGCGAACCAAGAGGGTGCGACCGTCTACGTCGACGGCGTCGAAAAGGGGAAAACCCCGGCGACGGTCGACGTCCGGTTCGGAGCCCATTACCTGGTGGTGAAGGGTGAAAAGGGACGATGGACCTCCCAGATTTTGGTTCGCGGGCGAGACACTCGTGAGACGTATGAAGCGACATTGAGCCAACCCGAGCGAGTCGAAGTCGAGGAGGAGCCCGCCTACTTCACGCAGCTTTTGTCGGGGATTGCCGACGGGATTTTCGGCGCCGAGCTGGGGCCGGAACTCGCCGAGTTTGTCGAACAGTCGGGCGCCGACGACGTGGCGTGGATGACCATGCAACAGCGAGACGGTGAATTCCGGGCGATCCCGTTTGTGTACAGTGCCGACGAAGATCTCTACCTGCGCGGCGATACCGTGACCTTCGACCTGGAACTGTCAAACTTGAGACTCGGCGTGGACGAATTGGGTAAACAGATCGTAGAGATGACCCTCAATACCCCGACGGATCGGGCGTTCCAGCGCGTGGATTTGACCCAGGAACCCGAGGCCGACGCCCGGGCCGAAGCCGACCCGAAAGAGGAGGCTCCCGGCCAGACGGACGACCAACAGATCGAAGAGCAAGCAGAAGAGCCCTCGGATACCGAAGAGCCCGCAGCGGAGTCGGTTCAGCCTCCACCTCCGATCGAAGATGACGAAAAGGACGGGAAGGCCGGCAAGTGGATCCTCGTGGGCGTCGGGAGCGCTGCACTCACCGCCGGGCTCGTCATCGGTGGTGTGTTTCTGTTCGGCGGCAACAATCCCGACGGCTTTCAGACGGAGGTCTCGTGGTGAATCAGACACTTCGAGCGACATTCGGCCCGATCATCCCAAGCATCCTGCTGTGTGCCGGACTCGCCTTCGGTGGTGCAGTGGGCTGTGGCGCCGAGGGGCCGTCGGTGGACGTGGAACTGTACGGCTACGACGCGGCAGCCGGGCGATTTGTGAGCCGTCTGGGTGACTACGTCGGCGCCGAACAGGTCAGGGTCACGTTGAGCCGTCCCCTCAGCGACGAGTCGATCAGTTCACAGACCTTTCCCGTCGGTGACGGGAGTGCCAGTCTTCCGGAGTTGCAGTTCGGAAACGACACTCGGCTCGAATTTACCCTCCTGGAACGGAGTACCGACGGCGAGTTGGTTCCGCTGGCCAGCGGAGCGACGCCGCTGTTCGACGTGCAGCCCGATTCCGAAGACCGGTCGTATCGACTGATGCTGGCGGCCGCCGAGGTCTTTTCGCCGGTCGGAGAGCGGTATTCAGATCCGCAGACGTCGGCGCAGTGGGATTATCGCCAGGTGCGGTTCGACGACCGGGGGCTGTCTGGCGGCGGTTTCGCCGGGCGAACCGGACACCGAACGGGCGTGGCCTCCGGCGGGCGAGTCCTGTTCGTCGCCGGTGCTCCGAACGTCGAGCAGACGCTGCTGGACGGGACGGTTCCCGAACTCAACGGCGTGCACGACGATGTTCAGTTCTACGACACGACCCGCGGTCGGATGATCAATCTCGGGTACAACCCCGGAGCCGACCGGCCCCGGCGAGACGGGGCGGATCGGCTGGCGGTGGGCCGAGCGTACCACACGGTCACCAAGATCGGACCGCAACGCTTCCTGGTCGCCGGGGGGTTGACCCTCGAGGATGGCGATACGGTCGCCACGGGGGCGCTCGAGATCGTCGACCTCGACCGGCTGGCCGGCGAGCGGGTGCGCTCGCTGGAGGACGAATCTGGCGCGATTCAGTCCATGGAACCGGCCCGGGCCTTTCACACGGCCACCTATCTGCCCGAGCCGAATGTGGTCGTGCTGGCGGGGGGGCTGAAACCCAACGGGACGGTCGTGTCCGCCGTGGAGATCATCGACCTGGAGAGCGGGACCATCACATCGGCGGGGGATCTCGAAGCAAGTCGCGCTCAACATCGGGCCGTGCGTACCAGTTCCGGCGAGGTCTGGGTGCTCGGGGGATGGGCTCCGGCCAGCGGAGCTCTGAGAGAGACGGAGCTTCTGACGGTCGAGGACGGGGCCCTCTCCGTCGAGACCGACGACCCCATGAAGGACGAACGCTACGGGTTCGGGCTGACAACCGTGGATTTCGGACCGAACGACAGCATCGTCGCCTGTGGGGGATACACGAGCTTTACGACCAAAGATAAGATAGGTACGTGCGAGCTTGTCGTACTCGGCACCGGCAGCCAGGAGACCTGGCAGATGCCCCAGCCGGTCTCGGGCCTCGATGTGTTCTCACTGGACGGCTCCAATGACCTGGTCACAGTCGGCGGTCGAAATGCCGACGGCGAGCCGGTCGGAGCGACGCGATTCGCGTTCCGGGGATCCTCCGCAAGCTCGTTCTTTGAGCCCGACGGGTCGGCTCAGATGGGGACATCGCGATACGGGGCGTCGAGCGAGCAACTGACCAGCGGTCTGATCATCGTATCGGGTGGGGTCGGCGAGTCCGGCAGCAGCGAAGTCACGCTCGACACCCTTGAATATTACAACCCTGTCGATATTGTCCCGGCTGCCGAGTCAGGAAATTGAGTGTCAAACCAATCTGATCACCAGGAGACAACGATGGCTGAAGAGGAAAACGAAGAGCAGGTCGAGGCGAACGACGCCGAGCAAGAAGACGAAGAAGAGGAAAAGCGAGGCGGCGGCCAGAAGATCATGTGTTTCGTCTCCAAGGAGATGGTCCCCATCAACGAGACCGTCGAAGTGCAGTACATGCCCGGCAAAAAGGTGCGTGTGCTGCCGAAGTACCTCCGCTACGAGACCGAAGAGGACGAAGAGGCGACGGCCTGACCGTCGTCTGGCATTCTGTCCCACGACGCGGGCCGACCCGGCGCCATATCGGTGCCGGGTCGGCCCGTTTTTTGTTTGAAGCCGCCCCGATATGGACCGCGCCTGACACACGGTGGGAATTCATACCACACCGATGTCACTCGGTCCCATCAGTCGGATATATAGAAGGGGACTTGGGCGTATAGGAGGGATGTTCCGGGCCTGAACGGGGTGTCGGGGCCGCCGAATTATCTTCTTGACGGGGGATCTGCAGCGTCATATGGTCCTGATGTGGGATGAATTCCCATGGAGTGGAACGTCGGCCCACGGACGGGCCGACACTTCGAGATGACAATCGCACGGATGCGATTCGGTCGGCCGGACTCCCGTTGAACGAGAGGTCATGGAACACTTTCGAGGCCATTATGCCCACACGATGGACTCGAAGGGGCGTGTGAGCCTACCGGCCCGGTACCGCGAGGTACTCGAGGCGAACGACCCGAGCGGGGAAAAGGCCGACCGTGTCATCTTGACCCACGCATTGGATGGAAATCTGGATCTCTACTCGCTGGACAAATGGACGCAGTTCGAGCGCAAGCTCCAGGAACTGCCGGCCTTCAAGACGGAGGTCAAACACATCAAACGTGTCTACATTGGTTCGGCCAAAGAGGTTTCGCTCGACAGCAACGGACGGCTGTTGATTCCGAAATCGATGCGCGAGTACGCCGATCTCGACCGCGAGGTCGTCTGGGTCGGGCAACTCGACAAGGTCGAACTGTGGGATCAAGGCGAGTGGGAATCGGTGGCGGCCGAAGCGCAGGCCGACCCCGAAGCGGTCCAGGAGGCGATCACCGAACTCGGCTTGTAGCCTCGTCGATTGCAGTGTTCACAGGTTGCGTGCGCACGGAAGCGACACGGAGGACGCGAGTTCTTCGACTCAAGGACGAGTCACGGACGATGCGGAGACCTCAAGGAAGAGGGCCGGTCGGCGCGAGCCGGCGGGTTGCCCAGGGACGGGCACCGTCATCGTCATCCCCGAGTGCTGCGCCGACGCGGAGGCTGATTGGCAACATTCGACACAGAGTATCACGCCCCGGTCATGGTCGAGGAGGTCCTCGAGCATCTGGTGGTGGATCCCGAAGGAATATACGTGGATGGCACGGCCGGCGGAGGCGGGCACGTCGCCGCTCTGCTCGACGCTCTGGATCCGGCGGGCCACGTGGTGGCCATCGACCGCGATCCGGATGCCATCGACGCGTGCCGTGAACGTTTCAAGGAGATCGACTCGGATCGGCTGACTCTGAGCCGAGGTAATTACGATCAGGCCGTCGAGATCTGCGAGCAACTGGGGATGTGCCCGGTGGACGGATTTCTGGTCGACGCCGGGGTCAGTTCGCACCAGTTCGACGACCCCGAGCGCGGCTTTTCGTTCCGAGAGCCGGGACCGTTGGATATGCGCATGGGGCCGAACGCGCAGCGCCTCGACGGGTGGCTGGCGTCGGTCGAACATGGGGAGCTGGCTCGCGTGCTCAGAGAGTACGGTGACCTGCCGAGGGCGGGAGCACTGGCTGCGGCGATCCTCGATGCTTTCGACGCCGGCGACCTGGAGACGACGACCGACCTTCGTGACGTCGTCGATGCGACGGGGACCGGCACGCGCCGCCAGGTCAGCGACGCCAGTCTGGTCTTCCAGGCCCTGCGGATCGCCTTGAACGACGAGCTTCGGCATCTGCGGGAAGCAGTGCAGCGAGTGCCCAAGCTGGTGCGCTCCGGGGGCCGGGCGGTGTTTATCAGCTTTCATTCGCTGGAGGACCGGATCGTCAAGCATGAGTTCCGCGCCCTCGCCGAGGACTGCGTGTGTCCGCCCGGGTTGCCGGTCTGCGGATGCGATGCCCGCAGTGAGGTCGAGATCCTCACCCGCAGCCCCATCGAAGCCGGCCAACAAGAAGTGGATCGAAATCCCCGGGCCCGAAGTGCCAAATTACGAGCCGTCGAAGTTGTGTGACGTGTTATCGAGGATCGAGAGATGAAACGAATGATATCCAATATGTGTCGCGACGGTCTCAGAGTGGGAGCCTGGGTGGTGCTCTTGGCGATCCCGACGTCGCTTCTGTTGACGCAGGTGTACTACGAATACAGGGCCACCGAGCTCGGCTACGAGATTTCGGAAGCGAGCTCCAAGAAGCGCCAGCTGACCGATCAGCGGCGGAGGCTAAAGATCGAGCGTGCCATGCAGGCTCGAAGTGAACGTGTCACTCGGGTTGCCAAGCAGCGCTTCGGGCTGCGTCGAGCCGGGCCCGAACAGGTCTGGACCATCGAGCCGGCCTCCTCCGACGAGGCGCCGAAGGTGCGGGCCGAGGCCGATAACGGGGCCGGCCGACCCGATGAATCTTCGGATGAGACGCGACCGCTGGCAGCCAACGAGCGCTCGCCGTCGCGCAACGTCGTGCAGTGATCGACACGCCTTGACCGAAGTCCGGAGCATCTGTGGCCGACTCCGACAGCCAACTTCAACAAACGGTCCGGCGGCGGATGACCGCGGTGGTGGTCCTGCTTGTAGCCGGCTTCTTCGTCGTCGTCGGGCGGGTCTACTACCTGCAGACCGAGCGCGAGGACGAGTTGGCGGAGCGCTCCGAAAACCGCACGGAACGGACGCTGCAGCTGAAGGCGGGTCGCGGATCGATTCTGGATCGCAACGGGGTTGAGCTGGCGGTCACGACAGACGTGCCGAGTATTGCCGCTCACCCGAATCAAATCGACGACCCTGCAGCGCTCGCCGAGTCGCTGGCGCCGATCCTCGAGAGGGATGTCCAGGATCTGACCGACACACTCTCGTCGGACCGCACGTTCGTATGGCTCCAGCGAAAGGCCACGCCGGCCGTCGGCCGAAAGGTCGCCAGCCTCGACCATCCCGCCCTTGAGCGCATCACGGAGCCGAAACGATACTATCCGCTCGGCGATCGGGCCGGACAACTCCTCGGGTTCACCGGCGTCGATAACAAGGGGCTCGAGGGAGTCGAGCGGATGATGGAATCGGAGCTCGCCGGCGAGTCGTACACGATCCGGGGCACGCGCGATGCCCGGGGTCATCTGATCTTCAATCGGGGCAAACCCGATTTGAAGAAACTCGAAGGCAACACGGTGGCGCTGACCATCGACGAGCGGATCCAGCGTGTGGCCCAGTCGGCACTGCAAGAGCAGGTCGAAAAATACGACGCAAAGGCCGGATATGCCGTTGTGATGGATGTCAACTCCGGCGATATCCTCGCGATGGCCAATACGCCGTCGTTCGATCCGAATCGTTTTCGGACCTACGACAGCAAGGATTGGCGACTCCGACCGATCACCGATACCTTCGAGCCCGGCTCGGTTTTTAAATCCTTCGTCGTCGCGGCGGCGCTCGAGGAGAATGCCATATCCCTGGCCACCCCGATCGACTGCGAGGAGGGATATCTGCAGATCGGGTCGCACGGAATTCGTGACACCCACAGCCACGATGTGTTGAACGCGGCGGAGGTCGTTCAGAAATCGTCGAATATCGGCGCGTATAAAATCGCCCAGCGGATCGGCAAGAAGCGACTTTACCAGTACATTCGAGCCTTCGGGTTCGGCCGGCGCACGGGGTTGGGCCTGCGCGGGGAGCAACCCGGGCTGGTGCGACCGCCGGACGGCTGGGCCGAAGTCACCTTCGCAAATATCGCGTTCGGCCAGGGGTTGACGGCCACGCCTCTGCAGGTCACCCGGGCGATGAGTGCGCTTGCGAACGACGGGTTGTTGCTGCGGCCCCAGATCATCAAAGAGGTCCGCACGCCTTCGGGGCGGCGGGTACGACGCGGGTCGCCGACGCTGCAGCGAAGGGTTGTCTCGGAGCAGACCGCCGAGGAAGTGACCCGTGCATTGAGCCTGGTGCCCCTGGAAGAGGGGACCGGCACGGAGGCGGCGCTGTCGAACTACACGGTGGCCGGAAAGACGGGGACCGCTCAAAAGGTCAATCCCGAGACCCTTCGGTATGACCCGGATATGTGGGTGGCGAGCTTCTCGGGTTTCGTGCCTGCCGAGAAACCGGAATTCGCCATCTCGGTGATGATCGATGAGCCCGAAGAGACTCACTATGGTGGCGTCGTGGCGGGTCCGGCCTTCAAAGAGATCGCAAAGAATGCGCTGGCCGCCCGAGGGATTCCTCCCATGGAACAGAGCGAGCGGTACAATCTCACCAAAGAACAGAAGGAGCAGGCTCGCTGGGGCACCGAAGAGGATGTACGGGAGCCGACGTTTCGACCGCCGGCAGGAGGACAGCGCCCGACAGCAGGGAACGAGGGTCGGGGCAAATCCGCTCCCCGGGAGCCTGCGGTCGATGGCGGGGTCCCCGATTTTCGCGGGATGACGCTAAAACAGGCGTTGACGGCCGCGCAAAAACTGGGGAGCCTTCCTCAGGTCGAGGGATGGGGTCGGGTCGTCTCCCAGACTCCCGCGCCCGGTCGTTCGTTAGCCGAATCCGACACTCTCCATTTAACTCTCGCTCCCCGCACGTCCGCGTCGCCGGCTTCAAAACAGCCGGCGAGTGGAACGGCGGAGTGAGGTGCCGAGCATGAAACTCGAGACTCTCATCGAGTGCGTCGAGGGGATAACATCCCCCGAGGGCCCCGCCTCGGACGACATCTCCGTCCAAGATATCGCGATTGATTCACGCCGGGTCTCGCCCGGCTCGCTCTTTGTGGCCCTCGAGGGCGAGGAAGCCGACGGACACGCCTACGTCGGGGATGCCATCGAAGCCGGGGCGTGCGCCGTACTGGTGGAGGCCGGCCGCGTCGACGAGGTTCGGCGGGCCGTCGGGAACGAGCGCAGCGCACGGGTCGAATGGATCGTGGCTCGAGGCACTCGGCGATGGCTCGGACCCCTGGCGTCGGCGTTCTTCGGGCATCCGTCCGATGACCTCCTCGTCTTCGGCGTCACCGGAACCAACGGCAAGACAACGACGAGTTTTATCCTGGAGTCCCTGCTGGCGGGTGCCGGTATCGATGTCGGCTTGATCGGAACGGTGGTCAACCGCTGGCCGGGGTTCAGCGAGCGTGGGCCCAACACGACGCCGGAGAGTCTGACTCTTCACAGGTTGATGGCGAAGATGTTGGACGATGGTGTCGACGCCGTGGTCGTCGAGGTCTCGAGCCATGGCCTGGAGACATCGCGGCTGGGCGGAGTCGATGTCGATGTGGGGGTCTTGACCAATCTCTCTCAGGATCATCTCGATTTTCACGGGTCGATGGAGGCGTATCGCCGGGCCAAAGCACGGCTGTTCTCCGAGGTATTGCCGCAGTCGCGCTCCGAATCGGCCGGCCGTCGGACCCTCTCGGGCCAACCAACGGCGGTGCTGAACCTGGACGACGAGTTCGGGCGCGATCTCGAGACCGACATGTCCTCCGACATCGATGTCGTAACCTATGGTCTCGAAACGCCGCGGGCTCAGTGGAGGGCGACGGTTCGATCCCAGACTCTCGCGGGGAGTCGTGTCGATGTCGAGGCGGGCTCCCAGAGTGGCACGGTCGAGTGGCCGCTTCTGGGGCGATTCAATGTTTCGAATGCCCTGGCAGCGAGCGCAGCCGCAACGGAGGCGGGCGTCGGGTTTCAGGATCTGATCGGGGGCCTCTCCGAAGTCGAGCCGGTCCCGGGTCGGCTCGAACGCATCGAATCACCCTCGGGGGCCGGGCCGACCGTGTTTGTCGACTACGCCCACTCCCCGGAGGCGGTGGAGCATGTCCTCGAGACTCTGAGACCGCTGACCGCCGGTCGTTTGATCGTGCTCCTGGGCTGCGGGGGCGACCGCGATCGGGAGAAGCGACCCAGGATGGGACGGGTCGTCGCCCGGGTGAGTGATGTGGCAGTCCTCACGTCCGACAACCCGCGATCTGAATCCCCCGAGTCGATCATCGAGGCGATGCTCGACGGGGCCAAAGAGGAGGGGGTATCGGTGCATCGAGAGTTTCCGGAGCGTTCGGGCCTGTGGGTCGAAGACGACCGGGGCAGGGCCATCGACGAGGCGATCGAGAGGGCGCAGCCCGACGACGTCGTCCTGATCGCCGGGAAGGGCCACGAGACCTACCAGGAGATCGCAGGCCAGCGCCGTCCCTTTGACGATACCGAGCGAGCTCGACGGGCGTTGGAGGCTCGCGATGCGTGAGTCACTTCGCACCGACCGGACCCTGCGCGTCTCGACCTGGACGCTGGCGAAGATCGCCGAGGCCGTCGACGGCCGACTGGTCGACACGGGTCGAGCCCGGGTGACACCGAGGGCGGTGTCGACCGATACGCGCACACTGCAGCAAGGAGACCTCTTTTTTGCGCTGCGGGGAGAACGGTTCGACGGCCACGATTTTCTCGAGGAGGCCGTTTCGGCCGGCGCGTCCGGGTTTGTCGTCGAGGCGGACGACGACGTCGATGACGCGGTCCCCACCGTTGTGGTGGATGATACCACCGTGGCCCTGGGGCGGCTCGGCGCGGAGATCTGGAGCGAGGCCACCGACGACGGGCTTCATTCGATCGCAGTCACCGGTTCCAACGGAAAGACGACGACCAAAGAGCTGTTGGCCACGCTGTGGAGCGGTCTGGGAGCCGTCCATGCGACACCGGGAAATCTGAACAATGCGGTCGGACTGCCCCTGACGCTTTGTGGTCTGCCCGTCGAGGCCGACGTCTCGATCCTCGAAATGGGGGCGAATGCCCCCGGCGAGATCCGCGAGTTGATTGCCATGGCCCCGGCAGCGCAGCGGATCATCACCTCGATCGGGTACGCTCACACCGAGGGGTTCGGTTCCATCGAGGGGGTTCGTCGTGCCAAATCCGAGATCGCGGAATCGGCCGACACCGACACGCAGGTCATCGTGCCCAGTGGGGAACGGCCGCGCTTGTCGGTCGACTCGGGCCCGGCGCGGGTCGTCACCTTCGGCGAAGACACCGAGTCCGACATCCGCGTGGTGGGGTATGAACCGTCGGAGTCGGGCGGGGCGCGTGTACACCTGGAGGGACTCGGCCGCCAGCGCGAGGTTCAGCTCGGATTGCCCGGGCGGCACAACGCTCGGAATTTGGCGGCGGCCGTGGCCACCCTCTGGCTGCGCGGCCTCGACCCGGAGCCGCGTTCGGTGCAGAGGCTGAAGGACTCGTTGGACCTTCCGGCCGGACGCTGGCGGGAGGTCGAGGTCGCCGGCCACCGGATCGTCGACGATGCCTACAATGCGAATCCTTCAAGCGTGCGGGCGTCGGCCGAGGCCTTCATCGAATGGGCCTCCGACGGCGATCGGCGCCGAGTCGTTGTTTTGGGCACGATGCTCGAACTCGGCGATACTGCGCGACAACATCACGAACGTGTGGCCGCGGACCTGGCAGACAACGAAGAACTGGACGATCTCGTCTTTGTGGGTGACCATGCCGAAGCGATGATGCGGGCGGCGGAGTCCGTCGATCGACCATCGCTGAATGTCTATCGAATGACCGGGGCCGATGCGGTCGCGGAGTGGCTGGCATCGACGGATCCGGCTGCAGTGTTGCTGAAGGGAAGCCGAGGCGCCGGCCTCGAGACCGTTATCGAATTGCTGGAATCAGGCAGTGCGGACGACTGATGCTCTTCGAACTATTTTTCCAACTCAAGGACAGTTTCGGACCGTTCAACGTCTTCCGGTACGTCAGTTTTCGCGTGCTGGCATCGATGGCGACGGCCCTGCTTATCTGTCTGTGGACGTATCCCTGGTTTATCGACAAACTCCGCGGGTCCGACGTCGGACAGGTGATCCGCGAGGACGGTCCCGAGTCACACTTCAACAAAGAGGGGACACCCACGATGGGCGGGGTGCTGATCCTCTTTTCCGTGGTGCTGTCTACGCTCCTGTGGGCGGATCTGACGAACCAGTATATCGGCGTGATCCTGGGGGTGACCGTGCTGTTTGCAGTCGTCGGATTTCTGGATGATTACACCAAGCTCAAGGAGCAATCGAGCGGGGGGGTCCCCGGAAAGGCCCGGCTGGCCATGGAGTTCGCGGTCGCGCTGGGTGCCATGCTGCTGATCTTTTATTCGAACGCCTTCGACTACTCGACGACCCTGTACTTTCCGTTCGTCAGTACCGAACGCTTCAGCCTGACGCTTCCGCTGTGGCTGTACGTCCCCTTCGCATTGACCGTGATCGTTGGCACGGCCAATGCCGTGAATTTGACCGACGGACTCGACGGGCTCGCCATCGGGCCCGTGATCGTGGCGGCCGGGACGTTTCTGGTCCTGGCCTACGCCTCGGCCACCGTGCTTCATTTTCCGAGTACCGTCGAAGGCGTCCAGCACATGGTGGAGTTTGACCTGGCCGAGTATTTGATGGTGCCCAAAGTCGAGGGGGCCCAGGAGCTGTCGATCTTCTGTGCGTCGATCATCGGCGCCGGCGTCGGCTTCCTGTGGTACAACACCTTCCCCGCCCAGATTTTCATGGGAGATGTCGGCAGCCTGTCGCTCGGCGGCGCCCTCGGCACCCTGGCGGTGATCACCAAGCACGAGCTGTTGTCGACCATCATCTTTGGAGTCTTTCTGGTCGAGGCGGTCAGCGTCATCACCCAGACGACCAGCTACAAACTGACCGGAAAACGGGTCTTCCGCATGGCACCGATCCATCATCACTTCGAGATGAAGGGGTGGCCGGAGCCAAAGATCATCGTTCGTTTCTGGATCATCTCAATTATGCTCAGTCTCATTGCACTCGCTTCGTTGAAGCTTCGCTGACCTGGGAGGTCAGTCAGGCTGCGTCGATGGCCAAGGAGGGCCACGATGACCACGGACAAGCTCGCGACGCTGTCGGAGACGACCAACAGCGACATGACCCGGGAGGCCGACCGAGCCGGTGACGAGAGTCACTGGGACGGCTGGCTGTTGGGGGCGACCCTTACGTTGATGGCCTTCGGGCTGGTCATGCAGTACTCGGCGAGCGCGGTAACCAACGCCGACAAGCTCGGCAGCCACTGGTATGCGGTCTCCTCCCAGCTCCCGAAGGTGTGTCTGGGGCTGGCCGCCATGGTGGTTGTGGCAAACCTCCACTACAACTGGTGGCGGCGAGGCGTCTACTGGCTGCTCGGCGGAACCTTTGGCCTCCTGCTCGTGGTCTTCGTGCCCGGGGTGGGCCTCACGTTGAACGGGTCTCGACGCTGGATCGACCTCGGCGTGTTTCTGTTTCAGCCCGCCGAGCTCGCCAAATTGACCATGGTCGTCGTCATGGCGTATTCGGTCGCCAAGAAAGGCGAGAAGATGCGGGAACTGGTCTTTGGCATCCTCCCGCACGTTTTGTTGGTCGTCTTCATGGCCGGGCCACTATTGATGCAGCCCGACCTCGGAACGACGGCGATCCTTGCGGTCATGATGTCGGTGATGGTCTTCGTCAGCGGCACGAAGTTTCGATACCTGGTGGGACTGGGCGGAATCGGCGTGGGGCTGCTAGCGGTCGCGATCCTGCATCGGCCCTACCGCATAGAGCGGGTGACGGCCTTTCTGAATCCCTGGCAACATCAGCAGGACGCCGCATATCAGATCACCGGATCGCTCGTGGCGATCGGGTCGGCGGGGCTGACCGGGAGGGGGCTCGGCGAGGGCGAGGGCAAACTGGGATATGTGCCCGAACTGTGGAACGATTTCATCGCGACGTTGGTCGCCGAAGAGCTCGGGCTGCTCGGGATCGCCGCAGTCGTGTCGCTGTTTCTGGTCTTCCTGTGGCGCGGCTATCGCATCGCCCAACGGGTCGAAGATCCCTTCGGGACTTACCTGGCCTTCGGCATCACAACCCTCATCGGGATGCAGGCGTGCGCAAACCTCTTCGTGGTGACGGGGCTTGCCCCGACGAAGGGTCTGACGTTGCCCTTGATGAGTCAGGGCGGAAGTTCACTGTTGATGACCCTGGTAGGCGTCGGGATCCTGCTGAATATCTCCAAGCGACCCCCCGATCGGTGGGCACGCCAGAAACCCGAGCGGGAGCGGCGTCGCGAAAAGAAACGGCTAGAAAAGAAACGACAACGACGCGAGAAACGCACACGTGAGTCGGATACATGGGCTGGTTGAGCGGACAGAATCGAGGAGACACCGAGACCGTCGTCATCGCCGGAGGTGGCACGGGTGGACACCTGTATCCGGGGATGGCCGTCGCAGAGGCCATCGAAGAGAGGGACCCCTCTGTAGAGATCGCGTTCGTCGGGACGGCGGACGGCATCGAGGCTCGGGTCATTCCCGACACTCAGTGGCCGTTGCACACGATGGATGTCCCGAAACTCAAGGGCCAGGGGGTCTCCGGGTGGCTGAAGGGGGGTCTCAGTCTGGGCCGAAGCGGCGTACAGGCGATGAATCTGCTGCGGACCATCAAGCCGAGCCTGGTGATCAGCGTCGGAGGCTACGCCGCTGGACCCTTCACGCTGGCAGCCGCCGCCGATGGCGTTCCGACCGTGCTCATCGAACAGAACCTGCGACCGGGGATGACCAATCGAGCGCTCGCCAAGACGGCCAAACGGGCGTTTGTGGCCTTCGAGTCGACCTGCGACGATTTTGAGAATCTCCCGTGTGAATGCGTGGGGAATCCGGTGCGTCGGGCCATAAGAGACCTGGCGAGCACCTACGAATACGAGGCTCCGGACGACGACGAGCCGGTCCACGTTCTGGTTACCGGTGGGAGCGGAGGCGCCAGGAGCCTGAACGAACGGCTTCCGGAGGCCCTGTGCGGGCTGGGAGAGCGAGCCGCGCATGTGCAGGTGCGCCACCAGTATGGGCGAAACCGTCGCGACGAAGTCGAGGGACGGTACGCGGACTTTCCGGGAGACGCCGAATTGGTCGAGTTCATCGATGCGATGGACGAAGCCTACCGCTGGTCCGACCTGGTGATCTGTCGCGCCGGCGGCACGACGATCGCCGAATTGATGGCGCTCGCGATCCCTGCCGTGTACGTGCCGTCGCCGCACGTGACGGATGACCAGCAAACCAAGAACGCCCGCCAGATTGCCGAGGCCGGGGCCGGACTGATGTTGCCCGACGACGCCATCGGGAGCTCGCGAGCCACGAATCTGATCGGCGGATTGATCGCCAATCCGATCTCGCTGCAAAACATTTCCGATCAGGCTCGAGGCTTCGGCCGGCCCGATGCGGCGGGTGTGATCGCCGAGCAATGTCTGACAATGATCGCCGAAACCCGCTGAGATTCGGTGGAATTCCCCGCGTTTGGGCGCCCTCATCGTAGGGGCGCCCCTTTTTTTTGGGGCGATGGCGGCCCTTAAACCAACGGTCCAGCCTCGAATATGAAGTGCTGCTTGAGGGGTCGCTGAGGCTGAAAGGGGTACTTTAGAGAAAATGTGTAAGGCAATGAATATAAAGAGGAATTGGACATTCCTTCGTTTGAGTGGGGGTTGTCAGATCGGCGGGAACTTGTATCCTTTAAATCGTAAGTGACGCGGCAATTTCGAGTCCCATGACTCGGCGACGGAGACGGTCTGTGGGCGCAGTTCGACAAACCCGAACGGGAGGGGTGTCTGATTCCATCGAATTCGACGAGCCCCTCTCGAAGCATGCGAGTCTCCGCATCGGGGGCCCGGCTTCGGCCTGGGCCGAGCCCGGAGATCTGCCAGCGCTAAAGCAGCTCGTCGAATGGGCGGACGAACGATCCATGCCCTGGTATGTCGTCGGCCTCGGCAGCAACGTGCTGTTTCCGGACGAAGGAATCGAAGGGTTGGTCATGAAGCTAGCCGGGGACCTGGCGAGCATCGAGTTGTCGGAGCGCCGAGACGAGGCCCTCGTCGAGGTCGGCGCGGGAGTCGTCAACGCGCATCTGGTCCGACACCTGCTGAACGAAGGCTGGGTCGGAGCCGAGTTCTTGTCGCTGATTCCCGGCACATTCGGTGGCGCCGTGGCGATGAATGCCGGCACGAAAGAGGCGTCGCTCAGAGAGATTCTTCAGTCGGTCACGCTCCTTCGAACCGACGCCGCCCAGCCGCGTGTCGAGACGGTCTCGGCCGAAGAGATCGGCCTGGCGTATCGGCACAGCGAACTGCCGGGCGACACGCTGGTCGTCTCCGGAACCATCCGGGTCGAGCGTGGCGATGGCTCGGCGGCGCGCGAACGCATGAAAATGGACCGTGAGCGCCGGGAAGAGACCCAGCCGTACAGACTCCCCAGCGTGGGAAGCACATTCGCGAATCCCGAGACGGGATATGCCGGAGAGCTCATCGATCGTGCCGGCTTGAAGGGCGCGAAGGTCGGTGGTGCAAAGATCAGCGACCACCATGCCAATTTCTTCATCAATGACGACGACGCGACGGCGGAGGATTTTCTTCGGCTGATGGCCCGGGCGCGACACGCCGTGCGCCAGATGGAAGGGGTCGAGCTACGACCGGAGGTCCGGTTCGTCGGGTTCGATGGCATGGAGAGACTGCGACGTCTGGAGGCGAAGTTGGCGGGGGAGGACAGCGATGCTTGAGCACATCGATCTGAATCGGTTCGAAGGTGAGACCGTCGGCGTGTTGTACGGTGGCGAGTCCGAAGAACGCTCCGTCAGCCTGGAGACCGGACAGGCACTGGCCGAGGCGCTTCGGGCCCGTGGGCGAGGTCGGACGGTTCGAGAATACGATCTGCCCGACGACTTGGAGATGCTTCTGGAGGATCCCCCGGCCGCGGCGCTTCTGGCGTTTCATGGCGGACGCGGCGAAGACGGGACGCTGCAGGGATTTCTGGAGACGCTCGGTATCCCGTACACCGGGAGCGGCGTCCTGGCGAGCGCGTTGGCCATCGACAAGGTTCGCTCCAAGGCGATCTTCAAGGATGTCGGATTGATGACGCCGCCGGGTGGGGGCATCGAGACATCGTGCGTCGAGCAGACGAACTGGAGTGATTGGCTGAAGCGTCGGAACCTGGAGTTGCCGGTCGTTGTCAAACCCTCCGACGGAGGCAGCAGCCAGCAGGTAGCCCTGTGCCGTGAGATCGACGACGTGCGTCAGGCGGCCGAGGCGATCGCATCCGCCGCCGGGGGCTCGTCGCGAAGACAGGTGATGGTCGAAGCCTATCTCGAGGGAACCGAATACACCGTCGGCTGGTTCGACGATACGTGTCTCGGGTCGCTGGAGGTCGAGCCGGCCCAGGAGTTTTACGATTGGGAAGCCAAGTACGAGTCCGAGCAGACGGCCTACAAGCCCGTCGAGCGGCCCGGGTTGGTCAAGCGGCTGGAGGCGGCCGGCGCCCTGGCGTATCGGGCACTCGGATGTCGAGGCGTCGCCCGGGTCGATTTCATCGCGCGGCGCGGCGGCGACGGAGACGAAATCCTCTATGTACTCGAAGCGAATACGATTCCCGGCATGACCTCGACGAGTCTGGTTCCGAAACTCGCGAGTCGACGAGGGGTCGATTTCGAACGGTTTACCGAGACGATGTTATGCGCGGCGCAACTCGGGACGGAGGCCGGATGACCGGTTGATGGATGGACCCGAGTCTCCCTTCAAGGATGAAGGGTTCGGCACCACGGATGGTGGAGATTGAATGTTTGGACGTCGTGACAACCGAAAGAAACGGTCGAAGACCGAGCGCCTCAAGGAGGGTGCCTCTTCGATCCGTGACACCGTCGCAGCGGTGACGCCCTACGTCCTGTTGGGTGTCGTCGCGATCGCGGTGACCCTGGGGATCTTCCGGGGTTATCTGTACCTCGCCGACAGCGCGTACCTCGAAATTCAATCCGTCGAAGTCACCGGTGTGCAGTGGGCGGACCGCGAACAGTTGACCCATCGGGCCGGCCTTCTTCGAGGGGTCCATATCTTCGATGTGGATCCCGACGAAGCTCGCCGCGCGCTCGAGTCGAATTCCTGGGTCAAAGAGGCGCGGGTGGACCGCCAGCTTCCGAGTACCGTGCGAGTCCACATCACGGAGCGACAACCGGCGGCCTTGCTGGTCGACAGCGGCTACACCGTGCTGGACGGACATGGGCGGGTCATCAAGACCGTCGAGGCCGACAACGCGGTCGCCGACCTGTTGACGCTGCCGCTGTTGACCGGGCTGTCGAAACGGGAGGTGCAGCAGCCGGCGGGACGCACGCAGGTAAAAAGAGCCCTGACGGCTGTCGACTATTATCGTAGACTTGGGCTGGACGCAGACAATCATGGCATCAGCGAGTTGCATCTGGAACCCGTGCTCGGGCTGACCCTGGTCACCGAGTCGGGCACCGAAATTCAACTCGGCCCGAGGGACTGGCGCGTGCGCTTGGACCGCCTCGAGAAAGTGCGCGCAAAATTGGCGAAGCGGGGCATCGAGCCGGCTTACCTGCTTTTGGATCATCGGCTGGGGCCGGACGGACGACTTCGGAGGGTGACGGTGGGACGAGCGGCCAAGGATCGGCCCTCGACGGCAACCGGAACGGACAATGATATTGAATGAACTGGCACGAGACCAAGGAAGGTGGCGAAATGGATGATCACGGAGAGATAGTCGTCGGCCTGGATCTGGGAACGACCAAGGTCGCCTGCATCATCGGGGAGGTGACCGAGGACGGCCTCGACATCATCGGGATCGGGAGCGAGCCATCCAAGGGTCTGCGCAAGGGTGTTGTCATCAACATCGACGCGACGGTGCGTTCGATTCGCCGGGCCGTCGAGGAGGCGGAGTTGATGGCGGGTTGTGAGATCGGCCGGGTCCATGCCGGGATCGCCGGCGGGCACATCAAGGGATTCAATTCTCGGGGGATCGTGGCCGTCAATGGCGACGAGGTCCGCCGCCCGGATCTCGAGCGGGTGGTCGATGCGGCACGTGCCGTCGCGATGCCGTCGGATCGCGACATCATCCACGTGGTCCCGCAGGAGTACATCGTCGACGACCAGGACAAGATCCGCGAACCCCTGGGAATGACCGGTGTTCGATTGGAGGCCAACGTCCACATCGTCTCCGCCTCGGTGACCAGCCGCAAAAACATCAACAAATGTGCAAACGAGTGTGCGCTCGATGTCGAGCGGATCGTCCTCGAACAGCTCGCCAGTGCCGATGCGGTCCTCGAGGAGGATGAAAAGGAGCTCGGAGTCGCGGTGGTCGACATCGGCGGGGGCACCACCGACATCGCCATCTACTCCGACGGGAGCCTCGTGCACACGGCGGTCCTCTCGCTGGGCGGCGAGCACCTGACCGGCGACATCGCAAAGGGTCTGAGGACCCCGGCCAAGGAGGCCGAGCGGATCAAGCAGGCCCACGGCTCGGCGATGGTCGAGAATGTCGATCCCGACGAGACCATCGAGGTCCCCTCGGTCGGCGGCCGCCCTCCCAGGGTGCTGAGCCGCCAGATCCTCGCCGAAATCGTGGAGCCCCGGGTCGAAGAGATCTTTGCGTACGTGGGTCGCGAGATCATCAATTCGGGTTTCAAAGAAAAGCTCGCCGGAGGGATCGTGATTACCGGGGGAACGGCGGCGCTCGAGCACATGCCCGCGCTGGCCGAGGACGTGTTGGGGATGCCCGTCCGCCGTGGGGTCCCCCGCGACGTCGGGGGGCTGGTGGACGTGGTGCGCAACCCGAAGTATGCAACGGGAGTGGGACTGGTGATGCATGGGGCCCGCAATCCCGACGAGCTGATGATGCAGCCGGACCGTGCCAGCTTCTTTGATCGGGTCAGAGAATTCATGGCTGATTTCCTGTGATTCGATCCGTGAGGGTCGAACCAACACGGGGTTGATAGCACCAGATCGCGGTGGTAGATTCTGGGGCTGTCTATCATCCGGCCCGGGACGGGCTGCCGTCCCGACCAAGAGTCGACGAGTCATCGAGTTGCAAGCCAAGCCAGGGCGAAACTGTAATGCTGGAATTTGACGATGCCGAAAAGCCGGAGTCGGCCAATATCAAAGTTGTCGGTGTGGGCGGCGGCGGGGGCAACGCGCTCAACACCATGGTGACCGAAGGGGTCAACGGCGTGCGATTCATCGCGGCCAACACCGACCTTCAGGCGCTGGGCAACAACCTCGCCGATGTAAAGATCCAGCTCGGCGAGAGCGAGACCGAGGGGCTGGGGGCGGGCGCCGATCCCGAAAAGGGCCGCGATTCGGCCCTCGAGACCCAGGATCGGATCGCCGAGGCGCTCGAAGGAGCCGACATGGTCTTCGTGACGGCGGGCATGGGTGGCGGAACCGGCACCGGGGCCGCCCCGGTGATCGCGGATATCGCCCGTGAGGTCGGCGCCCTGACCGTCGGTGTGGTGACCAAACCGTTTCAGTTCGAGGGGCGGCGACGGCGACGCCAGGCGGCCATGGGCATCGAGCATCTGGAAAAGGCCGTCGACACTCTGATTACGATTCCGAACGAGCGACTTCTGGCGATCTCCGACGCCGACACCACTATGATCGAGGCCTTTAAGATGGCCGACGAGGTGTTGCTGCAGGCCGTCCAGGGCATCTCCGACCTGATTACTGTCGGCGGATTCGTCAACGTCGACTTCGCCGACGTGCAGACCATCATGAAGGACCGCGGCCGTGCCCTGATGGGGACCGGCCGAGCCTCGGGGACCGATCGGGCCCTGGAAGCCGCGGAGATGGCCGTCTCGTCTCCACTTCTGGACGACGTCTCGATCGACGGCGCCACCGGGATTTTGATGAACGTGACCGGCGGCACCGACATGACGATCCACGAGGTCAACGACGCGGCCAGCCATATCGAAGAGGTCGCCGACCAGGACGCCCACATCATCTACGGGCAGGTGATCGACGAGGAGATGCGCGACCAGATTCAGATGACCGTCATCGCCACGGGATTCGGGGTGTCACAGGAGGATGTCGACGAGGCGCGCGAGGAAAGTAATAAAGCTTCCGGGGACAACCGAGAGGAGAGCTCGGGTCGACGGCGACGGCGATCGAGCCACGAACACAGCGCCGTCAACACATCGGAGGCACCGGCGGACGACGAGGACGACCGGGCCGCAGCCTCGCAGGAAGACGATAGCGAGGATGACGGCGCCGACGAGGCCGAAGACGGCGACAACGAAGACCGGCGGGCAAACTTCATTCGTGACACCAACAGCACGGTCGACCAACCCTCCAGCGGTCTGTCGCCCGAGGAAGAAGAGGAGATGCAGGTTCCCACCTTCCTGCGCAACCGTCGCAACAACAGCAACGACTAACAGCCTGTTGCACACAGAATCTAGGGCCCTCCGTTGTTTGTACCAGACACTCTACCCGAGTCGCTCTCGCAGATCGTTGTCGTTCTGTGGGAGCCACAGGACGACATCAACATCGGAAACGCCGTCCGTGCGTGTAAGAACTTCGGCGTCCACGACCTCCGGCTGGTCCGCCCGAAGGAGGCGGACCCGCATCAGATATCGATCAGCGCCCCGAAGGCGCCGGAGATCATCCAGAACATCGGCCACCATGAGACCTTCGCCGAGGCCGTCGAGGATTGCGTACTGACGGTCGCGACGACGGCCCGCCCGCGAACCGGACGACAGGTCGTGACCGAACCCCGAGGTGCGGCGGCGACGACCGTCGAGGCCACCGGTGAGGGAAAGGTTGCCTACGTCTTCGGCCGCGAGGACTCGGGGCTGCCCAATGAGGTCGTCGACCGGTGCCATTCGATCGTGACCATCCCGACCGACCCGGACTATTCGTCGCTAAACCTTGGGCAGGCCGTTCTGCTCAATATGTGGGAAATCTTTCGCGAGGCGACCGACGCTCCCGAAGAGCGCCCGGATCTCGAGCGAGTCGAGGCGAATCGGGAGCATCCACCCGCGGAGATGGGCTCGATCGACCGGATGATCGATACCGCCGAACGGGCGCTGCATGCGATCGACTTCTTCAAGATCGATCAGACGTGGCACATCATTCGGTCGATTCGGTCGGTCTTTCTGCGCGCCGATTTGGATGAACGCGAGGCCGCGATATGGCACGGCATCTTCGGCGAGGTGCTCGACGCGGTCGGAGCCGACAAGGCCGACGAGGACGACGAGGTCAGTTGATCTGGTAGTCGTAGAAGACGTCGTAGGGCCCGGCGTCTGTGATCGTGCCGAGGTCCGAGTGTGATCGGACGCGCAGATACAATGTCGTCGGCGGCACGCGGGCGGAGACGACTACGTCTTCCCCGTCAAAGACGCCCCGTCTCATCAGGTTGACGCCCGGGGTGTCGGGGTCGGCGCGATAGAGAGCGACATCGAGGTGCTCGGGAGTGGCGGGCGGTGAAATCGTAGCCGTCAACCGGGCGCGCTGGTTCGGGGGCTCCAGTTCGAGCCAGTCGGTCTCCCACCCGTCCCCACGCGGGCAGAGCCAAAGCGACCGAGAGGAGTCCTCCGGCAGCGAGAATGCCCTCGACGGTGTTACATCGAGCCCGGCGCGGGGGCACTCCCAGGAGCCTGTCGCCTCGGTTTGCAGCCGGTACGGCGACGATCGCCCCACCGGCGAGGTGACTTGGATATACCAGTCGCCGGTGGCGCCGAGCCGCTGAATGTCGAGGGAATTCCCCAGCGAGGTCGACAGTCGCGTCCCCTCGGGGCCGAGCACGTTCATGACGAGTCCCGATTCGGATTCGGCCTCTTCGATCGCGACTTCCAGCCCCATGTCTTTGTCGAGGTTCTGCAATACAAACCAATCGTCATCGGCGCCACAGATGTTCAGGCTCAGACTGTTCGGGGCGCCCGGGGATGTCCCGATAGGGGTGGCCGTGCGAGGGCGGTCGTTTTCTTCGTCCTGGTCGTCCCGACAGACATCGCTCGGGTCGGTCTGAATCGACAGGTCGTACAGAAGCGGCGTCGCCTCGTCGGGCTCGACGTCGGCAGGTTCCACTCGGATCCAGGCGGTTCCGTCGCTCTGGGCGGAGAAGTCGATGATATTGATGGTTCGCGGGCCGGCATCGGGGGCCGGGGCCTGCTGATTGATTCCGATGAGTCGTCCGGCGTCGTCGTAGATGCGGATATCGGCGTCGCGTTCCGAGTCGTGTGCCAACCGCACGCGGATCGGCTGGCCGGAGCGAACCGGAAGGCGAAACCAGTCGTTGCGGCCCGGACAGATCCGCAATTGTTGGTAAGCATTGAAGCCGATCGAGGCGGCCGACTCCCGGCCATGATTCGGTGAAAAGACGTCGTCTTGGCAGTTGCCCCCCACACATCGTCCCGTGGAGAGGTCGCAGACCGCCGTGCCGGAACAATCGCCGTCGCCGCGACAGGGCGGGCGGGCGCACTGGCCATTCAGGCAGACTTCGTCGGATCGACAATCTGCATCGGCATCGCAGGGGGGTTCCGGCCGGCAGACCGACTGCTCTCCCCGCGGCTCACAGCGGCGACCGAAGGGGCAATCCTGATCGTCTTCGCATTCGGGAATGCACTGTCCGATGCGTTTGTCGGCGCCCGAGGCTCGACAGTACTGCCCTTCCGGGCACACGGGACTGTTCGGACGGCAGCCGCTCCGGCAGGTGTCGTCGTCACCGCAGATAAACCCGCTGGGACACTCGGGATCTGACGAGCACTCGACAGGAATGCAGCGACCGGTGGTCTCGTTACACCGCTCAGCCGGCGACGTGCAGTCGCCGGGGCGGCAGGCGTCTCGTTCGCTGCAGGTGCCCGTTTCGGTATTGCAGACTTCGGATTCTGGGCAGGGGTCGGCGGGACAACGCTGCTCGATCGGTTCGCATTGTCCGGTCGACGGGTTACAGGAGGTGTCGGGCGGACAGCCCGATACCGAGCAGTCCGACTCCGCCGGTTGGCACGTCCCGGTCGATTCGTTGCAGACGAAGCCGGGGTCGCAGCCGAGGTCTTCACAGGTCAGGCTCGGAGGGCAGCCGACCAGCCAGACGGCCGCCAGCATGAGAGCGACGACAGACCACGGCCCCGGGGCAGGGGGTTGTCGAAGCGGGGGAGCCGTGGTCATCATACAGGAGAGGTGTCACGGGGCGACGTAACAGAAGCGAGGGCTTCCCGATTCGGATCGGCAGGACTGGCCGGACCGACAATCCTCGTCGGAAGAACACGACTGCAAACAGAAGGCATTCCGATCCGGGAATTCGACGCAGACCGATTGAGCCGGACACTCTCCGGGCCGACAATCCGGGATGGTACAGTAACCATCCGGAACGGTCGTGTCGCAGACGGCCCCGGTCGGGCAGTCCGAATTGACCGAGCACGAATCACCCACGGCCGGGGCACACCCCGACAGGCCCACCATGATCAAGAGGCATACAGATAAAGCGGGCAGCAGGAGGCGTCGGAAGAGGGCAGTCATGTCACTCCGAGAGCAAAGTGCAGCGGGAGGAACGCGTGATTCACAGGCGCGATTGTATCGGGCGGACCGAAGACTGACAAGATGACCGACTCGCGAGGCGATCGACACAGACCATCGACGGGGCCCTTTGTCGGGGCGTCGCTGCTGATCCATGTGCTCGGTCTGATCGTGCTTCTGTGGAGCGGCGCCCTGGACGAGCCGGAGAGACCCGACGACCCCGAAGAGAGAGACGAGCCCTTCGAAGTCTCGCTGGTTCAAGAAGAGGAGCAGACCCGGGAGTCCCCCGACGAGCCGAAGCCCGAGCAGCCGGACCCCAGCCAGCCGGTTCCCCAGCAGCAGACCCCGCCGCCGCCCGAGCGTCGACGTCGAAAAACCGTCCAGCAGGAGACGAACGAAAAACGCCCCGAAGATGCGAAGTTTCGCTCTGACAAGGCAAACCGCGTGCCCGAAGAGACCCGGGCGCGGCGGACCACGCAGAAGAATGTCGAACCCGACCGTCAGCAGGGCGAGGCGGCGCAGAAGCAGGGGGAGCCGACGCCCTCGGACCGTCCGGTCGACCACCCCGAGCAGTCCGAGCGCGACAGGGAGCAGTCTCAGCGCGCCGAGTCGGTGCAAAGACAGGAAGACCGGGCGCGTCCAAAACGCGAGCCACGGGAGGCCGAGCCCGAGATTCCGACGCCTCGGGAGCCCCGGGCCGACGAGGGCCAAAAGAAGGTGCCCGACTCTCGGGAGGAGGCCCAAGACGTCGAAAAACTCCCGATGCCTACGGTGTCGGACTACGAAGAATTAAACGACGGATCGGCCGACCGGAAATTGGCCGAAAAGGAGCGCGAGAAGGGGGCCGGGCACGGGATGTTCGAGCGCATCGAGAAGTCGAAGGGGTCGTTGAAAGCGAGCCTGGAGAATTACATTACCGAGGTGCAACCTGGGAATCACACCGCGGTGAATGCGACGGCCGACGCCGCGGCGACCTACATCAGCAAGATCCACCGAAAAATCCACCCCAAATGGGGAGGGGAGTACTTGCCACATCTCGATGGCGCCTATGGGCCGGGTCACCCGCTGAGCAACACGCAGCTCAATACGGTGTTGGAATTCGTGGTCGACGGGGATAGCGGCAAACTCAAATCCGTCAACATGGTCCAATCCTCGGGGCGGGTGGAGTTCGATTCCGAGGCGATCTCGATTTCAAAGATGGTGGCGCCCCATCCGCCCGCTCCGCCATCGGTCGTCAGCCCCGACGGCGACGTCTATCTTCACTGGAATTTCTGGAGGGACCAACGCCAGTGCGGGACCTTCGGCGTCAGCATCTACAAGGTCGATAAACAGGGGACCAAGGAGCCGGTCAAAGAGGCGCCGGCGGACCAGAACTCGGCGGCTCAGGCCAGTCCCAAGTAATAGGCGGCGCCGGCGAGTGCGGCCACCACGACGAGGGTCACGACCAGAAGTTGGGTTCGACGCTTGCGCTCCTGATGTTGAGGGGCGGCCAGCGACTCCTCGGGCACGTCGACCTCGGCTCCCGGGTCCAGGCTGGTCGCCTCCCCGGTCCAACTCCACTCGTCGGAAGAACCGCCCGACCCATTCGAGTCGGTCTGCTCGGTGCGAGGCGTCTCGTCGCTCGAGTCGCGGTCGGACGGAGCTGTGTCGGCTTCTGCCAGCGAAGAGACCGAGTCGGCGTGGCCGTTCGGAACCCGTGGTTCAAATGGTTCTTCGCTGTCGTCGGAGTCTCCGCCATCCGACGTATCTTGGACCTTCTTGGGCTGGTCCAAGAGGATGATATCCTCCTCGGAGCTCTCCTCGATCACCGAGACGATCGACGAGGGGGTCGAATCGTCCATGGCCGCCGAGTGAACGTCGGTATCGGCCTTTGCGTCGACGTCATCGGCGGAGCCGGGGGACGTCGACGGATGCGCCTGTTGTTCATCGAGGGCGCGCAGGAACGCCTGGGCGTCGGCAAACCGGTCTTCCTTCTCCTTCGAGAGGGCACGCAGGACGACCGACTCGAGCCAGCTCCCCTGGAGCTCGCCGGTATCGAATCTGGGCACGTCCTCGAAGATATGATTCCGCATGACTGCGGCTGGCTCGTCGGACTCGTAGGGGGCATGCCCGCAGGCCATCTCCCACATGATGACGCCGAGGGCGTAGATGTCGCTTCGGGCGTCGACGTCGCCGCCGGCTGCCTGTTCCGGCGCCATGTAGGTGGGGGTCCCGACGGTATTCCCCTCGATCGTCAGTTTCCGGCCCGCCTCCGCAGAACTCTGGTCCGGACCGGTCAATTTGGCGATTCCGAAGTCGACGACCTTCACGAAATCGGATTCGTGTCCGATGTTCGACAGGAAGATGTTCTCGGGCTTCAGGTCCCGATGGATGATGTTGTACTGGTGCGCCTCGGCGAGGCTGCGTAGCACCTGTCGGGAGATCCGGAGGATCCGTTCCCGGGGCAGCTTCGGCGTCCGCGAGAGGACGTCGGCCAGGTCCTCACCCTCGAGGAATTCCATGACCAGAAACAGGGTCTCCCCGTGCTGCCCGTAATCGTGGATGGTGACCGTATTGGGATGGCTCAGTCGGCTGGCGAGCTTGGCCTCACGTTTGAACCGCTCGACGACGTCGGTGTGGTGGAGGCTCTCCGGGGGGATCGTCTTGACTGCGACCTCGCGATCGACATTCATCTGCCGGGCCCGGTAGACCATACCGAAGCCACCCCGGGCGATCTCGTCCAGGATCTCAAAACGGCCGTCGAGTACCGTCCCCGGCTCCATGTCGGTGGTCGCCTGACCCATAGAGGCAGCATCGAATGGTCAAATAATCGGCGGTATCTGCCCGTAACGGATGTTAGCGCAACTGGTGTAAAATGACCACGCACGACCAAGCTTCGGAACTGAGGGCGTATCTGCCCGATCTGACCCGTTTTGCAGCGCAATATCTGGGCGTGTCGCTCGACTCCGGCGGCTCGATCTTCGATCCGGTCGAGATGATCGCCCCCGACGAGTTGGTTGCCCGATGGAGAGCGTGGTTCGACGGGGCCAGCGGGACCGGCGGGGGGAGTGGTGGCGATCCGGGCGACCCGGAGCGATGGATATCTCAGGATCGGCGACGTCGGGATGGCATCTACGCCACGCCGACTTCCGTGGCCCGGGCCATGGCCGCGGCGCTGACCGGAGACTCGCCGCTGGTCGTCGATCCGGCGGCCGGCGACGGGTGCCTGCTGGAGGCGACGATTCGTCGCGATCCGACCGTGACGGTCGTCGCCATCGAACGACATCCCGCCATGGTACTGGCGGCATCGGTGAGGATCGCGGCCGCCCGGCTGGATACGGAATCGATGGTGGGCGCCGGTGACGATGCGCTCATCCATGGCGATGGACTGCTCCGTGATCGGGACTGGCCCGGCGGGCGCCGGGACATCGACGCCGTGGTCATGAATCCGCCGTATGTCGGAGAAAAGGGGCAACGAGACCGGTTTCGAGCGATCGCCCGCCGCCACCCCGACCTCGCCGACCGCATGGCCGCTCGCGGTGACTTGGCTTACCTGTTCATCCACCGAGCCCTCGATTGGCTGCGGCCCGGAGGCGACCTGATCACGTTGACGCCGGAGTATTGGCTGACGGCGACGGGTGCCCGGGACTTGCGTGAAGATCTCGCTGAGCGCGCGGCCGTACGCTGGATGGTACGGGCACCGAATTTGAGGATCTTCGATGACGCACCCGGTCACCATTCGTTGATGGCGCGCTTCGAGAGGGGGGCGGATCCCTGCATTCCTCGAACCCGTACCCTCGAAGAAGAGCCCGGCGATTGGACCGGAATCGTGCGGGACCTGGAGGCCGATGACGTGCCGACGGACGGGACGCCGAGCGAGATCCTGAACCCAGTCCGATGGACCCCCTTCGTCACCCGGGACGTACAGCAGTGGGGACGCGGGTTGCGGCGCGCGGGGACCCCGCTGGCCGAACTTGCCAGCGACCGGCAAGGCTTCGTCAGTGGGGCCGATCGCCTGTCGGCTCGTCGGTACAATCGGCTCGAGCCGCCCCCGGAGGAGGCCGACGTCGGGGACCCTCTCTTTTTGTGGAGCCGCGGCGAACTCGAGTCGTCGGATGCCGGCGAGAAGCTGAATCGGGTAGCCGGCACGGTGCTGCGCCCGGTGCTTCGAGGGGCCGACGTCGAGTCGGGGCGCATCATCCGCGAGCCTCCCACCGGGACCCACGTTCTGTATGTCGACGAGGCTCTGGATCAGCGCCACCTCGACGTCGTCGATCATCTGCGACCCGTGCGCTCTGCACTCGAGCGGCGTCGGGAGGTCCGGCGAGGACGCATGCCGTGGTATCGGCTCCACTGGCCTCGCGAGCGTTCCGAACAGACCGGGCCGAAGCTCGTGGTCCCCCGTCGGGCGCGAACCTCGGAGTTCGCCCTCGATCTCAGCGGCTCGGCGGTATCGAGTGACTGTACCTACGTCGTCGCACCCGAGGACGCGGCCGATCCCATGCGGTACCTGATCACGCTGATGGTGGCACTGAACCGCCCCGAGGTGACGAGATATCTCCGGGAATTCGGCAAGACAAAGGGCGAGCTCGTGGAGTTTTATGCCGACCCGCTGCGGCGACTGCCGCTGCCGGTCGAGCGGGCCGACTCGGGGCTTCGATGGGTTGAGTCGTGGCTCGGCGCATCGGAGGTTCGGCGGCTGGAGAGCCGGGTCGAAGACCTGCTGTGTGCCGTGGCCGAGGGCACGTCGGCGTGAGCAAGCGGGCTGTCGGGCTCGACGCTGATTTGGTAATGAGACCGCTGATATGAAACTTCGACGTATCCATATCGTCGGCTTCAAATCCTTTCGTAACGAAGTCGACATCGAGATCGCCGATGGCGTGACGGGTATCGTGGGCCCAAACGGGTGTGGGAAATCCAACATCGTCGATGCCATCAAGTGGGCGATGGGCGATATGTCTCCCACGAGCCTCCGCGGGGATTCGCTCTCCGATGTCATCTTCAAGGGGACCGAAGCGTACCGGGCCTCGGGGATGGCCGAAGTGACCCTGACCTTCGAGAACGAAGCGGACTCCTGGCCCGAAGAGGAGATCGACTGGGGCGAGTCGATCCCGCGAGAATATCGGGATATGGCCGAGATCTCGATCACTCGACGGCTCCACCGCTCCGGTGAGAGCGAATACCTGATGAACAACGTCGAGTGCCGGCTGCGCGACATCCGGAATCTGCTGGCGGGCACGGGACTGGGCAAACAGGGCTATTCGATCATCGAGCAGGGCCAGGTCGGCTTTATCGTCAACGCGAAGCCGTCGGAGCGGCGGCTGTTGATCGAAGAGGCCAGCGGCATCACTCGCTACAAGGACAAGCGGAAACGAGCTCAGCGCAAGCTCGAGCGCACCCGCGAGAACCTACAACGCGTCGAGGACGTGCTCGGCGAGGTCGAAAAGCAGATCCGTCGGCTCGAGCGGCAGGCCGAGCGTGCCGAAAAACACCGAACGTGGACCGAGGAGCTCGAGACCCTTCAGATCGACCGCCTGGTCCGAAAGAGGGACCACCTCTCCGGGAAGGCCGCCGATCTGCGTGGGAAGGTCGAGACGCTGACCGCCGACAGCCAGGAGGCCCAGAAGGCGCTGGCGCTCAAAGAGCGAAAACTGGCGGCTGCCAAGGAGGAGGCTGCCGAAGCCGAGGAGGCCCATACCGAAGCAACCGAGGCCTTCTACAAGGTCGAGACCCGACGGGATGTGGCCAAATCGGACCTCGAGCACGCCCGGGAGACGGTCGAAGAGACCATACAGCGGCGCGACAAGGCGACCGCGGAGCTGGAGACGGCGAGGGAGCGGCGCGAAGAGTTGCAGGAAGAATTGGCCGATGTGACCTCTACTTTGGAGGACTTCGAGGGAGCCGCTTCCTCGGAGCAAGCGGAGCTGGAACGGCGCCAGAAGGAAGTCGAAGAGGCCAAGGAGGCCCTGGAATCGCGTCGATCACGTCGAAATGAGCTCCGGGAGCGGGTCTCGGAACAGCGAAATCGTCTGGACCGGGCCGGCGACCGTCTCGAGATGATCGATGAGCGTGAAGGGGAGGTCACCGAGCGCCTCGACGGGCTCGACGATGCGATCGAAGCGGCCGAAGAGGAGCGCGAGGACGTCCAGCGCGGCATCCAGCGACTGAAGACCGACATCGAGCGGAAACAGCGGGAGCTGGAGCGCCACGAGAGTGCCGTGGCGTCGGCGGAGTCCGAACTCGACGAGGCCGAGGAGGAAGTCGAGTCGGCGGAGGTGCAGCGCCAGGAGGCGACCTCGACCTTCGTGGAACTCGATGCACGACGCTCCAGCCTCGAGTCGATGCAGGAGGCCGGCGAGGGGTACGAGGAGGGCGTCCAGCGGCTGCTCGAGTGGGCCGACCAGCAAGGCCGGGACGATGTGCACGGCCCTCTGGGGGACCATCTCGAGATCGAAGAGGGAAAGGAAGCCGTGGTGGCGGCGTATCTGGGGGACCGCATCGATGATGTGGTCGTCGCGAATCGTTCCACCGCGCTGGAGGCCGTCGAATTACTGCACGACGAAGAGGCCGGTCGGGTCGGCGTGCGTTGGACCGGTGAGGCCCTCGACGAGCTGATCGGGTCGGTCGACGCGTTGCTCGAGTCGGTCGAAGAGGTCGATACCATCGAGTCGTCCGACGCGGAGCCCGGAGAGGGAGCTCGAGTCAGCTCCGAGGGCAACGTGGAGTTCCCCGAGGATCGTCTCGTGGGTGGGTCCGGCGGGGACCGGCGGGCCAATCGACTGCGCCAGGCCCGCGAGCTGCGAGAGGTCAGCGAACGACTCGAAGAGGTTCGACAGACGTCGGAGCGGGCCGAAGATCGTCTCGAAGAGGCAAAGCTCCGTGCGGAGGATGCCGAGACTCGCCTCGAGCGCGCCAGGTCGGCGCGCGAGGAGTCGAAACACGCGCTGCGAGCGCTCGAGCAAGACCTCGAGTCGGAACGCAAAGAGCTGGAGCGGATCGAAGACCGAATCTCGAGCCAGAAGGGGGAGGAGGAGCCGCTGCGCGAGAAGCTCGAGTCGCTCGGTGAGCAGCGTTCGACGCTTCAAGAGACCCGGCGAGACATCGAAGAGTCGCTTCCGACGCTCGAAGAGCAACTAAAAGAGGCCGAGCAGGCGTATGACGACGCAAATCAGACCCTGGAGATACGGCAGGGTCAGTTGACGGAGCTGAAGGTCAAGGTGGCCGAGGCGCGCGAGAAGCGACGCAGTCTGGAGGATCGCAAGGAGCGGATCGAGTCACAGATCGCGGATCGGGAAGAGGCCATCGAGCGTCTGCAGACGGAACTGGGCGGATTTGACGATCGGATTCGGCAGGCGAAGGCGGAGGCCGAAGAAGCCGAGAAGGCTCACGAGAAACTCGTGGAGACCCACGAAGAGCGTCAGGCCGACGTCGAAGCGGCGAAGGACGAGATGGACGAGGCCAAGCAGGCCGTCACCGACCTCGAGGTGGAACTGGTCGAGAACCGCAAGGAGGCGGAGTCGATTCGCACCGACTTGCAGGAGGCCGAAAAGGATCTCGGTGAACTCAGTGTCAGCATCGAGCACGTCGACGCGGACCTCGACGAACGATTCGGATGCAGCATCGACGAGGCGCGGCGAGTGGCCGAGGATGTCGAGATAGATGTCGACGAGCGCGACGCGCGGATCGAGACGCTGACCGACAAACTCGAGCGGCTCGGCACGGTCAACGCCATGGCCGTCGAAGAATACGAAGAGACCCGGGAACGCCAGGAGTTTCTGCTGGAGCAGCAGTCCGACCTCGAGGAGGCCTGCGCCGATCTCGAGGAGGCCATCGAGTCGATGGACCGGGAGAGCCGGCGCCGTTTCCAGGCGACCTTCGAGAAGATCAATGAGAAATTCCAGGAGTACTTTCGCCGCATGTTTCGGGGCGGTCAGGCCGATTTGACCCTCACCGAGCCCGATGATCTCCTGGACACCGGGGTCGACATCGACGTCCAACCCCCCGGAAAGCAGTTGCAGAACGTCTCGCTGCTTTCGGGCGGCGAGAAGGCCATGACCGCGACCAGCCTCATCTTTGCGATCTTCACGCTCAAACCGAGTCCGTTTGCCATTCTCGACGAGGTCGACGCCCCGCTTGACGAGGCCAATGTGGGTCGCTACAGCCACATGGTCCGTGAGTTGAGCGAGACGAGTCAGATGATCCTGATTACCCACAATCGGCGCACCATGGAAGGGTGTGACCGGCTGTACGGGGTGACGATGCAGGATGCGGGGGTCTCGAAGGTCGTCTCGGTCAAACTCGACGAAATCGACGACCGATTGGCCTCGTGAGCGCCCCCGGGCGTCACGTCCGGCGAGCCGGTCGCTTCCGACAGACAGATTCCCAGAGACAATCCGAGAAACCGACCTTCGGGTGGCCCGTCGGGATGGGTCCCCCGTATATTCGAACGAGGAGCGCGACATGTATGGACTCGAATACGGACTGTTCGGCGTGGCATGGGCCCTTCCGCTGGTAGGGCAAGCATTTTCGGGGCCGGCACTCTGGCTTGTGCTCGCGGCCGTCGCAGTCGTGCTCTTCGTTCTGCTGTACGCCGCTCTCAGGGGCGAGACCTCCCAGAAAGAGGAGCCGCCGCAGCTCGAAGAGGGCGAAAAACCGACCGCGGACATCCTGGAAGACCGCGAGGAACTCGATGAAGAAATCGAGGATTACGACGACATGTCCCTCGCGGACGTCAAGCGGGCGAAAATGGCGAGGGTCCGCCAGAAGGACGGACGCGAGAGGGCTGGCGAAGCCACTGAAAGTGCGCGGCGTGAACACCGCGAGGTCGCCGAGCCCGCCGTCGACGTCGAAGAAGTCGAAGAACCCGAGGAAGTCGAAGAGGCCGAAGAACCCGAGGAAGTCGAAGAGGCCGAAGAGCCCGAGGAAGTCGAAGAGGCCGAAGAACCCGAGGAAGTCGAAGAGGCCGAAGAACCCGAGGAAGTCGAAGAAGTCGTCGCCGACGACGCCGATGAGACAGAAGAGCCCGTGCCCCCGTCCGAGCAGGATCCGAAGTCCTTCGAGAAGGGGCTCGAACAGACGCGAGAGGGGCTATTTGACCGGCTGAGTTCGTTGTTCGGAGGCGACGAGCTCGACGAATCGATGGTCGAAGAGGTCGAGGAGATCCTCTTTACGGCTGACATCGGGCCTCGGGTCGCCCAAGACATCATCGGCGCGCTCGAAGAACGGCTCGACAGCGAGCAAAAAGAGGATCCGGGTCAGGTGTGGGGCTTTATCCGCAAATACACCGAAGACCTCCTCGCCTCGCACGAAGGAAAACTCGATACCTCTTCAGCCAAGCCGTTCGTCATCATGGTCGTCGGGGTCAACGGCGTCGGCAAGACGACGACCATCGGGAAGATGGCCAGTCGCTTCAAACGCGAAGGGAAGAGTGTGCTGTTGGTCGCCGGGGATACGTTCCGAGCCGCGGCCGTCGATCAGTTGCGCGTCTGGGCGGACCGTACCGAACTCCCGATGCACTCAGGTGAGGAGGGCGCCGACCCGGCGTCGGTGGTGTACGAAGGGGTTGAGCGCGGAATCGAAGAGGACTTCGATGTCGTCATCTGTGATACGTCGGGCCGGCTGCACACCGACAAGAACCTGATGGATGAGCTGTCGAAGATGGAGCGGGTGGCGGGAAACGCCATGGAGGGCGCTCCCCACGAAGTGAATCTCGTGCTCGACGCGAACACCGGGCAGAATGCCATCCAGCAGGCCGAGAAATTCTCCGAGTCGCTGGATGTCACGGGCTTTACTCTCACGAAGTTCGACGGGACCGCCCGCGGGGGCGTCATTCTGGGAGTCTGCAAGCGGTTCGACGCTCCGGTGCGGTACGTGGGTATCGGGGAACGCGTGGTCGACCTGCGTGAGTTCGATGCCAAAGAGTTCACCGAAGCACTCTTCATGTAGGTCGCCGTCCGATCGCCGTCGACGAGCGGTGTTTCGCACTTTGGTGTACCCCAGGAGCCCGTCGGCGACGTCAGTCGCTGTAGAGCGGCGGTGTTCCCCCGTCAGCTTGCCGCCCAGATCTGCGCTGTGATATAGATGGGGCGTTGATGTCAGGTGGAATCCCCCGTGCTGTATGGGTCCCCATGTTATTGAGTAGACGGGTGTTGAGTGAACGAACAGGTCGGATCTGCGTGGCCGCGGTGGCGGCTGTGGTCTGGGTTGCGCTCAGCGTGACAACGGTTGCAGCCCAGGACGACGGCGAGGACACCGAACCGGTCCATGTGGTCCAGAAGAAGCCGGTCTTGCAGGGGCAGCGACTCGAGTTTGCCCCGCGGTTTGGCATGAGCGTCAACGATAGCGTCTACCGCAGCGTCAAGGTCGGCGGAAATCTGAATTATCACTTCATCGAGCGCGCCTACATCGGTGCCACCTTCGATTGGTATGACTTCAATGAGGCCATCGGCGGGCGCACCGATATCTACGAGACGACCACGTCCCTGACCAACACCGCCCCCGACGCACCGGTCCTCAATTACTTCGGTGCCCTCGAGGGTGGATTCATCCCCGTCAGCGGCAAGTTCTCGTTATTCAACGCGGCCATCCTGTACTTCGACCTCGGGTTCAGCCTGGGCGCCGGGTATGCGAATGCGGAGAGCATCGCCATCTCGGAGGCCGAGGGCACCTGGGGGCTGACCGGAAGCGTCTTCGGGCGCCTCTACTTCAATGACTGGCTGGGTTTGAATGTCGAGGTGCGCGATGTGCTGTATCCGGGTCGTGTGCGCGCCGGCGGTGGTGACATCCAGGACACCATCGTCAATAACGTATCTTTCGCGGTGGGCCTGAGCATCTACCTGCCGCCGAGCTTCGAGTACTCCAACTGATTCCCAATCGGCTGGCTTGTCCGGTACCTCTGCGAGTTGTCATGATGAATGCGATGCACCGATGGCTGATGGCGTTGCTTGTGGTGACCTGCGTCACCGTGACGGGCGGCGATCTGAGTGCGGCCGAGGATTCCGAGGAGGACCCGACCTACGAAGAGGGGCCGAGCGTTCGGCGCCAACTTCTGTACCGGTCGGGACGAGTCGAGCTGCAACCGTCGATCGCCATTTCCGCAGGCGACGCGTACATGCGGAATCTGATGGCCGGTGCCAACCTGTCGTACTACTTTACCAATGGTATCGGCATCGGTGTGACCGGGGCCTACGGTGCATTTCACCCCGAGACCAAACTGGGCGGAAACGTGCGGCGAACCCTGGCCGAGAATGCGGACCCGAATTCGTCGTCGCTCAACTACAGCTACACGAAGTGGACGGCCGGACTGGAGTTCAAGTTCGTACCGATCTTTGGCAAATTCAATCTGATGAACGACACCGTCGTCCGCTACGACTTTCACCTGATGGCAGGGATGACGGTCATCGGCCAGGATGCCTGTACGGCGGGCAGTGCGTCGGCCGACTGCATGGCGAGCGACGGAGGGCAGGTCGACGAGGCCCTCGTCGGCATCCGACCCGCGGCGACGCTCGGCATCGGGGCGCGCGTGTTTCTGGGCGATGCCTACGCCATCAACCTGCAGGTTCGGGACCAACTCTACCGGCGTGCCGAGCTGTCGACGAACGCCGGTGACAACGCCGAATTCACCAACAACCTCTTTGTCTCCCTCGGATTCAGTTTCTTCCTTCCTCAGAGCGTGAAGGTCGCGCGCTGAACGAGGAGCCCGTTCCGGGCGGAGCCGCAAAAGGGGTTGCGTTTGTTTGAGTCCGTCGACAGCCAGGAGGTAAGGCGATGGACCCGGAAACGCTGGGTCCGTGTGACGGGACTGGTGTCGTTGGTGATCCTGACGTTTATCGGCTGGCGATACCTTCGAGGCGACACCGTCCGCCAGCGGGCCGATGCCGCCATCGAGACGCTGGATCCCGTGTCTCCGAAGCCGGTCTTCGAGGCGCTGACTCGAGCGCGTCGACGGGGGCTTGAAGGGCCTCAGCTCCGGGAGCGGCGTGCGTTCGTCGAAGCCGTAAATGCTCTGGCCACGGGTCAAGATTCGGGGGCCGTAACGGACGCGCTTTCAGACAAGGACCCCGAGACGCCATGGGGGTGGGCTGCTCGCGGTTCGCTCGCACTTGTCGAAGGTGACATCGAGGCTGCCGAACGGGTCGCCGCGCGGCTGACCCGGACACTTCCACCGGACCATCTGCTGCGGATCTGGGTGCGCGGCCGGGTCGACGAAGCGAGGGGTCGGCTGGCAGAAGCGTCGGAATCGTTCAGAAAGGGCACGGCTCGACACCCACAGTTTCTGGCCTTCCTTCTCGGACAACTGCGGATCGCCGTCCGCCAGATGGACGAATCTCGGCTGCAGCCGCTGTTGGCCGGCCTGGCCAAGGAGGCGAAGTCCCATGCGTATCTTCAGCTTCGGCTGCTGAAGTGGCCTACACTCTTTCGGTCGGGGTCGGCCGAGAAGGTACAGCCGCTGACGGTTCCCGGGGCGTTTGGAGCGGCCCTGGATGCCTACACTCGAGCTCACCGAGCTCTGAGGCGCCACGACTATGGCTCGGCCGTCAAAGCGTCGACCGAGGCGCTGGTGGTAGACCCCCGGTTTTCGCCGGCCCGTTGGATCCGGGCGACGGCCCGGGCGGCATTGTTTCGCGCCGAGGCCGCAGATGAGGATTTCGAGGTTCTCCGTGGGCGAGGAAGCCTGGCAGCGCGTTGGCGTTGTCGGCTGCACGGCGTGGCACCGCGGCTTCTGTCGGACGCCGGCCGAGTCGATCTCGGCTCCGAATACGTCTCCACACAGTTGGGGGTCGGATCGTCGGTTCCCGGCGAGAGCGCAGTGACGGCGCCCGCCGTCGGGACCGAGGATATATGTGCCGAGCAGCCGGCGAAGCTGCGGGCCCGCGTCGCGCTGGCGGCGGCCGATACCGCAGCGAATCACGGCGACCTCATGACGGCGCGTCAATGGCTCGACAGCCTGTGGCCCGACGACGATCCCTCGGCCGACTTGGCCGAGCGGCACCAACGGCTCGAGGCGATGCTGGATGTGCGCGGCGGCCGCAGACCCATCGGACCGGGCGAAGACCCCGACAGTTCGGTCGGGGAGAGCATCTTTGTGATGCAGAAGTACCTGGAGGGCGACATCGAGACGGTCGTCGACGAGGGCGGGGCGTGGCTGGAGCGCAGACCCGACGACAGTTGGATGCTCCGCTGGGTCACCCTGGCGATGGCCGAGAGTGGGCGCGGCCGGCGGGCACTCGAATCGCTGCGTCGGGCCGATATTCCGCCGGTGTTCGCTGCGGACCACAGAAGGTTAGAGGCGCGGGTTCGTGCGCGACTGGCAAACGGAGAGGCGGTCCGGCCGCCGCCGACCGAGTGGGCCGTCTCCGAGGGCGCATCGGGCGTCGACTTCCAGATCGATGCGACCGCTGTCGCTCTGTGGACCCAACATATGGATCGGGCGCTCGAGCACGCCGAAGCAGCCTATCGACGCCAGCCTCGACACCCGGAGGTCAACTGGTGGCGTGGGATGACTCTGCGAGCACTGGACCGGCGCGCCGAGGCACGGCAGTATCTGCGACGCAGTTGGCGTGCATCGCCCGGGGGACCCCGCCTGGCGATGGAGCTGGGGTATGTCAACCTCGCTGCCGAGGAGTACACACGTGCCGCGGACGCCTTCTTCAGGGCGCTGCTCGCTGATCCGAAGAGTGTGGAGGCAATCCGAGGGTTGGGCCGGGCCTACGCCGCGTCGAACCCCGACGAAGGTCGTTGGAATTTCAAACGCATCCTTGAAAATTACGGCACCACCGGGTCGGACGCCGTGTACGCCGGCGAGGTATTGCGGTGGCTGGGCGTCTTTCGGGGGAGCCGGGACGGTGAGGCACGCGGTGGGGAATCCCTGGAGAGAGCGCGCGAGGTGGCCGGGAATCGACCGGTCATTTTGCTGGAGCTGGGCCGATTCAAACTGGCGCGCCAGGAATTCGAAGAGGCCAAGGACTGGTTCTTGAAGGCGCTGGCAAAGGACTCCACCTTGGCCGAGGCCCATCTGGGCCTGGCGAAGGTGGGCGTGCAATCGAATGATACTCGACTCGTTCGGACGCATCTCAACCGGTACCTGGCCTTGAAGCCCGCCGGGGACGAGTCCGACTGGGCCCGCACGCGGCTCGATTCGATCCGCTCGAACGATGCGGCGGCTGGAGCGGTCGCAGATTGATTCGACAGCCTTCGAGACACATGGACAAGGCACGCACATTCTGGGTTGTCGCGGCCCTCTGTCTGGTGGGGATGGCTGCAGTTCCATCCGCCCGTGCGCTCGATATTCGTGTTCAGGGCAAGGCCTCGCTGCAACTCGAAGCGCGCGCCGCCGGAACGCGGCTGACGGCCTCCGGCCAGCTCGTCGACGACCTGGGGAAACCGCTTCCGCAGAGGGGCATCGAAGTCGTCTTGTTCGACGATTCGGGCCGAGAGACGCGTTCCTGGATGCGCACGACGGACCGTCACGGCCGATTCCGCGTGGAGACCGACGTCGAACCGGGTTCGTACCGATGGGTTGCCACCTTTGCGTCCACCCGTCACGTCGAGGGGACGACGGGGACCGCCCGGGCCACTGCCCGGTCGTTGCCCATCGAACTTTCGATGCGAGCCCCGGACGTCGTACGGATAGATGGCGACACGCCGATCCCGCTGACCGTCGAAGCGAGGGTCGATTCATCGGGGCTGGATGTTCCGGTATCGATGACAGTCGGCGGGCGACCGGTGGGCCGGGTTGAGCTCGGCTCCGACGGCCGTGGCCAACTCGATATCTCGTCTTATTTGAGCCCGGGGGTCGTGGAGGTGAATGCGGAGGTCCCACCGGGTGAGTTTCGCGAGTCGGCCCGGACATCGGCCGAGATCCGGGCGGTGCGCGGCCTCTCGGTGGAGGCATCGTTGAAGTCGGTTATCACCCGACTTCAGCGCGGCGTGGAAGTCTCGGGTCGGGTCGTCGATCAGGCGGGACCTGTCGGGGGCATCGACATATTCATTAAGTTCGTAAAAACCGGGGGGGCAGATCGAGATCGAACCGCCCGGGAGTCTTCGAAGCCCTCGACGGGGCCGCCTCGACGGCTGCAGACCGATGCGTCCGGGCGTTTCAGTGCGTTCGTCGACCGCGACGAATTGAGCCCCGGATCGTGGAGGGCCAGGGTACAGGTCCGGCCCGACGTGGGAGACTCCTCGGCTGCGGAGACCGCGGCGCTTGAGGTCGAATCCGGCTACTCCGGCAACGTCTTCACATTTGCTGCAGGTCTCGCCGTGCTGGCGCTACTGGCTGTTATGGGAAGGGAGGCCTGGGGACCGGTGACTCGGTGGATCGAGAAGCGCCGAACAAAGCGTCAGCGAGAGACGGCTCGCAGACAGGCATTCAGCCGGGAGGAAGAAGTCGAGGTCACCAGCCTGGACGACGATGACGGCCGCACGTCTGCCGAGCCCGGAGTCTCGGGGATCGGCGGAGTGGTGTGGGATATCTGGCGGGACGAACCCGTCGAGTCCGCGACCGTGACCCTCGAACAGGCGGTCGATGACGAGCCGGCATCCCGTCAGGTGAAGACCGACGCCTCCGGACGGTTTGAGATGGCGGATATCGACTCCGGGGAGTGGACCCTTCGATTGGATGCCCCGGGCTTCGTCGAGGCAAAGGGGACCGTGCGATTCCCCCATGGCGGAGAGTACTCGGGGGCCAGATTCGATCTGTTGGCCGTCCCACTGAAGATCCGACGCATGTACCAGGTCCTCGTCGAGGACGCCGGGGGTCGTGATATGTGGGGATCGCTGTCCCCGCGCGAGATCGAGGCCGCCGTGCGCTCCGCCCTCTCCGCGGGCGACGATACATCCGTCGACTCGTCGACCCGAGATCGGCGGTTGCGCCGTCGTCTTGAGACCTGGCTCTCAACGGGGTCCGACGATCTCGAGTCGTCGGCCGAATACCTGCAGGCGCTGACCGATATCGTCGAAGAGACCTACTACAGCGATCGCAGCTATCGGGAAGATACCTGGCGGCTGGCTCGCGAAATCGCATTGAAACTGCGGGACCGAATCGACGAGGGGGACGATCGATGAGCCTTCGACTCCGATGCTTGGTCGTCGCATGCCTCGGTATATCTCTGCTGGTGCCGGTCTATGGGTCCACCCAGTCGACTCCTCCGGCTGATTACGACCCGCAGTCCGGGGCGTGGAACGGTCTCTCGACGTTGATGACGGTCGCCGAAGAATCCGATCTGAACCTGACGGCGGCATCGAAGCTAAACTACGACGAACTCGGATCCTCCGGGCGACTCTTTGTCGTCTATCCCGAGGAAAACCTCGATGTGGAGTCGTTGGCCTCGTTCGTGGTCGATGGCGGCCGCCTCGTGTTGGCCGATGACTTCGGGGCGAGTGGTACGTTTCTGGAGCGACTCGGGATCACGCGGGATACTCCAGGCGTCGAGGGACTGCCCCATGATTCATACGCCCGGGACAACCCGGCCCTGCCGGTCTTCGAGCCGACGGGGGTTCATCCTCTGCTGGAGGGCGTCGGCACGGTGATCGCCAACCATCCGGCAGTGCTGCATCACAGTGGAGGCCCGGTGGTTCCCTACAGCCGGGGTGGCGGGCTGGTCTACGACATGAATCTGGGCCAAGGGAAGGTCATCGTCGTCGGCGACGCGAGCCTCTTTATCAACCGCATGCTCCAGGCCGGAGACAACCGTCGGCTGGCGGAGAATGCCCTGACGTACCTGTGCGCGGACCAGGCGGGAGACTGTGCGGTGCGGCTGCTGGTCGGTGCCTTCGAGCAGGTCGGCGAGTATCGGACCGAAGAGGAGCGGTCCCAGAGCCCGCTGGCCAAACGGATCTCCGACATCAACGAATGGATCGAACGAATGCAGCATTCGATCCCGGGGACGCCATTGCTGTATTATCTGGCCGTGTTGTTGGCCGCGGGCATGGGCGTCTACCTGACGGCAGCACTCTCGTTGATACAGCCGAAGGCCTACAGCGCGTACATCGACGAGGCGATCGAGGACGAGCCCGGTCCTCAATCTGAATTTGAATGGAACCTCGCACGTTTCGAAGATGGAGGGCGGGATACCAACTACGTACTACCCTTGGCGATCCTGAAGCAGATCTTCGAGGAACTGTTCCTCAAGGAGATGGGGGCCTGGGACCGCGAAGAACGGGTGTCGATTCCGGTGCTCGCGGAACATTTCGAACAACGGTATTTGGCCGACCGACCGCCCAGAGAACGCAAGCGGATCAGAAAGGAAGTCGAAGACGTACTCGGGTCGTTCGCCCAGATTCCCACGCGTCACCGGGTCTTCCTGGACAGCGATGCTTACTATAGCGAACGCGACTTGATACAACTCTACGGTCGAGCCCGCCGGATCTTGAATCTCATGGGTCTCGAGGAGGAGTATGAACGACGTACACGCACCCTCGCCTGAACCGGAGGCCGACCCCTCGGCCTCCGAGGATCGCAGCGACGCCATCGAAGCCTACGCCGAGACCCTCGAGGCGGTGCGCGACGAGGTATCGCGCATCTTCATCGGGCCCGACGAGACCGTCGATGCTCTATTGGTGGCGCTCCTCTCGAGAGGTCACCTCCTGCTCGAAGGGGTTCCGGGAGTCGCCAAAACGACCCTGGTCCGCACGTTCGCGCGGACCATCGATGCGAGTTTCCGCCGCATTCAGTTCACTCCCGATCTCCTGCCGTCGGACATCACCGGGAACTACATTCCCAACCTGCAAACCAATGAATTCGTCCTCCGCAAGGGGCCGATCTTTTCGAACGTCGTACTCGGCGACGAAATCAACCGGGCTCCCGCCAAGACCCAGTCGGCTCTGCTGGAGGCCATGCAGGAACGGCAGGTCACCATCGAGGGAGAGACCCATCCACTCGAGGAGCCCTTTCTGGTGCTCGCCACCCAGAATCCTATCGAGCAAGAGGGCGTCTACACGCTGCCGGAGGCCCAGCTCGACCGCTTCTTGCTCAAGATCGATGTCGGGTATCCGACGGCGGATCAGGAACTCGAGGTCCTCAAGACCCATCAAACCGAGCCGGAGCCGGCCAGACAGGTATTGAGCGCCGAGGATATCGCCTCGCTGAGGGTGTTGGCCGACTCGATTCACATCTCCGAGGAACTCCAACGGTACGTCGTACGCCTCGTCCGGTTCACTCGCCGGCACAACAACACGGAGATCGGTGCGTCGCCCCGGGCGGCCCTGGCGCTCGTGCGGGCGGCAAAGGCGAGGGCGCTGATCTACGGCCGGGACTTCGTCTTGCCGGACGACATCCGTGCGTTGGCCAGTCGGGCGCTGGCTCATCGGATTCTTCTGGAACCCGAGGCGGAGCTGGGCGGGGCGGCCGCCGAGACGGTCGTCGAGCAGGCCCTCGAACAGGTCAGTTACTCCGACTGAGTGCGGCGACCTCGGTGAACAACCATCTTACATCGAAGGGGATAGCGGTCTTTGTTGCCGGCATGTTGTTCGTGCTGGTCGGGACCCTCGGTCGTCGCCCGCCGGTGGTCTTTTTGGGCATCGTACAGATCGGGGTGCTGATGATCGCGTACGGGGCGTCCGTGCTCACCAACCTGGTGATGGACCGACGGTTCGTGTCGCTGCGCATCTCGGAGTCCGACTCCGGGGACGAGGGCCACGGCGGCCATGTGGCCGGCGACGAGGTCGCCGTCACTCTGACCGTGACGAACGGGTCGTCGGTGCCGTTGTTCGACATCGATCTCGAGCCGTATACGCCCAACGGCCTCCAGGTCGACGAAACTCCGCAGTTCGAACGGGTCGGGGCCGGACGATCGCAGCAGCGCACGCTGGCGGTCCGAGGACGCGGCTCGGGGCGCTGGGTCCTGCAAGGCTTCGACATCGCGGCAGCCGACCCCCTGGGACTCGTCCGGGCGTGCGACTACCTGGACTCGATGTTCGCCTTCGAGTTCTATCCGAATGCCGGCCGGCTGAGACGCTCCGGACGACGGCGCAGACGTTCCGACCGGCGGCGTCAGCGACAGGGTCGCAGGCAGGTGACCACCGAGCAGGGCGGCACGGTCATCCGTGAGCTGCGCGAGTATCGCTCCGGTGACCCCCTGCGCCACATCGCATGGAAGCCGACCGTGCGACAGCGGAGGTTGATCGCCCGGGAATTCGAGGAGGAAATCTCGGTCGGAACGACGTTGATGCTCGACATCTCCGGCACCATGCGTGGGGGCCGGTGGGAGGGCCAAAAGCTCGAGCACGGCATCGAGTTGTGCGCGGGGCTCGCAGATCGATTGCTGGCGGAATCCAGGGACGTCGGCCTGGTGACCTTCGACGAAAAGGTCTATGGCTTCCTCGAACCGGCGAGCAGCCGAGCTCAGTACCGCTCCATCCTGCACCATCTTCTCGGGCTTCAGTCGGTGGTCGACCCGGATCTGACCGAGCTCGACGACGAGGAGCTCGAATCGCTGGTTGCCGACTACCTTCTCGTGCAGGAGCGACTCGACTTTCGACGCGGGGTCCCGCGTTCGGACGCCTCCAAACCGGTCGACTCCGGGCTGCTGCGCCAGTGGATCCGTGCGCGGCTGGCCGAAGAACGGCGTCGCTACCACAGCCCGGTCCTGCGTGAAGGTGTCCTTCGAGGGGACCTGGATCCGGTCCGAGAGTTTGCTCAATTGAGGGGCCTGCCGGTTCCGTACCGGTCCGAGTCAGGGGTCGGCCCCAAGAGTCGAGGGATGGCCAAGGCCCTGGAGACGCTCGTCCATCGCGTCGATCGGCGCCAGCGGATCGTCGTGATTTCGGACCTGTGCGCCCTGCGCAACCACGATGTCCTGGACCGGGGGCTGGCGCTGGCTCGCAAGCGCGGCCATCAGGTGCGCTTCGTCGTGCCCTTTACGCCGGCGTACTTTCGCGACGAAGAGGATCTCGATCAGAAGCGTGAGATCCTGTTTGAACTCTTCTCGGCGACCGAGCGCGAGCAGCGGATGGAGAGCGTGCAGTTTCTTCGGGACCGTGGCCTGGAGGTCACTTTTCTGGCCGGAGACTGACGTCGGGTCAGTTCGACGCCCCGGAGGACTGACGTTCCTGAAGTCGCTCGATCCCCTCGAGAAAGCCGGTGAAATACTGGTAGGCACTCCACAGCGAGAAGACCACCGAGATGATGATCAGCCAGAGGCCGATGACGTGAAAGTTGAGCTTCGTCTCCACGAAGACGAAGTCGACCGAGTAGACGTAATGGATCATCAGGCCCATCAGGCCGGTCATCTGAAACGCCGTCTTGTACTTTCCGCTCTGACCGGCCGCGATGATCAGGCCTTCGCCGGCGGCGACGCTGCGAAGCCCCATGACGGCAAACTCCCTGGCCAGAATGATGATCACCAGTGTCGCCGAGATGCGGCCCAGGGGGACGAGCATGATCAGCGAAGCCATCACCAGCAGTTTGTCGGCCAGCGGGTCCAGAAACTTTCCGGTCATGCTGACCAGGTCGTGTTTTCTGGCCCAGTACCCGTCGAACCAGTCGGTCGCGCTGGCGACCGCAAACAGCACGACGGCCATCAGACTGGAGAACGGATCGCTGAAATAGAGAAAGATGCAGACGGCGGGGACCAGCAGGATGCGAAAGACCGACAGAATGTTCGGTAGATTGTAGAGGTCCTCTCGCACACTGGAGACGCTCACTGCGACTTCTCCTTCCGAGACTTGTAGAGCTTATAAAAACGGTAGACCGAGGCGACGTATTCTCGCGTCTGTTTGTAGGGGATACCCTCGTACTTTCGCACCGCGCCGTCTCCGGCATTGTAGGCCGAGAGGATCAGGTTGATGTCGCCGTCGTAACGGTCGGTCAAGATACGTAGCAGTTTGGTTCCGCCAAAGACATTCTGGCGCGGATCGTAGGGGCGAGCGACGTTCAGATAATCGGCCGTCCTCGGCATCAATTGCATCAATCCCATGGCGCCGGCGTGACTGGTCGCGTCCGGCTTGAAATTCGATTCCACGCGGATGACCGCTTTGATGAAGGCCTCGGGAACGTCGTATGCCGCGCTGGCTTCGGAGATCAGGTCATCAAAACGGGCATGGCGGGGCAGGTCGGGACGTTCGGCCGGCTGCTGTCGGCCGGTGCGGCGTTGATGGGCCCGGCGGTGTTGTTTTGCTCGACGGACCGCCTCGGATTCGGTCGATTCGGCGGATTCGTCGCTCGAGGAGTTGTCCTGCTTCCGAGCGGATTCTCCGTTGATCGTCGAGACCGCGGCGTTGGAGCTGCCCGAGATGACTTCGACCAGGGTCAGATCCGGTCGGCGTTCGGTCGTGATCAGACGCGAGCCGTCGTCACGCTCGTACTTGTAGAGGTCGGCCGAGGCCGGCCGTGGCGCCCATACGACCAGACAGGCCGCTGCGGCGAAGAGCCCGAGGGTGCGCCCGATTGTTGCCGATGGTGTCATGTGATCGTGGCCGAGAGTCTTGCGCGGAACCGCTCACCTTTAACTATCGCAACGCAGCGGTCCCACGCAAGATTTCCAAAGGCGTCGGCGTTTATCGCGTGCAGTACCCGAATGAGCACGTGCCGCTTCGACACGCATCGTCGCTGTCACAGGGCACCGTGCAGTACCCGTCCACACAGCTCGCGCTGGCGGGGCATTGCATCGAGGCATTGTTGCAGTCCGGGCCCGGCCGCCAGTCGGGCTGGCAGGTCCCGTGGTCGCACATCAACTGCGGGCCGCAGTCGGCATGGCCGCTGCAACTGTCCCAACAGCGCCCGTTGATGCACCGTCCGTCGGAACACTCCGAATCAGCCGTGCAGGCCGCGTTCGCCGGCGAGGTGTCTCGGCAGAGTCCCGACTCGCACGTCTGGCCCTTCGGGCAATCTCCTGCCCCGTCACACTGGTAGCGACAGAGGCCATCGAGACAGTCCTTGCCGATTCCGCACTGAGAATCTGTTGCGCAGACGCGAGCCACGACCCGGCATTGGCCCTGCACGCAGGCCTCACAGGGCTCACAGTCCGAAGACGAGCTGCATGTCGCCGGCTGTGGCGGCCCGCCGGTTTCGGGGTCGACACATCGGCCGCTGTCGGCGCACTCCAGCCCGGAGGCGCAGTCGGTGTTATCCACGCAGGCGAGCTGGCACTGGCCGCGAGCACAGTAGCTGCCCGGGGAACATTCGGAATCATCGGTACAGATCCCTTCGCTGACACATCGGCCGTCGCGGCACGTCTGGTCGGCCGGGCAATCCTCGCTGGTCTGACACGTCGGTGCGTCATCTCGGTCGGTCGGGTCGTCGTCGGGGTCATCGGGATCGGGGTTGGGACGGCCGTCCCCGGCGTCCGGATCGGGCGCCGGCTCGTCGGGATTGTCTTCGGAAGGCGGCGCGCATGCTCCCCGCCAGCAGATACCGTCGCCGGCGCAATCGGTATCGTCCTGGCACCCGAAGGAACACTGGCCCTCGAAACAGAACGCATCCCGACCGCAGTCGGAGTCCTCGCTGCACGAGATTCGACAGACGTCGTCTTCACAACTCCCGCCGACGCCACATTCGGAATCCTCCGAGCAGCCGCCGCCGACGATGCAGCGTCCGTCGATGCACGATTCGCCGGGCGCGCACTCTAGGTCGACCGTGCAGGAGGCCACGCACGTACCGTCCGGAGTGCAGTGGGCATTCGAGCCGCACTCTCCGTCGGTCTCACACAACGGATCCTGGGAATCATCGGGGATGCAGAATCGCCCGCGACTGCATCGCTGGTTCGGACCACATTCGGAGTGATCCGCGCACACGGTCTGGCTGCCATCGGCGACGTCGGCTTCGGCGTCAGCTTGGGTGTCAGCGCCCGCGTCACCGGCGGATGTGTCGCAAACCCGGGGGTTTTGCTCGCAGTCGAAGGGATTTGAGATCCGGTCCTGACAACCTTCGGCACACCCCGAGACAACCAGGGCGAGAAACACCCAGATTCCCAGTGCGATCGGCAGACGGATCGTGCGGCCGGGACCGGGATGGTCTGAAGGAAGCTGATTGTGTCTGTCAGGCATCGTCGACTCCATCTCCTGTGGGCGTCCAAGTGGCGATCAAACAGCCGGGTCGCCACGTCTCAATTCTCGACGGTTGGACCGTCGAAGCACGGTCGTTATTCAAATCGATCGAGTTAAAGTGGGGCATCGGGGCGGACAGAATTCGGTTGACATTTGGACGATTTCTGAAACATCTATTCTCGCGAGCCGTCACCGGCCCGAACTGAGCCGAGATCCCACCTACGGGAGTCGATATGCGTTTGTATCGAAAACAGATTCCACGCCTGACCGAAGATATCGTCGAGGCCCTGATCGCCAATGATATCGTCGAGGTCGAGCCCGGGAATGAAGACGAAGTTGAACTCGATATCCAGGCCGTCCTCAAGGAGTATCTGCGGGCGGACAATGAGATCGCCAAGGAGGCCAATGACCTCAAGGCCGAGAGCGACCTCTCATTTGGCGCGGCGAAAAACAAGATCGCCGAGCGCAAGGGCATCGGCGTCGGCGAAGACGCCGTCGGTTATATTATCGAGCAGATCATCGAGATGCTCTTTCACTCGAATTTCGTCGAAGAGATTTTTGCGCCCGACCATGACATCCGGGCGGAGCTGGCTCCGGTCATCCGAGAGCACATGACCGTGCAAGAGGAAATGGAAGAAGAGGCCGAAAAGCAGCTCAAGCACGTCGAAGAGGGAACCCAGGAGTGGGACGTCGAGTATCGGAAGGTCATGGAGCGGTTGAAGCGCACCAAAGACCTCGAATAGTCGATGCGGACGCGATCAGTTGATCGACTCGCGTTCGACCTCTCGTTCGGCCAGTAATCTCTGGCGATTTTTGCTCCACCAGTCCGACCAGTATCCGTGGAGCCGGTCGAACCCCCAATCTTCAAGGGGGACCCATCGATCGGTGACCTCTCGAATCCGACGATGTGCCAGATAAGCGATGCGGTCCGGTGTGTCCTTGAGCAGTGGAATGAGCTGATCGAGGGTCCTCAGGCGAGTCAACTCTCGGACCTTCGCGCCGTGTCGCTCGAACGCCCGGCGGATCCAGTTTGTTCGTGACGTCTCGCGGTTGCGCTCCCACCAGCGATCCCATTTGGCGAGCGCCGACTCCAGGGCCCCATCGCGGGCCGAGGCCCAGTCGATGTCCGTCGGAGCTGCGCCGGTGATTCGCCGCAAGACGGTCGCAAGCTCCGCACGCACACTCGGCTCCTGTCGTTCCAGTTCCCGGAGCAGGATCGGGACGAGTCCCGCCTCCATCCGGTGTCGCAGCGCGTCGGCGGCGAGCGCGCGCTCGGAGGCCGAGAGCCGGTCGTCGAGCAACCGGCCGATCGCGATGTTTCGTGCCAGTGGGTCGTCGCTCTGCCTCAGGATCGCGTACGCGGTCTCTCGAAGCTCCGAATCGAGCGTCGAGCCCTCCAACAGATCCTCGACTCGCAGGAGAGCCGTCGCCGACCAGAGCGGGACGGCTTCGGCTACCTCGAGAGCCCGCTGCCGATGTTCGTCGGAGTCGGTGTGGACGGCAAACCGAAGGGCTACTTCGGCCGAGTAGGGCGACCGGATCGCGTCGAGAAGGTCCAGCGCGTTTTTCTGCTGTGGTTCGTCGCCCCTGCGAAGGGCCTCGCCGAGGGCCAGCGCCCGGGCCTTCAGCTCCGGGACGTACCAGTCGACCCAGCTCCAGCGGGGCCCCCAGTCGATGCATCCGCGCAGGCGGTCGTCCACCGAGCACGTGATTCGAACATGGAGATGATCGGCGTGGGGAGGTGCGTCGGTTGGTTGATGAAGGACCGAACGGGCCCGACGAATCAGGCGATCCGGTTCGTCGATCCGGCGGGCATGGGTCAGGAGTCGCTTCTTGAGGGACTTGCTTATAAAGAGCCACTGGATCTGGGCCTCTCCCGTCAGAAGCGAGCGGACCAGCACCCAGTTGCGAGGTGTGTCGAAGACGAGGTCGGGATTCGAACGCGCCCGTCCGTCGGGTCCGAACTTTACCAGACTGGGTGTTGGCACGCGCTCACCCGTATCGGCTCTGCGGGCATAGAAGGCCAGGTCGGCGTCGCGGCCGTTGTTGTGCGACGAACTCCAGTAGATATCGCCCCCGTCCGGATACCCGAGATTTCCGACGCGCATCGTCGAGTCGGGGAACTCCGCGGCGACGTCTCCGGCGGCGGCCAGCAACAGTTCGACGAGTTCATCGGTGCCCCAGTTGGTGTTGCGAGACCGATGGCGATCGATGACGGAGTGGTTCGGGCCCTCCAGCGGAAATTTCTGCGCACGGAGCATGTGCCCGTGGCTGACCGATCCCTTTGAGATCGAGCCGAGATCGGCGGGCGGCGGGCCGAGAATCTCCTTCCAGGGGGGTTGTTGGGGCAGTGCGATCTGCCATCCGCCGGCGCGGTCGGTAGCCATCTGGAGCGCCTCGGCGGCCTGGTCGCGAGAGGCCTCGACGGCACGGTGCACGCGAGACGACACATCTGCCCGGCCGAGGGCCTGGCGACTGCGGTCCAGCGCCGTCTCGACGGCCTCGCCTGTCGGCAGGGCGTGCGACGACGAGGTCTCTTCTGACTGAACCGTTCGACACCCGGCGCCGGCCAGAATGCCCCCGATGATCAACGAGAAGGTTGCGATGAAGCCGAAACGACGCATAAAGAATCTGGCAGCGAGGGTCCTGGACCTCTAGGGTAAGCTCTCCGCGTCCGGCGGGCAATTGTACTGTATGGGAAACGTCGCAACATGACCTCGATGAGTCGTATTGAATGGGCGAGCTGGGTAATCGTCGCACTGCTCGGCCTCGCCAGTCTGGGAGTTGCCACCTATCGCGCATCGGGCCTGCCCGACCTCGGCGTCACACTGGGGCCCGATTTGACGGTCCGATCGGTCGACGACGCGCCTGCGGCGGGAGCCGAGCCGACCTTCAAGCAGGGCGACCGGCTGACGGCCCTCGAGGGGCAGGCGGTCACGGATCTGCGTGATCTGCGCGTGATCATGAAATCCCTGCCGCCCCAGGCCCTGACCTCGGACAAGGGCCTGCGCTATCAGCTCGTCCGTCCGCGCCACCGTTTTTCAATCTCGGTCGGCGGCGACGAGCTGGACCCGACGTCGCTACCCTCCGGCTACAATCCCGAGACGGATCGCCTCGTCAAACTCAACGGCCGGCCGATGGAGGTCGGCCTGGAGGGTGTGCGCGGGATCCTGGGGACCGAAGACGAAGCCCTGCTTACCTTCGAGCGCAAGAATGCCGTCTTTTCGGGTCGAGTTCAGGTCGAAGAACGTGGGACCGGCGGCGACGTCGGGATCGTCTTCGGGGTAGCCCTGATCGCGGTCATCATGCTGTGGCGGCTGCGGTCTCCGGAGCTGCCCGAGGTCTCGGCGGCCGCCGTGGCGCTGGAGACTCTCGGGTTCGGCTGGGTGGCATTGCTGACCGTCTGGTACCAGTGGTTGCTCAGCGATTACGTCCTCGCCTCGGGGGTGATCACGGCCCTTGTGATGGCTCGGCCCCTGGCGATGTTTGCCCGGGCACGAGCCTTCCCGCGAGTCTCTGGAAGCAAGGGGCTGGGATCGCTGGTCATCGGCGCGCTCTCGGCGGTGGTCATCGTCGCGATGCTCCTGCAGGGGGCCCTGGAGCACGCTGAAGATGCCCTCTACGCCGGAGCCTTCGTCGCCGGATTGTTCCTGGCCTACGAGATCATCCTGGTGGCCTTTGACGACCGACCCCACATGACCCTGCGCGAGGGCGGCGGGTACCTCGTCGGAATTCTCATCGTCGCGATTTCCACGGCCGTCCTCTCGTGGAGTCTGGTCCCGGCTTTCTTCGAAGAAAAGATCTGGAGATGGTTCGCCACCGCCTTCTTTGCGTTCGTCTGGTTCGGCGATGTACTTTTCATGAGTCGCGGCCCCTCGCGAGCCGGATACAGCGAGCTGGTCGACGCGTCGGACCGACGCGATTCGATCGTGCGCTACCTTGGAAATCTGGCCGATGAAATGCCCCATACCCGTCCGATGCTGGTGCTCCAGCAGGGTGGCCTGTCGGTGGTAGCTCGATGGAACGCCGGCGACGTCACCTTCGCCTCGGCACCCTCCGAGGTGCGCGACCTCGTCTCGATTCTCCTGCAGGAGCGCACCCGCATCCCCCTGCCGTCCCACGAGGACCGCGGGGGACATCCCCTGAGCGGAATCGCCCAAACGATGGACATCGTCCTCGCGTTGCGTCTGAATACGCCCGAGGGGGCCCTGAAGTTCCCGAACACGGACCTGGTGGCACTGGCGATGGAGGAATCCGATGCGGCGGAATTGCCGTCGTATGCGTCCGCGGAGACGATCGATTTCGCCCAGCGAGAGCTCGGGATGGGGGCCTGGACCGCTGCCCACATCGAGATGATGGAACGCTTCGACACCCTCGGACACCTCACGGGTTCGACGTCGACGCAGCCGTCTGCCGACGACTCGTCGGTCGGCACGGCCGACAAGGCAGACAATGCATCGGCCGAGGAGTCCGATGGGGAAGCCTCCGAGACACGGGAGTTCGACCAGGAGAAGCTGCGCGAGGAGGTCGCCCGGGCCGACGAAGCGGAGCAGAGGCTCGGGGAACTGCGGGGCCAACTCGAGGAAGCCGAGGAGACGATCGAGATGCTGCGCGGAGACCGCAGCTCGTTGGCCCAGCAGGTCCAGACGCTCCAGGATCGGTGGCGCCAGGTCGTCGAACCGTCTCGGCACGCCGATGCGCTCTTGGAGCCGGAGTTGGTCGAGGGGCTCACCTATCTGTTGGAATCCCGGGAGCCCGTCGCCGTCGGTGGGAGTATCGGCGCCGGAAAATCCTTCGCCGTCCGGTATGCCATGCATCTCGATGACCGGTCTCCCGATGCCCTCGCCATCTACAACGCATTTCTCGACTCCGCCGATGATCACCATCGGCGGCTCTTCGGCGAATCCGAGGCGAGCGACCCCGCCGAATTCAACGGCTTTGTCGAGACGGCCCGCGGGGGTGCGCTGCTGGTCCGGTCGGCCGACCGGCTGTCTGACAGTGTCATTCTCGGCTTGTGCAATGCATCCGATGAACTGGATTTCCGTCTGTTCCTGGCCTTCCAGGCCGACAACGTCGAAGACCGCTCGGTGGTCGGGGATCGATCCAGCGGCGTGCGGGATCGCCTGGAGGATCGCGAGTTGATCGTGCCTCCGCTGCGTCGGCGACGGACCCTGCTGCCGAAGCTGCTCGACTACTATCGCGACCGGTACGCTCGGTTGCGCAATCTGGAGGTCGACGGCTTCACCGACAAGGCGATGGCTTCGTTGCTGGCGCATCCCTTCCCGGCGGAGATTCGCGAGGCGAAGCTGCTGGTCGACCTGGCGGTGCTACGGTGTGAGTCCGGCGAGATCGAGATGCGCGATCTCCCCGAGATGGTCGCCCCGGCCGAGGTTCCTGCGGAGGGTGTCCCCCAGCCGAATTGGATGGAGTCGGGGGACGGGTCGGCAAACACTTGACGGTGCACGGCCCTGTTGCTTATGTAGGCGTCCCTTGAGAAGCGCCGTCTGGCACCATCCGTGCCCGAACACCACGGAGGCTGCCGGCCGGGGCGCCGCCGCTCAGGGGACAAGAAACCAGACGAAACCGTACATCCCATTCAGGAATCTCTATGGGTCTTCATCCGGAACGAAAAAAAGAAATTATCGACGAATTCTCTCGCAATCCCGACGACACGGGCAGCCCCGAGGTGCAGGTGGCGATCCTGACGGAGCGGATCGAAGAGCTCCAGGATCACTTCCAGGACCACCAGAAGGACCATGACTCGCGGCGCGGCCTGCTGAAGCTGGTCGGAAAGCGACGAAAGATGCTCGACTACCTCAAGCGCAAAGACATCGAACGGTACCGTGAGTTGATTTCGACTCTCGGACTCCGCAAGTAATGCCGACCGACCCCGCGGGCCTTCGGCCCGGCGGGGTTGTCGGATCGCATTCTCCCCGGGCGACGACGTGGCCGCCGGCGTGATTGGTAGCCTGTAGCAGGGCGCATCGATGGTTCGATGCTCCGTGTTACACGCTACACATCGCGCGAGACGGTTCCCCCGAACCGCTCCGGAGGATTTCTGACGTACCTCTCTGTTTCACCACCCTCGAACCAACGAGTAATCTATGAGTGACATCATTCGTGAAGGGGCCCAACTCGGGTCTCAAGAATACATCATCGAGTCCGGCCGCATGGCCCGTCAGGCCAACGGCTCGGTCCGTGTCGAATACGGAAATTCTCAGGTCCTCTGCACCGCCACCGACGGCGGCCCCAAAGACCTGCCCTTCTTTCCGCTGCTGTGTGACTACGTCGAAAACTTCTGGTCGGCCGGCTCGATTCCGGGCGGCTACTTCAAGCGTGAAGGCAAGCCCGGAGACAAGGCGACTCTGACGAGCCGCCTGATCGACCGCCCGTGTCGTCCGCTCTTTCCGGACGGGTACGAGCGCGACACGCAGCTCGTGGCGTGGGTGCTCTCGGCCGACAAGGTCAACGACACCGACGTGCTGAGCATCACCGGTGCTTCGACGGCGCTGATGATCAGCGACATCCCCTGGGATGGACCGATCGCCGGCCTTCGCGTCGGCCAGGTCGACGGCGAGTTCGTCGCCAATCCGACCTTCGAGCAGCGTGAAAACTCCCCGATGGACCTGGTGATGGCGGTCAATGAAGACTCCATCGTGATGGTCGAGGGCGAGGGCGAAGAGGTCAAAGAACAGACCCTCGCCGATGCGATGGAATTCGGTCACGAGGCCGCGCAGGGCGTTATCGACCTTCAGAAGCGGCTCGCCGACGAAATCGGCCGCGAGAAGATGACCTTCGAGGCCCCCGAGACCGACCCGGAGCTCGAAGAGGATGTCCGCGAACTCGCCGCCGGCCCGATTCGCGATGCGTTCACCATCGAAGACAAACTCGAGCGTGAAGACGCCATCGACGACGCCAAAGCCGCCGTCGTCCAGAAGCTGGCCGACGAGTACCCGGACAGCTCCGAGGACGCCATCGAAGGCGCCTTCAAGGACGTCCAAAAAGAACTGATGCGCGACAAGATCTCGACGTCGGGCACACGCATCGACGGCCGTGAACTGACCGACGTGCGCCCCCTCGACATCGAGGTCGGCCTTCTCCCCGAAGTCCACGGGTCCGCACTCTTTACCCGCGGCGAGACGCAGGCTCTGGTTACGTCGACGCTCGGCACCGAAGACCTGCGGGTCGACTCGCTGGAGGATGACTACGAGAAGTCCTTCTTCATGCACTACAACTTCCCGGACTTCTCGGTCGGAGAGACGGCGCCGTTTCGGTCGACGTCTCGCCGCGAGACCGGCCACGGCATGCTCGCTGAGCGCTCGCTGAAACCGGTGATGCCGAATCTGGATGATTTCCCGTACACGGTGCGGGTCGTCAGCGACATCCTCGAGTCGAACGGCTCGAGTTCCCAGGCGTCGGTCTGCGGCGGTAGTCTCGCACTGATGGACGCCGGGGTCGGCATCCAGAAGGCGGTCTCGGGTGTGGCCATGGGCCTCATCAAAGACGGAGACGACGCGCACATCCTGACCGACATCATGGGCGTCGAGGACTTCATGGGCGACATGGACTTCAAGATCGCCGGCACCCGTGACGGTGTCACGGCGTTCCAGCTCGACACCAAGATTTCGGGTCTGTCGATGGATACGCTCGTCGAGGCCCTCGAGCAGTCCAACGACGCTCGGATGCACATCCTCGATGCGATGGACGACGTCATCTCCGAGCCGCGCGAGGACCTCTCGCCGAAGGCTCCGCGGATCGTCACCATCGAGATCCCGACCGGCAAGATCGGAAACGTCATCGGGTCGGGCGGCAAGACCATCCGCGGCATTCAGGATACGACTGGCACGAATATCAACATCGACGACGACGGCACCGTCGAGATTGCCGCCGACGACGCCGAGTCGGCCGACCAGGCCATCGAGATCATCGAGGGCCTGACCGCCGAACCGAAGGAAGGAGAGACCTACCTGGGCACGGTGCAGACCGTGACCGGATTCGGTGCGTTCGTCGAGATCCTGCCGGGAACCGACGGACTCTGCCACATCTCCGAGCTGACCGAGGGACGCGTCGACGAAGTCGAAGACGTTCTCAAAGAGGGCGACGAAGTACTCGTCAAGGTCCTCGAGGTCGGCAACGACGGCAAGATCAAGCTGTCGCGCAAGGCGGCCCTGGCCGAGCAAGGCGAGGAAGAGGACGACGAGTAAGTTGACCGTTCACACGTGACACCGGGAGTCGGCCGGGGCAGGTTCGCCTGCTCCGGCCGCTTCCGTTTCTTGGGCCAATGTAGACTGTCGTGACGTTGACGGGCGAGTCGAATTGCCGGAACGTGGGGGGCGAGTGACTCCGATAGGTGCGCAGATTTCAACAGTGACGGGAATGGTCATGCGACATCGGTTTGGTTCGATCATTCGGTGGGTGACTGCGCTGGGCTGCCTTGTCTGTCTGGTTGGCGGTGGGGCACCCGGTGAAGTCCGGGCAGCCTCGACGCAACTGTCCGATACCCTCGGCGACATCGAGTGGGGCGACTCCCGCGACGAGGTGCTCCAGAAACTCAAGCGCCGAATGCTCGATGCACTCAAGGAGCGTCCGGACCTGAAGCACGACCGAGTGAAGATGCAAGAGGCTCGCAAACGAGCCCTCGACCGTCACGAACGGATCGCCGACAGCTTCGAGAGGCTCGAGGGCAACAAGACAGGGTACGAAGTGAGTGTGATCGCCGGCGAGTTCACCAAAAACAACGGCGAATCACTCCTCAGGGTCAACGATAAGATGGCCCAACGATTCTACTTTTTCGTCGATGGAGCCCTCTACAAGAAGGTGGTGGCCTACAAGCAGTCGGCGATCGAGGGGGTGGGTTTCAGGCCGTTCATCAAGAAGGTTGCGGAAAAGTACGGCCGACCCACTGAGGCGAACAGCCGAACGATTGACGGCGAAAAACAACTGCACAATGTGCGGTGGGCCGACGGCGACACGTTGCTTCGTGTCGAAGATACCAGGGAGTTCTTCGGCACGTTCAAGATGGTCTACAGTGACCGGAACAAGGTCGAGTCGCTCAGGGCCGCCGAAGGGGCGTTTGGCGGCAGCGAGAAGAGCGACCAGGAAGTCTCGGCCCGCGTGCAGGATCTGACGGACGATTCCGAACCTGCCACGGGAGACGAGGAGAACGTCGTCGATTCGATGATCGGCGAATCGGTGGAGGTCGACCTCTCGCCCTCGACCGGCGAATCGGACGACGAGGCCGAGTCCTCCAGCGAAAAAGACGACGCAGACAAGGGCAAAGAGGATCAGAAGACCGCCGGCAAAGCGGATGATGAGTCAGGGACCGTAGACGGCGTGATGGACTCCGAGGAGACGGAGCAATCGGAGGACGATGACGAGCCGCTCATCATCTATTGATTGATTCTACGTGTTTTTCGGTCAGCGAACGGATCGCCTCGCCGTGGTCCGCCCCGACGAAGACGTCGACGACGGTTCCCTCTCGATCGATGGCAATAATCGTCGGAAGCTGTCCGACCCCGCAGGCTTTCTGCGCAGCGCCACTCGGATCGCGAGCCACGGTGTAGGGCAGTTCGTGGTCCGAGAGCACCCCTTCGATCGTGGCTTTCGATTCCGGGCTGATCGCCAGGATGCGAAGCGCCGATCCATGCGTTGATTTAAGGTCCGTGAGTAGCGCTCGCGTCTCATCACACGGCGGACACCAGGTTGCCCAGAATTCGACGAGGGTGAACTGTTCCGTGAGCTCACGTGACGAGAGTTCGGTGTAACCATGCTCGTCGGGGGAGTGGAGAATGTCGACCGTAAACGGCGGAAGCCTATCGCCCTGAAGGCGGGCCCGGGTTAACTCCGCCGGCGAGGGGACGGCGCCGAGGGAAACGTCCAGAGTGCTCCGGGTCCCGTCTCTGATGAACACCACCGAGACCCGGTCTCCGGGAGCGGATCCTGTCAACGCCTCTCGAAGTTGCGCCAACGAATCGACCTTGTTTCCGGAAACCTCGAGGAGTCTGTCGTCTTTTTGGAGGGTCCCGTCGGCCGGCGATCCCGGAATAATGGCCGAGACCCGGACCCCCCGCGGCGGCGTTTCATCCGAGGACGACGTCTCTGTTGGCTCCGCAAGCTGGACGCCGAGCCAGCCGCGAGGCTCGGGTTCATCGGGACCGAGCGCCGCAACTCCGCGCGGAAGCGCCACCCAGACGAGGCATGCCAGCAGCGCTGCGACCGCGAAAGGTCGCCCGACGGCTCCCACCCCGAAATGTCTGGTCGTCTTCTGCTTCTTCATCTGTTCTGAAAACTGGGCTGCATAGGACTCGACACCCGCAACAGTGAGCCTAATCACATACGGTCGGATTTGCATCGGGGCACATTCGGTTATACCTGATTATGCAACGAGCGGGACCGTCCTCCGACCCTGATTTCGTGTACCTATGAAACGCTCGAACACAATCTCATGCGCCGTCGTCGCCGGTGTGGCGACATTCCTCGCCAGTGGGCAGGCCGTCGCGGGGGAGGGTGCTTCGATGTTGGCGAGATGGCCGCTTCTGGTGACGGCCGGTCTGCTTTTCGCGGCGAGCATTGGCATCGGTCAGTTTCTGACCAAATGGAACGACCTTGCGCCCGGGGGCCGCGTCGGTCGTGTGGTCGGGCTTACGTGCGGGTCGTTGGCTGCGTTCCTCCTTCTGTTCGGCTCAACCGAAGCGCCCCCACTCTCCGGGGATACGGCCTCTCTGCAGTGGCAGACGAGCTGGGAGCAGGCCCGGGAGCAATCCGTGCAGTCGGATCGCCCGGTAATGATCGATTTCCGAGCCGACTGGTGTAAGGCGTGCGACGAACTCGAACAGCAGGTCTTCCACCATCCCCGGGTCCTCCCGGAGCTTCGCCGGGAGTTCGTGCTCCTGAAGATCGACTACGAGGACCGATCCGAATCGACCAAACGGCTGCTGAAGCGATTCGAAGTGGTGGGCCTCCCCCGCGTGGCGTTTGTATCTCCGGGGGACGTCTTCCTCAGGGAACCGAGCTTCGAGGGTAAACTGGGGGTCGATGCATTTCTCGAGCGTCTGGAGACGGCTCGCAGCGGGTCGGTGGCGGCCCCTGCGAAACGTGGCATCGGACACCGTCTGTCGGAAGGAGGGCTTCTGGCCACCCTGGCGACCGTCTTTCTGGCGGGATTTCTGGCGAGTCTGACCCCGTGCGTCTATCCGCTGATTCCGATCACCATCGGAGTCTTTGGGGCGCGGACCGCGGAGTCCCGTGGACGGGCGCTCGCGTTGAGCCTGACCTACGTGCTCGGGATCGGTATCACCTACACCGTTCTCGGATTGCTCGCTGCCTCGTTCGGGACCGTATTCGGAGGCATTCTGCAGAATACGTGGGTGTTGATCGGTCTGGCGGCTGTCTTTGTGCTGCTGGGTTTGGCCAGCCTGGGCGCCATCGAATTTGCTCTGCCCAGCCAACTGCAGACTCGACTCAGCCAGACCGGCGGCACCGGGTACGGCGGAGCGCTCAGCATGGGACTCGTGGCCGGCCTGATCGCGGCGCCGTGTGTCGGTCCCATCGTCGCCGGGATCCTCGTATACGTCGCTCAACAGGGCAGCCTGTGGCTGGGCGGACTGCTGCTCTTCGACTTCGCCATGGGCCTCGGGGTGTTGTTTGTCGTCCTTGGCACCTTCAGCGGGCTCGTCGGATCCCTGCCGAAATCCGGGGCGTGGATGGATGGGGTCAAAGCCGTCTTTGCGATGATCTTCTTCGGAATCGCCCTGTACTACCTGCAGTTTGGCTTCGAGCCGATGACGGCGTTTGCCGACGGGATCTGGAGAGCCGTCGCCGCTGTCGCATCCGGGTAATTGGGCTCGAAGACCGGCTTGACGTCGATAGGCCGGTGCCTAAGGTGACGGCGCATTCTTCCCTGCCGACATCCGTCGTCGATGAATTGAGAGGTCACAATGCCTATTTACGAGTATCACTGTAAATCCTGCGACAGCGAATTCGAGACCTTCGTACGGACCCGCGATGCCGAGCCCGACGCCTGCCCGGAATGTGATGCCGAGGAGATCGAGCGTCTCATCTCCAACACGTCGTTCAAACTAAAGGGATCCGGTTGGTACGAAACCGACTACGCCGACAACGGAGACGGCTCGTCGGGGTCCGGCGGCGATGCGCCGGAGGATTCCACGGCGAACGGCTCGGACGACGCTGCATCGGATGGCTCGGCGGGTTCCGGTGATTCCGCGGCCGGTGAGTCGACCAGCGCCAACGAAACCGATGCCGCGTGATTGCGTGCCGGCTCGATCCGTCGAGTCTCAGCCCCTGAGTGCCGAGGGCACTTTCGGGGGCTTGTCGATGGGTAGGCAGTGAATAAGTTGAGGCGGCGAGGTTAGCGAGTCGTCGCTGCGTTCCCCCGATTTCGGGGGCGTGGCAGCGACGAGCCGCACACTTTTGAGCCAAATTTTCTACGGAGGAACCCACTATGGGTAAGATGATTGGAATCGATTTGGGTACCACTAACTCGGTGGTCGCCATCATGGAGGGCGGCGAGCCGAAGGTAATTCCCAACCAAGAAGGCTCCCGCACCACTCCATCGGTGGTGGCCTGGGACGAAGATGGTGATATTCTGACGGGTCGCGTCGCTCGAAACCAGGCGATTACGAACCCTGAGAATACGGTGTTTTCGGTCAAGCGCTTCATGGGCGCGAAGTACGAAAACATTAAAAAAGAGCGCAAACGCGTCCCCTATGAAATTGTCGAGGCGGACAACGGTGACGCCCACATCAAGGTTCAGGGTGACACCTACAGCCCGCAGGAAATTTCGGCGAAAATCCTGATGAAACTCCGGGATGCCGCCGAAGACTATCTGGGCGAAGACGTCGACGAGGCGGTCATTACCGTGCCCGCGTACTTCGATGATGCCCAGCGTCAGGCGACCAAAGACGCCGGCCGCATCGCCGGTCTCGACGTCAAGCGGATCGTCAACGAGCCGACCGCGGCCGCGATGGCCTACGGGCTCGACAGTAAGAAAGACGAGATGGTCGCCGTCTACGACCTGGGCGGCGGTACCTTTGACATCTCGATTCTCGAAGTCGGCGAAAACGTCGTCGAGGTGGTCAGCACCGCCGGAAACACCCACCTTGGCGGGGACGACTTCGACGAAGAGGTCATGGATTGGCTGATCGATTCGTTCAAGGAGGACACCGGGATCGATGTCTCGGACGACAAAATGGTCCTCCAGCGGCTCAAGGACGCCGCGGAAAAAGCCAAGATCGACCTGTCGAGCGTCAAAGAGACCGAGATCAACCTGCCGTTTTTGACGGCGAACCAGTCCGGGCCGCAGCACCTCAACACCAAACTGACCCGGGCGAACTTCGAGGCGATGATCTCGGATATCGTCGACGAAACCCTCGAGCCCTGCAAGAAGGCGCTCGATGACGCCGAGGTCTCGACCGCCGATATCGACGAAGTTATCCTCGTCGGTGGGTCGACGCGGGTTCCGCTCGTCCAAGAGAAGGTCACCGACTTCTTCTCGAAGGAACCGAACAAGGGCGTCAACCCCGACGAGGTCGTTGCACTCGGCGCCGCCGTGCAGGCCGGTGTGCTGACCGGCGATGTCGACGACATGCTGCTCCTGGACGTCACGCCGCTAACCCTGGGTATCGAAACCCTGGGTGGCGTCATGACCGAGCTGATTCCGCGCAACACGACCATCCCGACCAAGAAGTCGGAGGTCTTCAGCACGGCCAGCGACAACCAGACGTCGGTGACCGTCCATGTGCTTCAGGGCGAACGTCCGATGGCCGAGGACAACAAGACCATCGGCAAGTTCAACCTGGAAGGTATCCCGCCGGCGCCGCGTGGCACGCCTCAGATCGAGGTCACCTTCGACATCGACGCCAACGGCATCCTGAACGTCTCGGCCGAGGACAAAGCGACCGGGAAGAAGCAGGAGATACGCATCGAGGCGTCCTCCGGTCTCTCCGAAGAGGAGATCGAAGACCTGGTCGACGAGGCCGAAAAACACCGTGAGGAAGACAAGAAGAAAAAGGAGCGCATCGAGCTTCGCAACGAGGCCGATGCGACCGCCCACTCCGGCCGACGCTTCATCGACGAGCACGGAGAGAATCTCTCCGACGAAGATCGCGAGAAAATCGAGGAGAAGGTCGACGCCCTCGACGAAGCGGTCGAGGAGCACCGCCACGATGAACTCGAGGACCTGATGGAGGACCTCGAGGAGACGCTGCACAGCATCACCCAGGAGATGTACGGCGACGCCGCCGGCGGTCCTGGCGCTGCTGGCCCCGGAGCAGCAGGTCCCGGCGCCGCCGGACCTGGAGCGGCCGGACCCGGTGCTGCTGGCCCCGGAGCGGCCGGCCCCGGTGCGGGTGGACCGACCCCCGGCGAGGCCGGAGGCGACGAGTCCGACTCCGACGACGATGACGACGACGTCATCGATGCCGACTTCGAAGAAGCAAACTGAGCTGAATACGGATGCCCGCCCCGGCGCACGCCGGGGCGGGCCGTCCTGTTTGTGTGTTGAACACCGAAGAGACGTTCTATGAACAAGTTCATTGCTGCAGTTGTCGTTGCCGTGGTCGCCGCAGGAGGCGCGTATCTGATCGCCTCGGGTGGCTCGGATTCAGTCCCTGAATCCGAATCCGAAAAGGTCCAGTTTGACTCCTACAAGGAGTCGGAGACCCAGAAACCGACCCCGACGGCCAGGGATGATTCGCCTTCGAAGGACGAAGAGTCCACGGAGGCGAAAGAGCCCAAGGAGACTCCTACCGAAGTCGAGGTCGTGCGCATGGACCGCGACAACAAGACCGCATCGTCCGACAGCGGCATCAACACCGCGAAACCGGGCGACGGGTCGCCCAAACATTCGAGGCCGACCGTCAATCCCGAGGATCTGAAAGCGATTCGAGCTCAGGACAACCTCGAGATCGAAAAGGTCGAAATCCCCGAGGAACAACTGAATAAACTGGACTTTCGCTCGATCCAGCGGGACCAGAACAACCAGAAACAAGACCAACCGCAACAGGAATGAGACGCCCTTGACACGGGGGTCGCCACCGATTATTTACAGGGTGGCTCCGCGGGAGTAACTCAGTGGTAGAGTGCAACCTTGCCATGGTTGAAGTCGCCGGTTCGAATCCGGTCTCCCGCTTTTTTGGACATCGGCATGGGGATGCTCCCGTCGGTCTGGCGGCTGAGGTCGGTTTGCTCGTTGTCGTGAAGCCTCGACGTACCCTCCGGGTACGCCTACGTTTCACGACTTAGAGCAAACACAAACTCAGCTCGCCAGCCCTCGGTCCGCATCCCCATTCCGATGTCCTACTTTCTCTCTGACGTGAAGAACGTGGATGTCGGTTTGCTGCAGTCCGCATCCCCATTCCGATGTCCTATCCTCCCTCCCACCCTCTCTGTGGCGTGGGTGGGCGGACGCTTACGGCATCCTCAATGCCTTTGCCTATCCCGCGGCGGCGTGCCGCAGGCGCGACACGCCGCGTGATCGCCCGGTTCGACCGAGTCGCCCTGTGGTTCAGGGCGTCGAGGGAGACCGGGGTGACCAACGTTCGCAGACCAACCAGAGACCGTGTCGGAATCTCCAGTCGGCTAGATATCCCCCACACGCCGCTCCATCTCACTTCGTTTCAACGCGGTGTTTCATCTGCAACATCTGCGCGTCTCAACCTTCCGGGAATCCCGCGAACCGGGGCATGAGCCGGGCTGGTAAGGGAATTGCAGGTTAGATCGGGTGCAGCCGAGAAGTGTGACTTGTTCCCTGAAGCTACCGGAGGTTTCTGATGGTCTCCTCACTCGCCGATGCCTCCTCTGCTGACGAGCGCCTGGAGGCGCTCGAGCAGCGGATGGAGCGCATTGAAGACAAACTCGACCGGGTTGTCGAGGTACTCGACCAGGCGCCCGATGCCGTCGCTACATTCACCAACGTGGCCGATGATTTCGCGCGACGGGCCGAAGAGCGGGGCGCCAGCGTCGACGACCGCGTCAATGCCCTGCTTCCCGTGCTGGTGAAGCTAACCGAGCCGCAGGTCCTCGAGACCTTGCAACTGGCGTTGGATCGGTCGGATCGGATCGAAGAGACGATCCAGATGCTCGATCAGTTGCCCGGTTCGATCGCGATGGTCGTCGATGTCTTCGATTCGATGGTCGCCGAGGCCGCCCAGCGGGGCATCGATGTCGAGGAATTGACTGAATCAATGGCGTTGACGGCCGAGAAGCTACTGAAACTCGTGCAGGACAAACATTTCCACGCTCTGATCGAATCGGGGGTCTTTGAGGGCGATACTGTAAAGATGGTCGGAACGATGGGAGAGGCGATGGCCGAAGTAGGCCGGGAGGGCCCGGAGACCTCCGGGCTTTTCGACCTGATGCGGGCGTCGCGGCGTACCGAGGTGCGTCGCAGCATCAATTTCGCCATCCGCTTTGGAAGCGAGTTTGGACGGCTTCTGGAAGGGAAAGAAGAGGGAGCCCCGGCTGGTCAACTCACCGACTCGGCCGCCGAGTAATCGTCGAATTCTGATCAAAAGGAGCGTATCATGTCGAATCATCACCAAGTGCTCATCATCGGCGGCGGATCTGCCGGTCTCTCGGTAGCCTCTCGACTTCGCGATCTCGATGATCCATTGGATGTCGGGATCATCGAACCGTCCGAAGACCACTACTATCAGCCGATCTGGACGCTCGTCGGGGGCGGGGTCTTTGACAAGGAAATCTCGCGGCGCGAGGAGGCGGAATTCATTCCCGACGGTGCGGAGTGGATCCAGGAGGCAGCCTCCGAGTTTCAGCCCGAGGAAAATGCGGTCGTGACCGACGCGGGAAACCGCTACACTTACGATTATCTGGTCGTGGCTGCCGGCATTCAGTTGAATTGGGATCAGGTCAAGGGCCTGGCCGGTAACGTCGGTAGCCATGGGATCGCCAGCAACTACTCGTACGAGACCGTCGACTCGACCTGGGATGCGCTACGCCACTTCAAGCAAGGCAATGCGGTCTTTACGTTCCCGAACACGGCCATCAAATGCGCCGGCGCGCCTCAGAAGATCATGTGGTTGGCCGACCACTGGATGCGCAAGCAGGGCATTCGAGACCAGTCCAACGTCGTGTACGCGGCGGCGACCGGCGGGATCTTCGGGGTTGAGACGTATGCGCGCCCGCTGTCGAAACTCGTCGAAGAGCGGGACATCGAGACGCACTACAGCGTCGACCTGGTCGAGATCGTGCCCGAGGAGAAGAAGGCGATCTTCGAGCAAATCGAAGGGGGTGATCAGTTGGTCATCGACTACGAGATGATCCATGTCACGCCGCCGCAGGGCCCGCCCGACTTCATCAAGGAGAGTCCGATCGCCAATGAAGACGGCTGGGTCGACGTCGACAAGTACACCACGCAGCATGTCGAGTACCCGAATATCTTTTCGCTGGGTGACTGCAGCAGTCTGCCGACCTCGAAGACCGGGGCGGCCGTGCGAAAGGAAGTCCCCGTGACGGTGGAGAACCTGCTCTCAGAGATGCGAGGAGACGCCCTGGGGGCGAAGTACAACGGCTACGCCTCATGCCCGTTGGTGACCGGGTACGGCCGGTTGATTCTGTGTGAATTCGACTACGACGGGAATCCCGACGAGAGCTTTCCGTTCGACCAGGCCCAGGAGCGCTACAGCATGTACGCGCTCAAGAAGTACGGGCTGCCGGAGATGTACTGGAACGGGATGCTCAGGGGGAGGATGTAAGCGAACACGCGGCCGGATGACCTCTCGGATCATCCGGCCGCGTTCTTTCATCGGGAGACAGGGAGATACCGGCTATTCGGACTTCTCCGAGTCGCCGCTCTCCTCACCGCCTTTCTGCTTTTGCTTGGGCATCGGCGAGCCGCCGCCTTTCATCTGCTGTTGGATCTTCTTTTTGATCGACTCGATCTGTTTTTGCTTTCCACCCTTCGGGGCCATGGCGCTGCCGGCCGCCGAGAATTCGGCGGCGAGGATGGAAGCGACTGGGGAGGCCTCGTTGAAGGTGACGCTTTCGTTGTCGACCGCTTCGGCGAGCTGGGCTTCGATCCAGTTGCCAAACTTGACCGGCGGGCGCGGCCAGGTCATGCGCCAGTCACCGTCGACGAAGACTTCTTTCCATTTGCCGACGACCTGATCGGTTCGCTTGGACTCCATCTCTTCGAGGGTCTGGGTGTCGACGCCGTCCTCGGAGGGTTCGCTGCGGTTTTTGAGTCCCACGATGTACTTGGACCCTTCGACATCGAAGACCTTATCGGCAATGGGATTGTCGGAGGACAGCTCCTTGTAGGCCATGACAGCCAGCGGTTTGCTGTCACCGATCTTGGGAATCTTTGACCATGAGCCGCCGCCGCCGCTCAGACCCATCTGTCGGAGTTGTGCGGCGAATTGACCCCCATCGCGCCCCTTGAGCGCGAAATTGCCGGTCGTCTGCACGTCGAGGCTCTTCCAGAGGGCTGCGTTTTTCTGTTCGTCGGTCTCTTCATCCGTGGAAGTCACGGATTTGAGGGCCGCCTGCAGGGAATCGTTCGAATTGGCCGCGCTCAGGAGTTTGGACGTGACGTCGTCGAGAATCGATTGGACGCGGTCCTCTTTGAGCAAGGTTTCGGCGATCTCGTCGGTTGCCTCGGAGAGGGGAGTCGACGTCGACGGGCGCTTATCCTCGAGTTTGACGAGCATGTAGGCGTAGTCGGTCTCGACTTTCTTGACGTCGCCAACGTTGGCGTCTTCGACCGCCGAAGCGATCGATTCGTCCATGTTGCCGGCTTCGGACCAGTCCATCAGGCCTTTGTTCTCCTTCTGGAATGGCTCGCCGAGCTCGGCGGCGACGTCGGCGACCGCTTCGCCATCGTCCAGGACGCGCTTCTGCGCTTCAGCCCAGCGCTTCTGGGCGGACTGATCGCTCTCTTCGCCCTCCGTGTCGTCGGGCTTGACGATGTAGACGCGGCGTACCCTGTACTCGGCCGGTGTGGAGTATTTGTCCTGGTTGTCTTCGTAGTACTTCTTGATGCGTTCCGCGTTGTTATCAGCGAACGTCGAGACCGCATCGGCGTCGACCTCGACGTGTTTCTGGAGTTCCCCGGGAGTCAGCTCCACAAACTCGAGGTTTAGCTGGGTGTTGTCGACCTTGTTCTGGAACGAGAGCTCGGCAGGATTGATCGCGACCTGGGCCGCCTGTGTGGCGAGGTACTTTCGTGCGAGCAGCTCCTCGCGCTTGAATCTCTCGTATTTCGTGGGTGTCGAGCCCATGCGGTTTTGCACGTACGCCTTGTAATAGGGGCCCGACCACGAGCCCTCACGGCCGTAGGCGTACCGGAATTCCATGTTCCGGACGGTGCTCTTCATGAATTCTTGGAACTCCTTTTCGCCGACGCGGAGGCCTTCCTCGCGAGCCCGGTCGGCGAACAGGTGAATCAACACCGCGGCGCGTAGGGCGCTCGCCCGACGTTGCTCGTAGTTCGAGTCGTCTGTGTTGCGTTGATTGCCGTAGACGCGGTTGAAGATGAGGTCGACGTCGGTGGTGTAGACGTCATCGTCGCCGACGTTTGCCAGGAACATGTTCTGGCGAACGTTGGCACCTCCGGAACATCCGCGGCTGGGCATGCCGAAGAAGAACATGAAGATGACGGTCAGACCGGCGACCAGCAAGTAGGTGGCGCCGCTCTGCATCGAGGCACGAACTTTTTCGAGCATGGGTGCGTGGCTCCGTCGGCCAGTTGGTTGATTCGGTCGGTTGAAGGCCCCTGACAGCCCGGCGAATACACCGGCTATCTTCGGGTGGGCCCGAAGGTCAATAAATGGCGGCCTACATTATCCCGCCGAATGGGGCAATGCAAGCGGCCAACGGAGTGCGACCCGCCAGAGATCGTCGGTGAGGCTTGCCGGCGGGACGGTTTCGCGCCATGCTCAAGGTGTTCCGGGAAAGCTCCGGTGAATGGCGATGCGTTTGATGGTTGATCTGACGGGAGGAATTGGGGAATAGTGCGCGCCTGTCGAAGCGCCCTGACAGACCCGCGCTTCGGCATTCACACTCGCAGTTGATTTCGTCGAGCCGATCCGAATGTCAATCGATGCGGATCGTGCGGCACGGAGCGAAGCATGCTCAACAAGGTTCTCGGGCTCTTTTCAAACGATCTCGCCATCGATCTGGGCACGGCGAATACGCTGGTCTTTGCCAAGGGCAAGGGCATCGTGTGCAGTGAGCCATCGGTGGTCGCCGTTCAGAAGGAAGGCGAGGGTCAGCAGACCCCCAAGGCCGTCGGACGGGCCGCCAAGGAGATGTTGGGGCGCACACCCGGAAGTATCGTTGCCATCCGTCCGATGAAGGATGGTGTGATCGCGGATTTCGAGATCACAGAGGCGATGCTCCGTTATTTTATCGCTCGCGCCCACAGCGGGGGCAAACTCATCGCGCCGGCCCCGCGCATTATCATCTGTGTGCCCTTCGGTATCACGGAGGTCGAAAAGCGCGCGGTGCGGGAGTCGGCTCAGCAGGCGGGAGCCCGGGACGTCTACCTGATCGAAGAGCCGATGGCCGCTGCGATCGGCGCCGGGCTACCCATCGCGGAACCGTCGGGCAACATGGTCGTCGATGTCGGCGGCGGGACCACCGAAGTTGCCGTCATCAGTCTGTCGGGCATCGTCTATTCGCAGTCGGTCCGGGTCGGCGGCGACAAGATGGACGAGGCGATCGTCCAGCACATGAAACGGAAGTACAATCTACTGGTCGGAGAGCGGACCGCCGAGATGATCAAATGCACGATCGGCACGGCGTATCCGACCGACGAAGTCCTGACGATGGAAGTCAAGGGACGCGACCTGGTCGCGGGGCTGCCGAAGACGCTGGAGGTCAACTCCGACGAGATCCGCGATGCCCTCCAGGAGCCGATCAATGCCATCGTCGAGGCCGTTCGGATCGCACTGGAGCGCACACCACCGGAGCTGTCTGCGGACATCGTCGACAAGGGGATCGTCCTGGCCGGCGGCGGAGCCCTCCTGAAGAACCTGGATATTCTGCTGCGCGAGGAGACCGGTCTGCCGGTCTTGATCGCCGACGACCCGATGTCTTCGGTCGTGGTCGGAAGCGGCAAGGTGCTCGACGAGATTGAGCTGCTCCGGGAAGTGGCCGAACACTCTTACTGAGTGAAGATCCATCGACATGTTGGACCGATTCGGTTCGTACAGAGGCTTGATCGCCACCGGGGCGTTGGTGGCTCTGGTGTTGGCGCTGGTCGCCGTCGCCGGCGGCCGTGGAATCGGCGAAGACCAGCCGACCTCGCCGGGGGCGTGGCTGCGGTCGGGACTCGCCTGGATCCAGACCGGTGAGCATGGGGCATTGGCTGGCATCGGAGGGTATCTCGATATCTTCTCCGATGCGGATCTCGTTCGAGAGAACGAACGATTGCGCGAGGAGGTCGACCGGCTTCGCGAGGAAAAGGCCCGGTTGATCGGCGTGCTTCAAGAGAACGCGCGGCTTCGGAAACTCGTTGGCTTCAAACGTCGACACAACGAATACGAGCTCGCCCCGGCCCGTATCGTCGCTCGCGACGTCTCCCCGTATTTCCGCATTCTGACGCTCAAGTTAAAGACCGACGCCGCTCTGAAGCCGCGCATGCCAGTCGTCGTGGCCGGTGGCGTGGTCGGCCAGATTCACCGCACCTACGGTTCGTTCGCCGACGTGGTACTCGTCTCCGATCCCCGCAGCCGGATCGATGTCATCAGTCAACGCAGCCGCGCCCATGGGGTGGTCAAGGGGCTCGGCCATGCGGAGGATTATTTGGCCGAGATCAGTTATTTGAGACGAAATGACAGGGTCCGCGAAGGCGACGTGATGGTGACCAGCGGCATGGGCGGGATCTTTCCGCCGGAGCTTGTTGTCGGGACCGTCGACTCGGTCACGCAGCGGGAACGGGGTCTGTTTCAGAAGGCGAGGCTAGAGCCGTCGGTCGACTACTCGCGTATCGAAGAGGTCTTCGTCATCACGGGTACAAAGTGAGGTAGCATGCCACCGTGGCTGACATGGGTATTCGGGGTGGCGATGATCACGCTGGAGTCGGCGTTGCTGGCGGCGACGGGATGGACCGTGGGCGGTCTCATGTCGGGAGTCGGGATGGCGGTCTTGGTCGGTGCGCGTCGGCCATTTATCGTCGGGGCCGGGATCATGGGCGCATTGCTGATTCCGATCGAATGGATCTCGGGGGTCCCGGGAGGCCTTGCGGCGGTCGGGGTCGTCGCTGTCTTTCTGGCCGTCGGGACGGTGCGCAACCGACTCCCCAAGCGCTGGGGCCCGACTCAGGTCATCGTCGGCACCGTCCTCGGCTCTCTGTATCCCCTGGCGATCTGGCTGTCAGCGACGCTGGTGATGCCCAGAAGTGACATCAGCCTAGCGATTGTCGCAGAATCGATTCCCGGGCTGGCGGGGTTGGCGGTGTTCTTGGCCGTCGGCGGAGCATGTATGGGCTGGCTCGATTCACTGTTTGAGCGAACCGGGGCTTCGGCGCCCGGCGCGTGGTCCTGACATTTGGCCTCGATGAACCTCTCTTCTCAAAACTCCTCGGGCGGGACACCCGGTGACAGCCGGTATCGCTGGCTGTATATCGCCGTCGCCGTCGCCTTTGCGGTGCTGCTCGGAAGGCTCTGGTATCTGCAGATCCTTCAGGGCGAGACGTACCACCGCGTCAGCACCCAGAATATCGTCCGCAACGTCGAAGAGGACCCTCCACGGGGCCGCATCTTCGATCGCAACGGCGTGAAACTCGCGGGAAATCGCACGGCCTACGACGTCGTCGTTGTTCCGCACATCCTGAGGCAGCACGACGTCGAGGAGGTCGTCGATCGCCTCCGTCGTCATCTGAACCTGACCGACCAGAGGGTCGATGATCTGCGCTCCAGCATCGCCAATGAGGACGGTGATCTGACGGTCCGTTCGGATATCACCCGGGGACAGGTGGCAGCACTTGAGACCGACAAGATGTACTTGCCCGGCGTGGAGGTCCACTCGCACGCCAAGCGTGTGTATCCCCTCGATGAGATCGTCGCGCATCTGGTCGGGTTCATGGGCGAGGTCAATCAGAAGGAGTTGCGCAATCTGCGCGACGTCGGCTACGGCCCCGGCGACTACATCGGGCGGATGGGACTCGAGGAGGCCTACGAAGGGGTGCTTCGAGGGGCTCCCGGGATCGATCGTCAGGTCGTGAATGCCCGGGGGATCTCGCAGGGCTCCGAGGAGACGCGAATGATGCTCGGGCAGCTCCACGAGGTCGAGCCGATGCCCGGCCGGGATCTGGTCCTGAATATCGACGCTCGACTTCAGTTGGCCGTCCATCGGGCGATGTCGTCATATCCCTCCGGCGGGGCCGTGGCCCTCGACCCCTCGGATGGTTCGATTCTGGCGATGTACAGCAAACCGAGTTTCAACCCGAATTCATGGTCTGGCCAGTTGGCATCGCACGAAAAAATGGAGGCCGACAACGACCCCTTCAAGCCGATGTTGGACAAGACGGTCAACGCATACTTTCCGGGATCGGTCTTCAAGATCGTGGGTGCGTGGGCCGGGCTGGATCGTGCGAAGTTCTCGCCCGACGAGGAGGTCGACTGTCCGGGATACTACCGATTCGGCGGCCGTCGGTTTCGGTGCTGGAAATGGGGTGGACACGGGGAGGTCGACATGGCCGAGGCCCTCCAGCACTCCTGTGACGTCTACTTCTACAAGCTCGCCGACGAGATGGGCCTCGAGCCGTTGTCGGAACACGCGTTTCGTTTCGGCTTCGGTCAGCGAACCGGCGTATCGATCAATCAGGAATCGAAGGGTCGGGTGCCGACCCGGGAGTGGCACCGGCGCCACAGCCCGAACGGGTATCAACCCGGATTCGCCCTCAACGTCGTGCTGGGTCAGGGAAACACACTGGCGACGCCGTTGCAGGTGGCGCTCGCCTACGGCGCCGTCGCCAACGGCGGGACCCTCTGGTATCCGCGGATCGTCGACCGGATTCAGACCGGCGAGGGGCGGGTCCTGTACGATGTCGAGCCGAAGGTTCGAAAGAAGTTGAGCATCGAGGATGCGCATCTGGATGTGATTCGGCGCGGGCTGCGGAGGGCGGTCAACCGCGAGGAGGGCACCGCCTACGACGCCCGGCTCGAAGAGATCGACGTGGCGGGCAAGACCGGCACTGCGCAGGTTCACTCGATCGGTGAGGTTCGTATACAAAACCGAAACAAGGTGTTCCGACTGCGGGACCATGCGTGGTTTGCGGCGTACGCTCCCGCCGAGGATCCGGAGATCGTCGTGGCCGTGTTCCTGGAGCATGCCGGCCACGGGGGGCAAGAGGCGGGCCCCGTCGTCAAACACATCATGGAGACGTATTTTGACCCGTCGAATGAAGCCGCGTTGGCGCGCAAGGTCGACGGAGTCTCTCCCAGACCGGAGGAGCCATGAGATCCAACACATCGAAATGGAGAATCCTCCTTCGCCGGATCGACTGGCCGCTGGTCGTCATCGTGGTGGCGCTCGCCGGCATCGGAATCCTGAACCTGTCGAGCGCGTCGCAGGCCAGCGGCGGCTTCAACCTGCATCTGACCCAGACGGTCTGGTTTCTGTTGGGGACCGGAGTGGTCACCGTGATGTGCGTCTTCGATTACCGCGTTTTCGAGCGTTGGGCGTATCTGCTGTACGGCGGTGTGTTGCTGCTTCTGGTCGGCGTGTTGGTGGTCGGCACCGAGCTCAACGGGTCACAGCGCTGGCTGAATCTGGGCTTCTTTCTGATGCAGCCGTCCGAGCTGCTAAAGATCGGGGTAATCCTGGTCGCGGCACGGTATTTTCACGACCGGGAACAGGCGGAACCGTATCGACTGCGAGAATTGGTACTGCCGTTTTCGCTGGTGGGCGCCGGGATCTTCCTGGTCGTCCAGCAGCCGGATCTGGGGACGTCGCTCGTGATTCTCATTATTTTCATGACCTCGGTCGTCTTCGAGGGGCTACATCGGAGCAGCATCGCGGCGCTCGGTCTGGCGGCCCTGGTGGCGGTCCCGGTCGGCTGGACCTGGGGGATGCACGACTACCAGCGCCAGCGGGTCAAGGCATTCGTAAATCTGACCGAGGACAGGTACGGGGCGTCCTGGCAGGTCCGGCAGTCGGTGATCGCGTTTGGGTCCGGGCGCGTCTGGGGAAAGGGGCACGGCGAAGGGACTCAGATCCAGAAGGGGTTTGTGCCCGAGCACGAAAACGACTTTATCGCCTCGAACTGGGGCGAAGAACACGGATTTGCCGGGATGGTCCTGCTACTGGGACTCTACGGGGCACTCATCGGTCGAGCCCTGACCATCTCGCGGCGGGCGCGGGACACATTCGGCGCGCATATCGGGGTGGGGGTCGCCGCGTTCATCTTCTGGCATGTGCTGGTCAATATCGGAATGGTGACTGGGCTGGTGCCCGTGGTGGGCCTGACTCTGCCGCTTCTCAGCTACGGGGGCAGCAGCCTGCTGACGACCTTCATCGCCCTCGGTCTGCTGATGAACGTCAGCATGCGCGCCCGCCCGCTGCATTGAGTCGGATCAGACGGCCAGAGCCCGTTCGAAGAGTGTCCTCAGTTCGGTGCGCGGGACGGCACCGCCCAGGCGGTCGACGACCTCACCTTCGTAGAATAGCATGAAGGTCGGGATCGATTTGACACCGTAGTTCGTGGGGATCTGCGGGTTTTCGTCGACGTCGATCGAGGTGATCAGCAATGTATCCTCAAATTCCGCACCGAGTTCCTCGTAGACGGGACGCACGGCGCGGCAGGGGCCGCACCATGAGGCGTGGAAGTCGACGATCGCCGGCTTGTCGGCCTTGAGGATCGCTGACTCAAAGGTGGTGTCGGATATCGGTTCGATCACGGAGTCGGACATTGTAGGCTCACCCATCGTCTGATCGCAGGTCCGGTCGTTCCAGCGGGATGGTAGCGCAAGTCGTCGGGGCGTGTCACCCCGAACGGCCGGGGCTCATTGATCGAACGGAGAGAGATGTGAACAGCAAACACGATCGCAGCAATCTGTTGGTCCCCGATGTCGATCCCTTTCCGATCGACACCGACGAACCGATCATCGAGTTGCGCGACGTCCACAAGTCGTTCGAAGGCGAGGAGGTGTTGCGCGGGCTGTCTCTATCGATCCGACCCGGCGATATCACGGTCATCATCGGGGCATCGGGTTCGGGTAAGTCGGTGCTCATCCGTCACATGAACGGACTGCACCTGCCCGACAAAGGCGAGGTGTTTCTGTTCGGCGAACCGGTCACGGAGATGTCGCAGCCGGAGCTGGTCAGGGCGCGCAAACGGATCGGCACGCTCTTCCAGAATTACGCGCTCTTCGATTCGATGACGACCCTCGAGAACGTGGCCTTTCCGCTCATCGAAAACTCGGCGATGTCGATCGAAGAGGCCGAGGAGCGTGCCACCGGGTTGCTGAGCGAACTCGGCCTCGAGCACGCTCTGCAGCAGTTTCCCGCCACCCTCTCCGGCGGAATGAAAAAACGGGTCAGCCTGGCCCGGGCGCTGGTGACGAATCCGGAGGTCGTATTGTTCGACGAGCCGACCACCGGCCTCGACCCGGTGATGATGGAGTTTGTCGACGAGATGATCGAAGACGCCGTCGACCGTTACCAGCTCACGAGCGTGATCATCAGCCACGACATGGCCTCGACCTTTCGGCTCGCCGACACCATCGCGGTGCTGCACGGCGGGCGCATTATCTCCCACGACAGCCCGGCGGCCATCCGCGAGAACGAGGATCCGAATATCAAGTCTCTGGTGCGGGGCGTGCGCAAGGACGACATCGCGGTCGACAGTGCGTCCGACATCGATCAGACCGAAGGAGCCGAGTTCGCCGTGGTTGTCGATGACCTCGACAAGACCTTCGGGTCGAACGAGGTCTTGAAGAAGGCGTCGCTCCGGGCGCCATTCAACAAGATCACGGTGCTCATCGGCGCCAGCGGGGAGGGCAAGAGTGTGTTGATGAAACACCTGCTGGGCCTGATGGAGCCCGACAGCGGGTCGGTGGAGGTGCTGGGTCGCGACCTGTCGACCCTGTCGGAACGGCAGCTCCGGGAGCTGCGAACCGAGATCGGCATGCTCTTTCAGCATGCTGCGTTGTTCGATTCGATGAACGTCGAGGAAAATGTGGCGTTTCCCCTGATCGAACGCCAGCTTGCGAGCCGGGACGAGGCGATGGAGCGGGTCGAAGAGATTCTGGAGAAGCTCGACATCGCCGACCTGCGAAAGCGCAATCCGAGCGAGATTTCGAGCGGACAGCAGAAACGGGTCTCGCTGGCTCGAGCCCTGATCACCGAGCCGAAATTGATCATCTACGACGAGCCGACGACCGGGCAAGACCCGATGATGACTCGTCAGGTCGAAGAGATGATCCGAGAGGTCCAGGAGCGCTTCGATGTGACGAGCCTGGTCATCAGCCACGACATGTCATTGACGTTCCGGATCGCCGACCATGTGGCCATGCTTTCGAAGGGCGAGATCATCGCCGAGGGGCCGCCGGCCTCGCTGCTCGAGTCGGACAACGACGACGTCCAGCACTTCATCTTTGCGTCTCAAGTCGGGGCCACCGAGTCCATCAAACCGGATTCGCTGGGGTCCGATGCGGGCTAATCATTCCGGGGTGTCCAGCGGTCGGCATCGCGGACCTCGTACTTTTCGAGGGTCTCGATCAGCGTCGCCCCCAGGTCGATGTCCAGGTCGTTGGCCAGGGTGATGACGACGAAGAGGATATCACCGATCTCGTCGCGAATGGCCTCCCGGGTATCGGGCTCCGGCGCGTCCTTGGCGACCTTGGGGCCGTATGCTCGATTGAGCAGTCGGGCGAGCTCACCGACCTCCTCGGTGAGTCTGGCGAGATTTGCCAGCGGCGGCCAGTAGCCTTCGTCCCACTGCGTAATCCAGTCGTCGACCGCCGTCTGGAGGACGCGCAAGGTCGGGGGGTGCTGCGGATCGTCGGGCGACTCTTGTGATGTCACGATGAACCTCGACGGTCAGGATCGAATTTCGTTCAAAAGCGTCGGCCACAGGACGGAACCGAGCCGACGAAGTGACGGTCCCGCCTCGAAGTCGATGAGTTGCGGGATGATGTCGTGGGCCGCGTCGTTGGTGACAAACCAGGGCGGCGTAGGGGTGACGTGGAACGGGCCGCGTACCACGGACTTTTGCGGATGAGCGTACATGTGCGCATTGTGAACCCATCCCCGGCCGGACTGGATGTCGTCCAGGGAGCTGCCCGGATAGGCCCCCCAGGGTGTGACGCCGAGTCCGTAGCCGATGGCCGGCCAGTGGTTGATAGCCACGGTGCCGTACCGCAGATCGGCGATGGCCGCTTCGAGGGTCTCGCCGAGGTGCCGTCGGGTTTCCGGGTGGACCAGAAGGCAGGCGTTCAGGGTCCCCCACAGACGTTCGTTGCAGAAACGGACGGCCCGGCGAAGGAAGTCCGCCGGTGTCTCTGCGTCCAGCAGTGTCTCGGCGGTCACCCCGCAGAAGGCCTCTTCGTGGAAGGCCGGATGGTCGGAGTCGGGATCGACGTCTCTGAGGACGGCCCAGGGCAGCTCCCCTTCGTCGGGCGTTCCGACGGTGTCGACGCGGTCGTGGGACTCCAGAAAGTTGTTGTATCGATCCTCGGCACCCGGATAATACGCGTATCGGGTGCCGATTTCGTCCAGATATTCGAGGGTCCGGTCGACGAGACTCGCTCCGATGCCCCATCCCTCCGGCCGGACGATGGCTCGCACGGCGTTGCAGTTGAAGCCGGCATTGTTGGCCAGTTGGGTGGCCAGGTTTTGGGCGTGGAAGTCGATGTCTCGCTCCTTCCACGGGCCGGGGACGACGACCACGGGACTGATGTTGCCGAGTTCAGAGGTGATCGGCTTGTCCAGAACCGGGTCGTTTTCGGCCTTTCGGCGAGTGGCTTCATCGTCGGAGCCGAAGACGATGGCATCGTGGGTCTTGTCGGAGCCGGTGATGTGGATGTGGTCGACGTGCTCGTGGCCACACAGATAACTGCCGACGTCGGCGCCGCCGGTCACGATGTCGACAAATCCCTCTTCGATGAACGGTCGGAACCGCTCCCGCCAGAATGGTTCGAGGTATGCGTTGACCGGGTTGACCTTGATCAGACAGACCCGGCCCTCGACGAAGAGTTTCGAGATCGCGTCCAGGGGCCCGATGCTCGCGACGTTTCCGGCGCCCAGGATCAGCTCGACGGCACCTTCCGGCTGGTCGCGACGGTAAAACTGCCCCATCGACGCGCAGACCTCCTCGGCGTCGACCTCCGGTTCCATCCAGACCTCGGCGCGGAACCCGTTGTACAGCAGGCGATCCCAGAGGTCATGCGGAATGACCTCGGCGACGACCTGGCCGCCGGCGCGCCGTTGCAGGTCGCCGACCGAGCATTGTGGATGGCCGTGCTCGCGGATCTCCTCGAGGGTTTCGATGAGCATCCGCATGTATCGCAGCGAAATCATCGGTCCGGCGAGCCATTCCTCGGCCGACTGTGGATCATCCGGGGAGAGGCGTTTTGCATCGAGGGCGCTGCGGACCTGGGCGGGCGCCGTCTCGTGGGTTCGATCCCGAAAGGCACGCGCAAGCTCGAGGCGACGTTCGATCGAGAGAGTGGCCCATCGTTGGGAGTGTTCGGTCAGACGCGCCAGTGACTCGTCCAGCGTCTGTCGGTCGATCGGTTCATTACTCATAGGCGGCTCCGGCCCCGGCGAAGGGGCGCGAGTGGAGAGGTGTGTACAGTCCATTCTACGGCAGGCCCGGGGAGGACGTCCAGATTGACGCCGCTTTCGATACGACTATTCTAACATACTCGTGAATATACAGTCGTCGTTCCGGTACATCTGGAGGTGTCGTAATGAGCGTGTTGGGAACCGGACACTGCACATTGGATCATTTCGGGATCGTCGGCCGGTTTCCGGAGCCGGGCAAAGAAACCGAGATGAAGGCCTTCAGCGTTCAGGGCGGCGGGACGGCGGCGACCGCGGTCGTCGTCGTGGCTCGATGGGGCGGCCAGGCGCGATTCTTCGGGAAAGTTGGAGACGACGCACGCGCCGACGCCATCGAAGGTACGCTCTCGGGTGAAGGTGTCGACACGACCTTTTTGGTACGGGAGGCTGGTGCGGTCAGTCAGTTTCGCTTCGTCGCGCTCGAGAGGGGCACGGGAGACCACCGAACCCTTTTTTCACGCGGGAATACAACAGCCCTCACCCCCGCGGAGGCCTCGGACGTACGGGTCGATTCGTCGGACCTCCTGGTGCTCGACGGCATGGAGCCGGCAGCCCAGATCACACTGGCCAAGCGGGCCAATGAGAGCGGAGCTCCGGTCCTCTTGGACGCCCATCATCTGGATTCGGACCACTCGGAGTTGGTCGAACGCGCCGACTATCTTGTGGCGTCGGAGCGATTTGCCAGTCGCTGGACCGGGCTCGGTGAGTTGGATGGCGCAACCCGGGCTCTGCTGGAGGCGGGCCCGGATACGGTGGTGCTGACGCTCGGAGACGAAGGGGCTGTCGGCGCCGTCGAGACCCAAGAAGAGCTCCTCTGGATTCCAGCGTATCCCGTGGATATCGTCGAGGACACCGGGTCGGGCGACATCTTTCTGGGCGCCTTCGCCTATGGCGTGGCGCGGGGTTGGCCCCTGGAACGCCAGATTCGGGTGGCCAACCTGGCGGCGGGCCTCTCCTGTGCTCAAATCGGCTCGCGCGGGTCGATTCCCTCGTTGGAGACTGTAGAGAATCGATTGCGCGAAGAGGCTTAGCCGCCGTGTCGGTTCATTCGTTGAGTTCGACCGCCCAGAAATCCCCCTGGCGGAGCGCTTCGACGAGTTGGCCCTGGGTGCCGATATCTCCATCGAAGTACGTGGCCGACTCGCCGACGGCGTCGACCGAATCCGACGGATCGCTGCCGCCGACGGTGGGAGCACCCATGTAGGCGGCCGCCTCGACGGCGAAATCATTGTGGGTCCGCGAGACGCGGGAGTTCAGGACTTCGACCCCGCTGAGCCCCTCGAGTTCGAAAATGTGGTCCCCCATCACGAAGGACGCGTTTCGGTCGTAGGGGCGAGCGGCGACGATCGCGCCATCCTGCTCGTCGAACAGGTCGATGATCGCTTCGGGCGAGGGACGCATCGAATCGGTATAGCGCCGCCAGAATTCGGCCCGGTAGAAATGATCGATCGAGGGCGTAAACCCAAGGAGAATGCCCGTGTCGGTCGGAATCTCGACGCCGATAAAGACATCGACATCGTGCTCGGAGGCACGCTCCAGGACTTCGTCGCAGTACGTCGTCGAAAGGGTCTCGCAAAATGCGACCCCGTCGAGGCCTTCGTCGGCCGCTCGGTCGAGGACCGCGTCGATCGAGACGTCTGTTCCCTCGGAGATCGAGGACTTTGCGTGTAGGTCAACCAGCATGAGTGTTACTCGGCAGTTTGGAAAAACAGAATGGCAAATTAACTCGAAGCGGGGAGTTCAATCGGAGAATCCTCGCTTCCGTCGGACCCGTCGTTGCGCGCCTCAGACGACGGCACGTCGATCACGTCGTCCTTTCTGGAATTCTGATGGCTTCGCTCGGAGTCATAGGGGTTTTCAAAGTTGGTCGATGAGAAACTGCGGCTCTCGATGAAGGTCACCGACGACCCGTCGAGCATGTCCTGGACGTGGGTCTTGAGCCACGCCTTGAGCGGCGAACGGAGCACGGGAATCAGCAGCGAGATGCCGGCCACGTCGGTCAGGACTCCCGGGGTCATCAGAAACGCGCCGGCCACGATGACCGCCAGACCGTCGAGCAGCGAATCGCTGGGGAGTTGCCCGTTGGCGAGTTGCTGCTGAATGCGTCGCCAGATGGCGAGTCCCTGCTGTTTGGCGAGGGTCCCACCGACCACGGCCGTGCCCAGAACGAGGGCGACCGTGGGCAACGTGCCGAGCGCCTGCCCAATCGGGATCAGGATCGTCAGCTCGACGACAGTGACGACGGTGAAGAGAAGTGTCAGTTTGGCGATCACGTGAACCTCCGGCAGTCAATCGTGGTGAGGCGGTGTCCGGATTATCCGGAGTTTGCCTCAGAAGCGTTCCAGTCGTCCAGGAACTTTTGCAGACCCTGGTCCGTCTTGGGATGTTGAAACAACTGATCGATGACGTCGGCCGGAATCGTGGCGACATCGGCACCGGCCAGTGCCGACTCCGTGACGTGACGCGGGTGACGAATCGATGCGGCGAGGACCTCGGTGTCGATGTAATCGTAATTCGAATACATCTGAACGATATCTTCGATGAGGCCCATGCCGCGCTGGCCGATGTCGTCGAGCCGGCCGATGAACGGACTGATGAACCGAGCGCCCGCTCGAGCCGCCAATAATGCCTGGTTGGCCGAGAAACAGAGGGTCACGTTACAGTCGATCCCCTCGCCGGCGAGCGTATGACACGCGCTCAAGCCGGCCGGGGTCAGAGGCACTTTGATGACCGTGTTGTCGGCCCATGTCGCGAACTCGCGAGCTTCTTCGAGCATCCCCTCGCGATCGGTCGCAGTAACTTCAACACTGACAGGGCCGTCAACAATTTCACAAATGTCGAGAACGACGTCCTTGAGCTTGCGTCCCGAGTCGGCCACGAGCGACGGATTGGTGGTCACGCCGTCGAGAATGCCGATGTCCGCAGCCTTGCGGACTTCGTCGATATCAGCCGTGTCGATAAAGAATTTCATGGGGGACCTCGGTGGGGATGGATCGCGCGTGAATTCGGCGCGTGGGTAACACTTGGTGGCCGGGTCGGCAAGCCCGGGTTTACGCGGGTTCGACCGGGATCCTTCGGACGATGGTGCCCGAAATTGTGTTTCGACCGAGGGACGTGATAGAGACGGTCTGTCGACCCGACTCAGAGACGACTTTCATCCCTCAGGACCGATGCTGGATATTGATTACATCCGCGAGCACGCCGACCAGGTGCAACGCGCTGCCGAGCACAAAAACTTCGACATCGACGTCGATCGCCTGTTGGAGCTCGACGAGCGCCGACGCACGCTCATCCACGAGAGCGAAACGATCCGCGAGCGCCGGAACGAAATCGCCGACGCCATCCCCCAGGCCTCCGACGAAGAGCGGCCCGATCTGATCGAGGAGGGCCGGGACCTCAAAGAGGAGGTCGCCGAGGTCGAGTCGGAACTCAAGGACATTCAGGAGGAGTACAGGGAGCTGATGCTGGCCGTGCCCAGCGTACCCCTCGACGAGGTGCCGGTCGGCGACGACGAACCGGACAACGAGGTGGTTCGGACGTACGGCGAGCCGCCGGACTTTGATTTCGAACCCCGTGACCACGAAGAACTCGGTGAGCTGCTCGATATCATCGACAAGGAGCGGGCTATCAAATTCGCCGGATCGCGCGCCTATCTATTGAAGGGCGCCGGGGCGATGCTCGAGCAGGCGGTGTGCCGACTGGCGATGGACATGCTGGTCGACGATGGATTCGAGCCCGTGTCCGGTCCGGTGATCGTCAACGAGAGCGCGCTGAAGGGAAGCGGATGGTTTCCCTATGGACGTGAGGATTCGTACCACATCGAGCGCGACGACAAATGGTTGGTCGGCACCAGCGAGGTTACGCTGGTCAGCACCCGAGCCGACGAGATCATCGACCGGGATGAACTCCCCATTACGATGGCCGCCGAATCCTCCTGTTTTCGACGGGAAGCCGGCAGCGCGGGCGCCGACACCCGCGGCGTTTATCGAGTCCACCAGTTCAAAAAGGTCGAGCAGGTGATCATTGCCGAGGACGACGCCGAGGCCTCGCGCGAGCTCCACCGAAGGCTCCTGGGCAACGCCGAGGATCTGATGCAGGCCCTCGAGCTTCCCCACAGGGTGGCTATCGCCTGCACCGGCGAAACCGGGCAGGGCCAGGTGTTGAAAAACGAGATCGAGACCTGGATGCCGTCGCGCGATAATTACTGTGAGACACACTCCTGCTCGAGCCTCTATGACTTTCAGGCTCGTCGCTCCAATATTCGGTTTCGCGGCGACGACGGCGACACCCGCTACTGCTACACCCTGAACAACACCATGGTGGCGAGCCCGCGGATTCTGATTCCACTGATAGAGAACAACCAGAATGCCGACGGCTCGATCTCCATTCCCGACGCCCTCCAGCCGTATATGTACGGGAAAGAAGTCATCGAACCGTGAGTCGACCATGACGACGTACCTTGGGATCGATGTAGGCCATAAACGTGTGGGGCTGGCGGTGTCGGACGTCAACGCCTCGGTCGCTTCGCCGCTGGAGACGCTCGAAGATGCATCGTGGTCGGAGATGGCCGCCACGATCGTCGAGCGCATCGAGGCGCGAGATGTCGACGCCCTGGTCGTCGGATGGCCCCTGCGACTCGACGGAACCGAAGGCCGGTCCGTCGACATGGTCCGCCGATTCGAATCGGCGCTGCGGACGGCCCTCGAAGAGAGGGACCTCGAGATCCCGATCGAGCGATGGGATGAGCGAATGACGTCTCAGGGAGCCGAGCAGGTGCTCATCGACGCCGATATGTCCCGACGCAAGCGCCGGCCGGTCATCGACAGAGTCGCTGCCGCGAAGATTCTGCAGAACTACCTCGATTCGCTAGAGAGTTGAACCACGCACGTTCGGGGAAGGGAGGCTTCGGGTTGAAGACCGTCTCCATACGAGTTGCACAGGGTGTGGGAGTTGTCCTGATTATCGTCCTGGCCGCCATGGGTCTTCACTACCGGTCGGCGACCACACGGGTCGTCCTCGAGAGAGGAGAGACCACGGAGTTTCTGATTCCGAATGGGGCCGGCTGGAATGAGATCGTCGGCCGACTGGAGTCCGCCGGCGTCGTCTCGGATGCGGCGACCTTCCGAGTCTGGGCCCGGCTAAATGACCTTCCGGCCGAGGTCCACGCCGGCAGTTTTATTCTTGAGGGACCGATGCGCTGGCGAGATGTGGCCGACGCACTGCGCAGCGGTGGACAGCCCCGGGACGTGCGCATCACCTTCGTCGAGGGGTGGACGATCTTTCACATGGCCGACCACGTGGAGGCCGAGGGGCTCGTCGAGCGGTCCGAGTTTCTGGAGGCGGCAACGAACCGCGCATCGCTGAAAGATGCGGGCCTCGGCGACCACGAGTCATTCGAAGGCTATCTCTTTCCGGACACGTACCGCTTCCGCGAGGATGTCTCCGCCGAGACGGTCGTCGATCGTATGTTTTCGACATGGCGGGACGTCTGGAGCGACATATCCCGGGAGTCGGGCGAGCAGTTGGACCGCTTGGAAGAGCAATACGGGTTTGAGCGCCATGACTTTGTGACCCTGGCGAGTATCGTCGAGGTCGAGACCTCGGTCGACCCCGAGCGCCCGAAGGTCGCCAAGGTCATCTACAATCGGCTCGATTCGTCGATGCGGTTGCAGACCGATCCGACCTGCGTGTACGGACCGGACACCTACGATGAGGTGCCGCGGCCGTCGCACTGCAAGGACCCGCAGAATCGCTATTCGACCTACACACACGACGGTCTTCCGCCGGGTCCCATCGCAAATCCCGGTCGAGCGAGTCTGCGTGCCGCGCTAAATCCCTCGCAGGCTTCGGGAGCCGAGGATCTGCTGTTCTATGTGGCCAAACGCGACGGGAGCGGGCGACACCATTTTTCGACGACCTACGCGGAGCACCGGCGGGCGGTGGATCGCTATCTGAGGGATTGAGTGTCAGAAAATGGCGCCATTTATCCGCCAGCCCAGGCCGGCAAAAATGGTGTGGGTCCTGAGTGGCTGCGTCGGGCCGAGTGCCCCCGGGTGTACCGAGCGGCGAGAAAACCTGTAGACGATGTTCAGCCAGGGGGCGGCGCCACGGTCCGGATCCATGAGAGGAACGTCGAATCCGGCGCCGACCGACCATCCAAACCGAGAATTGCGGCGCAGATCGTCGGCGGCACGCTTGAAGGTGTGAACGTCGAGCCCCAGGCCGAACTCCACAAACACAGAACTCGCCAGGTAGCCGAGCCCGTCACTTCGGAAGGTGAAGATATACAGCGGATGAATGGCGAGGTGAGCGCGGACTCCGTGGGTCTTGAGTGGGCCGATGGCACGCGCGGTCGGCCCCGCGTCGTCGCGCGGTTCGAGACGGTCGAATCGATAAGAGAGACGTACGTCGGCCAGTGAAAGCGGAAAGGCCTGGCGGATCCCGGCATCGATGGCCCAGCCCCTCCATTGCGGGCCGATCACGAAGGCACCACGAACCGAGGGTTCCAGAAATGCGCCGTTGTACTCCGATCCCGCGTCGGGTGGATCGGCAGCCGACGCCGGCATCGACAGCAATACCAGTGAAACGGCGACAAGCGGTACGGCTCCGGAGACGCCGGTCGGGAAGATTCGCATGTCCGTCGTCTCTCCTGAAGTTGAGGCCATATCCGGATCGTTCGGGGCGAGCGGGACGATCTCGGAGAGTGGACGAGCTTTCGCGTTTCCTCAAGCAACCACCACGGGTCGAGACGCCGAGAGCCGGCCGGCGATCCGGCCCACGAATTGGCGGTTGCGCGTCGGACTCTGTTTCCTTAATGTCTTGTCGCCGAACGATTGGAATTCGACTCGTACGGTCGAGTGGATACCGTTTAGAGGACAGCCCATGACATCGACAGTAAACCGGCTCGTTGCTGCAATAACCATCGCCGCATTCATGCAGGCGGGATGTTACAACTCCTACTTCATCTCCAAGGATGAGCTCGAGAAACTGGAGAGTGGAGTCGAAATCAAAGAAGTTGTGACGGTTCAAGGCGACTGCGCATCCGCCAAAACCGCCTCCGAATCCGCCGCAGATGGCGAAGAAACGGCGGCGAAGTCCGACGAGGGAAACGCCCAGGACAGCGGCGACACCATGGCCGACGGCGAGAAGGCCAAGAGCGACGCGACATCGAAGGGTGCCAAAGCCAAACCCGGATGCACGGCTGTGCCGGTGTCGACCAACAATGCCATTCAGGTCGTCAAGACGAATGGCGAGAAGTTTCGGGTCACACCCTTCAACTTCATGATGAGTGAGCAGCAGCTCGTCTCGCCTGAGTACGACAAGCTGGAGAGACTTGAAGACATCAAGGGCGCCAAGGTCCGTGAATTCAGCACCTGGAAGACCGTCGGCACGATCGTCGGTGTGTCGGTGGTGACCGTCGGCACATTCGTCACGATCGGTGTTCTTTCACCGGATCAGGAGCTCGGAAACTGACGGCGGCGTTCCGCACGACAGCTTTAATCCCGGAGTCCTTTGGGCTCCGGGATTTTTTTGTGGTCCCGTCGAGGGTTGAATTTCCACTTGCATCCCCGATGGACCGGGGGTATCATCGGACGTTCACATAAAGCGAATTCGTGTTCTCAGGGGGGAGCGATGAAACGGGGATATCTGAGCCGTTGGTATGTCGTCACGATCATGTGCGCGTCGTTCGGGTTTGGCTGCGTCGAGGATCCGGTTGAACTCCAGCAGCCGGATCCGCCCGACGAGGTGAGTCGCTACTGGCTGGTCGATGCGACGGGAAGTTCGCCGACTCTGCAGGTCGGAGACGTCTCGACCGTCTCGGTCGTGCTGGTGGATTCGGACCTCGGAGCGGGGTCGGTCGGAGCGGAGGTCACATTCCGGGTCCAGGAGGGAACTGCAGAGGGGCAGATGACGGCCCGGCGCACGCGCACGGACGATACCGGACGAGCTGAAGTCGGCCTCCGGGCTGGAGGCCGGCCCGGCACCTTGACGGTGGTGGTCAGCCACCCTCTAGCCGAGCCTCTTCACCTGACGTTCCAGGTGAATCCGGCTCCGACGGGCGCCCTCGAAATCGACATCACCCACGGGGCTTCATCTGTCACGGAACTGACGGATGTCGATGTGCGGCTCCATCGGGCCGATGACCTGAGCTGTGCCGGGTTCCGACCCTACGCGGCCCCGGCGAGTCAAGGTGAGATTCTGCGGCGCGAGCGTTTCGACGCTCCCGGGACCGTCGCCAGGTTCGATTCACTCCCGGTCGACGAAGAGCTCGTGGCCGCCGCTGTCGCCCGTGGGGAGCACGGCCAGATCGCTGCCAGCGGATGCATCGACGATGTGCGCGTGACCTCGGGGGTACTGACGAACCGCGATATCGTCCTGGCGATGCTTCCGATGACTGTCGACGGCGTGTACGCGACCACGTCTCACTGGGACTTCTCGGCTGCCGTCGAGGAGTCGGGCGCCGTCGGAGAACAGATTTTGCGGGTGTTGAACCTCTTTCACGAGCCCGGGCGGGCACTCTACGAAGAAATCGTCTCGCTGGTGAAGTATCTGGTGGGTGGGGTCGTAGGCGGCAGTCTCGATTTCTTCCTGGAGCAGACCGGGCTCGACCGGGAATTTCAATCGCTGATCGATCGTGCCATCCAGAACAATGGTGCGATGTGCCGAATCAGGGAGGCGGGCCGCGACCTTCGCGACGTGGTTGCTCGACTGACCGTCCACAGCGAGACCTCGATTACAGGACCCCAGTCGGGCTACTCGCTTCGGGGAAGGGACAACTGGCTCGGGATTACGCTCTACTGGAGGGGCCTCTGCGACGACGGGTATCTCGATGCGTGCCGATCCGATGCGAGCGCGGGCTCGCCAGCACGACGCAAGCGGGCGTGCGCCGCGATCCCGATGGTCGCCGATCCCTCCGGCGAGATCGCCGGACTCGGACTCTTGAGTTCCACCTGGTCGGGACGATTGACCGGCTACGACCGTCTGGAGGTCCAGCAGCACGGCATCCCCCTGCGCTACGGACGACTCATCACGCTTCTGCTCAATGAGACGATTCTGCCGGCGCTGACGGGGGGAGAGGCGCGTTCTCTGGCCGAGGCCTTCGGATATTGGTTGCGTTGCGACGGGTTGGCGCGCTCGGTGACCGGAGCCGACGGACGGGTCTGTGCGCTGGGTCGATGTCTGTATCGCGAAGACATCGCCCAGACCTGTGACTCGGCCGTCCAGGGACTCTTTGGAACGGCAGACCTGCTGCTCGAACAGTTGGCCTGGGAGACGGGTGTCTCGGTCGGCGGGCACGCCACGGCGATCGAGACCGATTCCGACGGCCGAGTCGACCGGCTGGAGATGGGGCGCTGGAGCGGACGCGTCGATGTGGCCGCCGGCGAGGGAAGGGCGGAGGCGGCCGAAGTCACCGGACGCTGGAGTGGTCAGCGCGTCGGTGAGCCGTGACCGACAATCCGGGAATCCGGTGTTTGGTGCATCTGCGGCACCGTGCTACCATTGTTAGGTAACTTACGACGGTCGTTTCCGTTCCGCCGGGACGGGGCAAAGGGGTATGAGGCGGCCGGAGACGACGGACGACGATGAACAATTGTAGCCAGACGGCGGTATTTGACATGAAACAAGCCACTGCGGTGGACGCTGTCACCACCGGTCTGAATCATCTGACGTTGGAGTGCGTCGGGATGACGGACGTGGGCCGGGCCCGGGACCACAACGAAGATGACTTCTTCCTGTCGCAAAACGACGAGGCTCTCTGCATCGTCGCCGACGGGATGGGAGGACATCGCTCCGGGGAGGTCGCCAGCGCGTTGGCGATCAAGACGATGGTCGAATACTACCGAGACCACCCCGCCGACGAGCTGGATCTTCAGAGCGACGAAGACCCGTATGAGCGCCGGCTGGCCGACGCGATCCAGGCCGCGAATACGGCGGTGTTCGAATCGGCCTCCCGGAACGAATTGTACCGCGGGATGGGGACGACCATCGTCTCGGCTTACTTTACCTACGACCGCGTCTATCTCGGGTACATCGGAGACTCGCGGGTCTACCGATTTCGTGACGGCGCCCTTGAGCAGGTCACCGACGACCATTCTTTGGCGAACGAATACCTCGAGATGGGCATCCTGTCGGATGATCAGGTCGAGTTCTTTCCGTACAAAAACGTCATCACCCGGGCCTGCGGTCTCGGAGAGGATGTCGAGGTTGCGACGACCGACGGTGAGCTTCGGCCCGACGACGTCTTTTTGCTCTGCTCCGATGGGTTGACCGATATGATCCCCACGGAACGGCTCGCCGCGATGATCGACCGGTCGCTATCGGAAGGCCAACCGCTCGGCGACCTCTGCGAATCGATGGTCGAGCGGGCCAATGCAAACGGCGGAGAGGACAATATCACTGTCGTCCTCGCCCACGCCACGCCGGCTGGCTGACCCGCATCGCGTTATCTCCGCAACAGAATCCCGGATCCCGGCGAAAACAGTAGGTGAGTGTACACCGAATCCGGGAGGGGATATGACACCGCGAGAACGTTCGGCGCAATGGGTTCTCTGGAGCATCCAGGGCGTCGGCCCGCAGACACTTCATCGATTGGAAGACCATGGGGGTGCATCGAGATTGTGGGGCCTCGACCCTTCGGCGCTGGCGAGGATTTTCAATTCTCTTCCCCTGGGCTCTGCGGCCGCCAAGCGAGTCGAGCACCACATCTGCAACGGCCCGTCACCGGAGTCGCTGTATCGACGAGAGCTCGACACCCTCCCGGAGGGCGGACGGATCGTCCACCGGGACGATCCCGGCTACCCGGATCGATTGGCCATACTGGATGATCCGCCTGTGTTTCTGTACGTGGTCGGGCCGCAGGGATTCTGGGACGTCGAAGAGACATTGTCGGTCGTCGGATCCCGTTCGGTGGGTGTGGCGGACGTACGGCGGACCCGCTCGATCGTCTCGCGGCTGGCCGAGGCAGGAATACTCATTGTCAGCGGGGGGGCGCTGGGTGTCGATGTGGCGGCCCACGACGCGAGTCTGGAGGTCGGCCGTCCCACGATTTCGGTGTTGCCCTGTGGCGTCGATCATCCCACGCCACGGCGCAACGCCGATACGTTTAACCGCGTCGCACGTGCCGGTTGGCTCGTCTCCGAGTATCCGCTGGGCACCAGCGCACGGCCACACCATTTCCCGCGCCGGAACCGGCTCATTGCAGCCCTGGGGGACGCGACCTTCGTGGTTCGAGGCGATCTCGACAGCGGAACGATGTTGACGGCTGAGGCCTCCAAGGCACTCGGTCGCCCCATCTGTGCGCTGGCAGGCGGGTTGGACGAGACGCTCGCCGCGGGCTGTCTGCAGTTGATCGTCGAGGGGGCCCAGGCCGTCCGTGGTCCTCATGATGTGTTGGCCTGGATGGGCGTCGACTCCGGGCCGAGCCGGCAGACGAGGTCGCTTCCCGACGGTTTGTCCGACGATGCACGGCGGCTTGCAAATGAATGCCTGGCGAGTGTCCAGTCGCAGGATGGGCGGTCGATACAGGTCAGTGAGATCGAAGATCGATGCGACTGGAAACCGGCTCAATTGCAGTCGACGTTGCTGGAGCTCGAGCTCAACGGCGTCGTCGAGAAGATTCCGGGGGGCCGCGCCTACCGGGTGGGCCGGTGGCACATCCCGCCGGCGGAATCGACCGGGTGAGAGCGACCGTCCGTCCTCGTCGGCGGAAACGGGCTCGGCGTTGACACCCGGGCGGGTGAGGTGTAGGCAACGTGCCGCTGAATTGCTTCGATTCGAGGAGACAAATCATGGACGAGCATCACCTGCTCGCACCGGGGCCGACGCCGGTCCCGGAAAACGCTCGTCTGGCGATGGCCAAACGTCTGATCCACCATCGAAGTGACGAATTCCGCGAGGTGTTCCGACGGGTTCGTTCCGGGTTGCAGTGGATCTTTCAGACCGACGAAGATGTCATCACCCTTACCTCGAGCGGGACCGGCGCTTTCGAGGCCGCGATGACGAATTTTCTGAGCCCGGGGTCGACGGTCGTGGTCGTCGGGGGCGGGAAGTTCGGAGAGAGATGGGCCGACGTCGCTCGCCGGTACGACCTCGATGTCGTCGAGATGGATGTCGAGTGGGGCGAGGCGGCCGACCCGGCACAGTTGGCTGATATCCTGGCCGATCGAGAGGACGTCTCGATGGTCACGGTCACCCACAGCGAGACCTCGACCGGTGTTCTGCATCCGCTCGAGGATCTCGCAGATGTGGTTCAGCGTGAGTCGAGCGCGCTGCTGGCCGTCGACGGCATCACCTCGGTCGGAGTTCACGACGTTCCAATGGACGAACTCGGAGTCGATGTGTTGGTCGGCGGCTCCCAGAAGGCCTTTGGCGCACCGCCCGGCCTCGGTTTTGTCGCGGTCTCGGCTCGAGCATGGCGACGCCAACCCGACGATCATCTGGGCGGATACTATTTCGACCTCTCCAGGGAGCGGCGCCGTCAGTCCCAGGATCAGACCGCCTTTACACCGGGTATCTCCCAGGTTCTCGCCCTCGATGTGACGCTCGATATGATGCGAGACGAAGGGCGCAGGAGTGTCTTCGAGCGTCATCGGCTCAATGCCGAAGCGACGCGTACGGCCGTCGATGCCGTCGGGCTGGAGCTCTTTGGGGCTCGGCCCTCGAATGCGGTGACCGCCGTACTTGCTCCCGATGGAATTCCCGCGCCGCAGATCGTCGACCGGATGAACGATACCTACGGGGCCGTCATCGCCGGGGGCCAAAAGCATATGTCCTCCGAGCTGCTTCGGCTGGGACACATTGGATTTTTCCGTCGCACCGATATCCTCACGATGGTGAGTTCGCTGGAGTTGTGCCTGCGCGACCTGGGTCATTCGGCCGATGCGGGCACGGCGACGGCGGCTGCACAGAGAGTCTACACGAACGCAAGTCACCAGGACGTACCGTCGGAGCCCTGACCGTCTTTGCGCCAGGGCCACGACACGCACTTTTCTGATGCAAACGGATTACGAGATGGCCACGAACGTCGTCATCGGCGCCCAATGGGGTGACGAGGGCAAAGGCAAGGTTGTCGATCTGTACACCGAGTTTGCCGACATGGTTGTCCGCTTTCAGGGCGGGAACAATGCGGGTCACACCCTCGTCGTCGAGCGGGACGGTGAACTTGAGAAGACGGTTCTTCACCTGATCCCGTCGGGGATTCTGCACGAGGACACTCGCTGTGTCATCGCCTCGGGCGTGGTGTTGGATCCCGGCGTGCTCATCGAAGAAATCGAGGGGCTGCGTGCTCAGGGATATTCGGTGGAGCCCGACCAGCTCGTGGTCGCCGAGAATGCCAGCGTCATCATGCCCTACCATCAGACCCTCGATGTGGCTCGCGAGTCCGACGACTCCCAGCAAAAAATTGGCACGACCGGACGGGGCATCGGCCCATGCTACGAGGACCGAGTCGGCCGCCGAGCCATCTTTGCGCGGGATCTGACCGACGAGGCGCGGCTGCGCAGAAAGATCGGTTCGAATCTCGCCGAGAAGAACCAGATTCTGTCGTCGATGGGGGCGGACACCTACGAGACCGATGAGCTCGTCGAGCGATGTTTGGAGTGGGGCGAGCAGCTCGAGCCGTTTGTGGTCGACGCCGGCCGTCTCGTCGACGAGGCCGTTCAGCGCGACGAGCGAGTTCTGTTCGAAGGGGCCCAGGGGACGATGCTCGACATCGGACACGGGACCTATCCCTACGTCACGTCGAGCCACACGACCTCCGGTGGCGTCTGCGTGGGGGCGGGGATCGCACCGCGGGACATCGGTGGCGTCGTGGGAATCTCGAAGGCATACTGTACACGCGTCGGCCGCGGGCCGTTTCCGACGGAGCTCGATAACGAAGCCGGAGAGCATCTACGCGAAGTAGGCAATGAATTCGGCAGCACGACGGGGCGTCCTCGTCGGTGCGGCTGGGTCGATGTCGCCGGTCTGCGGTACGCGCATCGCGTCAATGGCTTCAGCGGACTGGCGGTGACAAAACTCGACGTCCTGAGCGGTCTGGATACGGTCAAAATCTGTGTCGGTTACACCGACGAAGACGGGAAGCGTTACGACCAGCCGCCCTCGGATCCGGACCTTCTGGAGGCGTTGGACCCGGTCTACGAAGAACTCCCGGGCTGGGAGGACGATATCACGGGTGTGCGAGTACTGGAGGACCTCCCCGACGCGGCCCGCCAGTTTTTGAACCGACTCGAGACACTGCTGGAGGTACCGATCGTGTTGGTCTCGGTCGGTCCCGCCCGAAACGAGACGATTGTGGTTGAGAATGTCTACCATTGACCCACCTTCACCGACGAGGGTGAGGGCCGACGGAGTCCGGGTGGTTCCAGTGAGCAAAGGAGGCAACATTGAGCGGCGATGACAACGACGAGTCAGCGGAGGGTCGGTCACAAAAACGGTCGGCCCGAGAAGTCATCGAGGAAGCCGAATTCGAGGCCGAAGGCTGGGACGAACTGGAGGACCCCGAGCAGGTCTCGCGCCTGTTGAAGGCGCTGGAGGGGGTCTTGCCGGACGTGGTCCGCAGGGCCCTGGCGGCCGGCGTCGACGGATGGGCGGATCGCGAGGAGAAGATCCGAACTGCATTGGAGGAGCGTCAACTGACCCGCGAGGCGGCGGGATCGTTTGTCAAGCATGCCGACTCGCTGAAGCGCGAGATCCTGCGCATCGTCTCAAAGGAAATTCGGGATTTCCTCGAGCACATGGACTTCAGCGAGGAACTCGCGGAGATGTTGACGAAACTGTCGCTCGAAGCCCGGGTGGAGCTGCGGTTTATCCCGAATAAGGATGCGGTTCAGCCGAAGGCTTCGGGAAAGTTCAGTGTAAAAGGGCCGTCGGGAGAAGAGCCCGATGGAGAAGACGCCGACAGCGAAGACGAGGAGCCATCCGACGCGGGTGCCGACGAATCTGAAGAGGCGTCGGAGGCGGACTGACAGCGCACGTCAGCCGCTGCTTTCGTCGCCGTTGGGCAACTCCAGCGGCTCGGCACCCTCCCGGTCGCCCTCTGGAGGCAGATCCCGCGAAAAGCTGCTGCGCTCGAAGGTGATACGTCGAATCAGGACGGCGTTTTCGGGATGATTGTCCGGTCCGGCCGGCGTTCGGGCGATTTGTCGGACGGTGTCCAGATCCCGGCAGATGCCGAAGACCGTGTGACGGTCATTCAGGTGCGGCAGCGGCTTTTCGGTGATGAAGAACTGACTTCCGCCGGTATCGGGCCCGCGATTGGCCATCCCGAGAACGCCGGGGACTTCGAACCGCAAGGATGGGTCGAATTCGTCGGGGATCGTGTATCCGGGGCCGTGCTTTCCAGTGCCCGTGCGGTCGCCCGCCTGGATAACAAATTCGGGAATGACGCGGTGGAATTCGACCCCGTCGTAGAAGGGCTTCCCGCGGACGACATCTCCATCGGTGGGATCGGCCCAGGTGATCTCCCCGCGAGCCAGCCCGACGAAATTCGCGACGGTGATGGGGGTGCGGTCCTCGAAGAGCCGGCAGCGAATCGAACCCTCGGTGGTGTCGATTGTCGCCACCAGCGGGCCCTGTCCGGACAGGTGGTCGGTGAAGTCATCCAGAGCCGAGGCCGAGGGGGCCGTCGGCGCGGAAGGGGCCGCGGGTTCTTCGGCGGCAGCGGTCTGCTCGGCCTTTCGGTCCGTGTCGGTGGTGCCCGGGCTCTGGGAGGGGCCTCGGACCTTTGAGTCGCAGCCGTAGATGCCGCTGAGAACCAGCAGGCAAGCCGATACCAAGATTACTCGCGCTGCGCGGCTCAAAGATCCCATCTCGGAAACTCCACGTGAGTGGTCGTTACTGTAGGCGGCGGCAGATGAGGGCGATGCTGTCGAGCATGTCGCCCGCGCCCCCCTTAATCCCGGTGACCACGAACCCCGGCGGACATTCGGTACGGTAACTCGCACCGCCCGAGCCGCCCACCTGGTCAAGCACGCGTGTTTCGTCGCCCAGCGTGCGACCGGTGGCCCCGTGGGCTTCGGGGTCGGCGATGTGTTCTCCGAGGCGCTCCATCGAAAGATTTGAGAGCCGCTCGATCTCCTCGGCCGTCAGCGAGCCGACCTTCTGGGCCGTCTCCGCGCGGTCGGCGCGGTCGGCGAAGACAGCGCGCTTGGCGACCTCGGCAAAGGTCATGTCGCTGTTGTTGGCCGCTCGGTCGAGCCAACGTTTCGTCTTCTCAGAGACCGCTCCGTCTCCATCGGCCTCATCGTCGGGACTCGTCTCTTTGATCGACAGTTTATCTCGAAGAATCTCTCCCTCGCCGACCAATTCGACACCGATCCAGCGGGGCCCGGCGATGTGTTCTCGTTGCAGTTTCACATTCTGTCCGAGGGGTAACGTGTAGCTGCCGTCGACGACGGCGACGTATCGGGTCTCCGTCCAGAGGGGTTCGGCGGACTTGCTGTCGGAGTAGAGGTTGAACTCAAAGTGAAACACGCCGCTGATCGGCGATCCGCTCTGGTCCTGGAGTCGGCCGGTGTAATCGACCAGAATTCTGTCGGAGCCATTTCCATCTGACTCGGTCTCCGACGATTCCTGGGCACCGGCGGCTCGATCCGACTTGGGTTGGTCTGCAGTCCCGGCATCGCCCGTCGACTCGGCCTGTTTCGGCTCGGCCGCTTTTTCGGGCTGGTCGCCGGCGTCTTCGGCGAGGGCGACACTGGAATACAGTCCGACGGCGGCGACAATCAGCAGCGACAGCGATAGGGAGTGATTTGATACCAGTCGATTCATATGGCTCGGATTCAAAATCAGTTCGGGAGGCGATAGGGCGAAGAGGTCGCACTCGTGAACGGCGCTCGCCGGCTATATATTTCGGTTTGGCTCAGTTGGAGACGACCGACTTGGGCGTGGCCACGAATTCGGCGTTGATGGTCACGTCGATGGTGGCGCTGCCGTTGGGCGGCACGTCCTGTCCCTGCTCGATACGCGGGACGGTATATGGAATCACGGACAACTTGAGCTTTTCGTCGGTCTCTTTGTCGTCGCCGATCAGCAGATCGCTCAGTTTGGACTGGTCTTCGTCTGAGACCTGAGACGTCCCGGAATCGTCGGTCTCCGCCGGAACCGAGGGAATCTTGGCTACCGAGAAAGCCGATTCGTGGTTGCGAGATTCGGCATCGAACTCTCCGACGTACAGGGACGTTTCGGGCAAATTGAACGAGAGGGAATTGTCCCGGACCTCCCAGTCGATACTCGTGATCGTGACGCTCTCGAGCCGGTCGACGGCGTCGCCGAGTCTGGACTTCCCGGTAGCCTCGACGACATCGACGTTCAGGTCGAACTCGATCGGATCGAGTTCGATCCGCATCGGTGCAGGGGCGGTGCCTCCCTGGTCGCAACTGTCGATCCCCTCGATGGCCGTACTGCAGGCCTCGGAGGCGTCGACGGGGAACTCGGCGGGGATTTCCGCCGAGATATCGACGGTGGTCAGATCTTCGATGTCGTCCTTCAACCAACCGCATCCGGCAGCGAGGGTGACTGCGAAGACAGTCGCCAATACGAAAAAGCGTCGCATGGGTTCTCCGGGGAGAGAGGGATAAAGCGTTCCAACAATCAGCTATCAGAAAATTTCGACGGTCTAAAGAGCAAACACCGTCCCGATGGATTACGCACGCGGGCCTCAACGTTGAAACCATGCGTAAGGTTCGTTACGTTCATACATAAGATGGCTGGGTGAGCGCATCTCTTCGGTCCCGGAGGATCGGTCCCCCTCGAAGCGGGGGCGGGAGCTGCGGCATCAGCCACCATGCACCGTTCAACAGGGATTGGAAGGTTTTCGAATGGAATCGACCCAGACTGAGCAATCCAACGACGAGTCGTCCCAAAAAGACTGGGATCCCTCCGGCCTTGCGGAGGTTCTCTGCGATGACAAGCACGCCGGGCGGGTAGTCGACGTGCGTGGCATGGGACGCGGGGCGATCCAGCGCCGCCTGGGCGAACTTCGAGCGAGTATGACTCGCCGCGGCGTCGAGCTTCTCGTGCTCGATCCGACGGGTGGGGTCGGAGATGGGACCACCTTCCGTGATGTCGCGACTGCCTACGTACGACGGGTCTCTCAGCACACGTCACTGGACTCGGAGTCTCGCCAGCTTGCGGAATTTCTGTCGACCTCGCGGGACACGGCCGAAGAGCAGTCGGACGATGTGGTCGAAGCCCGGTACTTCGAATCCTCGATGGGCCGGCTGTGGGAGCGCCTGTCGACCCACCGGCCGGCGGTATTGATGGTCGTCAACGCCGGGGAGTGCAGCATCAGCGAGCGTTCGGCACTCGAACGGTTTGTGTCGGAACATCTGCGCGATCCGGTTCTGGAGCTCGCGCCCGATGCCTCGACCTCAAAAGAGTTCCGCGGCTGCGTTGCGCTCGTCGGTGATGCCGGCAGGCCCCCGAACCTCGATATCGACGAGGACGTCGTCGATGTCGTGGATCTCTCCGGTGCGGCGCGCAGCACCGTTCGGTCGTACCTGACTCAGCAGGAGGTCGTGGACCGATTCGTCTCGACGACGGGCGGAGACCCGGGCCGTCTCGATGTCCTGATGGAGGCGATGCCCGACGACTGCACCAATTTCTGGGAATTTCGGTATCGACAGCTCCCCGCCGAACGGCAGGTCGTCGTTGATCTTCTGGCCATCGCGGATATCGCCGTGCCCGTCGATATTTTGCAGGATGCATACAGACGTGTCGAAGGCGGCTCGGCCTCGGCTGCGATCCAAGATCTCAGCTCCGAAGGGTTCTTGAGCCGCTCGGTCCAGTCGGATTGTGTGACCGTTCAACTCGAAGACCCGGGCTTCGGGGATGCACTGGTTCAGCGGATGGAAGCGCATATTCGTGAACCCCTCCATCGGGCCCTCGCCGAGACAGCGGCGGACTCTCACCATTTGAACCAGCTCGGTGACCAGTTTGTCGCCAAGCATTTCCTGGCGGCTGGAGCGGGGGAGCGGGGCTTTGAGTTCGGTCGGCGAGCGGCCCGACGCCTCCACAGTCACCATGCGCTCGAAGAGGCTCGAGGGTTGTTCGAGTCACTGCTGGAGTATGCCCCCGACGAGGACTCGCGCCGCGAGATCCATGAGTATCTCGTCGACACCTACGAGGGCCTCGGAGAGTTGAACCGGGCCATGGAGACGTGCGGGGAGCTCAGGAATGCGGCCGCCAGCGACGCCGACCGGGCGCGTGTCGACATCCGTCGCGCCCAGATTCTGACAAAGCGCGGCCGCCTCGAGGAGGCCGCCGATCTGTTTGCCGGGATCTTCGATACCGTCGAATCCACTTCGGAGCTTTGGGCAAAGGCGAAGCTCGGTCTCGCGGACGTCGACTACAACCGCGGCCGGTACGACGACGCACGGGCCCACGCGGAGGATGTGCTCGCGGTGACAGCCGACGCCGGTGGCGACGCCGACGGCCGGCTGAATATCGACGAATCCGCGGCGGATCGTCTGGCGATTCGCGCCCGAAACCAGATCGGGAAGGTCGAGGTCATGGGTTCGAGGGCCGAAGATGCCCGCTCGCTGTTCGAGACCAACCGCCGGATCGCCGAGGAGTGGAACTGGAGTCGTGAGGTCGACCGAGCCGACAAGAACCTGGCGATCTGCCATATGCAGGAGGGCAACTACGACCAGGCGATCGCGATCTTCGAAGAGGTGCGATCGAGGTCTGCCGGGACCGATGGCATGCCGCAGCCTCAACTTCTGCTCAACCTCGGGATGGCCCTGCAGCGTAAAAACGAGTACAGCGAAGCGCTGGAGCGCTACCAGGAGGCCCTTCGAGTTGCCCGACAGATCGGAGACGAGCGCGTCTACGGAGTCACGGCCTACAACCTGGGTACCCTGTATCAGGATCTCGGGGCCTGGGACCGGCTCGAGGCGATATCGAATCACCTCGAAGCCCAGCAATCTCGAGAAGATCGCCACGACTACCTGGGATCGCTGCCGCGCGGCCTCAGCGCCAACATGCACATGGATCGCGGCGACTTCGCCGAGATGCTCGAGATTACGACCGAATGGATCGACTCGAACCAAAGCGGAGCCGCCGAAGGACCCGCGTTCTTCGCCGCGGCGTCGACCCCGGTGGCCCACGTGGAGCTCGGTCAACTCGAGGCCGCTCGCCGGGCCCTCGAGTCCCTCGAGACCGATTCCGAACGGGCCGATGCCGAGGTAGCGCGCGGCTGGCGAGAAGCTGCGCTGGCGAAACTCGCGGTCGAAGACCAGGACTGGAACGAGGCGATCGCTCAGGGCAAACGCGCTGCCGAGACGCTCGAACAGGAGGGGTTCTTCCGCCATGCGCTCGTCGGCACACTCGCCCGTATTCGGGGCCTCGTCGAGTTGGATCGCGAATCGGAGGCCGAATCGGTGGCCAGTCGGGCCTTCAGCGAACTGCAGCGCAGGGCCGAACAGGTTCCTGAGTCGTTTCGGCCCCGATACTACCGCGTCCACCGTCACCGGCAGCTTCTTGAGACCTACCGTTCGCTGAAGGGCGACGTTCCCGAAGATGTCTCCGGTTGGGTCTTTGACGACGACGGGGCTCAGACAGAGACCGACGGTCACGAACAGCAACCGGAGGTCCCCTCGGATGAAGAATATCGGGCCTGGCGGGCTCGCTACGCCGAGATCGTGGGAGAGGATGATCGGCTCATCCGGGTGCTCCGCCGAATCGATCAGGTCGCCGAAAGCCGTTCGCCCGTACTCATCGAGGGCGAGAGCGGCACGGGCAAAGAGCTCGTGGCGCGGGCGATTCACCGCCACGGGGCAGACCAGCGATCGAACGCCGATCTGGTGCGGGTCAATTGCGGCGCCTACGGCGAGAACTTGTTGTTCAGCGAACTCTTCGGACACGAGAAAGGGGCCTTCACCGGGGCCGCCCGTTCGAAAGAGGGCCGCGTGGTCGCTGCCGACGGAGGGACGCTGTTTCTCGATGAGATCGATGCCATTTCGCCGAAGGGACAGGTCGCACTGCTGCGATTGCTGCAGGACGGCAACTACGAACGACTCGGGGGAACGGAGACCTATTCGGCCGACGTACGGGTCGTCGCTGCGACGTCACAGGACCTCGAGCGGCTGGTTGAACAGGGGCAATTTCGCCGGGATCTGTATTTCCGGCTCAAGGGAGTCGTCCTGGAGCTGCCCCCGCTTCGGGACCGCCGAGGGGACATTCCCCGACTTCTGCGACACTTCACGGACCGGTTTGCCGAGGGCGAGGCCGTCGACTTTGACCGCGAGGCCCGAGAGTTTCTCGCCTCGTACAATTGGCCGGGCAACGTCCGTGAGCTCCAGAACTTCGTGCGCAGTGTGCTCTTGTTTGTCGACGGCGATACCGTCACAATGGACCACATCCGGGAGTTCGACGACTTCTTCGAAGATGGAGATGTCGAATTAGAAGCGCCGGATATCGACTACAATCCCGAGGTCGACGACTTCAGCGACGTCATTCAGCCCGGATGGGGCGGGCCGAACTCCTTCGACGAGGTGCAGGATGCGCTGGTCGAAGAGATCGTCGCGGACAGAATGTCGATCTCGGACATGAAGAAACGGATCGAGCACAAGTCGATCCGCCGAGCATTGATCGAGACCGAGGGCAACATCACGCGCGCTGCCGAAATATTGCAGATGACGCGTCCGCGGCTCAGCCAGATCGTCAACGGGAATGACGAGTTGGTTGCGTTGAAGGAAGAATTGGTCGGCTAAGCGGGATACTCGAACGAGGTTTGACGTGAGGATAGATTGGACAGACACGTGTTTGGCAGTCGTAGTGGCGGGGCTCGTAGGGGTTGCGACCGGATGCGCCGACACGACGACCCCTGACAGTTCTGGGCCGGACTCGGTGCGGTCGAACTCCACGGCACTCACCGTGGTGCCCGAGTTCGCCGTCGAGGGAACCGGACAGATTCCGGAGGCGCTTCAACTGAAGCGGCTCGGGTTCAGCGTCGCTCAAATCACGTTGATTCCCGCCGATGGCAGCGAGTCCATCGTCGTCGACGATCCGTTTCGGGTCGAGTTTGATATGCAACAGGGGGAGCTGGTTCGGCAGGGGGCCGAGTTTTCCGTGCCCGAACCCGGCGATTATGCCGTGGAGTTGCGTCTCGAGCCGGCGGGCGAGCAGGACAAATACACGTTTCGGCTCGATGGCTTGATCAGCCCGGAGATCGCCGAGGCCCTCGATTCGAACGACCCCTACCAAGACGGCGGCAATCCGATACCGGACCCGTTCCACCCCGATGACGACGAGACCTCCGAGTCGTCGGAGCAGCAATCCTGGGTTGCATTCGAATACGAGAGCCAGAAAGCGGTAACGTACCGCATGGACCGCGTGGAATTGGCCCAGGACCGTCGGGTGCTGAGCTTCGCACTCGACGTCAACGACTGGGCCGAGGAGCTGATCGACCCGATTACCCGACTGGTTCGGGCGCGAGCGAAAGACGATGATCAGACCGACGCTCCCCAAACCGTGGACGTCACGCAGACCCTCGATTCGACAGGCCGCGGCTATCAGTCACTCGCTGGAGACGTGCGGGTGCGAACGCTTCGGATGCGGTGATCTACGACAACGCCGTGACCCCGTGCGTTTGATCCAGCACTCACAATGCCTATCCTCATCTATTAGGTATTAGGCACTCTTGTGGCCGAATCGAGGATCCATGACCGAACCGAGTCCGAAGTCCGACAGCGACGAGGTGGTTGGGTGGGACCCCGATGCGTTGGCCGATGAATTGTGTTCCGATGAACACGCGGGTCGACTTGTTCATCTGATCGGGGCCGGAGGCGGCGCCATCGGTGAGCATGTCGGGGACCTGCGCAATGCGGTGACCGAGCGCGATACCGAATTGCTCGTGCTCGACCCCACCGGTGGAATCGGCGATGGCACCACGTTCCGAGAGGTCGTGTCGACGTACGTGGGCCGCGTCGAGCAACACGCTTCGCTGGATGAGCAGACCGAGGGACTCGCCGAATTCATCGCGACCTCTCGAAATGTGGGCGGCCAAGACGACGAAGGCTCCGTCGACGCCTCGTCGTTTGAGTCGTCGGCCTGTATGCTCTGGGAGCGGCTCAGTCAGGTGCGACCGGCTCTGTTGCTGGTGGTTCATCCCGAACAACTCTCAGAGACGGAACGCTCCATTCTGGGACGATTCGTCCGGGAATACCTGCACGGCCCCTTCGAAGAATTCGGCGGCGGCCTCGACGCCTTTGACTCCGTGCGCGGGTGTGTAGCTGTGGTTGGCCAGGTCGGCCGCGAGACACCCTTCGGCGTCAACGAAGAGCTCGCCGACGTCATCGACCTGACAGACGCTGCGCGACAATCGGTCAAAGCGTTCTTATCCAGGGAAGACGTCGTCGACCGGTTTTTGGCATCCACCGAGGGCAATCCGACTCAGCTCGATGTATTGATGGACGAGCTGCCGACGGATTGTACGAATTTGTGGGAGCATCGATACCGCGACCTCGACGAACCCAAGCAGCGAGTCGTGCAGCTTCTGGCCGTCGCCGAGCAGGCGATTCCGGTCGACGTGTTGGAGCGGGCCATCGACCGCCTTGAGATGTCCGATTCTGCGGGCCGACTGATGCGCCAGCTCCGCGACGCAGGCTTTGTGCGTCGCTCGATCGGCGATGGATGCGTAACCCTGCAACTCGAAGATGCCGGGTTTGCCCGGTCCGTACGCTCCCATCTTGACGAATCTCACGCCCGACGGATCCATCGTGTGCTGGCCGAGGCGAGCACGCGAGCTCACCACGGTGCCGGTCTCGATGAGGCCTTCATCGCTCGCCACTTCTTGGCGGCGGGCGACGAGGAAGCCGGGTTTGAATACGGAATGCGGGCGGCCCGACGCATGCACAGTCGCCATGCCCTGCACGATGCCCGGGAACTGTTCGAGCGCATTCTGCCGATGTGCCCGTCCGGCGACGAGAGACGCGAAATCTTGGCCTTTCTGGTCGATATCTACGAAGGCCTTGGGGAGTACGAGTCCGCACTGGAGGCCAACCGGGAACTGATCGAAAAGGCCGAACACTCCGAGGCCGCTCGATTGACCGTTGAACGGGGCGACCTCCTCGTCGAGAGCGATGACTTCGATCGCGCGGTTGAGACGTACGAGGAGGCTATCTCAGAGCATAAGCCCTCTGCGGAGACTCGACTTCGAGCTCGCCTGGGTATCGCCGACGCCCACTACAAACTCGGGGATCAGGATGGCGCACGGCGAGAGGCCGAGGCATCACTCGAGGTAATCGAGGAGCAGGGCGATTCTCTCGATGAGCGAACCACTGAAAAACTCGACGTCCGGGCCAAGAATATGCTCGGCAAGGTCGAGATCATGGGCGGCAATATCGATGCCGCACGACCCATCTACGAACGGAATCTGAATGTCGCCCGGCAGTGGGGCTGGGAGGTCGAAGAACTCCGCGCCGAGGTCAACTTGGCCGTCTGTGACCTTCAGGAGAGCCAATACCAGAAGGGCATCTCACGGCTTCGTGACGTCATTGACCGCTCGGGGATGCCAAACGGGATGCCCCGCGCCGAGCCGATTCTGAACCTGGGCATGGCCCTCCAGCGAGTCGACGAATACGATTCGGCGATGGAGCGCTACCGGGATGCCATGCGCGCCGCCCAACAATCCGGCGACCGTTGGTCCTACGGGGTCGCCGCCTATAACCTCGGCACGCTCTTCCGGGACATGGGTGCGCTCGACTCGGTTGAAAAAATTGCTCACCACCTCCAGTCCCGGCAGGACGTCGACGAACAGACCTATCTGGGGTCACTGCCGCGGGTGCTGATGGTGATGGTCCACCTGGCGCGCGGCGAATACGGGGATATGCTCGAATCGACCCGCGCCTGGACCGATACCCACGAGAATACACCATCACGTGGGCCGGCGAACCGGGCGGTCGCTCGGTCGATCATCGCCCACGCACAACTCGGCCAGGTCGAAGAGGCCGAGAAACTCGCCGCGAGATTCGCCGACCGTGACAACACTGCGGACGGGGACGTGCTCGACGGAATCGTCAGCGTGGGGAGGGCCCATATTGCCGTGGCCCGGGAGCAGTGGGAAGAGGCTGTTCGGAGGGGGCGCGAATCGGTCGAGGCGATGCAGGACCAGTCCATGCCGGACGATGCACTCCAGGGTGCGCTCGCCCAGATCCGCGGCCTCGAAAAGACGGGGCGAACCCAAGAGGCCGAATCGGTCGCAGAAAAGTGGCTCGCCGACATACAGAGGCGAGGAAGCAACGTCCCCCAGGAATACCGAGACAGCTTCTTCGAGAATCCGCTTCACCGTCGTCTTATCAATATCGTCCATCGTCTCCAGGGACAGATTCCTTCGGAACTCGATGACTATGTGGATGACGGGGCGGCCGAGACCGACGACGAGAAACCGTTGGATTCGGCTGGGGATACCGACTGGCGCTCCGACGCGGCATTTCGGCGCTGGCGGTCCCAGTTCGACGACATCGTCGGACAGGACGAACGGCTGTTGCGGCTGTTTCGACGCGTCGAACAGATTGCCGACAGCGAATCGCCGGTTCTAATCCAAGGCGAGTCGGGGACCGGTAAGGAGCTTGTCGCCGAGGCCATCCATCAACAGGCCAATAGCTCGGGCGAGATGCCCTTCGTGAAGGTCAATTGCGGGGCGTTTGTCGACAACCTGCTACTCAGTGAGTTGTTCGGCCACGAGAAGGGCGCCTTCACCGGTGCGGTCAAGCAGACCACCGGCCGGTTCGAGAAAGCCGACGGGGGTATCATCTTCCTCGACGAGATTGGCGAGATCTCGCAGAAGGCCCAGGTGGCGCTGTTGCGCGTTCTGCAAGAGGGCGAATTTGAGCGCGTCGGCGGCAACGAGACCCGGGAAGTCGACGTCCGGGTCGTGTGTGCCACCAATCGCGACCTCGAGACGATGGTCGACGAGGGTACCTTCCGACTCGACCTGTACTATCGGCTCAAGGGTGTCGTGCTCGACCTTCCCCCACTGCGCGAGCGACGGGCCGACATCCCTCTTCTGGTCCATCACTTTGCAGAGAAGTTTGCCGACCGGGAGCCGAAGGCGTTCTCGGAACAGGCCCTCGAATTTTTGGCGGCGTACAGTTGGCCCGGGAACATCCGGGAGCTGCAAAACTTCGTTCGCAGCGTCCTCTTGTTCGTCGACGGCCCAACCGTTGAGATCGAACACATCCAAGAGTTTAGAGACTTCTTCAGCGAAGGGGAGGTCGACATGGACCTGCCTGACGTCGAGTTTCACCGACCGCTGGAGGAGTTCGCCATCGAGGATGAATCGACGGGCGAGTCCGGAGAAGAGGGTGCGGATATCGTCGAGATCGGCGATCCAAGGGAAGCGCTCATCGAGGAGATCATCGACGAGGGTCTCTCGGTCTCCGAGATAAAGGAACACATCGAGTTTGAGTCGATCCGTCGGGCATTGACCAAGACCGGGGGCAATATCACCCGGGCGGCGGAGATCCTTCAGATGACTCGCCCGAGACTGAGTCAAATCGTCAATGGCGATGAAGATCTGAAGGCCTTGAAGAAGAAATTAGTCAGTTAATCGAAGCACACGGCGAGGACACCCGTGCACCGACTATATAGAGACATACTCACTGCCGTCAGTCTCGTGGCCTTGATGGCCGCGGGCTGTGCGGAGACGCTCCCGGGGGACGGGAATCCATCGCGGACGGATTCGGAGCCGGTCGAGGTCCAGCCGACCTTTCATCTGACCGGCTTCGACAAACTGCCGTCGGGTTTCACGGTTACTGATCTCGGGTTCACCGTCTCCGAGATTCGCCTGGATCCCGTCGAGGAGGACGGCCGCCGCATCGCTTATACGAATGCGGAGCCGATAACAGTTGACGTCGACGTCAAACAAGGCGAACGGTACGTCGACGCCTCTTCCTTTGAGCTGCCGGAGTCGGGGACCTTTGATGTGACGCTTCGACTCGAGCCAATTTCCGGGGAGTTCGGAGCATCGGCGATGGATACCGGTTCCTCGGATTCCGGCGAGTCGCCGCCGAGCAGTTATCCTTATTCCTTCCAGCTCGACGGATTTATCAACAGTCAGGCGGCCGAGTCCTGGTCGTCCAGTGCTGATGGGAGTGCAGAAGATGGTGATCCTATTCCTCATCCGATGCAGCCCGAGACGCAGTACGAGGAGATGTCGGAAGATGATTTGATGGCGGCCAGCGACTGGACGCCCTTTACCTACGCCAGTGACGTGCCCCTGCTGTTGACCTTGGACCAGGTGAACCTCGAGGAGGGCCAGCAGTCGCTGGAAGTCGAGGTCGATATCGGAGACTGGGGCATGGACCTCATCGAGCCGATCAGCGACGCCGTCGTCGAGGCCGAAGATTCGGAGCAGGAGGAAGAGCCCTCCGTAAAGCCCGGGGAGGATGACGTCCAGACCATCGACGTAACCAACACGATCGACGAAAAGGGCCTCGGCCCCTCGTCATTGTCTCAGGACATCCAAGTGGAGGCTCACCGACCGGCGGTCGACTCGACGTTGTCTCCCGGATTTTGAATCCGGCGGATGACGACAGATCACAGCAGCAAGAAGCCCCGGCTGGGAGAACCAGCCGGGGTTTTTTTTTAGAAGATTTCGTCGAAGAGGGCGTCGGCCGCTTCGTACGGCGTCTCGGTTCGGTCGAGAACGGCCTCCAGGTGGCTCTTCCAGGTATCGGTCCCGAGAAGTCGGCCGATCCGGGCGTCGAACTCTCCGGAGATGACGAGTCGTACGAGTTGTTCGATGCGCTGTCGATCTCGATCTCGGTCCGACCGGTGTGCTTGAAGCCAGTCCCGATGGGCTTCGACGGCTTCGAAGAGGGGCTCAAGGCCCTCTTGGTGGGTTGCCACGGTCTTGAGCACCGAGGGAATCCAGGCGTCCTCGTCGTCGGCCGACTCATTCATCGACAGCATCGTCTTGATTTCGCGGACGACGCGGTCGGCCCCGTCGAGGTCGGACTTGTTGACCGCAAAGATGTCGGCGATCTCCATGACGCCCGCTTTGGTCGCCTGGATATCGTCACCGAGGCCGGGAACCATGACGACGACATTCGTGTCGGCGAGTCGTACGATGTCTATCTCGTCCTGTCCGACGCCGACGGTCTCGATCAGGACGATGTCGAACCCCATGGCATCCATGACCTGGACGGACGCCGGGGTCGAGCGGGAGAGGCCGCCGAGATTGCCCCGGGTGGCGACGGAGCGGATGAAGACGCCGTCATCCAGGGCGTGTCGATTCATGCGTACGCGATCCCCGAGAATGGCCCCGCCCGAGAAGGGGCTCGAGGGATCGACGGCGATACAGGCGACGGTCAGGTCACGTTCCCGGCACAGGCGGATGAACGCATCGACGAGGGTGGACTTGCCGGATCCCGGGTGACCGGTGATGCCGATAAAGTACGCATTGCCGGTGTGGGGATAGAGCGCATCGAGTTCGGCTCTAGCCTCGGGACGTCCGTCGTCGAGCCAACGCATGAGTCGGCTCGCCGAACGAACGTCGCCGTCGAGTATGTCGGCAGCCAGGGTTGTGCTCACGGCTAATCCAGGAGCTGTCGGGCGATGACCAGGCGCTGAATCTCGCTGGTGCCTTCTCCGATGGTACCGAGCTTGGCGTCACGGAAGTACCGCTCGACGGGATACTCGCGGGTGTACCCGTAGCCGCCGTGAATCTGGATGCCTTCTTCGGTGGCCCGCATGGCGGCCTCCGAGGCGTACAGCTTGGCCATGGCCGATTCTTTCGTGAACCGGCGTCCCGTCTCTTTGGATCGGTCCGCCATGGTCGCGGCGCGCATCGTCAGCAGCCGGGCCGCGTCGATCTCGGTGGCCATGTCGGCCAACTTGAACTTGATGGCCTGAAAGTCCGAGATGGGGTTGCCGAACTGTTCACGCTCCTGGGCGTAATCGATGGACTCTTCGAGAGCTCCACGGGCGAGTCCGACACTCATGGCGGCAATGCTGATGCGGCCGCGATCGAGGATCTTGAGGGTGTCGATGAAGCCTCGGTCGACCTCGCCGAGTCGATTTTCATCGGGAACCTCGACATCGTCGAACCGCAGTTCGACGGTATCGGAGGCCCGCATTCCCATCTTGCGGATCTTTCGGCTCACCGAGTAGCCGGGCATGTCCTTTTCGAGAATAAACGCGGTGATGCCCTTTTGTCTCTTTTCCGGGCTCGTGGAGGCGAGAATCACCGCGACTTCGCCGGCACTTCCCTGGGTAATGAAGGTCTTCGCCCCGTTGATGATCCAGGAGTCGCCGTTGCGTTCGGCCTTGGTCAACATACCCGAGGCATCGGAACCGCTGCCTGGCTCGGTCAATCCCCAGGCGGCCAACTCTTCGCCACGGGCCAACTTCGGCAGGTATTTTTCTTTCTGTGCCTCGTTGCCGGCCAGATAGATATGCCCGGAACCAAGGGAATTGTGGCTGGCAACCGTGAGGGCCGCGGACCCGTCGTATCGAGCGAGCTCCTCGATGGCGATAGCGTAGGAGACGTAGTCGAGACCGGCTCCACCGTATTTCTCGGGGATGGTGACGCCCATGATGCCCAGGTCGCCGAGTTTCGAGAAGAGCTCCCGGGGGAACTCCTCTTTTTCGTCCCACTCCTCGGCATGGGGCTTGATGTGGGTCTTGGCAAAGTCCCGAACGGTGTTTCGGATCAGTTTCTGTTGTTCATCGAGTTCGAATTCCATGGGTGTTCCGTGATGGCGAGGGAGTTATCGGTTGTCTGCCTGTTCGCGGCAGGCATCCCGGACGAAATCGATCACTTCGCGGGTCGGCGTGCCCGGGGTAAAGACCGCTCGCACGCCCTGATCCTTGAGTGTCGCGATGTCGTCTTCGGGAATGATGCCGCCGGCGAAGACGAAGATGTCGTCCGCGCCTCGTTCCTCCAGAGCTTCGATGATCTCGGGGACCAGTGTGTTGTGAGCACCCGAGAGGATCGAGATGCCGACCCCGTCGACATCCTCCTGGACGGCGGTGGCGGCGACGGCCTCCGGCGTCTGATGCAGGCCGGTATAGATGACCTCAAAACCTGCGTCGCGGAGTGCTCGAGCGATGACCTTGGCACCTCGATCGTGCCCATCGAGACCCACCTTGCCGATCAAAACGCGGTGGGTCGTCTCCGGGGGCGAGGCGTCGGATTGTTTAGTCTGTGTCTCGCTCATGGGTTCAATCCGGTGTCATTCGCCGTTGAAGTTCGGGTCTCGACGGTCCAGGAACGCCTCCATACCTTTGAGACGATCCTCGGTCTCGAAGAGGTCTGCAAACGCCTGTCTTTCGGCCGAGAGGCCTTCGTCGAGGTCGAGATCTTGACCCTGGTGCATGACTCGTTTTGCGGCCTTCAAGGCGAGGGGGCCGCGCGACTCGATCGAGCTCGCCAGGGAATCGATGTGCCCGCTGAAGTCATCGGCGTCGACAACCTCGAGGACCAGCCCATAGTCGGCGGCCGTCTCCGCATCGATTCGTTCGCCGGTAAAGACGAGGTGACGGGCGCGGTGAGCGCCGATCATCCGCCTCAGTCGCTGGGTTCCGCCAAAGCCGGGAATGATGCCGAGCTTGACCTCCGGGGCGCCGAAGGCTGCACGGTCGGAGGCGACGATCAGGTCGCAGGCGATGGCGAGCTCCAGGCCGCCTCCCAGGGCGAATCCGTCGACGGCGGCGACGGTCGGGACGGGGATCGACTCGATGGCGTTCATCGTGTCGTGGCCCTGGCGAAGAAACGCGCGGCCTTGTTCGGCCGACATCTCGGCCATCGACGCGATGTCCGCCCCGGCGACAAAGGCTCGCCCTTCGCCCTCGACGACGACGACCCGAAGGCCGTCACGAGTCTGAAGATCCAGCGCCGCCGCCTCGAGTTCTTCGAGCACGGTGGTGTTGAGGGCGTTGAGTTTGTCGGGCCGCTGCACCTGTATGGTCGAGCGCGGTCCGTCGTGGGTGACTTCGATCGTCTGGTAGTCGCTCATGGTCTTTGGAGGCTCCAGGTAGATTCACAGCTCGAGCGGGCGCGGTCAGTTGTAGTCGTAGAAGCCCTGTGCGGTCTTTTTACCCAGCCAGCCGGCCTCGACGTGCTTCCGAAGCAGCGGGCAGGGGCGGTATTTGGGGTCGCCGAGGTCATCGTGCAGGACCTCGAGAATCGACAGACAGGTATCGAGGCCGATGAAATCGGCCAGGGTCAGAGGGCCCATCGGCTGATTGGTCCCCAGTTCCATGGCGTCGTCGATGTCCTCGGCGCTGGCCACACCCTCCATCAGCGCGTATGCCGCTTCATTGATCATCGGCATCAGAATTCGGTTGACGATGAATCCGGGGTAGTCGGAGGCCTCGACGACTTCTTTACCCATCTTCTGGGCGACCGATTCGACGGTCTCGAGCGTCTCATCGGAGGTCGCCAGACTACGGATGATTTCGACCAGGCTCATCAGCGGCACCGGGTTCATGAAATGCATGCCGATGAACCGATCCGGCCGTGAGACGACCGAACCGAGGCTGGTGATCGAGATGCTCGAGGTGTTCGAGGCGAGGATCGTCGAGTCGTCGACGTGCGCATCGAGTGTCTCGAAGATGTCTTTTTTGACGTCCTCGTTTTCGACGACAGCTTCTATGACCAGATCGGCGGCCGCGTGATCCGACAGTTCGGTCGTCGTTTCAATCCGATCGAGGGTCGCGTCGCGCTCGTCGGCTGAGAGTTTCTCGCGCTCGACGAATTTGTCCAGGCTCCCACGGATCGTGGAGAGCCCCTCGTCGAGGGCATCCTCTTCGATATCGGAGAGGATGACGTCGAACTCGGCCTGAGCTGCAACCTGGGCGATGCCGGAACCCATCTGTCCGGCGCCGACCACGCCTATCGTTTCAATGTCACTCATCGATCAGTACTCCTGAAGGTCAATGTCGCTGCGGAGAAGGTGTTCGTTTCCCGCGATTGTATGCCATACACGCGCGCAGGTTTCCAGCGTTCACACCGTCAGCACGACCTTTCCAATGGTGTCGTTTGAGTGGAGGAGGTCATGGGCCTTCTGGGCCTGGCTGACGGGAAACGTCTCGTGGATGATCGGTTCGAGCGTCCCGTCGGCGAAGGCGGGCCAGACATTCTGACGGAACGCAGCCGTCAGTTCGATCTTCTCTTCGGTCGATCGGCTGCGCAGCACCGAGCCGATGAGACGTTTTCGGCCGATCATCAGTTTTTTGATCGGCAGTGTATCACGGCTGCCTCCGAGGGTTCCGATGAAGACGATTCGGCCCTGGTCGGCCAGGACGTCGATGTCGCGCTCGATGTACCCGCCACCGACGGGGTCGAGAATGATGTCGACCCCGCGGCCGTCGGTCAGCTCGGGGATTCTTTCGCCGAAGTCGTCGTTTTTGCGGTCGATGGCCGCCTCGACGCCCATCTCTTCCAGGAAATCGAGCTTGGGGGCGCTGGCGGTCGCATACACCGGCGAGTCGAAGAGGTGACAGAGCTGGATGGCGGCGGTGCCGACGCCGGAGGCCCCGGCGTGCAGCAAAACCTGCTCTCCGGCGGTCTGTTCGGCCTCCAAAAAGACGTTGAGATACGCCGTCAGAAAGACCTCCGGGATGGCCGCGGCCTCTTGAAAGGACATCGAATCGGGCAGCTCGAGCAACAAGTCCGCCGGGATCGACGCGTATTCGGCATAGCCGCCGCCGGGAAGCAGCGCGCAGACGCGGTCTCCCGGCTCCCAGTCGTCGACCTCGGCGCCGACCTCGGCCACTTCGCCGGCTGCCTCGAGCCCGAGAATCGGAGACGCCCCCTCGGGCGGCGGGTAATTCCCGCGGCGCTGCAGAAGGTCGGCTCGGTTGACGGCCGTGGCTTTGACCTCGATCAGCACCTCGTCGTCGTCGAATTCGGGATCGGGCGCGGTCTCCCAGTTGAGGCTGTAGGCATCGTCGTCTTGGACCTGAATGGCTTTCATGGTGTCGAAACGGGTCTGTAGGGTGAGGAGATGGAACGCCCGTGTCGAACTGGGCGACTGCCGGCGAGGCGTCAAGCTTCGAACGCGCATGTTGCGGGTTCGAGCCGGTCTTCGCTATAGTGCGGCATGGTCATTCGTCTGCAAGTGGACACTGAGAGGGAATCTATGGCCCGGCGACGCCGAAAGAAGAAAAAGGATGACAGCGAATCGACTGCGCAGGGGCGGCGGTTTCTGTACGCTGTCGTCGCCATCATGGCGCTGCTCGTCATCGGGGTGATCGTCGTCCGATACGCCTTCGGGTAAGCGCGTCGAACGACTCTACACGTCGACGACATCCGAGTCGTCGGACCGATCGGTGTCGTCCGGCCTCTGGCGATCGTTGGCGACGACCTCGGGAAGGGTATCGATGGCCAGGCGAGTGAAGTAGGCCTGTACGGCCATCACGAAACTGACGGTCACGAATCGAACGTCAGCATCGAGCATACGGCTGACGGTCTGGCCGATGGCACTCTCGGAGCGGCGTACGAGCTGACGCATCTGCGAGCCGAGAAGGCTCTCTTCCGGGTCTTGAGTTCGATGGGTCTTCTGGCGGTTCGCGGCTTCGCGAGAGTCCGGCGAGTGCTTCTGTGCGTTGCCCCGTGCTCGGCGGCCGAGGTCCTGGAATCGAAACGGGGCGTCGGAGGTCTCGAAGGCCTCGACGAGCCGATCCAGCGGCGGAGGACCCTCGGTTTCGTCCCAGACCGTCGCTCCGCCCTCCGGGTATCCGAGTAAGACCAGCAGCGAGAGGAGTTCTCTTCGGCCGACCGTCTCGAAGGCTTCGACGACGGCGGGGTCCGGTTCGGCCGTCGGATTCTGCAGGACCTGATCGAAGAACTCGATGAATTCATCGGTCGTCAAAGGGTTGTGTTCCTGGATCGCCAGCAGGACGCGCTGGCGGCCCCAGCGAGACTCGGCCCAGTCCAGAAATTCGAAGAGCTGGCGAGCCTGCGGGTCGAAGGCAAACCCGAGCGTGTACGATAGATTCGCGAATCGTCGCAGCGAGGACTGCAGAGCCTCGACGTTTTCCGGTTCTGCCAGTCGCTCCGATAGCTCCTCCATGTGACGGGTGATGCGGCGGCGGATCTGCTCGCCGACCGCTTCGCGTGCTCGATCCTGAATGGAGCTGGCGGTCTGTGAGGCCCAGCCCTGCAGACGGCTGAGGAGTCCGTTGTCGTGGTCATTCATCGACGATGACTCGGAGGGTCTCGGGGGACGAATCGCCGCCTCGGTACCGTAGCGTGCAGGCGCCGGTGTAGCAACGAACCGGGAGGCCCACGCGAGACTTTTGAAGACAAAACCTTGTCGGCGGCTCATTCGTTCCAATGTTTGTTCCGTTGGCAATTGATGCATTTGCCACCAAACCCAAACGGACATACGAAAGGCTTGCTCGAACGGCTGGAATCGTCGCGCGGACGTCGGATCGGTACCTGCGACGTGCGCCACGTCGACTCGTCCAGCCCGACCATTTTCAGTTGACGGGAATCATTTATGGCAGACTACGAAGACGAGATCCTAGACCTGAGCGGTCATCAAACGTTGCCGGTGTTGCCCCTGCGCAACACGGTGTTGTTTCCGCAGGTCGTCGTCCCGATTGCCGTTGGGCGACCCAAGAGTGTGGAACTCATCCGCGAGGCGGAGTCCGAAGACCGCCCGATCGCGATCCTCACCCAGCGCGACGCCGACATCGACGACCCGACGGTCGACGATATGTACACCGTCGGCACGCTGGCGCGCGTGTTGAAGGTCGTGAAGATCGCCGAGGATAATTACAGCGTCATCATTCAGGGGCAAAAACGGATCAAGCTCCAGGAGATGCATCAGGAGACTCCTTATTTCGAAGGGGACTTCGAGGTGCTGGAGCCCGAAGAGGATGTCTCCTCGGAGGATGAAGTCGAGATCGAAGCGCTCTTCATGAATCTGAAGAGCACCGCCAAGCAGGTGGTCAAATTCATCCCCGAGATGCCCAAAGAGGCGACCCAGATGGTCGAAGGGGTCACCGACCCCGGCCAACTGTGTGACTTTGTCGCCGCGAACATGGACATCGAGACCGAAGAAAAACAGGAGATCCTGACGACCCTCGAGCTCAAGGATCGCCTGGAGACCGTGGTGACGATGCTGGCCCGCCAGCTCGAAGTGCTGCGTGTCAGCGACAAGATCCAGAATCAGATCAAAGAAGAGATCGATAAGAACCAGCGGGAATACTACCTGCGCCAGCAGCTCAAGGCGATCAAAGAGCAGCTCGGCGAGTTGGAAGGCGAGGGCGGTGATCTCGACGATCTCGCCGACAAGGTCGAGGAGGCGGACCTGCCCGAAGAGGTCGAAGAGACCTGCAAAAAGCAGCTCTCGAGGTTGCGACGCATGCAGCCGGCCTCCAGCGAATACGGTGTGACCCGCACCTACGTCGAGACCCTGGTCGACATCCCCTGGAACGAGCAGACCGAAGACAAGCTCGACATCGACCGGGCGCGTGAAATCCTCGACGAGGATCACTACGACCTCGAGAAGGTCAAAGAGCGCATCATCGAGTTTCTGGCCGTCCGACAGCTCAAGGAAGACATGCGCGGGCCGATCCTGTGTCTGATCGGGCCTCCGGGCGTCGGAAAGACGAGTCTCGGACGGAGCGTGGCCCGTGCCCTGGGGCGCGAATTCGTCCGTGTCAGTCTGGGCGGCATCCACGACGAATCCGAGATCCGCGGCCACCGTCGCACCTACGTCGGTGCACTGCCGGGCCGCATCGTCCAGGGACTTCGGAAGGCGGGTACCAACAACCCCGTCTTCATGCTCGACGAGATCGACAAGGTCGGCCAGGATTTCCGTGGCGACCCGTCGTCGGCGTTGCTCGAAGTCCTGGACCCGGAACAAAACGACACGTTCTCGGACCACTACGTCGAGATTCCCGTCGATCTGTCGAATGTCCTGTTCATCGCGACGGGGAACCTCCTGGACCCGATTTCGGCGCCGTTACGCGACCGAATGGATGTCATCGAGATCCCCGGTTACACGGTCTACGACAAGCGTCACATCGCCCGGGACTACCTGATTCCCAAACAGCGCGAAGAGAATGGCCTTCAGGATGGCCAACTCGAGATCACCGACGATGCGCTGGATGGAATCATCCGTAATTACACGCGTGAGGCGGGCGTCCGAAATCTGGAACGTCGCATCGCGGACGTCTGTCGCGGCGTGGCGGTGAAGGTCGCCGAGGCCGAGCCCGAAGAGCGCGATGACATGGCATTGACCTGCGATAATGAGGACCTCATCGACTACCTCGGACCGGTGAAGTTCCAGCGCGAGGTCGCCGAACGCACTGCCCAACCGGGCGTTTCCACCGGGCTCGCCTGGACGGCCGCCGGCGGGGAGCTCCTGTTCATCGAGTCGACCCGCATGCCCGGAAAGGGCGAGTTGGTCCTGACGGGTCAACTCGGCGACGTCATGAAGGAGTCGGTACGCGCTGCGCTCAGTTACATCCGCTCGCACACCGACGCCTTCGACATCGAAAAGCAGATCATGAAGGACCACGACGTCCACATCCACGTGCCCGCCGGCTCCATCCCCAAGGATGGGCCGTCGGCCGGCATCACGATGTTCGTCTCCCTTCTGAGCCTGCTCACCGACCTCGAGGTGCGAAGCGACATCGCGATGACCGGCGAAATCACGCTTCGCGGAAACATCCTGCCCGTCGGCGGAATCAAAGAGAAGGTCCTGGCCGCTCACCGCAGCGAGATCACCCACGTGATCCTGCCGAAGCGCAACGAAAAGGACCTGATCGATGTCTCCGACGACATCCAGGAGGACATGACATTCCACTTTGTGGAACATGTCAGTGAACTCCCGGCTCTCGTCTTCGAGGCCGACGTCTCCGAGCGCTTCGACCTGACGACGCTTCGGGTCAAGGCCAAGGAGAGCGAAGAAGTCGCGGAATGATGGTCCCCGAAAAACAGAAAGCCGGCGCCGGAGTGAGAAGACTCCGGCGCCGGCTTTTTTTTGTGTCTGAGCCTCGGGCTTATTTAAATTCCACCTGGATGATCTCGACGAGTTTGTCCCCGCCGGGGGTCTCGATGTTGACCTCCTCGGCGACCTCTTTGCCGATCAGCGCCTGCGCGATCGGGCTCGAGTACGAGATCTTGTTTTCTTTGATGTCGGCCTCTTCGTTGCCGACGATCTTGTACGTACTCTCTTCGTCGGTATCGAGGTTGTAGATGGTCACGGTCGCGCCGAACTTGACCCTGTCACCCGACAGATCGGCGGGATTGATCACCTGAGCCTGGGAAATCAGGGCCTCCAGTTCCTGGATGCGACCCTCGATGAATCCCTGCTCTTCCTTCGCGGCGTCGTACTCGGCGTTTTCACTGAGATCGCCGTGGGCGCGCGCCTCTTCGATCGCTTCGACGACCTTCGGGCGTTCTTCGCTCTTGAGCTGCTTCAACTCGGCTTTCAGATCCTCGAGGCCCTCTCGGGTGATTGGAATCTGCGGCATGTGCTACCTCTTGTCGTTGGGTTGCAGGGTCTACGGAAACCACACGGGACTGATGCAACCACCCGCAATGCGAAATTGACGACCTACGAATATAGCCATCGAGGGCGGAAACATCAAGCCGTCGGGGGCCCGAAGCGACTTATGTTTCGCGTCTCTCCGCTCCGTCGACGACGGGGTTATTCGTCGAAGACTCGGTGCAACTTCTGGAGCGACGCCACCCCGGGCTGCTGCTCGCGGGCGGCGTGCATCGCTTCGACGGCGGCCCGCGCGGCCGAGACGGTCATGAAGTAGGGGATCCCGACGTTGACCGTGGCGCGGCGAATCGAGCGGCTGTCGCGGATGGCCTGGGCGCCGATGGTCGTGTTGATGACCAGGTCGATCTCGCCGTTGATGATGGCATCGACGATGTGGGGCTGTCCCTCTTTGACCTTGTTGATCGGTTCGACCTCCAGGCCGTTTTGTTCCAGATAGTGGGCCGTGCCCCTGGTGGCGACGATGTCCCAGCCCAGCTCCGAGAGCCCGCGAGCGATCGGGACGGTCGACCACTTGTCGGCGTCCTTGACGCTGATGAAGACAGTCCCGGTCTCCGGCAGGTCATTCGATGCGGCGAGCTGCGCCTTGTAGAAGGCGAGGTTGAAGTCTTCCGAGATGCCCATGACCTCGCCGGTCGAGTGCATCTCCGGTCCCAGAATCGTGTCGACGTTGGCAAATTTGTCGAAGGGAAACACGACTTCTTTGACCGAGAAGTAGGGCGGAATGCGTTCGTCGGTCAGCCCCTGTTCCGGGAGCGATTCACCGACCATCGCCCGTGCGGCGTAGCGCGTCAGAGGCTCACCGATCGCCTTGGAGACAAACGGGATGGTGCGGCTCGCCCTCGGGTTGACCTCCAGGACGTAGACGGTGCGGTCCTGAACGGCGAACTGCACATTCATCAACCCGATGATGTCGAGCTCGTCGGCGAGTGCCCGCGTCTTCTCCCGAATGACGCGGAGGACCGATTCGGGAAGGTCGTAGGGTGGAATCACGCAGGCCGAGTCGCCGGAGTGGACCCCCGCTTCTTCGATATGTTCCATCACCCCGCCGATGACGGCGTTTTCGCCGTCGGCCACGCAATCGACGTCGACCTCGACGGCATCGTTGAGGAACTTGTCGATCAGAACCGGCTTGCCCTCGGATTCTGAGGCCGCCCGTTCGAAGACGAACTCGATATCGTCGGCCTCGTAGCAAATCTGCATGCCCACGCCGCCGAGCACGAAACTGGGGCGCACCATCACGGGGTAGCCGAGTTCTTCGGCGCACCGCTTGGCTTCCTCGAGTGTGGTGGCCGAGCGCGCCTCGGGCTGATTCAGGTCCAGCTTCTCGACGATCTCGTTAAACGCGCCGCGATCCTCGGTGCGGTCAATCGCGTTGTGGGCGCTTCCGAGGATGTTGACGCCGTGATCGTCGAGTTTTTCGGCCAATTTAAGCGGGGTCTGGCCGCCGAATTGAAGGACGACCCCCAAAGGGTCTTCCTGGTCGACGATCGACATCACCGTCTCGAAAGTCAGCGGCTCGAAGTAGAGCCGGTCGGAGATGTCGTAGTCGGTGCTGACGGTCTCGGGGTTGCAGTTGACCATGACCGTCCGATAGCCGGCCTCTCTGAGCGCCAGCGACGCATGGACGGCGCAGTAGTCGAACTCGATTCCCTGGCCGATGCGGTTTGGACCGCTGCCCAGGATGATGACCGTCTCGCGGTCGTCGGGAGTCGTCTCGTTTTCGACGCCGTCGTACGACGAGTAAAAGTACGAGGTGACCGATTCGAACTCGGCCGCGCAGGTGTCGACCTGTTTGTAGACCCGTCGGATGCCCGCGTCGCGCCGATCTTCGAGGAGCTTGTCCTCGGTGTGGTCGGTGACGCGTGCGATCGACTGGTCGGACAGCCCGAGTCGTTTCGCGCGTTTCAGCAGATTCGACGCCGGGGGCGAATCGAGTTCGGTCTCGCCCTGAAGGGCCTCCAACTTCGACTCGACATCGACGATCCGCTTGATTTCGCCGAGAAACCAGGGGTCGATACCGCTGGCTTCGGAGATTTCTCGTACCGGGACGTCGTGTCGGAGGGCATCGAAGACGTGCCACAGCCGTTCGGGATGGGAGGCCATCAAGTGTGGCCGGAAGAACTCGACGACCTCGTCGGGTTCGGCATCCTCCGGCGGGGTCAACTTCGGCGAAAAGCCGCTCTCGCCGATCTCGAGGCTTCGAACCGCCTTCTGCAATGCCTCCGGGAAATTGCGGCCGATGGCCATCGCTTCGCCGACCGACTTCATCTGGGTCGTCAGCTTCTGTTCGGCCTCGGGGAATTTGTCGAAGGCAAACCGCGGCATCTTCACGATGACGTAGTCGAGCATCGGCTCGAAGGCCGCCTGGGTCTCGCCGGTGATCTCGTTGGCGATCTCGTCGAGGGTAAACCCGACCCCCAGCAGCGCCGAGATCTTGGCGATCGGATAGCCGGTCGCCTTGCTGGCCAGGGCCGACGAACGGCTGACGCGGGGATTCATCTCGATGACGACGCGGCGGCCGGTCTCGGGGTCGACGGCGAACTGGATGTTGCACCCGCCGGTCTCGACGCCGATGGCGCGAATAATGCGTAGGGCATCATCCCGCATCGCTTGATACTCACGGTCGGCCAAGGTCTGGATCGGAGAGACCGTGATCGAGTCGCCGGTGTGGATGCCCAGCGGGTCGAGGTTCTCGACACTACAGATGATGACCGCGTTGTCGTTGCGGTCGCGCATCACCTCGAGCTCGAACTCCTTCCATCCCATCAAACTCTCATCGATGAGGACGGAACTGGTCGGGCTCTGAGACAGCGACCATTTGACGTATTCTTCGAACTCATCTCGATTGTAGGCGATGTTTCCACCGGCCCCACCCATCGTAAAGCTCGGTCGAAGAATGGCCGGAAATCCGGTATCCTCCAGAAGCTCCCAAGCCTCCTCCATGTTGTTGGCGATCCCGGAGGCGGGCTGGTCGATCTCGAGATCGTCCATGATCGAGCCGAACTTCTGTCGGTTTTCGGCTCGGTCGATGACCTCCGGCGAGGCACCGATGAGTTCGACGTCCAGTCGGTCGAGGGCGCCGCTCTCGGCGAGTTCGACGGCCAGGTTCAGTCCGGTCTGGCCACCCATCGTCGGGAGCAGGGCATCGGGTTGCTCTTCTTGGAGAACCTGTTCGACGAATTCGGCGGTCAGTGGTTCGACGTAGGTGGCGTCGGCGAACTCGGGGTCCGTCATGATCGTCGCCGGGTTGGAATTGACGAGGATCACGCGGAAGCCGTGTTCCTTCAGCGATCGGATCGCCTGGCTGCCGGAGTAATCGAATTCGCAGGCTTGTCCGATGACAATCGGACCGGAACCAAGGATACAAATCGAATCAATATCGGTCCGTTTGGGCATGGTCTTTTTTGGGAAACCTGTCGAGGATGGACTCGTTGGGCTCAGTTTCTCCGGCGGATGGTTATCATAGATTCTCGCCGGTCCATAGTCGCGCGACGAATTCGGTACTTAGCGGGATAAGCCATGGACTACAATGACGCGATGTCACGGGGCACCGGGCCGGCACAACGGTCGGGCTGGCGGCGGATGGTCGAGCAGTTTGCCCGGTTCGAGTACGTCCTCTCCGGGTGGGATTGGTCGCGCGTCGATCGGGTGCTCGATCTGGGCTGTGGCACCGGCGAACTGGCAGCGTGGATGAAGCGGACGAGCCGAGATGCGGAGTACATCGGGGTCGATCGAAGAGACGACGCCATCGACGAAGCGCGCCGGCGACATCCGCAGATGAGGTTCCTGAACGGCGATCTCTACGAGGTGTGTCGAGCCGAGGCCGACGTCGATCTGACTGTGGCCATCGGAACCCTGATCGACGGGGAGGTGCCCTCCGGCGACGAGGATCGCCGTCGTCGCGTCCGTAGGCTGGCCGACGAAGCCATTGTTCGGTCACGGGTCGGGGCAGTCGTGGTGGCGTTGAATCAGACCGTCATCGACGAACGGCCGGAACTCGCCCTGGAGCCGGCTCTCTTCGGGATCGAGCCGGACGCGTTCGGACGGATCGTCCGAGAGGCGACGCCCCGGGGGTGGTGCCACCGGGTCCGCGGGAATCTGCTGGGCACGGATCTCGTCGGCACGGTCTGGACGGAGGGGGCGTTCGAGCCGGTCGACCACGCCGAGCTACAGCAGCGGGCATGCCGGCGGGCCGTCGAGGCCGACGAGGTCGGCGGTCTCGATGAGTCCTGGCTGTGGGAACAGGTCGAGAGAGATGAGCTCGCGCGCGGGAATAAGTAAGGGCCCTTTAGTCCTCGTCGACGTAGGAGTCGAACTGGAGGGTGGTCGTCGGCATCTGAGCTGCGCGATCGTCGACGTCGTCGGGGTCGATGGGAAGTCGAACGGTGAAGGTCGAGCCCTGTCCCTCTTCGGTCCGGACCTCGATGTCACCGCCATGCATCTGGGCGAACTTTTTGGCCACCGGAAGCCCCAGTCCGATTCCGCGCTTTTCGAACTCAAAGCTCCCCGAGGAATGGTGTTTGGAGTCGAAGGTGCTGAAGAAGGCATCGAAGATCTGAGAGACGTCTTCGTCGCTGATTCCGACTCCGCGATCTCGGACCTCGATGTCGACGGAGTTGTCGTCGGTGGCCCGAAAGGTCAGATCGATCGTCTGTTCGTCGCGCGAAAATTTGATGGCGTTCATCAGTAGATTGACGCAGATGTCGGACAGTTTCTCGTGGTCGGCTCGGATCGTTGGACAATCGTCGCCGATCGTGACGTCCAGATGCTGCTGGCGTTTGTCGAGAAACGGTTCGATCTGGTCGCGCAGATCGTTGCTGAAGTCGCGCAAGTCGATGGTTTCGAGGTCGAGGCTCGAGGCCGGTCCCTCCTCGGAGATCATCTTGAAGATCCGGTTCGAGATGCTTTTGAGGCGTTTGGCGCTCGAATCGATCCCACGCAGGGCCTTGAGCGCCACCGGGTCGAGGTCGTCGGCCAGTTCCTTCTGGAGCAGGAAGGCGTAGCCGAGGGTAATCGCGATCGGTGTATTCAACTCATGGCTGACGACCTCCATGAAGACGGTCTTCATGCGGTCGAGCTGTTTGAGCTCCTCGTTTGTTCGACTCAGCAGCGTGTTCTTTTGCTCGAGTTGTCTGTTGGCCTCCTTGAGTTCGTTGAGCAGCCGATCCCGTTCCCGCTCGGATTCGTAGTATTCGAAGGCCTGTTCGACGAAGAGCTTCAACTCGGCCGGCTTCCAGGGCTTGCTGATGTACCGGTAGACATGCCCCTCGTTGATGGCGTCGATGACGTGGTCGATGTCGCTGTACCCGGTGAAGAGCACCCGGACGATCTGGGGGTGGTTGCGCCGGAGCCGGGCCAGAAATTCGATGCCGGTCATTTCGGGCATCCGCTGATCCGTCATCACGACCTGCACATCCTCGGACTGGATGATCTCGAGGGCGTCGGCGCCATTTTGCGCCGTCAGTACCCGATACTGGCGACGAAACATCCGCTGAATGGCGTCCAGGATGTCGGGTTCGTCATCGACGACCAGAAAGGTCCGCTGGGTCGAGGCATCCGCATCGGTTGTCAGACTCGAGTCGGTGACCAAGGCATCTTTCGTCGGCTGGAGGGTCGAAACGGGCAACGTAACCGTACGGTCAATTCAGCGGTAGGGTCACATTCAAAGCCTCTGCTGTTTGAGGTCTGTGAGGAATTTTCACCGAACGCAAACCGTAGTTTAGACAGGTGGGTGAGCCCGTGCAAGCGGCTTTGCCCGCCGCCCCCTTGTCAAACTCAGCCCAATCCGTACGTTGCCGGCGCACAGCCCTGTCGGCTTCCCGGCGACGGAACCCGGCTTGAATGTATACTTGAAAGTATGTAATGAATTGGGCAGGCGGTAATGCATACTTCTGAGTATGCATTCGAAACGTCTCCTGTTAGCGACGGTGCAGTCATGAAGATCACAGCGCTCGAAGAATACGGACTGCGGTGTCTGCTACGGGTTGCGGAGCGGGGTCCGGACGATCCGATTTCGGCTCGGGAGATCGCCGAACGGGAGGGCCTCTCGCTTCCGTACGCCCAGAAGATCATGCGAACCCTGTCTGACGGGGGCATGGTCGGGGCCCAACGCGGGGCGCACGGGGGGTACTATCTGGAGGCGTCCTCCGAGGAGATCTCCCTTGGAGATGTGTTTCGCCACCTCGGTGGTGTTTTGCAGTTGGAAGACTTTTGTGACAACCACACCGGCCAGCGAGAGACCTGCGCCCACGCGGATTGCTGTACGATCCGGCCGGTCTGGAGTCATATTTCGAAATTTCTGGTCCGCACGCTCGATAATGTGCCCCTCAGCGTGCTGACCGACGACGAAGAACAATCTGTCGAAGAGTATCTCGACGAATTGAATCAATCACGCGCGGGATGAATCCCATTGCGGGCCGTGTGCGTCGCCGCCGGCCCGGCCGTGAACAACGTTCGTGTCCATCACGACACAAGAGGTGAGAGATGAGTACTGACGTCAAAGAGTTTATCGACAAGCCCTACGAATCGGGATTTCGCACCGATGTCGAGGCCGACCAGTTTCCCCCGGGGCTCAACGAGGATGTCATCCGGGGCATCTCTGCCAAAAAGGAAGAGCCGGAGTGGATGCTGGAGTTTCGCCTGAAGGCGTATCGGCACTGGGAGGAAATGGAGGAGCCGGACTGGCAGAACGTCGACCATCAGACACCGGACTTCGACGCCATCAGTTACTACTCGGCGCCGAAGAATAAGCCCAAAAAGGATAGCCTCGACGAGGTCGACCCCAAGATCCTGGAGACCTACGAAAAGCTCGGGATCCCGCTGGATGAACAGAAGATGCTCCAGAACGTCGCCGTCGACGCCGTCTTCGACAGCGTCTCGGTGGTCACGACCTTCCAGGAGAAACTCAAGGAAGCCGGGGTCATCTTCTGCTCGATCTCGGAGGCGATCCAAGATCATCCGGAGCTTGTCAAAGAACACATCGGCACGGTGGTCCCGTACACCGACAACTTCTACGCCACGCTGAATTCGGCGGTCTTTTCGGACGGCTCGTTCGTCTACGTGCCCGAGGGCGTGGACTGTCCGATGGAGCTGTCGACATACTTCCGGATCAACGCCCAGCACACCGGTCAGTTCGAGCGGACCCTGATTATCTGCGAGGACGACGCCACGGTCAGCTACCTGGAGGGATGCACGGCGCCGCAGTACGACGAAAACCAGCTTCACGCCGCGGTCGTCGAGCTGGTCGCCAAGGAGAACTCCGAGATCAAGTACTCGACCGTCCAGAACTGGTATCCCGGCGACGAGGACGGCAAGGGCGGCATCTACAACTTCGTGACCAAGCGGGGCATGTGCCAGGGAGACAACTCCAAGATCTCGTGGACCCAGGTCGAGACCGGGTCGGCGATTACCTGGAAGTATCCGAGCTGCGTCCTCAAGGGCGACAACAGCACGGGTGAGTTCTACTCGGTTGCGCTGACCAACAATCATCAGCAGGCCGACACCGGCACCAAGATGATCCACCTCGGGGAGAACACTCGGAGCAAGATCATCTCGAAGGGGATCTCGGCCGGGGAGTCGCAAAACAGCTACCGCGGTCAGGTGAAGGTGACGCCGCGAGCGACCAACGCCCGAAACTATTCGGTCTGCGACTCGATGCTCATCGGCCAGGAGTGCGGTGCTCACACCTTCCCGTACATCGACGTCCAGAACGAGACCGCACAGGTCGAGCACGAGGCGAGTACCTCGCGCATCGGTGAAGACCAGTTGTTTTACCTGCAACAGCGCGGCCTCGACGAAGAGGACGCCATCTCGATGATCATCAAGGGCTTCTGCAAAGAAGTCTTCCAGGAACTCCCCATGGAGTTCGCCGTAGAGGCCAAGAAGTTGCTCGGCATCCAGCTCGAAGGAGCCGTCGGGTAACTGATGCATCGGCCCCGGGACCGCCGGGGCCGTCCGATCCGAACACAGATTCCTGTTTCGAATCCCAAGACGAGAGTTCGCTTATGTTGTTAGAAATAGAAAATCTGCATGTCGAAGCCGAGGGGACCGAGATCCTGAAGGGCATCGACCTGAAGGTCGATACCGGTCAGATCCACGCCATTATGGGTCCCAACGGCAGCGGAAAGAGTACGCTGGCGAAGGTCATCTCGGGCCATCCCGACTACGAAGTCACCCGGGGCGACATCCTCTTTGAAGGAGAGAGCATCCTGGAGGACGAGCCCGACGAGCGGGCCCAAGACGGGATCTTCATGGCCTTTCAGTATCCTGTCGAGGTTCCGGGTGTCACCAACTCGGTCCTGCTTCGGCAGGCCTACAATGCTCGCCAGGAGGCCCGCGGTGAGCAGCCGCTCGACCCGCTTCAGTTCGACGACTTCGTGCGCGAGAAGTGCAAGCTCGTCGACATGGATCCGGACTTCCTCGACCGGAACGTCAACGTCGGATTCTCCGGCGGCGAGAAAAAGCGCAACGAAATCCTTCAGATGGCCGTGCTCGAGCCGAAGCTCGGTCTGCTCGACGAGACCGATTCGGGGCTCGATATCGATGCGCTGCGCACCGTGGCCGACGGCATCAAGTCGCTGGCCGGCGACGACAACGCGTATGTGATGGTCACCCACTATCAGCGGGTGCTCGAATACATCGAGCCCAACCATGTGCACGTGATGGTCGGAGGCCGGATCGCGAAATCGGGCGACAAAGACCTCGCCGTCACGGTCGAAGAGAAGGGCTACGATTGGTTGGCCGACGACATCGAAACAACGGGGGCCGCATGAGTGCTGAAAGCCAGATGAATCTTCAGGACAGAAGCGAATCGTTCGTTCGGGCGCTGCTCGACGGGACCGAGGATCTGGAGGGGCCGACACGTAGACATCGGCTCCGCTCCGACGCCCTCGAGCGGCTCGAGACCCTCCGGGTGCCCGGGGCCAAAGACGAGGCCTGGCGGTTTCTTCGGCTCCGGCCGATGCTCGATGTAGAGATCGGTTCGACGCCGACGCCGTCGGACGACGAGGTCCAACAGCTCGTCGATGCGAAGGCCTTCGATGAAGCCGACGGCCGACGGCTGGTCTTCGTCAACGGCGCCTTCAGCGAGACGTTCTCGAGCCTCGAGGGCTTCGGGGACGACGTCCACGCCGGGCGCATCGCCGGGCCCGATGAAGCCGACCTCGAGTCGATCGACGGACACCTCGGATCGGCGGCGGACGTCTTCGACGAGGACTACTTCGCCCAGATCAACCAGGCCGGCTTCCGCGACGGCGGCTACGTCGTCGTGCCGCCGGATACGGCGGTCGACGGCCCGGTTCAGTTGCTCAATGTGGTGACCGGCGGCGACGAGTCGTTCGCCGTCCAGCCGCGGGCACTGATCGTGGCCGGCCGGGGAAGCAAGGTCTCGGTTGTCGAAGACTTCGTCGGCGCCGACGGGTCGACCTACATCAACAATTGCCTGACCGAGGTCTGCGTCGAGGAGTCAGCGACCGTCGATCACGTGGTCGTCCAGGGCGACAGCGACCGCGCCTACCACATGAACCGTCGAGCCATCGATATGGACGACGGGGCCAATTACAACTCCCGGACCATCTCATACGGCGCCACCTTCTCTCGCTTCGACGTTCACAGCCGGGGCGACGGCGAGGAGATCGATTGCACTCTGGACGGCCTGGCCATCCTCAGCGACGACCAGGTGTCGGATACCCACTCGGTGATGGATCACCGGCAGGGTCATTCCGGCAGTCACCAGTTGCACAAGATGATCATCGACGACGAGTCGCACGCCGTCTTCAACGGCAAGATCTTCGTGCAGCAGCACGCCCAGAAGATCGATGCGTATCAGTTGAACCGGACCCTGTCGTTGTCGCGGCAGGCCAAGGTCAACACCAAGCCGCAGCTCGAGATCTTCGCCGATGACGTCTCGTGCACGCACGGGGCGACCATCGGCCAGCTCGAGCCCGAACAGTTGTTTTACCTGCAGGCGAGAGGTCTCACCGAGGACCAGGCCCGCGAGCTTCTCATCTTCGGGTTTGCCGCCGAGATCGTCGACACGATTCCGGTCGCCTCGGTCCGAGACCGCATCACCGAGACGATTCAAGCACAGACCCGGTCGTTGGGTGCCTGACCGGGCGCCCTCGACCTCAACTTCGGAGCCAGCATGACCGTGGACACCGAAAGTCGAGTGGGGAACGCCGCTCAGCGTAGCTGGAAGGCGATCCGCGCAGATTTCCCGGCCCTGGACCAGGAGGTCGGCGGGTCACCGCTGTCCTATCTGGACAATGCAGCCAGCAGTCAGTCACCGCAGTCGGTCATCGACCGCATGACGGCGTACCAGTCCGGGGAACACTCCAACGTGCACCGGGGGGTGCATACGCTGAGTCGCCGAGCTACCGACGCCTTCGAGGCGGCCCGCGAGAAGGTCGCCGAATTCATCGGCGCGCCGGATCCGGACTGCTGCGTCTGGACGCGCGGAGCCACCGAAGCGATCAATCTCGTTCGGTACGCTTGGGGTCGGGCGAATATCGAGGCCGGCGATGAAATCCTCGTCACCGAAATGGAGCACCACTCCAACATCGTCCCCTGGCAGATGCTCTGCGAAGAGACCGGGGCGCAATTGCGGGTGCTTCCGATGACCGACCGGGGCGAGCTGAAGCTCGACCAGCTAGATGGGCTTCTGACCGACCGCACGAAATTGGTCGGGGCCGTCCACGTCTCGAATGCCCTGGGGACCATCAATCCCGTCGAGACGATCATCGAGAAGGCCCACGACCGGGGCGTGCCCGTCCTGATCGACGGCTGTCAGGCCACCCCCCATATGGATGTCGACGTCGAGGAGATGGACGCCGATTTCTACGTCTTCTCCGGACACAAGATGAACGGCCCCACGGGGATCGGCATGCTGTATGCGCGCCGCGACATCCTCGAGGAGATGCCGCCGTTTCACGGGGGCGGCGAGATGATTCGAAGTGTCACATTCGAGGAGAGCACCTGGGCCGATGTGCCTCAGAAATTCGAGGCAGGTACCCCGGCGATCCTGCCGGCCATCGGACTCGGCGAGGCGGCCTCCTACCTGACCGACATCGGGATGGAGCGCATCGCACGTCGAGAGGCCGATCTTCTGGAGTACGCCACCGGAAAACTCGAGGCTATCGAGGGTGTACGCATCTTCGGCCGGGCCGACCGAAAGGCCTCGGTGCTCTCCTTTGACGTCGACGGGGTGCACCCCCACGACATCGGGACGATCCTCGACGACGAAGGGGTTGCCATCCGCGCGGGCCACCACTGCACACAACCGGTCATGGACCGACTCGGGATCCCGGCCACGGCGCGGGCCTCTTTCGCCTATTATAATACGCGCGTCGACGCCGACCGGCTGGCCGACGCCGTTGAGACTGTCAAAGAGATATTTGGACGATGAGTAATCTTCGCGAGCTGTATCAGGAAGTCATTCTCGACCACAACGACAACCCCCGCAATTTCGGGGAGTGTGTCGGGGCGAATCGCCACGCCAAGGGCGACAATCCGCTGTGCGGCGACAAGTACGTGGTCGAAGCCAAGGTCGACGACGACGACACGCTCAGCGAGGTCTGTTTTCATGGCGATGGTTGTGCGATCTCGAAGGCCGCCGCGTCGATGATGACCCAGCACGTAAAGGGTCTGCCCGTCGATGAAGCCGAGGCGTTGATCGAGGAATTCCGGGGAATGCTGACCGGAGATATCGATCCGGAAACCGATTCCGAAAACCTCGATCACCTGAAGGTATTCAAGAGCGTCAGCACTCGCCCCGAGCGGATCAAATGTGCGGTCCTTGCGTGGCATACGCTCCACGCTGCACTCGAAGGGAAGGACTCGATCTCGACGGAGGGCGACGAGGATCCCGTCGAAGCCTGAGCTCTCCGGCGCCACCTCCCGTGGGGTGGGGCCGACTCACGAACTATCACCCGGGGACGCGACCATGCATATCGAAGAGATCGAATACACGCCGAATCCGAATGCGGTAAAATTCATCGTCGACGAGCAGCTCGTTCCGCCGGTCGGCGGAAAGACGCTGTCGTTCGAGTCGCTCGAAGATGCCCAGGACGTTCCATTGGCCAAGGCGATCTTGGAGATGGACCACGTCGTGACGGTCTTCTTTGCCGCCAACTACATCACGGTCACCCAGGACGGCGACGCCGAATGGCGCGAGCTGATGCGCGAGGTCGCCGAGCCGATCCGCGAGGCCGGGCTCGATGATGCGCGCCACGAAGAGGGCGCCGACGCCGGGTCCGATGAGGACGACGAGCCGGTGCCCGGCTCCGACGACCCTCGCATGGAGGAGATCCAGGAGATTCTGGACGAAGAAATTATCCCTTATCTGGAGGGCGACGGAGGGGGCCTCGAGATTCGGGGGCTCACCGACAATACGCTGATGATCGACTATCAGGGGGCCTGCGGCTCCTGCCCGGCGTCGATTACCGGTACTCTGATGTCGATCGAACATATGCTCAAAAACAAGGTCGACCCCGAATTGTCGGTCGAAGCTGTGGGACAGGCTGCCCAGCAGGATGTCTACTCTCCGGGCAGTCCGATGGGGGGCATGTAGCAACGAATCCGACTGGCGGGGGCTTGTCGGATTCGGGGGTGTCGACTAATCGTGGGCGTGTAACGCAAAGCCGCGAATCCAATCAGGTGACAACATGTGTGCGACCGCGCTCAAAGATTCGGGTGACGTCGAACCCGTCGAATTGGAAAACGACGTTCGATTCGTCACCGCCGCCAGTCTCTTCGACGGCCACGACGCTGCCATCAATGTGATGCGTCGGATCCTGCAGTCCAGCGGGGCCGAGGTCATCCATCTCGGGCACGACCGGGCCGTCCACGAAGTCGTCGACGCCGCCATCCAGGAAGACGCTCAGGGTGTGGCCATCTCCAGCTATCAGGGAGGCCACATGGAGTACTTCAAGTACATGTACGACCTGCTTGAAGAGCGCGGCGCCGGCCACATCAACATCTACGGTGGCGGCGGCGGCGTCATCGTCGGCGACGAGATCGAGGAGCTGGAAGACTACGGGATCGACAAGATCTTCAGCCCCGAGGATGGCCGGCAGATGGGGCTTCAGGGCATGATCAATTACATGCTCCGCGAGACCGACTACGACCCCTCGAAGCGGTTCGATCCGCCGAGTCGCGAGGATCTCGCCGAACAGGATCGAGGGTCGGTCGCCCGCGCCATCACCTTTGCCGAAGAGGGCCGGTTCGACGAGATAAACCTACCGGAGCCAAACGAGCGCGCTCCTATCGTCGGCATTACGGGTACCGGCGGTGCCGGAAAATCGAGTCTGACCGATGAATTCATCCGTCGGTTCCTGCTGGACTACGAAGACCGCTCGATCGCAGTCATCTCCGTCGATCCGTCGCGTCGCCGCTCCGGCGGGGCGCTGCTGGGCGACCGAATTCGGATGAACTCACTGGGCGACGAGCGTTCGTTTATGCGCTCAATGGCCACGCGAGGCACGAAGGGCGAGCTGTCGGAGTCGATCGACGAGGCCATCGAAGTGGCGCAGTCGGCCGGCTTCGACCTGGTCATCGTCGAGACGAGCGGAATCGGGCAGGGCGATGCCGATATCATCGACCACTGCGACCATTCGATCTACGTGATGACCTCGGAATTCGGGGCCGCGTCGCAGCTCGAAAAGATCGACATGCTCGATTTCGCCGATTCCGTGGCGATCAACAAGTTCGAGAAGTCGGGCAGTCTCGATGCCCTTCGCGCCGTGCGAAAGCAGGTGCGCCGGAATCGACAGATCAGCTACGACATTCCCGACGAAGAACTCCCCATCTTCGGGACCATCGCCTCTCAATTCAACGACAAGGGGCTGACGGCGCTGTACGTCTCGGTGCTCAACGATGTCTTCGGCGATGATGTCGAGACGAAATGGCCCTCGGAAGGACCTGTCACCGAGGAGCGACACACCGTGATTCCCGGCGACCGGGAGCGTTACCTCTCCGAGATCGCCGACACGGTCCGCGACTACCACGACTGGGTCGACGACCAGTCGGATCTCGCCTCGGCGCTGTACAAGGCGCAGGGTGTGCTCGAGATGCTCGAAGAGGACGACGAGGCCGAAGCTGCTGTCATCGAGGACCGGATCGAGAAGCTCAAGGCCAAGATCGACGACGAGAATCTGGAGCTTGTCGACAACTGGGATGAACTCAAAGAGCGATATGCCCAGGACGAATACGTCGTCAACCTGGGCAGCCGGGAGCTGACATTCGACACCAAGGTCGAGACGCTGTCGGGCCTGGAGATCCCCAAGGTGGCCCTGCCGGAATTTCGCGACTGGGGCGACATCCTGGAGTGGCAGCTCACCGAAAACACCCCGGGTCGATTCCCCTTCACCGCCGGGGTCTATCCCTTCAAGCGGACCGACGAGTCGCCCCGGCGAATGTTCGCCGGCGAAGGCACTCCGGACCGCACAAACCGACGGTTTCACCTGCTGGCCGAGAGCGAAGACGCGAACCGTCTGAGCACCGCCTTTGATTCGGTCACGCTGTACGGCGAAGACCCCGACGAACGCCCCGATATCTACGGCAAGGTCGGCAACTCCGGCGTCAGCGTCTGTACGCTCGACGACATGAAGCGTCTGTACGACGGGTTCGACCTGACGGACCGGCTCACCAGCGTATCGATGACCATCAACGGGCCGGCACCGGTGATCCTGGCGATGTATCTGAATACGGCCATCGACCAGCAGGTCGAGGACTTTCGGGACGAACATGACCGGGATCCGACGCCCGAAGAGTGGCGCGAGATACGCGATGAAACGCTCAACGTCGTGCGCGGGACCGTGCAGGCCGATATCCTCAAGGAGGATCAGGCCCAGAATACATGCATCTTCTCGACGGAGTTCGCCCTGAAGATGATGGGCGACATTCAGGAATACTTCGTTGAACACGATGTGAGAAATTACTACTCGGTCTCCATCAGCGGCTATCACATCGCCGAGGCCGGGGCGAATCCGATCACCCAGTTGGCGTTCACGCTGGCCAACGGGTTTACCTACGTCGAGTACTACCTCGCTCGTGGGATGGACATCGACGACTTCGCCCACAACCTGTCGTTCTTCTTCTCGAACGGCATGAATCCCGAGTACACCGTGTTGGGGCGCGTGGCACGGCGCATCTGGTCGATCGCGATGCGCGAGATGTACGGCGCCAACGAGAAGTCTCAGCGGCTCAAGTATCACATTCAGACCTCGGGACGGTCGCTGCACGCCCAGGAGATCCAGTTCAACGACATCCGGACGACGCTTCAGGCGTTGTTGGCGATCTTCGACAACTGCAACAGCCTGCACACCAACGCCTACGACGAGGCGATCACGACGCCGACCGAAGAGAGTGTGCGCCGAGCCGTGGCCATCCAGAAGATCATCAACCAGGAATTTGGTCTCGCCAAAAACGAGAACCCCCATCAGGGCTCGTTCATCGTCCGCGAGTTGACGGATCTCGTCGAAGAGGCCGTCCTCATGGAGTTCGATCGCATCTCGGCGCGCGGTGGCGTCCTGGGTGCGATGGAACGACAGTATCAGCGCGGCAAGATCCAGGACGAGTCGATCAAGTATGAGATGAAAAAGCACAACGGCGAGATCCCGATCATCGGGGTCAATACGTTCCTGAACGAAGACGAGGACGAACAAGAAGAGAAAGACGAGGAGGACAAGGAGCTCGAGCTGATCCGTTCGTCGGAGGCGGAGAAACAGACGCAGATCGAGAACCTGGAGGACTTCCAGGCAGACCACTCCGACGAGGTGGAGGCGGCGCTGGAGCGTCTCAAGAAGGTGGCGCTCAATGACGGCAACGTCTTCGCGGAGTTGATGAATACGACCCGGGTCGCAAGTCTGGGCCAGATTACCCACGCGCTGTACGAAGTCGGTGGCCAATACCGACGATCAATGTGACCCTTTTGGCATTGGTGCGAGCCGGCAGGGGCCCGCCCCTGCCGGCTTTCTGTGTGGGCTCCGAGCACAATTGAAAACTCGATCGTCTTGACCGAATGATGCATACTTGAATATGCATTCTCGGAGAGCGCACCTGTTGGAGCCGTTTTGGAGTAGAGATGTCTGGTTCGGTAACACCGGCCGAAAAAACGATTGAATGGGGCGAGGCGCGGTCGCGTCTGGGGCAGACGATCCCAGGCGTCGGGACCCTCAAAGAGATCCTCGGTTTGGGAGGCATGGCTGCGGTCTACCGGGTGGAGGATTTCGACGGGACGACCTGCGCGCTGAAATTGCTCCACGAGCGGGAAGCTCGAAGTGACCATGCGCGGGCCCGGTTCATCCGCGAATACGAGTTCCTCGCCGCCGTCGACCACCCCTGTTCGCCGCAGGCCTTCGAGATCGGTCAGACAGAAGAGGGGCTCCAGTACTTTACGATGGAGCTTCTGCAGGGATGGACGCTCCACGATATTCTCCTGCAACGAAAGGATCCCTTCGACGCGCTGTTGGCGCTTCAGATCGTCCAGCACGTGCTGGGAGTCCTGAAGGCGTACCACGATGAAGGGGTCGTCCATCTCGATATCAAACCGACGAATCTGCTCCTGACTCGGACGGACCGCCGGGTCGAACTCGTCGACTACGGCTGCGCCGAATATATCGATGAACTGAAGGATGTCGCGGAGATGGAGGTACTGGGGACGTCGGTCTACATGGCTCCGGAGCATGCGCGAGGAGACTGGGGCGAGGTCGACGCCCGGGCCGATATCTTCAGCCTCGGCGCCACCTGTTTTGAACTTCTCACCGGTCGACCGCCTCGTTCGAATCGAGGTTTCGAGGGTGGAGAGCTCGAGCGCATTCCGCCGATCCGAGAGGTGGCCCCCGAGATCGACGAGTCGGTCGCCGACGTGGTCGACCGGGCGGTCTCCCACGATCTCGAGGAGAGGTGGGCGAGCGCCGGCGAGATGTACGCCGTCGTCTCCGGTCTGATCGCCACGTTGGGCGGGGCCAGCGCCGGCGAGACCGCGCCCGGCGACTCACTTGCGGCTGCCGAGACCACGTTTCCCGGGACGGACGCGTCGATCGACATGGTGCCCGAACCCGCCCGGGAACTGGTGACGTCGGACTGCCGCGAGACCGTCCAGGCCGCCTACGAGCGGGAGGAGGATCAGTGGCGCAACCGTTCGGCGCTGATGGCGGCCAGACTCTGGATGCGAGCCGACTGCCGCGACGACACGGAGTTTGCCGCCCGCCTGGTGCGCGAGACGGCGTCGGCCCTGTTGCAGAACGGTCGCCGCATCGAGCTCGTCGACTGGGCGTGGACCGGGTTTCGGTATCTGGAAGACGAAGAATTGTGCAGCCGTTTCGTCGGCGAAGCCTTCGGGGAGCGGAGGTTTGAACGTCTCTTCGCCGCGGGTCGAGGTCGTGACGCCGATGTCGTCGATGAGCGCGGTGATCGGCTGCGCCGGCTGGCCGAGTTGCTGCCGGAGCGGGAGACCAGAGCCTTGTTTCGTGCCTTCGTGCGCGGAGGACCGGCCACGCGCAACCTACTGAACGGTGCGATGGTCCCCCGGGTCGGCCGAAAACGACGGTTGGTCCGTCAGGCTGTCAATTCGGGGCATCCCGAGGCGGCCGCGTCGATCCTCAAGATGCTCGAATCCGCCGACACGGTCTGGGTCGACAACCTGTTGCGGGATTTTGTGGACGCCTCCGACGAAGAGGTCAGCCGGGCCGCCGCCCGAACGTGGGCACGGCGGGCCGCGCGTCAGGCGGGGATGTCGCCACGGGCGTTGCTGGAGCAACGGATCTCGTCGGACCAGGTGTCCGAGCGAATGTTCGCTCTGAAGGTGATCAAGGCGACCGGCGAAGCGCGGTATGCATCGATACTCGCCGATCGAATCGAGGGGGTCAGCTTCGACGATTTGCCGGCCTCGGAGCGACGGCAACTGCTGCGGACGCTGGCCGAGGTCGCCGTCGAACGGGCCGAGTCGACGGTCCAACGGCTCCTGAGGAGCGAAGGCATGTTCGATCGGGGGCGCCGCGAGACCACCAAAATGATGGTCGTTCGATTGCTCGGAGACATCGGACAGACAGCCGAGTCGCTCGAGCGGCTCTCGGATCTGCAACGTGGCAGTTGGTTCGGGTCCACCGACGTTCAGGCGGCCGCGCGGAAGGCGGCCGAGCGGGTGCGTGATAGGATTGGAGCGACGACACGATGACTTCGGAGGCCACAGAGACGCCCAGGGGGCGAGGGTTGCGCAAGGGGCGGTATGCGGGCTCGGATGGCCTGGGACTGGTCGAAGTCGTCGATGAACTCCTCGATGAGCTGGTCGACGGGGGGCTGGCGAGTGCCGGTCTCACGGAAGTTGTCGAGCGGTTGATCACATGCGCGGAGGATCAGCGGGAACTCGCCGAGATTCTGGCGGCCGAGAAGTTGACCGGAGAGGACGTCGGAAGCCGGGCCGGGCGCCGAACGGTTCGGGCTGGCCTGGCGTGTGCCGCCATGGCCGAGCTGTCGAGCGAAGATTCCTCATTCCAGTGGTCGGTCACGGCCACCGCGGTGTTGGCCGGTTTGGCCGAGCGGCTCGAGGAGCTGGATGGCGACGACGCCGGCGCACTTGCGTTGGTGACGGAGACATCCACGGGGCCGAGGGCCGTGGTACGTTCCCTGTGCGGTGACGATGAGATCCGCGAATCGCGGCTGCGGCGCATCGTGGCAGCCTTCGAGGCGAGCTGGCTGTTGGAGGGCGAGGGCGATCAGTGGCCGCACGGACCGAATTACCGGCCCTCGATCGAAGCCATGTTCGCGATGACTGCGCATCGATGGGCGCGAATTGTCGAACCCTACGCCCGCGGCGGGCTGACAACCCAGGACGTGGTAGATACGGTCCGGGCGATGGCCTCGCGATGGTCCGAACAGCGACTGTTCGACCTTTTGCTCGGCGTACTCGGCTTTTGGGAGGAGGGGCGGGTGCTGACGCTTGACGACGGCGAGGAGGTCGAGGTCGTCGAGGCCGGCGACTCGCTGGAGTACTTCGACAGGCCGATGGTTCGTTCGATCTCCGACGAGGCCGACGGCGAGCGCTATCGCCTCGACTCAGACCGAAGCGTCACCGAGGTGTCGGACCCGCCGACGGGCTGACGGCGCCTCTCTACCTAGGTCTGGACCAAGGGGTCGCGCTGTAGCCAATCCTTCAGCGTAGGACCGATGCGTGTCGGGGCTTCGCGGAGGTCGTCGATGGTCTTCGACCCAGTGAGGACGCAGGCGGTCTTGAGCGCGTCGACGGTCGTGTGGCCGAAGTCCAGGGCTGCTTCGTAGCCCTCGTTGTAGGCGGCTCGCAGCCAGGGAAGGGCCATGCCGGCCATCTTCGCTCCCATCGCCAGCGCGCGGGCGGCGTCGTAGCCGGAACGTAGGCCTCCCGAGCCGATGACGTTGAAGCCGCGGCGATGCGCGAAGCCGATGCACGCGGCCGTGGGTACGCCCCAGTCCCAGAAGATGTCTCCGACAGAGCGTTCTTCGGCGGGAGTCCGCAGGGTCTCGACCCCGATCCAGGTGGTGCCACCCGCGCCGGAGGTTCCGACCCACTCGACCCCGGTCGAGCGCAGTTTCTCGAGGGCCGGTGGCGCCAGTCCGCACCCGGTCTCCTTGACGACGATCGGCACGTCGAGCGTCTCGACGAGTGCGGCGATGCCGTCGACGCAGCCACGAAAGTCTCGGTCTCCCTCCGGCTGCATCAGCTCCTGTCCGGGATTCAGGTGTACGGCCAGCGCATCGGCATCGATCATGTCGACGAGCTCACCGATCTCGGACGGTTCGGATTCGGCGACCTGCACACCGCCGATGTTCCCCAGCAGCACGATGTCCGGGGCGACCTCACGGACCCGGTAGGTGTCGACAAGATCCGGATCGTCCATGAGGGCACGCTGGCTGCCGACGCCGAAGGCGATGCCCAGCTTTTGGGCGACCTTCGCCAGGTCCATGTTGATGCGACGGGCCCGTTCGGCGCCACCGGTCATGCCCGAGATCAACAGGGGGGCACTTAGGGTCTGGCCGAAGACGTCGCACGAGAGGTCGACATCGTCGAGCGACAGCTCCGGCAGCGAATCGTGAAAGAACTCGACCTCTTCAAGGAGGGTTGTCTTGCCGCGTGCCTCGACTTCTTCCTTCGCCGTCAGCTCGATGTGATCATCTTTTCGGTCGGAGATGTCTGCGTCAGCGGGCTGGCTGTTTTGGTCATTCATGAGTCTGCCTTTTGAAGAGGTACCTCAACGCTGCCGGTATACGACCTGCGGCCAGAATTGCAAGTTGATGAACGTCGTTGACCCATATTCGTCACATCCATATGATGCACGCGCGCAAGTGAAAACGCCCCTTCTCGACGCACGGAGAAACCGGTGGAACGGCCCGTGATGCTCGGAACATATTGTCTGCTCGAGCGCGTCAGCGTCGGCGGCATGGCCGAGGTGTTTCGCGCCAAAGAGATGCCGGCCGCCGAAGCGGCGCCGACGCTGGCGGTCAAGCGGATTTTGCCGCATCTGGCCGAGAAAGACGAGTTTCTGCAGATGTTCGTCACCGAGGCCGAGACCGCGATTCAGTTGGAGCATCCAAACCTCGTGGAGACTCACGGATTCGAAGCCGTCCAGTCCTCCCACGTGATCGTGATGGAGTACCTGGACGGGGTAGACGTAAAGTCCGTCCAGCACCGGCTGGCGAAGCTTAGGCGACGGATGCCTCTGAACCAGGCCTGCCACGTGGCGCTCCAAGCCGCCAGAGGGCTGGCGTATGTGCACGACCGAGGCGTGACCCACTGTGACGTCTCTCCGCGGAACATCCGCTTGACCTTCGACGGTCAGACCAAGTTGATCGACTTTGGAGTGGCGAAGGATCGGGATGTGGAAGATAGCGACCAGCGGCGTCGACAGGACGGAGGACGAGGTACGTACGCGTACATGAGTCCCGAGCAGGTCGAGCGGTCTGCCCCCGTTGGCCCGCATTCCGACGTGTACGCTCTTGGCGTATGCCTCTGGGAGATGCTGACCGGACGGCGCTACATCGAGGCCGAGACGTCGGTCGAGATGCTCGAAGCGGTCGCCGATCCGGAGGCCGTCGCCCCGGGGACCATCAACGACAGTGTCCCCGAGCCCCTCGATGATGTCGTCCTTCGGGCACTCGCCGTCGACCCCCTCGATCGCTACCCATCTGCGACCCCGTTTGTCGAAGACCTCGCAGGAGTCGTCGAACAATCCCTTGAGCCGTACTCGAAGCACCACCTCTCGGATTCGCTGGGGTCGATCTTCGCCGATGAGCTCGAAGCCGAGGAGCGCAAACGGCGACGTTGGGAGAATCTGTGTGCTCGGGCCGACGTCAGCGAGTTCCGCTCCGCCGAAGCCACGCATCTCTCGCAGAACGAAGCGGACGGCTGCCACCAGAGCGTCACCGTCGGAGAATCATGTGTCAGCGATACCGTTGACGATTCCTGACCTACTTCGACTCGTCGAGCGGTAAGGGTTGTGGCGGAAGCATCAGGATCGTCCCCGGCTCGTAGGCCAGGGGGAGTTCGAGCACCGATACGAGCGGGCCGAGTCTGTCCCGCAGGTCCGAGACGACTCCCTTCTGAACACCTGGTGACGACGACCGCGGCCCGCCGAACCATCCGGCTACGGTCTCGACGGCGGCTCCCATGTCCGATCGGGCAAAGAATCCCTGCTGTTTTGGGTATCCACGATAGCGTGCGCGCCCGGACTTCAGCCCGGCGATCGCCTCGGCGCGACGGATGGCGTCGATGAGTCCGCCTCGATGGTCGACGAGTTTGTTGTCGACGGCTTTTGAGCCGGTCCAGATGCGTCCTCGACCCAGGTCGTCGAGTTCGTCGGCCGACAGCGGCCGCGTCTGCGCGGCCTGCTCAAGGAAGAGCCGGTACAGGTAGTGGATCGATTTCGAGACCCTCTCGCGCTGTCCGTCTGTCCATGCATCGAAGATCCCGAACTCCCCGGCGCGGTCCCCGCGCCGAATTTGCTCGTGGGCCAGACCGATGCGGTCGAAGAGTCCAGACAGGTTGAATTTGCCAGAAAAGATACCGATCGAGCCGGTCAACGTCGTCGGGGTCGCGTAGATCTCGTCGGCCCCCGCCGCGACGTAGTAACCCCCGCTGGCGGCGACATCACCCATCGACGCCACGACCGGTTTTTCTGCGGCGAGTCGACGAAGATCACGGTAGATCAGGTCACTGGCGACGGCGCTTCCCCCGGGGCTGTCGACCCGCACGACAACCGCCTTGACCTTGGGGTCGCGGCGCAGGCGCTCGATCGTGGCGCGGATCGTCTCGCTGCCCGAGAGCATCGTGCCGATCAGCGGTGTGCGCCCGGATTCACCCCGAATGATACTTCCGTCGATGTAGAGGACCGCGACCTCCGGGCCTGCCGACCAGGCGCGTGTGCGTCGCTTCAGGAAACTGTTCATGGGGGTCAGTGACGACGCCCCGAGCTCCGTGCGCACCATCTCCTGGAGTTCATCGGGATAGGCGATGGAATCGACGTAGTTTTGGTCGACGGCCTCGTCGGGCAGAAGGGGCACCGTATCGATCGTCGATTGTACCTCGTCGTCGCTCTTGTTGCGGCCCGCCGAGATCCCCTCGACGGCGGTCTCGAAGAGAGTGTCGACGTAGGCCTCTCGCTGCTTGAGATTCGGGGACGACGGTGTGTCGCGTATGAACCGCTCCGGCGAAGATTTGTATTCTCCGATCCGTACGAACTCGGCCTGGACGCCGATGCGCTGAAGGGTCTCGCCGTAGGTGATCACATCGCTGGTTAGGCCGGCCGGGTCGTACGGGGCCGTCGGGAGGAGGATCGTCCGGTCCCCTGCCGATGCCAGATACGCGTTCTTCAGCGAGGTGTCGTGGATGAAGAAGGCGACCTTTTTGCCGCGTTCTCGCAATCGGTCGACGGCCTGACGAAGCTCCCACGTTTGAGCCCAGCCCAACCGATTCGACTCCACGACGAAGGCGACCCCGGCGGCGTCACTGCGTTCCGAGACATCTCGCAGGCCCTCGAGGATCGAGAGCAGACTCCGGCGATCGGGCCTGAAGAGCCCACTGTCGGAGCGTTCGGCGATCGAGTTATCCAGTGTCACTTTGACCCATCGGTCGCCGCGTCTGACCAGGCTTTCGTAGGGGGTCGAAGACAGAGAGATCGTGCCGGTGACCCCGGAGAAGTCGGTGTTGTCGGGCGTCTGCCCGCCCACGACCGCTGCGGCTTTGTAGTCGACGTGGCCAAACGAGACGGCGAGCCCGGTCGTGACCCGGGCGTCGGGGATCTGTCGGGTCGGCGGGCCCGTCACCGGAATATCGGCGCGGGCGAAGACATCGAGACCCCGTACCGGCGTAAAGAACAGGCGAGGGCGCAGGGTGAGCCCCTCGTCGGAGATCGACCATTCGGCTTCGGCGTCGAATTCGAGCCGGCCATCAAAGGCGCGGACCGCCAGCCCCGGGACCAGGCGCATCGGCTCGGCGGTGTTTCCGGTCAGGAACGGTCGATTCACGCTCCGAAGCGCGACTCCGACGCCGACGTGCCGGCCCAGATGCCACTGGGTACCCACGTCGATCGAGGTCTCACCGTCCAGAAAGATGTTGTCGGCGCTGCCGAAGAGGTTGACGGCGGCCCCGAAACTCATGAACTCCGACGGCCGGGTCGCCAGCCCGAACGAGTATTTCTGGTAGGTCTGCGGAGCGCTGCCATCGATGGACCGTTCGAGCCACTGAGCCGAGAAGCCGGCTGCCATGAATCGCCCCCCGACACCGGTGAAGATGGCGTGCTGGTCGCGGACGACATCCCGGCGAAGTTGATTGCTGATCTGGTAGCCGTACTGAAACTCGGCCGCGTCCAAAAAACCGAGGCCCGCCGGGTTGGTCTCCAAACTCGAGGCATCGGTCTGAGTAGTGACCGACTGATCCGGCAGGTGCATACCATCGGTCGGAGAGGTCTGGGCCCGGGCATCGTTGAACCCGGCCAGCGACACAAAGATGATAGATGCGACACAGATGACCAGCGAATGTGCCGGCAAAAGTCGTACGCGCATAGGCTTGGACCCGGAAAAAGTAGACCCTTAGAAGGCGTCGGTGGAGCGATTCAGTTGAAGTCGGCTTCGGCGCCGTCGTCCCCAGAAGGGGCCTCTTTTTTCGAGGCGTCTTCAGAGGAGTCGTCACTGCTGCGGTCACCGGGTATCTGGAGGGGCTTTGAGCCCGAGCCGCCCATCATCTCCTCGAGTCGCTTGATCAGGGTGTCGACCTCGGTGGAGGTCATCGACGTCGTGGCGACGTTGATCGCGCCTGTGCGACGGTGTTCGAGATTCTTCAGAAGCGGACCGATGCCCAGCATTTTGACCATCGGATTGTCGGCATTGCTCGAGCGGGCCGACGAGAGTTGGCCCTCGAGCTCCTTTGCGGATTCTTCGGATTTCGAACGAGTTACCGCTTGGATCTCCAGGTCGTCTGCCACGCCCAGAGCGAGCCCGATCTCGACGATGCCCTGCTCGGCGGCTCCCGGGACACTCCTCGAGGAGTTGACCATCCAGATGCCCCTGCTCGTATCGAGTTCCTTGAGGATCGAGGTGGGCAATGCGCCATCGGCCAGGGATTTTGCCTTGCCCCGGGCCGTGTTCAACGCCCGGCTTCTGTACGATTCCGGGCCCGTGATCAGAAGGAGGTGTTTTTCATCGAGCAGTACGGCGACCGTGTTTTCCTTTTTGAACCCGCTCAATCCTCCGTCCAGCTCGACCGATTTGAATCCCTCGACCTCCGACTCGAAGATCGATTTCAAGGACGACTCGTTAAAGGTCCCGGCCAACACGGCCGTCGACCGTTCGGGGGCCGAGCGGCCCGTGGCGGCGGGGAAGCCGACGGCCACGCGGTCTACGGATTGGTCGTCTATGGCCTCTTTGTCGCTCTGGAGAAGCTTCGTGAGCCCCTTTACCTGACCCTTCGACTGCAGGTAGTCGGTGGCTCGGTCGAAGTACGGCGAGGCCCGGACCGCCTTCACGTCGATGACCGCGAGCGACGAACTGTCGGTGGGCAGGTACTTAAAGAGCTTCGTGTAGGAGGGCGCATCGGCCTTCGACGAGGAGTCGGCGCCCAGCACCGGAGTCGCCACCAGGGCGAGGAGGGTGAAACAGGCGAAGGCCATCAGGCGTCGGGATGTCAACAGTATGTGTTTCATGTTCAGTGTCCTTGAATACATCGGAAAACACGGGGCATCGAGACTCTATGATAAGGAGAGGGCGGTGTCGATGCGGCATCTGCCAATTTGCCTCTTGACATGTGAGTTCGTCGACCCTTAGATTCTGCGGCCCGTCGGCGAAAGGCCGAACGGACAAGGACCAGTAGCTCAGTTGGTTAGAGCGCACCCCTGATAAGGGTGAGGTCGCTAGTTCGAGTCTAGCCTGGTCCACTCTCACACTGAAAAGACGTCGGGACGGCGCAGATATTCACGCCGATCTACGCCTCCCAGAGCTGCCGTTCCATCGACTTCATCGATGCCTCCTGTTCGGCGTCCATGTGGTCGTAGCCGACCAGGTGGAGCAGGCCGTGGATGAAGAGAAACTCGCATTCGTCGGCCAAGTCCCAGTCGAGGGTGGCGGGATCGACCCCGAGCTCGGAGGCGACCCGCTCCTGGTGGTCCATGGTGTCGATCAGATCCTCGGCGTATTCGAGGCTGATGACGATATCACCGAGTGCCAGGACCGGGGGGCCCGACGGCCCGTCGAGGTCCTCGGGATCGTGCATCGGAAACGAAAGGACGTCGGTGGCCTTGTCCTCGTCTCGCCACTGCCCGTTGAGCTCTCGTATTCGCTCGTTGCCGGTCAGGACGACGGACACGACCGGGTCGTCAAGTTCCAAGGCGCGGAAGTGATTCTCGGCCCTCGTCTTGATCCTCGTCGCCACCGTCTTGCTCTTCGGATGATCCGTCGCCGCTCCCGTCATCTGCAGTTCGATCGGCATCTTCCTGGGTCTCCTCTCGGTCTTCGGTATCCTCGATATCGTCGTCTGAGTCGGCCTCTTCGTCGCCCTGTACCTCCGGCGTCGAGTTGGCCTGGGTCGAGCGCTCTCGGCGCTCTTCGCTCTGGCCGGGGTACTTGGGCCGGTGGTGGAAGATCCCCGTCAAAATTCGGGTCAGCGCCCGCGCGATCTTGTTGAGATCGCGCAGGGTCAGGTCACACTCGTCGAGCTGACCATCGGTAAAGGCCTTGTTGATCATCTTCTGGACGAGCCCCTTGAGCCGGTCCGGAGTGGGGTTTTCCATCGACCGACTCGCCGCTTCGATCCCGTCGGCGAGCAGGCAGATCGCGGTCTCGCGCGTCTGGGGCTTTGGCCCCGGGTATCGGTAATCCCCTTCGTTGACCTCGGGGATGTCGGGGTCCTCCATCTGCTTGGCCCGGTGATAGAAATACGAGATCAGACTGGTGCCGTGATGCTGCGCGATGAATTCGTGCATCTCCTGGGGCAGGCGGTGCTTCCGCGCCATCTCCAACCCGTCTTTGACGTGGTTTTTGATGATCAGCGCGCTCATGTTCGGTTTAATCTTATCGTGCGGATTCTCGCCGGGCTTCTGGTTTTCGGCGAAATACTGCGGGTTCTTCGCCTTCCCGATGTCGTGGTAGTAGGCGCCGACCCGGGCGAGCAGCGGGTTGGCGTCGATCGCTTCGGCGGCGGCTTCGCACAGAGACCCGACCATCATACTGTGATGATACGATCCCGGGGAGCGCAGGATCAGATTTCGAAGGAGCGGGTGATTCAGGTTTGCCAGCTCCAGGAGTTTGATGTCCGTGGTGTAGCCGAAGACGGCTTCGTAGACCGGCAGCAAGGCGAGGACGACGGCTCCTGCGAAGACTCCGCCGCCGAGGCCGATCAAGGCAGTTCCGACGGTGAGGCCCGTCGACTGGAAGAATTCTCCCTGTATCAGCAGGAACGCCAGGACCGCGGCCAGATTCGTGGCCCCGACGGCGATCCCCGACCACATCAGGGCCATCCGGTGTTTGACCTGCTGGACGGTTCCAACCCCGACGAGGGTCCCCAGGGCGGTGAAGGCCCCGAAAAAGAGGGATTGTTCGGCGACGACACCGGCGAGGACGCTGAAGATGATGGTGAAGACGACGGCGTGCTCGTTGTTGAGCACCAGTCGCACGAGCATGCCTCCGGCGGCCACCGGTGCCAGATAGTACCACCCGGATCGGGTCCCAAGCCCGATCTGCTCGGCCAGGGCCGGCGCGAAGACCGACGTGAAAAACTGCGTGATCAGCAGGAAGAGAAGCAGGTTTGTGGCCGTGAAGAAGATGTCTTTGATCGAGGGACGGAACTCCCGAATATTCTGACCACCGAAGGCAAAGACGGTGACGATGAGAAGCAGGGCCAGGAAGACGGTCCCGGCGACGGCCTGAATGCGCGTCAGGTACCGGTCCTCCTCGTACATCTGTTTGATAATCTGGTAGTGCCGATCGGTAATGATGTGCCCGCGATCGACGATGATCTGGCCCTTGCTGAACTCGAGCCGCTCGGAACTGCTCGCGACGGACTGTTCGGCGGCCTGGCGTTTCTCGTGGGTCTTGGCCTTGTTGAACTGAGTATTGGGTTGGACCAGTGAAATGGCCGACGATATCAGTGCCGAGCGATATCGGTCCGATTGGATCGAACTCAGGGCCTGGGGCGCTGCTTCTCTCACCAGGTTGGGTACTTCGCGCATCGGCACCACCCGGTCGTCGACGTTGGTGACGTGGTACTCGATGAGCAACTTGTCGCCCTGAAGTCGCCGAAGGTAGACGCCTCGCTCGGTCTGAATGCGCGGCAGGTCGCGGTTGGCGACGATCGACCGGTCGAGTACCTGGTCGACAATGTCGGCTAAGGCATTTTCGGCGGTGGCAGAGAACCCGTGCTTCGCCAGAACCTCGAAGTTCGGGTCGGTCAGAGTCACGCTGAGATCGGTGCTGAAATGGTCTTTTCGAAGTTCTCTGGACCGGGATACCCGAACGTCCTCGGGGAGGGCTTCGATGAGCTCACTCTGGCGCATCGACTGCGGGGTCTTCTCGTCGATCCGGTCGAGGACCGCCGAACGATTGGCGCTGAGCCAATCTCGAGAAGATTTGGCCAGAGCCCGGCGCATCTGTTCGAAGGCCCCTCCGATCTGGTCGCGCAGTTGTTCGCCGCGGTTTTCCTGCCAATCGTAGACCGGCGGCACCGAAGAGGCGGCTTCGGCGCGTTTGGCCTGCAGAGCGTCCTGATCGGTTTCGGTAAACGTGAAGTCGTGGGTGGCCCGTATGTCGTACTGGGCCGGGTCTCCGATGATATCGCGGTCGGGAACCACGCCGCTGGCGTCGAATCCCGTGGTGATGATCGCCGCGAGTGCGGCAATGAAAATGAGAAAAGTGAGAAATTGAAAAAATGTGTTCTCGAGGAGACGCTCCACCAGCGTCGGCTTCTCGCGCTGGGTGCGCGAAAAGAGCCCGCCCGACGCCTGAAAGCGCTCGGAGATGGACTCCGCCCACTGATTGAGAAAATCCGGTATCAAAATCGTGTCCTGGGTTCTGAACTCTGAGCCCCCCGTCCGTGCGGTCTCCCCGACGCCACCGCAAACTCGGCAGTGTCCGACGCCGAGCGCAAACTACGGTGTGGCGAACGTTTGGCCCGCGCGCGAAATTTCGACTCGGCGGTCCCTCGCGGACGCATCAGTGCCCCGCCTGTTCGTAGGCCTGGATGATATCCTGCACCAGCGAGTGGCGCACGACGTCGACCTCGCTGAACGAGCAAAAGTCGATGCCGTCGATTCCCCGGAGGATCTCATCGGCGTGGACGAGCCCGCTGTGCTTGTGTCCCGGAAGGTCGATCTGAGTGATGTCTCCGGTGACGACCGCCTTGGACCCGTAGCCGAGCCGGGTCAGAAACATCTTCATCTGTTCGTCGGTCGCGTTCTGAGCTTCGTCAAAAATGATAAACGACTTCTCGAGGGTCCGTCCCCGCATGAAGGCGAGGGGAGCGATCTCGATGGTATCCGATTCGATCATCTGCTCGGTCTGCTCCGGATCCATCATATCGTAGAGGGCGTCGTAGAGCGGACGCAGATACGGGTTGACCTTCTCGGCCAGATCCCCCGGCAGAAAACCGAGACTCTCCCCGGCTTCGACGGCGGGCCGGGTCAGGATGATCCGACGGATCCGGTTTTTGAAGTAGTACGACAGGGCCATCGCCACGGCCAGATACGTCTTTCCGGTCCCCGCGGGGCCGATACCAAAGACGATGTCGCTCTGGCGCATCGATTCGACGTAGTGCTTCTGGGCCATGCCCCTCGGCGAGATGACATCGTTGTGCTCAGACACGAACACCGTGTCCAAAAAGATGTCGGTGAGGTCCGCGTGCGGATCGTGGGATAGGATCCGGATCGCCTGCTCGATGTCGTTGTCGCCCAGCGGGTAGCCCTCCCGGGCGACTTCGTAGAGCTGGTCGAGAACGTCTGCTGCCAGGTCGACATCGGTGGGAGCGCCGGAGAGGTTCACATCTCGGCCTCGAGCTCCGATGTCTACGTCGAGGGCCTCTTCGATGATGTGAAGGTGGCCGTCGCGCTGTCCGTAGACCAGGCGGGTGACGTCGCTGTCGTCGAAGGAGAGCGTCCTCTGTGCTTCTTGGTTCAAGGGACCTCTGGGGTGAGGGTTAAGGCTGCATCGAGTCCCGGTCCGTGCGCTCCAGTATTGGGCCGTCGTCGCCGGAACTCAGCCGGAACTTGAGTTCACGGGAACCGTAGTACAAATCTCGCGGCACCAACAATCCCTTTCGAAGCAGTGATTCCAGCGTGTCGGCCTCGGAGCCGAACCGAAGGGGGGGGACCTGAAGGGCGCGGCGAACGCGGTGTTCGGTCCGTACTTCGCGAGCTTCGGCGAGCGTCTCCGCCGGTGCCTGACCGGTCGGAACGGCGGGATCATCCTTGAGGATGAACCAGATCCCGAGCCCCAAAAAGGCCGCTACCAAGGCCGCCGTGATCCCGTGGTGGATCAGCGACGGAAGGCCGTAGTCGGGCGTCGGAGGCGTGCGAGGTCGGGTCTCGGAGTCGGTCGAGTTGTTCGTCATCGTCAGGACCTCCCGACTGGCGGTCGCCAGGCTGCGATTCCGTACCATGCGGTCAACACGACGATCAGCAGTAAGACGGCCCCGAGGATGGTCCCCACAGCGGTGGTGCCGAGCCAGTCACTCCAGAAGAGTCCATGGATCGGTCGACCAACCACCGTCGGGATCGTCATCAGGCACACGCTGAAGCCGACGAACCAGGCGACGGCCACCCCTTTGATTGGCCAGCCCATGTAGACGCGTCCGGCTCCCGGTGTGGCCAACGCCAGCAGGCGGGGGAGCCATCGCCGAACCCGGTCGCGGCGCTCCAGCGCTGCATCCTGTTGGACGCGGTCGGAGTAACTTCGATTCGGGCCGCCGGTGGTGGTTTCGACGCAGGGCAGACATTCGACGTCGCCACCGCCACGATCGGCGTCCTTCGGTTCGCGGGCCATGCCGCAGCGCGGGCAGACGCGGCTGATCCACCCGAGGCGGCCGAATACGGCCCCAAGCAGTGTCGCCGCGATAAGCGCGATGCCCAGCGGGGTCGCCGACGACAGTGATTCGTCCGACCAGGCGTAGGCTCGCCAGGCGGGCCGAAGGACCGTCGCCTCCGCAGGGGTGGCGTCGCGGTGAACGTCGACAAACAGCGAGGTCGGAAGCCGCGGCAGCATCAGCCGGCTCGCCGGGTCGAATCGGGACAGCTCCGACTTGCGCCGTGTGCGCTCGAGATCGATGTCCAATGCATCGGCGAAGGCCTGCTCGGCGGCGGCCGAATTCCCTGCCGACTGGTGGGCTCGCCCGGCGTTGAAGACGGGTGCAGCGGTCTCGGGCAGGGCCTCGCGGGCCGATTTCAGCAACGGGAGGGCCTCTTCGGGGCGCTCCAACGCGACGAGGGTGGTTCCCTTGAGCAATGTTGCCCACGGTCGGAGCCTCCCGTCGAACTCGCTCGGGTCGATCGACTCGGCGGCGGCCTTCCAGCGGGTCTTGGAATCCTGACGCAGCGTGACGAGCGCCCGGGTGTACCGGACGAGCGGGTCGAGGACGTCGGATGTCTCGCTGTCATTTCCGCGGGCACTCAGCCATGTTCGGCACTCGGCGTCGCACCCCTCGTAATGAGCGGCGTGGATCCGATGGGTGGGGCTTCCGGCGAATGTCGCTGGCGCGGCCAGATACCGGTCCAGGGTCGGCAGGAGGGCCAGCAGAGCCGCAAAGACCAGCGTCACTCCCCGTTCGATGGGCCGCTGCGGCAGCGAACAGATGCCCAATAGTGCCACGGCCGGGATGAGCCATGTCTCGAAGACCAGCCAGAGCGCCGCTGCGGCGACGATCAGAAGGGCCGCACACTGATTTCTCGAAAACGGGGCCGGAAGAAGCCGACTCAAATCGTGGGCCACCACGCCGAAGTGGCGGAGTACCTGACCGAGTGTAAAGACACACCAGGCTGCCAGTGCTGCCAGAAGCGCAAAGACGGCCAGGTCGACGGTCCATGAAGTCACCGTCTCGGGCCAGCCGAGTCCCGCTCGAATCCCCGCCTGAAATTGGCCGAGGATGCGCGGCAGATTTCCCGGATTAGTATCGATCGTATGCCAGGCGGCTGCCAGATGAGGTTCCGCAAGTCCCGGCGAAAGGTGCGCGGCCATCTCGAACATCTGCTGTGCCGATGCCCGGGCCTCGCCCCCCTGCTTGGGAAGGGCCCGGTGAGTTAGACTGAGGCTGTGGGCCGGGAGATTTCGGTGACCCAGACTGGTGGCTGTTCGATGGAGTTGTGTCAGAACATCGAACGGCGGAGTGCCCGGCTGCTGAAGTCCCGAACGCCAGGTTCGCCACTGAACGTTGAGATTGACCGAGGAGAGCGAGGTCTTGCGAACCGTGTCATCCTGGGCAGCGGCATCGACTGGAACGGACAACGCGACGCCGAAAAACACAAAAAGGGCGAACCGGCAAAGGTGCCAGACCGGGGAAGGGCGCGCAGTGTTTGTCTGTGCTTCTGCTCGGGTTCTCATCGGCCGACCAGGCATGCGTCTCCTCTTGGGGACTGATCACACTGTTCCGTAGTATGCACGCAGTCGAGACGCGTGTGAAGCTGCTTCGATGACGCTTCTTCTTGATCGCGCGACAGACAGTTCACTATATTGAGTCGGCCATCGGTCGCGTGGCACGGATGTCTCGCCAGGTGGCCCATTGCCTATCGATATCACGAAGCACTACGAGGAATTGTCCATGATGCAACGATGTGCACAACGACGCGCCTACGAGGGAAACTGGTCGCGGCTGCTCGCCGGGATCGGCCTCGTGTCTCTGACACTCTTCGGGTCCGGCTGCGGTGAGACTGGCGCCGGGCAAGGTGAGTCCTGCGACTCGACCTCCGACTGCAAGAGCGGTCTGACCTGCGTCAACGGGACGTGCCAGTCCAGCAACGGTGACGCCGGCAACGACGGCGGGACCGAGCCGACCGAGGAGGACTATTACATCTCCTTTTCGCTGGAGCCTGCGACCGGCGGGGGTGGGCAGGGCCGTCTGATGCTCTACTCGACGGCGGACAATTCGCTCACTCAGGTCAGCCCCGACAGCGTCGATTGTCGCGGCAACTGTTACGTCTCCACGGACCTGTCGCGATTCGTGCACTGGGAGCAGAGTGGGGGCGAGGCGACGATTTACTCGGCGCCTCTGAACGACGAACTCAAGGCGACCGGTCAGGGTGAACTGATCAAGACCGGCGTCAACGAACCGACGCCCTTTGGCAACTACATCGGTTTCCGAATCTCGCAGGGGGATGAAGAGCGCGCCGCCCTGATGCCGGTGGATGGGTCCGGGGAACAGAATATCGCGACGGTCGGGGGCGGCTGGCAGATCCGTCCCGACAACGATGCGGACCCGAACAATGACAGGTTGATGCTCTTCGACACAGGGAGTGGCGCCCAGACCCTCAATATCCAGGCTGGCCGGGTCGGAAACATCGCATCATCCGAGACGGTCACGCTTGGTGGGTCGAACTACCAGGAAGAGAGTGGGTCGTATTTCGGTACGCCCTTTACAGCATCGATCTCTCCGGACGGACAGATCGGAGCCTATCTGGGTACCGGAATGCCCAATAACTACGGCGTCTGCGAGCGCGCGCAGGAAGCCGAGCCCTACAGCTCGGAGGAATGCGATTCGAGCTATCGCTGCGGAACCGATCAGTTGTGCGTGCGGCTGGAAGTCACCGTCAACCTCATCGACTTCGACAATGCCGACAACCTCGGTACTCAGTGCTCTCAGCCGGGGGCCTGCGGCGACATCCACGAGTGCAACATTCCGTCGCCGCAACGTGTTGACGAAGCGCGCTGCATTCCGGGGCGAGTCGTCCTGGGTGTCCCTCAGGACCCGGCCCAGAATGGGATGAGTGGATGTCAGATCGTCAGTAGCGACGATTCGATCGACTTCACGTCGGCGAATGGTCCGATGACGTGGGACAATCAAAACAACCTGTATCTGGTCGGCCAGCGCAACCGAGAATGCCTGGGTGACTACGAGCTTCCCGCCGGTCAGGTCGTCAAGATCGATCCGATGGCGGATGAAAAGGGCTACGACATCATCGGCGGCCTCGGGTCCACGGAAACCCTCGACCTCAACAACTGTTACGACCCGGACACCGAGTCGATCGTCGTCGAGGGGTGCAACGCGTTCATTTCCGAGGCCGTCGTCTCGCCGGGCGGCAACGAAATCGCGTTCGCCGGGACCAACCCGAATATCAGTACGCCGGGCCTGGGCAGCGAGCTGTTGTACCTGTGGCGGATGTTGCGCGACGACAGCCAGCGCTGGTTCACCGGCGACGCCGAGACGACTCCGAACAATACGATCTCAAATCTGAATGTTCACCCGATTCAGTAAACCTTCGCAGACCCCGAAAAAGAAAGCCCCGCAGGCGCTGAGCCTGCGGGGCTTTTTTGTCGATGCAGGGTCACGACGTCAGTTTCCCTCTGTCTGTTCGGCTTCCTTCGCCTCTTTGGCCCTCTCGCGCAGCCGCTTTTTGACGTCATCCAGGTCGATTTTCGGCCTCTCCTGAATCTGGTTCAGCTTGTCGGGGTCGATCTTAAGGTCGAGCTTGTTGCCGGACTCGGAGTTCTCACTTCCATCGGAGCTATCACTTCCTTCGGAGCTCTCATCGCCTTCAAAGCGGAAGGTCCCGAACTTTTGGACCTGGTGGAAGCTCCCGCTGACCGGCTGCCAGGCGTAGGCGTGGCGTTGCTGGTCGGGCTGGTCGAAACGGTAGAAGTTCACCGCCCAGGTGTCGCCTTTTTCCGGAGAGCCATCGACGCCGGGGAGTGAACTCAACGGCATCTTCAGCTCGACGCTCCACGAGGAGTCGGTGTCTTCCCTATTATTGATCGACCCGTCGACGGCGACCGCCGATTCGAGCCCCTCGATGTCGAAGGCCTTGGCCCGATCGATTTGCTCGTCCCGCGAGCCTTCGCCGCGGCCGAGCTGCTCTTCGAAATGGGCGTCGAAGATCGTGTTGTTGGGCGTGACCTGAAGCTCCAGATAATTCGACGGCTCGCCGTCGACGTCCATGAAGAATTCCAGGACTTCCTGGGTCCAGGTCTCGGAATCGCGCTCTTCGAGATCACCCCAGATGTGCTCGTCTTCGAGGTGAGCGCCGATGTAGAGGTGGTCGCCCCCGACGAATGCGCTCACGTCGGTTCCCAGTTCCGGGGCGCCACCCATCGGCTTCAGTTTCAAGGATGGCAGCCCGGACCAGATGTCTTCGTCGAGCTCGCCGTCGATGGTCACCGACTCGCCGGCCTCCGCGTCTCGAAGCTTCACCGCGTACGAGGGGCCCCCTTGAGAGTCGTCTCGTGTGGCGCCCTCCTTGAGGGGAGGCGGCTCGCTGTTGGGGCCGGCCTTCACGTTGAGCGTCGGTCCGATCACCCGTCGGTCGTTGGTCGTGCGGACGTGGTTTTTTTCGGGGTTCTCGATCGGAAGACGAGAGTTGTTGCGGAAGAACCCGATGTAGGGGACCGCCTGGCCGCGGGGGAAGTTGGCCCGAAGTGTCACTTCCTGCACGTCTTTGATGTACTTGCCCTTCGCCCGGCCCCACCGACTCGTCAAAAAGAGGCCGTCGACGGGCTGATGATCGAGGTTCTGGCGCCTGGCCCCGGGCTGGACCCGCGTGTCTTCGGAATCGAAGTGCACGAAGATCTTCCAGTTGTTGTCGATGTCCGCCAGGACCTTCCAGTACCAGACGAAGGTCACTTTCTCGCCGGCGACCAGTTCGCCGTCGATGTCGAAGCCGACGAGTTCGATCTTGTCGCCGTAATTGGCGCCGATCGGGTACTCCGGCTTGGGACGCTCCTCCAGGATATTCTCCTTTTTGAGCGTCTGCCATTGTTGTTGAGTCAGAACGGCCTGCGGCGGCTCGGCCTCCTGACAGCTCGACAGAAAGGGCAGGGCCAAAAGCAGCGCGGCTCCGACGAGAAGATGACGGGTCATGCGTGAGAGTAAAATCATGGGCCTGATCGAAGGGGGACGTGAAGCGCGAAATTGGAAGTCGGAATCCACCCCTATACTTATCGACTCGTAGGGGAAAGACAAGAGTTCGGGGCGCGATCGGCCGAGTCTCTTCGCTGGGATCCGCCGATATGATAGACCCGCTGGCGCGCGACCAACCACTGATGCTGGAGTACCATCGATGACATACGATGCTTCGACATCCTTTCACCTCATCGGAATCGGGGGCATCGGAGTCTCTGGGGTAGCCCGTATTCTACACGAGCGCGGGTTTACGGTGAGTGGCTCGGACATCCGAGAGAGCAGCATCACCGAGGCCCTGCGTGACGAGGGGATCGAGGTCGATATCGGTCACAACCCCTCGAATCTTGAGGGCGTCGATGTGGTCGTACGGTCGACGGCGATTCCCGACGACAACGATGAACTCCTGGCGGCCCGCGAGCGCGAGATCCCCGTCGTCCATCGCTCCGACCTCTTGCAGGAGCTGATCGACGACTACCGCGTCATCGGCGTGACCGGGACGCACGGCAAGGGAACCGTCTCGTCGATGATCGCCTGGATTCTGGAGACGGCCGGCTGGGACCCGGGTTTCATCATCGGCGGGATGCTCAACAACTTCTCGACGAATGCCCGGGACAGTGGCGGACGCTGGATGGTCGTCGAGATCGACGAGAGCGACGGCACGCACCACAATTTCGAACCCGATTATCTGCTCTGCAATTTTCTGGAGCTCGATCACCTGAATTACTACGACGGACTCGACGACATCATCGGGTCGATGCGCGAATTCCTGCAGGAAAACCCTCGGCTCAAGGAGGCGTTCGTCAATCTGGACTGCGAGGGCAACCGGCGGATGGTCGAGGATCTGGCGATGCGTCCCACCGGCTATTCGACCGAGCACCGCTCGGAGTTTCGAGGCGAACTCAAGGGGCCCGAGCAGTTGCCGATCGAGTTCGAGGCGTCGCATCGAGGCGACAGTCTCGGCGACTTCGAGCTCAATCTGCCGGGGCTGTACAACGTGGTAAACGCGATGGGCGCGATCGCCGTTGCCCGCCGCATCGGGGTGCCCACCGAGGCGATCCGCGAAGCCCTCGCCACCTATGAAGGGGTTGAAAACCGCTTTACCATCTCGCGCGGCGGCGGAGTGACGATCGTCAAGGACTACATCAGCCATCCGACAGGCATCCAGAAGGTGCTGGAGTCGGCGGTGCCGATGGCCGAGGGCGACGTCTACAGCGTCTTCAAACCCTATCGGTACACGCTGATCGACTACCTCAAGGACGAGTACGGCCAGGCCTTCCAGGGCAGCGACGAGGTCCTGCTGACCAAGATGTATGCGGCCGACGAGGATCCGATCCCCGGCGTCGATACGATGACGATGGTCGAGAAGGTGCGCGACAACGATCTCAAGTGCACCTACATCCCGGATGAGGACGACATCAAAGGCGAGCTCCACGAGCGCGTCCAACCCGGGGACCTCGTGATCTTCTTTGGCGGCGACGATTTCTTTCAGATGGCCGAAGAATTCGAGGCGGAGCTGGCGCAACGCGCGGCGCGAACCGAACCCGACGACGACCAGCCCAAGGTCGACGGGCCACTGGCGGAATGATGAAGAACTGGCTGAATTACGATCGTTACGCCGTGTATGGGCTGGGACGAAGTGGCCGCTCTGCCGCCCGCCTGCTGGTGAACCGCGGAAAGCACGTCGTCGCCTCCGACGCGGCATCCCCCGAAGATCTCGACGCGGAGGTCGATCAATTGCCCGACGAGGTCGACGTGGTCACCGGCGGCAACGACCCGGCCGACGCCGAGGTCTGCATCGTCTCCCCCGGGCTTCGACCCAATCTCGACTGCCTGGAGGATCTGCGTCGTCGCGGCATCCCGATCGTGCCCGAGATCGAACTGGCCGCCGATGCGTGCCGCGCACCGATCATCGGGATCACCGGGACCGACGGGAAGACGACCACGACGTCGATGTGCGGATCGATTGCGCGCGCCTCGCGACGCGATTCTGTCGTGGGTGGAAACATCGGCACCCCGCTCAGCGAGGTGGTCGACGAGGTCGACTCCGACGGCCTGGTCGTCGCAGAGATCAGCGCCTTTCAACTCTGGTCGACTCACCATTTTTGCCCCTCGGTGGCCGCCTTCACCAACGTCGCCGGCGACCACCTCGACTATTTCGACGAGTGGGACCAGTACGTCGAGGCCAAGCGGCGGCTCATCGTATTTTCGCAACGCGACGACACCGCCGTATTCAATGCCGAAGACGATACCGTCTGGTCCTGGACCGACGGGTTCCCGGGAACGAGCATCGCATACGGCCTCGATCGACCCGGTGAAAACGCACTCGACGGCGTGCGGCTCTGGAGGGAAGGGCGCGAGCTCGTCGCCAATGGGTTCGACTCCTCGGACGGCACCCGAACACTCGTCGATCTCGACGACGTGGCATTTCGTGGCAACCACAACCATCTCGACGCCCTCTGCGCCGCCGGTGCCGCGCTGGGAGCGGGACTCTCCATTGACTCGATCCGGCGAGGCCTGGAGGCATTCGAGCCTCTCGGTCACCGCATCGAGGACCTCGGCCGTGTCGACGGCGTCCAGTTTATCAACGATTCAAAGGCGACCAACGTCCATGCCGCCCTCGCGGGCCTTCGCAGCCTCGACGGCGACTTCATCGCCATCGTCGGTGGCGTCGACAAGGGCCTACAGCTCGACCCACTGGCCAACTTCCTGGCCGAGTGCGCCGCCGGCGTCGTGCTGATCGGCGAATTGAGAAACCGCCTCGGCGGTGCCCTCCGCGCCGCCGGTCTCGCTGACGAACGCGTCACGCGCGCTGATTCGCTCGAGGAGGCGACCCACGTCGCCTTCGACAAAGCCCGCGAGCTGGAGGATTCTCAGCCCACCGTGATCCTCAGCCCCGCCTCCTCGAGCTTCGATATGTTCGACAGCTACGAAGACCGCGGAGAGGTGTTTCGCGAGGTTGTGGGGCAACTGAATTGAAGATCTCGGGGTAGGGACGGTTTTCGTGCTTGGGACACCCCAGGCTCCCTGACGGTCGCATCGGGGTGAACGATACGCGCCTGCGGCGCGCCCCGACTGCCGATCCCCGTGCTAGCGAAACTTTCAGCGGAGCAATCAGTTTCGTGCTTGCCGCTATTTTCAAGCACGGGCTAGGGAAGGCCCGCTGGAGTGCGTGCTTGCGGGGATCGCTGCGTATACGGGGTGTTCGCGACGGCGCACAGCGCCGTCGTATCTTTGTCCCCAATGTGCCGAACGCGCCCCAAAATTTTGGGGCGCATTCTAGCCTGGGGTAACCAGCGCGCTGAAGCCTGCCCGCTACGCTGCCCAAGCGCGCTGAACTGCCCGCTACGCTGCCCAAGCGCGCTCAAGCCTGCCCGCTGCTAATCCCACCGCTCCCAGTCCGGCCAGAGTTCGTCGGCACCATGGCGCTGTTTTTGATTGTTGACGTACTCGATGACCCGGTCGCAATCCCACGGTGTTACGGAGAACGCGCCGTAGCTCCTCGCCCAGCGGAATTGACCCAGTTCGTCGAAATTCCTCTTCAAGGCGCCCGCCGACTGAGATTTCAGCCGGGAGATATGTTCGGCAATACTCCGATCGGGCTTCAGATCGCACACAATGTGTATGTGGTCGTACCAGCCGCCGATTGCCAGGGGCATGCCCCTGGCATCTTTCACGATTCGCCCCAGCACCGGATACAGAAGTTTATCGTATTCTGGGTTCAGCCACTTGCGCCGGCGGTAGGTCGGAAAAACGATGTGATAGCGAGCGTTCGTGAACGGCATGACTCCCCCTGAGTCGGTGGTTTGGTGAAGCCGTAGTATCTACGGGCTTGTCCGGCGAGTCAACGGTGAATTGGTGGGGGAGGGCGGGGTAGGGACGGTTTTCGTGCTTGGGACACCCCAGGCTCCCTGCGTAGTCGGTAGGTTTACGTGCTTGGTACACCCCAGGCTCCCTACCGGTCGCATTGGGGTCAACGATGTGCGCCTCCGGCGCGCGTCGACTGCCGACCCCCGTGCTAGCGAGGCTTTCAGCGAAGCAATCAGATTCGTGCTTGCGGATATTTTCAAGCACGAGCTCGGCAGCCTTTTGAATTGCGTGCTTACGGGCTAGGGAAGGCTCGCTGAATTGCGTGCTTGCGGGGATCGCTGCGTATTCGGGGTGTTCGCGACGGCGCGCAGCGCCGTCGTATCGTTGGCCCCAATGCGCTGAACGGGCCCCAACTTTTGGGGCGCGTTCTAGCCTGGGGTGTCAATCATCGAAAGCCTACGATCGCCGTGCTCGTGTACGAGCCAACATCGAAAGCCGACGATCGCCGTGCTCGCGAACGAGCCAACATCGCACGTCGACGATCGCCGTGCTCGCGAACGAACGCAGCGATCTACTCCTCGATGCGTGCGACGATCTGATCCTCGTCGACGGGGTCTTCTTCTTCGACGAGGAATTCGATGAGCGTGCCGGAGACGGGCGCTTCGATGGGGATCTCCATCTTCATCGATTCCAGGATGATCAGCTCATCGCCCGCGGCGACCTCGTCGCCTTCGGCGACTTCGATCTGCCAGACGGTGCCCGTCATTTCCGATTTGACATCCGTAGCCATTGAAACACTCCGACGTGGTAGAAAGTATCAACGTACAGTCTCTGATTCAGACCCTGTGTAGCGGGTTCGGCCCGCAGACGGCAAGGAGAGCCGAGGGGCCTGTGGGTCAGTATTGCTCTTCGAGCCAGCTCGTGTGGACAGCTCCCGACTGAAACGCATCGCTGGCTAGGACCTCCAGGTGCATGTCGATGTTCGTGGTCAAGCCTTCGATGGTGTAGTTTTCGAGGGCGTCGACCATTCGATCGATGGCTTCGGGGCGGTGGTCAGCGTGGCTGATTACCTTGGCGACCAGTGGGTCGTAGTAGCGGGTGACCTCGTAGCCGGCCTCGGCGCCGGAGTCGACACGGATGCCTTCGCCGGTCGGTTCCTCGTAGCCCTCGATGTTTCCGGGGGCCGGCATGAACCGTTTCTGAGGGTTTTCGGCGTAGACGCGGCACTGAATCGAGTGGCCACGCATCTTGATGTCTTCCTGCCGGAAGTCGAAGGGTTCGCCATGGGCGACCCGCAGTTGCTGCTCGACGATGTCGAGCCCGGTGATCATTTCGGTGACGGTGTGTTCGACCTGCAGGCGGGTGTTCATTTCGATGAAGTAGAAGTTTCCTTCTTCATCGACGACGAATTCGACGGTCCCGGCGTTCGAGTAGTTAGCGGCTTCGGCCAGGGCGACGGCGGCGTCGGTCATCTCGTTGCGCAGGCCGCCGATCTGCTGCATCATCGGAGAGGGCGTCTCCTCGATGACTTTCTGGTGGCGGCGCTGGACGGAGCATTCGCGCTCGAAGATGTGCAGGACCGACCCGTGGTGATCGGCCAGGATTTGCACCTCGATGTGGCGCGGCGACTCGATGTACTTCTCCATGTAGACCGTCGAATCGCCGAAGGCGGATTCGCCGCGGCGCCGGCAAGCCTTGTAGGCCTTGCGCAACGATTCCTCGTCGGTGGCTTTGCGCATGCCGATGCCTCCGCCGCCGGCCGCGGCCTTCACCAGCACGGGATATTCGACCTCTTCGGCGAATTCGATCGCCGCCTCGATGTCTTCGACGGGGCCATCGGTTCCCGGGACGACCGGCACGCCGGCATCCCTGGCAAAGGCCCGGGCGTCGGACTTGTCACTCATCAGGGTCATGACTTCGGGTCGCGGGCCCACGAAGTCGAAGCCGGCCTGTTCGACCTCGTCGACGAACTCCGCGTTTTCGCTCAGAAGGCCGTATCCGGGATGGATTGCCTGGACGTCGGCCTCCTCGGCCACATCGAGAATCGAGGGGATGTCCAGGTAGCTCTCGACGACGGGAGCGGGGCCGATTCGATACGCTTCATCGGCCACTTTTGTATGAGGCGCCCCTTCGTCGGCGTCGCTGTAGACGGCGACGGTCTCGATGCCCAGGCGCTCGCAGGTTCGGGCGACTCGGACGGCGATTTCTCCACGATTTGCGATGAGTACGCGGTCGTACATGGGTTCCTCGGCTGGGTTGGTCCTAGATATCTTTCCTCTGGCCCGGCGTTCGTATCACGGTCCAATTTCGCCCGTAAAGATGGGCGTGTTTTTACAGATGCCCGAGGGAATCTGCGATCACATGTGCGGCGTCGGCCCCGTCGCCGACGGCGGTCGACACGGCGGGAAGCCGGGGCCCCACCACCTCGCCGGCGGCGAAGAGCCCCTCGACGGACGTTCGGTGGTCGTCGTCGACGTCGATGTATCCCGCGTCGGTTGTTTGAATATTGGGATAGCAGGGCGGATAGACCGGCTCGACGCCGATGCGCACAAACAAACAAGCGACGTCCAGGTGGGACGCTTCGCCCTGAATCTCGATCTCCAACCGGCAACCCTGTCGGCCGCTTGCGGGTTGGATGCTTCGGACCACCGTGGGGATGGGGTGGATTCGGATCTCCGGGTGCGACTCGACCGGTTCGACGAATTGAGGCCGCGCGCGGTGGGTTTCGCTGCGCAGGAGCATGTGGACCGAGCTCCCGGTCTCGGCGAGTTGGAGCGCCCCTTCGAAGCCGGCGTCACCGCCGCCGACGATGGCGACTTCTCGGCCGGCAAACCGTTCGGCGTCGGCGGAGGTCGATTGGCTGACGTATTCGCCGAGGCCCGCCTCTTCGCCGGGAACGCCGAGCCGTCGAAACCGGGTGCCCGTTGCCAGGAGAATCCGTCGGTACACCCTCGGCACGTCGTCCTCGAATTCGACGTCCAGGCCGCGGTCGGTGCGTTGAATCGCGCGTACGGCCGCCGCTCGCGGCGAAGAATAGGGCGCCTCGTCGACCTGGTCGGCCAGGGCGTCGGCCAGTTCGGCGCCGTCGGCAAAGTTTGCGCCGGGATAATTTTCGATCGGGTTTTGAACCCGGGGCAAAATCCCACCCACACGCCCGTCGCGACTGACCCAATCGACGTCGACATCGTAGGTGTGAAACCACTGCGCAGCGCTGACGCCGGCGGGGCCGGCACCGACGAGCAACACATCGCTCTCCCCGGGGTTCGTCATCGGTCCGTCGTCTCTTGGCGGAACGTCGAAAGGAGTTCGGCTCGGTGGGGCCCGTCATCGAGAGACCCGCGCGACGCGATCGAGATCAGTCGCCCGGTCTTTTGGGCGCCCGTCAGCTCCATGCACATCTGCCGGGCGCGGCATCGCACGAGCACGCCCCGCGGCCGGAGTTGTTCGTCGATGTGGTCGGCGATGTCGTCGACCAGCCGCTCTTGAAGCTGAGGCTTGGCGCCGTAGTGGTCGATGACCCGGCCCACGCTCCCAAATCCCGTCATCTTCTCGGCGGGCAGATAGGCGACGTCGATGGTGCCGAAAAACGGGACCAGGTGATGTACGCAGAGGCTGTGAAACGGCAGCCCCGTCAGCACGACGGGGCGGTCGGCCTCGGAGTCGCCGGCGTCGAATGTACTCATCGACGGGGGATCGGCGTGCAGGCCCTCGCTCATCGACTCGAGCAGCTCCACGAATCGTTGCGGCGTTTCGCCGAGCTCCGGATCGGCCTCGGCGTCGAGGCCCAGGGCGTCGAGCATCGCCCTGGCGTGTTTTTTCGCGTCTTCGGCCATCGTCGATGTCCTCTGATGGGAAGTCTATGGGCGGTGTCGGCTAGAAGAGCGGGCCCTGGTCGGTGGGGACGGGCACATCCAGGTGATCGAAGGCGCGTTCGGTCGCCTTGCGGCCCTGGCGGGTCTTCTCGAGCAGGCCCTTCTCCAGCAGATACGGCTCAATGACCAGTTCGATCGTGTCGGGTTCCTCGCCGAGCGCCGATGCCAGCGTCTTGACCCCGGTGGGGCCGCCACTGAAGGTCTCGCAGAGAGCGCTCAGATACGCACGGTCGAGTTTGTCGAGGCCCGCTTCGTCGACGCCGACCTGACGCAGAGCGTAGTCCGCGAGTTCGCGGTCGACGACGTCGACCTTCTCGACGGTCGCGTAGTCGCGAACCCTGCGCAGCAGCCGGTTCGCGATTCTGGGGGTCCCCCGACTCCGGCCGGCGATCTCTTCGGCCGCCTCGTCGTTGACCGGCAACTCCAAGATGCTCGCAGACCGCTTGACGATGCGCGTCAATTCTCCGGGTCCATACAGGGTCAGTCGCTTCGATGCCCCGAAACGGCTGCGTAGAGGCGCCGACATCAGGCCCGAGCGGGTCGTCGCGCCGACGAGCGTGAACTTCTCGAGCGGCAGCGACATCGTCTTGGCAGTCGGCCCTTCACCAATGATGACGTCGATGTAGTAGTCCTCGATCGCCGGGTAGAGATGCTCTTCGATGACCCGGTCGAGCCGGTGGATTTCGTCGATAAACAGCGCGTCGCCGCGGCGCAGGCCGTTGAGGATACTCGCCAGGTCTCCGGGCCGCTCCAGAGCCGGGCCGCTGGTGACATGGATGTCGACGTTCATCTCGTTGGCGAGAATGTGCGCCAGCGTCGTCTTTCCCAGACCAGGGGGGCCGTGCAGCAGAATATGATCGAGCACGTCATCGCGGATCTTGGCCGACTCGACCATCACCTTCAGATTCTCGGTGACGTCGGACTGGCCGACGAAGTCGTCGAAGGCCTCGGGCCGCAGCGCCGCGCTGGGTTGTTCGCCTTCGAGTTCGTCTCGCTCGACATTCGGATTGCGCTGGTCCCCCGCGGCGTCGACAGGGCCGTTGTCGTCGACCGTCGACACGGTGCTCGGCTCCAGTGGCGAGCCGTCTGATTGGGACTGATCGGTCATAGTCGGGGACTCATCGTAGCAAGTCGAGGGCGTTGCGGACCAGCGGTTCGACCGACGAGGCCTCTTCGAAAGCCGACTCGTCCATCGAGCCGATGACCTGTTCGATCTCGCTGCTGTCATAGCCGAAGTTCGACAGCGCCGAGCGCAGGGATTCGACCATCTCGTCGTCGTGGTCGACCTCGGAGGGCGGGGTGATGTCGTCGAATTCCAGGTCGTCGACGTTGTTTTTCATCTCGAGCATCAGGCGTTGGGCCGTCTTCTCGCCGATACCCTTGACCTGTTTGAAGGCCTCCATGCGGTTGGCACGCACGGCCTTGACGACCTCCGAGGGCTGGAGTTCGGTCAGCACGCCCAGCGCCGTCTTCGGCCCGATACCCGAGACGCCGGTGAGCCGTTCGAACAACTCCTTTTGGGTCGGTGTGGCAAAGCCGTACAGATCGATGGCGTCGTCGCGCACCGAGGTGTACACGTGAAGGGTGCCTCGGCCTTCGTCGTCTAGGTCGAGGCGGCCCGGGAGGCCGGCGGGGACGTCGACCTGATAGCCGACGCCATGGACGTCGACGATCAGTGTATTCAGCGACGTCGATTCAATCTTTCCAGTCAATCGACCGATCATGGATTCAATACCAGGGGCGGGTTAACCGAGGTGGCGTTCGAATTCAGCCGCCTGACAGTGGCACAGGGCAACCGCGAGAGCGTCGGCGGCATCTTCGGCCAAATCGCCGTCGATGCCCAGTCGCATCTTCACCATCTGCTGGACCTGCTCCTTTTTTGCGCGACCGTGGCCGGCGACCGTCTTTTTGACTCGCGCGGGCGGATAGTCCGACATCGGGAGCTCGGCATGGGAGACGGCCAACACGGCGACTCCGCGAGCGTGGCCGAGCTTGATCGTCGACTGGGCGTTGTAGGCGGTAAAGATCGCCTCGATGGCGACGGCGGTCGGCGAGTACGTCTCCAATAGTTCGGTCATGCCCCGGTAGATCAGGGGCAGCCGGGCGTCGAAGTCCCCGGCCTTGGCCGCATTGATCCGCCCGCTCGTGACGTACTCGGCCTCACGGCCGCGCCGACGCACGAGTCCGTATCCGGTGTAGCGTGATCCGGGGTCGATTCCGAGAATGAGCACGGGGTCACCAATGGCCGAGTCGACAGGGGCGCAACTGATGGCCGATTCTGTATAGATGTTCAGTGTAGGTCAAGTTATTCTACCTCGACGCTCGGCTCAAAATCGTCGGGAAGTTCGCAGTTTGCGAACGCGGCCTGCACGTCGTCGTGGTCGTCGAGCTCGGTGTAGAAATCCAGAAATGTGTCGGCCTCCTCTTGGTCGAGCTCGACGTGCTGTTGCGGTTTCTGGACCGGCCGGGTGTCCCGCACCTCGTAGTCGGCGTCGCGCAACTGTTCGTCGACCTCGTGCATATCCTCGAATCCGGTGTAGACCGCGTAGACCGGGATGGGGTCGGGGTCCTGCTTTTCGCTCTCGGGTTCGAAGGTCGACTCCTCGATGCTCATTGCGCCCATGTCGGCGGCCTCCAGCAAGAACGCATCGTCGTCGTCGACCGAGTCCTGCTCGACCAGAATCTCGCCGCGCGGCTCGAACTGCCAGGAGACGCAGCCGTCTTCGCCCAGGTTCCCGTCGTAGGTCTTGAAGAGGTGGCGCAGCTCCGAGACCGTCCGGTTGTTGTTGTCGGTCAGGGCACGCACGAAGACCGCGACGCCCGCCGGCCCATAGCCTTCGTAGGTCTGCTCTTCGTAGTCGACGCCCTCGAGCTCACCGGTCCCGCGCTTGATGGCGTTCTCGATGTTGTCCTTGGGCATGTCCGCTTCGTGGGCCCTGTCTATCGCCACGCGCAGACGCGGGTTGTATTCGGGGTCACCGCCGCCTTCGCGGGCCGCGACGGTGATCTCGCGGATCAGTTTGTTGAAGAGTTTCGCGCGGCGGCGGTCGCGCTTCTGCTTCTTACGCTTGATTTTGCTCCATTTATTGTGACCGGACATCGTTCCTCATAGGTTTTGAGGGTCGCGATCGTTCTCCAACTCATCGAGCAGGGTATCGACGGCGGCCTCGAGGAGTTCGCGGCATTCCCGGAAGGCCTCGATCGACCGGCCGACCGGGTCGCCGATCCCGCCGGACGCCTCGTCGGCGTACTCCCAGAGGGGCACGACGCGGTCCACGAGGTCCGGAGCACGCCGCTCGAAGTAGTCGACGTGCTTGGGCTCCATGACGGCGATGATGTCGGCGTGGCCGACCAGGTTGACGTCGACCCCCTGCGACAGGTGGCCGCTCAACTCGATGCCGACCTCCTTGAGGGCTCGGACCGCTGCATCCGACGGCTTGCGGCCGACGATTCCCATCGTACCCGCCGAGATGACGGCGGCATCGAGATCGCGTTCTTGAAGCTTTGCACGAGCCAGGGCTTCGGCCATCGGTGAGCGGCAGATATTTCCGCTGCATACGAAGACAATGCGAACAAATTCGGTCACGTGCCGTCCTTCCCGTCGAAAAACTGCTGATACTCATCGGGGAGATCGGCGGCTACATCGGCGGCGGCGATCCGCTCGGAGAGGTCGACCCCGCTGAGCGTATGCCAGTAGAGCACGGTCTTGTCGCGCAGCCCTCGATCCTCCCGCTCACCGATCAGTGCGGCCATCGTCTTGCCCGTGTAGGTCGGCTCCAGGGTCAGCCCCTCGGTCTGGTCCGCCAGGCGGATGGCGCGTTGACCCTCGGGGGTCGGTTCGCCGTAATCCCGACCGAAGTAGTCGTGAATCAGGTCGAAATCGTCCTTTGAGACCGACGGGGCCGAGTCGACGCCGCAGGCCTCCAGCCGCGTGGCCATTTTGCCGGCGAGTCGCATCACCAGCGGCTTGTTCGCGATCAGGCGGTCGACGACTCTCACACCGACGACGTGGGTCGACAGACCCGCCATCTTGAGGCCGAGCGTCAATCCGGCGAGGGTCCCACAGGTGCCCGCGGCCACGAAGATGGTATCGGGCTCGGGGACCTCGCCATTTTCGATCTGTTCGGCGAGCTCCATGGCGGCGTTGACGTACCCGAGCGCGCCGGTCGCCGACGACCCGCCGGCGGGGATGTAGTAGACCTCGGGATGACGAGCCAGCCACTCGCGGATGCGGGTGCGGAGGACCTCCACCGGGATCTGGGCCCGATTCGAGACCAGGGTCAGGTCCGGCTGGGTCGTGCTCAGTGCTCTGAGGTTGTCCAGGACGTGTTCGGTCACCGGCTGCGGGAAATGAAGTGCCCCCGGCTCGAGCCCCTGCTGACGGGCGTAGATGCAGGTCGCCAGTACGTGGTGGCTGCCGATGGCTCCGACCGTCCAGACTTCGTCGTGTCCCTCGGCCAGGGCCTCGCCGAGCAGGAACTCCAGTTTGCGAACTTTGTTTCCCCCATACAGTGTGCCAGACTGATCGTCGCGTTTGACCCAGAGATCCTGCAGATTCAGTTCCGCGCCGAGCGACTTCAGTGGTTCGACTCGCGTGGGAAGCTGCGCAAACGCGGTCCGTGGTAGCGCCTCCGCGCTCGGAAACTGCCTTTGAAGTGCGGTGTCGGCCATGGATAATCCTGAATCGTGACGAGTGGCGGGTCCCTGTATACGGACGAGTGGGCCCGCATCTCAAGCCCGACATGTCCTTCCACCAGCCTACCGAGGATTCACGATGAGCGACACCCACGAGCGCCGATACGACGAAGACGACCAGACGATGTGGGTCTTCTACGACTTTGACGAACCCAAAACCCTGGTGCCAAACGACGAACTCCGCACCTGGATCAAGGCCCTGAAAAAGGGTGAAACGCCGGACGGTGATCCGCTGAAGTCGGTACACTACGTGCTCGCCGACGAGGCCAGTGCGTCGTACAATCACCAGGCTCTCGCCTACGCGAACATCGACGTCTTCACCGGTTCGATCGACGATCCGACGCCCTTCGAGCCAGAGGGAGAGACCCCGGACTTCGATACGCGGTCCGATTTCGGCATCGACGACTGATCCGACCTACTCAGGTGGTCCCTCGCATCCCAGCGTCGGCAGATTGTATGTCTGGGGGCACTCGTCGAGCCGATTCGGGATGCCGTCGCGGTCGGAATCCTGCCAGCAGACGTCTCCGACTCCGTCGCCGTTCGAATCGATCTGGTAGGGATTTGGAAGCGTCGGACAGTTGTCCCATCGGTCGTCGACTCCATCGCCGTCCAGGTCGCCTTCGCAGCGGTCGCCGACACCGTCGTCGTCTCCGTCGGTCTGCCACGGGTTGGCCACCTGCGGGCAGTTATCCGCTCCGTCCTTGATGCCGTCGCCGTCGTAGTCCGTCTCACAGACCTCGCCATCGCCCGTCGAAGCCACGAGAGGGCATGGGTCGCAGAGGTCCCCGTAGCGGTCGCCATCCACGTTCGATTGATAGGGGTTTGACGTCTCGGGGCAGTTGTCGAGGCCGTCGGGAATCTCGTCGCCGTCCCGGTCATTCTGACAGGCTTCTCCGACGCCGTCTCGATCGGGGTCGCGGTTCCAGGGGTTTGCCAGGCCGGGACAGGTGTCGCAGGCGTCACCCACACCGTCGCCGTCGGTGTCGGCCTGCATGGGATTCACGGTCAGCGGACAATTGTCGTCGAGGTCGGGGATGACGTCCGCGTCGGTATCGACCGGACACTTTCCGCCCGACCCGACGCCGGGCCACTCGGGGCAGGGATCCTCGGGATCCGGGATGGCGTCGCCGTCGCGGTCGGGCAGCTCCTGGACCGTGCAGGAATTCCCCAGTTCGTCACCATTGGAGTCGAGTTGGCCGGGATTTCGGACGAACGGGCAGTTGTCCAGGGGGTCGTCGATTCCGTCGTCGTCCCAGTCGCGCTCGCAGGCTTCTCCGAAGTGGCGGCCCTCGGGTACGGCCTGTTCGGGGTTGGGAACCGACGGGCATACATCGCACTGGTCGCCGACGCCGTCGGAGTCCGAGTCGATCTGATTCGGGTTTGCCCGCCAGGGGCAGTTGTCGGCGGGGGCGTCGATCCCGTCGCCATCGACGTCGGGATCGACCTGGTCTGCGCACGCGTTGCCGATGCCGTCGGACTGGCTGTCGAGTTGGCTCTCGTTAAACGTGAAGGGGCAGTTGTCGACCAGGTCGATGTACGTGTCTCCATCGCTGTCTTCGAAGCCGAAATGCGGCTGACACGCATCGCCGATCCCATCTCGGTTCAGGTCGGTTTGTGCCGGGTTTTTAACGCGTGGGCAGTTGTCGCGCGCCCCCCAGCCGTCGTCGGGGTCGTCGAGCTCCGGGCAATTTGCGGCATCGACGGCGGCGTGCAGTGGGCAGGGATCGCAGACGTTGCCGATGCCGTCGCCGTCGGCGTCGAGGAGTTGTTCCTGTGGCGTATTCGGGCAGGAGTCGATCGAGATGGCGTCGTCTCCGGAGTTCGACCAGCCGTCGCCGTCGCTGTCGATGGCTGCGCCGCGTTCGCACACATCACCCTTGCCGTTGTCGTTGCGGTCGCGTTGCCGCCAGTTGGCGCGGCGTGGGCAGTTGTCGCACAGGTCTCCGATGCCGTCTCCGTCGGTATCGACCTGCAGCGGATCCGGGATTTGCGGGCAGACGTCCTCGGGGTTGCCGACGCCGTCACCATCGAGATCGCCCTCTAATTGGGCGCAGGTGCGCGCAGACTCGTCGGACTGATCCGGGTTCGGGATATTTCGGCAACTGTCGCAGACATCGCCGACGCCGTCGCCGTCGAGGTCGCGTTGCGACCAGTTCGCCAGGGAAGGGCAGTTGTCGCACGCATTGCCGATCCCGTCGGAGTCGTCGTCGACCTGTTCGGGGTTCGGGGTATTCGGGCAATTGTCGGCATCTCCGGCGACGCCGTCGTCATCCGGGTCGGGCGCGGAGGAGCCGCCGTCTGCGTCGACGGCCCCGTCGAGGTCATCGGGGTCGCCGTCCAGTGTCGCCCCATCGGCGTCGCCGACGTCGGTATCGCCACCTTGGCCGGTCGGAATCAGGCATTTGCCACCGATGCAGTCGCGGCCGGGGGGACAGTCGTCGTCGACCTGGCACGACCGCTGCGAGGGACCGCCATTGCCCCCGGAGCATGCGGGCCCCAAGAGGGTCGCCAACACCACGGCGACCATCATCCAGATTGGACGGGGGGCGTGCGGCATCGGCGGCGTATGGGTCGAATGGGAAGCAAATCGCATCGACGTCCACTGTAACGGTGTGGCGGCCGCCGTGCCACCGGCGCCGATGCCTTCCTTCAACGACCATACGGGCTCAGGCGTCGAGCTGCTCGCGCACGAGGTCCTCGAATCCGTCCACAGCCGCGGCGATTCCGTCGGCATCGGGGCCGCCGGCCTGGGCCAGGGTGGGGCGTCCGCCGCCGCCGCCACCGACGTGGCGTGCCGAGGCTCCGACGAGGTCCCCGGCGCTCAGACCTTTCGAGTCGACGACGTCGTCGGTCACCAGCGCCACCAGCGCGGCGCTGCCGTCGACCTCGGCGCCCAACAGCGCCGCGCCGGAGTCGAGTTGTTCTCTGAGCCGGTCGGCAAAGGTCAGAAGCTGGTCGCGCGTCTGCACGTCGACCTGTGCCGCTACAACCGAGATGCCGTCGATGTCGACGGCCTGTTCGACCAGAGAGCCGGACTGGACGTGAGCGAGCTTCTGCGAGAGTTGGTCGACCTGGCGTTCCAGCTCGTCGATCCGCTCGATCTTCGAGCGCGCCGTATCCATCAGATTTGCCGGGTCGGTCTTCAGCACATTTGCGGCATCGGAGAGCCGCTCGCTGTCACGTCGAAACGACTCGTAAGCTTCTCGACCCGTCACGGCTTCGATGCGGCGAATCCCCGCGGCCACGCTCGACTCTTTCGTGATGCGAAAGACGTTGATGTCGCGGGTATTCTCCACGTGGGTGCCGCCGCAGAGTTCGACCGATTCGAAGTCGATCTCGTCGTCTTCGATCTCGATGACCCGAACCCGGTCGCCATACTTTTCGCCGAAGATCGCCATGGCGCCCATCTCTTCGACGGCGTGTTCGCGCTCGACGTTCGGGTGAACGGTGATGTCGACGCCTTTTTGGATGACGCCGTTGACCCACCGCTCGATCTCTTCGAGCTTCTCGGGGCTGACCGGCTCCTCGTGGCTGAAGTCGAATCGCAGACGATCCGGGGCCACCAGCGATCCCGACTGAAAGATCGAGTCGCTCACGAGGTTGCGCAGTGCGTAGTGAAGCAGGTGCGTCGCCGTGTGGTTCGACGCCGCATGGCGCCGATGATCCGAGTCCACCTGAGCGACCACCGGTTTTTCCAGATTGTCTCGCGACGGCTCGCCCTTCAGGAGCTCGCCGAAATGGACGATGCCGATGGGCGTCTTCTGGGTGTCCTCGACCTCGAAAACCACCGTGTCGTCCTCGGTCGAGATCACGCCCGTGTCGCCGACCTGACCGCCCGATTCGGCGTAAAAGGGCGTTTCGTCCAGAAGAATCTGGTAGTCGCCCTCGTCGTCGCGGTAATACCGCGTGATAACCGTCTCGGCGCGCAGGCTCTGGTCGTCGAAGCCGCGCGGGTCGCACCCTTCGGCGGTATCCTCGTCGTAGCCGACGAACTGACTTCCCTCGCGGTCGTGCAGGGTCTCCCAGTCGCCCACACCGGCGGTCTCGTCGTAGACGTCCTTGCCCTTCGACGCCTCCTGGTGCTGCTCCCACAGCTCCTCGTACTCGCTCCATGCGATGCCCAGGTCGCGCTCCTCGGCCATGATCTCGGTCAGATCCGGCGGGAATCCATAGGTCGCGTGAAGCTCGAAGACCTCGCGGCCGGTCAGAACGTCGCGACCCTCCTGTTCGGCGCTTTCGGCGGCATCTTCAAAGAGGTCGATGCCTCGGTCGATGTTTCGAAAGAACCGCTCCTCCTCGAGCCGGATGAGCTGGGCGGCCTCGTCGCCCATCGCCTCCAGTTCCGGGTAGACGTCGCCGTAGTGCTCGACCACGGCGTCGATGACCTCGCACAAAAAGGGCTCGGTAAAGCCGAGGGTACGGCCGAAGCGGACCGCGCGGCGAAGGATGCGTCGAAGCACGTAGCCGCGCCCCTCGTTGGAGAACTGAGCGCCGTCGCAGATGGCAAACGCCAGCGAGCGGATATGGTCGGCGATGACGGCGTAGCTGGAGAAGTCGTCGCTGTCGTAGAACTTTTCCCAATGGGTGATGGGGTCGCCCAGAAGCTCGGCGGTCTTCTGGAAGATCGGCGAAAAGAGGTCGGTCTTGAAGACATTCTCGACGCCGGCCTTGATCATCGCCACGCGGTCAAGGCCCATCCCCGTGTCGACGCTCTTCATCGGCAGGGGATGGAACTCACCGGTCTCATCGCGGTTGAATTCCATGAAGACCAGGTTCCAGATCTCGACGACGCGGTCCTCGTCGTAGCCCGGTGCGAATTCAAAGGGCTCGTCGGGGCGCAGGTCGTAGTGGATCTCGGTGCACGGCCCGCAGGGTCCCGTCGGGCCCATCGACCAGAAGTTCTCCTCGTTTCCCTCTTCGACGTCGCCCAGGTGGATGATCCGCTCCTCGGGGATGCCGATCTCGTCGACCCAGATGTCGTAGGACTCGTCGTCGTCCTTGTAGACGGTCACGTAGAGCTGCTCGCGATTGAGGTCGAGCTCTTCGAGCAGAAACTCCCAGGCCCACTCGATGGCCTGGCGTTTGTAGTAATCGCCGAACGACCAGTTGCCGAGCATCTCAAAGAAGGTCAGATGCCGGCCGTCGCGGCCCACCTCGTCGAGGTCATTGTGCTTGCCGCCGGCTCGAATGCACTTCTGGGAGCTGGTGGCGCGCTTGTAGTCGCGCGTCTCGTTGCCCAGAAGCAGGTCCTTGAACTGGTTCATCCCGGCGTTGGTAAACAACAACGTCGGGTCGCCCTGGGGCACGACGGGGGAGCTGTCGACGACGCGGTGGTCGCGCTCCTCGAAGAAGTCCAGAAATCGCTGGCGGATCGTATCGGGTGTCATGGTCGTCACGATGGTGTTTTCGGCGGTGAGATCGGACGAGTAGCTATAATCGCGAACTCACCCCGTGACAAGGTAGGAAGCTGCGGGGACCCGGCGGATGCAGGTCCCCGGACAGTCGGTTCGAGCCGGCCGGCGCGGCCGTCGGTCAATCCTCGGCGGGTTGGTCGAGGCTCGTCTCGTCGATATCGGACTCGATCTCATCCAGATTCGCGATCGTCTCGTTGATCTCGCGGACCCGCTTTCGCTTCAGCTCGATCTTGCGCTGCAGGTCCTCCTGACGTTCGTCGAGGCTGGAGAGTTGATCTTCGATCCGATCGATCAAATCATCGAGGTTCTCGGCGTTGGAATCGACGGATTCTGTCATGGGCAACCTCCTGGGGATGTCGGCACCGAGGCAGCCAGAAGCGAAGGGCACGGGGCATCGCACACCGTCTCCTCTGGCGCAGGCCACCGAAAGCGTGACGTACGGCGGACCGGGGCGGCGGTCGGAATCAAGCGTCAGGGCGGGGCGTGCGCAGATACAAAAGCGGAGAGATCAGCGGCACTGGCCCAAAGGGAAGCCCAAACGTCGAACGATTATCGACTCGGAGCCGACACGTTCGCCCTCTCAAGTCCGTGCACGAACGATACCATGTTCGGCAAAATCCGTAAAGGTGTGCGCCCGCGTAGGCCCGTCTCGCGTAGGACGTACGAGGTACGACGGTGTCGCGGCGGCGCGCCTGGAGGGCGCGACACGCCGCAAGATAGCCCCGGTTCGCTGCGCCGCCATGCGGCGCGAGACCGGGGTGACCATCTGCGGAAACCTACCTTTCGACGTGCTCGATGGCCGTCCGCATGTGATCTACGTGCGCCCAGCGATGGCGGCCGCGCATCATGCAGAACAGCCGGTCGTACTTCTGGGTCCAGCTCAACAGGTTTTCGAAGTCGAAGGTGTCGAACTGGCGGCGCATGGCGGCGCGCTCGGTGATGATGAACGCGGCGTCGCCGTGGGTGAATTCGACCTCTTCGCGACGCGCCATAAACGGGTTGTAGGCGGGCACAAGCCCCGCCTCCTTTCCGGCATCGATGGTCTGTTCGATGGTCCACATGCCCGAGGGCTCCCAGATGATCTCCGGACCGGTGTCCGGGCCGACGGCGTCGGCGAAGGCATCGAGTAGCGCGCGGTTGGCGTCGCCGGGCGTCAGCGACCCGGGCGTCTTCAGCAGGATCGCCTTCGCGCCGAGAGAGTCGGCGCGCTGAAGTGTGCGGTCCCAGGCCTCCAGAAGGGCATCGTCGACGGAGGGCTCGGCGTCGGGGCCGGCCAGGGCATCCAGTCGGACTCTCACCTGAGGGTCGGCGTGCAATATGAAACAAAAGCCGCTGGGCGATTCGACCTGCCACTGGTGCAGGGTCGATGCATTCGGTTCATTCTCGAACCGTTCCATGTCCAGTTCCATCGCCGTCGACTGTTCGAAATGGGTCTCCCAGCTCTCGCTGGAATCATCGGTCCCGTAGTAGACTTTCGGCATACATACTCTGCGTTGAAGAGGGGAGTTTTCGACGCCGCGGGACGTTAGTTCGGCGTTCGGGGAATGTCCACCGTCGCTCGATGCCGGCGTTGAACCTACAGACGACCCCACTGGCGGCGCAGGGTCCATTCCACGGCGAGCAGGACCAGAATGATCCCGAAGACGACGACCGAATCCCAAAGGTGGATGACCTTCCGGCGGTTGATCTCGACGCGTTCCGAGGCATCGAAGACGAGATCCGACGGGTCGAAGTTCGGGAGGACCGAAAAAGTACCGTCGGTCGCCCGGGCCATCGCATCGAGCAGGTCGTCGCGCGGCACGATCTGGCGCAGTTCCTCCACGTCAGCGGTCGACAGGGTGATGTCCGAGTCCTCGAGTTGGCCCGCTTCGGTCTCGGTCCGGGCCGTCACCCGGTAGATTCCCGGAGCCTCGACGGGAAGCGAGGCCGAATGGCGACCTTCGTGGTCGGTCGTAAACGTCCGCTGGATGTCGTTTGCCTTCCGTTCGGCACTCGCGCTGCCGCGCATCGTCGGTGTGGCCGAGGCGTCGCCCGCCTCGTTTCGATTCTCCAGCGACTCGAAGGGTCGATAGGACATCTCGAGTCGACCATCGACGTTGCGGGCCGGGCGGTAGTCGGGCTTCGAGAGTCGAACATTCGCCTTGAGCGACGAACCCGGGGCGTAGTTCTCCTCGGGGATGTCGACCTGGATGAGCTTCAGCTCCGGGTCTTTGATCAGCCACCGGATGGCGCTGTTCCAAAAGACCGAGTATTCGCGCGGCGTCCCGCCCTGACCGACGTTCTCGAAGCCCCACCTCCAGGTCGAATCGGAGGTCAGCGCCATCACGCGGCCATCGCCGGCATTCGAGATGGTCAGGACCGGCATCTTGCCGCCTGCACGGCGCAGTGTGGGATGACGAGCCAGGACCGTGGCGCCAGGCTTGGGGCCGGCGACGACGTTGGTGCCCCGCAGTTTGGGCAGCGAGTCCCAGATCTTGCGGTTGGCCTCCGGGTCAAATGCGAGTTGTGTGATGGGGTGGCGGCGGCCCGCGTCGGTCAGCTCGGGTCGGAAATCCTCCAGGTTGATGACCGCGCTCGGCTGGCGACTCGACGGCAACTCGACGGGCAAGATGTCTTCGATGGGCGTGTCGGCGTAGCCGCCGCTGGCGAACGATTTGTCGCCGCCGATCATCGCGAATCCGCCGCCGTCTTTGACGTACTTGGCGATCTCGGGCAGGTATCGCGCCACGTTGTACGGCCCGAAGTTGAAGTTCTGGAAGATCACCAGGTCGAAGCTGCCGAGCTCCTGCTCGAACAACTCGCGGGTCGGGAATGGAATCAGGCTCAATTCATCCGGCGTCACCAGATTGACGTTGGAGCTGGTCCGCAGAATGAAGAAGCTGATCAGGTCGACGTTCGAGTTCTCCTTTAAGAAACGCCGCAGGAATCGTTCGTCCCAGCTCGGCTGTCCGACGACCTGCAGCACCCGGATCTTGTCGCGGATGACGTTTTGCAGAAAGTGCGACAGATTGTTCGTCAGCAGCGCTTCGCCGGAAAATTCCGGGGCCGAGACCGAATAGATCTCCTTACCGATCTCCTTGGGCACGAACTCAAAGGTCAGGTCGTAGCGGCGCTTTTCCGGTTTTACCTCCACGGTGCGCGTCTGAAGCAACTCACCGCGGCGTCGAAGCTGCACGGGGAACGACGTCTCTCCCATGCCCACAACCTGAACCGTTACTTCAATGCTGACCTTGTTGTGGACGAACGCGAAGTCGTCGTGGCGGACCTCGGCGATGGCCACGTCCTTGATACCGTCGTCGGTCGCGGCGGCCACGGTGTTGACCGGCGCCTCCAGCGACGCGAGGAGCTGCCGGGTGGCTTCATCCAACGTCTCTCCGGGCGGCACCCGTTGGCCGATCGATCCGGTGTCGATGCCGTCGGAAATGACGACGACTCCGCCGAGATCGCTGGACTTGAATTCTTCGGAGACCTTCTCGAGCGCTCCCGTCAGGTTCGAAGCGTTGCCGTCGGCGTCGGCCTCGGCGAGGGCGCCCCGCGAGCTCGATTGCAGCTCTCCGTCGTAGCCGTAGAAGTGAAACTCGTGTTCGCTGCCGCGTTGTTCGACCGTCGATTCGAAGGCCTTCAATGCTTCGCCGACACGCTCGAAGCGCGTGCCGCCCTCGACCGTGCGCAGCTCCATCGTGCGACTGGTATCGACCAGGACCGCGACATCGTTTTTGACCTTCGTGACGTGCTTGAGATCGACGGCCGGCTCCAACAAGAGCCCGACCGCAAAGGCGTAGACAGCCCCGCGCAGCGCCACCAGCGTCCATCGGCGCCGACCGGGCATCGAGCGCAGGTCGTACGCGCTGATGCCGATGACCAGTACACCCAGGATCGCCAGGGCAATCAGCCACGGGAGCGACCAGTCGCCCAGCCACAGCAGGTCGCCGTCGTTGTAGAGTTCCCAGTTCAGCATCGGTTCAGTCGACCTTCCACTTGCGGCGCTTGAGAATGAAGGGCACGTGCACTTGGTCGGCCTTGTAGTTCACGCACAGGGCATACATCACCAGATTGATCCCGAGCCGAAAGGCCATCTCCCGTTGCTGCTCCCCGCCGGGACGCACGTCGTACTCCCAGTTGCCGAAGTTGTCGCGGGCCAGAGCGCCGAAGATGTCGTTTTGAGAGACGACGGCGAGGAGCCGGTCGCCGTCCGAGATGCCGAGCATCGAGTCGCTGATCGAGAGTCGCCCCACCGGCTCGTCGATCAGGTAAAATGCCTTATGCGTGACGTGGTCGCCACCGATCGGCGCCAGATCTCGGTCCGGAAAGATACGGCTCAGGTCCCGCTTGACCGATTGAAAGAAGGGTCCGTTTCGTACCCCCTCGGAGGAATCCACGACCAGGAACCCGCCGGACTGAAGATAGGTCCGGAGTCGTTTGAGTCGGTCCACGGGCAGGGGATCGAAGCCGCGGTCCCCGAACATCGCGACCATCGGATGCTCGAACAACGCCTCCTGCTGGAGGGTCAACGTCGGGTAATCGGGGTTGACCGACACCGACGTGCGCTTCTCGACCTCCTGCAACAGCCGGCGGATCCCGGAGTCGCGCACATCCCAGCCGGCGGCGCCGTAGTTGAGGCGACCGATCGTGACGTCGGAGGAATCTCCAAGAGCCCGAAGGCTCGACGGGATGGCGAGTCCGAGTCCCGAGAGCCCCAGGCCGGCGAGGAATTGGCGTCGGTCCATGGTGTGTGAGTTGAGAGTACAGAGAATGGAGAGGGTCCGCAGATGACGTGGCTGACAACGTCAACCGACCGACGGCGCATTCCGTCGATTCTCAAATGTCAGCCGTCTTCTTGCCACCCTTCGATCATGTTTTTGAACTCATCCAGGTGCTTTTCGTTTCGTTCGGCCCGTTTTTCGACCATGCTCTCGCGGTCTCGAGCCCGGCCCGTGACGACCGTCTCGTCGGGGAGTTCTTCCAGGAACCGAGAGGGCTCTCGTTCCAGCTCTTGGCCGTAGCGCACCCGCTTTTTGGCGGAGGTCAGCGTCAAGTACTGCTGGGCCCGTGTCAATCCGACGTACGCGAGTCGGCGTTCTTCAGCGAGGTCCTCCTCGCGGCCGATACTCTGGGAGTGGGGGATGTAGTGCTCCTCCATGCCCACGCAAAAGACCGCCGGAAACTCCAGGCCCTTCGAGGAGTGAAAGGTCATCAGTTGCACCGCATTCTTCGCCTCCGAATCCTTGCCCATCCGGTGGCTGTCCAGCGCCATCCGCTCCAGGAATGTCCGCACCGATTGGTCGGAGTTGGCATCGAACTCACGGATCGACGCGACGACCTCCTCCAGGTTGTCGATTCGCTCGCGGGCCCGTCGGTCGTTGTCCTCCTGGCTGCGGACGTGGTCGACCAGGTGGACGCGCTCGAGGAGTTGCTCGCACACCTCCGCCGTCGGCCCGTCGGAGTCGTCGACCTCGATCAACCGCTCGTGAAACTCCGAGATCGTCTCGACGAACTGGCGCAACTTGGTCGCCGACGAGTGGTTCATGCCCTCGATGGCGTCGGGGTCGTCGGCGACCTTCTTGAGCGCGTCGAAAAACGAGGAGTTGTCCTCGCGGGCCAGGTCGCTGATGCGTGACATGCGGGTCGGCCCGATGCCGCGCCGGGGCACATTGACGATGCGGCGCATGCTGATCTCGTCGTCCGGGTTGAGCACGGCCTTCAGGTAGGCGACGAAGTCCTTGACCTCGCGACGGTCGAAAAACTCGGTCGAGCCCCGCACCTCGAAGGGGATTCCGTAGCGTTGGAGGGCCTTCTCAAAAGCCCGGGACTGCGGGTTGACCCGATAGAGGATCGCCATATCGTTCCACGCCAACTGTTGCTCGGTCCGCATCCGCTCTATCTCGGCGGCCACGTAGTCGGCCTCCTCCTCGCCGTCCTCGCACTCCACGTAGGTGACCGGCTCGCCTTCACCCTGGGCGCTCCAGAGCTCCTTGTCCTTGCGGAATGCGTTGTTGGCGATCAGCCCGTTGGCGGCGTCCAGAATCGTGTTTGTCGAGCGGTAGTTTTGCTCCAGTTTGATGACCTTTGTGTCTTCGAATTCCTTCTCGAACGACAGGATGTTTTCGGCGACGGCGCCGCGGAACCCGTAGATCGATTGGTCGTCGTCGCCGACCACGCAGATGTTCTGGTGGTCCCGCACCAACTTCTGAAGCATCAAAAGCTGCGTCTCGTTGGTGTCCTGGTACTCGTCGACCATCACGTACTGGAACCGGTCGCCGTACTTCTGCCGGATGCGCTCGCTCTCCTCGAAGAGCTGGACGGGCATGCACAGCAGGTCGTCGAAGTCGACGGCGTTTAGCCCCCGAAGCGCCCGCGTGTAGTGTTTGTAAATCTTCTGGGCGAACCGCCGCAGCGGGTTGTACTTCAGCTCCTCCATCTCCCCCGGCTCTGCAAAGGCCATCTTCGCCTTGCTGATCAGCGTCAGGATATCGCGCGGCTGAATTTCGGAGGTATCCAGGTTCAGGTCGTCCATCGCATCTTCGACCACCGTCAGTTGGTCGGCCTGATCCAGAATCGTGAAGGGCCGCTTGTAGCCCAACACGTCGATGTCGCGGCGCAGAATGTTGGCGCCCAGGCTATGGAAGGTCGACAGGTGGACGTCTTCGGCCATCTCCGGGCCGGTCAACTCGGCGACCCGCTCGCGCATCTCGTCGGCGGCCTTGTTGGTGAAACTCAGCGCCAGAATGTTCGACGGGTCGATCCCGTACTGCATCAGGTAGGCCACCCGGTTGGTGATCACCCGGGTCTTGCCGCTGCCGGCCCCCGCAAGGATCAACAACGGTCCGTCGACGTGTTCGACGGCTTCGCGCTGCTTTTCGTTGAGTTGGTCGAGTTCAAAATCCATAGTTCTCACCTTGCCTTCGCCGCCAGCATGGCGTATCAGATACAGACACCAAACGTCACGTCGGGAGGGGGTGTCTATGGAGTGTCGAAGGATGGTTCGCCGGGTCGCAATCGCTGGTTTCGTGTTGTGGTTCGGCGTCGGTTGTGGATCGCCGTTTCAGCGCGGTCCACTCCCGTGCAGCGTCGATTCCGACTGCGCGCTCGGCGAATACTGCGGCGACGATTCGAGGTGCCGGTACGATTGTCGGCAGGACCGTCCCGCCGATTGTGCCGCCACCGAGGCGTGCAATGCCCGCGGTCGGTGCGTGCTCGATGTGCCCGGGGAGTGCAGCCGCGACGACGACTGCGATGCGCCGCCCAATCCCGGCTGCGCCGGCGGCACCGCGTTGACCTACCAACCCGAGGGCACCTGCCAGGTCGCCGGTACGCGGACCGTCTGCGTCTACCAGACCGTCCGCAACGCCTGTCGATTCGGCTGCGAGGACGGCGCGTGCTCCGGCAACCCGTGCGATGGAAATGCCTGTTCGACGCCGCCCCGGGCGGCCTGTTCCGCGGACGGAGGCTCGCTGGTGACCTATCGCCCAGACGGCGTATGCCGGCCCGACGACGGCGGCACCTGCGATTTCAGGCCCGCCGAAGTCTCGTGCGCCTTCGGTTGCATCGATGGATCCTGCCGTAGCGGCCCCTGCGACGGACTCGTCTGCAACACCCCGCCCGAGCCGACCTGCCAGGAGGGCGTCGCCGTCTCCTACAGCGGCGCGGGCCAGTGCGTGGACGACGACCAGGGTACACGCTGCACCTACGAACCCGCCTATCTCGACTGCACCTACGTCGATGGCCGATGCCAGGGGGGCCGGTGCGTCGACGGCGTCGAGCAGGTCGGACCGCTGGTCATCACCGAATGGATGGCCAACCCGACCGAACGCGCCGATTCAGAGGCGGAGTGGATCGAGATCTTCAACTCGACCGGCCAGACCGTCTCGCTGCGGGGTTGGCGGCTCGGCAGCGGAGGCAACGGAACCGTTCCGCTGGACCCCGATGCGAGCGTCTCCGCCGGTGGGTACGCTGTGCTGGAGGCCAACGAGGACTACGACGGCATTCACCTTGCCAACGGCTCCGACTCGGTGTGGCTCGAGACGCCGTCGGGCGACGTCTCGGACTACGTCTACTACGAACAGGGCACGGTCCTCGGCGGGAGCTCTCGAGCGCTCAACCCAGACGTCGAACCTTCTCCGACTGCCAACGACGCGCCCGGCGCTTGGTGTCCGACCCTGGATCCCGGCGAATCGTACGCCGGCGAGGACCGCGGGACGCCCGGCGAAAAAAATGTGGCCTGCGCCGAGCGACCCTGCGAACACGTGATGTGCCATACGCCGCCGGCGTCGTGTCGAGACGGCGTCGCCAGTCATCCCACCAAGGTGCCGGCCGAATGCAGCACGAATCGCCTGAACAACCCCGTCTGTGATGCGGGCGTCGAGGAGGTCGAGTGCGGCTCCGATGCGCTGTGCATCGATGGTTATTGCGAATCGCTGCCGGGCAATGCCCCGGGGCCAGGTGACCTGATCTTCACGGAGGTCATGGGCAATCCCTCCGCCGTCAGCGACAGCCGTGGCGAGTGGGTCGAAGTCTACAATACCACCGGCGGGCGGCTGTCGCTGGCTGGGCTGTTGTTTGAGGACAATGAGACCGGTCGGTTCCACGATTCGTACCGTATCGACGACTCTACGGCCTCGATCGACGCTGGCGACTACGCCGTCTTGGCCGTCGGCGTCGACCCGGCATCGAACGGTGGCGTCGCGGGCGCGACGCGATTCGATGGATCTCACTTGAAGAATTCGCCGCCAGACGGCATGACGATCAAACTGGTCCGGTGGGACGACACCCTCGTCGATTCTGCACCGTATCCGACCCCCGTCTCAGGCGTGGCTCTCCAGCGCGATCCGTCGGCACCGAATAATTCTGTATCGAACTGGTGTCTGGCTTCGAGGGCCTACGGAGACGGCGACCTCGGAACACCCGGCGCGGCGAACGATCCCTGCGGACCGTGACGTCAGATTTCAACGAGACACCTGGTAGAACCATGCTGACCCATCCCACAGAATACGACGCCGTCGTCATCGGAGGCGGACACGCCGGCAGCGAGGCCGCCCACGCGCTGGCCAAGATGGGCCACGAGACGTTGCTGGTGACCATGAACATCGACACCATCGGCCACATGAGCTGCAACCCCGCCGTCGGGGGCGTCGCCAAGGGGCACCTGGCCAAAGAGGTCGATGCCCTGGGCGGTCTGATGGGCAAGCTCACCGACGCGACGGCTATCCAGTACAAGCGGCTCAACACCTCGAAGGGGCCCGCCGTGCGATCTAGCCGCGCCCAGTGCGATATGGCGCGCTACCGCATGGAGATGCAAAACGAGCTGATGAACGTCGACGGCCTGACCATCAAGCAGGGCGAAGTCGAGGACATCAAGTTCGTGGAAGAAGAGGGCGACCTTCAGGTGGCGGGCGTCGTTACCGACATGGACGTCTACTACCGGGCTCGCGCCGTGGTCATCACCACCGGGACGTTTCTGGGCGGGCTCTGCCACGTGGGCATGGACAACTTCGAGGCGGGCCGCGCCGGCGACGAAGCGAGCTACGGCCTGGCCGAGTCGCTGCGCCGGGTCGACCTGGAGATGGGCCGGCTCAAGACCGGAACCACGCCCCGGCTCGACGGGCGCACCCTCGACTTCGACGCCATGGAAGTGCAGCACGGCGACGACCCGCCGCGGCGCTTCTCGTTTTACCACGAGCCGGAGATGCTCGAGCAGATTCCCTGCTACATCACCTACACCAACCAGGAGACTCACCAACTGATCCGCGAGGCGACCGACCGCTCGCCGATGTTCACAGGCAAGATCGACGGCGTAGGTCCGCGGTATTGCCCGAGCATCGAGGACAAGGTCGTCCGATTCGACGACAAGGACCGCCATCAGCTCTTCATCGAGCCGCAGGGGTTGGACACTCAGGAGATCTACCCGAACGGGCTGTCGACCAGTCTGCCCCTGGACGTGCAGATGGAGATCCTCGAGACCATCCCCGGTCTGGAGGACGCCGAGATCATGCGGCCCGGCTACGCTGTGGAGTACGACTACGTCGACCCGATTCAGCTCGATCCCACGTTGGAACTCAACGGCACGGCCGGGCTCTTTCTGGCCGGGCAAATCAACGGCACTAGCGGCTATGAAGAGGCCGCCGGGCAGGGCATCATCGCCGGCATCAATGCCGGCCGTAAGCTCCAGGGCGGCGACCCCTTCGTGCTGGGCCGAGACGAGGCCTACATCGGCGTGATGATCGACGACCTGGTGACCAAGGGCGTCGACGAACCGTACCGCATGTTCACCAGCCGCGCCGAATACCGGCTGCTCTTGCGCGAGGACAACGCCGACCGCCGCCTTTCGCCGTACGGCTACGAGCTGGGGCTTTTGTCCGACGAGCACTGGGCGAAGTTCGAGAGAAAACGCGACGCCATCGATTCGACGCGGCAGAAACTGGCCGACACGATGGTCGGCGGCTCCGACGAGAACATCGCCTTCTGCGAGGAGCACGGCATCGGCTCGCCGTCCAACGGCACCACGCTGGAGGGCTTCCTGCGCCGACCCGAGGTCGACTTCGACGACCTCAAGCCGGCCATCCGCGAGTTTGCGCCCGACATCTCGATCGACGAGCTGACCGAGGAGGTCATCGAGGCCCTCGAGATCGAGATAAAATACGAGGGCTACATCGAACGGCAGGTCGAACGTGTGGAGGAGCGCAAGGAACAGGAGGACCGCGTGCTCCCCGACGAACTCGACTACGAAGAGGTCCACGGGTTGACCAACGAGGTCCGTGAAAAGCTCGATCGAATCCGGCCACGGACCGTCGGTCAGGCCTCACGCATCAAGGGTATGACCCCGGCGGGTGTCTCGGCGCTTCTGATTCACCTGGAAGACTGAGCCGGGGTGACTTCGACGGTCTTCGTCGTGCCGCCGCGCTGCACCACGGCCTTTACCGGCTCTCCGGCCGGCTGAAGCCCCGAGATCCAACTGATGTGGGCGATGCCCTCCACCGGCTCGCCGGCGTATTCGACGATGACGTCGCCCTTCTTGAGACCCGCCTTGTCTGCGGGCCCGCCCTCGCGCAATCCGGTCACCAACACGCCGCGGGCGTCGAGTTCCAGTTCCCGACGCAGCGTCGGTGGCGTCTCTTTGATGTAGAGTCCAACCGAACTCCGCTCGACCCGTCCCTTTTCCCGAAGGTGCGGCAGAATGTCGCGCACCATGTCGATGGGAATGGCGAATCCGAGCCCCTGCGCCTTCGAAGACATGGCGGTATTCAGGCCGATGACGTTGCCCTGAGAGTCGACCAGCGGACCACCCGAGTTGCCCGGGTTGATGCTGGCATCGGTCTGAATGAACCGCTGGTAGCGCATCTCTTCGCTCAAGGGCAGGTTCGACCGGCCGACTCCGCTGGTCACGCCGGCGGTCACCGTGCTCGTCAGACCCAGCGGATTGCCGATGGCGATGACCCAGTCGCCCACCTGTAGACCCTCGGACCGGCCCAGGGGTGCCGACGGCAGCTCCGTGGGGGCATCTTGCACCTCCAGCAGGGCAACGTCGGTCATCGAATCCATCCCCTGGATGCGTACATCGAAGGTCGTGCCGTCGCTGAGGCGGGCGCGGATGTCGGTGCGGTCTCGCACCACGTGGGCGTTTGTCAGAATCCATGCGCCGGCGTCGATGAGGATGCCGGAGCCCAGCGTCGTCTTTTCGTCGTCGGCCGAGACAGAGAAGAGGTTGACGACGGCGGGACGTACGCGCTGCACGGCCGGAGCAAAGGTGGTCGGCCGTCGATCGTCCGAAGCGGGGGCCTCGGCGGAAGGGGAGGGTTCGCCGGCGGGCGCGTCGCAGCCCGCCATGAGGAAAAGCATCGCCACCATGATCGAGGACATCACGGTGGCGGTCAGGCGAGGGCGGTCACTCGTCCTCGTCTTCGTCTTCATCGTCGTCGGCCTCTTCGTCGGAAGCCTCTTCATCGTCGCCCTCTTTGTCATCGTCTTCGAGTACGCCGACCTCGAACTCGGCTTCGATCTCTTCGGCGTTGTCGGAGACGTCTTCCAGGTCCTCGAGGTACTCCTCGTAGTCTTCCTCTTCGACGTCGCCGTTTTTGATCTTCCGATCGATCGTTCGCTTGTCGTACTGCGCGATGTCGTCACTCATGGACAAACTCCTCAAAGCTGTAACAGATGATTCAGTCGGCGCCCGGGGCGCCGGGTGCGGGACGCGGGAACTATAGGCAAGGGGGCCGGTAGCGCAAGCGTCGGGACGCTCGGACCTCGTCAGTCGAGGACCCGTTCGATGCGTTCTTTGACCTGTCCGGTGGCACGGTCGCGGACGCTCTGCAGATGTTTGCGAGCCTCGTCGGTGTTCGTGCCGCGCTGCAGGTCGATGAGGGCGAGTTGCGTGTCGATGTTGTGGCGGTAAGGGTTGGCGCCGCTTCCCTTCAGCGACCGATAGATCTCCTCGGCATCGTCGTACTTGCCCAACTCGTACTTCACGTTCGCCAGATTGAAGCACAGCTTCTGGCGTTCTTCGGCCTCGGCGTGGTCCAGGGCCCGCTCGAAGACCTCCTCGGCCTCGCGGTATTTGCCAGACGCGGAGTACAAAAGCCCCAGTTTGTCGAGCATCTGGGCCCGGGGGCCGAACTTCCGCAAAAACCAGCGCGACTGATACTCTTCCAGAAGCTCCTGATGGTTGCCTTGCTGGAACCCCACGGCGAAGCTCTGTTCAAAGTCTCGCCAGCGCCGCTTCAGCAGCCACGGGTACACGATGTAGTAGATGGGGACCCACAGCGTTAGCACAAGCAGCACCCACATCGGGGCGCCGAATCCAAAGCGCAGAACAAAAAGCACCAGAAGCGACAGGGGAATCAATCCCCGTTTCCAGTTGACCTCGAATCCGTCGTCGTCTGCCATGGTGCCTGCAATCGGAGAGAAGAGAATGGTGCCGGGAGTGTATGGATATAGGAGGGCTTGACCAACCCTCCCATTGTCATACGACATCCCGCGACCACGTTTTGTTCCGCCGAACTGTTGTCATCGAACCTTCAGAACCAACGGACGTCCATGCATCGTCAACAAGGAGAATGCACTCTCTGCCAGGTCGAGTTGTCTCACCGCAAGATGATCGAACACTTGCCCGAGTGCGTCGAACAGTATCGCCGCGACATCGGCGGGGGCGACGAAAAGGGCGCGCGGGCCTATCTGATTGCGTTTCAGTCCACCCGTGCGCCGATGTACTGGCTGGCAGTTTTGGCGCGCGAAGACGCCACCCTTCAGCAGCTCGATGCCTTCATGCGCGACACGTGGCTCGAGGGTCGCGACAAGGTCAGCCGATTCAACATCAGCGACAAGGTCTTCTCCTCGGAACCCAAACAGGGCAAACGACCGGGGCAGATGGAACTCGATCTCTCTCATCCACTGATGGATGTGCTCGATAGCGACAAACCGTTCGAGTACGTCTATGACCTCGACTCGACCACCAAAGTCGAGGGCAAGGTCGTCGCCGCCACCGACATGCTGCCCGACCGCCCCCAGACACCGCTTCGCATGATGGCGCGCAACCAGGCGCCCTCCATTACCTGTCAGTGCGGCCGAGATGCCGTCTACGTCGACCCCGACCACGCCGGCACACCAGAGGGCTTTGTCTGCGAGGTCTGCGCTCAAGACCTGGATACAGAAAAACCCGAGGCGCTTCCCCGTCTGGAGAATACGCCCCGGGCGCTGGCGAACGTCTGACGTTTCGATGTCAGACTCGCGTTACTCTTCGTCCTCGTCTTCGATGTCTTCCAGTCGGTCGATCATCGATTGGACGCGGTCTAACTGAAACTCCTTGAGTTCCAGTTTCTTCTTGAGCTCGTCTTTGCGTTCCTCGATTGCGTCGAGTTTGTTCGACATGTTTTCCATCAAATCCATGGCGTCTCCCTGATGTAAGATTGGGTGGATGGCGTGGCGGGCAATTCAGTCCAGCCGCTGCCAGGTTCCACGTTTGATCTTTTCGAGTTTGTTGTTGTCTCGAAGTTTGTTGAGTTTGCTGTACAGGTAGGCGCGGTGCGTTTCATCGAAGTTGGGGTCGGCCTGCTTGATGGCGTCAAACAGATCCGCCGCCTTGAATTTGCTCTTTCCTTCGACCTCGGTCACATACTCGATGGCCTGCCAGATCTGCTCGGCGCGGCGGCCGCGCTTGGGCTTTCCAGTCTCGTCATCGACCTGAACCCGGTCGATGTGCGCCCCCGGGCGCCCCTCGCCTTGACCACTGCCGGTAAAGGGGACCTGACCGGTCTCCTCGCTCTGCTTGTATGCTTCGATGTCCTGTCGAAGTTGTTGGAAATGCTCGGTCTTTTTTGAGAGCTTTTCCCGGAGCTCTTCGACCTGTTCCTTCAGTTCGTCGCGCCTCTCGTACAGACCTTCCAAGTCCTCGGAAAAGTCCACGTCCTCGGCTTCTGCATTCATTTCATTACCTGTCTAATAAGCATCGAAAGTTCGAAGATTGACCCCCGGCATGGTTTCTGTATTTAATATGTGCTCACTCTTGTCAATAGGTGCAAAGATAAATCTGCACCCGAAAGATGTCCAAGCTGGTATGATTGAACATTCCAAGACGACTCTACGGCAACCCGGCGTTGTTGATCCCACCCCACCACCGTGATAGACGACTCCTCCCTCAGATCCCGTAGCTCAGTTGGATAGAGCGATGGATTCCTAATCCATAGGTCCCAGGTTCGAATCCTGGCGGGATCGCTTTGTAAGTCTTTGACATATATGGGTTTTGGGAGTTCAACGGGAAAAGTTGGATCGCCGTTTTGACCACATTGTCCACATGTTTGGCCACATGCGTTCAATGCGCCGGAGTGATTGGTACGGCCGGCGAGCTTGTCGTCCGAAAGGGGAAGGGCGGCTAGGATGGGGAGCCGGTTGAATGGTGCCGAATCGAAGGGGTGTTTCAGCCTTCGAGGAGTTCTTCCAAGTCGGTGATGAACGTCTCCAGGGAGTCCAGTAACTCGTCTCGATTCGCCCTGAAATCTGGATG